>Ga0209902_100012_pt1 | contig 581849 bp, 530 predicted proteins | sample FECB27metaG_FD_188304 | JGI IMG/M metagenome (GOLD analysis project Ga0209902, IMG submission 188304) | Cyanobacterial communities from the Joint Genome Institute, California, USA - FECB-27 (SPAdes) (version 2) | ecosystem: Environmental > Aquatic > Thermal springs > Hot (42-90C) > Microbial...
CTATCAGGGCATCATCGGTCTCGGCTGGAACGCCGACACGAACTTCCGCGTGAACCTGGACGGCCGTTACTACGGCACGTCGAACCCGACCGTGAACGGCGTGGGTTGGACGAACAACAACTTCAGCATCATGCTGGGCCTGCAGCTCAAGTTCGGTTCGACGCCGGCCGCTCCGCCGCCGCCGCCGCCGATGGTTGCCCCGCCGTCGTTCATGGTGTTCTTCGACTGGGATCGCTCGAACCTGTCGGCTCAGGCTCTGAACACGATCAAGCAGGCTGCCGGCGCCTACAAGACCAAGGGTAACGCCCGCATCACGGCGACGGGTCACACCGACACGTCGGGCGCGCCGGCTTACAACATGGCGCTGTCGCTGCGTCGTGCGAACGCCGTCAAGGACGCCCTGGTTCGCGAAGGCGTGCCGGCGACCGCGATCGCGGTGGTTGGCCGTGGCGAGCAGGGTCTGCTGGTCCAGACCGGCCCGAACGTCCGCGAGCCGCAGAACCGCCGCGTCGAGATCGTCATCCAGTAAGACGATCCGAAGCACTGGCTTCAGGAACGGCCGGGGGAGACCCCGGCCGTTTCCATTTTCGGGCTATGCGCTTTTCGGGTTGGCGGGGCCGGGGCAGGCCTCTATATCCGGGCTCAGGAGAGTGAATTCATGTCGCAAGTGTTGATGCCCAAGGCGACCGCCGTCTGGCTGGTCGAAAACACGACCCTGACGTTCGACCAGATTTCGGCCTTCACCGGCCTGCACCCGCTTGAGATCCAGGCGATTGCGGATGGCGAGGTTGCCGGCGGCATGACTGGCTACGACCCCACCACCAACGGCCAGCTCACCAAGGAAGAGATCAAGCGTGTCGAGGCCGACGGCAACGCGCGGTTGAAGCTCAGCCCGCGCGACGTACCGATGCCGCAGGCGCGCTCCAAGGGGCCGCGCTACACGCCGGTCGCCAAGCGCCAGGACCGCCCCGACGCCATCGCCTGGCTGCTGAAGACACATCCCGAGCTGCAGGACAGCCAGGTTGCCAAGCTCGTCGGCTCGACCAAGAGCACGGTGCAGTCCGTCAAGGACCGCTCGCACTGGAATATGCAGAACGTCCGCCAGCGCGATCCGGTGACCCTCGGTCTCTGCTCGCTCAAGGACCTGAACGACGCGGTCGATCGCGCGCGCCGCAAGGCCGCCCGGGAAGACGCCACCCGCAAGAAGGACGCGGCGAAGTCCGGTGTGGTCGAGCAGGCCCCTGTGGCGGACGTCGATCCAGCCGACGCCGACCAGCCCGACGTCGCCGAGCAGTAGACCTAGACGGTCATCATCACCTTGCCGACATGGTCGGCGCGCTCCAGTTCGGCATGCGCGCCGGCCGCATCCCGCAGCGGGAACGTCTTGAAGATGATCGGCTTGATCTTGCCGGTCTCGAGCAGCGGCCAGACCTTTTCCTTCAAGCCCCGCGCCATGCGGCCCTTGCTCTCGACGCTCTGCGGACGGAGCGTCGAGCCGGTGAGGGTCAGGCGATTGACCATCACGATGCCGGCGCTGATCGTCGCCGTCGCGCCGCCCTGCACCGCGATCACCACGCAACGCCCGTCGAGCTTCAGCAGCGACAGGTTCTTCGGCAGGTAGTCGCCGGCCACCATGTCGAGCACGACATCGACGCCGCCCGACAGCTTCTTCACTTCCGCTGCCCAGTCATTGTCCTTGTAGATGATCGCGTGATCGGCGCCGAGTTCCGTCACCGCCTTGGCTTTCTCCGGTGTGCGCACGGTCGTGAACACCGTCGCGCCGAATGAGTGGGCGAGCTGGATCGCCGTCGTGCCGATGCCGCTCGCGCCGCCATGGATGAGCACCTTCTCGCCGGCCTCGAGCCGGCCGCGCTCGAACAGGTTGTGCCACACCGTGAAGTAGTTCTCGGGCAGGGCCGCGGCGTGCAGCATGTCGAAGCCCTTGGGCGGCGGCAGACATTGCGGCGCCGGCACGATGCAATACTCGGCATAGGAGCCGCCCGGCGTCAGCGCGCAGATCGCGTCGCCCAGCTTCCAGCCGGTCACGCCGTCGCCCAATGCGGCAACAGTGCCAGAGGCCTCGAGGCCCGGCAGGTCCGAGGCGCCCGGCGGCGGGGCGTAGTTGCCCATGCGCTGGGCGATGTCGGGACGGTTGACCGCGGTGGCGGCGACCTTGATCAGGATTTCGCCGGCCCTGGGCAGGGGGACCGGACGGGTCGCCGGCACCAGCACGTCGGGGCCGCCATACTTGGTGATCTCGATGCACGTCATCGTGGCGGGCAGGGCACTCATGGTCGGCCTTTCGAAGCAGGTGGAGCGATGCTAGTCCTGCCTTAGCCGCTTCGGTGGAGACGCGCCATGGCCTTCGAACTCGACGATCTGGACCCCAGGCAGAAGAAATCACAACCAAGGAATCTCGACGTCATGAACGTCGAGGATCTCGAGGAATACGTCACCGTGCTCAAGGGCGAACTCGAGCGGGTCGAGGCGAAGATCAAGGCCAAGCGAAGCCACGCCGCGGCAGCAGCCTCGCTGTTCAAGAAGTAGCGGCGGCAAACCGCCCAAGAAGGGGAAGTGAATTGGTCGAAGCCAAGTTCCTGAGGCCCGATACGCTGGCGCTGCATGCGGGTCAGCATCCCGATCCGGCGACCGGTGCGCGCGCGGTGCCGATCTACCAGACGACGTCGTTTGTGTTCCGCGACGTCGACCATGCGGCCAGCCTGTTCAACCTCGAGGTCGGCGGCCACATCTACAGCCGCATTTCCAACCCGACCGTGTCGGTGTTCGAGGAACGCGTCGCCGCGCTGGAAGAGGGTTCGGGAGCGCTGGCCGTGTCGAGCGGCCAGGCCGCGCTGCACATCGCCATCGCCACGCTGATGGGGGCCGGCAGCCACATCGTGGCGTCGACGTCGCTGTATGGCGGCACGCGCAACATGCTGGCGCTCACCCTGCCGCGCTTCGGCATCGAGACGACTTTCGTGCATCCGCGCGACCATGAGGGTTTCCGCAAGGCCATCCGGCCCAACACGCGGCTGGTGCTGGGTGAGACGATCGGCAATCCGGGCGGCGAGGTGCTCGACATTCCGGCCATCGCCGCAATCGCCCACGAAGCGAAGATCCCGCTGATGATCGACAATACCTTCGCCTCGCCGATGCTTTGCAAGCCGCTGACCCTGGGCGCGGACATCGTCTTCCATTCGGCCACCAAGTTCATCGGCGGCCACGGCGTGGCGATCGGCGGAGTCATCGTCGAGTCGGGCCGCTTCGACTGGGAAGGTTCGGGCAAGTTTCCGACGCTGACCGAACCCTATGCCGGCTATCACGGCATCGACTACGCGGAGGAGTTCGGCCCGCATGCCTTCGTGATGCGGGCGCGCACTGAGGGCGTGCGCGACTTCGGCTGCTGCCTGTCGCCGCAGAATGCCTTCTATCTGATCCAGGGCCTCGAGACGCTGCCGCTGCGCGTCGCGCGCCACGTCGAAAACGCCCGCAAGGTGATGGCCTTCCTCAAGGCCAATCCGGCGGTCGAGCGGATCGCGTCGCCCGACATGCCCGATCATCCGGATCACGCGCTGGCGCAGAAACTGTTGCCCAAGGGCACGGGGTCGATCTTCAGCTTCGACATCAAGGGTGGCCGCGAGGCCGGCCGCCGCTTCATCGAGCGGCTGAAACTCTTCTCGCACCTCGCCAACGTGGGCGACGCGAAGTCGCTGGTGATCCACCCCGCGTCGACGACGCATGCCCAGCTCGACGCGGCGGCACTCAAGGAAGCTGGGATCGGCGAGGGCATGATCAGGCTCTCGGTCGGCCTCGAAGATCCCGAGGACCTGATCGACGATCTCGGACCGGCGCTGCGCGCCGCGCAGAAGGGCTGACCATGAAGCTCACCGTCGATGGCCGGACCGTCTTCGCGACGACCGGCGGCACCGAATTCGATGCGGCCAAGCCCACGATCGTCTTCCTCCATGGCGCCGGCTTCGATCGCACGGCCTGGCGCCTGCAGACGCGCTGGTTCGCCCATCATGGCCGCTCCGTGCTGGCCGTGGATTTCCCGGCGCACGGCCGGTCCGACGGTCCCGCGCTCGACAGCATCGGCGCGATGGCCGATTGGACGGCGCGCCTGATCGAGGCCGCCGGCCTGAAGCAGGCGGCGCTGGTCGGCCATTCGATGGGCGCGCTGGTCGCGCTCGACTGTGCCGCGCGGCACGGCGACAAGGTGCGCGCGCTCGGCCTTTGCGGCGTCGCCTCGGAGATGCCGGTGCATCCCGAGATGCTCGAATCGGCCAAGGCCAACACGCTGAAGGTGCAGGAGCTCATGACCTTCTGGGGCATGGGCAATGCGCTGCACAAAGGCGGCATGGTCTCGCCGGGTCTGTGGCTGCGACGCGAATCGCTGGCGGTGCTGGCGGGCAACAAGCCTCACGTGATCCACACCGATCTTGCCGCCTGCAACGCCTACAAGGATGCGCCGACGCGAGCGGCGGCCGTGAATTGCCCGACTGTGTTCGTCCTGGGCGACGGCGATCTCATGACGCCTGCGGCCAAGGCGAAAACTCTCGTCGCCGCCATCGCTGGTTCGAAGGCCGTGACCATTCCCGACTGCGGGCACTTCATGATGGTGGAGCGCCCCGACGAAACGCTGGAGGCGTTGAAGGCCTGTGTTTGAACGCGTTGCCCTCGTCACCGGCTCGACCTCCGGGATCGGTGCCGCCATTGCCCGCCGCCTGTCGCGCGACGGCTACATCGTGGCGCTCCATTCGCGCAGCTCTGCCGATGTCGGCCGCGCGATGGCCCAGGAACTGAAGAAGGCCAGCTACCACCAGGCCGATCTCGGCGACGAGACGGCCGCGCGCGGCCTCGTCGCCTCCGTGCTCGAGGCGCATGGTCGCCTCGATGTGCTGGTCAACAACGCCGGTCTGTCGATCCGCATCCCGCATACCGATCTGAAGGCCGCGACGCCAGCGTTGTGGCGGCAGATGCTGGACGTGAACCTGATTGCGCCGTTCGTGCTGGTCGCGGAGGCCGAAGCCGCGTTGCGCGTGTCCGGCGAAAGCGGCCGGCCGGCCAGCATCGTCAACATCGGCACGCATGCCGGTTCGCGACCCAAGGGCTCGTCAATCCCCTATGCGGCCTCGAAGGCGGCGCTGCACCACGTCACCAAGCTGCTGGCGCTGTCGCTGGGACCGGCGATCCGCGTCAACGCCGTGGCGCCCGGGCTGGTCGAGACCCCGATGACGGCCAACTGGCCCGACATGCTGGAGACCTGGAAGACGAAGTCGCCGATGAAGCGTCCTGCGAAACCGGAGGACATCGCCGATCTGGTGGCCGCGCTCTCGGCCAACGACTACGTTACGGGAGAGATCGTCATCGCCGACGGTGGGCTCAACCTCACCTAGCCAGACACGGAGGAAACAACAATGAACGTCCAGACGCTGCCGCCGGGCTACAAGACCGCCCCATGGATGCCGCCGGAAACCATCACCGGCGCCATGCTGGCCGAGGCCAGCAACAAGCTGATCGAACTGCTGCGCATCCGCACCCAGCCGATCGGCATGCGCCTGTTTGAGGACCCGGCCGAGATGGACGCGATCAAGGGCGTGCGCAAGCCGACCGAAGGCTTCAAGTTCACCATGTGCCAGATGGTGACGCAGTCCCGCTGGTACGGCTTCACGCTGGGCATCACCGTCGACAATACGCGCGGCGGCAATTGCGGCGGCGTCGTCGGCCTCAACCATCCGGGCGAGGGCTTCCTCTCGGGCGACCACATGAACGGCGTCTGGTTCGGCAACAAGGAAGCGTCCGCGGCTCACCAGGCCCAGATGCCGCGCGTGCCGGACGGCAAGTACAACGGCCTCGTCGTGTCGCCGCTGCGCTCAGCGCGCCTCGATCCGCCGGACATCTGCCTGTTCTACGGTACGCCCGGCCAGATGATCTATTTCATCAACGGCCTGCAGTATCATCGCTACCGCCGCTACGATTTCACGGTGACCGGCGAGAGCGCCTGCGCCGATTCGTGGGGCCGGGCGCTGGCCACGCGCCAGACCTCGCTCTCGCTGCCGTGCTTCGCCGAGCGTCGCTACGGCGGTGTGGCCGACGACGAGCTGCTGATGGCCTGCCCGCCCGACGAGCTGCTGCGCGCGGTCGAGGGCATGGGTCATCTCGGCAAGAACGGCCTGCGCTATCCGTTCCCGCCCTATGGAGCGGTGATGGATCCGGCGCTGGGCATGGCCAAGAGCTACAGCTGAGATGCTCTACGTCGTGGCCTGGCCGGTGCTGGGCGAGGCCGACGACGCAGCGCTGCATCGCCTCAGGGCGCAATACCATACGGGCGAGGCCGCGCTGATCGGCCCGCACTTCACGCTCGTGTTCGGCGCTGATGCCGAACGCGAGGGCGAACTGCGGACCGCGATGCAAAGCATCGCACAGCGTCCATTCTGGTTCCTGATCGAGCGCATCGTGCGATCCGACCTCTACCTCTATGCCGAGCCTTCGGACGGTGCCGCAGAACTTACGGCCCTGCATGAGGCGTTGAATCCGACGCCTGGTCGCGAGCCGTTCGAGCCGCACATCACGCTCGGCCTGTTTCGCAGCGCCGCCGAGGCCGAGCAGGTCGCGCGCATCGTCGGTCGCCAGAACCTGCCGATGACCGGCCGTGTCGAGGAACTGGCGCTGCTGCGCCGGGCCGGCGATGCGCTGGAGACCCTGGCGACCATCCGCCTCGGCGTATGAAGATCCTGCGCCGCATCCTGCTGGCGTTACTGGCTGCGCTTCTGCTGCTGCTCTTCTTCGGCCGCCCCATGGTCTGGGCGGAAGCGGCGCTGCTGATGTGGGACGTGTCGGCCGGTGGTGAGCGGACCTGGTGGCAGGACGTGACCGCGCCGCCTCAGGAATCCTCGATCCAATGGCAGAATGGCGAGGGCGATCTCTACCTGCCGGCCAGCCAGGCGCGCGCGGCCATGGTCCTGGTACCAGGCGCCGCCGTGCTGGGGCGCGACGAACCGCGCTTGCAGGCCTTCGCGCGCAGCCTGTCGCGCGCCGGTTTCGCGGTACTGGTGCCGGAACTGCCGGAAGTGCGCCAGCTCATCCTGTCGCGCGCCGACGGCGATCGCGTCGCCAGCGCGATGCGCGAGCTCAACAGCCGCTTTCCCGATCTGCCGCTGGGCGTGGCGGCGATCTCCTATGCCGCGGCGCCGGCGATCATCGCCGCCATAGAGGACGATCTCGCACCGAAGGTCGCCTTCGTCGTCGCCATCGGCGGCTACCGCGATGCCTACTCGACCATCCGTTTCGTCACCACCGGTGCGTTTCGACCGAGGGGAGACAGTCGCGAGTTCCGAGTCGAGCCGAACGGCTACGGGCGCTGGGCCATCCTGCGCGCCAATGCGAGCCGCCTTGACGATCCGCGCGACGGGCGCCTGCTGCAAGAGATCGCCCAGCTGCGCGTCCGCGATCGCAACGCCGACATCTCGCGCGAGGTCGCGCTGTTGGGTCCGCAGGGCCGCGCGGTGCTGGCCCTTGTCGACAACCGCGATCCCGACGCCGTCGACCGGCTGATCGCCGCTCTGCCCGAGAGCGTGCGCCGCGAGATCGATGGTCTGAACCTGGCCTTCCACGATCTGTCGAAGTTGCGCGGACACCTGATCCTGGTGCACGGCCGCAGCGATCCGATGGTGCCCTACAGCGAAAGCCAGGATCTCGCGGTCGCCGCGTCGAAGGCGAGGGTGTCGCTGTTCCTGATCGACGACATCGGGCACGTCCAGTTCAGCGAGGTGAACCTCGCCAATGCCTGGACGATGTGGAAGGCGATCGTCGCGCTGCTGGAGGAGCGGCGCTAGCGCCAGAGCGGCGGGAGCGGGGGGAGGCGGACGTTGCCCGGCCGCGCGGCGACTCCGAATTTCGCCAGCGCTTCGCGGACCTCGCGCGGCATGCCGAGGCTGGGCGCGGTCGAGACCCCGGCCAGCTTGAACAGGTGATCGAGCACGCGCTGCAGGCGGTCACCATCGTCGGGATAGCGGCGGATTTCGACCTTGCGGCCCTCGTCGATGCCGGCCTTCGCTTTGGCGATGTTGAAGGCGAGCTGCAGGCCGCCCAGTTCGTCCACCAGGCCCGCGCGCTTGGCATCGATGCCGCTGAAAACCCGGCCGCGGGCAGCGGCGTCGATGCGGTTGGCGTCGAGATTGCGGAATTCGGCGACCTGTGCGGTGAAGGCCGCATAGATGACGTCGAGCTCGCGGTTGACGGCGGCGCGCTGGGCCGGGGACGGCGGCTGGAAGGTCGAGTGCATGCCGGCATTGCGGCCGACCGATACGCGCTCGACATTGATGCCGAGCGAGGTCAGCAGTTCCTGCGCCATCGGCCAGATGCTGAACACGCCGATCGACGCGGTGATGGTCGTCGGCTGGGCCACGATGACGTCGCCGCGCACGGCGGCGAGATAGCCGCCCGAGGCCGCGACGTCGCCCATCGAGACGATGACGGGCTTGCCGGCGGCGCGCGCCCGGCCGACCGCGTCGGCGATGGCATCGGCAGCAGGGTAGGTGCCGCCGGGAGAGTCGATGCGCAGCACGATGGCGCGCACGTCCTTGGCCTGCGAGGCGTTTTCCAGCGCTTCGACGACGTCCTCGGCATTGGCCGCCGCCTCTTCCTCGAGCGGGCTGCTTCGGCCGCCGCCGGACATGATCGCGCCGCTGGCGCGCACCAAGGCGATGACTTCGCCGCGGGTCTGGGGCCGCGCTTCGTCGCCGGCATATTCCGCCAGCGTGACCAGCTCGCGTTTGCCGTTGGCGCGCTGATAGACGTCCTCCAGCGCGTCGGCCCGATACCCGATCTTGTCGACGAGGCCTTCGCGGCGCGCCTGCTCGGATTCGAGCGGCGCAGTGTCGATCAGGCGGCGAAGCTGGCCGGCCTCCATCTTGCGATCGCGCGCCACGTCGGCGACGAACTGGCCGAACAGGCTGTCGATCAGCTGCTGCAGATTCTCGCGCGCGGGGCGGGTGTATCCCGTCTCGGTGAACGAATCGGGAGCGCTCTTGTACTCGTAGCGCCGGCCGCCCTCGACCTTGACGCCGAGCTTGTCGAGCCCGCCCTTGAGGAACGGGGTCTCGACGGCGATGCCGGTGACGCCGAAGCCGCCGCTCGGCTGCAGCCAGATCTGCTCGAGCGCGGCGGCGAGATAGTAGTCGGCGACATGGTTGCCGCCGCTGCCCAGGGATTCCGCGAAGCCGACGGCGAACTTGCCCTTGCCGCGGAAGTGAGCGAGCGCCTGGCGCAGTTCCTGGACGCGCGCGAGGCCGCCCGCCTCGTCGCCGATCTCGACGTACAGACCCACGACGCGCGGATCGTCGGCGGCCTGCCAGAGAAGCTGCACGGTCTCGACGATGTCGCGCGAGCTACCGAACAGGCCGCCGCTCAGCAGCCCGGTCGAGACCGTTTCCGGCGGCAGCGACCGAAGGTCGAGCGAGAGGACCATCTGCTGTGGCAGCGGCTTGGGCGAAAAGGGACCCGAGGCGAAGAAGGCGGTGCCGGCGACGATCGCCAGCAGGACGAGGGTGCCGATGGTCGCAAGAAAGCCGACGATGAAACGCCGCATGCGAAGTTCCCCTGAACGAACGGATTGTGCAGATTAGGACTGAACGAGATTCGGACGGAACGCCTTCACGGCGTCAAGCATGGCCACGGCTTTTGTGTCGAGGCCGTTGTCACGGACCAGCATGGCGGTCGGCATGCCGCGGATCGGACGCAGGCTGTCGTCGAGATTGAGCAGGGACAGCCGCAGGTTGGCTGCGAGAAAAGCCTGCGGCTCAATGCCGATCTGGAGTTGGGGACGAAACCCGAGGCGGCGCAGACGGACCCATTGGACGTCGTCCCATGCAAGACGGGCATTGCGGCCGAAGCCCAGGGCGATGCCATCGTGGTCGATCACGATCTGCGGCGTCCGGTCGAGGTAGCGGCTGACGCCGACATAGACGTAGTAGGCCATCGCCACCGCCAGCACCGAGAACAGCACGAAGCGCGGGTCGTTGAGCGAGAGAGTGGGGGCATTGGCCGAATCGCCCGAGGCGAAGTGCACGATCGCCGAGCCGATCATCAGCAGCGAGACGGCCGCCATGCCGGCATTGTGGATCAAGCCGAAGCGCGCTTCCAGGGCTTGCCGCGCGGCCACCTGCGGCCTGCTAGCCGCACTGCGCGCGATGGCGCAGCAGATGGTCGGCCAGCACGCAGGCCATCATGGCCTCGGCCACCGGCGTGCCGCGAATGCCGACGCAGGGATCGTGGCGGCCCTTGGTGCGCAACTCGATGTCGCGCCCGTTGCGATCGACGCTGCGGACCGGCGTCAGGATCGAGCTGGTGGGCTTCACCGCGAGCCGGCAGACGATGTCCTGGCCGGTCGAGATGCCGCCCAGAATGCCGCCGGCATGGTTGCTGAGGAAAGTCGGGGCGCCGTCGCGCATGCGCATCTCGTCGGCGTTTTCCTCGCCGCTCATCGCCGCGGTGGCGAAACCGTCGCCGATCTCGACGCCCTTCACGGCGTTGATGCTCATCAGCGCCTTGGCGAGATCGGCATCGAGCTTGTCGTAGACCGGATCGCCCAGACCGACCGGAACGCCCGAGGCCACGACCTCGATCACGGCGCCACACGAGCTGCCGCGCTTGCGCACGTCGTCGAGATAGCCTTCCCAGCCCTGTGCGGCCTGGCGGTCGGGGCACCAGAAGGGATTGTCGCCGGTGGCGTCCCAGTCCCAGTTGGCACGGTCGATCTTCTGGGTGCCGATCTGGATCACGGCGCCGCGGATGGTGACGCCGTCGCCCAGGATCTTGCGCGCGATGGCGCCGGCCGCGACGCGCACCGCGGTCTCGCGCGCCGATTGCCGGCCGCCGCCGCGATAGTCGCGGACGCCGTACTTCCTGTCGTAGGTGTAGTCGGCATGGCTCGGCCGGAACTGGTCCTTGATCTCGCCGTAGTCGCGGCTGCGCTGGTCGACATTGTCGATGTGCAGTCCGATCGGCGTGCCGGTCGTCACGCCCTCGAAAACGCCGGACAGGATCTTCACCTGGTCCGGTTCCTGGCGCTGGGTGACGAAGCGCGATTGGCCCGGGCGGCGCTTGTCCATCCAGACTTGGATCTCGGCCTCGGTCAGGGGGATACGCGGCGGCGTCCCGTCGACCACGCAGCCGATCGCGAGCCCGTGGCTTTCGCCCCAGCTGGTGAACCGGAAAAGGGTGCCGAAACTGCTGCCGGCCATGGCCGGCTGCTCCGCTCTACTCGCCTTCGAAGTTGCCGAGCAATTCGGCGATCTGCTTCGCGGACGATGTGTTGATCATGCCGACCACATGGTAACCGGCGTCGACGTGCATGACTTCGCCGGTGACGCCGGTGCCGAGGTCGGACAGGAGGTAGAGGCCGGCATTGCCGACTTCCTCCGTCGTGACGTTGCGCTTCAGGGGCGAGTTCAGCTCGTTCCACTTCAGTATATAGCGGCCGTCGTTGATGCCGGCGAAGGCCAGCGTCTTGATCGGGCCGGCGGAGATCGCGTTGACGCGGATCTTCTGATGGCCGAGGTCCGCCGCCAGGTAGCGCACGCTGGCCTCGAGAGCCGCCTTGGCGACGCCCATGACGTTGTAGTGCGGGATCACACGCTCTGCACCGTAGTAGGTGAGGGTGAGGAGGCTGCCGCCATCCTTCATCAGCGGCACGGCGCGTTGCGACACCGCGGTGAAGGAGTAGACGCTCACATTCATGGTGAGATTGAAATTGTCGGACGTGGTGTCGAGGTAGCGACCGCGCAGCTCGTCCTTGTTGGAGAAGGCGATGGCATGGACCAGGAAGTCCAGCTTGCCCCATTCCTTTTCCAGCTTGGCGAAGACCGCGTCGATGCTGGCGGGGTTGGTGACGTCGCAGGGCTCGATGATCTTGGCGCCGATCGAGCCGGCCAGGGGGCGCACGCGCTTCTCCAGCGCCTCGCCCTGGAAGGTGAAGGCCACCTCGGCCCCTTGGTCGTGGCAGGCCTTGGCAATGCCCCAGGCGATCGAGCGCTCGTTGGCGACGCCCATGACGAGGCCTTTTTTACCGGCCATCAGTTGTGCAGCAGCGGTCATGTACCGGTTCTAGCGGGGGATGGCTGTTGGGACAAGATGCCGGTGGTGGAACGCTGCCGACCCCCTCATATTGTGGTCATGATCAGGGATACGACCGATCCGCTTGAGCTTTTCGGCACATGGTACGCCGAAGCCGCCACTTCCGAGCCGAACGACCCCTCCGCCATGGCCCTGGCCACGGTGGGTCCCGACGGCACGCCGGCCGTCCGCATGGTCCTTTTGAAGGATTACGATGCCGCCGGCTTCGTTTTTTACACCAATTACGAAAGCCGGAAGGGCAATCACCTGCTGGCCCATCCCAAGGCCGCCCTGCTGTTCCACTGGAAATCGCTGCGCCGGCAGGTTCGGCTGGAAGGCCCCGTGACCAAGACCACGGCGGCCGAGGCCGACGCCTATTTCGCCAGCCGTGCCCGCGGCAGCCAGGTCGGTGCCTGGGCGTCGGAGCAGTCGCGTCCGCTGGAGAGCCGGTTCGCGTTGGAGAAGCGGGTGGCGGAGTTCGGCGCCAGGCACCTGGTGGGCGCCGTGCCGCGGCCGCCGCACTGGTCGGGCTTCCGGCTGCAGCCGACCCTGATCGAGTTCTGGCAGGACGGTGCCTTCCGGCTGCACGACCGGCTGGAGTATCGGCGCGGGTCCGCGGCCGAGCCGTGGGCGACGCGAACCCTCTACCCCTGAGCGCGTGATGGCGATGGCGCCCCAACGGCTGATGCGGCTGGCGACGGTCGCGTCCATGTCGGTGGCGCTCATCCTGCTGGTCGCCAAGCTGGCGGCGTGGCGCATCACCGATTCGGTCAGCATGCTCTCGTCGCTGGTCGACACCTCGCTCGACCTCGTGAGTTCGCTGGTGACTTTCCTGGCCGTGCGCCATGCGCTGGTGCCGGCGGACGACGAGCATCGCTTCGGACATGGCAAGGCCGAGGGGCTGGCGGGCCTCGTCCAGGCGGGCTTCATCGCGGCCTCCGGCTGCGCGCTTCTCGTCGCGGTCGTCGAGCGGCTGGGCAATCCCAAGCAGGTCAGGGAAGAGATGGTGGGGCTCGTCATCAGCGGGCTGGCCATCTTCCTCACCGCGGCGCTCGTTGCCTTTCAGAGATATGTCGTGCGGCGGAGCGGTTCTCTGGCGATCGGCGCCGACATGGCGCACTACGCGACCGACCTCGTCGCGACCCTCCTGACGGGCGGCGGACTGTTCCTGTCGGGTCTGCTCGACCTGCCTCTGATCGACAGCGGCGTGGCGGGCGTGGTGGCGCTCTACCTGCTCCATGGGGGATGGAAAGTGGGGCGTGCGTCGCTCGATGTCCTGATGGACCGAGAGCTGCCGGTCGAAGAATCGACTCGAATCGAGGAGATCGCGCGCCGCCATGCCGGCGTGATCGACGTACACGAGTTGCGGACCCGTTCGGGTGGCCTCACCAAGTTCGTCCAGCTCCACATCGAGGTCGCGCGCGACCTGTCGCTGGTCGAGGGACATGCGATCGGCCAGGAGGTTGAGATGGAGATCGCCCGGGCCTTCCCGGCCGCCGAAATCATCGTTCACGTCGATCCAGCCCCTGCCGTGTGACGGAGATCAGATGACCGCTCGCCCGTCATTCATCGTCGAGGACCAGTCCGAGACCGTCGCCTTCCTCGAAGCCGAGCTGAAGCCGGAGCGGAGGATCGACACGCATGGCGCCGTCGTATTCCTCTGTCGCGAGCGCGCCTACAAGCTGAAGCGCGCCGTGAAGTTTCCCTACATGGATTTCTCGACCGAGAGCCGGCGCGCCGCGATGTGCGCCGCCGAGATCGACGTCAACCGGCGGTCGGCACCGGAAATCTATCTCGGCGTCGCGCCCGTCCTGCGCCGCGCCGGCCGGCTGGTCCTCGGCGAGGTCGGTGAGCCGGCGGAGAATGCCGTCGACTGGCTGGTCGTGATGCGCCGCTTCGACGAGGAGGGGCTGCTGGATCGCATGGCCGCGCGCGGGGCGCTGACGCCGGACCTGATGGCGTCGCTGGGCGCGCGCGTGGCGCGCTTCCATGACGAGCTGCCGGCCATCGGCTCGGGCTTCTGCGCGCCGGACGACTACCGCCATTCCGTGGCCGCCGATGTACGCCAGATGCGCGAGGCGGGTGAGCGACTCGATCCCGCGACCAGTGAGGCGCTGGCCGAGGCCATGCCGCGCTCGCTCGAACCCTTCGTCGATCTCGTGGCCCGCCGCGTGGCCGCCGGCGCGATCCGCCGCTGCCATGGCGACCTGCACCTGCGCAACATCGTGACGCTGGGCGGCCAGCCGGTGCCGTTCGACGCCATCGAGTTCTCCGACAAGATCGCCAACATCGACGTGCTCTACGATCTCGCGTTCGCGCTGATGGATCTGGCGCGACAGGGGCTGGGCGCCCTGGCCAACCGCCTGCTGAACGAATGGCTGTGGCGGGTCGGCGAAACCGAAGGCGCTTCTCACGAGGAGGCGCTGGCGCTGCTGCCGATGTTCCTCGCGCGCCGGGCCGCGATCCGCGCCTATGTCGATTCCGCGGTCACGGCGGTGAGCGGCGCCGACAACGCGCCGGCGCGTGCTTACCAGAAGGCGGCGCTCGCGTTCCTGCAGCCCGCGCCGCCGCGTCTGGTCGCGATCGGCGGCCTGTCGGGCAGCGGCAAGACCACGCTCGCCTTGAAGATGGCGCCGGAGATCGGCCGCACCCCCGGAGCGGTCGTCGTGCGGACCGATGTCGAGCGCAAGCGGCAGGCCGGTATTGCGTTGGAAGAGCGCATGCCCGCCGGCAGCTATTCTCCCGAGGCATCGGCCCGAACCTATGCGGCCGTCATCGCGCGCGCCGAGCGCGTGCTGAGAGCGGGGCACAGCGTCGTGCTCGACGCGGTCTTCGCGCGCCCGCATGAACGGGCGGCGGCCGAAGCACTGGCTCACAGGGTCGGCGTGCCGTTCCAGGGAATCTGGCTCGATGTCCCGAAGGACGTGGCGCAACGCCGTGTGACGGACCGCAAGGGCGATGCGTCCGACGCCACGCCCGACGTGGTCGAACGTCAGTTCGATTACGATCTGGGCGCCATCGACTGGGAACGGCGCTGACTCTCACTTGACATGGATGTTGGCACGGAGCGCCATCACCTCATGTCATCCTGAGCGCAGCGAAGGATCTCACGTCAGTTGCGGAGTCGTCTGGTCGCCAAGCTAGGTCCTTCGCTTCGCTCAGGACGACAACACTAATCGCCTAAGCCCGCTTCTTGGTAGAGGCGCTACGCGGCAGCAGGCGCGCGAGGTATTGGCCCGTATAGCTCTCCGGCACCTTCACGACCGCCTCGGGCGGGCCCTCGGCGACCAGGCGGCCGCCGCCGGATCCGCCGTCGGGCCCCATGTCGAGGACCCAGTCGGCCGTCTTGATGACTTCGAGATTGTGCTCGATCACCAGCACCGTGTTGCCGGTCTCGACCAGGCGATGCAGCACCTCCAGCAGCTTGCGCACGTCCTCGAAATGCAGGCCGGTGGTCGGCTCGTCGAGGATGTAGAGCGTGCGGCCGGTGGCGCGGCGCGACAGTTCCTTGGCGAGCTTGACCCGCTGCGCTTCGCCGCCCGACAGAGTCGTCGCCTGCTGGCCGATATGGATGTAGCCGAGGCCGACCTGCTGGAGCGTCAGAAGCTTGTCGCGGATGATCGGCACGGCCTTGAAGAATTCGCAGCCCTCGTCGACCGTCATGTCGAGCACGTCGGCGATCGACTTGCCGCGGAACACGATTTCCAGCGTCTCGCGATTGTAGCGCTTGCCCTTGCAGACGTCGCATTCGACGTAGACGTCGGGCAGGAAGTGCATCTCGATCTTGATGACGCCGTCGCCCTGACAGGCCTCGCAGCGTCCGCCCTTCACGTTGAAGGAGAAGCGGCCGGGCTTGTAGCCGCGCTCGGTCGATTCCGGGAGCTGCGAGAACCAGTCGCGGATCGGCGAGAAGGCGCCCGTATAGGTCGCGGGATTGGAGCGCGGCGTGCGGCCGATCGGCGACTGGTCGATGTCGACGATCTTGTCGAGATGGTTCACGCCTTCCAGCGCGGCGTGCGCGCCGGCATGTTCGCGCGCATTGTTGAGCTTCTTGGCCAGCGCCTTGTAGAGCGTCTCGACGATCAGCGTGGACTTGCCGCTGCCCGACACGCCGGTGACGCAGGTGAAGGTGCCAAGCGGGATGCTGGCCGTGACGTTCTGGAGATTGTTCTCCTTCGCGCCTTTGAGCGTCAGCCAACGGCCGTTCTTCGGCGGCGGCTCGCGGCGCACCTTGGGAATCGGAACCTGGCGGAAGCCGGAGAGATACTGGCCGGTGAGGCTCGCGCTGTTGCGCATGACCTCTTCAGGCGTGCCCTGGGCTACGACGTTGCCGCCGTGCGCGCCGGCACCGGGGCCCATGTCGACCAGATAGTCGGCCGCGCGAATCGCATCCTCGTCATGCTCGACGACCAGCACCGTGTTGCCGAGGTCGCGCAGGCGCGTGAGCGTCTTCAGCAGCCGGTCGTTGTCGCGCTGGTGCAGGCCGATCGACGGTTCGTCGAGCACGTAGAGAACGCCGGTCAGGCCGGAGCCGATCTGGGAGGCGAGGCGGATGCGCTGGCTCTCGCCGCCCGACAGCGTGCCCGACGTGCGGTTCAGCGTCAGGTAGGAGAGGCCGACATTGTCGAGGAAGCCCAGCCGCTCGTTGATCTCCTTGAGGATGCGGGCGGCGATCTCGCGCTGCTTGGACGTGAGCTTCGGGTCGAGCGCCAGGAACCACTTCACCGCCTGGCCGATCGAGAACTCGGTCGTCTGGCTGATGTTGAGGCCGGCGATCTTGACCGCGAGCGCCTCGGGCTTGAGGCGGGCGCCGTTGCAGGTCTCGCACTTGCTCTCGTGCTGGAAGCGCTCCAGTTCCTCGCGCACCCAGGAGGAATCGGTCTCCTTCCAGCGGCGGTCGAGATTGGGGATCACGCCCTCGAACGGCTTGGTCGTCTGGTACTGGCGGATGCCGTCGTCGTAGCGCATGGCGACGGACTCGCTGCCGCTGCCGTAGAGGATCGTGTCGCGCACCTTCTTCGGCAGGTCGCGCCAGGGCACCGAGGTCTTCACCTTGAAGTGCTTGGCGATGCTGTCGAGCGTCTGCATGTAGTACTGGCCCGACGAATCGGCCCACGGCGCGACGGCACCTTCGGAGAGCGAGAGCCGGTCGTCCGGCACAACCATCTCGGGATCGAAGAACATCTTTACGCCCAGCCCGTCGCAGGATGGGCAGGCGCCCTGCGGCGCGTTGAACGAGAAGAGGCGCGGTTCGATCTCCTCGATGGTGAAGCCGGAAACCGGACAGGCGAAGCGGGCGGAGAAGACCGTCCGCTCGCCATTGTCGGCGTTCTCGGCGATGGCCAGGCCCTCGGCCAGAGTGAGCGCAGTCTCGATCGAATCGGCCAGACGATTGCCGAGATCCGGCTTCACGACGATGCGGTCCACGACCACGTCGATGTCATGCTTGTATTTCTTGTCGAGCGCCGGAGCCTCGGCGATCTCGTAGAGCTTGCCGTCGACCTTTACGCGCTGGAACCCCTTGCGCTGTAGTTCCTGCAGCTCCTTGCGGTACTCGCCCTTCCGGCCGCGCACGATCGGCGCCATCAGGTAGAGGCGCGTACCGTCGGGCATCGTCTTGATGCGGTCGACCATCTGGGAAACGGTCTGGCTCTCGATCGGCAGCCCGGTGGCGGGCGAGTAGGGCACACCGACGCGCGCGAACAGCAGGCGCAGGTAGTCGTAGATCTCGGTGACGGTGCCGACCGTCGAGCGCGGATTGCGCGAGGTCGTCTTCTGCTCGATCGAGATCGCGGGTGAGAGGCCCTCGATCGAATCGACGTCGGGCTTCTGCATCAGCTCGAGGAACTGGCGGGCATAGGCCGAGAGGCTCTCGACGTAGCGGCGCTGGCCCTCGGCGTAGATCGTGTCGAAGGCGAGCGAGGATTTTCCCGAGCCCGAAAGGCCGGTGATCACCACCAGCCGGTCGCGCGGCAGGTCGACGTCGACGTTCTTGAGATTGTGCTCGCGCGCTCCCCGGACGGAGATGAAGCGATGCGGTTCGGCAACGGGTAAGCGTGACTTGGCCATCAGGACCGGAACAATAAGGGATGCGGGGGATCACCGCATATGGCGATTAACCCCCAGCTCCGCCAGTCCCGATGTCACGCCGGCGATGCTTGCGCTGCCAGCACCCGCGCTGTCGGCCGGTCGTTCATCAGGAGCTGCGCGGTACCCGCAATCAGGCCGATCAGGACGCCGATCTTCCAGGCGAGGTCGTAGGAGCCCATCAGGTCGTAGAGATAGCCGCCGCCCCAGGCGCCGAGGAAGGAACCGGCCTGGTGACTGAGGAAGGCGATGCCGGTCAGGGTCGACAGGAAGCGCAGGCCGAAGATCTGAACCACCAGCCCGTTGACCAGCGGAATCACCCCCAGCCACAGCGTGCCCATGGCGGCGCCGAACAGCACGACCGAGAGCGGGGTGGGCGGGAACAGGAAGAACAGCGCCACCGTCAGCGAACGCAGCAGGTAGATCGCCCCCAGCAGCAGACGCTTGGGGTATTTGTCACCCAGCCAACCGAACAACCACGAACTCAGGATGTTGAATCCGCCGATCAGCATCAGCGCCACGGCGCTGTAGGAGGCATCCATGCCGCACTGGGCCAGATAGGTCGGCAGGTGGGTGGTGATGAAGACGAGCTGCAGGCCGCAGACGAAGAAGGCCAGCGCCATCACGACATAGCCGCTGTGCCGCCGCGCCTCGTCGAGGGCGCCCACCAGGGTGAGATTGCGGTCGGTCGACAGGCTGTTGGGCAGCTTGTCCGCCCGGCTGCCGATCCAGGCGGCCGGCAGCATCGCCAGGGCCAGGATCACGAAGGCCCAGACGGCGGCCCGCCAGCCATCGGTGTTCAGGAGGTAGGCGGCAATCGGTGCGGTCACCATCGTGCCGACCGAGCCGGCCGCCGAGACGAGGCCGAAGGCCAGGGTGCGGCGGCCGGGCTCGACGACGCGCGCGGCGATGTTCGCCGTGATGCCCGAGGTCGTGCAGGCCAGCGACACGCCGATCAGGACGCCGGCGCCCAGGATGATGGGCAGCACGCTCTCGGCCGTCGCCGTCAGCCAGATGCCGACGATGTAGAGAACGCTGCCGATCAGGGCGACCCAGCGCGTGCCGTATTTGTCGGCAAAGACGCCGGCGATCGGCTGGCTCACGCCCCAGGCGACCTGCTGGACGGAGATCGCCAGCGCGAAGTCGGAGATGGCGATGCCGAGTTCCTTGGACGCCGGCGCCTGGAACAGGCCGAGGTTCTGCCGGATGCCCATGGCCAGGGTCATCATCAGCGCGGCGCCGCCCAGCATGGCGTAGGCCTGGCCGGTCGAGACCTGGGGGACGTGGAAGGATTTGCTCATGGCCAGCGAGGATACGGGAGAGTTTGCCGTCTCAACCAATGAATTGTCGGAGGGCCCGCATGAGCAGACTTCACTTCACAACCGTTATTCGGTGGCTGCCCACAGGCGGGCGAGGCTAGTTTGCGCGTCGTGAGGTAGGTGCCGCGTCCCGCGGCGCCGGGAAAGCCAAGGAGGCCCCCATGGCGGGCAGCGTCAACAAAGTCATTCTCGTCGGAAATCTCGGCCGCGACCCCGAAGTGAAATCCATGCAGGACGGACGTTCGCTGGTGAACATGTCGGTGGCGACCTCCGAGACCTGGCGCGACCGCAACAGCGGCGAGCGCAAGGAGCGCACCGAGTGGCACCGCGTCGTGATCTTCAACGACAAGCTGGCCGAGGTCGCCCAGAAATTCCTGAAGAAGGGCGCCAAGGTCTATCTCGAAGGCCAGCTCACCACCCGCAAATGGACCGACCAGGGCGGCCAGGAACGCTACACGACGGAGGTCGTCATCCCGCGCTTCGGCGGATCGCTCACCATGCTCGACGGCCGCAGTGGCGGCGGTGAGGGCGGCGGCGGTGGCGGCGGTATGGACGACGACTACGGCGGCGGCATGGGCGGCGGCGGCGGTGGTGGTATGTCCAGTGGTGGCGGCGGCGGTGGCGGTGGCCGCGCGGCTCCCCGCGGCAAGGCCGAACTCGACGACGACATTCCGTTCTAAGCCGCGACGATGACCGCGAAGGCCGGCCTTTCCGACCGGCTTCGCGTGCTCGTCCTGGGTGGGACGGGCGTCTTCGGCAGCAGGCTCTGTCGCCTGCTTGCAAACGATCCCGCGATAGAGCTGACGACAAGTGCGCGCAACGGCGCACAGGTCGCTGCGCTTTCGACCGAGCTGGGCATTGCGGGCCTGGTGGTCGATTGGCAGGGCGATCTCGACCGCGTGCTCGCCGACCGCCGGTTCGATGTCCTCGTCCACGTCGCAGGTCCGTTTCAGGGCCAGGACTATGCGGTGGCGGAGACCTGCATCCGCTACGGCGTCCACTATCTCGACCTCTCCGACGATCGCGCCTTCGTCTGCGGCATCAATAGGCTCGATGGGGCGGCAAAGGAGGCCGCCGTGCTCGTCTGCTCTGGCGCGAGCACCGCGCCTGCGCTGACTGGCGCGGTTGTCGAACAGGCCTCGCAGGATGGGATGAAGATCGAGCGCGTGTCGTTCGGCATCGTGCCGGGAAACGACGCGCCGCGCGGTCGGGCGCTGGTCGAGGCGATCCTGTCCGGCGCCGGCAAGCCGATCGCGGACCAGCCGGGGCGGTGCGTCTGGGGCAGCCTGCGCCTGCTTGCCGTGCCGGGACTGGGACGCCGTTGGATGGCGGCGTGCGACCTGCCCGAGCCGACGCTGTTCCGTCAGCACTTCGGCGTGAAAGATACCTACGCGGGCGCCGGCCTCGAACTCTCGTTGCTGCATCTCGGCCTGTGGCTGCTCGCCTGGCCGGTGCGCCTCGGGCTTGTGAAGACGCTGGTGCCGATGGCGACACCGCTCGCTTGGATGGCCGACCGGCTGCGCGCTTTCGGCACTGACAGGGGCGGACTGCGCATCGATGTTGCAGGAGGGGGCGAACGGCGATCCTGGTCGCTGATCGCCGAGGGTGGTGACGGACCGTTCGTGCCGGCGATGCCAGCGGCGGCACTGCTGCGCAAGCTGGCGCGGGACGAGGTGTCTCAGCGCGGCGCGATGCCGTGCGTCGGTCTGCTGTCGGTGGCGGAGATCACAGATGAGGCACGGCAGGCCAATCTGCGGGTCGCCGCGGGATGGGGCGATGACGGGGCGACGTTCCACCCCTCGCTCTATCGCCGCGTGCTGGGCGCAGCCTACGGCGAGATGTCCGCGGCTGGCCAGCGCCTCCACGAAGGTACCGTAGCGCAGTGGACCGGACGCTGCACGGTCGATGGTGCCAGCAACGGGCTCGGCCGCCTCCTGGCAGCGCTCTTCGCCTTGCCGCCACCGGGCGACGACGCACGGATCGAGGTCGAGTTCGTCATGCGCGGTGGCCGCGAGACGTGGATCCGCCGGGTGGGTGGCCGCACCATGCGGTCGCGGCAGCATATCGGCGTCAGGCGGCCGGCTGGCTGGCTCGTCGAGCAATTCGGGCCGATCGCTTTCGATCTCGCCGTGCTGGTGAAGGACGGCCGGCTCGACCTCGTGATGTCGGGAATGCGCCTGGCCGGCGTGCCGATGCCGCGCTTCTGCTGGCCTTCCATCAACGCCAACGAAACGGAGGAGGAAGGGCGCTTCCGCTTCGATGTCGAAATCGGCCTGCCGTGGATCGGCCGGCTGGTCCGTTATCGCGGTTTCCTCACAAGTCGATGAAGCGGCTGCGCGTCTGCGGCGATGGCATCAGGCAGGAATCGAGGCGGCCGAACCAGCGGATGCGGTTGCGCGCGATGACCTCGTAGAGCGGGTCGCGCAGGAGTTTCGGGACAAGGATCAGCGGATAAAGCCAGCGCGCCGGGCCTTTCAGATGGCGTACCGCCCGCAGCACGGCCGTCGAGCGCGTGTAAACCCTGCCGCCTTCCAGCAGGAGGATCGTCCGGTCGAGCGTGTCGCCGGGCAGGTCGAGGGCGCGCAGGACCCTCTTGCCGAGGTCCGACTGCGCACTGGCGAACTTGAGCCGCCCCTCGGGATCGCGCATCAGGCAGAAGGCCACGAAGCGGCTGCACAGCACGCAGTAGCCGTCGAAGAAGTAGAGCGGCTGCGGCAGGTCGCCGAGGGCCGCGGGTATCTTCATGCAGGAAAGCCCAGCGCGCGCAGTTCGGCGATGGTTTGCTCCGCCGAGCGGTGATGGATGCCGCTCATGCCGGTGGCCCGCGCGCCGTCGACATTTGCCAGGACGTCGTCGATGAAGACGGCATCCTGCGGCTCGAAGCCGCCGAGGCGGCACGTCAGGTCGAAGATCGCCGCGTCGGGCTTCCAGCAGCCGACATGGCCCGACACCACATAGTCGCGGAAATGCCTCACGAACGGATGCGTCGTGCGCGCCGGGCCGCGCAGCCAGGCGTCGAGGAAGCCCGGGGCGTTGGAGAGCAGGTAGAGCGGGACGCCGGCGCTGCCCAGCCGCTCGACCAGGGCCGTCATCGGCTCGAACGTGTGGTCGAGCATCTCGTCGAAACGGTCATAGTAGGCTGAGATCAGGGCTTCCTTGCCCGGATGGAGTGCCTGCAGTTCACGCGTCGCGGTGGCCGGATCGCCGTCATAGTCCTGGCGCATGTGCCACTCCCGGGTGGTCACGGTGGCGAGGAAATCCTCCATCTCCGCCTCGTCCGGGATCAGCTTCCGGTAGAGGTGGCGCGGATTGTAGTCGATCAGCACGCCGCCCATGTCGAAGACCACGGCGGAGGGGCGGGACGGGGTACTTTCTGGGGGCAAGTCGAAGCCTTTCCGGAAGGTAATTTCGGTGCGAATTTAGTCAATAAAATCAACGCTTTAAAGGGGGCTTTATCGGGCGATTTTTGTTGGTCTTGCGGGGCTTTGTTGCTAGTTTGCGAAATACCCCTTCCGGAGCCTCCGGACAGGCTGCAAGAACGAGAAAATCCCAGGTTTCCGTGAGCGACGATACGACCTTGCCGCCGGCGCCGCCGCCCTCCGACGCGCCTCCGCCCCCGTCTTCTCCGCACGATATCGCCCCGATCACCATCGAAGAGGAGATGCGCCGCTCCTATCTCGATTATGCGATGAGCGTGATCGTGTCGCGCGCGCTGCCCGATGCGCGCGACGGGCTGAAGCCCGTGCAGCGGCGCATCCTCTACGCGATGAAGGAAGGCGGCTACGACTCGACGCGGCCCTTCCGCAAGTCGGCGCGCATCGTCGGCGACGTGATGGGCAAGTATCACCCGCACGGCGACAGCGCGATCTACGACGCCATGGTGCGCATGGCGCAGGACTTCTCGATGCGCCTGCCGCTGATCTCGGGGCAGGGCAATTTCGGCTCGATGGACGGCGATCCGCCGGCGGCGATGCGTTACACCGAGGCGCGTCTCGCCACGGTCTCGGAGACGCTGCTCGAGGACATCAACAAGGACACCGTCGAGTTCCAGCCGAACTACGACGAGCGCGAGAGCGAGCCGACGGTGTTGCCGGCGGCCTATCCGAACCTGCTGGCCAACGGCGCCGGCGGAATCGCGGTGGGCATGGCGACCAACATCCCGCCGCACAATCTCGGCGAGCTGATCGAAGCCTGCCTGGCGCTGATCGCCAATCCCGAGCTGACCGTGCCGCAGCTGATGGAATACGTGCCGGGCCCCGATTTCCCGACCGGTGGCATCATCCTCGGCCGCAACGGCATCCGGGCCGCATTCGAACTCGGCCGCGGCTCGATGATGATGCGGGCCAAGACCAACATCGAACAGAAATCCGGTGGCCGCGAGTCGATCGTCGTCACCGAGATCCCCTACCAGGAGAACAAGGCGCGCCTGCATGAGCGCATCGCCGAGGTGGTGCGCGACAAGAAGGTCGAGGGCATCTCCGAGATCCGCGACGAGAGCGACCGGGACGGCGTGCGGCTGGTCATCGACCTGAAGCGCGACGCCATGTCCGACGTGGTGCTCAACCAGCTCTACCGCTTCACGCCGTTGCAGACGAGTTTCAGCGTCAACGCCCTGGCGCTCGACGGCGGCCGCCCGAAGCTGATGAGCCTCAAGGAACTGCTCGAGGCCTTCATCCGCTTCCGCGCCGAAGTGCTCACACGGCGCACCCGCTTCGAGCTCAACCATGCGCGCGACCGTGCCCATGTGCTGGTCGGTCTCGCGATCGCCGTCGCCAACATCGACGAAGTGATCGAAATGATCCGCCGCTCGCCCGATCCGAATGTGGCGCGCGAGCGGTTGATGGCCAAGGATTGGCCGGCCGCCGACGTGAAACCGCTGATCGACCTGATCGCCGAGCCCGGCCGCGAAGTGTCGTCTGAGGGAACCTACCGGCTCTCCGAGGTGCAGGCCCGTGCGATCCTCGAGCTGCGACTGCAGCGCCTGACCGGTTTGGAGCGCGACAAGATCGCCGAAGAGCTGACCGAGGTCGCGAAGCTGATCGAGGGCTTCCTCGAACTTCTCGGCGATCGCGACAAGCTGTTTGCGCTGATGGCCGGGGAACTGGTCGAGATCAAGGACAAGTACGCCACGCCGCGTCGCACCCAGATCCTCGACAACGAATTCGAGCAGGACATCGAGGACCTGATCCAGCGCGAGGACATGGTCGTCACGGTGACCCACGGCGGCTACGTCAAGCGCGTGCCGGTCTCGGCCTACCGCGCCCAGCGTCGCGGCGGCAAGGGCCGCTCGGGCATGGCCACGCGCGAGGACGATTTCGTGTCGAGCCTCTTCGTGGCCAACACGCACACGCCGGTACTGTTCTTCTCCAGCCGCGGCATCGTCTACAAGCTCAAGGTCTGGCGGCTGCCGCTCGGCGCCCCGCAGGCGCGCGGCAAGGCGTTCGTGAATCTGCTGCCGCTCAGCGAGGGCGAGACGATCAGCACGGTCATGCCGATGCCGGAGGACGAGGCGAGCTGGGCGACGCTCAACGTCATGTTCGCCACCGCGCGCGGCGGCGTGCGGCGCAACGAGCTCGGCGATTTCGTGAACGTCAACCAGAACGGCAAGATCGCCATGAAGTTCGAGGGCGAGGATGCCGGCGATCGCCTGATCGGCGTCGCCGTCTGCAGCGAGGACCAGGACGTGCTGCTGGCGACGCGCCAGGGCCGCGCCATGCGCTTCCCGACCGACAAGGTTCGCCTGTTCGCGAGTCGCAACTCGACCGGCGTGCGCGGTATCGCGCTGGCGGAAGGCGACGAGGTGATCTCGATGTCGCTGGTCGATGCCGGCAAGGGCGTCACCAGCGAGGAGCGCGACGCCTACCTGCGCCAGTCACGCGCCGAGCGCCAGGCCGAGAACGCGGTGGATGCCGGCGAGGCGGTCGTGGAGACGGTGGAGGAGGAGGCTTCTGCAGGCGAGGAGGCGGCCACGCCGCCAGCCACGCTATCGCCGGAACGCTTCGCCGAGCTGAAGGCCAGGGAAGAGTTCGTGCTGACGGTTGCTTCGTCCGGGTTCGGCAAGCGCACCTCCGCCTACGAGTACCGGGTGACCGGTCGCGGCGGCAAGGGCGTGGAACTGATGAGCCTCGCCAAGGGCGGCGAGATCGTCGCGGCGGTGCCGGTGCTCGACACTGACGAGATCATGCTGGTGACCGATGCGGGCACCCTCATCCGGTGCCCGGTGGATGGAATTCGCATTGCCGGGCGAGCGACGCGCGGCGTGCGCATCGTCAACGTGAGCGAGGGAGAGCGCGTCGTCACGGCCGTTCGGATCGGCGAGGACGATGCCGGCAACGGCGGAAATGGCGATAGCCAGCCCGAGCCGGAGGCCGGAACGGAGCAGGACTCCAGTTCCGAAACAAACGGTGGATAAGGACGGATCGTGTCGCTAAGACTTCGCCGTCGCAGTCTGCGCACAAGGGGGAGACATGGCCGTAGAACGCACCGGGGTGTATCCGGGCACGTTCGATCCCATCACGAGCGGGCACATGGAAGTGGTGCGCCGCTCGCTGCGGCTCGTCGACAGGCTGGTGATCGGTCCGCACATCAACGTGGGCAAGGGACCTCTATTTTCGCTCGAGGAGCGGATGGAGATCATCAAGGAAGACATCGCGGATTTTCCACAGGCCGACCGGGATCGCATCACGGTGGTGCCGTTCGAGGGGCTGCTGATCCACTTCGCGCGCGACGTGAATGCGTCGGTCATCATCCGGGGACTGCGGGCGGTTTCGGACTTCGAGTACGAGATCCAGATGGCCAATATGAATGCCCGCATGGAGCCTGCGATCGAGACGATCTTCCTGATGGCGTCGGACCGGCACCAGTTCATCGCCTCGTCGCTGGTGAAGGATATTGCCCGGCTGGGCGGGGATACGTCCCAGTTCGTGTCCAAGAAGGTGTTCGAGCGTCTCAAGGCGAAATTCGTCAAGAAGTGAGGCCGGAACAGGCCTCGTTGACCATCGGCCCCTCGCACTTTATATGGGCGCCGCGCGGCGGAGAGGCCCGCGGCGCGGAACCGGGACGAGCCCGTAGCTCAGCGGTAGAGCATCTGACTTTTAATCAGAGGGTCGTGGGATCGTACCCCACCGGGCTCACCACTGGACCCAAGAAGGAGAAGAACGGCTCATGCCGTCGGTGAAAGTCGTCAACGGCAAGCAGATCGTGGTCGAGAATCTCGGTCCGATCGAGCGTGCCATCAGCTTCTTCGCGCAGCCGTTCGTGCGGATGTGGCACCATCGCGACCTGATCGCCGCGATCCTGCGGCGCGAGGTGCGCGAGCGTTTCAAGGGATCGATCGCCGGCTGGATCTGGGCGATCATCGCGCCCCTGCTGATGATCGCGGTCTACACATTCGCGTTCACGACGACTCTTTCCCTGCCGGTGGCCGATGGCACCGACGGCAAGCAGGTCAGCTACTCGCTGTTCATCTTCAGCGGCCTCATCGTCTTCAGTTTCTTCTCGGAAATGGCTTTCCGGGCGCCGATGCTGCTGCACGAGTACACCCACTTCATCAAGCAGACGATCTTCCCCAGCGACATGCTGCCGGTGATTTCGACCCTGCGCGCCACCGCTTACACGCTGATCTCCGGTGCCGTGATGCTGGTGTTCCAACTGGCAATGACCGGCTCATTGCCGTGGACCGTGCTGCTGGTGCCGCTGATCTTCATTCCGTTCATGGCATTCCTGATCGGCATGTCGTGGTTCCTGGCGGCACTGGGTGCGTTCACGCGCGACGCCGGCTACCTGATGATCACCATCGTGCCGCTGTTCATGTTCGCGACACCTATTTTCTATTCCCACGCCGGGCTGCCGCCGCCGTTCAACTTCTGGATCTACGCCAACGCGCTCACCGGCTTCGTCGAGGTCATGCGCGACGTGGTCCTGTTCGGCAAGCTGCCCAACATGATCGTCTACGGGTATACCCTTGCGATCTCGGTGTTCAGTTTCTATTTCGGCTATTGGTTCTTCGACAGGTATCGGAATGTCATCGTCGACGTCCTCTGAGATCGTCGTCGAGGCCAAGAACCTCGGCAAGGCGTTCCAACTCTACGCTCATCGCAACGACTGGTTGAAGCAGGTCCTGCTCGGCTGGTGGAAGGCGTACTTCAAGCCCTTCTGGGTGCTGCGCGACATCAGCCTCGAAGTGAAGAAGGGCGAGAGCATCGGCATCCTCGGTCGCAACGGATGCGGCAAGTCGACCCTGCTGCAGGTGATCTGCGGCATGACGCTGCCGAGCCATGGCGAATTGCGGGTCACCGGCCGCATCGCGCCGGTTCTGGCGCTGGGCTCGACCTTCGACATGGAGCTGTCGGGCCGCGAGAACGTCCTGATCGGCGGCGCCGTGCTCGGCCTGAAGCGCAGCGAGGTTCTGCGCAAGTTCGACTCGATCGCCGAGTTCGCCGGCATCGGCGAATACATGGACCAGCCGGTGAAGCACTATTCGATGGGCATGCGCACGCGCCTGGCCTTTTCGATCTGCGCCCATGTCGAGGCCGAGATTCTCGTCGTCGACGAGGCGCTGTCGGTCGGCGACGCCGCCTTCCAGCGCAAGTGCCTCGACTGGATCGACAATTTCCGCAAGACCGGCACGCTGCTCTTCGTATCCCATTCGATGGCCGAGGTGCGCCGCCTGTGCACACGCGCCATCTGGATCGAGGAAGGGCGCATCCGCGAGCAGGGCGACCCCAACGACGTCATCCGCTCCTATCACCGCGCCCTGCTGGTCGAGAAGGACGACGTCCAGCGCTTCTCTTCCGGGAACGCCAAACAGGCGCAGGCCGCCGCGGGCGAGTGATCCGGCATGGAGCCGGGGACCCTGGCGTGGCTCGGCTTCGGCTGGTGGGGACTTGGCACGGCGATCCAATGGGTAAGCGCGGGACTCGCCCGGACGCCTAGAAAGACCGCCATCGGCGGCCGCTACCGGGCGCAGGATTTCAGCATCGTGGCGCCGATGGCAGGCGCGGAAGACGCGACCGCCGCCTACGTCCAGGCGCTGCGGCGGCTGGCCGACGCCGGTGCGGAAATCCTGATCTGCGTGGCCCGGCCGGACGATGGCGCCGTGGCGCCGACCCGGGCCCTGTGGTCCGATGCGCCCATTCTCGTCGGCAACGACGACACCTTCAATCCCAAGATGAACAACGTGCGCAAGGGGCTGGAAGCCGCCGCGCGCCCGGTCGTGGCGCTCTGCGATGCGGGCATCGGGCTCCGTCTCGACGATCTTCTGCGGGCCGCGGCCCCCCTGGCGACGGGGACGGGGCTCGTGCTGGCGCTCAAGGCGGCCGAAGCGCCGGGCAGCTTCGCCGCCGAGGTCGAACGCGCCTATATCGACGGCCATCAGGCGCGGTTCCTGTTCGCCGCCGATCGGCTCGGCATCGCGGTGGCGTCCGGCGGGGTAACGCTCATGACCCGTGAAACACTCGAGGGCATCGGCAACTGGCGCGGCTTCAACCGCTGGATTGCCGACGACTATTCGGTCACCCGCTCGGTGCGGGAACTGGGCCTCGCCACCTGCCTGGGCGATATCATGCCCCGGCTGCCGCTCGGCCGGCGGTCGTGGTCCGCGGTGTGGCGGCGCCAGGTTCGCTGGGCCCGTACCCGCCTGCGCCTGCCGGTCTGGCCACTCGTGCTATGGGAACCGGCGATCGGCTGGGCCGCCACGGGCGGGGCGGGCACGATCGGCCTTCTCGGTCTGGGAGCGAACGCCGCGGTGATATCTGGCGCATGGGTAGTTCATACGGTCGGTTGGCTCCTCGCCGAAAAATGGTTCATGACGGGGCGCGGCCTGTCGTTCGGGATGCGGGCGGCGGCGGCGGCCCTCCTGCGAGAGGCACTGGCCCCGGTTCTCATCGTAAATGCTCTTTGGGGCCGGACGATCTATTGGCGGGGGACCGATCTGGGGGGCCAGTGGCGGGAGACCTCCAGGGAGCCGACGAGGGATGACGCTTCGAGGAAGTCCGTATGAATAGTGTGAACCGCAGACAACCGATCTCGACCGTAATGCTGCCGGCCAAGGTCGATTCCGTCACCGTGGCTTCGGTCGAGGTGATGCTGGTGGCCGCGCTCCGGCCCGGTGCGCGGATCGTCGTCGACGGCAGCCAGGTCACCTACATGAGCGCCGCGGGCGTGCGGACCTTCGCGTCGGTCCTTCACAAGGCGTCTGAAGCCGAGGCTCGAATCGTTTTCTGCCGCTTCACCGGAGCGGCGTGGGACTGTCTGCTGGTCAGTGGTTTCTCCGAATTGCTCGAGATCGCGCCAACGGTGGAGGAGGCCTCGGCGCGCTTGGAGAAAGAGCCACCACATGTTGGTGGGGAAAGCTTGCACCGGCGAGGCGCCACAGGTTAATTAGCGGTTGGACTGAGCGACTTATCAATAGGTTGGGGCATGGCGCGGTACGCAGTGCGGCGACTGTTCCGGACGGAGATCGGGATTTGACAATTTGGAGCTGGCTGCGCGCCGCCGCGCGACCTACCGCAATTGTCCTCAGCCTCGGTTTTGGCTTGGCGGCCTGTACCGCGATGCCCGGCGATGGTCCCTGGATGGGCGGCGCGGCAACGACGACGACGGAGGCTCTCCCGTTCGACGTGATCGACCTCACGCCGACCACCATCGCCAACTACCGTCAGCCGCCGCCCGTCGACCGTCCGTCGACGGTGAGCAACCTGTCGGCAGGGTCCCGCATTTCGGTGGCGCCCGGCGATGCCATCAAGGTGCGCATTTTCGAGCCCTACGAAGGCAGCATTTTTCCCACCATCCAGCGGCCCGGCGCGGACTTCGGCGTCCAGCGCGTGACCGATGACGGCACGATCAATGTTCCCTTCGTCGGCACCGTGAAGGTGGCCGGCCTCGACCTCAACCAGATCGAAAAGAAGATCGCCCAGCAGGTCGCGACCTCGGGCAAGGCCCAGGACCCGCAGGTCATCGTAGAATTCGTTGCCGACCGTACACACACCGTGATGGTGTCCGGCGACGTGCGGCAGCCCGGGCGGGTTTCCCTGCTGGAAGGGGTCCGGACCGTCGTCGAGGCGATCAACAAGGCCGGCGGCCCGGCGGGCGTAGGCGGGCAGGGCGGCACCGGCGTCGGCGCCAACCAGCTCGAAGTCGTGCTGCGGCGCAACGGTCAGATCATTCTCCAGTCGCAGTATTCCGACCTTCTGGCCGGAGCCGATATCGGCCTCCAGAAGAACGACGAGATTGTCGTTCGCCCGAATGCCCGCATGTTCACGGTGCTGGGTGCCGTGGTTAAGGCTGGCAACGTCGATATGCCCAAGCACACGATCAGCCTGCTCGAGGCGATGGGCATGGTCGGCGGCCTCAATGATGCCCGAGCAAACAAAACGGGCGTTTATGTGTTCAGAATGGGGGATTTGCAGAATAATCCCACCGCCCGGGCCCGCGTTTTCCGACTGGACCTTTACCAGCCGGTATCTATCTTCATTGCTCAACAGTTCCCGGTGCTGCCGAAGGACGTCGTCTACATCACGAATGCCCCGCTCTACGAGTACGACAAGATCCTGACATCAATCTATCGTACCTTCTCGATCGTAGGCGTCCTGAGAGGCAATCTGATCACCTCGACGACCTTCTAGAGGCCACCTTCCAACTAGGGGCAGCGTCCCCGGGCGTTTTTTGGTACTATCTATTATGGCGCAGGCAAGAAAGTTCACTTGGGGCGCCGCAGGGCTGGCCGCGTTCATCGTCATCGCGGGCCTGGTCCTGTGGATGATGCCGAGCCGGCAGACCAGCAGTGCCCAGGATGGCCCCAGGCCCCTGGCGCCGCTGATTTCGCGCGGCTACACCGATGCGCCCTCCGGTACTGCCCTGATCGCCGGCGATCCGGCGGGTGGCGGCGTGCTGATCGAGCTCAAGGTGACCGACGGCCAGAGGGTGAAAGTCAACGACGTCATCGCCGTCCTCTCGAACTACCCGAAGGCCGACATCGCCGTGCGCACCTCGGAGGCGGAACTCGCCAAGACCGAAAAGGCCCGCGAGGCGATGGTCAGCGGCTACCGCAGGGCCGAGATCGCCATGCAGGAGGTCGTGGTCAAGTCGGCGGTCGAGGAGAACAAGCTCAAGGTCCTCGAAATGCAGCGTTCCGGCAAGCCGCCGGACCAGAAGCAGCTCGAACTGAACATTTCGCAGCAGAGCCTCGAGCGTGAGCAGGCCAAGCTGCGCATCCAGAAGGAAACGCTCGAGAGCGACCTTCAGCAGAGCAACAACGACATCGCCATCATCAAGGCGAAGCTCGACAACGCCCGCAGTACGCGTGAGCAGGCCCTGGTCCGCTCGCCGCTCGACGGGATCGTGATCCAGATCTACACGCGCCAGGGCGAGCGTATCTCGCCGAACGGCATCGCCAAGATCGTCGACCTCTCGCAGTTGCGCGTCCTGGCCGACGTCGACGAGCTGAATGTCGGCCGTATCGCAGCCGGTGGAAAGGTCGAGGTGACGTTCCGCGGCAGTCCGACCGTCTACGCGGGCACGATTTCCCGGGTGGCGCCGACCGTGAAGCGGATGCAGCGCATGGAGCCCGACGGCGGTTCCTCGACCGATGCTCGTGTTGTGCAGGTCGAGATCCAGCTCGACGACCCGTCCAGCATGCCGCAGGTCCTGGGCCGCGAGACTCGCGTCACCTTCCTCTGATGGCTCTCACGCTGCCAGCCAATCCGTCGTCGCGGCCGCGGCGGTGGTTCCAGTGGCGGCCCAGCTTCTCGCTGAAGCGGCTGAGGGCCGCCGCCGTCACGGCGACGAGCATGCCGCTGGGTTCCCAGCAATTGAAGCGGCAGCGGACCAGCACGCTGCTGTCACTGGCGGGCGTGACGGCAAGCCTCCTCGTCATCTTCGCGCAGCTCGGCATCGAGCGCGCCGTCTACGATTCGGCGATCCGCCTTCACCGGTCCGTCGTGGGCGACCTCGTCCTGGTGCCCTACGGCTTCAAGTCGTTGCAGCTGCATGCCGAGGTCCCGGCGTCGATGACCGACGTCGTGTCGGCCAACCCCGCCGTCACCAATACGCTGCCGTTCTGGTTCGGCGTCATGTCCATCAAGCATGCCGGGATGGATTCCGGCCGCCGCATCGCCTGGTATGCCGTCGATGTCGAGCGCCCGGCGATCGACGTGCCCGGGCTGCGCGACAACCTCTATCGGCTGCGCGAGGCGCGCCGGCTGCTCTACGATCGCGAATCGCGCCCCTATTTCGGCGACCTCGCCGACCAGGTCGGTCCCGGCAAGCCGGAATTCCAGGTGCTGGGGCCCCCCGACAATCGCGGCCTTCTCCGCCAGCTCTTCGTCGTCGGCACGTTCGCGCTCGGTCCCAACGTGCTGAACGACGGCTCGATCATCATGTCGGAGGACACGATGGCAGAGGTGTTCGGCTCATGGTGGTCGGACCGGCCGGCCTTCATCGCCGTCCAGCTCGCCAAGGGCTCCGACGTCGACGCGGTCCGCAAGGAACTGAACACGGCCCTCGCGGGACGTGGCGAGGTGCTGACCCTGCGTGACTTCGAGAAGCGCGAGCGCACCTATTGGTCGCGCGAAACGCCGGTCGGCTACATCACGGATCTGGGTTTCGTGATGGGCGTGATGATCGGCATGGTCTTCATCTACTACGCCCAGTACCAGATCATCCGTTTCTACCTGCCCGAATACGCCATCCTGAAGAGCCTGGGTTACGACTGGTGGTTCTTCCTGTTCATGATCGGCCAGATCGGCGCGGCGATCATCACGCCCGCCTTCCTCGTCGCCTTCACGCTGGGTCGGTTCGTCTATGGCGCGACCGAGGCCGCCATGCATCTCGGCATGACGATGGGCCTCAGGGAAATGGTCGTCGCCCTGGTCGCCTGCATGATCATGACCGTCGTTTCCAGCCTGTTCGCCATCCGCCGCCTGTGGCGGGTCGACCCCATCATGCTGTTCGAGTGACCATGACGACCGACACACATGGCTTCGGACCGCCCGTCGTCGAAGCGGTCGACGTCCATCACCATTATGGCGAGGGGCCGCAACGGGTCGACGTGCTGTTCGACATCAACATGCAGGTTCGCGAGGGCGAGCTGGTGATCGTCACCGGCCCGTCGGGATCGGGCAAGACGACCCTGCTCACCATCCTCGGGACCATGCGCAAGCCCTCCGAGGGCAAGCTGCGCCTGCTCGGCACCGACATCGTCGGCCTGAACGGCGCCAGCCTCGACGAGCTGCGAAACCGCATCCGCTTCCTGTTCCAGAAGCGCAATCTCCTGTCCTCGCTTACGGCGCTGCAGAACGTCATTGCCGGCGTCTCCACGACACCGCTGGCCGATCCCGCCTGGGATGAGCCGCGCGCCCGCCATTTGCTCACCATGCTGGGGCTGGGCGACAAGGCGGCCTCCTGGCCTGACGAGCTGTCGGGCGGCCAGCAGCAGCGCGTGGCGATCGCGCGCACCATGATCGGATTGCCCGACCTCATCATCGCCGACGAGCCCACCTCGGCGCTCGACCGCGTGTCGGGCCGTCTGGTCGTCGACCAGTTGAAGGACCTCGCGCTGCGCGCCAAGTGCGCCGTGGTCCTGTCGACCCATGACGAGCGCATCTTCGACGTCGCCTCGCGCCGCCTCCACATCGAGGACGGCCGCTGCTTCGAAGTTCCCATTCATTATCACTGAGAGCGGCGGCCCATGCTGCTCTTCCTGATCGATCTGCTCGTACTGCTGTGCCTTGCGGCACAGGTCGCGATCGCGGCCTATTTCCTCTATCTGGTCTATTGGCTGTTCGAGCTGCCGCGCGACGACGCGCCGGCACCCGCCTTGCCCGCCGATCTGCCGCGCGTGCTGATCCAGGTTCCCGTCTACAACGAGCCGCTGGTGGTCGAGCGCTCGATGGCGGCGATGGGCGTGCTCGACTGGCCGAGCGACCGGCTCACCATCCAGCTCCTCGACGACAGCAACGACATCACGACCGACATCGCCACGCATGCCATCGAGCGCCTGCGCAAGGCCGGCATCGACGCGCATCATATCCGCCGCAGCGACCGCGGCGGCTTCAAGGCCGGCGCCCTTGCAGCCGGTCTCGCGCTCGACGACGCGCCCTACGTGGCAGTGTTCGATGCCGATTTCGTGCCGCCGCCGGGCTGGCTGAAGCAGGCGATGGCCGCGATGCTGGCCAATCCGCGCGCCGCCTTCGTGCAGACCCGAATCGAATGGGGCAATGGCGAACGCAACTGGCTCACGCGCGCCCAGCGCCTGATGCAGGACGCACACTTTGCCGTGGAGCAGGATGTCCGTGCCCGCCGCGGCGTGCCGTTCCAGTTCAACGGCACCGGCGGCATCTGGCGCCGCGCCGCGGTCGAGGAGGCGGGCGGCTGGTCCCACGACACGCTGTCGGAGGATCTCGATCTCGTCCTGCGCACCTATCTCAAGGGCTGGACCGGCGTGTTCCTGGTCGACACGCACGTGGTCGGCGAGCTGCCGCAGAAGGTCGAGGATTTCGGCGCCCAGCAGAGCCGCTGGTCGAAGGGCTTCGTGCAGGTCGCGCGCAAGCTGCTGGGGCCGATCTGGAAATCCGCCTGGCCGACCGAGGCCAAGCTCACGACGACCGTGGCGCTGGGCCAGCAGCTCATCTTTCCGCTGCTGGTGGTCGGCGCGCTGGCGTTGGTCGTCTCGATCATCGGCCACGGCCGGCTGCTCGGCATCTTCCGTTTCGGCCTGTGGCTGTGGCTCGCCGGCATGCTCGCGGTATTGTTCGGCATGACCTGGGGGGCCTACCGCAAGCTGAAGCGGGGCGGCACGGCGCGCTACCTGGTCACGGCTGCCAGCGTGCCGGCGCTGATCATATACCTCGCCGTCGCCAATGCCGCCGCGATCGTCGGGGCGGGCTTCGGCAAGAAGACCGAGTTCAATCGCACGCCCAAGACCGGCACCTGAAGACAACGATGGCAATTCTCGCGACCCTCGCTCTCCTCTTCGCGGCCCTGTTCGCGGTGTGCTGCCTGCTGCTGGCCGCCTTCATCGGCAGCCTTCTCTATATGGTGCTCCTGCATCATCGCCTGAAGGATGCGGGGCTGCGGCGCGAGGAGAGGCTGCTGTCGACGCCGCTGCCGGCCGATGCCGACCTGCCACACGTCGTCGTGCAGATTCCCTCGTTCAACGAGGGAGCCGTGGTCCGGCGTGGCGCGGAGTCGGCGGCCGCACTCGACTGGCCACGCGACAAGCTGCACATCCAGCTCCTCGACGATAGCACCGACGAGACAGCCGAGATGGTGCGCCAGGTCGCGGCCGAGCTGCGCGCCAAGGGCTTCGACGTGGTGGCGCTGCAGCGCACCGACCGCAGCGGCTACAAGGGCGGTGCCCTGCACGAGGCGATGCAGAAGACGCCGCACGATTTCTTCGCCATCTTCGACGTCGACTACATTCCGCCGACTGACTTCCTGCGCGTCTGCATGCGGCCGTTTTTCGCCGAGCCCAAGACGGCCTTCGTCCAGGCACGGTTCGACTTCCTCAATCCGCACGAGAACGCGCTCACCGAGATGCAGATGGTGACGCTCGACGCCCATCTCGGCATCGAGCAGGCGACGCGCTGCTGGGCCGGCCATCCGCTGCCCTTCAACGGCACCTGCGGGATCTGGCAGCGCGCAGCCATCGATGCCGGCGGCGGCTGGAAGGGCGACACCGTCACCGAGGATCTCGACCTCACTTATCGCGGCTGGGTGAAGGGCTGGCGTGCCTTGTTCCTGACCAGCGTCGGGGTGCCGGGCGAACTGCCTGCCGACACCAAGACGTGGCTGCGCCAGCAGCAGCGCTGGCAGGACGGATTCCGTCACGTCTCGATGCGCATGTTCCCGGAGATCCTGAAGAGCCGCGAAATCACCCCCTCGGCCAAGCTGGCGGCGCTGCTGCATCTGTGCATGGCGCTCAACCAGCCCGTGCTGCTGGTCGGCGTGGCGTCCGGCATCCTCGCGGGACTGCTGGCGCCGTCGCTGGTGCCGCTGCTGCTGACGCTGTTCGTGATCACCGTGGCGTGGGTGCTGGTCTGCGCGACCACCTTCCTGCGGGCCGGGCACAATTTCATTCGCGGCGGCGAGATCCCGCCGCTCGAGTTCGGCGTGGTGCTGATGCGCTTCGTCGGCGGCCAGATCGCCACCGTCGTTCGCTCGTTTGGCGTCCATTTCAGGAAGATGTTCAGCAAGCCCAAGCCGGTCGTCTTCGACCGCACGCCCAAGCGCGGCAACTGAGCGGCTCATGGAGCGCGCCACTCCAGTGGCGCAATCATGATCATGAGCGCCACTGGAGTGGCGCGCTCCAACGATAGTCTTCGTCGCGTTCTAAGCCAGAACGCTCTCGCGCAGCAGCGGGTGGTGGGCGCAGCGCAGGCCGCCGCCAGTGCCGATCGGCCCGTCGAACGGGATCGGCATGACGTCGATCTTGCGGCGCTTCAGTTCCTCGATCACGCGGCGATTGTCGGCATCGACGATGATGCGGCCCTCCTCGAGCACGAGGCCGTTGGTCGCCAGAAGCGTGGCCTCATCATACGAGACCTCGATCTTGTCCCAGTCGCGCAACGACATCGGCAGCCCGTCGATCAGTTTTTCCGGGCAATAGACCAGCAGGCCGGGCTTCACGAGACCCAGCGCGCAGTCGAGGTGCAGCACGTTGGAGCGCAGCGCCACCGGCAGGACGCGATAGGCGTCGCCCAGGAGCGCCTGAAGCCAGTCCGCGCCGGCCAGATCCGAGGCGCAGCCGGATATGCCGACATAGACCTCGTAGCCATTGAGCAGCGTGTCGCCACCTTCGAGGAATGGCCCATCGACGGCGCCGGGCGAACCCAGAGGCACGCTCGACCATTGGGCGCCCCTGGACGTCACGGCTTGCTGGATGATCGGCCGCAGGCCGTAGCGCTCGCGCTGGCGGCACTGCAGGCGGAGCGAGCCGTCGATCACATGCTTGCCGACGACGATCATGCCGTCGCGCGGGAAAAGCTGGGCGCCTTCGCCGTTGGGCGCAAGGAAAGTGCGCTCGACACCCTTCAGCCGCTCGGGCCGGTGCACCGTCACGCCCTCGCGCGCCACCAGCTCGGCCAGCGCATCGGCCTGGCGTTCGATGCGGGTCGCCTGTTCGGGGTCGACGTCGATCAGGCGCTTGCCGGCATGGGCGCGGCTGAATTCGGCGCCAGCTGGCGTCAGCCAGCGCTGCGAATCCTCATGGAAGACGACGAAATCCTCGGCGGGGGAGGTCCCGATCACGACCTCGCGCAGCTTGCCCCATTCGTGGTGGGCGCCGAACAGCACCCTCAGACCCGGGCGTAGATGTCTTCGTAGCGGACGATGTCGTCTTCCTCGACATAGTCGCCGGTCTGCACCTCGACGACTTCGAGGAGCTCGCTGCCGGGATTGGCGAGGCGATGGACGCCGCCGATCGGAATGTAGGTCGACTCGTTTTCGTGCAGGGTCATGACCTTGCCGTCGAGCGTCACCTCGGCGATGCCTTTCACCACGACCCAGTGCTCGGCGCGGCGGTTGTGGCTCTGCAGGCTGAGCTTGGCGCCCGGCTTCACCGTCAGGCGCTTGGCGCGGAAGCGCTCGCCGCGGTCGATGTCCTGATAGCTGCCCCAGGGGCGGTGCATCACGGCATGCTCGGTCGCGGCGCGATGCTTGCCGTCGGACATGCGCTGCACGACGTCCTTGAGGCGCGGGAGATTGTCGCGATGACCGACCAGCACGGCATCGTTCATCGACACCACGACCACGTCCTCGACGCCGATCACGGCGGTCAGGGGCCCATCGGAGCGGATGTAGGAATTGCGCACATGGTCGATCTCGACCGGGCCCTCGGTGACGTTGCCCTCGCTGTCGGCCTGGCCGACGTCGAGCAGCGCGTCCCAGGTGCCGAGGTCGGACCATCGGAAGCGGGCGGGAACGACCCAGCACTTGTCGGTGCGTTCCATCACGGCGTAGTCGATCGACTTGGCCGGCGCCTTGCCGAAAGCGTCGGCATCGAGGAACACCGTCGAGCCGGTTTTCCTGGCCTTGGCGACGGCTTCCTCGGCGGCGGCGGCCATGGCGGGCTCGAAGCGCTTCATTTCCGACAGCAGCAATTCGGGCGCGAACAGGAAGTTGCCGCTGTTCCACAGGAGCCCCTCGGCGATGTACTGCATGGCCGTCTGGGCGTTGGGCTTCTCGACGAAGGCCGCGACCTTCATCACCGGGCCGATCTTCTCAGTCCCGGGGCGGATGTAGCCGTAGTCGGTCTTGGGTTCCGTCGGCGGGATGCCGAAGGTGACGATGCCGCCTTTCTCGACGGCCGCGAGCCCCTCCCGGCAGCCGGCGAGGAATTCCTCGGCGCCGATCACCAGATGATCGGAGGCCAGCGCCAGTACCGCCTTCGCGCCGAGATCGCGCGTATAGGCGGCGGCGGCGGCCATGGCGGGGCCGGAATCACGGCGCGACGGCTCGACCAGGATATCGATCTCGATGCCGATCTCGCGCGCCTGGCTCTCGCACATGAAGCGGTAGGCGTCGTTGGTCGCGATCACCGGCTTGCCGAACAGGCTGCGGTCGGCCACGCGCAGCAGGGTCTGCTGGAAAGTCGACTGCTTGCCGAGCAGGGGCACGAACTGCTTGGGCATGCTCTCGCGCGACAGCGGCCACAGGCGCTTGCCGGAGCCTCCGACGAGGATAACGGGCGTGATGAGCGACATTGCGACAGCTTTCGTTGCCTGAGGGGCCTTCAGCGGGCGGCTTCTGCGGCCGCGTGCCGGGCCGCGATATAGCCGAAGGTGAGGGCCGGGCCAATGGTGATGCCCGCCCCCGGATAGGTGCCGCCCATGACGCTGGTCATGTCGTTTCCGGCCGCATAAAGGCCCCGGATGGGCGCACCCTGGCTGTCGAGCACCCGGGCATGGCCATCGGCCCGCAGTCCCAGGAACGTCCCGATATCGCCCGGGATCAGCTTCATCGCATAGAAGGGACCGCTTTCGAGCGGCGCCAGGCAGGGATTGGGCGTATGCGTCGGGTCGCCGTTGAAGCGGTGATAGGCGTCGGTCCCTTTGCCGAAATCGGGATCCTCACCGCGTGCCGCATGGACGTTGAAGCGCGCGATCGTCTCTTGCAGAGACTGTGAATCGACGCCCATCTTCGCGGCAAGCGCCGGCCAGCTTGCCGCTGTCATCAGGTAACCGTTCTTGAGGTGGGGCCCGAGCGGCAGCGGCGCGGGGCCGATGGCGCCCATGCCGTAGCGGCGGATGGCTCTGTGGTCGCAGAGCAGCCAGCAGCTCGTCTCGCCGCGGTCGCGGCAGGCCTCGACCATAGCCGGAACGAAGTCGTGATAGGAGGCCGATTCGTTGGCGAAGCGCCGGCCGGTCGGATCGACGGCGATGTAGCCGGGCTTGCCGCGCTCGTAGAAGTGCGGGAACGGTAGGGTCTTGCCGTCGGGCTGCGGCACCAGCGAGACCGGGACCCAGGCGGCGGGATAGGCCACGTCCTCAGCGAGCGCGCCGCCGGCCGACTGGCCGAGTCTGATCCCGTCCCCTCGATTGCCCGGCGGCGGCGCCGAGCGATGGGCATGCCCGTCGCGGACATGGCCGTAGTAGCGGCGCTTCAATTCATCGTCGGCCGGGAAGCCGCCACAGGCCAGCACGACGCCGCGCCGGGCACGGATTTCCTGACGCTTGCCCTCGCGCTGCACGACCGCACCGGTGACCGTGCCTTCGCGCTGCACCAGTTCGACGACGGGACTGTCGAGCCAGAGCTCTATGCCACGCTCCTCGGCGGAGAGGGCGAGGGCGGCGATCAGGCCGTTGCCGTTGGTGAGGCGCGTGCCGCGATCGTGGTTCAGCCGGTCGACTGCATAACGCACGGTCATGCCCGCGACGTGCAACGCTGATCGCGCCGAGCGCGTCATCTTGAACACATGGGGCAGGTCGTTGCGACCGAGCATCATGCCGCCGAACGCCATCATGGTGCGGAGCGGCGCGCGCAACTGGACGAACCGCTTGCCGAGCCGCCGGCCATCGAACGGGAGCGGCAGCAGCGAGCGGCCGCCCTGCGCCGCACCCGGCTTGGTCGGATGATAGTCCGCCCAGATCGGCACGGCCTCGTAGCGCACGTGCGTGTTGTTCTCGATGAACTCGACGGCGGGATTGCAGTTGTCGAGGAAGGCGTTGGCGAGCTCGAGGTTCAGGCGGTTGCCGGCCTCGTGCTGGAGATAGGTGAGCGCGTCCTCCTTGGAGTCGGCGATGCCCAGCGCGCGGCCGTGCCGGTTGCCGGGAATCCAGATGACGCCGGCCGAATAGGCAGTGGTGCCACCGAACAGCTTTTCCTTCTCGACCATCAGCACGTCGAGGCCGGCATGCGAGGCCGTGAGAGCCGCGGAGAAACCGGCGGCGCCGGATCCGACGACCAGCAGGTCGGTTTCGATCATGAGTGGGGTCCCCCGGTGCCGCCGGACTGGCGCTCCAGATTCTCATCGCGGCGTCGCCGCGCTTCGTTCTCCAGCGCCTCGGCGAGGGCGGGGATGTGAGAGGCAATCTCGTAGAAGTCGCTGGCGTAGAGCACCAGCAGGGTGGTCGGCTTGACGGTGGCGATGGAGGCGGTGCGCGGCTGGCGGTTCAGCAGGGACATCTCGCCGAAGAAGGCGCCCTCACCGAGGCGCACGGTGCCGCCGGTCGGCAGCCGAACCTCGACTTCGCCGCTGGTGATGAAGAACATCGAGTCACCCGGGTCGCCCCGCCGCAACACCATCACGCGGGCGGGGTAGTAGCGGGTACGCAGCTTGCCCACGATCTCGGACAGGGTGACCACGCCCAGCGAGGCAAAGATCGGCACGCGGGTCACCTGGTCCCAGACCCGGAGATACTCGCGTCGCCGTTCCTCCTGGGCGAAGCCGGTGGCGAGGACGCCGGTCATCAATGCCAGCACCGCGATGCCGCTGATCATCAGCAGCGAACCGATGATCCGACCGAGGGGCGTGAGTGGCACCACATCGCCATAGCCGGTCGTCGTCAGGGTGACGACCGACCACCACATGGCGTTGGGCAGGGTGCCGAACTGCTGGGGCTGGCCATCCCGCTCCACGATGTGGGCGCCGGTCGCGGCCGATATCAGCAGGATCGCGAACACGATCAGCACGCTGGCGATCGGCGCGCGCTCGTTGGAGATCACACGCGCCAGTGTGCCGAACGCCGGCGCGTGCAGGCCGAGCTTCAGGATCCAGAGGATGCAGAAGATCGAGGCGGCGTCGGCGCCGACGATGCTGTAGCCGCCGGCGAGCAGGACGGCGGGCATGACTGCCAGCAGCCCGACCAGGCCGTGGATGCCCGTCGCCCAGCGCAGCCGCGCCATCGAGGGCGAAAAGTCGGCCAGATGGGGCATTTCGGGAGCGACCCACAGCCGCGCCGCATATTCGATCAGGAAGAACGCGGTGACGCCCCAGATCGCCCCGCGCAGGACGGCGCGATGGGGGCTCAGCAACTCGTCGATCGAGAGCAGGATCACGGCGAGCAGGCCGACGGCGAGCACGGCCAGGTGCAGCGTCCGCCAGCGGCGGGCGCCGGGTGTAGGGTCGTTTGGACGCAGGAGGTCGAAGACCTGCGCGCGGAGTGTCTTCTCTGCAGCCGTCACGAAGCGACCATAGTCGGGCTGGCCTGCGAATTGCAACGCGGGGGCGCCCGGTCTACCGTCCCGGTCCTTCCCGGATAAAGAGGTTTGCAACAAGGTGGTCAGCGATCTGCGCATTGCCGTCGACATCGGCGGCACGTTCACGGACGTCGTTTTGGAAGAGGGAAGCCGTCGGATTACACGCAAGCTGCTGACGACGCCGCAGCGCCCGGAGGAGGCGGTTCTCGATGGCATGCGCCTGATCCTTCGGGATGCGGGAAAGGGCTTCGCCGACGTCACGGTGTTCGTCCATGGCACCACGCTTGCCACCAACGCCATCATCGAACGCCGCGGCGCGCGTACCGCGCTGATCGCCACCGAGGGCTTCCGCGACGTCCTCGATATCGCCAACGAGAGTCGCTACGACCAGTACGATCTCTCCATCGAGAAGCCGAAGCCCCTGGTGCCACGCGCCCTGCGCTACACGATCCCCGAGCGCATGGACGTTCATGGCAAGGTCCGGCTGGCGCTCGACGAGGGCGCTGTGAAGGCGCTGGCCGCGACGCTTCGGATCCAGGGCATCGAGAGCGTGGCCGTGGCCTTCATGCACTCCTACGTGAACCCCGCGCACGAGCGCCGCGTGCGCGAGATACTCAAGGCCGAGTTGCCGGATCTCAGGGTGACGCTTTCGAGCGAGGTCTGTCCCGAGGTCCGCGAGTACGAGCGCACCTCGACGGCCGTCGCCAACGCCTACATCCAGCCGCTGATGGATTCCTATCTCGCGCGCATGCAGGCGGCCCTGGCCGAGGAGAAGTTCACCGGCACGATCTACCTGGTGACGTCGGGCGGCGGGCTCACCGCCATCGAAACGGCGCGGCGCTTCCCGGTGCGGCTGGTCGAATCCGGCCCGGCCGGCGGCGCGATTTTTGCTGCGGGCGTGGCGGCGCGCGCCGGCGAGAAGCGTGCGCTCTCCTACGACATGGGTGGCACCACGGCCAAGATTTGCCTGATCGACGACTACCAGCCGCACACCGCGCGGCTGTTCGAGGTCGACCGTGCAGCACGCTTCCTCAAGGGCTCCGGCCTGCCCGTGCGCATCCCCGTGATCGAGATGGTCGAAATCGGCGCGGGCGGCGGCTCGATTGCCAGGCTCGATGCGCTGAAGCGTGTCACCGTCGGACCCGAGAGCGCCGGCGCCGAGCCCGGCCCGGCCTGCTACGGACGCGGCGGCCGGCATCCCGCCGTGACCGACGCCAATGTCGTGCTGGGCACGATCGATCCCGCGCATTTCGCCGGCGGCTCGATCGCGCTCGACATCGACGCGGCGCGCGGCGCCGTCGAACGCGACGTGGCCGAGGGCATCGGCCTTTCCACTGAAATGGGCGCCTATGCCGTCTATGAGATGGTGTCGGAGAACATGGCGAGTGCAGCGCGCGTGCACGCGGTGGAGCGCGGCTCCGTCGTCAACCAGTACACGCTGATCGCCTTCGGCGGCGGTGCGCCCTTACATGCGGCGCGCGTGGCCGAGAAGATCGGCGTGCAGCGCGTGATCGTGCCGCCCAATGCCGGCGTCGGTTCTGCGGTCGGCTTCCTCGCGGCGCCGGTGTCCTTCGAACTGGTGCGCAGCCGCTACATGCGCCTCGACGCGTTCGATGCGGCGGGGGCCAGCGAGCTCCTCGACGAGATGAGCAAGGAAGCCACGGCGCTGGTGGCGCCAGGTGCACGGGGTCTGCCGACCTTCGAGTGGCGCGTCGCCTTCATGCGCTATGTCGGCCAGGGCCACGAGATCATGGTGACGTTGCCGCAGCGGTCGCTGACCGTGGGCGATACGGATGCCCTGCGCGAGGCCTATGAGCGCGACTATGGCGTCCTGTTCGAGCGCCATATCCCCAATGCGGCCATCGAGATCCTGAGCTGGTCGGTCCAGGTCTCCACCGAGGCCAAGCAGCCCGAGATGCAGGGCAAGGCGGGCAGCGCCCCGGTGCCCCAGCCAGTCGGCCGGCGCCCGGTGTTCGACGGTCGCAGCGGCAAGACGGCCGACGTGCCCGTCTATCGCCGTGAAAAGCTGCCGCCCGGCAGCGTCTTCGCCGGGCCGGCGATCGTGGCCGAGGACGAGACCTCGACCTACATCTCGGCCAGTTTTGCCGCGCATATCGATGCGTCCGGCTGTATCGTCATGGACCGCAAGGACGCGTGAGGAGCCACCCATGAGCCAGTCCAACAGCGTCGGCCTGATCGACATCCAGATCATGTGGAACCGCCTGATCGCGGTGGTGGAGGAGCAGGCGCAGACCCTTATGCGCACCGCCTTCAGCCCGATCGTGCGCGAATGCGGCGACCTCTCCGCCGGTGTCTTCGACCTGCAGGGCCGCATGCTGGCCCAGGCCGTGACGGGCACCCCCGGCCATGTGAATTCGATGGCCGAATCGGTGAAGCACTTCCTGCGCTATTTCCCGATCGAGACGATGAAGCCGGGCGACGCCTACATCACCAACGACCCGTGGATGGGCACCGGCCATCTCAACGACTTCGTCATCACCACGCCGTGTTTCCGCAACGGCAAGCTGGTGGCGCTGTTCTCCTGCACCAGCCATCTGATGGACATCGGCGGCATCGGCTTCGGCCCCGACGCGACCGACGTATTCATGGAGGGGCTCTACATCCCCATGCTGAAGCTGTTCGACCAGGGCAAGACCAACGAGACGCTGATGGCGATGATCCGCGCCAACACGCGCCAGCCGGTCGACACCGAGGGTGACGTCTACTCCCTGGCGGCCTGCAACGATGTCGGCGCCCGACGCCTGGTCGAGATGATGGACGAGTTCGAGATCGACTCGCTCGACCAGCTCGGCGACCATGTCATCGCCCGCTCGCGCGAGGCGGTGCTGGCCGAGATCGCCAAGCTGCCCAAGGGCACCTGGCACAACAGCATGACGGTCGACGGCTACGACGAGCCGGTGACCCTCGAGGCCACGCTGACCATTTCCGACACCGGTATCCATGTCGACTACAGCGGCACCACGGGCGTGTCGCGGCGCGGCATCAACGTGCCGCATGCCTACACGACGGCCTACACCGTGTTCGGGCTGGGCTGCGTCGTCTCCACGCATATCCCAAACAATGCGGGCTCACTCGAGCCGCTGACCGTGTCGGCGCCGGAGGGCTGCATCCTGAACGCGCCGAAGCCGACCGCCGTCGCCTCGCGCCACGTGATCGGCCAGATGCTGCCGGACGTGACGTTCGGCTGCCTGCGCCAGGTCGTGCCGGACCGCGTGCCGGCCGAGGGCACGTCGTGCCTGTGGAACATCAACGTGCGCGGGCGCGTGAAGGGCGGCGAGGGCGGCAACTACGGATTCGGCATGGCCATCACGTCCAATGGCGGAACCGGTGCGCGTCCCGACAAGGACGGCCTGTCGGCCACCGCCTATCCCAGCGGCGTGCGCGGGACGCCGGTGGAGATTGCCGAGACCCAGACGCCGCTGATCTTCTGGCGCAAGGAATTCCGTCCCGACTCGGGCGGCGCCGGCCGCACGCGCGGTGGGCTGGGGCAGATCATGGAGATCGAGAGCGGCATCGACGAGCCGTTCGACCTGCTCGCGGCCTTCGACCGCATCGACTATCCGGCGCGGGGACGAGACGGTGGCGGCGACGGCGAGGCGGGCGTGGTGGCGCTCAAGTCCGGTCAGCCGCTGAAGGGCAAGGGCTTCCAGCTGATCCCGCCGGGCGAACGGCTGATGGTCCTGACGCCGGGCGGTGCCGGCATCGGCGTGCCGCGCGACCGCGATCGCACGCAGGTCGCCAACGATCTGGCCGACGGCCTGATCACGAGCGAGACGGCCGAGAAGATTTATGAATTCAAGCCGCCGCAGGCAGCAGAGTAAGGCAGCGGCTGGATACGGGGACGGGTTCAACCTGATCACAATGGGGGTTTCGATGAAGCTTGGACGCAGGAATGCCTTGAAGGCGGGCGTGGGTGTCGGTGCGATGGCAATGGTCGGCGCGCCGGCCGTGGTGATGGGGCAGGCGGCCCTCAAGCTGCCGCTGGCGACGGTTTGGCCGGACGGCAACTTCCACACGGTCAACGTCAAGCGCTTCGCTGAAGAAGTGAAGAAGGCGACGAACGGCGCCGTCGACATCGACGTGAAGGCGGGCGGGCAGCTCGGCTTCAAGGGCCCCGAGCAGATGCGCGCCGTGCGCGACGGTCTGGTGCCGATGGCCGACATCCTCAACATCCAGCAGATCGGCGACGAGCCGATCTTCGGCGTCGAGGGCATCCCCTTCATCTCGAACAACATCGAAGAGCTGAAGGTTCTTCACAAGTACATCCGGCCCGAGTTCGAGAAGGTGCTGCTGAAGAACAACCAGACCATGCTCTATACGGTGCCGTGGCCGACCCAGTACCTGCATCTCAAGGTCAAGGTTGAGTCGCTCGACGCGCTCAAGAACATCAAGATCCGCGTGCCCGACAAGAACGCGCAGGAAATGTGCAGCGCCATCGGCATGGCGCCGGCGCTGATCCCGTGGGGCGAGACGATCGCCGCGCTGTCGTCCGGCGCCGTCTCCGGCGTGTCGACGTCGTCGGTATCGGCCGTCGACGGCAAGTTCTGGGAGTTCCTGAAGTTCTTCCACCAGACCAATCACGCCTGGTCGTCGGAGATCGTCACCATCAACAACGACACCTGGAAGAAGATCTCGCCGGCCAACCAGAAGATCATCGTCGATCTCGCCAAGAAGCTGGAGCCGGAGTTCTGGGCGTCCTCGCTGCAGGCCGACAAGGATAGCAACGCCAAGCTGATCGCCGGAGGCATGCAGCTCGTGATCCCCTCGGCGGCGATGACGGCGGACCTGCAGAAGAAGACGGCGCCGATGATCGCCGAGTTCTACAAGCGCGTCCCGGCGGCGGAGCAGCCGATCAAGGCCTACCTCGCCGAGATGAAGCGCGGGTGAGCGGCCACGGTCCGAATCCCAACGCGGGCGCGCCGCAGCCGCTGCGCGCGTTCCTCGACGGGATCGATGTCCTGGGCCGTCTAGATGGCTGGATGGGCGCCGCCTGCCTGGTGGCGCTCACCTGCCTGATGCTCGGCGAGGTGCTGCTGCGCGCCCTGTCTGACATCTTCCCCGGGGTTCCATCCGACATTCCGGTCGCGTGGGAATACAGCTCCTACTTGATGGCGGCGGCCTTCACCTTCGGCGCCGCCATGACGCTGCGGGCCGGCGGCCATATCCGCGTCACGCTGGTCGTGGCGCGGGTGACGCCGCAGGTGCGGCGCTGGATGGAGACCGTCCTGGCCGCGCTCGGCGTTGCCTTCTCCGGATATCTCGCGGTGGCGATGGTGAACTTCACCTGGCGCAGCTTCACGTCCGACCAGGTGTCGATTTCGAGCGCCACGCCGCTGTGGATTCCCCAGGCCCTGGTGACGTTCGGCATCTGCCTGCTGGTCATGCAGTTCGTCGCGCGTTTCTTCCAGGCCCTGTTCGGCCTGCCGCTCGAGGACGTGAACATGCGGGCCGGCTCGGTCGCCGAATGACCGTCGAATGGCTTGGGGCGTGAGTTAGCTGCGATGCTCGAAATCGTCATTACAATGTTCGTCGTGCTGTTCGCCTTCCTGGCGGGCGGCCTGTGGATCGGCTGGACGCTCGCCGTCACCGGCACCGTCCTTCTGGCGGTCTTCCGCGACATCCCCCTCGACAAGCTGCTGGCGCAGTACACCTGGAACATCCTGACGACCCAGGAACTGCTGGCCCTGCCGCTGTTCATCATCATGGGCGAGATCCTGTTCCGGACGCGGCTGTCGCAGACGCTTTTCCGTGGCCTCTCGCCCTGGGCCGCGCTGCTGCCGGGGCGCCTGCTGCACGTGAACGTCATCGGCTGCACGATCTTCGCCGCCATCTCGGGCTCCTCGGCCGCGACGACCCAGGTGGTGGGCCGTATCTCGCTCGCGGAGCTGCTGAAGCGCGGCTACTCGAAGGACGTGGCCGTCGGGTCGCTCGCGGGCGCAGGCACGCTGGGCTTCCTGATCCCGCCCTCCAACATCATGATCATCTACGGCGTGCTGGGCGACGTCTCGATCGCCAAGCTCTTCACCGCGGGCTTCATCCCGGGCTTTCTGCTTGCGGGCTGCTTCATGGGCTGGATCATGCTGCATACCGCGCTCAAGCCGGAGCTGATCCCGGCGAGCGAGCGCAAGGTGCGCGTCGCGACGCCCGCCGAATTCCTGACCTCGATCCGCGAGCTGGGACCGGCGGTGTTCCTGATCCTCTGCGTGCTCGGTTCGATGTATGGCGGGCTGGCGACACCGTCCGAAGCCGCCGCCGTCGGCGTGCTGGGCGCGCTCGTCGTGGCAGGCGTCCAGCGTGAACTGTCGATGGCGGCTCTAAAGGCGATCGCCATCGGCTCGGTGCAGACCTGCGCCATGATCGCGCTGATCGTGCTGGGCGCATCGATCCTCGGCAGCGCGGCGGCCTTCCTCGGCATTCCGGCGGCCGTCGCGGAATTCGTGAAGAGCCTCGGCCTGTCCTCGTTCATGCTGATCGTGGCGCTGATCGTCTTCTACCTGATCCTGGGCTGCTTCCTCGACGGGTTCAGCATGATCGTGATGACCCTGCCGATCGTCATGCCGATCGTGAAGGCCGCCGGCTTCGATCCGATCTGGTTCGGCGTCTTCCTGGTGCTGGTGGTCGAGATGGCGCAGATCACGCCGCCCGTCGGTTTCAATCTTTTCGTCATCCAGGGGCTGACCGAGGACGGGCTCGGCTACATCGCGCGCGTGACCTTGCCCTATCTCGCGATCATGGTGCTGTTCACCATGGTCATCGCCGTTTTCCCCGACATTGCCCTCTGGCTTCCGCGCTACCTCAGCAGCTAGTCTGCCCCTTGGTGTAACGAGGGGAACTGAATGGAACCGCGGCAGGTCAGGACGGCGGCCGATGCGCTGAAGATCGTCAAGCAGCGCGGGCTCACCCACGTGAAGGTGGGCGTCCACGACGTCGACGGTATCCTTCGCGGCAAGTACATCCACGTCGACAAGTTCCGCTCCGCCCTCGAGGGAGGCTTCGGCTTCTGCGACGTGGTGCTGGGCTGGGACATGAACGACCAGCTCTACGACAACGTCACCTATACGGGCTGGCACACGGGCTATCCCGACGCCAACGTCCGCATCCTGCCGGAGACCTGCCGCGAGATCGCGACCGAGCCCGGCAACCTGATGTTCCTTTGCGAGTTCGTCGGAAAGGCCGAGGAGATCTGTCCGCGCGGCACGCTGCGCCGGGTGCTGGCGCGCGCGAAGAGTCTCGGCTTCGAAGTCAAGGTCGGCTTCGAGTATGAGTTCTTCGTCTTCGCCGAGACGCCGGAATCGATCCGCGAGAAGGGCTATCGCAACCTGAAGCCGATCTCGCCGGGCTTCTTCGGCTATTCGGTCCTGCGCAATTCGGTCCTGTCCGACTGGTACAAGGACCTGCTCGCCATGTGCGAGGCGATGGACATGGGCATCGAGGGCCTGCACACGGAGACCGGTGCCGGCGTGCTCGAAGCCGCGCTCCGCGTCGATGATGCCTTGGCCGCCACCGACAAGGCGGCGCTGTTCAAGATCTTCACCAAGGTGCTGGCGCAAAAGCGCGGCTGGCTCGCCACCTTCATGGCCAAGTGGTCGAAGGACTGGCCAGGCTGCGGCGGCCACATGCACATGTCGCTGTGGAAGGGCGGCAAGCCGGTGTTCTTCGATGAGAAGGCGCCGCACCGCATGAGCAAGACGATGCGTCAGTTCGTCGGTGGCCAGGCGGCGCTGATGCCCGAGCTGCTGGGCATGGTCGCCTCGAACGTGAATTCCTATCGCCGCCTGATCCCGGGCTTCTGGGCGCCGACTGCGTCCACCTGGGGCGTCGAGAACCGCACGACCTCTCTGCGCGTGATCCCCGGCTCGGCCAAGTCGACCCGGGTCGAGTATCGCGTGGCCGCTGCCGACGCCAATCCCTACCTGGCGATCGCCGCCGCCATCGGCTCGGGCCTCTGGGGCATCCAGAACGGCATCGATCCGGGTGAGCCGGTCACCGGCAATTCCTACGAGAAGAAGCATCCGGCCAAGTCTCAGCTGCCGCGGACGCTGATGGAGGCGGCGGGGCGCCTCAAGGCCTCGAAACCCGCGCGCGACCTCTTCGGCGACGCTTTCGTCGATCATTATTCCGCAACACGCGAATGGGAAGAGCGTGAGTTCCGCAAGGCCATCACGGACTGGGAACTCGACCGCTACATGGAAATCATCTGATGTCTCTTGTCGGCAACTGGAACTTCCCGACTGCCATCCGCTTCGGGGCGGGACGCATCCGCGAGCTGCCCGACGCGTGCAAGGTGGTGGGACTGAAGCGGCCCCTTCTGGTCACGGACCCGGGTCTTGCGAAGCTCCCCATGATCTCCGAGGCGACCCTTGCGCTGCGCAAGGCGGGGATCGAGGTCGCGGTGTTCAGCGACATGAAGCCCAATCCGGTGGCCGCCAATGTCGAGGCCGGTGTGCGCGTGCTGCGGGCTGGCAAACACGACGGCGTCATTGCCTGGGGCGGCGGCTCGGGCATCGATACCGGCAAGGCCATCGCCTTCATGGCGGGGCAGACGCGGCCGCTGTGGGATTTCGAGGATATCGGCGACTGGTACACGCGGGCCAATCCGGCCGGCATCTATCCCTCGATCGCCGTGCCGACGACGGCCGGCACCGGCTCGGAGACCGGCCGCGCCTCGGTGATCACCAATGCCGAGACGCACACCAAGAAGGTGATCTTCCATCCGAAGATGATGCCGCAGCTGGTCATCGCCGATCCCGAACTGACGGTCGGCCTGCCGGCGAAGCTCACCGCCGGCACCGGCATGGATGCGTTCATCCACTGTTTCGAGGCCTATTGCGCGCCGGGCTATCACCCCTACGCAGAGGGCATCGCCGTCGAGGGCATGCGCCTGGTGAAGGAGAATCTCGCGCGGGCGGTCAGGGACGGGCGCGACATCGAGGCCCGCGGTCACATGCTGGCGGCCTCGCAGATGGGCTCGACGGCCTTCCAGAAGGGGCTGGGCGCCATCCATTCGCTGTCCCATCCGGTGGGCGCGGTGCTCGACACGCATCATGGCCTCACCAACGCGGTCGCCATGCCCTACGTGGTGCAGTTCAACCGCGCCGCCATCGAGGAGAAGGTCGTGCGTCTCGCGCGCTGGCTCAACCTGCGCACGCCTACCTTCGAGGGGTTCATGCAGTGGACGCTCGATCTGCGGCGCGAGGTCGGCATTCCCCACACGCTGGCCGAACTCGGGGTCAAGATCGAGCATCTCGACAAATTCTCCGAGATGGCCGCGGTCGATCCGACGGCCGGTGGAAACCCGGTCAAGGCGGGCGTTCCGGAGATGCGCAGGATGTACGAGGCCGCCGTCGCGGGGAGGCTCTGATGGCCGCTGCATTCCCCACACAGGCCCGCGTCGTCATCGTCGGCGGCGGCATCATGGGCTGTTCGACGGCCTATCATCTGTCCAAACACGGCTGGAAGGACATCGTGCTGCTTGAGCAGGGGCGGCTCAGCGGCGGCACGACCTGGCATGCGGCGGGCCTGGTCGGCCAGTTGCGCAGCTACCAGAACCTGACGCGGTTGATCCGCTACAGCACCGAGCTCTATTCCAAACTCGAAGCCGAGACCGGACTTGCGACGGGCTGGAAGCAGTGCGGCTCTCTCACGGTCGCGCGCACCGAGGAGCGGATGACTCTGCTGCGCCGCTCCGCTGCCATGGCGAACGCGCAGGGCGTCGCCTGCGAGCCGCTGACGCCGCAACAGGCGGGCGACAAGTATCCGGTCATGCGCACCGACGATCTCGTCGGCGCGGTGTGGCTGCCGGGTGACGGCAAGGCCAATCCGACGGACATCACACAGGCGCTGGCCAAGGGCGCGCGCAACGGCGGCGTTCGCATCTTCGAGAAGACGAGGGTCACCTCGATCGACACGGAAGAGGGGCCGAGCGGTCCTCGCGTCACCGGCGTGCAGACGACCGAGGGGCCGATCAAGGCCGAGATCGTGGTCAACTGCGCCGGCCAGTGGGCGCGCCAGCTCGGCCGCATGGTCGGCGTGACGGTGCCGCTCTATTCCTGCGAGCACATGTACATCGTCACGGAGAAGATGGAGGGCGTGCCGCGCGACCTGCCGGTCATGCGCGATCCCGACGGCTACATCTACTTCAAGGAGGAGGTCGGCGGCCTGTTGATGGGCGGCTTCGAGCCCGACGCAAAGCCGTGGAACAAGGACGTCATTCCCGACGATTTCGAGTTCGGCATGCTGCCCGACGATTGGGACCAGTTCCAGATCCTGATGGACAACGCGCTGATCCGCGTGCCGTCGTTGGAGAAGACCGGCATCAAGACCTTCATGAACGGGCCGGAGAGCTTCACGCCCGACCTGAACTACATCCTGGGCGAGGCGCCGCAGCTTCGCGGCTTCTATGTCGGCGCCGGCTTCAACTCGATGGGCATCGCCAGCTCTGGCGGCGCCGGCATGGCGCTGGCCGAATGGATCGTGGCCGGCGAGCCGACGATGGATCTCTGGCCGGTCGACATAAGGCGCTTCGCGGGCTTCCACGGCAACGATGCCTGGCTGCGCAGCCGCGTCGCCGAGACACTGGGGCTGCACTACAAGATGCCGTGGCCGCAGCGCGAGCAGGAAAGCGGCCGCCCGTTCCGCCGCTCACCGCTCTACGACCGGCTCAAGGCGCGCGGCGCTTGGTTCGGCAACAAGATGGGCTGGGAGCGGCCCAACTGGTTCGCGGGCGCAGGCAAGACGCCCGACATGCAATATGGCTGGGACCGCGGCGCCCCCGGCGGTTGGTTCGATGCGGTTGCCGCCGAGCATCGCGCGACCCGCGAAGGTGTGACGATCACCGACGAGACCTCGTTCGGCAAGCTGCTGGTGCAGGGGCGGGATGCCGAGGCTGTGCTGCAGCGTCTTTGCGCCAACGACGTCGCCGTGCCGGTCGGTCGTACCGTCTATACGGGCGTGCTGAACGAGCGCGGCACCTTCGAGAGCGACCTCACCATCGCCCGGCTGGCGCGTGACAAGTTCCTGGTCATTACCGGCTCGGCCCAGCCGATGCGCGACATGGATTGGCTGGTGCGTCACATGCCAGCGGACGCCAACGCCGTCCTGACCGACGTGACGTCGGGCTGGACGGTGCTGTCGATCATGGGGCCGCGCAGCCGCGAGCTGCTCCAGAAGGTGAGCAAGGCCGATCTCTCGAACGAGGGCTTTCCCTTCGCCACGATCCGCGAGATCGGCGTCGGCTATGCCACGGTGCTGGCCTCGCGCCGTACCTACATGGGCGAGCTGGGCTGGGAGCTTTACGTGCCGGTCGAGTTCGCCGTCACGGTTTTCGAGACGCTGCACGAGGCCGGTGCCGAATTCGGACTGCGCGATGCCGGCTACTACGCCGTCGAGACGCTGCGGCTGGAGAAGGGCTATCGCGCCTGGGGCCGCGAGCTGACGCCCGACGACACGCCGTTCCAGGCGGGGCTCGGCTGGGCGGTGAAGCTCGACAAGCCGGGCGGCTTCATTGGCCAGAAAGCGCTGCTCGACGCCAAGGGCAAGCCGCTGATCCGGCGGCTCGTGTCGGTCGTGCTGCAGGACAGCGAGGCGCTGCTGTGGGGCGGCGAGGCGCTGCTGCGCGACGGCAAGCCGATCGGCGATCTCACGTCGGCAGGCTACGGCCATACGCTGCGTGCATCGGTCGGCCTCGGCTACGTGAAGCGCGCCGACGGCGCGGCGATCGACGCGGCCTGGCTGGAGAGCGGACGCTTCGAGGTCGACCTCGCCGGCACGCGACTTGCGGCGAAGGTATCGCTGCGCGCGCCCTACGATCCCAAAGGGTTGCGGACCAAGGGTTGAGCGGTCGTCTTGAGGCGCGTTTCGGCCAGTTCGCCGGCCGCCTCGAGGATCGGATAGGCCACCGTCGTGAAATGGCCGTTGATGCGCTTCAGGTCGCGGATCACGTCCATGTGGATCGAGCTGGTCTCGATCGATTCCGGCCTTCCCTCGCGCAGCCGGGCATAGTGGCTGTCGGCGGCATGCGCCTCGGCCTCACGGATGGAGGCTTTTTCGGCCACGAGGCGTCTCGCCAGGGTGATGTCGCGGGTCGTGAAGACGTTCAACGCCAGCCGCAGATTGTCGATCACGCGGGCATGGAAGGCGCGCAGCTCCGCCGTGCCTTCGGCCGAGAAGGCATAGCGATTCCTGATCTTCTTGGCGGCCAGTTCCATCAGGTTCTTGTCGATGATGTCGCCGGCATGTTCGAGGTTGGTCACGAAGGTCAGGATCTCGACGTAGCGCCGGCCGTCCTCCTCGCCGAGCTCCGTGCGCGACGTCTGGATCAGGTAGAGCTTGATCGCCTCGTAAAGACTGTCGACGGCATCGTCCGCGGCCTCGATCGCCTTCATGGCGCGCGCGTCGTTCTTCTCGAACACGTCCATGGTTTGGCGCAGCATGTCGGCGACCTTGTCGCCGAGGTTGAGCGTCTCGCGCATGGCGCAGGCCAGTGCCTCGGCCGGCGTGTCGAGCACGTTGGGATCGAGGTTGCGCGGCTTGCCCGGGTCGTCGGTCTGCGGCCGGTCGGGCACCAGGCGGCGACAGAGCGCCGCCACGGGATCGATCAACGGCAGGAAGACGATCGCGGCCACGACGCTGAAGGCCGTATGGAAGTTCACCAGCAGCCGGCCCGGCGCCGGATCGAGCATCATCAGCCACTGGTGGAACTGGCCGAGGAACGGCAGAAGCGCGAGGCCGACCAGCAAGCGCGTGACGAGGTTGCCGAGCGGCAGGCGCCGCGCCTCCGTGTCGGTCGCGGCCTGGTCGAAATAGGGGGCGATCGCGCCGCCGATGTTGGCGCCGATCACCATCGCCATTCCGAGCTTGGGGTCGATGATGCCGCTCGTGGCGAACGACATGACCAGCAGCACGGTCGACAGGCTGGAGTGGATGAACCAGGTGGCGGCGGCCGCGACCAGGACCGCCATGACATATTCGTCCTGCAGCCCCGCCAGGACCGCGACGAAGGCCGGGGCATTGCGCAGCGGCAGGGCGGCGGCCTCCAGCAGGTGAAGCGACAGTAGCATCAGGCCGAGGCCGATCGCGACGCGGCCGAGATGGCGCGCGCGGTCCGAACTGTTCGACAGGAAGGCGATGACGCCCACCGCGATCATCAGCGGCGAGATCCAGCCCAGCGGGAAGGACAGGATCTGGGCCGTCAGCGTCGTGCCGACATTGGCGCCGAGCATGACCGCGAGCCCGATCGAGAGGGAGATCAGCCCGCGCCCGGCAAAGGAGGCGAGCAGCAGGGCCGTCGCGGTGCTGGACTGCAGGATGCCCGTCAGCACCATGCCGCCGGCGAAGGCCGAGACGCGATTGCGCGAACAGGCGCCGATGGCGCGACGCAGCGTGGCTCCGAAGGCGCGCGTCAGGCCCGTGCGCACCATGCGCACGCCCCACAGCAGCAAGCATACGCTGCCCAGGACATTCAGAATCGTGTCGACGCCTTGCATGATCGCGGAATCCTACGCCTCGTCTCCAGGCGATGAAAGTTTTTTGACAGATTTGTTACGACGCCAGCCGCGTCGCTTCGTCCATGAAGGCTCGAACGAGCGCGACGCGCCGACGCTCCTGCAGGCACACGGCATATTCCGCGACGGCGAGGTCCTGATCGGTGATGACGATGCGCCGGAAGCGGCGGTCCTCGCCGAGTTCGCTCGCAAACACCGCGCCGACGCCGAACCCGGCCGCCACCGCCTCGCGCACGCCTTCGCGGGTTTGCACCTCGACGATCGACGCGGGCCTGATATCGGCCGCCGCCATGGCCTGTTCAAGCACTTCGCGCGTGATCGAGCCGCGCTCGCGCAACACCAGCTCCTGGTCGTTGAGTGCGGAGAGAGGCGTGCGGCCACGTTTGGCGAGCGCGTGGCCCGCGGGCGCGAACAGGACCAGCCGGTCGGTGCGCAGGCGCACGGCATGCAGGCGCGGGTCCGACAGGCTCTTGGCCATCACCGCGACATCCGCCTCGTGGCGCAGCAGCCGCTCCAGCACGACGGCGGAATTGTCGATCGACAGCGCGAAGGTGAGGCCACCGGCACGTTTGCGCAGGGCCGCCATGATCGGCACGACATGGTGCGCGGAGTCGGCGGCGATGCGGAGATGGCCGCGCGTCAGCGCGCGCTCGCCCTGCAGCAGCGCCTGCGCCTCGTCCTGCAGGGCGAACAGGCGCGTCGTGACGCCGTGCAACTGCCGGCCGGTTTCGGTCGGCGTCACGCTGCGGCCTCGGCGGTCGAACAGGTGCACGCCATAGGCCTTCTCCAACGTCGTCACCTGGCCCGACAGGTTGGGCTGACTGAGCCCCGAGGCGCGGGCGGCGGCCGAGAAGGAACCGGCCTCGGCCACGAGATGGAAGGCGCGGAGTTGGGTGGGCGTCATATATAGGAAACCAATAGTTAACATATGGATTATATACTGGACGGATAGAAACCGCGAGACGATCATCCGCCCCATGACCATCAAGCCTGCTGCCTCCGAAACCGGCGATCCGCTGCTGCTGACACCCGGCCCGCTCACCACCTCGGCCAGCGTGAAGCAGGCCATGGTCCACGACTGGGGTTCCCGCGATCAGGGCTTCATCGCCATCAACAAGATGGTGCTGGAGAAGATCGTCGAGCTGGCCGGCGCGCAGGGGACCCACGTCACCGTGCCGGTCCAGGGCTCCGGCACCTTCGCCGTCGAGGCGATGATCACGTCCTTCGTGCCCAAGACCGGCAAGCTGCTGGTCGTCATCAACGGCGCCTACGGCCAGCGCGCGAAGAAGATCGCCGAGATCGCCGGCCGCGCCGTCGCGACCTACGAGACGCCGGAAGACACGCCGCCCGATCTCGCGAAGCTGGAGGCGATGCTGGTGGCCGATCCCGCCATCACCCACGTCTTCGCCGTCCATTGCGAGACCACGTCGGGCATCCTCAATCCGATCGCGGGGCTGGCCGCGCTGGTGAAGAAGCAGGGCCGCCGCCTGCTGGTCGATTCGATGTCGGCCTTCGGCGCGATCGAGATCGATGCGCGCAACGTCTACTACGACGCGCTCGCGGCCTCCTCGAACAAGTGCCTCGAAGGCGTGCCGGGCCTCGGCTTCGTCGTCTGCCGCAACTCGGCGCTGGCCGAGTGCAAGGGCAATGCGACCACGCTGGTGCTCGACCTGTTCGACCAGGCCGAAGGTTTCGCCAAGACCGGCCAGTATCGTTTCACGCCGCCGATCCACGTCATCGTGGCGCTGGGTAAGGCGATCGAGGAACATGCGGCGGAAGGCGGCGTGGCGGGCCGTGGCAAGCGCTATCGCGAGAACGCCAAGGTGCTGATCGACGGTATGCGGGCCATGGGCTTCCAGACGCTGCTGCCGAACGACCTGCAGGCGCCGATCATCATCACCTTTCACATGCCGACCGACCCGAAGTTCGTCTTCCAGCGCTTCTATGACGGGCTCAAGGACCGCGGCTACGTGATCTATCCGGGTAAGCTCACCGTGGCGGATTCCTTCCGCATGGGTTGCATCGGCCGGCTCTATCCCGACCATATGCGCGGCGCCCTGGCGGCGGTGCGCGAGGTGCTGGACGAGATGCGGGTCACCAACGGCGGTCCGGCGCTGGCGGCAGAGTAGGGGAAGAAACATGGCACCCGACAGCATCAACGTCAGCGGCGGCGACATCTCCGTCAACGGCCGCACCTATCGTCTCCCGAAGCAGCCCGTCGTCGTGGTCTGCGTCGACGGCTCGGAGCCGGGCTACATCGAGCGCGCCGTCGAGGCGGGCCAGGCGCCGTGGTTCGGCAAAGTGCTGAAAGAGGGCACCAACCTCGTCGGCGACTGCGTGGTGCCGAGCTTCACCAACCCGAACAACCTGTCGATCGTCACCGGCCGTCCGCCGGCGGTCCACGGCATCTGCGGCAACTACTTCCTCGACCCCGACACGGGCAAGGAAGTGATGATGAACGATCCGAAGTTCCTGCGGGTCGAGACACTGTTCCCGGCCTTCCAGCGTGCGGGCTGCCGCATCGCCGTCGTCACCGCCAAGGACAAGCTGCGCGGCCTGCTGGGCAAGGGACTCGAACTGGGCGCCGGCAAGGCCTGCTCCTTCTCGTCGGAGAAGTCCGACAAGGCGACCCTGGCCGAGAACGGCATCGACCACGTCAACGAGCTGGTCGGCATGGCCGTGCCCGACGTCTACAGCGCCGGCCTGTCCGAGTTCGTGTTCGCCGCCGGCGTCAAGCTGATGGAGCGCGACCGGCCGCAGATCATGTATCTGTCGACCACCGACTACATCCAGCACAAGCACGCGCCCGGCACGCCGGTCGCCAACGCCTTCTACGCGATGATGGACGGCTATCTCGGCAAGCTCGATGCGATGGGCTGCACCATTGTCGTCACCGCCGACCACGGCATGAACGCCAAGTTCGGTAGCGACGGCCAGCCCGACGTCATCTACCTGCAGGACGTGTTCGACGGTTGGGTGGGCAAGGACAAGGCCCGCGTCATCCTGCCGATCACCGATCCCTATGTCGTCCATCACGGCGCGCTGGGTTCCTTCGCGGTCGTCTATTGCGACAATCCAAAGGAATGGGCCGCGAAGCTGAAGGCGATGCCGGGCATCGAGGCGGCGCTCACCAAGGAAGAGGCGGCCGCCAGGTTCGATCTGCCGGCCGACCGCCTGGGGGATCTCATCGTCGTCTCGACGCAGCACAAGGTGCTGGGCACCTCGGCCTCGCGGCACGACCTCTCGGGCCTCACCGAGCCGCTGCGCAGCCATGGCGGCATCTCCGAGCAACGCGTTCCGCTGCTCTGCAATCGCAAGCTCGCGACCGGCGAGGCCGGTTCGCATCGCTGGCGCAACTTCGACGCCTTCGATCTCGCCCTCAACCTCGTCGCCTGAGAGACCGCCCAGATGGATACCATTACCCGCACGGGCTCCGATGTCCGGCACGAATATCTCCGCATCGCCGGGAAGAAAGTCGAGACCAAGGCTCGTCTGGAAGTGCGCTTTCCCTGGGACAATCGCCTGGTCGGCACCGTGCCTCGCGCCACGCCGGAGCTGGTGGCCGAAGCCTTCCAGATCGCCCACGACTACAAGCCGAAGCTGACGCGCTATCAGCGCCAGCAGATCCTGCTGAAGACCGCCGACCTTCTCGTTTCCCGCAAGGAAGAGCTGTCGCGCCTGATCACGCTGGAGTCGGGCCTCTGCCTGAAGGACTCGCTCTACGAGGTGGGCCGCGCCTACGACGTCTTCACCTTCGCCGGCCAGCTCTGCATGCTGGACGACGGCCAGACCTTCTCCTGCGATCTCACCCCGCACGGCAAGTCGCGAAAGATCTTCACCCTGCGCCAGCCGCTGAACGCCATCTCGGCGATCACGCCGTTCAACCATCCGCTGAACATGGTGGCGCACAAGCTGGCGCCGGCCTTCGCCACCAACAACTGCGTCGTGCTGAAGCCGACCGAGCTCACACCGCTCACCGCGCTGTTCCTGGCCGACACGCTCTACGAAGCCGGCCTGCCGCCGGAGATGCTGTCGGTGATCACCGGCAACCCGTCCGACATCGGCGACGCGATGATCGTCGATCCGCGCGCCGATCTCGTGACCTTCACGGGCTCGGTCCGCGTCGGCAAGTACATCGCCGAGAAGGCGGGCTACAAGCGTATCGTCCTCGAACTGGGCGGCAACGATCCGCTGATCGTCATGGAGGATGCCGACCTCGACAAGGCGGCCGAGCTGGCCGTCGCCGGCGCCACCAAGAACTCCGGCCAGCGCTGCACCGCCGTGAAGCGCATCCTCGTCGTCGACAAGGTGGCCGACGCCTTCGTCGAGCGCGTGCTGGCCAAGGCGAAGAAGCTGAAGGCCGGCGATCCGCTCGATCCCGAGACCGATGTCGGCACGGTGATCCATGAACGAGCCGCCACCCTGTTCCAGAGCCGGGTAAGCGAGGCCGTTACGAAGCACGGGGCGAAGCTGCTGCATGGCAACGATCGCCAGGGCGCGCTTTTCCCGCCGACGGTGGTCGACCATGTCGATCCCCAGGCCGAGCTGGTACGCGAGGAGACTTTCGGGCCGGCGATCCCGATCATCCGCGTGAAGGACATCGCCCACGCCATCCAGGTCTCCAACGGCACGGCCTACGGCCTGTCGTCGGGCGTCTGCACCGACCGCCTGGACTACATCACGAAATTCGTCGACGAGCTGCAGGTCGGCACGGTGAACGTCTGGGAAGTGCCGGGCTATCGCATCGAGATGTCGCCGTTCGGCGGCATCAAGGATTCGGGCCTCGGCTACAAGGAAGGCGTGCTCGAGGCGATGAAGAGCTTCACCAACGTGAAGACCTGGTCGCTGCCCTGGCCGGGCTAGGGCGACACGAGAACTGACGTCGCCGATCAGGTCACGGCGGCGTCGTGTCGGCTTTCTCCCAGCCCTTGCCGGGATTGAATGTCGTGATGGCCGCGGCCTTGGCCGCGGTATCCGGACCGAGATCCTGCTCGTAGACGACGCCGTCCTGGTTGACCATGAAGGTCATCACGCCGGTGTCGTCGTAGCGGATCGGCCAGGCGAGGATCGCGAAGCCGCCGATCATGCGGTCCTTCACCAGATAGTCGTAGGCGCCGCCGGGGGCGTCGGGACCCTGCGAGTAGAGCAGGCGGAAGCGGTAACCGTAATAACCGTCCTCCGTGCCGCCCTGGCCCTGCGCCTGTGCCGTCGCGAGGGCGGGACCGATCGGGCTCTCGGGCTCACCGGGCGCGGCATCCCAGTAGAGACCGTCCTTCCGGCCGGGTGAGCTCAGCAGCCGCCGCGCATAGACGGGCACGCCGACCTTCATCGGGTCGAGGGCGGCGTATTCATGCTCGGCGTCGACCAGCGCCAGCAGGCTCTGGATCACCGACAGTTCGTTGCGGCCGATGCGACGCGCCGTGATCTCCTTGCGGCCGGCCTCGACATCGAAGCGCCACTGGTCGCCGTCTCGCACGACGGGAATGGGGCTGGTCCAGCCAGTGGTGCCCGCCTCGATCGTCGCCTTGTTGCCGTCGACGACCACCTTATGGCTGGCGTCCCAGGCCTGCAGGAATTTCTCGCGGAGGCGCTCCTCGTCGTTGGGGCGACCCAGGACGAAATCGCGCCAATCGGCGCCCAGCATGGCGCCCACCGCCTTGGCGTCGTCGCGCCGGATCGCATCGGTCAGCGCATCGGCGGCCGCCTCGGGTGTCGGGAAGCCCTGTGGCTTCGTCGGTTGCGCGAGCGCGCCCCCGGCCAGGCCACCGGCAAGACCGATCACGAGGAGGAGGGCGCAGAAGACCTGCTTGAGCATCGAGATGTTCATCGCCGGCCTCCCCCGCCATGCTGGCCGCCACCGGCTCGAGCGCCACCACCGCCACCGCCGCCACCACCTGCACGCGCGCCGCCCCCGCCGCTGCCGCCACCGCCACCGCGCGCACCGCCACCGCTGGGATGCGTGGCGGCGCGGGACTGCTGGGCGCGCCCGCGTGAGGCCTCGCGATTGGTGCGCTGGCCATTGTCGACGCCGCGGATGGCGCCGCCACCGCGCGGCGCGCCGGCATTGTTCTGGAAATTGGGATGCTGCCCGCCAGCCGCCCGATTCGTGACGTTGGGCCGCTGTTGCACCCCGCCGGCAGGCCGGTTGGCCGGGTTAGGCCGTGCATTGGGCTGGCCCGTCGCCGGCCGGTTCTCGAGCCGGCCGCGGAATTCCTGGCGCTGGTCGACGCCGGGTCGCGTCTGGTGAAACCGCTCACGCGTCGCCGGATCGCGATAGGCCACGCCCTTGCGGTGGACGGGTTCGTGCTGCCAGCGGCCATTGTTGATGTTGGCGGCGTTGAAGTTGCGGTCGATGTTGACCGCGCGATTGACGTTCACGTTGACGTAGCTGTTGCCGCGGCCCCAGTTCCAGCCGCCGAAGATGGCGCCGGCCGCGGCGATGCCGACGCCGAACATCAGGCCACGCAGCAGCGCCGAGCCATAGCCGTAGCCGGGAGGCGGCGGATAATAGGTCGGCGGATAGGCCGGGTAGGGCCAGGTGCCGTAGACGGTGTTCGGATTGTAGGCCGGCACGTAGATGACTTCGGGATTGGTCGGCGCGATCACGATCGTGCGGTCGCCGCCCGATCCCTGCGAGGTGACGGTCTGCTCCTTGCCGCTCTGCAGGTTGCCGGCGTCGGCTGCCTTCGCACGCAGGCGCTGGATCGAATCGGCGACGGCCTGCTCCTGCCCGATCATCGCGTCGCCGATCTTCTGCATCCAGTCGAGATTGTCGCTGAGCTGGATGAGGACCTGCGGAAAGGCGACCAGCGACTTCACGCTCACGTCCCAGCTCTTGTCCTTGACCGCGGCGAGGGCGGCATCTCCCTTCAGGGACGGATTGGCCTTCGACCACCGCGCCGCCTCGACGACCTCCAGGGGATAGCTGGCGGCCATCAGGGTCTGCGCCAGGACCGCATCGGGGTAGAGCGCGATCGGCGCCAGCATCTGGTCGAGTTGCTCGGGGGTGAAAGAGGGCTTCGACGTATCCTGAGCCAATGCGCCCCGTGCGACGCTCGCCGCCAGCACGGCGGCAAGTGCGGTCATCAGGCTGCGACGCTGCATGCATATCTCCTCAAGTCCTCCACTTTACCCGTCCGGCGGGCGAATGCGAGAACTCCCGCTCCGAGTTGCACTGTGTCGGATGCAGACGGGGCTTGGCGCTCCGGTACGATTTCTGTGGTAGCAAAGAACCGAGCGATTCACGAAAGGGAACATGAGAGCCCAAATTCCTGTTCGTAGGATTGGTCTGGCTGGGCGGGCGATTGCAGCTTCGGCTGTCGCGCCGTGACCGTCACCTTGCTCATTCTCCTGAAGGTGACCGTGACGGTGATCATCTTCGGGATCGGTCTCGATTCAACGCCGCGCGATGCGGCGAGGCTGTTCCGCCATCCCGCCCTGCTGTTGCGCTCCGTGCTGGCGATGTATGTGCTGGTGCCGTTGGCGGCACTCGCGCTGGTCAAACTGTTGCCGCTGTCGCCGGGCGTGGAGGCGGGCCTGCTCGTGCTCGCGGTTTCGGCCGGGGCGCCGCTGCTCCCCCGCAAGCTGCTCGGCATCGGCGACGGCGCCTATATCTTCAGCCTGGTCGTGGTCTCCTCGGTACTGGCCGTGATCCTCGTGCCGGTATGGCTCGAAATGCTCGTGCCGCTGTTTCCGCGGCTGCCGCACCTGGCGCCGGAACGCGCCGCGATCGTCCTGGGCGAATCGTTCTTCCTGCCGTTGCTGGCCGGCATGGCGGTGCGCTGGCTGTTTCCGCGGTTCGCCGCCTGGGCGGGCGGGCGGCTGGTCGGTCTCGCGGGGCTGTTCCTGGCGTTCGCGGCCCTCGCCCTGCTCGCGGTGAACTGGCACATCGTTCTCGAAGTCCAGTGGCAGGGCGTCGCGGCCCTCGCCGTGCTGATCCTGATGGCGCTGGTCATCGGCCATCTGGTGGGCGGGCCGAAGGAAGAGGACCGCACGGCGCTCGCCGTGGCGTGCGCGACGCGGCATATCGGGGTCGCCGTGGTCGTGGCGACGTCGATGCCGGGCGGGCGCGTCGCCGTGGTGATCTCCGTGTACATCGCAATCTCGGTCGCGGTCACGTTGCCGTACACGCGCTGGCGTCGGAAGATCGCGCCGGAAGCGAGCAGCGCACCCAAATAATCCCGATTGCCCTGACGAGCGCGTGCGGGACAAACTGCCGCGCAATTTCGAGTATGGGGAATCTTCCATGAGTGTCAGCCAGGCCGAGAAGGCCCGAAAATTCCGTGCGCTCCATGACGCACCGGGCGCCTTCGTTATCGCCAATCCGTGGGACGCGGGCTCGGCGCGGGTGCTGGCCGGTCTCGGGTTCGAGGCGCTGGCCAGTTCGAGCGGCGCCAAGGCCGGCGTACTGGGCAAGCGGGACGGCAAGGTGACGCGTGAGGAGGCGCTGGCCAATGCGCGGCTGATCGTGAACGCCACCGACCTGCCGGTGGCCGCCGACCTCGAGAAGGGGTTCGGCGATTCTCCCAACGACGCGGCCGAGACGATCCGCCAGGCGGCGGGCGTCGGGCTGGTCGGCGGCTCGATCGAGGATGCGACCGGCAATCCCGACCAGCCGCTGTTCGACATCGACACCGCGACGGCTCGCATCAAGGCGGCGGTGGAGGCGGCGCGATCGCTGCCGGTGCCTTTCGTCCTGGCGGCGCGAGCCGAGGGGTTCCTGCGCGGCAAGCCGGACCTGGGCGACGTGATCAAGCGCCTGCAGGCTTTCGAGGCAGCCGGTGCCGACGTGCTGTTCGCGCCGGGCCTGCCCGATCTCGCCTCGGTGAAGAAGGTCTGCGGCGCGCTGCGCAAGCCGTTCAATTTCATGGTCGGCATCAGGGGCAAGTCGTTCAGCAAAGCCGAACTGGAGGCGGCCGGCGTGAAGCGGATCAGCCTCGCCACCTCGCTGTATCGCGCCGCGATGGCCGGCCTGATCGAGGCCGCCACCGAAGTGAAGGACACGGGGACGTTCTCCTATCTCGACCGGGCGGTGCCCACGCCCGACCTCAACGCATTCATGAAGGACTAGGAGCGAGCGATGCTGACCGAAGACGAGATGAAGCGCATCGCGGCCGAGGAGCGCTATCGTCATTCGATTCGCATGTCGCTCGAGCAGGAGGCGGCCAAGCCCGCGGCGGAGCCTGCGCCGCCGCCGCCGGCTCCGGGATTCGGCTCGAAGGTCTATGAATTCCTGAACAGCTCCGTCGGCATGTGGCTTTTGTCTTCCGTGGTTCTCACGGGCGGCGCGGCTTTCCTGCAGCAGGTCCAGCATGAGCATGAGATTGCGCAGAAGAACCAGTCTGACCTGATCAGTCATCGCTTCGAGATCGAACACCGGCTGGACGGGATGAGCTTCCTGCTGCGCCGGGCCAAGACGGTCGGCGAGGCCAAAGCCGCGCTGGGCGGCGTCTTCAAGAGCGCGATCCCCCTGACGCCGGAACTGCAGAACCGCAGTCTCGCCTCGCTCTACCTCACGGTCTATCCGATGCTGGCGGGCGGCGAGAAGGAAAAGACCAACAAGGCCTACAATCTGGTCAAGCAACTGGAGGACGTGGAGCTGGTGCTCCAGCCGCTGCCGGACGACAAGCCGATCGACGAGGATCAGCGCAATCAGATCACCAAGCTGCTGACGGCGATCCAGCAGCTCAAATTCGCCGAGAAGTAAGCCTCAGGGCTTGTCGACCGCGCCGCCGCTGTCGACCCAGTCCTTGAAGCCACCGAGATTGAAGACATTGGCAAAGCCGAAATCCTTCAGGGCCTTGCCGCTGAGCGCGGCACGGCCTCCCGAGGCGCAGTAGACGATCACGGTCCTGGACTTGTCGAAGGCCTTGTCGTGGTAGGGCGAGTCGGGATCGGCGCGGAACTCCAGCATGCCGCGCGAGACGTTGACCGCGTTCGCGACCTTGCCGCTGTTGGCGACCTCGGCGGTGTCGCGCACGTCGACGATGAGCGTGTTGCCCTTGGCGATCATGTCCTTGGCCTCGGCCGGAGTGATCTTCGGCACGACGGCGTTGGCGGCCTCCATCATCTGCTTGACACTTGTGGCCATGAAATCCTCCTGGCGATTCCGCGGATATGGGACAGGGCGCGAACCCAACGCGGTCGTCCGACCCGCTGGCACGAACGCTGCTCCCTCCTATAAGGTGCCGCAAACATGAAGTTGCAAGGAAGCGGCCCTGGTGAATTCGTCCCGCCGTATCGGGACAGGTCGAGTTGAGCGCCCTGTTCCATGGCTGGCGGGTCGTCGGAGCCTGCTTCGTCATTGCCGCCGTGGCCTGGTCGCTGGGACTCTTCGGCTCCAGCGTGTACCTCCAGGCCGTGACGTCGGCGCACGGCTGGCCGATCGCCGAGGTTGCCTCGGCGATCACCGTGTTCTTCCTCGTGAGCGCCAGCATCCAGCGCATCGTGGGCCGGAGCATCGACCGGTTCGGGCCGCGCCCCGTGCTGTTGCTGGGCCTGGCCTGCATGGCGGCGGGTGTCGCGCTGATCGGGCAGGTGAGTGCGTCGTGGCAGCTATATCCCTGCTTCGTGCTGCTGGGCTTCGGGTGGTCAACGCTCTCGATGACGGGCATCACCACGACGGTCGCGCCGTGGTTCGAGCGCCATCAGGGCCGGTCGATGACGCTGGCCATCATGGGGGCGAGCGTCGGCGCCATTGCAGGCGTGCCGCTCCTGCTGCTCTCCATCGGTGAACTCGGCCTCGCGCGCGGTCTGTTCGTCGCAAGCGTCGTCGCGGTGTCGCTGCTCGGTCCGCTGATCGGTATCGTCCTGCGCTATCGCGGCCCGGCCGATCTCGGCCTGCCGCGCGATGGCGAGGCCCCGCGAAAGGACGCACCGGCGACACTCCACCTCGCCCCGATCGCCACGGCCGCCAATCGACGCCTGCTCCTGTGGAGCGCCACCGTGGCCTTTGCGCTGGGCCTCACCATCCAGATCGGCTTCATCACCCATCATGTGGCGCTGGCCGAGCCGCTGCTGGGACGGGCGGGGGCCGGAATGCTGGTCAGCGCGGCGGGCTTGTCCGCGTTCGCTGGCCGCCTGATCCTGGCGCGCATCGTCGATCGCGTGAACGCGCGGCGGCTGGGTTGCTTCGTCATGATCGCGCAGGCGGTCTCGCTGCTGGGCATCGCGTTCTGGCCCACCGTGCCGGTCCTCGTCGTCGCGAGCCTGGTCTATGGCTATGGTATCGGCCATGTGACGACGCTGGGTCCGGTCGTCGTGCGCCGCGAGTTCGGCGCGGCGGCCTTCGGCACCACCTATGGCACGGCCGCCACCGTGATCCAGCTTACATCGGCCTTCGGGCCCGCGTTGTTCGGTTTCCTGCGCGACGGGTTCGGCGGCTACGGGCCGGGCTTCGTCATCGCCGCCCTCGTCACCCTGATCGGCTGCGCATCCCTGTTCATCGGCGGTCGCGCCGGAGTCATAGTGGCGGCTGGTTCGTCAGGGAGTAAAACATGAGTACCAGCGACATCACCCGCGTTCCCAATCCGCGCGTGCCGGCCAAATCCTCGGTCGCGATCTACCGCCTGCCCGGCGGCGGCGGTTTTCTCTGGGGCGTCGCGACGTCGCCGGACCGCACGCAGGACATCCGCGTCCAGACGCTGGGCGCGCTGGGCGTGATCGACGGCTACCTGAAGGACGCCGGCCTCGATCGCAACCGCATCGTAAAGGCCGAGATCGTCGTCACCGACCACGACAACAAGCCGGCCTTCGACGAGGCCTGGGCGACCTGGATGCCGGCCAATCATGGCCCGGTCCGCTCCTTCGTGCAGTCGGTGATGCCCGAAGGCGACCTGATCGAGATCATCATCACGGCCGCGCTGTAGCGGCGCCTCGAGGATTGCGGAAAGGCGAGTTGCCAGTCGGAAGGGTTTCCGCAATGAAGTCGGCATGGACACGATCATCGCCCCGGCTTTGCAGAACCGCACAACCTCTGAACATTTCGACGTTCTGATCGTCGGCGCCGGCCTGTCGGGCATCGGCGCTGGCTGGCACCTGCAGAAGAATTGCCCGGGCAAGAGCTACGCCATTCTCGAGGGCCGCGCCGCGAGCGGCGGCACGTGGGACCTTTTCCGCTACCCCGGCGTCCGTTCCGATTCCGACATGTACACGCTGGGCTACCGGTTCCGCCCGTGGAAGGACCCCAAGGCCATCGCCGACGGTCCCGCGATCCTGAGCTACATCCGCGAGGTCGCGAGCGACCACGGCATCGACCGCCACATCCGCTACGGCCATCGCGTCGTCGGCGCCTCCTGGTCGACCCCGGAGGCGAAGTGGACGGTCGAGATCGAACGCGGCGACGAACGCGTGTTCATCTCCTGCGGCTTCCTGTGGATGTGCAGCGGCTACTATCGCTACGAGGCAGGCTACCTGCCAGCGTTCCCGGGCATCGATGGCTTCAGGGGCCGGGTCGTGCATCCGCAGCACTGGCCGCAGGATCTCGACTATGCCGGCAAGAAGGTGGTGGTGATCGGCAGCGGCGCCACCGCCGTGACGGTCGTGCCGTCGATGGCGGAGACCGCGGCGCACGTCACGATGCTCCAGCGCTCGCCCACCTACGTCGTGGCGCGGCCGGCGCAGGACCCGATCGCCAACAAGCTGCGGCGCCGGCTGCCGCTCAAGCTCGCCTACATGCTGACGCGCTGGAAGAACGTGTTGCTCGGCATGTATTTCTACCAGATGTGCAAGCGCAAGCCGGAGAAGGTGAAGAGCCTGATCCTGGGCGGCGTGCGCCAGATGCTGGGACCGGACTACGACGTCGCCACGCACTTCACGCCGAAATACAATCCCTGGGACCAGCGGCTCTGCCTGGTGCCCGATGCCGATCTCTTCCGCGCCATCCGCAAGAAGAAGGCTTCGGTCGTGACCGACACGATCGAGACCTTCACGGAGAAGGGCATCAGGCTGAAGTCGGGTGCCGAGCTGGAGGCGGACGTAGTCGTGACGGCGACAGGCCTCGTGGTACAGCCGCTCGGCGGCGCGAAGCTGGTCGTGGACGGCAAGCCGGTGAAGCCCTCCGACACCATGATCTACAAGGGCATGATGTATTCGGACGTGCCGAACCTCGCAGCGGTCTTCGGCTACACCAACGCCTCGTGGACGCTGAAGGCCGATCTCGTGTGCGAATATGTCTGCCGCCTGCTGAACTACATGGACCGCAAGGGCTTCCGTCAGGCGACGCCGCACAACAGCGACCCGACGCTCACCGAGGAGCCGTGGGTCAACTTCTCCTCGGGCTACATCCAGCGCGCGCTGCCGCACCAGCCCAAGCAGGGCAGCAAGCGGCCTTGGAAGCTCTACCAGAACTACGTGCTCGACCTGCTCACCCTTCGCCACGGCTCGGTGCGCGACAAGGCGATGGTCTTCACGAAGTAGGACACTCGTGTCATCCCGCGCGAAGCGAGGGATCCTTCCTGGGCCTGAAGGATCCCTCGGCTGCGTCTCGGGATGACACGTTTCTTGGAGTGTTTCCGCTTCAGATCGACCCGCACACCTCATCCTGAGGAGCGGCCGCAGGCCGCGTCTCGAAGGATCGGCAACAGACGTGGTGCTCGTGCCCATGCTTCGAGACGCGCTCCTGCGGAGCGCTCCTCAGCATGAGGTTGGTGTTGGTGATTCTATCGTACTCGGAAAGACGCTAGGTGATCGAGACGGTCACCGAGCCGAACGGGCCGAAGTCGGCCAGGAACGTCTCGCCGGGCTTGGGCGCCAGCATACCGGTGAGCGTGCCGGTGCTGACCATCTGGCCTTCCTTCATGCCGACGCCGGTGCGCGACAGTTCGTTGGCGAGCCAGGTGAGCGGGACCATCGGATGGTCGAGCGCGGCGGCGGCCGTCCCCTTGCGGCGCAGGCGGCCATTGGACGAGAGCGTCGCCTCCTGGCCCGGAATGTCCCGGTTGCGCCAATCCTCGATGGCGGGACCATGGACGATCGTGCCGGAGCCCGCGCCGTCGGCCAGGACGGCGGGCAGCGGCGGGAACGACGCGTCGTGGATGAAGCGACACTCCGCGAGTTCCAGCCCCGGATGCAGCGACGCGACCGCGTCGGTGACTTCCTCGACCGTGTAGGGCTTGTCGCGCGGCGGTAGATCGCGGCCCAGCTTCGCCTGGTACTCGACCTCGGGGATCGGGCTTGCAAGCATTGCATGCGCGGCGCTGTGCGGCGTTTCCTTCAGGAAATAGACGCGGCCGTAGATCGGCGAATCGGTCCGCAGTGCCTGCTGCATCTCCTCCTTCATCGCCGCGATCTTCCAGCCGAGCACCGGCCAGCCCAGCTCCTCGGCGACCATGCCGGCGATCCGATATGCCGTCGCCTTGTCCGGCGGCACGAGGTGCGGGGCGAGGCCGCTCTGGCCGCGATGTTCGCGGCGGAGCGTGGCGAGGAGGCGGGCGAGTTCCCGTTGCGCGGTCAGGTCCATCGGTGTTCCTTAGCAGAAAGCGGAGGAGACGAAATGCGGACGCAGGCGGAAAAGGGACAGGTGTTTCGCGAACTGCACGAGCGGCCGGGTCTGCTGCTGCTGCCCAATCCCTGGGATGCCGGCACGGCCAAGCTGCTGCAGTCGCTGGGCTTCGAAGCTTTGGCAACGACCAGTCTCGGCATGTCGAATGCACTGGGGCGCGTCGACGGCGACAATGCGGTGAGCCGTGACGAACTGATCGAGAACTGCCGCGTCATAGCGAGCGCGACCGACCTGCCGGTGAATGCCGATCTTGAGAACGGTTATGCCGACGATCCGAAGGAGGCGGCCACGATCCTGCGCGATGCGGCTGCGGCCGGCATCGTCGGCGGATCGATCGAGGATTGGAGCGGCGAGAAGATCTACGACTTCAACCATGCCGTGGAGCGCGTCGCGGCGGGCGCCGAGATGGCGCGCTCGCTGCCGGTGCCCTTTACCTTCACCGCCCGGGCCGAGAACCTGATCCGCGGCGTGAAGGATCTCGACGATACGATCCGTCGTCTGCAGGCCTTCGAGAAGGCCGGCGCCGACGTGCTCTACGCGCCGGGCCTGCTAGACCTCGCCACCATGCGTACGGTTGCCTCCGAGGTTACGAAGCCGCTGAACGCGGTGATGACCGGCGCCGACCCCAACCTCACCGCCGACCAGATTGCCGCGACGGGCGTGAAGCGCATCAGCATCGGCGGCTCGCTCTCGCGGCTGGCGCTGGCGGCGTTCATGCGAGGCGCGAAGGAGATGAAGGCCGGCAGCTTTCTGTGGATGCGCGACACGATGCCGACCAGTGAGCTCAAGAAGGTATTCGGCGGTTAACCTTCCGTCGTCCCGAGCGAAGCCGCCCGCAGGGCGGCGCCGTCGAGGGACCTCTTTTCCGGCGCACGGTGTGTCGAAGCGAAAAGAGGTCCCTCGACTTCGCTGCGCTCCGCTCGGGACGACGGTTGCCTTAAGCGGCGCGGCGATACGGCAACTCGTCGAGAGCAGGAACCGACGGGCCGCCGATCTGGCGCAAGAGCGCACCAAGGTCGTAGTGGAAGCGCTCGCTCACCATCAGGCCGTCGCGGAAGCCCAGAACCACCACGAACGGCTGCACGATCGTTCGGCCGGTCGGCTCGATGCCGAGAAAGCGGCCGATGTGACGGCCATGCCATGTTGCCTCGGCCATGCACACATTGTCATCGGTCCAGGCCGAGACCTGGCCCGGCCCGCGCTTTACCTCGACGTCGAAGGTGGTCCACCATTGCCGGTAGTGCGCCGCGGCGCCGTCGCGGCCAAGCCAGGTCTGGCCCGTCGCGAGATCGTCGAAGCGGCATTCGGGATGAAGGGTGGCGAGCGTTGCATCCAGGTCCTGATTGTTCTCGGCCACGAGGTGGTGCCGGGCGAGTTCGGCCAGTTTGGTGTCCAAGGGTTCCTCCGTTAATATTCGAATTCTGATATAATATAAGAGTGCTGATATGAATCGCAAGAGCACGATCCCCGCCCCGGGCGAGGGCAAGCGCGGGCCGGAGGGCCATCTCGGCTATCTGGTGCGGCAGGCCTATGCGGCGGTGCGAGCGGCGATGGAAAAGGCCCTGGCGGACCTCGACGTCACCCCGCCGCAGTTCGCAGTGCTGACCATGGTCGTGAGCTACCCCGGCGTCTCTGGCGCGGAGCTTGCTAGGCTCACTTTCCTGACACCGCAGACGATCAATGTGATCGTCCGCAACCTCGTCAGGGCCGGGCATGTGGAGAAGTCGGCCGATGCCACGCACGGCCGCATCCTGCGGCTCCACGCGACGGTCCGGGGCGAGGCGCTGCTCAAGCGCTGCCGGGCCCGGGTCATGGAGATCGAGGGGCAGCTGGCAGGCTTGCTGGGGCGCGACGAGGAGCGGTTGGTGCGGGGATGGCTCGCCGCGGTTGGCGAGAAATTGACCGAAGAACGCTGAGTGCACTGCGCGCCGACTGTTGTAACATGAGGGTCACGAATGGCCTGTAGCTGCAGGCGTTCGACAGGGGCAGACAAACAGGGGGACCAACGAAATGATCGATCGGACCATCTTCAGGCGCGCCACGCTGGCTGGCGCGGCCGCGCTCGCGATGTTCGGCTTGGCATCGCCGGCCTTCGCGCAGAAGACCAGGCTCACCGTCTACACCGCGCTGGAAAACGACCAGCTCGATCCGTTCAAGAAGGCCTTCGAGGCCGACAATCCCACCATCGAGATCGCCTGGGTGCGCGACTCGACCGGCGTCGTCGCCGCCAAGCTGATGGCCGAGAAGGACAACCCCCGCGCCGACATCATCTGGGGCCTCGCCGCCTCGAACGTCGGCCTGATGGCGTCGATGGGCATGCTCGAGCCCTACACGCCGGCCGGCGCGACCGCGCTCAACCCGATGTTCCTGAGCGGCAAGTCGCCCCAGACGTGGGTGGGCATGGACGCCTATCTCTCGCTGGTCTGCTTCAACACCGCCGAAGGCAAGAAGGGCAACAAGCCGGTCCCGACGAGCTGGGCCGACCTGATCAAGCCGGAGTACAAGGACTCGATCGTGATGCCGAACCCGGCTTCTTCGGGCACCGGCTATCTCACCATCGCGGCCTGGCTGCAGATCATGGGTGAGGAAGCGGGCTGGAAGTACATGGACGCGCTCCACCAGAACATCGCGCAGTACATCCATTCGGGTTCGGCGCCCTGCGTGCAGGCGGCCAAGGGCGAGCGCCTGATCGGCATCGGTCTCGACACCCGCGGCGCCTCGGAGAAGACCAAGGGCGCGCCGCTCGAACTGGTAATCCCGAAGGAAGGCCTGGGCTGGGAACTCGAGGTCACGGCGATCGTCAAGGGCACCAAGAACCTCGACGCGGCCAAGAAACTCGCCGACTGGGCGGCTTCCAAGAAGGCCAACGAGCTCTACGCCAAGACCTACCCGATCGTCGCCTATCCGGGCGTCGCCAACACGCCGCCGAACTATCCGCCGAACCTCGAGAAGGTGATGGTGAAGAACGACGTTGAGTGGATGGCCAAGAACCGCGATCGCATCCTCGCGGAGTGGACCAAGCGCTACGACGGCAAGTCGGCGCCGAAGGCCAAGTAAGACCCAGGCCTCTTGTTGTCATCCTGAGGCGAAGCCGAAGGATCCTTCGCTTCGCTCGGGATGACAGTGATTCCCATGACCAACTATCTCGAAGTCAGAAATCTCTCCAAGCGGTTCGGTGACTTCTCGGCCCTCGGCGACGTCTCGCTCGACGTCGTCGAGGGTGAGTTCGTCTGCTTCCTCGGCCCCTCGGGCTGCGGAAAGACCACGCTCCTGCGGGCGATCGCGGGCCTCGATCCGCAGACCTCGGGCACGATCCACCAGAAGGGCCGGGACGTGTCGGCGCTGCCGCCGGCACAACGGGACTTCGGCATCGTCTTCCAGTCCTACGCGCTGTTTCCCAACCTGAGCGTCACCGACAATGTCGGATACGGGCTGGTGAGCCGGCGTCAGGCTCGCGGCGCGATCGGCAAGCGCGTGGCCGAACTGCTGGCATTGGTCGGATTGCCCGATGCCGGTCCCAAATATCCCGCCCAGCTTTCCGGCGGCCAGCAGCAGCGCGTGGCGCTGGCGCGGGCGCTGGCGACCTCGCCCGGCCTGCTGCTGCTCGACGAGCCGCTGTCGGCGCTGGATGCGCGCGTCCGCTTGCGCCTGCGCCACGAGATCAAGGCGTTGCAGCGGACGCTCTGCGTCACGACCATCATGGTGACCCACGATCAGGAAGAGGCGCTGACCATGGCCGACCGCATCGTGGTCATGAACCAAGGCGCCATCGAGCAGGTCGGCACGCCGCAGGAGATCTACCGGCGTCCGGCGACCGCCTTCGTGGCCGACTTCGTGGGCTCGATGAACTTCCTGGCGGGGACCCTGATGGCTGCGGACAAGGTGCGGGTGGCCGGCATCGACTTTACCTGTCCCGTCCAGGATGGCCTCGCACCCGGCCAGAAGGTCAGCCTCTGCATCCGGCCCGAGGACGTGCGCGTGCGCGACCTGCCGGCCGACATCGTCAACCGCGTGCCGGTCGAGGTGGCGGAGCTGGATTTCGTCGGCGCCTTCTGTCGGGCGACCCTGAAGGCACGGGCGGCGGATGACGTCGCGGTGATGGCCGACTTCTCCAGCAACCTGATCCGCGACCTCGGCGTGGACATTGGCACGAAGCTCGACATTGCCCTGCCGCCGGACCGGCTCAGGGTCTTCGCTTGAGCCTGGTCGTTCCCGGACTGAAGGTCCGCCTGTCGCGCGACGACCTGATGATGCGCACCGGTGTCGTGCTGCTGGCCGGGGTGCTGCTGGTCATGCTGGGCCTGCCGCTCTGGGCGCTGCTCGCCAAGGGCTTCGAGGATCGCGACGGCAAGTTCGTCGGGCTGGCCAACTACGTTTCCTATTTCTCGACGCCGGCGCTCTTCCAGTCGGCGCTCAACAGCCTGCAGGTCGCATCGATCACCACCCTGATCGTCGTGCCACTGGCATTCCTTTACGCCTATGCGCTGACGCGGACCGTGCTGCCGATGCGCTGGCTGTTCCAGGGCATCTCGCTGATTCCGATCTTCGCACCGTCGCTGCTGCCGGGCCTGGCGCTGATCTACCTGTTCGGCACCCAGGGATTCTTCAAGGCGCTGCTGGGCGGCGGCTCGATCTACGGCATCGACGGCATCGTGATCGCGCAGGTCTTCTACTGCTTTCCGCATGCGACGCTGATCCTGACGACGGCGCTGGCGACCGCCGATGCGCGCCTCTACGAGGCGGCGGACGTGCTGGGCGCGTCCAAGCGGCGTGTCTTCTTCACCGTGACCCTACCGGGTGCCAAGTACGGCCTGATCAGCGCCGCGCTGGTCGTGTTCACCCTGGTCATGACCGACTTCGGCATTGCCAAGGTGATCGGCGGAAACTTCAACGTGCTGGCCACCGACGTCTACAAGAAGGTGATCGGCCAGCAGGACTTCTCCATGGGCGCGGTCGTCGGCATGGTACTGCTGGCACCGGCGGCGCTCGCCTTCCTGGTCGACCGGCTGGTGCAGCGCAAGCAGGTGGCGCTGCTGACCGCGCGCGCCGTGCCGCTGGTGCCGCGGCCGAAGTTCGCGCGCGACCTCTTCTTCACGCTGTTCTGCCTGCTGGTCTCGGCCGCCATTCTGGCCATCCTCGGCATGGCGATCTGGGGCTCGCTGATCAAGTACTGGCCGTACAATCTCAGCCTCACCCTCGACAACTACGACTTTGCCAAGTTCGACGCCAACGGCTGGGACTCCTACTGGAACTCCATCCGCATGGCGCTGGGCGCGGCGGTGTTCGGCACCGTGCTGATGTTCACCGGCGCCTGGCTGAACGAGAAGACGCGCGGCTTCGGGGCGATGCGCGGCATCGTGCAGTTCCTGGCCTTCCTGCCGATGGCGGTGCCCGGCCTCGTGCTGGGACTGGGCTACATCTTCTTCTTCAATGCGCCCAACAACCCGCTCAACTTCCTGTATGCCACCATGGGCATCCTGGTACTGAACACCGTGGCGCACTTCTACACGGTGGGCCATCTCACCGCGGCGACGGCGCTGAAGCAGATCGACCCGGAGTTCGAGTCGGTGTCGGCCTCGCTCAAGGTGCCGATCTGGCGGACCTTCATGCGCGTCACGGCGCCGATCTGCCTGCCGGCCATCCTCGACATCGCCATCTACCTGTTCGTCAACGCCATGACGACCGTGTCGTCGGTGATCTTCCTCTACGCGCCCGACACCAAGCTCGCCTCGGTGGCGGCGGTGAACATCGAGGAGGCGGGCACGACCGCGGCGGCGGCGGCGCTCTGCGTCGTGATCGTGCTGACTTCTGCCGCGGTGAAGGCGCTCCACCTGATCGCCGACCGCTTCCTCTTCGCCCGCCTGCAGGTCTGGCGGCGCCGCTGATTTCGCGCGAACATCGCGCGATGAAGCAGCTTCGCATTCCCGCCGTCTACATGCGCGGCGGCACCAGCAAGGGCGTGTTCTTCCAGGCCCACGACCTTCCGTCCGATCCGGCGGTGCGCGACCGGCTGCTGCTGCGGGTGATCGGCAGCCCCGACCGCTACGGCAAGCACACCGATGGGATGGGCGGGGCGACGTCGAGTACCAGCAAGGTCGTGATCCTGTCGAAGTCCGACCGCGAAGGCTGCGACGTCGATTATCGCTTCGGCCAGGTCGCGATCGACGCGCCAGTGATCGACTGGTCGGGCAATTGCGGCAACCTCAGCGCCGCCGTCGGCGCCTGTGCCTTGGGCATGGGCCTGGTCGAAGGGCCGGCCGACGGCATCGCGACAGTGCGGATCTGGCAGGCAAACATCGAGAAGGTGATCGTGAACCACGTGCCCATGCAGGGCGGCGAGGTTCTGGAGTTGGGGGACTTCGAACTCGACGGCGTTGCTTTTCCGGCGGCCGAGGTGAAGGTCGAGTTCCTCGATCCCGCCGCCGATGAAGAAGGCGGCGACGGCGCGGCCGGTGGCGCCATGTTTCCGACCGGCAAGCGTATCGACGTGCTGGACGTGCCGGGTGTCGGCCGCCTGGAGGCGACGCTGATCAACGCCGGCAATCCAACGATCTTCGTCGATGCCGCGAGCCTCGGCCTCAAGGGCACGGAGCTTCAGGGCGACATCAACGGCGACAGGGAATTGCTGAAGCGAGTGGAAGCCGTGCGCGCGCTCGGCGCCGTCGCGATGGGCCTGGTCGCCACCCCGCAGGAAGCAACGGAGAAGCGGCCGCACACGCCGAAGCTCGCCTTCGTCGCAAAGCCGGCCGCCTACAAGGCGTCCGACGGCAAGCACATCGACGCCAAGGTCGTCGACCTGCTGGCCCGCATTTTCTCGATGGGCGTGCTGCACCATGCCATGACCGGTACCGGCGCGGTCGCCATCGCCGCCGCCGCCGCGATCCCCGGCACGATCGTGAGCCGCGTCGCGCCCGCCGGCACTGATGGCCGCGTCCGCTTCGGCCATCCCTCGGGCACGCTCACTGTTGGCGCCGAGGCTCGCGAAGACAACGGTCAGTGGACCGTGGCCAAGGTCATGATGAGCCGCTCCGCCCGCCGCCTCATGGAGGGCTGGGTGAGGGTGCCTGAAGAATGATGAAGGCAGATGTCGTGGTGATCGGGGGCGGGGCGATGGGGTCTTCCGTCGCCTATCACATGAAGTCCAATCCGGCGTTCACCGGGACGGTTGCCGTCGTCGAGCGGGATCCGGCCTATACGCGCGCCTCGTCGGCGCTCTCGGCGAGTTCGATCCGGCAGCAGTTCTCGACGCCGCTCAACATCCATCTGTCGCGGTTCGGCATCGGCTTTTTGAGACATGCCCGCGAGCTGCTGGGTGTGGATCTGGGGCTGAAGGAGCCGGGTTACCTGTTCCTCGCCAGCCCGGCGGGCGAGGCGGTGTTGCGGGCGAACCATGCGGTGCAGAGGGGCGAGGCATGTGCGGTCGAGTTGCTTGACGTCGCCGCACTGAGGGCTCGCTTCCCCTGGATCGCGACGGATGATCTGGCACTCGCATCGCATGGCACGGCGAACGAAGGCTGGTTCGACGGGCCGTCGCTGATGCAGGGCTTTCGGCGCACGGCGCGCGACCTCGGGGCGACCTACATTGCTGACGAGGTTGTTTCTTTCGATGCCGGCGGGGTCGATTTGAAGGAGGGTGGCCGGCTGGCGGCGCGCACCGTCGTGCTGGCGGCGGGGCCCTGGTCGGGCGAGGTGGCGGGACGGTCCGGCATTGCGCTGCCTGTAGAGCCGCGGCGGCGCTCCGTGTTCGTGTTCGACGTGCGCGTGGCGCCGGGGCTCACGCCGCTCACCATCGATCCTTCGGGAACATGGTTCCGGCCGGAGGGGCGATTCTACATCGGCGGCACGACGCCCGCCGAGGGCAATGATCCGGCCGGTGCGCCGCTCGAGGTTCAGCACCAGGAATGGGACGAGATGGTCTGGCCGACGCTGGCGGCGAGGGTGCCGGCGTTCGAGGCGGCCAAGGTCGTGAATTCCTGGGCGGGTTACTACGAGTACAACACGTTCGACCAGAACGGCATCGTCGGGCGCCATCCCCGGATCGAGAACCTGATCTTCGCCACGGGCTTTTCCGGTCACGGCATCCAGCAGTCGCCGGCCGTGGGCCGGGCCGTCGCCGAACTGATCGTGCACGGGGATTATCGGACGCTCGATCTCAATACTTTTGGTTATGACCGCATTGAATCAGGGCGGCCTATCCGCGAGCTGAACGTCGTGTGATACTCGCGGCCTCACGCGAGGAGAGTGACGTGCCCGATCAAGCGCTGGTGAATTCTGATTTGCAGTCCGCCCTGACGGAAGCCAAGCAGGCCTATGTCGATCGCAATCCGAAGAGCTTCGCTCGCCATCAGGATGCCTGCGTGGCGATGCCGGGCGGAAACACCCGCACCACTCTGCACAACTCGCCGTTTCCGCTCACCGTCGTGCGCGGCGAGGGCTGCCGACTGTGGGACGCCGACGGCCACGAGTATATCGACGTGCTGGGCGAATATACCGCCGGCATCTATGGACATTCCCATCCGGTGATCCGCGCCGCGATCGACAAGGCGCTGAACCATGGCTGGAACTTTGGCGGTCGCAACGAAAACGAAGGCAAGCTCGCCAAGCTGATCGCTGACCGCATGCCGTCGATCGACCTGGTGCGCTTCACCAACTCCGGCACCGAGGGCAACGTGATGGCGCTGGCCGGCGCCCGCGTCTTCGCCCAGCGCAAGGGTCGGACCAAAGCCACCAAGGTCATGGTGTTTCACGGCGGCTATCATGGCGGCGTGCTCTACTTCGTGAGCGGCGGCAGCCCCGTGAACATGCCCTACGAATATGTAGTGGCGCCCTACAACGACATCGAGGGCACGAAGGCGCTGCTGGCCAAGCACGGCGAGGAGCTGTTCGCCGTGCTGCTGGAGCCGATGCAGGGCAGCCACGGCTGCCTGCCGGGCGACGTCGACTTCCTGAAGGCGGTGCGCGAGGAGACGAAGGCCCGCGGCATCACCATGATCTTCGACGAGGTCATGACCTCGCGCCTCTCGCCGGGCGGCCTGCAGGCCAGGCACGGCGTCGTTCCCGACATGACGACGCTCGGAAAATACATCGGCGGCGGCATGTCGTTCGGCGCCTTCGGCGGCAAGCGCGAGATCATGGAGCTGTTCGATCCTACCAAGCCGGACGCGCTGCCCCATGCCGGCACCTTCAACAACAACGCGCTCACGATGGCCGCGGGCGTCGCGGGCTACGGCGAGGTCTATACGGCCGAAGCGGCGAAGGAACTGAATGATCGCGGCGACCGGATCCGCGAGCGGCTGAACGCGATCTGCAGATCAGCCGGCGTCGCCTTCCAGTTCTCCGGCATCGGCTCGATGATGACGGCGCACGCCACGGCGCGGCCGATCAGGACGGCGGCCGACATCGCCACGTCGAACCAGGACGTGAAGGAGCTGTTCTTCTTCGACATGAGCGCGGCCGGCATCTGGATTGCCCGCCGCGGCTTCGTGGCGCTGAACGTCATGATCGGCGAGACCGAGGGCGACCGCTTCGTGGCGGCCGTCGAGGAATTCGTCTCGGCGCGAAAGGCCCTTTTGCAGGCGGCGTAACGGCTTAGAGTGGGGGAATGACCAAGAGCCAGGAATTCCCCCAGCCGGTCCCCGGCACCGTCGTACCCCGCTTCGGCGACGTCGCCACCTTCATGCGCCTGCCGTTGTTCCGCGACCCGACCGAGGTCGAGATCGGCATGGTCGGCGTGCCGTGGGACGGCGGCACGACCAACCGGCCCGGTGCACGGCACGGTCCGCGCCAGATGCGCGATCTGTCCACGATGATGCGGCGCATTCATCACGTGACGGGCGTTGCGCCCTACACGCTGGCCAAGTGCGGCGATCTCGGCGACGCGCCGGTCAATCCCGCCAGCCTCGACGATTCCCTCGACCGCATCGAGAAACACTACGCCAGGCTCCACGCCGCCGGCGTGATCCCGCTGTCGGCCGGCGGCGACCACCTGATCACGCTGCCGATCATGCGCGGCATCCGAAAGGGCCTGCCGCCGCTCGGCATGGTGCACTTCGACGCCCACAGCGACACCTGGGACACCTATTTCGGCGGCTTCAAGTACACGCACGGCACGCCGTTCCGCCGCGCCGTGGAGGAGGGGCTGCTCGACCCGAAGCGTGTGGTGCAGATCGGCATCCGCGGCTCGCTCTACAAGGCCGACGATAACCAGTGGGCCCTCGACCAGGGCATGCGGGTCATCACCATCGAGGAGTATTTCGACCTCGGCGTCGAGAAGGTGATCGCGGAGGCGCGCAGGATCGTCGGCACCGGCCCGACTTATGTCAGCTTCGACGTCGACGGTCTCGATCCGGCTTACGCGCCCGGCACCGGCACGCCCGAGATCGGTGGCTACACCCCGCACGAGGCGCAGCGCATGCTGCGTGGCCTGCGCGGGCTCGACCTGGTCGGCGGTGACGTCGTCGAGGTCTCGCCGCCCTTCGACATGAGCGGCAACACCGCGCTCGTCGGTGTCACCATGATGTGGGAGATCCTCTGCCTGCTCGCCGAATCGGTGGCGAAGCGGAAGGGGCGTCTCCCGGCCTAGACGAACAGGAAGTCCGTCGAGCCCGGCAGCGTGGTCACGCCCTGCAGGGTCAGGGTATCGCCGTTGGTGCCGGTGATCACCATGTTCCCGGCGACTAGAGTGCTATTGTTCTGAACGTAGGTGTAGCCGGCAAACTCCGAACCCGGCAGCGAGATGATGTCGTCTGCAGCGGAGAAGTCGGTGATGATCGCCTGCCCGAAATAGGGCGTGAAGGCGAAGGTGTCGGAGCCACCGCCGCCCGTCATCGTGTCGTTATATATGCTGTTGATGGTCTGGCTGATGCCCTGACCGTTCAAGACGTGGCCGCCGTCGTTCATGTTGTAGGTGGCCAGGGTCAGCGTGTTGCCGGCGTCGTAACTGTACTCGTAGGACGAGTAGCCCTGATTGACGATGTCGGTGAAGTAGAAGTTCTTGCCCGTGAGCACGCCATCGCCATTGGCATACTCGAATTCGTAAGACGTGCTCGTTTGATTGGTGACGCCCGTGTACATCTGGCTCACGAGCTGGCCCATCGCATTGAACTCGTGAACCTCGCCCGTCCATTTGCCCGAGATGTTCGTCACATAGCCCTTCGAACCGGTCAGGTTGCCACCCGAGTAGTCGTACTCGAGTGAGGAATAGGGTTGGCTGCCGGTGACGGTGTAGCCGCTATAGACGACCTTCGTGGTATTGCCCGCCGCGTCCAGGTCGACCTCGCGGGTCGTATAGGACTGCCCTTCGATGTTCGTGAAGTAGTACTTCTGCCCGACCACGCCGCCGCCGCCATAGGCGCCGTTGGCGTAGGCATAGTCGTATTCGTAGGACGAATAGGCCTCGCTGGTGATCCCGGTGACGACGATCTTGGAGAGGTTGCCATCGCCGTCGAGATGGATCTCGCCCCCGGTGTACTGTTGGCCGGTCACCGGTGCCAGGACGTACTTGCTGCCGCTCAGCACGCCACCGAGGTAGTGGTATTCGTAGGACGAGAAGAAATTGCTTTCCGGGCCGGACAGTCCGGAGAACACCTGCTTCAGGAGGCGGGGCGTGGACGACGTGTCCCACTTGTCCACCAGATCCGTGTAGTTCGTGTCCGGCTGGGCTGTCGTGTACTCATAGTGGGTGCCGGTGGCGACGGTCGTCGGCACGCTGTTGATCATCTCGTAGAAAGTGCTGCTGGCCGCCTTGCCCTGGTCCGCTGTCGGATTGAATCCGACCAACGTCGCCTCGATCAGGTTGCCGTTGACGTCGAAGACGTCTTCTTCGCCAGTGCTGCCGCCCGGGCCGGGATTGAAATAGGTGTAAGCCGACGAGGCTGGCGTCGCGACGCCGTTGGCGTATTCGTAGGTGACCGTCGTGAAGGTGCTGCGGGCAGCCCCGCCGGACTGGTAGGTCAAGGGCAGGGCACCCGTGGCGACGGTGATCGCATTGGTATTGACCGGGCTCGAATAGTAGTCGAGCACCGTCCGCCCCATCGAATCGGTATCGTGCTCGTAGTTCGGCGCGCCGGTGATGTTGCCGCCCGTGTAGTTGGTGGCGAACTCCCGCGTCAGGACAAGCACGCCGGAGCCGTTGGCGCCGCTCGCCAGCACGCCGTGGCGATAGTCCTGCTGGAAGGAGGAGAAGGTGCCGGACGTTCCCGTCACGACGATCGTGCGCTGGCCCACCATCTCGCCGATCGCGGTGCCGTAGGCCGTGTAATCGGCATTCGTGAAGGTGAGGGTCGGAATGCCGGCATCGGTGAAGCCGATGCTCTTGACATGGGTATTGCTGTTCAGTGCTGCGATATTGGTGACGATGGTCGCGGAACTGTCGCTGATGGCCAACTCATAGGGCGTCGAGTTGGCATTCGTGGTCTGCAGCAGGACGTTCGCGTAGCCCGCGATGCCGGCGAAGTTCATGGCGATCAGGCCATTGTCCGAGACCGTCACGGGGAACGGGCTGCCGACCTGGGTCTCCAGGGCCTCGAGAGCCACCAGGGCGTTGGAGATGTGCGCGGCCGTGTCGGCATAGCTGCTGGTCGACGAGACGAGGATGTAGAGCGGCGCGCTCTGGGTGCCGGTCGCGCTGCCGTAGGGGGTGGTCCCGTTCGGCATCATCTCCATCATCGTCGCGCTGTAGATGCCCTCTGCCAGCGTGACGGTCGCGGGGCCGGCGCCGCCCCAGGTCTGCCACTGACCGTCGAGATCGGCGGTCCCGCTCACCGTCGTGCCCAGCGCCGTATTGGTGGCGGCGTCAACCACGGTGATCCGGGCCACGTCGCCGGCGTTGATCTTGTTGGTGAATTTGGAGATGAGGCCGTTCGTCGGCAGCCCGGTGCTGATCGAGCCGGTCGGCGTCCCCGAATGGGTTCCATTGTTCGTGCCGGTCCAGCCAAAGGCCAGGGTTGCGGACGCCGAGGCGATCAGGATCGCCGGCGTGACGGTCGTGTTGGAGATCGTATCGAGGATGCCGGTGCCGTTCTGACCGTCGATGGCGGTGAAGACGAGTCCCGCCAGCGTGCCCGCCACCGGGGCGGCCGGCATCGGCGAGAACTGGCTATTGTAGACGAAATCGAGGAGACCGCTCGGCATCGTGCTGGCGGGATTCAGCGCAAGCTGGATCTGGCTGGAGGTCAGCGTGCCGGGCGGGAAGGTCGCGCCGCCGCCGGCGGCCACGCTGAGGTCCGAGGTCGAGATGACGCCGGGGCTCGTCGAGGCGGCCGTGGCGTAGAAATCATAGACCTTCTGGTCGCCCGTGTCGTCGCCGACGACGAGCTGGTACCAGTAGACTCCGCCGACGGCCGGGCTGGCCGGCGACGGCAGGTCGTTGATGACGAACGTCCCGACGGCAGGGGGATTGGGATCCGCGGCGTCGGCGCCGGCCGACCAGGATCCCGCCGACCCCGTTACGCTGAAGTTCTGCCACAGGTTGCCGCCGGTCTCGACCGTCACATAGTCGAACGTCGCGTGCCCGCTGCCGTTCTTGCCGGTGTAGATGCCCAGCTTGATGGTGGCGTCTTCGCGGATGAGAAGACCGGCCGCCTGGCCATTGACCAGCACGGAAAGCCCCGACGTCTGCGTCGGGATCAGGTAGTCGGCGCCGAGCGGCTTCAGGTAGTTGGCGCCGACCGGTTCGGTGTAGTTGCCGGTTTCGATCGAGGCATAGACATAGAGATCGATGTTGGTGACGTTGTTCGACGGGCTGGTGCCGCTGCCCGAACCGGGTTGGGACAGCGCGATCAGCGGGCCGGGCGTTAGGCCGCTCGACAGATTGTCGGAGAAGGCAGAGCCGTAGACGTTCGTGTTCTCGAAGAAGATCTTCGAATAGGGATCGTAATGCTGATAGGTCGGCTTCGGCGACGCGGTCGTGTCGCGATTGCCGTCGAACGCATAGGCCGACGCCCAGTTGCGGGAATCGTCGAGGTTCACCGAACCCGCGCCCAGATTGTCGGGCCCGGTAGCGCCCTGGCTGAACGGGTTGGCCTGATTGGCGACCGAGCCCCAGTAGCCCGCGGTGAAGCCCGTGAACAGGTTCGTGAAGATCGTGCCATACTGGTTGTTGGCCGAAGGATTGAAGGAATTGTCGGTTGCGGCCGTTCCCGACGGCTGCCCGCTGCCGGGAATGACGTAGGGGACGGAGTTCGTAGGCGTGGTGGAGTCCCAGGTGCTCCACATCGTGGCCGTGCCCTGCCCGGCGGCGTACAGGTTCTCCTGCAGCGTGGCCGCGCTGATCAGCATGTAGCCCTTGGTCTGGCTCGATGAGCTCGGGCTGAACAGGAAGTAGGTGCCGGCGGCGCCCCAACCATTGGTTCCGGTATTGGCAGCCAGAGTCAGCGAAGAGACCGTGTATTCGTAGTACTGCGAATTGTGCCAGATGCCGTTGGCGTCCGGTTCTCCATTGCTGACGCCCGACAGCGTGACGTCGGTGAGAGCGGCAAAGGCCGTGAGATATCCGGTGCCGGTCCCGTCCGGCTGCGTGTCCCAGATAGTGGTTGGCCAGAGCGGCGACGCTGTCTTGTTGAAGAAGCCATTGGAGGGCGACACGAAGAGCGCGGAGTCGCCGTTGAGCGGGCTTCCGGCGGCCGTGTAGGTGTGGTTCGCTGTGCCGTTAAGCGGCGTCAGCAAGCCCAACAGGTCCTGGCCGGTCAGGTTCGAGCCGCGCTCATCGGAGGTGCCGTTCGAATACGAGACTTTCACGCCGAGATTGGGGCCCCAGCCGTCGATCGCAGTGAGATCTCCCTGGTCCGAGCCCTGGCCCAGAAGCGAATACTCGAACGCCGCATAGCCGAAGTTCCACGCCTGCGAGTTCGGCTGGATATTGCCCACGCTGCTGCCGATATTTGTCGGTAGATCGTGATGACTGGCCAGCGGCTCGCTCTGCAGCAGGAAATAGGCAGCGCCGCCATTCACGTACTGATAGGCGCTGTCAGTCAGGGAGACCGTCACCTGGTAGTAGCCGTCGACCAGGGTGACGTTCGGTGTAAGCGATCCGTTGATAATCAGCGGCGTGGTGTTGTTCGTCGCACCCGGATTGGCATAGGGGCCCGAGGTGAAGACGTCGGATATCGGCGTATCCGCCGGCGGCTTGTCCAGCCACAGGTAAGCCCACACGGGCGCGGAGCCCATGCCGTTCGCCTGACCCGTGGCCTCCAGAACGAAATTGGGGGTCATGTGAAAGGTCAGCGTCGTCGACATAGAAGCCTCCATCGTTTGGGAAGCCTCTTTGTAGGAGTTCCCTCGACGTAAAATTCCAGTCGATTACGACTTTAGTCAACGGCCGAGTCAGCCCCTTTGCCAATCCGCCCCACAGTGACTCACTGGGGCCGCCGGGAGGATAATCCTGGTGGTGGCGCAATGCCCGGCTGGCGGATTATCCTTTCAATATGCGCCGCCTCTTCCTCGGCCTCCTCTTCGGCCTGCTCGTTTCTTCCGCGACCGCCCAGCCCGTGCCGCGCTGGATGACCCTTCCGCCAACTCCCACGCTGCCGCCCGCCGTGAGCAGCGGCCATGCGCCGGTGAATGGCATCTCGATCTGGTATGCGACCTTCGGGAGCGGGCCGCCGGTGATCCTGCTGCACGGCGGGCTCGCCAACTCGAACTACTGGGGACACCAGGTTCCGGAACTGGCGAAGACGCACCGGGTCATCGTCATGGACAGCCGCGGCCATGGGCGCAGCACGCGCGATGCGCAGCCTTATGGTTACGCGCTGATGGCCTCGGATGTGATCGGCCTGATGGATTTCCTGGGCGTGCCGCAGGCGGCCGTCGTGGGATGGAGCGACGGGGCGATCATCGGGCTCAGCATGGCGATGACGAACCCGCAGCGTGTGTCACGCCTCTTCGCCTTCGCCGCCAATTCCGATCCCGGCGGCGTCAAGGACGTGACCAAGAGCCCGGTCTTCATGGAGTTCATCGCGCGCGGCGAGAAGGAATACGCGGCACTGTCGCCCACGCCTCGCGACTACAAGAAGTTCGTCGACGAGATCAGCACCATGTGGGCGACGCAGCCCAACTGGACGGCCCGAGACCTCGGCGGCATCAAGGTCCACACCTGGATCGTCGACGCCGACCACGACGAGGCGATCAAGCGCGAGAACACGGAATTCATGGCAGGCGCCATCCCCAATGCGGGGCTGCTGCTGCAGCCAGAGGTCAGCCATTTCTCGATGCTTCAGGCGCCGCAGCAGTTCACGGACGACATCCGGCGCTTTCTCGAGCGGAAATGGGACTGACGCTCAGGCCGCCAATTCCAGGATCTCTTTGACCTCGGCCGGCGTCGGGATCGGACGCGGATTGCGCGGCACCCAGGGCGTGCCCATCGCCTGCTGGGCGATACGGTCGAAATGTTCGCGGCCGATCTTCACGTCGGAGAGGGTGCGCGGCATGTCGAGCCCGCGGATGAAGCGGTCGAGCACGTCGCCGGCATCCTCGCCCGGATGACCCATGGCGTTGGCGATCAGTGACTGACGATCGGCGTTGGCCGGTTTGTTCCAGCGCATGACCCACGGCAGCATGATGCAGGAAGTGTGGCCGTGCGGCACGTCGAATACGGCGCCCAGCACGTAGCCGATGCCGTGGCTCGCACCCATCGGCACGCCGGCGGCGATGCCGGTCATCGAGAGCCACGAGCCGGTCTGGCAGTCGAGACGGGCGCCCATGTCGGAGGGATCGGCCTTCACGCGCGCCAGGCCGCGTGCCAGCAGCGACAGGCCGTGCAGCGACGAGGCGTTGCTGAATTCGGTCGACTCGTTTGAGCAGACGCCCTCGACGCAGTGATCGACGGCGCGGATGCCGGTCGAGAGCAGCAGCCACATCGGCGTGTGGCGCGTCACCTCGGGGTCGAGGATGACGGCCTGCGGGATGGTGAGGGGGTGGCGGAACATCTCCTTCACCTTGGTCGCCTCGTTGGTCACGCCGGCGATGGCGGAGAACTCGCCGGCGGACAGCGTCGTTGGGATAGAGATCTGGCGCACGGTCGGCGGCTTCACGTCGGCCTGGCCGCGGATCCGGTCCATGTCGTCGACCGTCCGCACGTCGTTCGAGAGGCAGAGCTGGACGGCCTTGGCGGCGTCGGTGATCGAGCCGCCGCCCAAGGTGACGATCAGGTCGGCGCGGGCTTCGCGCGCCTGTTCGGCCGCGGCGACCACGGCGCTGCGCGGCGAATGGGCCGGCATCCTGTCGAACGTGCCGACGCACTTGTTGCCCAGCGCCCGGCGCAGCTTCTCGATCTCGTCGGTCTCGCGGTTCAGCGTGCCGCTCACCATGAGAAAGACGCGGCTCGCGCCTTGGCGCTCGACCAGCTCGGCAACCGCCTCGGCGGCGGGCCGGCCGAAGATTACTTCTTCCATCCTGCTGAAAACGATGCGGCCCGAAGCGGTCATGCTCTTCTCCTTGTAATTTTGCTATCGTGGCGGCGAAACCAGGCAAGGGAAAGCATGACCGGGACACGGGATGGCGCGATCGCCCGCGCAGAGAAATATTTCGACGACGGCGGCTTCCTCGAGGAGCTGCAGCGGCGGGTGGCCATCCCCACGACCAGCCAGGAGGAGGGCTCCATGCCCGCCCTCCAGCAATACGTCTCCGGCGAGATGACCGAGTCGCTGCAAAAGCTCGGTTACGACTGCACCGTGCTGCCCAATCCGCGCAGCGAGTACGGTCCGTTCCTGATCGCCCGCCGAGTGGAGGATTCCGCCATGCCGACCGTGCTCACTTATGGGCACGGCGACGTGATCCGTGGCCAGGAGGAGCAGTGGCGCTCGGGCCTGTCGCCGTGGAAGATCGTGATCGAGGGCGAGAAGATGTATGGCCGCGGCACGGCCGACAACAAGGGCCAGCACACGATCAACATCGCGGCGCTCGCCTCCGTCATGCAGGAGCGCGGCGGTTCGCTGGGTTTCAACTCGACCATCCTGATCGAGACCGGCGAGGAGACCGGCTCGCCGGGCCTCGCCGACTTCTGCAAGGCCAACAAGGACGCGCTCAAGGCCGATGCGCTGATCGCCTCGGACGGACCACGGCTCGACCATCGCCGGCCGACCATCTTCGGCGGCACCCGCGGCACGCTGAACTTCAACCTCTCCCTCACGATGCGCGAGGGCGGCCATCATTCCGGCAACTGGGGCGGGCTGCTGGCCAACCCCGGCATCATCATGGCCCACGCCCTGGCGACCATCACCGACGAGCGCGGCCAGATCAAAGTGCCGGAATGGCGTCCGAAGACGCTGACCAACTCGATCCGCGCGGCGCTGGCCGACGCCCATGTCGATGCCGGCGAAGGCGCGCCCGAGATCAACGAGGACTGGGGCGAGAAGTCGCTGACGCCGGTCGAGCGCGTGTTCGGCTGGAACAGCTTCGAGGTCCTGGCCTTCAAGACCGGCAATCCCGACCGGCCGGTCAACGCCATCCCGCCCAGTGCGGTCGCGTACTGCCAGCTGCGTTTCGTCGTCGGGACCGACCCGCACGAGATCATTCCGGCGTTGCGCCGCCACCTCGACAAGCACGGCTTCGGCATGATCGAAATCGCCCAGGCGCGCGACGTGATCATGAATGCGACGCGTCTGGATCCGGAGAACCCCTGGGCCAGGTTCGCGTCGAGCTCGATCGAGAAGACGGCGGGGCAGAAGCCCAACATGCTGCCCAACCTGGGCGGGTCGCTGCCCAACGAGGTCTTCACCGACATTCTGGGGCTGCCGACGGTCTGGGTGCCGCATTCCTACGCCGCCTGCTCGCAGCATGCGCCCGATGAGCATCTGCTGGCGCCGGTGGCGCGCGACGGGCTGCGGCTCATGACGGGCCTTTTCTGGGATTTGGGCGCACAGGGCCGGCCGGGGTAAGCTCCCCCCGATGCTTTCAGCCGACGAGGCCGCCGATCTGATCGAAGCCATCGCGACCCGTCAGGATCGCGCGGCTTTTGCCAGACTCTTCAATCACTTCGCGCCGCGCGTGAAGGCTTTCATCGTGCGTGGCGGCGCAGATGCAGAGTCCGCGCAGGAAGTGGCGCAGGAAGCCCTGATCATGGTCTGGCGCAAGGCCGCCAGTTTTGATCGGACCCGGGCCTCCGCGACGACCTGGCTGTACACGATCGCGCGCAACAAGCGAATCGACCTGCTGCGGCGCAACAACCGGCCGGCCATCGACACCGAGGACTGGCTCACGGTTTTTGCGCCGGAAGCGGACGACGCCGACAAATCCGTCCTTGCAGGTCAGACGTATACTCGCGTGAAGGAGCTTCTCTCGGGCCTGTCAGCCGATCAGCTGGTGGTGATCGAGAAGGCATTCTTCGAGGACAAGACCCACACGGTCATCGCGGAAGAGTTGAAGTTGCCCCTGGGAACGGTGAAGTCGCGCATCCGGCTGGCGCTGGGACGCCTGAGGGATGCCCTGGAGAAAGACGAGTCATGAGCCGCCATCCGGCACCTGAGGAACTTTTGCTGGACTACGCCGCGGGCGCGCTGCCCGCCGGACCCAGCCTCGCGGTTGAACTGCACGTCGCCCTGGATCCGGAGGCCCGGCAGACCGTCGAGCGGCTGGGCGCCCTCGGCGGTGCCTTGCTGGAGCGCGAACCCGCCGCCGGCATCGGAGCCGGCCTGGACGCCGCGCTCGAGCGCACGCTCGCGCGGCTGGACGATGTCCCGGTCGAGCCGAAACCGGCGTTGCCCCGTCGTCGCCACCCGGGCTTCGAATGGGCGCCGGCGCCCCTCGTGCCCCATCTGCGGCCGGGCATGAATTGGCGCCGCGTGATGGGCAAGTTCGACGAGATCCGTCTCGACCTGCCGGGCGATTTCCATCGTGTGTCGCTGCTGCGGCTGGAGTCGGGACGCGGGCTGCCCGAGCACAAGCATCCCGGCTACGAGTACACGGTGGTGCTGCAGGGCGGCTACACGGACGAGACGGGGAGTTATGGCGTCGGTGATTTCGCCGTCGGTCCGGGCTCCGTGCGTCACGAGCCGATCGCCGATCCGGGCGAGCCGTGCATCGCGATGATCGTGGTCGAGAAGCCCATCGTTCTGACAGGTCCGTGGGGCCGCTGGCTCAATCCGCTGGTCAGTCGCGGCTTGATCTGAGAGCGTTGACCGCGAAAGGGGTTCCCTTCAGGCTTGAGGCCTGAAAAGGGGACCTCATGCCGCGCATTCCGTACTACGAAGTCGAAAACGCCACCGGAAAGCATGCCGAATTGCTCGGCAAGCTCAATCCGATGCTCAACATCTACCGGATGCTGGCCAACTCGGAGCAGGGCGCGAAGGGCTTCCTGCGGATGGGCAACGGGCTGCTCTATCGCTGCGAACTGAACCCGGTTCTGCGCGAACTGGCGATCATCCGGGTCGGCCGCCTGAGCCGCACCGCCTATGAGGTCTTCCAGCACGAGCGCATCGGCCGCGAGGTCGGCGTGACCGAGGACAAGATCGCCGCCCTGCGCGACGCTACCATCGAGGCGCCGGCCTTCGACGACAACGAGAAGGCCGTGCTGCGCTATACCGACGACGTGGTGCGCAACGTCCGGGCGTCCGACAAGACCCTGAAGGCGGTGCAGGCCTTCCTGACGCCGGGCGCGCTGGTCGAACTCACGCTCACCATCGGCTACTACATGATGGTCTGCCGCTTCCTCGAATCGATGGGCGTCGATGGCGAGGAAGGCCAGGCCGAGTGGCTCAAGACGGCCAAGTTGTAAGGCAGGGAAAGATCCTTCGCTGCGCTCAGGATGACACGACCTTCTGGGTCGGCGCACTGCGCAGCCCCAACAATAGTGTCATCCTGAGCGTAGCGAAGGATCCTTGATTCTCGATCGATAGCCCTACCCCGACGGCAGGGGACGAGAAGACCGGACTTAGGAGTAACGAAATGGCGTACCGCGTCCTGATCGCGCAGTTCATGCATGAGACCAACACCTTCAGCAAACTGAAGACCACGCTGGAGGACTACCGCAAGCGCTGGCTGATCGAGGGCGAGGCGATGGTGCCGCGCTTCACCGGCACGAAGAACGAGGTCGGCGGCTACATCGATTCGGTGAAGACGTACGGCTGGGAGCCGGTCTGGGCCGCCGCGGCCAATGCAACGCCGTCGGGCAAGCTCACGAAGGAGACCTGGGAGCATATCCGCGACCTGATCCTCGATGCCGCGAAGAAGGCGGGAAAGCTCGACGCGATCTGCCTCTCGCTGCACGGCGCGGCGGTGACGGAGACCGAGGACGATGCCGAGGGCGCGCTTCTGGAGGCGCTGCGGGCCATCGTCGGGCCGGACGTCCCCATCGTCGCCACGCTCGACCTGCATGCCAACGCCACGGCCGGGATGGCGCGTCACGCCAACGCCCTGGTGAGTTACCGGACCTATCCGCACATCGACGGCTACGAGCGCGCGGTCCAGGCCGCAGCGCTGGTCCAGGAGACGCTGGAGGGCCGGAAGAAGCCCCGGTGCCTGCTGGTCCAGCCCGCCATGCTTCAGGGCGCGGATTCCGGCAAGACGACCCAGCCCGGCCTGATGCGCGACCTGCTGGCCAAGGCCGACGCCTTCGAGAAAGAACCGGGCATCAACGTCGTCAGCATCCAGGCGGGATTCACCTGGTCGGACATTCCCTACACCGGCCCCTCGATCGCGGTGAGTCACGAGCCCGGCGCGGAAAAGCGCGCGCGGGAGATGGCGGCCGCCCTGCTCGACGAGATCTGGAAGCGCCGCGACGAGAACACCTCGAACTATCGGCCGATCGCCGATGCGATCGCGGCGGCCAAGGCGGGCGTCGGCAAGGACGGGCCGCTCGTGGTGGCCGACGGCACCGACAATCCCGGCGGCGGCGGCTACAACGACACGACCCCGGTGCTGCAGGCGCTGATCGACGCGGACGTCCGGAACGTGGCCTTCGGCACCATCTTCGATCCGGGCACGGTGCAGCAGGCCATCGCCGCCGGTGTCGGCGCGGAGATCGACGTCGTGCTGGGCGGCCATACCGATCCGTCGATGGGCGGACCGGTGAAGGCGCGGGCGATCGTGAAGATGCTCTCCGACGGCTCCTTCAAGAACGACGGGCCGATGAATGCCGGCGTCGAGACCGGGATGGGACCGACCGCGGTGCTGCGCATCGGCGGCATCGACGTCGTCACCATCTCCAACCGCATCCAGACCATCGACCTGCAGGTCTTCCTGAGCCAGGGCATCGACCCCCGCACCAAGAGCGTGGTGGTGGTGAAGAGCGTGCAGCACTTCCGCGCGGCCTACGCGCCGATCGCCCGCGAGATCGTGCTGGTCGATTCCGGCGGAATCTGCTCGCCCGATCTGTCGCGCCTGAAGTTCACCAAGCTGCGACGGCCGATCTGGCCGCTCGACGGGGTCAACGATCCCTATGCGGGGCAGCGGCCATGAACGTCGTGCGCGAGGCGCCGCTGCCCGGCGCATCCTTCGGTGCCACGCTGCGGCTCGACGGCGATGCCGCGCAGATCGTGGCGGCGGCCGAGGCCGATCCCGGGGCGCTGCCGGCCGCGCTGGCCGAGGCGAAGGGTCTGCTGCTGATCCAGGGCATGAACGGGATTGCGGCCGATCCGGGCCTGCTGATCCGGTTGAGCCGGGTCTTCGGGCCCGAGGTCGAGGATTACCGGCACAACCTGACCGATCTGAAGGCGGTCCACGTCTCGGTGCCGGAGATCCTGCTGGTGTCGAACAGGCCGCCAGTCGGCAAGGCGCCGCCCAAGCGACCCGATCCGCCGCTGGCCGCCGACGGGCTGATCCCGACGCAGTACCCGCACCGCAAGGGCTGGCACACCGACCAGAGCTATCGCCGGCCGCCCCCCGACATCTCGCTGTTCTACGCCGTGACGCCGGCCGAGCGGACGACCGGCCAGACGCTGTTCGCCAACGGTATCCTGGCCTACGAGGCGCTGCCGCCGGCGCTCAGGGCCAAGGTCGAGAGTCTGGTCGGCCTGCACGCCCAGCCGGGCAGCGGACGGTCGCGCGAGGCGGCCCTGGCCGGGCGCACGCCGCGCGCCTTCGCCGTCCACGAGCGCTCGCAGCCGCAGCCGGTCGTGCGTATCCATCCCGTGACCGGCGAGAAATCCCTGTTCCTCTGCGAATGGGGCCAGATGGACTGGTTCGAGGGACCGTTCGTCGGCCTGGAGCCGGGTCCGCACGGGGCGGGGGCCGCTCTGCTCGACGAGATCATGGCGCACTACACGCAGCGTCGCTTCTGCTACGCCCACGAATGGACCGAGGGCGATCTGCTGGTCTGGGACAATCGCTGTCTCGTCCATGCCGCCACCTGGTTCGACGGCGACCGCGAGAGCCGCCTGATGTGGCGCACGACGGTTCACGGCAATCCCGGCGCCCATTATGCCGGCGAGAAGAAGAGCTGGGTTCCGGCCGCGGCCGAATGATCGCTCAGAGCTTCTGGCGGAAGAACGTCGTGAGGACGTAGCGGCGGCCGCGGGTCACCGGACCGACCTTGTGCAGCAGGCCGCAGGAAAAGACGGCGGCGGCTCCCGCGGGCGGGCTGACGCGCACGCCGGCGAACTCGGGAAACACCAGCTCGCCGCCCTCGAAATCGTCGTTGAGGTTCAGCGACACCGCGAAGGCGCGATCGGCCGTGGTCGGCGCGCCGTTGTCGCGATGAGCGGCGAAGAAGTGCTGGCCCTCGGCGCTGTAGGACAGCACGACATGGGCGTCGAAGGTGAACTCGCGATCGAAGGCGAAGACCTTGGTGAGTTCCGGGCCGACGCGATAGGCCAGCCGGTCCGACACCGCCTTCTGCATCATCGGCTCGACGATCATGTAGTCCTCGGTGCGCTTCAGCTTCGCCATGTCGACGTTGCCGTAGCGGCTCGAAACGCCCGAGTCCCCGTGGTCGCCCTTGCCCCAGAGCCGGATGAGCTGGGTGCAGAAATCTGGCTCGAAGACGCGGGGCAGGACCATCACCGGCGCCATCGGGGTCTTGAGCAGCAGGTCGGCGCCGCCGTCGGAGCGAACGGAAGCGGCCAGCGCGCCGATCCCCTCGGCCGCCGCCAGCAGGGCGCGCGTGTCGAAGGTGGCGGCCACGCGCTGGTTGGGATCGAGCACGATCACGCGCTGGCGCGGCCCCATCGCCTGGCCGAAGGCGACGGCGCCGCCCTGGGCGAGCAGGGCCGAGAGGTATTGGCCCTTGGGATCGCAGAGCAACAGCGGTTGCTCGGGCGCCGCGCCGAGCTTCTTCCAGGCCGGCGCTGCGCGGGCGATCTCGTTGCCGGCCACGACGAGCAGCGTGGTCGACGCCTGTTCGCAGGCGGCGCGCAGGGCGCCGAACTGGACGGGATCGAGCGTCGAGAGGTCGGCGATCGCAAGCAGCGCCACCGGATCGCCGACGAACGACCAGACGAACTTCCGCAACTTGTCGTCCAGCCCCGGCAGGGCGAAATCCGGAACGCGGTCTCCGGGCCGGAGCGACAGCATGTTGGTCATGGCCGCTGGTAGCAGCGGCTCAAAGCAGGTTCAAGCGCTTGAAGTGGACCGGCGTAACGATGGCAGGCAGGATGCACTTGTAACCACGACGAAACCGCCAAGGTAGCGATATGCCCATTGAGAAACTCGTCGCGTCCCTAGACGAACAGCCGAACCCGCTGCGGCGATGGCCGGTCCGCGATGGGAAGCCGAACCGCATCGAGCCTATCGCGAAACCGCATTTCGATACGCCGTTTCGGCTAGTCGAGGGAGAAAGCATCTTCACAATCGGTTCTTGCTTTGCGCGTCATATCGAGCAGAGCTTGGGCGAGCGAGGATTTGCCATCCCTATCCAGGACCTGCTGACCAAAGAGGCTTCTCTCTTCAACGTCAGTGGCGACTTCCTCAACAATTACGGCACGCCGTCCATCGCTCAGGAACTCGCGTGGGCGCTCGATGAGAATTGTCCCTTCGATCCGGCGACGGGCGTGGCGGAGTTGGTCCCTGGCGGTTTCGTCGACATGCATCTGCCGGGCAGGGTCAAGCCCGCGCCATATGATGTTGTCCTGCAACGCCGTGCTGCCATTAGGTCGGTCACGCGCAAGATCAAAGAGTGCCGAGTCGTGATCATCACGCTCGGCTTGGCCGAGGTCTGGTATGACACGATAGGCCGCAGCTATCTGAACATTACGCCGCGCCAGCCTCTGCAACTCCGGGAGCCGAACAGGTACGAGTTGCATGTGCTCACGTTCGACGAAACCCTTCACCATTTGCGTCGCGCACTCGACCTGATCCGGGCGAATTGCCGCTCTGACGTGCAGGTTCTCCTTACTGTTTCCCCGGTCCCGATGACCCAGACGTTCAGGGCCATGGATGTTGCCGTTGCCAACGCCTACTCGAAGAGTGTCCTCAGGACTGCGGCGGAACATGCCGTCTACGAGTATGATAACGTGCACTACTTCCCGTCTTTCGAGAGCGTCACCTTGTCCGAGCGCAGTATTGCCTGGCAGGAGGACATGATTCATGTCACTCGAAGACTCGTTGATGTGAACGTCGGAAGAATGGTTGCCGCTTTTGCCGATGAAGCTCAACTCGATGGGCTGGACGCAAATGAACTGCTTGTCGAAGCGGAACGCAGGTCGGATGGAGAATCGCTGCGTAAATGGCGCATCCTCCGCGACTATGCCAAGCTCGCCACCAACGCAGAGTTCGCTACCGATTACATAAAGCTTGCATTGAAGTTCAAGGACTTCGACCGTGCCCAGCAAGCACTTGATGCTGCACCGTTTGATGAAGTCCGACGAGGACTTGACCAGGCCGAAATTCTGATCAATCAGGAAAAGTTCAAGCAAGCCCGCGCTTTGCTGCGCAAGATGCCGATCCGTTACGAGGTACCGGAATTCCTGGGGGCTGAGGGCCGGCGCTACTGGAAAATGTCGGTCGACTGCTATGCGAACTTGGGACAGGTGGATGCTGCTGAAAACGCAGCGAGGCGATGGAGCCGAATCCCCAAGAGCGGACCGGGGGGACATCAGGTTTTGTTGGCTCTTGCACGAGCGCACCGCCGCAACGGCAACGAAGAGGCCGCTCTGCACTATTTTGAGCAGACGGCCGCGCTGCATGCTACGGATGCCATACTACTCGAATATGCAGAGACGCTGATGCTGGCTGGCCGAGCCGCACAAGCAAAGAAGGTGCTGGATAGCGCACCCTGCACCACTCGCGGATCCAGTATCCGGAAAGCTGAATTGTTGGCTTTTTTGCCGCCAATACAAGGTGAGTTCAAAGAATCCGCTTAGGCAGTCCAGTCGCTTTGCACCATCGCGCCAGCATGGCAACCTCCAGCATGGACTGGTTTCTTAATTTCGTCGGTAAATTCAGCGATTCGATTGCGGCGACGCCTTGGTATTTTCAGATGCCAGTCTGGGCGCTGCTGGCAATCATCGTCTACGTTCTGATTTCAATGATCAGGACTGACTAGTCATCTTACTGCGTCGGTCATGATCCTGTAGCCGTCGGTAGTGAGGTGGGTGTTGTCGGGGCGGAAAGGAGCACACGGGGCGCATGACATCTTGTCGTCGAGGTCGATGAAACGCAGGGCGGCTTGACCGGCAAGGCCCTTCTTCAGGGCGGCATTGATCTCAAGGCGCGCCGCCTTCTGGAATTCGCCGCCAACCCCACGCGGCAGGATGCCGAAAACGATTATGTGCTCAGGCTTCCACCGTTGCCGGATGTCGGCAACCACCTGGAGCACCGCGCCGGAAATGGCGCAGGGGTGGTTCTTGCCGAGATTGTTCGTGCCGACCACCAGAATGACTATTCTGGGCGCCAGATGATCGAAGCGGCCGCTGTCGAGCTTCCACCTGGTCTGCTGCACCCGCTCGCCGCTGACGGCGATCTTGCCGACGCGGTGGCCCGGAAAAACGGCTTCGAGCATGACGCGCGGCCAGCCGGCCGCTATCGAGTCACCGACCAGCAGGATGTCGGCGGCCTGCGGAATCACAATTTCCTTGGTCGGCGGTTCGGGCGATAGCGCCATGCAGTTCTCCGCGCGGGCGGGCGAGCCGACGGTCAGCGACAGTGCCGCCAGAAGGATAAGCCCACGTCGCGTCACGCCGCCTGATCGGGTTCTGCGTGGCCCTTCAGCTTCGCATTGACCCGTTTGCTCTCGGCCCTGAACGTCTCGATCTCTTCGAGAAGGGCGACACGCCTGAACTTCACGTAGGCGCGCCGCTTAGACTGCTCGCGCTTGTCTTCGGGCGGCACAGTCTCGGACAGATCCTTCTTCTCCTGCATGAGTACCCGCAGGCGCTCGTCAATGTACCATTTGCGTCGCAGCAGGTCCCGGAGGTCGCCGATCGGGGGCATGTAAGTCCTTGTTTCTGAGGAAATCAAACAATGCCAACTGATGCATGAGGGGGCAACCCCGTCCTGAGAAGGCACGCCTGCGGAAAGGGAGAGCGGTCGGTGGGCAAGCTCGCGCTACTTCGGCGGCGCCGAATCCGAGGCGTCCTACGCAGGGAGTTTAGTCTACAGTGTAGCCGATCGTATTTCTGGAATTGGAGGCCGTCTTGCGAGTCTATGCGCTGATTCCGGCACGGTCCGGCTCGAAGGGCCTGCCCGACAAGAACATTCGCGAGATTGATGGTCGGCCTCTGCTTGCCTGGTCGATCGCTTTCGGACGCGCCCTGGGTATTGACCGGGTGATCCTCAGCACCGATAGCGAGAAGTATGCGGAGATCGGCCGTTTGCATGGCGCTGAGTGCCCGTTCCTGCGCTCGGTGGCTGCGAGCACAGACGCGGCGCGAGAGGAAGACATACTCGAGGACCTGCATCAACGACTGCCGGAGCATGGCATCGAGTTGCCTGACGTCTGGGTCTGGCTGAAGCCCACAAGTCCGTTTCGCAGGGCATCTTCGGTTCACGAGGCTCTGTCGATTCTGCGGACGCGGCCGGAAGTCGATTCCGTCCGACTCGTCAGCGAGGGCGACGCGCGGCTGCAGGTGATCAATGAGGATGGATATCTGGAGCCCTTGCTCAAGGAATGGCCGGAGCACCTGTCGAAGATTCCAAGAACCTTCCTCAGGAAGACCTATCATCCCTACAGCCTTGAAATCTTTCGCCATGCTGGCTGGGTTCAGTATCGGACGGCGTTCATGGGCAAACGAATCCTCCCCATTGTTGGGTCACGCATCACGGGACTGGATATCGACGACAAGGATGGTTTCGAGATCATCAAGGCATTGATCGAAGCTCGTCCTCGGGCCCAGATCGTCAGCGAGCATCTGCCAACGTGACAGGCGGCCCGCCAAGTTCTCTGCGTGCCATACGCATCAAAGCCAGACTTGTCCGTCAACTGGCGGATGATTCCGCTGACGACGTGCTGTCGTTGGCGCAGGAACTGTTTGCTTCAGTTCGTGCCGGCGAGGGCGCGCTCGATGTCGCTCGCGCCTTCTTCACCGCGGCGGTGGGCTTAACCAAGAACGATCGATGGAATGAGTCTCTTCAACTTCTGGACTGGTCGATCGAACTCGGTTGGATGGACCCCCGTGTCACCTATCGTCGAGCCGTCGTGCTGGAAGAACTCGGACGAAATGCCGAGGCAGTGGAAACCCTGGCGGCATTGCTTCTGAGATATCCGACTTATGTGCCGGCTGCCGTATTCATTGGATTGCACGCCGGGGTCGATCGTATCGAAGAGATCGCTCGGCGTGTCGCACCTCTTGCTATAGCACATGCGAATCGAGAGCCTGGAGCCCTTGGGAACGCAATTCTTGTTCTTCTCAGGCTTATGCGGTTCGACGAAGCAATGACGCTTCTTGATGAGGTTGAGACGCTCGGTGATCCCAAGATTGCCGAGGGAGCCTTCGAGATTGGCGCGAACATTGGCAATATCGGGCTCGCTCAGCGGGCATTGCGAGAACGGTCCTGGGCCCCGGATGCGCGATACGAGAAGGAGGCTTGGCGACTCCGGCTGGCTCTGCTCAAAGGAAAGACCAGCGCGCTAGAGGCACCTTGGGAGCGACTTAGAGTAAGCGGAAAAATCAGTGTGATTGATCCGGCGATTCGGCACGCCGGAGCCATGGCGCTGGGACGCTATGCTGAGATATTCGGCTACAACTGGATATGGAATCGGCGTCAACGAATTGGAAAGCTGATTCCGAATCTCTATCAGCCGAACGAACCTTTATCTGCGCTCGCTGGAGCGAACGTCCTCATCATCGGCTACACCGAGCTGGGCGACGAGATACGGTTGATTGAACTCGTCGATAGAGTCCGTTCTCACTTTGGCGCTTGCACCATCGTTGTCGATCGACGGATCGCGCGGCTGGTTGCGCGTGGTCGCCCCGACCTGACTGTCATTGGAAAGGAGAAGGTCCGTCCAGAGGCAGATTCCCCTGTTCCGGTGTTGCTAAGGCGGCACCTGGGCGCTGCAGAATGGGCAAGAATCGGGTCCTTCGATCGCGTCTTCCTCATCCGGGATTTTGAGAGCCTTCTGATCCACAAGGTCGAAGATCTGCCCTGTCTGCCGCGCTCGCTGGAGCCGTGCGCTCAACTCCGGAAGAGGTGGCGTGATGTACTCAATGACTTCGGAGATGTCCCCCAGATCGGGCTATTCTGGCGTTCGGGGCGACAGAATTACCGGCGATTCGGCAAGGCCACCGAGCTGGGTGACTGGAACCCCGTCTTCAAGAAATGTCGCGGCAACTACGTGAACCTTCAATTCGGCGAGGGCGTATCCCGCGAGATTGCGGCGCTGACAGCCAACGCCGATATTTTTGAAATGCCCGGATTGAACGTGAAGGACGATATCGACTCGGTCGCGGCTCTCATGTGCGAACTGGATTTGGTCCTGACCATACCGGGCACGACGCAGCACCTTGCGGGAGCCATGGGGGTACGGACGATCGCCGTCACTCACCCGTACGAGGAGCCGTTCCGCGCAAGACCCGGCACCAACATCGGCACATGGAGCCCGAACGTCGAAGTCGTTAGCGGACCGCCGGGACGGGGTTTCGATGGTGCAATCGTGAACGCGGCGAGACGCCTCAAGGAAATTCTTCGCGAGAGAGGGGCGGCGGCGATTTAGGGAGGATAGTCGGTGCAGTCGATGTGAAGCCCGACAAGCCTCAAGGCATATCAAGGAGTTGGCTCGGGGCTGGCCCGGGCGTCACCCGACTCGGGGTCCCCGTATCGGTCGCGGGTTGCCGGCGCTGCGCTCCGGAGTGTGAGTAATCCCACAGACCGGCGTTAAGGCCTCGGTTTAACTCGCGCGATATGACCGGCTCGGTCGAGAAAGTGACCTTGATCGCGCGGTTGTGAGCAGTTGAACGAGTTTGGCCGTTTACAAGCGTCGGGATTGCCCCCTAGATTTACATGGGGCCAGTGTGGGTTGATAACTTGGGGATACGTGTAGGGTAGTGGATCGCTCGAGAGCGATCCTTGGGAACTGCCTGCCGCAAGATGAAACCTCAGAACCCGACTGAAATCCTGGCTGCTTTCGCGGCCGCGTCGGTGTGGCGACTTTCATCTTGGGGACGGGAACATGGCAAACTTTACCGGCACCACCGCCAGTGAGACCTTCGACGGCACCGAATTCAACGACACCGCTTTCGGCAACGGCGGCAACGATATCCTGAACGGCAACGGCAGCGACGACACGCTGCAGCTCGGGGCCAACGGCACCAGCACCGCGTCCGGCGGCGCCGGCAACGACACGCTGAATGTCGAGGCCGTCGGAACCGGGGTGAAGACGCTGCTCGGTGGCGACAACGACGACCGGATCAACATCGGCGGCACCGCGATCGATTACGTCATCGACGGCGGGAGCGGCGACGATACGCTCGGCCTGTTCGGGGCGGCCACCGTCGTCGACTTCTCGCGCGCCTCGGTGACCGGCGTCGAGCATTTCGTCGGCAGCAACGCCGCCGATACGGTCACACTGACGGCCAACCAGTTCGTGTTGTTCGACTCGTTCGATGGCGGCGCCGGCACCGACACGGTCAAGCTGAAGGTGGACGGCGTGGTCGATGCCTCCGCCGAGACGAAGCCGGAAGTCCTCAACGTCGAGGTCATTCAGGTCTTCGGCGGGGCGGGCGACGACACGTTCACGGTGAACGTCGAGCAGTTCACCGCGATCAACGCCTTCTTCCTGTCGAACGGTGCCGACACGCTGAACGTGCTGACGAGCGGCGACGTCGATTTCACGTCTCTTTTCCCCACGCTGTCCGGCGTAGAGACCGTCAACCTGATCGGGACGAGCGGCACGATCCGCATGAGCGTGGCGCAGTTCGCCCGGTTCAGCTCGATCTCCGACGAGCTCAACGTGGTGCTGGCCGATACCGGGGCGCGCCTGAAGCTCTATACGCCGGCCCAGATCGGCGCGCTGTCGGCGGCCGGCGTCGATGCTCTCGATGCGACCGACGGCATCCTGGCCCTCACCGTGGCCCAGTTCCGCGAACTGGGCACGGTCGCCCTGACCTCGACCGACGTCGTCACCCTGGCCGACACGGGGGCCAACCTCGCCACGCTCACCACGGCCGAGCTGATCGCCGCGGCGGCGGCCGGCGTCGACAAGATCGATGCGACCAACAACGTGCTGTCGCTGACGGTCGACCAGTATCGCGCCCTGGCCGGCGAGATCGGCCTCACGGCCAAGGACGTGATCACCCTGGCCGACACCGGCGAGAACCTGGCCGACCTGTCGCTGGCCGAGATCGCCGCGCTCACCCCGAATTTCGTCGACAGGCTCGATGCCACCGACGGCGAGCTGACGCTCAGTCTCCAGAAGATCCAGGCCCTCGACAAGGTGGCCCTGACCGCCAGCGACGTCGTGACCGCCACGGCGACCGGCGCCGAGTTCGCCGCGCTGACGACCACCGACATCAGGCTGCTGGGCACCAAGGGCGTCGACTTCTTCGATGCGACCGACGACGCCGTGTTCTTCACCAAGAACCAGTACCTCGCGCTGGTCACGATCAAGGTCGTGTCGGCCGACGAGGTCGTGCTGCGCGACTCTGGTGGGCAGCTCATCGCCCTCACGCCGGCCCAGTTCGCGGGCCTGGCCGACCGCGGCTTCGACCGGATCGATTCGACCACCGACGCCCTCACCCTGTCCGCCGCCCAGTATGGCGCGCTGGGCACCGTGGTGCTGACGGCCGGCGACGTCGTGCTGCTGCGCGACACCGGCGCCGCCATCGGCAGCCTGTCGGTCGTCGAGTTCCAGGAGCTGGTCGCCAAGGGCATCGACAAGATCGACGCCACCGACAACGTGCTGACGGTCAACGTGGCCAAGGTCGCGGGCCTGGTGCCGGGCATGCTGACCACCTCGGACGTGGTTACGCTGTCCGACACCGGCACGGCGATCGGCGCCATGTCGGTCGCGGACATCGCGGGCCTGGCGGCCAAGTTCATCGACCGGATCGACAGCGTGAACGGCGTTCTCTCGCTCACCGTGGCGCAGTACCAGGCGCTGGGCACGGTCACGCTGACGGCCGACGACACGATCACGCTGGCCGATACCGGCGCCAACCTGGCGGCGCTCTCGGGCTCGCAGCTCGCCGCCCTGGCCGGCAAGGGGATCGACCGCATCGATGCCACGGACAACGCGCTGTCGCTGACGCTCGCCAAGCTGCAGGCGCTGGGCACCGTCGCGCTGGTCGCCGCGGATGTGGTGACCCTGGCCGATACGGCCACGGTCCTGAACGCGCTGTCGCCCGCCGAGATCTCGGCTCTGGCCGGCAGGGGCGTGGACCGCATCGATTCGCTGAACAACACGCTCTCCTGGTCGGTGGCGCAGGCCCTGGCCCTGGGCACCGTCACCCTGACGGCGGGCGATCTCGTGACCGTGGTGGGCACGGGCGCCGAGATCGGCGCGCTCACGAGCGCCCAGATCTCCACCTTGGCGGCCCGCGGTGTCGACAGGCTCGACGCCAGCGACGACGCGCTGACCCTGACCCGGGCGCAGTACCTCGCGCTGGGGGCGATGACCGTTGCCGCAGCCGACGTCGTCGTCCTGGCCGATACCAGCGGTGCGCTGCTGGGCCTCACGCCGGCCCAGTTCGGGGCCATGGCCGCCGCCGGCATCGACCGGATCGACGCCACCGACAACGTCGTGATCCTGAGCGCAGCCCAGTATCTCGGCCTCGGCAGCGTGGCGTTGACGGCCGGCGACACCGTCACCCTGCGCGACACCGGCGCCAACATCTCGGCTCTTTCCGCGGCCGCCCTGGCGGGCCTCGCCGCCAAGGGCGTCGACAAGATTGACGCCAACGACAACGCGCTTGCCCTGACGGTGGCACAGGTCGACGGCCTCGCCGCGGGCATGCTCACGGCTTCCGACGTGGTGACGCTGGCCGATGCCGGTGCGACGATCTCCGCTCAGCCCGATGCCTTCTTCACGGGCCTCGCGGGCAAGGGCGTCGACCGGATCGACGCGACCGACGACGTGCTGTCGCTCACCGTCGCCAAGTATCTCGGCCTCGGCACCGTTGCGTTGACCGCCGCGGACATGGTGACGCTGGCCGATTCGGGCGCGAATCTCGCGGCGCTTTCGGCGTCCCAGATCGCGGCCCTCGCGGGCAAAGGCGTCGACGCGATCGACGCCACGAACAACGTGCTCTCGCTGACCTTCGCCAAGCTGCAGGCACTGGGAACGGTGACGCTGGCGGCCGGCGATGCGGTGACGCTGGCCGATACGACCGCCGCCCTCGAGGCCATGTCGGTCGCCGACATTGCCGCCCTGGCGGGCAAGGGCGTCGACCGGATCGATTCGCTCAACAACACGCTGACCCTGACCGTCGCCAAGGGCGACGCCCTGGGTGACGTCGTCCTGACGGCCTCGGACGTCGTCACGGCGGCCGACACGAGCGCCGAACTGCAGGCGCTTTCGGTCGGCGACCTCGCCTCGCTCGCGGGCAAACTGGTCGACAGGATCGACGCCACGGACAACGTGCTGACGCTGACGCTCGCCAAGTTGCAGGCGCTGGGCACCGTTGCGCTGACGCCAGCGGACGTGGTCACGCTGGCCGATACCAGCACCGTCCTGAACGCGCTGACGCCGGAAGAGATCGCGGCGCTGGCGGCGAAGGGTATCGACCAGATCAACGCGACGGACGACGTGCTCACCCTGTCCGTGGCGCAGTATCGCGCGCTCGGCACCATCGCGCTGACCCAGGCCGACTATGTGATCCTGGCCGACACGTCGGCCAACCTGGCGACGCTGACGCCGGCCGAGAATGCCGCCCTGACGGGCAAGGGAATCGACGAGGTCCAGAGCTCGGGCTCCACGACGGTCGAGACGGCGTTGGCCACCTTCAAGCTCGACGACGGCATCGACAACCTGACATTCATCGGCGAGGGGGCGTTCACGGGTACCGGCAACGACAGCGCCAACACGATCACCGGCGGTGCCTCGGGCGACATGCTGAGCGGCCTCGGCGGCAACGACACGCTCGTCGGCCTCGATGGGGACGACCTGCTGATCGGCGGCCTGGGGACCGATATCCTCAATGGCGGCAATGGCGCGGACTACGTTTCCTATCGCAACGCGACTGCCGGCCTCACGGTCTCGCTGGCCGATCCGTCGACCAACACGGGCGAGGCCCTCGGCGATACCTTCATCAGCGTCGAGCGTATCGAGGGATCGGCGTTCAACGACATCCTGACGGGCGATGCCACCGACAATGCCCTGCGCGGCGGGCTCGGGGCCGATGCGCTGAACGGCGGCGCGGGCCGGGACACGGCTTCGTATTTCTACGCGACCGCCGGTCTTACCGTTTCGCTGGCCATTCCGGGCAACAACACCGGTGAGGCGATCGGCGACACCTATGTCTCGATGGAGAACATTTCGGGGTCGGCCTTCGACGACCTCCTGTTCGGCGATGCCGGCGACAATACCCTGCTGGGCAACGGCGGCGCCGACCAGCTCGATGGCGGCGCCGGCTTCGACTACGCCTCCTACCGCAATGCCACCGCCGCTGTGACGGCCTTCCTCGATGACACCGTCCACAATACCGGTGAGGCGGAGGGCGACACCTACATTGGCATCGAAGCGCTCGCGGGTTCCGGTTTCAACGATACCCTCGTCGGCGATGCGAACAGCAACTGGCTCGAAGGCGGTCTGGGTTTCGACATCCTGAACGGCGGCGCCGGCTTCGACTACGCGTCCTACTTCAGCGCCGAGAGCGCCGTGCGGGCATCTCTGATCGATCCCTGGAACAACACCGGCGAAGCCGTCGACGCCTACACGTCCATAGAAGCCCTGGCGGGATCGAGATTCGACGACATCCTTATCGGCGACGGGATCGACAACAATCTCCGTGGCGGCCTCGGAGCCGACTACCTGGACGGCGGCAACGGCTATGACTTCGTGGAATACCGTGGTGCCGCCGTGGGAGTGACGGCGTCGCTGGCAAATCCTGGGGGCAACACCGGCGAGGCGGCAGGCGACACCTATGTCAGCATCGAAGGCGTGTCCGGTTCGTTGTTCAACGACACGTTGACCGGCAATAGCGGTGACAACTGGCTGATCGGCCTGGCGGGTGCCGACTATCTGGACGGCGGGCTCGGAAACGACTTCGCCGGTTACAGCAACGCGACGGCGGCCGTGACGGCGTCCCTCGCCAACCCCGGCACCAATACCGGCGATGCGGCCGGCGACACCTACGTGTCGATCGAGTCTCTCAGCGGCACCAGCTTCAATGACGTCCTGATCGGCGACAGCGGCAACAATGTCTTCCGCGGCCGTCTGGGTGCCGACCAGCTGAACGGCGGCGACGGATTCGACGTTGCCGAATACTTGAATTCGACGACCGGCCTCACCGTGACGCTGGACACCACTCTGTCGGTCACCAACACCGGCGAAGCGGTCGGTGACACCTTCATCTCGATCGAGGGCCTGTCGGGTTCGAACTTCAGCGATATCCTGGTTGGCGATGCCGGCAACAACACGTTGTTCGGGCGCAGTGGCGGCGACATCTTCTTCGGCGGTGTCGGCAACGATACCTTCTACGGCAACAGCGCCACCGCCGGCCTGGACGGGTCGGTGGACCGGGCGGACTACAGTCGTGTGACGGGCCTGTCGCAGGGCATTTCGGTCAACTGGCTCGCGGGCAGCGTCGCCGGCCAGGCCGGCATCATCGACACCGATTCGATGTTCCAGATCGAGGCCGTGTTCGGAACCGCCTTCGTCGACACGTTCGATGCGACCGGCTTTACCAACTCGTCGGCCCGTGCGGGTGACTTCGGCGGCTTTCAGTTCATCCAGGGCGGCGGCGGCAACGACGTCGTGATTGGCAACAACAACACCGAGGTGTTCTACGGCGACGCCACCAGCAGCGTGACCGTCAACCTCAGCATTTCCGGCGGTGTCTATGGCGGCACGGTGACGGGCGGCGGCGTCGGCACCGACCAGGTCACCAACGTGAACAGGTTCGTCGGCTCGAACTTCAACGACACGTTCTTCGGCACGAACAACGTCGAGATCTTCGACGGCTACAATGGCGGCGACGACGTCTATCACGGCGGCGGCGGCACGGACATTGTCGAGTTCGACGGCGGCGGCCGGGACGCCATCGATGTCAACATGGCGGCAGGCACCATCACCGGCCGCGCGCCGGGGTCCAATATCGGCAACGACACGCTGGACTCCATCGAGCGCATCCGCGGTTCGGAGTTCGCGGACCGTTACGATGCCTCGGGCTTCTCGAACCTCAGCACGAATGCCGGCTCGTCGGGCAACTTCAACCGCTTCGAGGGCCAGGGCGGCGCCGACGAGGTGATCGGTAACGGCAACACCTACCTCGACTATTTCAACACGAGCGCCGGCGTCACCGTGACGACGACGGCTCAGGGCGTCGGCACGGCCATGGCCACCTACGGCAGCAACACGGCGACCGACACGTTCAGCGGTATCGCTGCCGTTAACGGCGGCAACTCCAACGACACCTTCAATGGCGGCAATGGCGCCGATCTGTTCTTCGGAGGGGGCGGCAACGACTTCATGAACGGCGGCGCCGGCGACGACACGCTGGAAGGCGGGGCGGGGGCCGACTCCCTGAACGGTGGCGCGGGCTTCGATTACGCGCAGTATCGCAACGCCAGTGCGGCGGTGAGCCTCATCCTCGCCAGCGGCGGCTTTGCCGGCGACGCATTGGGCGATCACTTCTTCAACATCGAAGGCGCGATCGGCTCGAACTTCAACGACACCCTGACGGGCAGCAACGTCGGCAACATCCTGATGGGCGGCCTGGGAGCCGACATGCTGAACGGCGGCGCCGGCCCCCATGTGTCGTATGACGATGCCGACTATGCGTCGTATGCGAATTCCAGTGGCGGGTTGACGGTTTCGCTCGAGGATCCGTCATTGAACACCGGCGAGGCGTTCGGCGACACCTTCGTGAACATCAATGGCCTGATCGGCTCCAACTTCAACGACGTGCTGACCGGCCGGCAGATCGGCGACGGCAACGTCTTCATTGGCGGATTCGGCAACGACACGATAACGGGCGGGTCGTCCGGCGACGTCTCCCGGTACGACACCGCGTTCGGCGGCATCGATGTCAACATGGCCACCGGCGTCGTCACTGGCGGGGCCGGGCAGGATACGCTCTTTTCCATCGAGTATATCTGGGGCTCCAACTTCGCCGACAACTACAATGCGTCTGCCTACACGCAGTTCACCCAGGGCGCGTCTCAGTTCGGCTTCAACTTCTTCGAGGGCTTCGGAGGCGCCGACACGATCAGCGGCGCCTTGGCGGTAAACGTGATCTCGCCGTGGTACACGGCCACCAGCATCGGCCACATGCATGCCACTGCCGGGATAACGGTCAACATGAACGGTGCCGCGTCCGGCACCGTGACGGCGACCTACGGCGCCGACACGTCAACCGATAGCTTCGTCAACGTGAACAACATCAGTGGCAGTGCCTTCGGCGATACATTCAACGGCGGCGACGGCACCCAGGGCTTCTTCGGCGGCGCCGGCGACGACGTGATCCACGGCGGCGACGGCGGCGACTTCCTGATGGGCGATCTCGGTGCGGACGTGCTGGACGGCGGAAACGGTTTCGACGTCGTTCTCTACAACAGCGCGGTGACCGTCTCGCTCGAGAATTCCTCGATCAATACGGGCGAGGCGGCGGGCGATACCTACATCTCAATCGAGAACATCAACGGGTCGTCTGCAAACGACGTGCTGATCGGCGACAGCGGGAACAACCGCATCGATGGCACTTCCGGCGCGGACGTCTTCAATGGTCGAGGCGGCTTCGACACGCTGGTTGGTTACGGTCAGGGCGACACCTTCGTCTTCGACTCGGCCCTCTCTGCGGGCAATCTTGCGGTGATCCAGCACTACTCGCAGGGCGAAGATTACTTCAATCTGGAGAACGCGATCTTCACGCAACTCGGGCTCGAGGGCGCGCTGGATGCGGGGGCGTTCGTCGCCGGCACCGCGGCTCTGGATGCAAACGATCGCATCATCTTCGACAGCGGCACCGGTAACGTCAGCTACGACGCCGACGGTTCGGGCGTCGGTGCCGCCGTGGTGTTCGCGAAGATGGAGAACCTGTCAGGCGGCCCGCTCGATTACACCGACTTCCTGATCGTCTGACGCGGAGGACGATGGGCCGGCACCCCGACGGTGCCGGCGCTTGCGCCCCGGCGTCAGGCCGGGCCGGGCTGGGACGTTCCGCGTATCTGCGACAGCAGGAGCTTGTTTTCCGACGCCATCGCGGCGCGTTCCTCGGCCAGGACCGCGGTACGCTGTCGGATGTAAGCGGCCCTGTGGCGCACGATCTTGCGGCGCGCCGGGTCCGTCACCGTCTGCATCTCGGTGAGAAGGGCGATGAGTTCTTCACGGTTGCGCTTGCGCTCCGCGGCGATGTCGGTCAGGCGCCCAACCACATAGATGCGCCTGTAGAGAGTGGCGCGCTTGTCGTTCGGGGAGGGTGGCGCCGGGCTGACCTCGGGAGGCGGGGGTGTCGGTGCGATTTCCGCTGGCGCGGCGACGGCAGGGACGGAAACAGCCAATTCCGCCTGATCGGTCTTCGCGGCACCGGGCTGGGACCTGCGCCGCTTCCGGCCGCTTGAGGCATTCATGCTGTCGGCCATCCGGGCCTCCCCCTTGAGTTAGTCTGAAACCGCACGGCCTTACCGGCGGAAGCTTCCCATCAGGCGCTGAAGCAGGGACGGTGCCGGTTGCGGCGGCATTGTCCTCGCCGGCGGCGTAACGGTTGCTTCGCTCGGTTCCGGCGGTGGGGCGCTGCTGGCAAAGGACGCCAGCCATTCCTTTCGCCGGCGCGTGGTCGACGTGTCGCCTTTCGCCTGGGCGACCAGCTTGTGTGCTTCCTCATGGCGGCCGACCTTGAACAGGACTTCCGCGAAGTCCAGCAGGGCGGCATCGCTCTGGTTCACGGCGACGACCTGCTCGAAATAGTGGATCGACTTCTTGAGCTGGCCGACGTCCCGATACCCGCGCGCCAGCTTCTCGTACACCTTGTGCTTGCGCCGCGTGATGTTGCCGTAGGCGATCGCGGCGGCGGTGGCCGCATCCAGATTGTTCATGCCGATATGGATGTCGACCATGAGGGCGAGCTTGCTCCGTTCGTCCTGGCTCTTCCTCGCAACGACGAGCGGTTGCAGCAGGCTGAAGGCTTCGTCGAACCGTTCGAGGCCGATCAGGGCCTCGGCCCGGTAAAGCGCTGCCTCGTTGGTCTCGAGGCTGGCTTCGTCGAGGGCCGAAAGAGCCTCGGTGAACTTCCGGCGATTGAGCGCCGTGCGGACGAACAGCGTTGCGAAGGCCGGATCCGCGATCTTGTCGCGGTTTTTCTTCACCAGTTGCCACTTCTGGCGCGGATCCTTGCTGGCTGAGATCTCCTCCAGCAGCGTGGCATCGGACTGGGGCGCCTGCTCTCCGGTGTAGGCCTGCACCATCCTGCCGACGTTGAGATCGACCAGTTCCTGTTCGATATGGACCATGTCGTGCTTGAAGGCACGTTGCCGGTCGGTCAGGACGATGCTCTCGTAGCTCGGGAAGTAGTGAACGTTCTCGCGCTCCGCCACGATATGCTCGGCGGCGCTCCGCAGCACGCTCTTCGAGTAGGTATTGGCCACCATCACGTCGACCTTGCGATGCGTGGAACTCATCGGAACCGGGGATACGGTGACGATCACCTGAACGCCCGGCGCCGCGAACCTGTCGATGGTATCCATGGTCTTGCGCAAGTGGTCCATCGTGTCGTCGAAGCTCATGACACGCAGGCAGAACCGGTCCGGGTCCTTTTCCAGCACGGGCAGCCGCGGATGAGTGTTGACGTAGATGTCGTGCTTCTTGTCATACCAGACCTCGGTGAGGCCCAGCGTGATCACGACGACGCGGCAATCCTTGATCGCGGTCATGGCGCCGCGAATCGCCTCGCGCCGTTCCTTGACGACCTCGTAGGCCGCGGGGCGGATGCCCGTCGTCAGGTGGTTGTCGACGAACTTTCCGGGGACGACCTCGCTGAAACTCGCTTCTTCACTGAACGGGAAGTCCGGATCCACCGCCCAGGCGATTTCCTGCCTGATGGAGGGCACCCCGTAATTGTTCAGGACGCTCGGGCCGATCTTCGCGAAGTCTTCGCGCTTGAAGATATCCAGGGCGGGAATGCGGTAACCCCGGTCGAGAAGCTTGCTCTCGACATTGCGGGCAAAACACGAGCCGATGGTGAAGATATTCTCGCCGGGAATCAGCTGGAACGGGGCATCGAAATCGGGCCTTGCGATAGGCTCGACCCGGTTGACCTCGCCCCGGACAGGCCAGGTGCGGGTGGCCTTGTCTGTGCTGCGATGGGCAAGTACTTCTTGCGCGGAAATCTCGACGAGCGGCATGTCAGGCTGCTTCGTGGACAGCTTGAGACCCGGCAGCCACATGGCGCCGGGCAGTCCCCGACCTTGGCAAGTCCAGCATAAGGGGGTTCCGTTCTGGCATGAGGCCCAGTTCCTTGGAATCGTCTAATTGGCGTAGCAAGAGGCGGAGCCGGCTGCAACAGTATCACTGTGTCAAGCGGGGCGGATTATACGGGTCACCGACTGACGTAGGGAACCAGCTATGGACGGCGCAATCTTCGTCTTGATCGGCCTTCTGGCCCTGGCCGGTACGATCGCGGTTGGCACGTACTTCGAATGGCGAAGGCTGCCCGCACGCCGGGCGCGGCTTCAGGATTTGAGAGCCGAACGGGTAAAGCAGGCTCGGAAGGCCTGGCAGGACGCACGGGATCTTGCGGCGGAGCGCCAGGCAAAGCGCGAGCAACGCGTCCAGGAGGGCGTCGAACGCCGGAAGGCAGCCCTTGAGGAGAAGGAGCGCCGCCTGGCCGAGAATGCCGAAAAGCGTGCGCAGCTCCTGCGGGGCCGTCCGACCAATGTCGATGAGCGGCTGTTGCAGGGGCAACAAAGGCGGGTCGCAGCGCTCGACGCCAAGCAACAGCGGCTCGCCCAGAACGAGGAGCGGCGCGCCGCGCAACTGAGAGCCCGGGAAGAGCGGCTGGCCCGTCTCCGCGCCGAGCGGGAGGACAAGATCCGGGCGAAACAGGAAGAGCGCGATCGGTTGCTCGCCGAGAAAGAAAAGGGCGAGCCCTAAGCGAGGATCTCTCGCGCCCTCTCATGCAGGTTGGGCATGAGGGGCAAGAACCGAATTATCCAGCGATTTCCGGAGGGTAGATGGTGGGCGCTGTAGGGATTGAACCTACGACCCCACCCGTGTGAAGGGTGTGCTCTCCCGCTGAGCTAAGCGCCCGGAAGGCGCGCGTATAAGACAGGCGGGCAGGGCCGTCAACGGCCCGCTGCGAGTCCCGCCAGCGCCGCGGGCAGGGCGTCGAAACGATCGATCACGGCGTCGGCGCCCAGTTCGCTGGCGGGTTTTGCCGTATAGCCCCAGCTCACCAGGACGGCCGGGATACCGGCGCCGCGGGCGGCCTCGGCGTCGTGCGTGGAATCGCCGATCATCACGGCGCGCTTCGGGTCGCCGCCCATGCGTTCCAGCAGCATCAGGATATGGCGCGGGTCGGGCTTGCGGACCGGGAAACTGTCGGCGCCGGCCACGTCGCTGATCGGAGGCATCAGCCTGAGGTGCTCGAGGATCATGCGCGAGGGCTTCTCGAACTTGTTGGTGCAGACGCCCTGCTTCAGGCCGAGCCGCGCGAAGCCGGCGACCACGTCGGCGACGCCGGCAAAGGCGGTGGTGTGGCTGATCGGATCGGCCTCGTAGTAGCGGACGAACTCGCGCGTCACGGCGGTCAGCGTGTCCTCGTCCAGCGTCCGGCCGTACTTGGCGAAGGCCTTGCCCATCGTGACCTTGCTGCCCTGGCCCATGAAGATCCGCACGTCGTCCTCGGTCACGGCCGGCAGGCCATGGTCGGCGAGCACGTTGCTGACGGCCAGCTGCATGTCCTTCGCGCTGTCGATCAGGGTGCCGTCGAGGTCGTAGAGGACCGTGTCGAAGCGGGCGGCGATAAGTGTTTCGGCATCTTTCTGCATGCCGTGTTCTCTAGCATATCCGCCTTGCCCCTCCGCCAGCCCCATGGCATCGGACGGGCATGAAATCACCGATTGCCGTGGTCGTGCTCGCAGCCGGCGCCGGAACCCGCATGAAGTCGGCCCTGCCGAAGGTCCTGCATCCGCTGGCGAACCTCCCGATGGTGGCCCACGTGCTGGCCAATGCAGCCGCGCTGAAGCCGAGCCGGATCGTCGGCGTGATCGCTCCCGGCGCCACCGGGGTGGCCAGGGCCTTCGCGCCGCATCCGACCGCCGTGCAGGACAAGCCGCTGGGCACGGGGCACGCCGCTCGGGCCGCGTTGGGGGCCCTCAAGGGCCATGACGGGCCGGTCCTGGTCGTGTTCGGCGATGCGCCGCTGGTGACGACCGAAAGCCTCCGCAAGCTGGTTGCTGCCTGCGGCAAGGCCCGCGCGGCGGTCGGCGTGCTGGGCTTCAAGGCGCGCGATCCGTCGCCCTATGGCCGCCTGATCGTCGAGGGTGGCGAGCTGGTCCGGATCGTCGAGAGCAAGGATGCCGATGCCGCCGAACGCGCGGTCGACTTCTGCAATTCCGGCGTGATGTGCATCGACGGCAGGCTGATCGCGAAGTTGCTGGGCGCGATCCGCGACGACAACGTGAAGCGCGAGTTCTATCTCACCGACGCGGTGCAGATCGCCCGCGCGGCCGGCCACAAGGCGATTGCCGTGGCGGGCGAGGAGGCGGAATTCCAGGGCATCAATTCCCGCGTCGAGCTGGCGGTGGCCGAGCAGGCGCTGCAGCAGCGGCTGCGCCATGCCGCGATGCTGGGTGGCGTCACCATGACCGATCCCGGCACGGTCTGGCTCTCGGCGGACACGCGGTTCGGAACAGACGTCACGATCGGTCCCAACGTGCGCTTCGGCCTCGGTGTCACGGTCGGCGCGAACACGGTCATCAAGGCCTTCTGCGACATCGAGGGCGTGCGCGTCGGCAAGGGCGCGATCATAGGCCCGTTCGCCCGTATCCGGCCGGGCTCCGAGGTGGCCGACGACGTGCATATCGGCAACTTCGTCGAGCTCAAGGCCACGCGCATGGGGCGCGGCGCCAAGGCGAACCATCTGGCCTACCTGGGCGATGCCGACATCGGGCCGGGCAGCAACATCGGGGCGGGCACGATCGCGGTGAACTACGACGGCTACGGCAAGCACCGGACCGTGATCGGCGCGGACGTGTTCATCGGCTCCAACAGCTCCCTGGTGGCGCCGCTCAGGGTCGGCAAGGGCGCCAACGTGACAGCGGGCAGCGTGGTGACGGAGGATGTTCCCGCCGACGCGGTGGCCTTCGGCCGCGCGCGCCAGGTCACAAAGAAGGGGCGGGCGGCGGCGCTTCGTGCGAAACTCCAGGACCGCGCGGCAGCCGCCAAAAAGGCCGTCGCCGAGCGGTCCAGCAATAAATAATCCCCCTTCCGTTCGAGACAGAACCCATGTGCGGCATCATCGGCATTATTGGCAAAGCGCCCGTCACGCCCCTCCTGATGGACGCGCTGAAGCGGCTCGAATATCGCGGCTACGACTCCGCGGGCGTGGCCACGTTGGTGAACGGCCATATCGATAGGCGCCGGGCCGAGGGCAAGCTGGTCAATCTCGAGGCGCGGCTGAAGGTCGAGCCGCTCGCCGGCACGATCGGCATCGGTCACACCCGCTGGGCGACCCATGGCAAGCCCTCGGAGCGCAACGCCCATCCGATCGCCACCGATCGAGTCGCGGTGGTGCACAACGGCATCATCGAGAACTTCCAGGAGCTGAAGGCCGAGATGGAGGCCGAGGGCCGCCGGTTCGACAGCGACACCGACACCGAGGTCGTGGCGCAGCTCATCACCTCCTACCTCGAGCGGCAGATGTCGCCCGAGCAGGCGATGGGCACGGCCATGGAGCGACTGCGTGGCGCCTTCGCGCTGGCCGTGCTGTTCAGCGGCCGGCACGACCTGCTGATGGGCGCCCGCCGCGGCAGCTCGCTGGCGGTCGGCTACGGCGACGGCGAGATGTACATCGGCACCGACGCGCTGGCGCTGGCGCCGTTCACCAAGCGCGTCAGCTACCTTGAGGACGAGGATTGGGTGGTGGTGCGCCCCGACGGCTGCACCGTCTTCCAGGGCAAGACCGAGGTGAAGCGCGAGATCCGCCAGACCGGTCTCAGCGGCGCGATGATGGGCAAGGGGAACCACCGCCATTTCATGCTCAAGGAGATCCACGAGCAGCCCGCGGTGATCGGCGACACGCTGCACAGCTACGTCGATCCCGCGACGCGCACCGTGGCACTGCCGGCCCTGCCGTTCGACTGGACCAGGGTGAGCCGCATCACCATGACCGGCTGTGGCGGCGCCTACTATGTCTGCATGGTCGCCAAGTACTGGTTCGAGCAGATCGCGCGCCTGCCGGTCGAGGTCGAGCTGGGCTCGGAGTTCCGCTACCGCGCGCCGCCGCTACCCGAGGGCGGTGTCTGCATCGCCGTGTCCCAGTCGGGCGAGACGGCCGACACGCTGGCCGCGGTGCGCTACGCCAAGGCGCAGAAGCAGCACATCCTGGCGGTGGTGAACGTGCCGGAGAGCGCCATCGCCCGCGAGGCGAACGTCGTGCTGCACACCCTGGCAGGGCCCGAGATCAGCGTCTGCTCGACCAAGGCCACGACCACGCAGCAGACCGTCCTGTTGGTAGCCGCGATCGCCGCCGGCCGCGCCCGCGGCACGATCTCGGAAGCCGAGGAGGCCCGTCTCGTCGCCGCGCTGATCGAGCTGCCGGCGCTGATCAACGAGGCGATGAACATGGAGGCGCAATACCGGCGGATCGCCGACAGCGTGCTCGCCGAGGCGCGCGACGTGCTCTATCTCGGCCGCGGCACGTCCTATCCGGTCGCGCTCGAGGGCGCGCTGAAGCTGAAGGAGATCTCCTACATCCACGCCGAGGGTTATGCCGCCGGCGAGATGAAGCATGGGCCGATCGCGCTGATCGACGAGCTGGTGCCGGTCGTGGTCGTGGCGCCCAACGATTCGCTGTTCGACAAGACCGCGTCCAATTTCGAGCAGGTGAAGGCGCGCGGCGGCAAGCTGGTACTGCTGAGCGACGCCGACGGCGTGAAGCGGCTGGGGCCGCACTCCGTGGCGACGCTCACCATGCCCGCCGTCGATCCCGTGGTGGCACCGATCCTCTACACGATCCCGGTGCAGCTGCTGGCCTACTACACCGCCATCGCCAAGGGCACCGACGTCGACCAGCCGCGCAATCTGGCGAAGAGCGTCACCGTCGAATAGGCAAGGGACCCCCGGGAACCTCCCGGTCGGCGCATGAAAAAAGCCGCGGGACCTTTCGGTGCCGCGGCTTCTTTGTTTCTGGTGCCTTTAGCGCGTGCCCTGGGGCAGGCCCGGCGGCGGACCGGAGGGCTGCGGCGCCGGGGCGGGCTGGCCGCCCCGCGGCTGAGGCTGAGCCGGGCGCGGCTGCGCGGGCTGGGCCGGCATCATCGTCTGAACGATGGCGCGGATCTTGGCAGCCTCGGCTTCCTGCGCCTTCTTGAACTCGTCCTCGCTGATGAAGCGGTCCTTGTTGAGGTCCATTTCCAGGAACTGCTTCAGCGCGTGAGCGGTCATCTCGACGCGGTCGATCTGGCCGTCCTTGTTGGTGTCGATCTCGGCGAACTTGCGCATGGCGATCTGCTTGCGCATGTCGAACGGCAGCAGGTTCTTGGCCTGCGGCCCGTCGGCGGGGCCGGCCAGGACGAGATAGTCCTGGCTGCTGATCTTTCCGTCCTTGTTCTTGTCGAGCTCGTCGGCCTGACGGAGCTGCATGTCCATGAACTCGTTCAGGGTCATCATGCCCTGGCGGCGGCGGGCCTCGGCCTGCTGCCGCTCCGCGGCCTCGCGCTGCATCGAGCGCTGGATGATCAGGCGAACCTCGGGTTCGGTGATCTTGTTGTCGCGGTCGGTGTCGTAATTGTTGAACTCGGAATGGACCAGCGCCTCGGCCTCGCCGCGCTCGACGAAGCCGTCGCGGTTGGTGTCGAGGTTCTGGAATTCAGCGCGGGCGCGGGTACGGCGCTCCTCGAGCGGCGGCAGGCCGGGCGCGTCGGCCGGGGTCACCGGCGGCTCGACGACCTTGATGAACTCCTCGACCGACAGCTTGTTGTCCTTGTTGGCGTCCAGCGCCTCGAACGACTTCATCCGGTACTTCAGGAAGTCGGCGCGCGTGACCTCGCCCTTCTTGTTCACGTCGATGTCGACGAACCACTGGGGAAGCGGGACGGGCGCGGCCGAACCGAGCGGTCCGCCGGCAGCTGGCGGCGTTGCGGCAGCGCCGGCCGAGGGCGGCGCTGCGGGCTGGGCAGGTTGCGCCGGCGGGGTCGCCTGGGCCGGCGGCCGGTTCTGCGGCCAGGCCTGCGTCGGCGGAGTCTGGGCGGCCGCCGGAAAGACGAGGCAGGCTGCGGTCAGGAACAGGGTCGAGCGGAACGTGCGATTCATTGCGGTGAGCCCGCTTTTTGGAAGGGGAGATTTCGTATCGGTTGCAAACTGCGGCGTGTCAATGTCCGCTGATCAAAGCCACCCTGCGGCGCAATCGCGCCGAAAGCATGGCGTCGTTCCATTTGAGTTGCACGGCTACGCAGGATAAGCCATCGTAATTGAAAGGCAGACTCCGAAGAAGGGTCGCAAGTAGTTGGGAGGACAGGGTAATTTCGCTGGTTTGGCGTGTGTAATGCGCCGGCTGGCGAAACCGGCATTCACATGGCAGGACCATCAACATCTCGCAGCGCGCCGCTGCTCAGCGTGCGTGACGTGTCCGTCCGGTTCGGCGGCATCGTTGCCCTCGACGGCGTATCCTTCGACGTCTTTTCCGGCCAGATCGCCGGCCTGATCGGCCCCAACGGGGCCGGCAAGACGACCCTCTTCAATTGCCTGAGCCGGCTCTACACGCCCAGCAGTGGCGACGTGCAGTTCGAGGGCAAGTCGATCCTGAACCGGCCGAGACACGCCATCCCCCAGATCGGCATCGGCCGGACGTTCCAGAACGTGGCTCTCTTCGACAACATGTCGGTTCTCGACAATGTGAAGGTCGGTTGCCACAGCGTCAGTTCAACCAGCTTCCTGGAGAACGCGCTGCGCGTTCCCAAGGTCAAGGTCGAGGAGGAGGCGATCACCCGGCGGGCCGAGGAGCTGATTGCCTTCATGGACCTGATGCCTTTTTCCCACGCCATAGCGGGCCCGCTGCCGTTCCCGATCCGCAAGAGGGTGGAACTTGCCCGCGCGCTGGCTTCCAGCCCGAAGCTGCTGCTGCTGGACGAACCTGCGGCCGGCCTGAACCACGACGAGATCGAGGTGCTGAAGGGCCAGATCAAGCGCGTCCGCGACCTCCAGAACGTCACTGTGCTCCTGGTCGAGCATCACATGAGCCTGGTCATGTCCGTGTCGGACAAGGTCGTGGCGATCGATTTCGGCAAGAAGATCGCCGACGGCACGCCGGCGGAAGTGCAGCGCGATCCGGAAGTGATCCGCGCCTATCTGGGGACCTCGTAATGGCGGCGCTTCTCGAGGTGAAAGGGCTCAAGGCCTTCTACGGCCAGACGCAGTCGCTCTACGATGTCGGCTTCGACATTCCCACCGGCGGCATCACGACCCTGCTGGGCGCCAACGGCGCCGGCAAGACGACAACGCTGCGGGCGATCTGCAACATGGTCCGCACCGACGGCACGATCCGCTTCGACGGCAAGGACATCCGCGGCATGGCCACGGAAGAGATCGTCCGCCGGCGCATCGCCCATGTCCCGGAGGGACGCGGCACCTTCACGACGCTCACGGTCGACGAGAATCTCCGCATCGCCGCCTACACCCGCAAGGACAAACAGGGGGTGAAGGACGAGCTGGAGCGTGTGTTCGTCTATTTCCCGCGACTCAAGGAACGCATCCAGCAGCAGGCCGGCACGCTGTCGGGCGGTGAACAGCAGATGCTGGCCATCGCCCGTGCATTGATGCTGAAGCCGCGCCTGATGCTGCTCGACGAGCCCTCGTTCGGCCTGGCGCCGCTGATCGTGCTGGAGATCTTCCGCATCCTGCGGCGCATCAACGAGGAAGAGAAAGTGAGCATCCTGCTGGTCGAGCAGAATGCCGCGCTTGCCCTCGACCTCGCCACGCACGCCTACGTGCTCGAAACCGGCAAGGTCGTGATGTCGGGTCCCTCGGACGTCGTGAAAAACGACGAAAACGTCCGCAAATCCTACCTCGGGTACTGAGGCCGTAATGGAACAGCTTCTCCAACAGATCGCTTCCGGCCTCGCCAACGGCGCCATCTATGCGTGCGTGGCGCTCGCTCTGGTCATGATCTACGTCTCGACCGACCACATCAATTTCGCCCAGGGCGAGATGGCGATGTTCAGCACCTACATCTCATGGCAGCTCATGAGCTGGGGGATGAGCTTCTGGGTCGCCTTCGTGCTGACGGTTCTCATATCCTTCGCCATGGGCGTGCTGATCGAGCGATTGATCCTGAGGCCGCTGCACAACGCACCGGTCCTCTCGATCATCGTGGTGTTCATCGGCCTGCTGGCGATCTTCAACTCGATGGCCGGCGCCTTCTGGAGCTACCTGATCAAGGAGTTCCCGTCGCCGTTCCCCAAGAGCAGCTTCGGCATCGCGGGCGTGATCGGGCCGCATCAGCTGGGGGTGGTGGTGATCACCCTGATCGTGCTCGGGCTCCTGTTCGTGTTCTTTCGCTACACCCCGCTCGGTCTGGCGATGCGCGCGGCGGCGCAGAACCCGCAGATGGCGCGCCTGGTCGGGGTGCGGGTCGACTGGATGCTGGCGCTGGGCTGGGGCCTCGCCGCCTCGGTCGGCGCCGTGGCCGGCATCATGGTCGCCCACATCGTCTATCTCGAACCCAACATGATGGGCGGCATCCTGCTCTACGCTTTCGCCAGCGCCCTGGTCGGGGGCATCTCGAACCCGGCCGGCGCGGTGGCCGGCGGCTTCATCGTCGGCATCCTCGAGAACATGGTGGCCTATGCGGGCAACCAGATCGAGAAGGCGACCGGCGTCTACATCATCGGCAACGGCGAGAAGCTCACGGTGGCGCTCATCATCGTGATCTTCGTGCTGACGGTTAAGCCCGCGGGCCTGTTTGGCCGCGTCGTCGTGAAGAGGGTCTGACATGTCCGCGTCCAAGAAGTGGGTGCTGGGGCTGATCGCCCTGGCCTTCCTCGTGCCGCTGCTGCGGCCGGTATTCCCCGACGTGGTCTCGGACTACCGGCTGTTCCTCGTCAGCACGATGATCATCGCCTCGATCGCGGTGCTCGGCCTGAACCTGCTGACCGGCTTCAACGGGCAGTTCTCGCTGGGCCACGGCGCCTTCTACGCGGTCGGCGCCTATACGGCGGCGATCCTGATGGACAAGCTGAACGTGCCCTACTGGGCCACGATCCCGGCGGCGGCCATCGTGTGTTTCATCGTGGGCTACCTGTTCGGCCTGCCGGCACTGAAGCTCGAAGGACACTATCTGGCGCTCGCGACCTTCGCGCTCGCCCTCGCGGTGCCGCAGATCCTGAAATACAAGTGGCTCGAGGGCCTGACCGGCGGCGTGCAGGGCATCGTGCTGCTGAAGCCTGAGGTGCCATTCGGCCTTCCGCTGACCGAAGACCAGTGGCTCTACTATTTCTGCCTCGTGGTCATGATCGTGCTGTTCTGGGGCGCGGCGAACATGCTGAACAGCCGCAGCGGCCGCGCCATGATGGCGATCCGCGACCAATACATGGCCGCCGACACGATGGGCATCGACACGGCGCTCTACAAGACCGTCACTTTCGGCATCAGCGCGGCCTATACCGGCATTGCGGGAGCGCTTTCGGCATGCGCCATCGCTTTCGTGGCGCCGGACAGCTTCGGCATCTTCCTGTCGATCAAGTTCCTGATCGGCCTGGTCGTCGGCGGCATCGGTTCGCTGCTGGGCTCGGTCCTGGGCGGCATCTTCTACGTCCTGGTCGACAACTCGGCGCAGTCGTTGACCCAGTTCATCCGCAACGACCTCGGCCTGCCGTTCGACCTGTCGGCCTATACGGTCTTTGGCGTGCTGCTGATTGCGATCATCTACCTGATGCCCATGGGCATCGCCGGTGGCCTCTACATGGCCTACCGCAAGCTGCGGGGTGCGCGGGCCTAGCCCGCGGACCCACTTCGTCGGAAAGTCGCCTGCGGGCGGCCTTCTTTCTGGCCGGAATCGGAACGATGCTCCGGCAGGTCATAGTCACTTGGGAGGTTAAAAAATGCGTACGAGCAGGCGTGGTTTTGTAGCGGGTGCGTCGGCGTTTGCGGTGCTGGGCGCGAATTCGGCGTTCGCGCAGAAGAAGTACGACGACGGTGCGACGGATACCGAGATCAAGATCGGCCACACCGGCCCTTACAGCGGTCCGGCATCGTCCTACGGACAGATCGGCAAGACGATCGAGGCGTTCTTCAAGTCGGTGAACGACGCGGGCGGCGTCAACGGCCGCAAGATCAATTTCATCACGCGTGACGACGGCTACTCGCCGCCGAAGATGGTGGAGCTGGTGCGCCAGCTCGTCGAGCAGGACAAGGTCCTCTGCCTCTTCAACACGCTGGGCACGCCGACCAACACGGCGATCCATCGCTACATGAACCAGAAGAAGGTGCCGCAGCTCTACGTTGCCACCGGCGCGTCGAAGTGGGGCAAGCCCAAGGAATTCCCTTGGACGATGGGCTTCCAGCCCGACTACCACACCGAGGGCGTCGTCTATGCCAAGCACATCCTGGCCAACGTCAAGGACGCCAAGATCGGCGTGCTGATGCAGAACGACGATTACGGCAAGGACTACTACGAGGGTTTCAAGGAAGGCCTCGGCAAGGAGACCGGCAAGATCGTCAAGCACGTGACCTTCGAGGTCACCGATCCGACGGTCGACAGCCAAATCATCCAGCTCAAGGACTCCGGCGCCAACGTCTTCTTCAACATCGCGACGCCGAAGGCTGCCGCCCAGGCGATCCGCAAGGCCGCCGACATCGGCTGGAAGCCGGCGCAGTATCTCAACAACGTGTCCGCCTCGGTGGGCTCGGTGATGAAGCCGGCCGGCCTCGAGAACAGCCAGGGCATCATCACGGCTCAATACCTCAAGGACCCCACGGACAAGCAGTGGGAGAACACCGACGACTTCAAGGCCTGGGTGGCCTGGATGGACAAGTGGATGCCGGGCGCCAACAAGGCCGATGCCAACCATGTGTTCGGCTATGCCGTCTCCAACCTGATGCTCGAGACGCTCAAGAAGTGCGGCGACACGCTGACCCGTGAAAACGTCATGAAGCAGGCGGCCAACTACCAGAAGTTCAAGCTGCCGCTGCTCCTGCCGGGCATCACGATCAACACCAGCCCGACCGACTACTACCCGATCCAGTCGGTGCAGCTTGCCCGCTTCAAGGGCGAGACCTGGGATCTGTTCGGCGACGTGATGTCGGCCGAAGGTTCCTGATTTTTCAGGGATACGGACTTCTCAAAGGCCGCTGGTCGTTCCAGCGGCCTTTTTCTTTGCGCGCGGTTGTGCGCTGCAAAATTCACTTCGCGGCAGTGAGGTTCGTAAATACCCCTTCCCAACCCGCCGATTCTGCGTGACGATATTCCGCTTAACGAACAAGAAAAGACAAAAAGCAATTCACCAGGGAGGCGACGTTGAAGACCAGCAGACGTTCTTTTGTGGGTGGCGTATCCGCTGCGGCGGCATTTTCGGTAACGGGCGCGGCACTCGCCCAGAAGAAGTACGACGACGGTGCGACCGACAAGGAGATCAAGATCGGCCACGCCAATCCGTACAGCGGGCCGGCCTCTTCCTATGGCGTCATCGGCAAGTGCGAGGAAGCCTACTGGAAGAGCGTCAACGAGCGCGGCGGCATCAACGGGCGCATGGTCAAGTTCATCACCATGGACGACGGCTACAACCCGGCCAAGACGGTCGAGGTGGTTCGCCAGATGGTGGAGCAGGAAAAGGTGCTGTGCCTGTTCAACACGCTCGGCACGCCGACCAACTCGGCGATCCATCGTTACATGAACCAGAAGAAGGTACCGCAACTCTACGTCGCCACCGGCGCGTCGAAGTGGGGCAAGTACAAGGAGTTCCCGTGGACCATGGGCTTCCAGCCCGATTACCACACCGAAGCCGTCATCTATGCCAAGCACATCCTGGCGACCGTCAAGGATCCCAAGATCGGCGTTCTGATGCAGAACGACGACTACGGCAAGGATTACTGGGAAGGTTTCAAGGAAGGCCTCGGCAAGGACGTCAACAAGGTGGTCAAGCACGTCACCTACGAGACGACCGACCCGACGGTCGACAGCCAGATCATCCAGCTCAAGGATGCCGGCGCCAACGTCTTCTTCAACATTGCGATCCCGAAGTTCGCGGCCCAGGCCATCCGCAAGGCGGCCGACATCGGCTGGAAGCCCGTCCAGTACCTGAACAACGTGTCGTCCTCGGTGGCTTCGACGCTCAAGCCGGCCGGTCTCGATAACAGCCAGGGCCAGATCACCGCGCTCTACCTGATGGATCCCACCGACAAGCAGTGGAACGACAACGCCGAGATGAAGACATGGCGCACCTGGATGAACAAGTACATGCCGGGCGCCAATCAGGACGACGGTAACTATATCTTCGCCTATGCCGTCTCGACCCTGATGGAAGAGACGCTCAAACGGTGCGGTGATACGCTCACGCGCGAGAACCTGATGAAGCAGGCGACCGGCTTCAAGAAGTACAGGGTGCCCCTGCTGCTGCCGGGCATCACCGTCAGTACCAGCCCGACGGACTACTATCCGATCCAGTCGGTGCGGCTGGCTCGCTTCAAGGGAGAGACCTGGGAGCTGTTCGGCGACATCATGTCCGCCGAAGGATCCTGAGCATCCGGTCTGAATTCCAACAAAGGCCGCCGGCAACCCCGGCGGCCTTTATCTTGTCCGCAGGCACGATGGAGGATCAGCGTTCGGCCGGCTTGCGTTGCAGCGCCTGCCGGCACTCGGCGGTGTCGATGCGCCCGTTCTTGTCGGTGTCGCAGCGTGCGAAGTTGCGGTCGGCCTGGACCATGAACTCCGCCAGGGTCACGAACCCGTCCTTGTCGGTGTCGAGCCGCTGGAAATTGCCGGACTGTCGGCTGGCCTGGCGGTCGGCCGGCAGGATGCTGTTGCCGACCGCGGGCGTGCGCGCATACATCTCGTCCTGGCTGAGCTTGCCGTCCCCGTTGGCGTCGAGGCTCTTGAACCGGGCCTGCTGGCCCGTCTTCCACTCCTCGACAGTGACCATGCCGTCCTTGTTGGCGTCGTAGCGCATCACGCCACCGGAGGCGGAACGGGGCGCTGGCGCCTTGGGGGCGGCCGTCGTGGCCGGTGCCGATGGAGCCGCCTGGGCATTGTCGGGCGCTGCGAGGGCAGGGCCAGCCATCATCAGCAGAGCTGTCGCAATCAGGGCAATTCTTGACATGGACTATCCTTAAAGTTGTGTCGGAAGACGGCAATACACGCGCCATTTCCCTTACCCGCCCGTCTAGGCCCCGATATAGTCTGACCCGCGACCGAATTATGGCCGCGTTGAGGTTTTGTTCTCCTCGGGGATGGTCATGGCTTACGACTACGATCTGTTCGTCATCGGCGCCGGCTCGGGCGGCGTGCGCGCGTCGCGCATCGCGGCGACCCACGGGGCGCGCGTCGGCATCTGCGAGGATTACCGCGTCGGCGGCACCTGCGTGATCCGTGGCTGCGTGCCGAAGAAGCTGCTCATGTACGGCTCGAAGTTCGCTCACGAGTTCGAGGACGCTGCGGGCTTCGGCTGGACGGTCCAGCCGCCGACCCATTCCTGGCCGATGCTGCGCGACAACGTGAACAAGGAAGTCGACCGGCTGAATGCGGTCTATCTGCGCCTGCTCGACGGGGCGGGCGTGAAGCTGCACATGGGCCGGGGCCGCCTGATGGATCGCCATACGATCCAGGTGGGCGAGGAGACGATCACGGCCGGGAAGATCCTGATTGCGACGGGCGGACATCCGGTGATCCCGTCGATCCCGGGCTGCGAGCTGGCCATCACCTCGAGCGAGGCGTTCCATCTGCCCGAGCTGCCCAAGCGCATCACCATCGTCGGCGCGGGCTACATCGCCGTCGAGTTCGCCGGCATCTTCAACGGTCTCGGCGCCAAGGTCGACATTGTGGTGCGGCGCGATCGCGTGCTGCGCGGCTTCGACGAGGAATGCCGGACCTTCGTGCACGAGGCGTTGAAGGAAAGCGGCATCCGTATGCGCACCGAGACCGAGATCGGCCGCATCGTCGCCAAGGGCGCCGACGGCAAGAGCGGCCCGTTCGAGGTCCACACGCCGCTGGGCGGCATGTTCGAGACCGATTGCGTGATGTACGCGACCGGTCGCGCGCCCAACACGTCGGGCATCGGGCTGGAGAAGGCGGGCGTACAGCTCAACAAGGCGGGCGCCATCGCCGTCGACGAATGGTCCAAGACCACGGCCGACAACATCTGGGCGGTGGGCGACGTCACCGACCGCATCAACCTGACGCCGGTCGCCCTGATGGAGGGCCACTGCTTCGCCGACACCGAGTTCGGCAAGAAGCCGCGCAAGGCCAATCATCACGACGTGCCTTCGGCGGTGTTCTGCCAGCCCGAGATGGCCAATGTCGGCCTGACCGAGGAGCAGGCCAGGCTGCAGCTCGGCGAGGTGCGCATCTACACGGCGGCGTTCCGGCCGATGAAGTACACGATCTCCGGCCGCCACCAGCGCACGTTCATGAAGCTGATCGTCGAGGCCTCGACCGACCGCGTGGTGGGAATCCACATGGTGGGCGACGATGCGGCCGAGCTGATCCAGGGGTTGGCCGTCGCCATGAAGGCGGGGGCGACCAAGGCCCATTTCGACGCCACCGTCGGCATCCACCCGACAGCCGGCGAGGAGTTCGTGACCATGCGCACGGCGCGGGCGGATTCGGCCCCGACCCGGGCAGCCGCGGAGTAGAACGGGGCCGGCCTCCCGGCTGGCCTTTTATCCACAGCACGTATAGGTTCACCCACCCCGCCGGCCCCTTTTGCCCGCGGGTCGAGGAGGAGTCGATGACCGCGATCCAGGGCCAGTCCAGGGCCGATTCGCGCAACGCCGCAAATAGCCAGTCCCGCAGCTCGAGCGCGGCCGACTGGTCGCTGACCGGCTGGCGCAGCCGGCCGGCGCTTCAGATGCCGGTCTATCCGGATGCCGCCGCCCTGGCCGGCGCCGAAGCCCGCCTGCGCCGCTATCCGCCGCTGGTCTTTGCCGGTGAGGCGCGCAAGCTCAAGGCGTCGCTGGCCAAGGTCGCCAACGGCGAGGCCTTCCTGCTGCAGGGCGGCGATTGCGCCGAGAGCTTCGCCGACTTCACCGCCAACAACATCCGCGACACGTTCCGCGTGCTGCTGCAGATGGCCGTCGTGCTGACCTACGGCGCCGGCGTGCCGGTGGTGAAGGTCGGCCGCATGGCCGGTCAGTTCGCCAAGCCGCGCTCGTCCAACGTCGAGAAGGTGGGCGACGTCGAGCTGCCGTCCTACCGCGGCGACAACGTAAACGGCTTCGAGTTCACCGCCGCCTCGCGCCTGCCCGATCCCGAGCGCATGGTGCAGGCCTACAACCAGTCGGCCGCGACGCTGAACCTGCTGCGCGCCTTCGCCCAGGGTGGCTATGCCGACCTGCACGAGGTCAACCGCTGGAACCTCGACTTCGTGCGCAACTCGCCGGCCTCGGCGCGCTACCAGGACCTCGCCGCGCGCCTCGACGAGACGCTGAACTTCATGGCCGCTTGTGGCCTGAGTTCCGCGACGACGCCGCAGATCGCCGAGACCGACTTCTTCACCAGCCACGAGGCGCTGCTGCTGCAGTACGAGGAGGCGCTGACCCGCGTCGATTCGACCTCGGGCGACTGGTACGACTGCTCGGCGCACATGCTGTGGATCGGCGACCGCACCCGTCAGCCCGATGGCGCGCATGTCGAGTTCCTGCGTGGCGTCCGTAACCCGATCGGCTTCAAGTGCGGCCCGTCGCTGTCGGCCGACGACACGCTGCGCCTGATCGACACGCTCAATCCGGCCAACGAGGCCGGTCGCATCGTCCTGATCGTCCGCATGGGCGCGGAGAAGGTGGGCGACATGCTGCCGCCGCTGGTGCGAGCGGTCGAGCGCGAAGGCAAGTCGGTCGTCTGGTCGTGCGATCCGATGCACGGCAACACCATCACGGCGAACAACGGCCGCAAGACCCGCCACTTCGATTCGATCCTGAACGAGGTGAAGGCATTCTTCGCCGTGCACCGCGCCGAGGGCACCCATCCAGGCGGCGTGCATTTCGAGATGACCGGCCAGGAAGTCACGGAGTGCATCGGCGGTTCGACCGACATCACGGTCGACAACCTCAACGAACGCTACGAGACGCAGTGCGACCCGCGGCTCAATGCCAGCCAGGTGCTGGAACTCGCCTTCCTGCTCGCCGAGCAGCTCAAGGCGGAGCGCCTGTCGGTCGCAAGGGCGCGCCCGGCCGTCTGAACGACGTCCCGGCCAGCGCGAGAGAGCCCCGGGGAGGGCCGATGACGCATCCTGAGAATGGCGAGATCGAACGCTATACCGACCACTACTTCAATCGCTCGAAGCAGGTGGTCGGCAAGTTCGGCGACTGCACGGTCACCTATGCGATCTTCATGCGCCGGCCCGTGGTGTTCGCGCCGCGCATCGCGCTGGAATGGCTGGAGGAAACCTGCCGCGCGCGCAACGCGAAGGTGGAACTCGACCTGCGCTACCGCGAGGGCAAGTGGGTCGGCGCCGGCGAGCCGATGATGTACATCACCGGCTCCTTCTTTCACCTGGTCGATCTCGAGACGATCTTCCTGCAGAAGCTCGGGCCGGCCTGCGTGGCCGCCTACAACGCCTGGACCATGTGCGCGGACATGCCGAAGTCGGCGTTCCTCGCCATGGACGCCCGCCATTGCGCGGGCCGCGAGATGGCCGAGATGATGGCCTATGCCGCCTCGGTCGGCTCGGCGCGTGCCAAGCGCAAGGTCGGCGCCGTCGGCTTCATCGGCAACGCCACCCACGCCACCGCGCATTACTTCGGTCGCGAGTTCGGCCTCGGCACCATGCCGCACGCCCTGATCGGCTATGCCGGCTCGACGCTGCGTGCGGCAGAGATGTTCCACGAAACCTTCCCGACGGAAGGGATGACGGTGCTGGTCGACTATTTCGCGCGCGAGATTTCCGACTCGCTCGAAGTCTGCCGGCGCTTTCCCGAGCTGGCGGCGCAGGGGAACCTGTCGCTGCGCCTCGACACGACTGGCGGCCGCTACATCGAGGGGCTCGATCCCGCATCGTCCTATGCCGTGCTGGAGCGTTTCTCGCCCGAGTCGATCCGCGGTTACCGCAGCGAGGAGGAGCTTCGCTACCTCGTCGGCACCGGTGTCTCGGCGGCGGCGATCTTCCATCTGCGTGCCGAACTGGATCGCAACGGCTTCGACAAGGTGAAGATCGTGGCCTCGTCGGGCTTCGGCCCGGCCAAATGCCGCATCATGGCCGAGGCCAAGGCGCCGATTGACGTGGTGGGTTCGGGCTCGTTCCTGCCGTCCAACTGGTCGGAGACCTACGCCACCGCCGACATCGTCGAATACGACGGCGAGAAGCGCGTGAAGATCGGCCGCGAGTTCCTGCATCGCAACAGGCCGGCCGACGCGACCAAGCCGCTCTAGAAGATTCCGAGGGACCCATGCTCAAGCTCTACTACGCACCCGGCGCCTGCTCGACGGCCTCCCATATCGGTCTGGAGGAAAGCGGCGCGACCTACGAGTCGCAGGCCCTGTCCTTCGCCAAGAGCGAGCAGCGCACGCCGGAGTATCTCAAGGTCAATCCGCGCGGCCGCGTGCCGGCGCTGGTGGTCGACGAAGGCACGATCGTCGAGAACACCGCGATCCTCGATTACGTTGCGGCGAAGTACGCACCGCACCTGATGCCGACGGACCCGGTGAAGCGGGCGCGCGCCATCTCGCTGATGGCCTGGTTCTCCAACGGCGTTCATCCCAACTTCACCCACATCGGGCGTCCCGAGCGCTTCGCCACCGACACCGCGGTGTTCGATCATCTGAAGGCCGTAGGCCGCGACAACTTCTTCGCCAACCTCAAGGAGATCGACGGTCTCCTGGCCGGCAAGACATGGTTCCTGGGCGACGAGTTCTCGGTGGTCGACGGCTACGCGCTGGTCTTCTACGGCTGGGGCAAGCGTATCGGCCTGCCGGTCGAAGAGCTGAAGAACTACACCGCCTGGAAGGACCGCATGCTGGCGCGGCCGGCCGTGAAGCGGGTGCTGGAGCGCGAGCAGAGCGTGCTGCTCGCCGCCTGAGCCGGCCTCAGCCGACCACGAAGCTCTGATACATGAACTGGAGGTCCGCACTTTCCTGCGGCGTGATTTCGCCGTCGAGGACGCGACCTTCCCAGGCGCGCAGCTTGCGCTTGACGTCGACGGGGGTGCGCGGGCTCAGCAGCACCATGAAGAACTGCTCGTGCGGGGACAGTTCACGCTCGCGGCGATAGCCGAACGGACCGCTGCCGGGCGTCTTTGCCGGGACGCCGGGTTCGGCGGCGGGAGAGGGAGCGGCGACGCGCGGCAGGACCGAGGCGTCGATCACGTCGTCCCACTTCAGCCCGGCCTCGCGGACCATCGCCGAGGCGAGCTTGGCGGCGGCCAGCGCTTCCTGGGCGTGGCTGCTGTCGAGGATCTCGAGGACCTTGACCAGGGTATTGCGATTGAAGGTCGACACGGGCGTCTGCGCCTTTGACTATTGCATGAGCAACGGGCACTAAGTCCCTACAAGATATAGATGGATACGCCTTGGATCAAGGCAAGCCCCCCGTAAACGCCTTTCCCGTCTACCTCGTTGGCCTCGGCAGCTGGTTCGTGCCGCTGGGCATCCAGATGGTGCTGTTCCCGTGGCTGGTCGCCGTGGTGCTGCACATGGACGCCTTTGCGGTGGGCGTCGCGCAGGCGGCCGTCATGGCGCCATCGCTGCTCTTCCTGCCGTTGGGCGGTCTTGTCGCCGACCGGGGCAACGCCCGTGCGCTGCTGATGCGCTACCACCTGCTCTACGCCCTGCCGCCGCTCGCCCTGGCGGCCGTCCTCTGGTCGGACGGGCTGAGCTATCCGTTGCTGATCGCCTACGGCATCGCCGCCGGCGCCATCGGCGCCTTTGCGATCCCGACCCGCGACGCGCTGTTGCCGGTGGTGGCACCGAAGGGCGGGCTGCCCAAGGCCGTGGCGCTGGCGACGGCGCTGCAGTTCGGCGGCCAGCTGCTGGGCATCGCCTGCGCCTCGACCGCGGACCGGTTCGGCGCCGTGCCGCTCCTGCTGCTGCATTCGGGCATGGTGCTGGCAGGCTGCCTGTTCGTGCGTCGCCTGCCCAACCCGCCGCCCCATCCGAAAACCCGGCACGAGGGCTTCTGGCGCAGTGTCGGTGACGGCGTGTCGGCCGCGGCGAAGTCCGACCAGATCTGGCCGGTGCTGCTGCTCAACTTCGGCGTCGGCATCTTCTATGTCGGGCCGTTCATGGCGGTGCTGCCCCTGGCGATCCGCGATCACTACGCCGGCGGCGCGCTCGAACTCTCCTACATGAACCTGGCCTTCTGGGCTGCGACCATCGTCGCCAGCATGGCGCTGGTCGGCCTCGCGCGCCGGCTCACCCTGCGCGGACGCCTGATCGGCGGCGCCGTCCTGGTCGGCGCCATCGTGTTGCTGTCGCTCGCGATGCTGCCGCCGTTCCCGGTGTTCCTGGCGCTGATCTTCGTGTGGGGGCTGGGCGCGGGCATCACCATGACGCAGAGCCGGACGGTGGTTCAGATCGTGGCACCGGCGACGCACCGCGCGCGCCTGATGTCGCTGTTCCAGCTGGGCCTGAGTGGCGGCGGCCCGATCGGCGCCTTCCTGACCGGCACGATCTGCTCGATCTGGGGCCTCAAGGCCGCGCTGCTGATCCCGGCGCTCGCGATGCTGGTCCTGATCGCGATCGTGCTGCTGCGCTCGCGCCTCTGGTCGATGCGGACGGTGGAGTAGAGGCGTTACTCCGCGGCGGCGCGGGAGCCGAGGCCCAGCGTCTGCCACACATCCTGCAAGGCCGTAACGAGCCGGGCCATGTCGTCGTCGCCATGCAGCGGCGTCGGGGTGAGGCGCAGGCGCTCGGTGCCGCGCGGCACGGTGGGATAGTTGATCGGCTGCACGTAGATCGCGTGACGCTCCAGCAGCAGGTCGCTCGCCTGCTTGCAGAGCGCGGCATCGCCCACGAAGACCGGCACGATGTGCGTGTTCGAAGGCATGACCGGAAGGCCGGCCGCGGCGAGGCGGCGCTTCAACGTGGCGGCGCGCTCCTGGTGCCGCGTGCGCAGCTCCGGCTGGCCGCTCACGAGACGCACGCTCGCGAGCGCGGCGGCGGCGATAGCCGGCGGGAGCGAGGTCGTGAAGATGAAGCCCGAGCCGCAGGACCGCACGAAATCGACCGTCGCCGCCGTCGAGGCGATGTAGCCGCCGACCACGCCGAACGCCTTGGCGAGCGTCGCCTGGACGATGTCGACCTTGTCGAGCACCCCGTCGCGCTCGGCCACGCCCGCACCGCGCGCGCCGTACATGCCGACGGCATGGACCTCGTCGAGATAGGTGAGGGCGCCATGTCGATGGGCCACGTCGCAGATCTCGCCGATCGGCGAGACGTCGCCGTCCATCGAATAGACCGACTCGAAGGCCACGATCTTGGGCGTCGCGGGATCGGCGGCGGAAAGCAGTTCCTCGAGATGGCGCGGATCGTTGTGACGGAAGATGCGGCGGGTGGCGCCGGAGTGCCGGATGCCGGCGATCATCGAGGCGTGGTTGTAGGCGTCGGAATAGAGTTCGCAGCCTGGCAGCATGGCGCCCAGCGTCTGCAGGGTCGTCTCGTTGGCGACGTAGCCCGAGGTGAAGACCAGCGCGGCTTCCTTGCCGTGCAACGCGGCCAACTCGCGCTCCAGCGCGGCATGCAGCGTGTTTGTGCCGGAGATGTTGCGCGTGCCCCCGGCGCCCGAGCCCTGGGCGCCGATCGCGGCCTGCATCGCCTCGACCACCGCGGGATGCTGGCCCATGGCGAGATAGTCGTTGCTGCACCAGACGGTGACATCGCGCGCGGCCTCGCCCTCGCGGTGCAGGCGGGCGCGGGGAAAGGCGCCGACGATGCGTTCCAGTTCGGCGAAGACGCGATAGCGTCCCTCGTCGCGCAGGCGCCCGAGATGGCCGTTGAAGAAGGCTTCGTAGTCCATGCGCTGGTGTCTCCCGCGCGACCACTCTAGGCGCAAGGACATTTCACGGAAGGCACAAATTGGTCGCGGTCCAGCGACAGTAATTGAGAATGGATCGCAGGCGAGTCAGCGCACCAGCGGGATGAGCAGGGCAAGGCTGACGAACAGCGAGACCGACAGGAGAGGCAATGCGCCCAGCCAGCGTGTCTGGCCGGGCAGGGCTTCCCAGTAACGCAGCGTCGGGACGGCAGCCCACAAGGCGAACAAGAAGCCCAGCACCCAGAAGAAGAGGGCGAGGGGCATCGCGACGTTCGCCTGGTCGTCGGTGGCGGTCGCGATGCCCAGGCCCACGACAGCCGGCGGGATCGCGGCGGTGAAAAGCGACACCGCCCAGATCGCCCGGCTGCGGATGCGCTGGCTGGTGCCGAACGGCGGGCCAGCGCTCACGGTCAACCCTTGAACAGGCCTTCCGACTTGAGGTCGGCCAGCGTGGCGTCGAACGACTGGCGCAGGCGGCCGAACAGGTCGCCGAGTTCGGTCTCGTTGATGACCAGCGGCGGGCAGATCGCGACGCGGTCGCCCATGTTGCGGATGAACAGGCCGCGCGCCACGGCATGGTTGTAGACGCGCAGGCCCGCGCCGACAGCGACGAGGTCGAACGGCGCCTTGGTCTTCTTGTCGGCGACGATCTCCAGCGCGCCCATCATGCCGACGCTCATCGCCTCACCCACCAGCGGATGGTCGGCGAACGACTGCACGTGCTTCGTGAAGATCGGGCTCATGCGCTTGGCATGACCGAACAGATCGGTCTCGTCGTAGATCTTCTGCGCTTCCAGCGCGACGGCGGCGGCCACCGGATGACCGGAGTAGGTGAAGCCGTGGCCCCAGGTGCCGATCTTGTCGCTCTCGCTCATCAGCGCCTGGTAGACCTTCTCGCTCACCATCACCGCCGAGATCGGCAGGAACGACGCCGACAGTGCCTTGGCGCAGGTCAGGATGTCCGGCTTGATGTTCATCGTCTGGCTGCCCCAGACGTTGCCAGTGCGTCCGAAGCCGCAGATCACCTCGTCGGCGACGAACAGCATGTCGTACTTCTTGCAGACCGCCTGGATCTTCTCGTAGTAGCCCTTCGGCGGGACGATGACGCCGCCGGCGCCCATCACCGGCTCGGCGATCATCGCGGCGACCTGGTCGGCGCCGCCTTCCTTGATGATGAGCGCTTCGAGTTCCTCGGCGCAGCGGGTCGCGAACTGCTCCTCGGTCTCGCCCTCGGCGCCGAAGCGGTAGAAGTGCGGGCAGGTCGTGTGCAGCACGCCCTGGATCGGCAGGTCGAACGAGCGATGGTTCGTGGGCAGGCCGGTGAGGCTCGCCGAGGCGACGGTAACGCCGTGATAGCCCTTGATGCGCGAGACGATCTTCTTCTTCTGCGGGCGGCCCAGCGCGTTGTTCATGTACCACACCATCTTCACGACGGTGTCGTTGGCCTCGGAGCCGGAATTGGCGAAGAACACCTTCGACATCTCGACCGGCGCCATCGACTTCAGCTTCTCCGCGAGGTTGATCGCGGGCTCGTGGGAGCGCTGGTTGAAGGCGTGGTAGAAGGGCAGCTGCTTCATCTGCTCGTAGGCGACGGTCGCCAGGCGCTCGTTGCTGAAGCCCAGGGCGGCCGACCAGAGGCCCGCCATCCCCTCGATGTATTCCTTGCCGTCGTCGTCCATCACGTAGACACCGCGGCCGCGCACGATGGTCAGGGGACCGGTCGCCTCGTGCTTCTTGAAGTTGGTGTAGGGGTGCAGGTGGTGGGCAATGTCCCGCGAGGCATTGGAATTGCCGCGGAAGCTACGAGAAACGTCATTCATGCCGGTACCCCTGAAACAGTTAGGGGCGCACGATAACCCGCCTGAGCATGAAGTTCACTGTGCCTGGCCATGCAAATTTTTTGTGCAATTGACGTGGTCTGGGCCCCGGTGCAACTTGACTGAGATATGCGCGGACGCAGGGCCGGCGGCCCGGGGGGCGCCCTTCTGTGTCAGCCAACGGGGACCATCGAGGGGGTAAATCCATGCACTTCAATCTGCGGCATTCAATGGCGCTGACGGCACTCGCCTGCGCCAGCTTCGCCTTCACACCGGCAGCCGACGCCAAGACTTTCAAATGGGCCAATTCGGGCGACGTCAGCTCGATGGATCCCTACGCCCGGCAGGAGACCTTCCTCCTGACCTTCAACTCGAACATCTACGATCCGCTGATCCGCCGCGACAAGGATCTGAAGCTCGAGCCGGCGCTTGCCACGAAGTGGGGCCAGACCGATCCGCTGACCTGGTTCTTCGATATCCGTCCGGGCGTCAAGTTTCACGACGGCACGCCGCTCACCGCCGACGACATCGTGTTTTCGCTCAATCGCGCCAACGGTCCCGGTTCGAACATGGGCAGCAACTTCGTCTCGGTGAAGGAGATCAAGAAGGCGGGCGACCTGCGCGTCGAGGTCACGACCAAGTATCCCGATCCGCTGCTGGCCGACAAATGGGCGGCGCTCGGCATGATGTCAAAGGCCTGGGCCGAGAAGAACAACGCCGTCAATTCCGCCGACATGACCAAGAACGAGGAGAACTTCGCGACCCGCAACGCGATGGGCACCGGTCCGTTCATGCTCAAGGAGCGCAAGGCCGGCGAGAAGACGATCCTCGTCAACAATCCCAACTGGTGGGACAAGCCCGTCCATAACATCACCGAGGTGATCTTCACGCCGGTGTCGAACCCGGCGACCCGGATCGCGGCGCTCAAGGCCGGCGACATCGACATGACCTACGAGGTCCCGCCGGCCGACACCGAGTCCCTGAAGAAGGACGCCAACGTCAAGGTGCTGGAAGGCCCCGAGACCCGCGTCGTGTTCCTCGGGTTCGACCAGGAGCGGCCCGAGCTGCTCGAGTCGAACGTCAAGGGCAAGAACCCGTTCAAGGACAAGAAGGTCCGCGAGGCCATTCATCGCTCGATCGACGTCGACGCGATCAAGCGGACCGTGATGCGCGGCCAGTCGTTCCCGACCAACCTGATGGTGGCGCCGGGCATCAACGGCTACATGAAGGACCTCGACAAGCGGCCGGCATTGCTGAAGCCCGAAGAGGCCAAGAAGATGCTGGCCGACGCGGGCTATCCCAACGGGTTCGAAGTGGGCATGGATTGCCCCAACGACCGCTACGTCAACGACGAGAAGGTCTGCCAGGCCGTGGTGGCGATGCTGGCCAAGATCGGCGTGAAGGTGAATCTGCGGGCGCAGACCCGCAACCTCTACTTCGCCAAGATCCTGCGCAAAGCCGACCTCAAGCCGGGCGACACCAGCTTCTACATGCTGGGCTGGTCGCCGGCGCAAACCTACGACGTGCACAACGTCTTCGAGGCGCTGATCCAGACCCCGAACGCCGCCACCAAGAAGGGCCAGTTCAACGCCGGTGGCTACTCCAATCCGGCCGTCGACAAGCTGGCCGACTCGATGGAGCAGGAGACCGACAAGGCCAAGCGTGACGCCATGATCCGCGAAGCCACCAAGCTCTATGTCGACGACTTCGCCTATGTCCCCCTGCATCAGCAGGCGGTCGTGTGGGCGGCGCGCAAGAACATCGACCTGGTTCAGCCCGCCGACAACAGCTTCCCGCTGCGCTTCGTGCAGGTGAAGTAGGCGACCTGACGATTTCGACGATCGGCCCCGACCGCACTCACGCGGCCGGGGCCGGTTCGGTTTTGGCGCCTTTCCTGCAGGCGCAGCGTTCGGGCCAAACGATCATCCGATGCTTGCCTTTATCCTGAGACGACTTCTGCAATCGATCGCCGTGCTGCTGGCGGTGGGGGTGGTTGCGTTTTCGCTGTTCCGCTACGTCGGCGACCCGATCAACGCCATGGTCGGACAGGACACGACCATGGAGGAACGTGCCGAGCTGCGCACCAAGCTCGGCCTGAACGATCCCGCGCCGATCCAGTTCTTCCACTTCATTGCCAATGCCGTGCAGGGCAAGTTCGGGCTTTCCTACCGGACCTCGGAGCCGGTCGGGCGGCTGATCCTCGAGAGGTTGCCGGCCACGCTCGAACTGTCGTTTTGCGCCGCCGTCTTCGCGCTGTTCGTCGGGGTGCCGATGGGCGTCTACACCGGCCTCTATCCCAAGCACTGGTCGAGCAGGCTGTTCCAGGCGGTGTCGCTCATCGGCATCTCGCTGCCGACCTTCCTGATCGGCATCCTTCTGATCCTCGTGTTCGCCGTTTGGCTGCGGCTGCTGCCGTCGTTCGGACGCGGCGAGACCGTGCAGATCGGTTGGTGGACCACCAATTTTCTGACGTGGTCGGGCCTCAAGGCGCTCATCCTGCCCTCGATCACGCTCGGCCTGTTCCAGCTCACCCTGTTGATGCGCCTGGTGCGGTCGGAGATGCTGGAAGTGATGCGCGCCGACTACATCAAGTTCGCGCGGGCGCGGGGCCTCACCAACCGCGCCATCAATTTCGGCCATGCGCTCAAGAATACGCTGGTGCCGGTCATCACCGTCACCGGCCTGCAACTCGGCGCCTTGATCGCCTTCGCCATCGTCACCGAGACGGTGTTCGCGTGGCCCGGCGTCGGCCAGCTTTTCATCCAGTCGGTGCAGTTCTCCGACATTCCCGTGATGGCGGCCTATCTGATGCTGATCGGGCTGCTGTTCGTGCTGATCAACCTCACGGTCGATCTTCTTTATTTCGTCGTCGATCCGCGCCTGCGCAGCCAGGGCGGCACGGCGCGCGTTGCAGGGCACTGACATGACGGCAGGGTCGGAACAATCCGGATGGCTGCATCGCGCGGCCGACAGCGACATCTGGTGGAGCTTCAAGTCCTCGCCGATGACCGTGGCCGCCGCCATCGGCACCGTCGTGATCGTGGCCGTGGCCTTTCTGTCGCCGGTGCTGGCGCCGCACACGCCATTCGATCCGGCGACGCTCAGCCTCTCCGACGGTCTCAAGCCGCCGGTGTTGCTGTCGGCCGACGGTGACTGGGCATTCCCCCTGGGTACCGACGACCAGGGGCGCGATATCCTCTCGTCGATCATGTACGGCACCCGGCTGTCCCTGGTCGTCGGGTTCGCCTCGGTCGCCGTCGCCATGACGCTCGGTATCACGCTCGGCCTGCTGAGCGGCTATCTCGGCGGCGCCGTCGATGCGCTCATCATGCGTATCGCCGACGTGCAGCTGACGTTTCCGGCCATCCTGGTGGCGCTGCTGATCGACGGCATCGTGCGCGGCATCATCTCGGTGAAGCGGCATGACGAGATCGCGATCTATGTCATCGTCGGCGCCATCGGTCTCTCGTTCTGGGTCCAGTACGCCCGCACCGTGCGCGGCTCGGTGATGGTCGAGAAGAACAAGGAGTACGTCCAGGCGGCGCGGGTGATCGGCCTGTCGCCGATGCTCATCATGATCCGCCACGTGTTGCCCAATGTCACCGGGCCGGTGCTGGTCATCGCTACGATCAATCTGGGGCTCGCCATCATCACCGAGGCGACGCTGTCGTTCCTCGGCGTCGGCCTGCCTTCGACCGAGCCGTCGCTCGGCACGCTGATCCGCCTCGGCAACGAGGTGCTGCAATCCGGCGATTGGTGGATCACCTTGTTTCCCGGCATCACGCTCGCGGCACTCGTTCTGGCGGTGAACCTGCTCGGCGACTGGCTGCGCGACGCGCTCAATCCGAAGCTTCGATAGGGCACGCCCCGATGGCCGCCGCATCGAACAACCAGCCTCTTCTCGAAGTCCGCAACCTCCGCGTCGAGTTCCCGACACGCCGGGGCACCCTGCTCGCGGTCGACGACGTTTCGTTCGACATCGCGCCCGGCGAGGTGCTGGGCGTGGTGGGCGAGTCGGGCGCCGGCAAGTCGCTGACCGGCAATGCCATCATCGGCCTGCTGGAGCCGCCGGGCCGGGTTGCCGGCGGCGAAATCCGCCTCGAGGGCCGGCGTATCGACAATCTGCCCTACGAGGAGATGCGCAAGGTGCGCGGCGCCCGCATCGGCGCCATCTTCCAGGACCCGCTGACCAGCCTCAATCCGCTCTATTCGGTGGGCCATCAGCTCGTCGAGACCATTCAGACGCATCTTCCGCTGTCGGCTTCCCAGGCACGGACGCGGGCGATCGAGCTCCTTAAGGAAGTCGGCATCCCCGGTGCCGAGATGCGCATCGACCACTACCCGCACCAGTTCTCCGGCGGCATGCGCCAGCGGGTGGTGATCGCGCTGGCGCTGTGCGCGGGCCCGCGCCTGATCGTGGCCGACGAGCCGACGACGGCTCTCGACGTGTCGATCCAGGCACAGATCATCGCCCTCCTGAAGCGGCTCTGCCGCGAACATGGAACGGCAGTGATGCTGGTGACGCACGACATGGGCGTAATCGCCGAAACCGCCGACCGCGTGGCCGTGATGTATGCCGGTCGCATCGCCGAGATCGGGCCGGTGCGCGACGTGGTGAAACACGCCAGGCATCCCTACACCGGGGGCCTGATGGGCTCCATCCCGAGCCTCGGCGTTCGCACCGAGCGCCTGACCCAGATCGACGGTGCGATGCCGCGGCTGACCGAAATTCCCCGGGGCTGCGCCTTCAACCCGCGCTGCACCGTGCGCGGCCAGCGATGCCTCGTGGAGAGGCCCGATCTCATGGCGGCGGGTACGACGCGTGCTGCCTGCTGGCTGCACGACCGCGGCGGCGTCGGTCCGGCCCCCGACAAGGAGACGGTCGATGCCTGACGGCAGCGGCACCCAGTTCGTCCGCATCACGGGCCTGAAGCGCCACTTCGACGTCTCGGCGCCGTGGCTTGTGCGCACCATCGAGCGTCGGCCGCGCCAGGTCGTCCAGGCGGTCGACGGTATCGACATCGAGATCGCCAAGGGCGAAACCTTCTCGCTGGTGGGCGAGTCGGGTTGCGGCAAGTCGACGGTGGCGCGCCTCGTGGTGGGCCTCTATCCGCCGTCGGCCGGTCGCATCGAAATCGACGGCAACGACATGGCGGGCCGTCACAGCCGCGCCGACATGGCGGCGCTGCGCCGGCGGATGCAGATGATCTTCCAGGATCCGTACGCCAGCCTCAATCCGCGCTGGCGCGTGTTCGACATCATCGCCGAGCCGATCCGTGCCTTCGGCCTCTCCACCGGCAAGGCCGATCTCGAAGCCCGCGTCGCGGCGCTCCTGCGGCAGGTGAAGCTGAACCCGGCCGATGGCCGCAAGTATCCGCATGAATTCTCGGGCGGCCAGCGCCAGCGCATCTCGATCGCGCGGGCGCTTGCCAGCGAGCCGGAATTCCTGGTGTGCGACGAGCCGACGTCGGCGCTCGACGTCTCGGTGCAGGCGCAGATCCTGAACCTGATGGTCGACCTGCAGCGGCGGCTGCAGCTCACCTACCTGTTCATCAGCCACAACCTGGCGGTCGTCTATCACATCTCCACGCGCGTCGGCGTGATGTACCTCGGCCGCCTGGTCGAGGTCGCCCCGACCGACACGCTTTTCCGGCGGCCGAAGCACCCCTACACGCGGATGCTGCTCGACACGATCCCCGACCTCGAGATGACGGGCCGCCAGCGCAGCCCGGTCGGCGGCGAGGTCCCGAGCCCGATCAATCCGCCCTCGGGCTGCTCCTTCCATCCGCGCTGTCCGTTCGCCAACGACCGCTGCAAGAGCGAGCGTCCCAAGGCGCTGCCGATCGAGGGCGGCACCGTGGCCTGCCACGCGATCGAGGAAGGCCGGCTGCCGATCGAGGACCGGACCTACGCGCTCAATACCTGACGCCAGCTCCTAGAGGGGGCGTTCGTATCAAGCCTGATGTGCGTCGACGGACGCCGAGCGTGCTTGATCTGTGGCGGGGCTCGCTTACGATCCGGACCAACAATTTCAATGGAGACTCAAGGATGCCGGTCATCAACCGCATTGCCTCGTTCCACAAGGACATGACGGCGTGGCGCCATGACATTCACAGCCATCCGGAAACGGCCTTCGAGGAAGTGCGGACGGCCGACGTCGTCGCGGCCAAGCTGGAGAGCTTCGGCATCGAGGTCCATCGCGGCCTCGCCAAGACCGGCGTCGTGGGCGTGCTGCGCTCCGGCACCTCCGGGCGCGCGATCGGCCTGCGCGCCGACATGGATGCGCTCGACGTGCACGAGACCAACGAGTTCGATCACAAGTCGACGATCCCGGGCAAGATGCACGCCTGCGGCCATGACGGTCACACCGTGATGCTGCTGGGCGCCGCCAAGTATCTCGCCGAGACCAAGAACTTCGACGGCACGGTCTACTTCATCTTCCAGCCGGCCGAGGAGAACGAGGGCGGCGGGCGCGTGATGGTGGAAGAGGGGCTGTTCGAGAAGTTCCCGGTCGAGGGCGTCTACGGCATGCACAACATCCCGGGCATCCCCGTCGGCAAGTTCGCCGTCCGGCCCGGTCCGATGATGGCGGCTTACGACATCTTCGAGGTCGTGCTGAAGGGCGTCGGCGGCCACGGCGCGATGCCGCAGCACACGATCGATCCGGTGGTCGTCGGCGCGCACATCGTGACGGCGCTGCAGTCGATCGTGGCACGCAACGTCGACCCGATGGACACCGCCGTCGTCTCGACGACGCAGATCCATGCCGGCGACGCCTGGAACGTGATCCCTCAGGAATGCGTGCTGCGCGGCACGGTCCGCACCTTCAAGAAGCCGGTGCAGGACCTGATCGAAAAGAACATCGAGAAGATCTCGCGCAACGTCGCGGCGGGCTTCGGCGCCGAGGTCGCGAAGTGGCGCTACGAGAAGCGCTACCCCGCGACCGTGAACAGCGTGCAGGAGACCGAGTTCGCGGCTCAGGCGGCGGCCTCGCTGGTCGGACTGGAGAACGTGAACCGCAATCCGACGCCGGCCATGGGCTCCGAGGACTTCGCCTGGATGCTGCTCAAGAAGCCGGGCTGCTACATCTGGGTCGGCAACGGGGATGGCGTCGGAAGCTGCATGGTCCACAATCCGGGCTACGACTTCAACGACGAGATCCTGCCACTCGGCGCGTCCTACTGGGCGACCCTTGTGGAGCAACAGCTCGCGCGCGAGGCGATGCCGCAGGCGGCGGAGTAAATCGAACCTCCAACCTGCGACGCGGTCGTGTCGGGTCTGCACCCTTACGCCAACGCCCGTATCGGGCTGGCGACGATGCACGAGAAGGAGCGGGCGCTCGGGCCCGCCTTCCGGCGCGTGCTCGGCGCGGACGTCGTCGCCGTGCCTGAACTCGACACCGACACGCTCGGCACCTTCTCCGGCGAGGTGCCGCGGCCCGACGTACTGGTCGAGACCTCACTGCTCAAGGCCGAGTTGGCCTTCCGGACGATGGACGTCGATTGCGCGGTCGCGAGCGAGGGCAGCTACGGGCCGATCGACCGGGTGCCGCTGATCTCGTGCGGCGTCGAGATCCTGGCCTTCGTCGATCGCAAGCGCGGCCTGCGGCTGGTCGACACCTTCCCGACCCGCCATTCGAGCTGGCGGCTGTCGCGCTTCCGCGCCGGCGATCCCGCGCGCCTCACCGTACTGCGCGCCATGGGCTTCCCGCGCTATGGGGTGTTCGTCGCCTGCAGCAGCGACATGGATCATCCCGTGAAGGGCCTCGCCACCGAGGAAGAAGTGATCGCCACCATGGACCGCGAAGCCGAACGCTCGACCGAGGGGCTGGCGGTCCTCTATTCGGACATGCGGGCGCATCGCAACCCGACCCGCATGAAGGTGCTGCGCGCGGCCGGCTGGCAGCTCGCCAAACGCCTGCAGTGCCTCTGCCCGAAATGTCAGGCACCGGGCTTCGGCCACATCGAGTCGCGGCGCGGCCTGGCGTGCGAGGCCTGTGGCGACCCCACCCACTGGATTCACTTCGAGGTCGACGGCTGCTCCGTTTGTGGCCACGTCGAGACCCACCCGCGCAAGGACGGCCGCAAGACCGCCCCGAAGCTTTCGTGCGGGAGTTGTCGCACGGCAGAGAATACTCCCGTCGTCCTGAGCGGAGCGCCGTAGGCGCGCAGTCGAAGGACCTCTTTTCTGGCGCACGGCGCGTTGAGGCAAAAAGAGGTCCCTCGACTTCGCTGCGCTCCGCTCGGGACGACGGTGGGGGCTAAGCCGCCAGGTCGGTCGCGAGATGGAACAGGCAGTCGCCGCGTTCGCAGCGGGCGGGGACGCGCTTGCAGAGGACGAGGCCGGCGCGCTTGAACGTCACGACCTCGGGCTCGCGCCACGGCGTGTGGTGGAAGTGGATGCGGCCGGCCGGCTGGCCTTCCTTCACCTCGTCGCCCAGCTCGACCAGCGGCTCGAACAGGCCGCCGTCCGTCGCATAGACGTAGTAGTCGTCGCCGCCGATCTCGGTGAAGCGCGTCTTCGTGGGCGCGGGCACGGGTCCCTGCAGCAGGCCGACATGCGCGAGCACGCGGCGCATCCCGTCCTCCGCGACCTTGAGCGAACCCGGTGTCACGAGGCCGCCGCCGCCCAACTCGGTGCCCATGCCGACCACGCCCTGGCGGTAGGAGGCCGAGGTGAAGGTGCGGCCGCCGCCCTGTGGCGCGGCCGAGATGTAGCTCACCGGCGCGCCGAAGGCCTTCAGCAGGCCCATGACCTTCTCCATCCGCGCGCCGTCCTGGTGGCGCGGCGCCAGCGCGCTCGGGATGTAGGTGAGCGAGCTGCCGCCGGAATGGAAGTCGAAGGCGTAGTCGAAACCGGGCAGCAGCGCGTGCTCGATCCAGTAGGCGATCTGCTGGGTGATCGTGCCATCGGCATCGCCGGGGAAGGAGCGGTTGAGGTTGCCCTCGTCGATCGGCGAGGTGCGGCGGCCTTCCATCGCGGCGGGGAAGTTCGCGGACGGCAGGATCACCAGCCGGCCCTTGATGTCCCTGGGCTCGATCGCGCGGATCAGGTTGCCCAGCCCGATCTGGCCTTCCCATTCATCGCCGTGGTTGCCGGCCTGCATCAGCACGTTGGGACCATCGCCGTTCTTGATGCGCACGATGGGGATCGGGATCCAGCCATAGGCCGAGCGATGCACAGAATGCGGCACGCGCACGAAGCCGGTGGCCTTGCCCTCGGCGTTGAGGTCGATGTCCGGCGTGAGGCGGCTCATCGCGGTGAACTCGGTGGACTTGAGCGTTGCGTCGGTCATGTCAGCGTCTCTCGCTACGGGGATCGAGGGCATCCTGCAGTCCGTCGCCCAGGAAGTTGAAGGCGATCACGGTCAGGAAGATCAGAAGGCCGGGCCACAGCGCCAGCACGGGCGCTTCCTGAAGAAGCTCCTGCGCGCCGGTCAGCATGTTGCCCCAGCTCGCGGCCGGCGGCTGGATGCCGAGGCCGAGGAACGACAGGGTCGATTCGAACAGGATCAGCGTGCCGACCGACATGGTCGTGGCGACGACCAGCGTGCCGGCCGTGTTGGGCAGGATGTGGCGGAACATGATCCGCTGCGGTCGGGCGCCCAGCGCCACGGCGGCGCGCGTGAAGTCGCGGGCCTTCAGGGACAGCGTCTCGGCGCGCACCAAACGCGCGACGGTGGTCCAGCCGGTCAAGGCCACGATCACCACGATGCGGTAAAGCGAGAACATCTCCGACTGCGCGATCTCGGCCGGAATGCCGAGCTTCCGCGGGTCGACCGCCGCCAGCACGATCAGCAGCGGCAGCAGCGGCAGCGAGATCACGCCGTCGGTGAGACGCATCAGGAAGGCGTCGAGCCGTCCGCCGAGATAGCCGGCGACGACGCCAATGAAGGCGCCGAGGATCGCCGAGAGCAGCGCTCCCGAAATGCCGACCAGCAGCGAGACGCGGCCGCCGTCGAGCAGGCGCTGGAAGAGGTCTCGGCCGAGATCGTCGGTGCCCAGCCAGTGCTGAGCGGACGGTCCCTCGAAGCGGCGGAAGAGATCGGTCTGGCTGGGATCGACGCCGCGCAGCTCGGCGATCAGCGGGGCTGCGAGGGCCAGCACCAGCATGACCGACAGGAACGCCAGCGAGGCCCAGGCGAGCCGGTGGCGCAGCAGGCGCCGCCACGCCGCGGGACGGGCAGCCACCGCCGTCATGGCGTTGCGTCCGCCAGCGAGACGCGCGGGTCGACCCAGGCATAGGCGAGGTCGGCCAGCAGGTTGCCGGCGATGGTGGCGGCCGTGGCCACCAGCAGGCCGACAAGGGCGAGGTTGTAGTCGTTCTCGAGGATGGCCTGGTAGATCGCCTTGCCCATGCCGGGCCAGGCGAACATCGTCTCGGTGATCAGCGCCCCCGAGACCAGGCCGCCGAACGACAGGGCCAGGATCGTCAGGACCGGTGACAGCGCGTTGGCGAAGGCGTGGCGCCACAGGACGAGGCGCTCCGGGGCGCCCTTGGCCCGCGCCGTCCGCACATAGTCCTGGCGCAGCGCCTCGATCATCGCGCCGCGCATGAAGCGGGTGTAGCCGCCGAGCTGGACGAGGGTGAGGGTCAGGACCGGCAGCGCCAGATGGCGAAGCTGCTCGGTCAGCGCCAGGTCCCAGGGCATGCCGGGGCGGATGTCGGCCATGCCGCCGGCCGGCAGCCAGCCGAGCTTCACGGCGAACAGGGAGATCAGCAGCAGTGCCAGCCAGAAGGGCGGGGCGGAAATGCCGCCGAAGCACAGGAGGTTGATCAGGTAATCGGCGCGGCTGCGCGGATGGGCGGCGGCCCACATGCCGAGCGGCAGTGCGATCGCGACGGAGATCACGAAGGCGAGGCCTGCCAGCAGCAGCGTGTTGAGGAGGCGCGGCCACAGGACGGTCAGGACCGGCTGGCCGAAGGAGCGCGAGTAGCCGAAATTGCCCTGCAGGGCCTGCAGCAGCCAGGCGAGGTATCGCTCGAAGAGTGGCTTGTCGAGACCGTAGGCGGCGCGCAGGCGGGCGGCGTCGGCGCTGGTCATGGTCGGGTCGCCCGAGATCATCATGTCGATCGGATCGCCCGGCATCAGGCCGATCAGCAGGTAGACCACGAGGCTCATCAGCAGGAGCGTGACGGCGGTCTGGACGGCGCGCGCCACGAAATAGCGGCTCATGCCCTCGTCCTGCCGGGACGATCGCGAGCGGGTTGCTCGAGAGTAAGGAAAGGTCCTTCGCTGCGCTCAGGATGACAACACTTCCTGCACCGGCGCACTGCGCCAACTACAGCAACATTGTCATCCTGAGCGAAGCGAAGGACCTTTGAGTTAAATGGGATGGCACGGCTCATCTTGGGGAGCGTGCCATCTAGTTTTCCCAGCGCCATTGCTCGACCCACAGGGTCGAACTGTTGAGGGTGCCGGTCGGCGTCACGCCCTTGAGGGGCTTGGGAATCACGAAGGGATCGACGCGGAAGAACAGCGGCAGGGACGGCAGGTCGTCGGCTGCCAGCCTCTGGATTTCGGCGAACAGGGCGCGTCGCTTGACGACGTCAAGTTCGCGCTCGGCTGCGTCCAGCGCCTTGTCCATCTCGGGATTGGCGTATCCCGGGTAGTTCTGGCCGCTCCAGCCATTGTCGGCCGAGGGGATTTCCTTGGAGTGCAGCGAGGATCGGGGCACGCCTTCCGGACGCTGCACCCAGGCATACATGCCGAGCCCGCTGTAGGTCCGCTTGCCCATCGCGTCGAAGAAGATGCGGGGCGTTTCGGCCTTGAGGCGGACTTCTATGCCGACCTGGCGGAGCTGGCTCTGGATCACCTGCGCCACCAGCTCGCGGACGCGGTTGCCGGCGGTGGTGCCCAGCTCGATCGATAGTTTCTCGCCGGCCGCGTTGTGGCGGACGTTGTTGCGGAGGGTCGAGAAGCCCGCCTCGTCGAGCAGCTTGCGGGCGGCCGCGGCGTCGTAGCCGTACTGGCGCGCCGCGGGGCTGAACATCGGGTCGAGCTCGCTGATGCCGCCATGGGCGATCGGCTGCTTGCCCTCGAACAGCTTCTCCGAGATGGCCTTGCGGTCGATGGCCAGCAGCATGGCCTGGCGCACGCGCCGGTCGGCCAGCAGCTTGTTGTCCAGGTTGACGTCGATGTGCTCCCAGATCAGTGCCGGCTTGTAGACGACGTTGTACTTGTCCTTGTGGCGCTTCTCGAAGGCGATGGCCTGGTCGAGCGAAAGGCCGAGCTCGCCCAGCACATAGTCGACGCTGCCCGACAGCAGATTGGCCTCGAGTGCCGCCGTATTCTCGATGATGCGGACGGTGATGCGCTTGAAGGAGGGCTTCTGGCCGGTCCAGGTCGGGTTCGGCTCCAGCACGACGCGGCTGCCGGGCTGGATCTCGGTCAGCCGGTAGGGGCCGAAGGCGAGACCGGGATTGGTCGACTGCGTGTCGTAGGCGGTCTTGTTGCGATACTCAGCCGGGTTGGCGTCGAAGATGGGCTTTTCAATATGGGCCGGCAGGAGCTGCAGGCCGATACTGTTGTAGTCGAAGGTGACGCGGTCGATCGTCATGGTGAAGCGACGGTCGTCCTTCACGTCGAGCTTGATGATTCGCTTGTAACCTTCTGACGATGCGACGCCGGACAGCGGATGCTTGCCGACTTCGAGCGTGAAGGCCACGTCCTTCGCCGATACCGGCGTGCCGTCGCCCCAGCGCATGTCGCGCAGTTCGACGTCGATCTCCATGCCTTTCTTGCCGTCGACAAGATCGACGACCCGGGCCTTGCCGTTCTCGATGGTGGGCAGTTCGGTGCAGACGAGGCACACGAGCTTCCACTCCGCGTCGTAGGCGGTGACCGGCCGCGCTGTCATGTTGGCGATCAGCGACTTGGCCAGCATGGAGCTGATGATCGGGTTCCAGGTGCCCGGCATCTGCGTCATGGCCACGACGAGTTCGTCCTTGGCCTGAGCGGGAGAAGCGAAGGCGCCGAGCGCCAGGATGAAAGAGAAAATGCGGCGGATCATGTCCGCCGCACCCTAGCAAAGAGCTGGCTAGCGGCCCAGCGGCCGTGGCGTCGGCGGGCGGCCGCCATGGCTCGCCGACCACTTCTCGGGCGCCTCGAGGAAAGCGCGCGTTTCGACGAGGCCCTTCTCGTCGAAATACTTGTGCTTTTCGGCCGCCTCGAGCGCATCCCACCAGGTGGCGAGCGCGTGCAGCTTCACGCCGGCCGCGGCCAGCATCTCGATGCTCTGCGGGAAGATGCCGTAGTGGAACACCACGAAGCAGTCCGTGACCTTGGCCTCGGCCTTCTTCAGCGCCTCGATGAAGACCAGCTTGCTGCCGCCGTCGGTCGCGAGATCCTCGACCAGCAGGACGCGCTTGCCGGGTTTCAGTTCGCCCTCGATCTGGGCCATGCGGCCGAAGCCCTTGGGCTGCTTGCGCACGTAGATCATCGGCTTCTTGGCCAGCGCCGCCAGGAAGGCGGCGAACGGGATGCCCGCGGTCTCGCCACCGGCCACCACGTCGATCTTGCTCCAGCCGATGGTCTTTTCGATCATCTTGTGGGCGTGGGCCATGATCTTGGCGCGCGCCTCCGGGAACGAGATGATCTTCCGGCAGTCGATATAGACCGGGCTCGCCCGCCCGGAGGTGAAGATGTACGGGTTCTCCGGCCGGCAGTGGATCGCCTCGATCTCCAGCAGGTGACGGGCGGTGTCCCGCGCTTCCGGGGTACCGCTGCCGCGGTCCGGATTCGCGTTCCCGTTCAGCTTCTTGGCAGCCTTGCTTGAAGTGGCAGGGCCAGTCGATTTCGCCTTCTTCTTCGTCGCCATGCTGCTTTTTCCCCCACGCCGCTTGCGACAAAATGACGGGCGTGTGTTTAGCGTTCGTACAAAGGACCGGCAAGGGCGTGGCGTCGAATCACGCGTGCTAGGCCAGAAATTTTAGTCGGTTTCGAGTGAGGACTTTTGTTTGGTCGCCGCCACCGGGAGGTGCCAGCCCCGGTAGATCGACATCAACCGCAGGAACAGGCAGATTCCGGCCCCAGCGGCGGCCGTCGGCAGGGCGGGAAGGCCGAGCCAGAACCCGATCGCGATCGCCCCGGCGCCGGCCAGGGCGGCCACGGCGTAGAGTTCCGAACGCAGGACGGTCGGTACCTGGAGGGTGAGGAGGTCGCGGGCCACGCCGCCACCGATGCAGGTGACCATTCCCAGCAGGGCAGCCATCAGCGGACTGAGACCATAGGCCAGGGCCTTCTGCGTGCCGGTGACGGCGAACAGGCAGAGGCCGGCAGCATCGAACAGCAGGACCGGCGTGCGCACCCGGTCGATCAGGTGCGAGGCGAAGAAGCCCGTCAGACCGGCCGCGACGGTCACGGCGAGGTAGCGCCAGTTGTCGAAGGCGGCGGGCGGAACGGCACCGATCATCAGGTCGCGGAAGATGCCGCCGGCCACCCCGGCCGCCCAGGCGACGACCAGCACGCCGAACAGGTCCAGACGCTTGTGGACGCCCCGTGTCGCGCCACTGATGGCGAAGACGAAGGTCGCGGCGAGGTCCATTGCGTCGAAAAGCATGGCTGGGACATTACAGCGATTGCCCGCCGCCGCCGAGATGGCAGAGTGCGGTCATGGAAACCGCATGACCGAGACGTCTGGCTACTTTCGCGGCTTCCGCCGCTTCGTCCGTCCGCGCACCCGCCTGCTGGTCGCCCTCGCGGCCGGCTTCGCCCTGTTCCTGTTGCTGCCCAAGGACATGCGCATCGAGACGAGGGGGCTGCTGGCCTGGGACCTGGCGGCGTTTCTCTACATCGTGACCACGCTGCGCATGATCGCGAAGTCCACGGTCGACACCTGCTATGCCCGGGCGGCCGCCTACGACGAGGGCGACTGGATCATCCTGCTTGTCGTGATCGTGAGCGCCGGCGCGAGCTTTGCGACGATCTTCTCGGAACTCGCGATGCTCAAGACGCCCCACGCCTCGCTGTTTCACGCCCTGGCAATTTCGGGTGCAACCGTCGCGCTGTCCTGGACGTTCACGCACCTCGTGTTCACCCTGCATTACGCCAACGTCTACTACCGTCCCGACGACGACGGGCCGGGTGGCCTGGAGTTTCCGGGAAACCGGCCCCCGGACTACCGGGATTTCCTCTATTATTCGTTCGTGATCGGATGTGCGTCGCAGACCGGCGACGTCGGCACGGTGTCGCCCGCCATGCGCCGCGTGACGCTCGTCCACGGCATCGTGTCCTTCACCTTCAACACCGCGATCCTGGCCCTCACCATCAACGTCGGAGCGAGCCTCGTATCATGAGCAGCAAGCGTTCGGAGATCGGCACCGGCAGGGACATCCTGGCCCTCGTCCTGCTCGTCGGCCTTTGCCTTGGAGTAGGCGGGCTGGGCGGCGCGGTCACGGCGGAGAGCGTCACCACCTGGTACACCACGCTCACCAAACCGTCCTTCAACCCGCCCAACTGGATTTTCGGTCCGGTGTGGACGGCGCTTTACATCCTGATGGGAGTCGCGGCCTGGCGGGTGTGGCGCGCGGCCGACCGCGACACAGCGCGCGGGCCCCTGGCCGTCTTCGCCCTGCAACTGGCCGTCAACCTGGGCTGGAGCGTCGCGTTCTTCGGCCTGCGCAATCCCGGTCTGGCCGTGATCGTGATCCTGGCGCTCGACCTGCTCGTGCTCGCGACGGCGCTGATGTTCCGCCGCATCGACCGGCTGGCCGCGTGGCTGCTCGTGCCCTATCTCGCCTGGATCTCCTTCGCGACCCTGCTGAACGTCACGATCTGGCGCCTGAACTAGCGTCGGGCGTTCGGGTCAGTCCTGCGTCCCGACCTTCCACACCGGGAACGGGTCGGGGAAGCGCGCCCACAAAGAAGGCCCCATCGACATCTCGGCATTGGTGAGCAGGCAGGCATCGAGGCGGCGGCTCAGCTCCTTTCTGTCCATGCCCTTCGTGCCGATGAAGACGATCTCCTGCCGGCGGTCGCCATAGGGGCTCTTGAAGGAGTTGCGGATCGTGGCGCGCCAGGTCGAATCCTGCGGCCAGTCCTCACGCTTGACCGCGGCCCACCAGGCACCGGCGGCCTCGTGGCGCAACATGCCGCCGGCCTGCGACACCGAGCCGGCGAGGTTCATACGGGAGGCCAGCCAGAAAAAGCCCTTCGAGCGGATCACACCATCCCATCGGCCGTTCAGCAGCGCATAGAGGCGCATCGGGTTGAACGGGCGGCGGGCCTTGTAGACGAAGCTCCAGAACCCGTAGGTCTCGCTCTCGGGCGTATGGATTCCCTGTAGCTCCTTCATCCAGCCGGGCGCCTGGCTCGCCTTCTCGTAGCTGAAGAGCCCGGTGTCGAGAATCGAGCCGGGGGGCACTCGGCCGTGTTCGCTGGTGACGATGCGAGCCGTGGCGTTCAGGCGGCGCAGCATGTTCGTCAGGAAGCCCAACTCGTCGGCTGTCACGAGATCGGACTTGTTGACGACGATCACGTCGGCGAATTCGACCTGCTCGACCAGCAGATCGACGACGGTCCTGGTGTCCTCCGGCTGGGCGGTCTGGCCGCGCTGCTGCAGGAAGTCGGCCGAACTGAAATCCTCGAGGAAGGCCTTGGCGTCGACGACCGTGGCCATGGTGTCCAGCCGGGCGACCTGAGAGAGACTATCCCCGCCTTCATCCTCGAATTCGAAGGTGGCGGCGACCGGCATCGGCTCGGAGATGCCGGTCGATTCGATCAGCAGGTAGTCGAAGCGGCCTTCGGCGGCCAGCCGCTTCACTTCGAGCAAGAGATCCTCCCGCAGGGTGCAGCAGATGCACCCGTTGGACATCTCGACGAGCTTCTCCTCGCTTCGGCTGAGTTCGGCACCGCCCTGCCTGATGAGAGCGGCGTCGATGTTGATCTCGCTCATATCGTTGACGATCACCGCGACCTTCCGGCCCTCGCGATTGTTCAGGACGTGGTTGAGCAGCGTCGTCTTGCCGGCCCCGAGATATCCCGACAGCACGGTCACCGGTAACCTAGTCATCGCAAGTCTCCGCATCGAGGCACAGGAAGAGGCGCGTCAGCCCGTGGCGCGCGACGGGCGGCGAGCGATGGACGATCGCGTCGTTCCCGGCCTGGACGACGCCCTTGAACAGGCCGACGGAAAAGCGCGGCAACTCGTTCAGCGGGCCGCGATACCGTCGCTGGCCGCGCAGGGCTGCGTCGGCGCGCTCGGGCGGCAGCCACTGGGTTCCGGGGCCTCGGTAGGTCGCATTGAGGCGGAGGCCCACATAGTCGCGATGGAAGCGCCAGCAAGCATCGTGATTGATGGCCTCGAGGCGGACGTTAACCGCTTCGCAGCGCGCGATCTGGGCGAAGCAGTCGACCAGCATCGCGATGTCGCCGATCAGCCAGTCGCGCTGCGGGGACGGGGGCAGCGCTACCCCGTCGGCCAGCCGCTGCAGCGGCGCCGTCGCGCTCCCCGGAGCGGTGACGAACTGGCCCTCGGGCAGTTGAGAGGCGGGGAGGCCGTCGAGCCATTGCGACTGTCCTTCGGGCGCGGATCGGCGCCAGATCGCCAGGGTCTGAGTGCCCGTGGCGATTTGCGCGAGACAGCCCGCGGACGACGCCACGATGACGGGCCCGGACGGAAGGGCAGCCTCCTGTCTCAGGGCTACGGCCGAATACCTCACGCTGGCGTCTCCGGATAAATGAAACAGTATAACATATCATCTCTATACCGAATCCGGGGGCGCTGGCAAAGAGCCTGGATCAGTCGTGGGTTTCGTGGCTCGGCGCGCTGTCGTGGCGGCTGATGTCGTTTCCGTCGTCGCGCTTAAGTTCCATGAAGACCACCGACGACAGCACCGTCATGACCCCGAGGATGAGGAAGGCCTGCTGCACGCCGTAGATCATCGTGGCCGCATGAGTGTGCAGTCCGACCGGCACGAACAGGGCGGCGATCAGCGAGGCGCCGGCCACGCCGAAGCTGATGGCGAGCTGCTGGCCGGTGGCGGCAATGGTGCTGGCGCCGCTGGTCTGCGGGCCCGAGACGTCGGCATAAACCAGCGTGTTCATGCTGGTGTATTGCATCGACGTGAAGAAGCCGAGCACGAAGGCCTGCAGGACGATGCGCCAGATCGGCGTCTCCGCGCCCACCGTGGCGAACGACATGATGAGCAGGCCGACCACGATCGTGTTGAACACCAGCACGTTGCGATAACCGAGGCGCGCCAGGATCGCGGGCATGAACGTCTTGAGGCCGATCGAGGCGATGGCCTGCGGCAGTACCAGCAGGCCCGACTGGATCGGCGAGAAGCCGAGCCCGACCTGGTAGAGCAGGGGAAACAGGAAGGGAATGCCGCCCAGTCCGAGCCGCGTGAAGAACCCGCCGTTCACTGCCGCGCGGAAGGTCCTGATCCTGAACAGTGCGAGATCGAGCAACGGGAACGCCGTCAGCGAGGCCCGGATGCCGTAGCCCGCGAGCAACAGGGCGGCCACGGCGAGCAGACCGAGGATCTCGCCGCGCGACAGCGAATTGTCGCCGAAGACTTCCAGCACATAGGACAGGAGGGCGATGCCGCCGCCGAACAGGATGAGGCCGAGCACGTCGAGCGGATGGGTCTTGTCCTCCCGATAGTCGGGCAGGTAGCGCCGGATGAAGTAGAGGCCAACGATCCCGACCGGGATGTTGACGAAGAACACCACGCTCCAGTGCAGCCAATGGACGATCGCGCCGCCGGCCACAGGGCCGACCATCGGGCCGATCAGGGCCGGGATCGCGACGAAGCTCATGGCGCGCACCAGGTCGGCCTTGCCGAAGGTGCGTGCGAGAGTCATGCGACCGACCGGCATCATCATGGCCCCGCCGGCACCCTGGATGACACGGCACGCGACCAGCATCTCGATGCTGGTGGAGAGGCCGCAGAGCAGCGAGCCCACGCAGAACAGGCCGATGGCGGCGGCAAAGACGCGCCGCGTGCCGAACCGGTCGGCCATCCAGCCGCTCACCGGGATGAACACGGCGAGGCTCAGCGTGTAACTCGCCAGTACCGACTTCACGTTGAGCGGCGTCACGTCCATGGCCTGCGCGATGGCCGGTACGGCCGTGTTCAGGATGGTCGTGTCGAGGGACTGCATGAAGAACGCCACCGCGACCAGCCACGGCAACAGGCGTTTGATGCTCTCGTCCGGCGGGGCGTTCTCGGGCGTCGTCATGGGCTGGCGCACAGTGTTGCCCCGGACGGGCAGCGGACGCAACGCGGCGTCTGGGCTAGGCTTCGGCAGGAGAGCCGCATGTACCGTATTGTCGTTTCACTCTTCGTCCTGTGGGCGGCTGGTGCGGGAGCCCAGGCACCGTCCGCACCGCAGCTCGCCAACCCCGCCTCGGTCAATTGCACACGGCAGGGCGGCACGCTCGCCATCGAACGGCGACCCGATGGCGGCCAGTTCGGCGTCTGCGTCTTCACCGACAATTACCAATGCGAGGAGTGGGCGCTGCTGCGCGGCGAATGCCCGAAGAACGGCCTGCGCATCACCGGCTATGCCACGCCGGCGGGCCGCTACTGCGCCATCACGGGCGGACGCTATTCGGTGGTGTCGGCGCCCAGCGCCCAGCCGGAGCGCGGTACCTGTACGCTCCCGACGGGAAAGTCGTGCGAGGCCGAAGCCTATTTCTCCGGGACCTGTACAGGGCGATAGATTACGTCCCTGCGACAGCACCGATCTCAAGACTTCGAGGCTGTAGGGTTTGCCCGCCCGGAGTGGCAGTCATCAGGCAATCGTAGCGCCACGCATCGCTTCCTTGCGCGAAGCGGGAAGCTCCGTTGAGAGGTAGAGGCGTGGTTGGCCAAACAAAAGGCGCGGCGCCACGGCAGTGGCGGCCGCGCCTCTCAGGAACCGGGTTAGCGGGTCGGAGTCGTATACGTCGTGGTCGTCGTCGTCGCGGCCGGGGTGTACGGGTCGGACGAGACCGTGGTGGTGCGCTGCGTGGTGGTGGTGGGGGCGGGTGCTTCGACGACGCGTTCGGTGCGCACGGAACAGCCGGCGACGACGGTGCCGACCAGGGCAACGAGAACGATTGATTTGATCATGGACCTCTCCTGTACCTGCAATTGATGGCCGCCAACGGGAGCGGGGCGGGCCGGTTGCGTGCGCCGGGCTGGCACCGCTCTGCGATGGCGGTGCGTTGCAGATCGGCCACAGTCGCCGCTAGGCTGTCCGCATGAGCACGAGCGAGCGACGAGACCCCAGGAGCGTCGACTTCGACGCGATCATCATCGGCGCCGGGATGTCCGGCCTGTTCCAGCTTCACCGGCTGCGCGAACTCGGCATGAAGGTCCGGGTGTTCGAGGCCGGAACCGGCGTCGGCGGGACGTGGTACTGGAACCGCTATCCCGGCGCGCGCTTCGACTCGGAGAGTTACTCCTATGGCTATTCGTTTTCCGAGGAACTCCTGGCCGAGTGGGACTGGACCGAGCATTTCTCGCCCCAGCCCGAGACGCTGCGCTACCTGAACAAGGTCGCTGACAAGTTCGACCTGCGTCGCGACATCCAGTTCCGGAGCAAGGTGGGCGCCGCCCACTGGCACGAGGAGACGCGGAGCTGGCAGGTCACGCTGGAGGACGGCAGCGTCCACACCGCGCGCTTCTTGATCACCGCCATCGGTCCGCTGTCGGCCTTCACCATGCCGCGCATCGACGGCATCGAGTCTTTCGAGGGGCAGAGCTGCCACACCGCGCGCTGGCCGCACGAGCCTGTGAGCTTCGAGGGCAAGCGGGTCGCCGTGATCGGCACCGGCGCGACCGGCGTGCAGACCATCCAGGAAGTGGCGAAGACGGCGAAGAAGCTCACCGTGTTCCAGCGCACGCCCAACTGGTGCGCGCCGCTGCACAACGGCAAGATCGAGCCCGAAGAGATGGCGACCATCCGCGCCGGCTATCCCGAGATCTTCCGGCGCTGCCAGGAGACCTTCGCCTGCTTCCTGCACACCGCCGACCCGCGCGGCACCTTCGAGGTGACGCCCGAGGAGCGCGAGGCCTTCTTCGAGAAGCTCTACGGCGAGCGCGGCTTCGGCATCTGGGTCGGCAACTTCAACGATATCCTGACCAACAAGGACGCCAATGCGCTGATCTCCGACTTCGTCGCGCGCAAGATCAGGAGCCGCGTGAAGGACCCGGCGATCGCGGAGAAGCTGATCCCGAAGAATCACGGGTTCGGCACGCGGCGCGTCCCGCTCGAGACGCGCTACTACGAGGTCTACAACCAGCCCAACGTCGAGCTGGTCGACATCAAGGAGACACCGATCGAGCGCATCACGCCGACCGGCATCAAGACCAGCGCCGCCGACTACGAATTCGACATGATCATCTACGCCACCGGCTTCGATGCGCTCACCGGCGCTTTCGACCGCATCGATTTCCGGGGTGTCGGCGGCCGCAAGCTGAAGGACGAATGGGCAGAGGGCGCCGAGACGTTCGTCGGCATGTCGGTCGAGGGATTTCCCAACATGCTGATGCTGCTCGGACCTCACACGGCATTGGGCAACATCCCGCGCAGCATCGAATACAACGTCGAGTGGGTGACCGACCTTCTCCGGTTTATGCGCGATCGCGGCCTGACCCGCATCGACGCTAGGCCCGAAGGGGTGGAGGCCTGGATGAAGACGGTGCAGGAGGCCTCGGTCGGCTTGCTGTCCAACGAGGTCAACTCGTGGTTCACCGGCATCAACACCAACGTCGAGGGCAAGCAGACGCGGCGCATCTCCCGCTACAGCGGCAGCGCCCCGGCCTATCGCGCCCGCTGTGACGAGGTCGCGGCTCGGCAGTACCGCGAGATGGACCTGAGCTGATCGGATCGGGGACCACATCTTCGGGGCCTCCCTTCAACGAGAAGATGGTGTAGAATAGGCGGAGGCCTGATTCGACCGGCGACGGGCTCACGGAAGGATTGAAATCGTGAACGCACTTCGCTTGCTCGTTCTGGCTATGTCGCTCGCTCTAGGCATCGTCGCCCAGGCTGGGGCACAGACGGCGGAAGCGCCTCCTGCGGGCCTCACCCAGCAGCAGTTCGATTCGCTGGTCGATGCGATCAGCAACTCCGTTTCCGAGAAGCTGAAGGCCGAGGGGGCGGTGGCGCCGGCCGCCAAGCCCGCGGCTGCGGCTCCGGCGGCATCCGACTCGAAGTCCAAAGCCAAGGCGGCGCCGCCGCCCAAGGTCGTCCATGTCGAGCCCAAGGCGGGGCCCGATCCGTTCGTCGCCTTCATCAACGGCGCCGAGAAGGTCTTTCATGCACTCCCCGTCGTGGGCGCACAGCTTGCCCTCATTCCGACCCTTCTCGATCAGCGTGCGCAGGGCGGACGGGGATCGTCCACGTTCCTGCTGCTGCTCTGTGCGGTCGCCGTCGTTGCCGTGGCGGCCGAAGCGATCCTGCGCCTTCTGCTGCGTGGCCTGAGGACGAGGCTGGCGGCAAATGCCGGCCCCGAGGGGGGCGTGCGTTCGATCGGCTTTCTGGCGGGCCTCGCGGTTCTCGACGGGCTGGGTGTTTTGGCCGTCTGGTTGATCTGCAATGCCGCAACCGGGGCCTGGTTCACCGGCACGACCGGACAGGACAAGCTCGCCGCGGCCGTTCTTGCCGGCATTTTTGCCTGGCGTCTCTACGTCCTGCTGTTCCGCGTCGTGCTGCAGCCGGAACTGCCGGCGGCCCGCCTGTGCGCCGCCGGCAACCACGAAGCCAGGACCCTATACCTGCGGATCTCCGCGGTGATGCTTGTCATCGTCCTCATGCGTATCCTGGCGCAGGTGCTGGCGGCGATCGGCACGCCGCCCGATGCGATGGCCAGCTTCCAGGTGATCGGCGCCGTGATCTATCTCGCGGCCTTCCTATGGCTCGCCTACCGGTCGCGCCTCGCCGCGCAGCAGTGGTTCGGCGGGCTGGGAGAGCTGGCGCCGGTGATCGGCGTGGTCGGGCGGAAGTGGATCCCCATCGCGCCCCTGTTCTTCATCGCGCTCGGGGGCACGCTGATCTACGGCGCGGTCTCCGGCTACAGGTATGTCGGCTCCGCGATGGTCCTGACGCTCAATCTCGTGATCGGCGTGCTGATCTTCGAGACGCTGATGCAAGCCTTCGTGCGCCGGCTCGATTCGCAGCTTGAGGGCAAGACGCCGGCCGGCGGCACGCCCAAGCTTCCCGACGTCGTGGCGCGCTGTATCCGCGTCGCCGTGCTGATCGGCGTGGCCGTGGTCATTGCCGAAAGCTGGGTGGTGCAGGTCCTCGGGCTGGTGAACGACAGCGAGTGGGCGCAACTCACGAGTTCCTCCCGCACCGCCGGGGTCACGCTGTTCGTGGCCTTCGTCGCCTGGGAGCTCTTCAAGTACATGACCGAGCCCTACATGGGCACGAAGAACAAGGATGCCGCGCAGGCGATCGCCGACGGCGATGCCAACGCGGCGCCGGCGTCGCGGCTCAGCACCATGATGCCGCTGATGCGGCGCACGGCGGCGGTGCTGATCATCCTCGTGGCCGTCATGGTCGCGCTGCAGGATTTCGGCATCAACATCACGCCCCTGATCGCCGGCGCATCCGTTTTCGGTATCGCCATCTCCTTCGGCAGCCAGACGCTGGTGAAGGACATCGTGTCAGGCCTGTTCTATCTGTCCGACGACGCTTTCCGGGTCGGCGAATACATCGACTGCGGCAAGGCCAAGGGCACGGTCGAGGGCTTCACGCTGCGCTCGATCAAGCTGCGTCACCAGAACGGGCAGGTGCACACCATCCCGTTCGGCCAGCTCGGGCAGATCACCAACTTCAGCCGCGACTGGATCACGGTGAAATTCAACCTGCGCTTCGCCCGCGACACCGACATCGAGAAGCTGCGCAAGGCCTCCAAGAAGATCGGCGCCGACATGATGGAAATGCCGGCGATCGCCGACCAGATCCTGGCACCCTTCAAGATGCAGGGCGTCGCCGACATTGCCGGCAACGCCCTGGTGGTGCGCTTCAAGTTCACGGCCCGGCCGGGCAACCCGGCGGCCATCCAGCGTGAGGCCCTGAAGCGGATGTTCAGCACCTTCCCGGCGATGGGCTTCGAGTTCGCCACGGAAGGCGCTAACGTCGTGGTCCACACTGGTCCTGCCGCCGCCAACGATCCGGCGACGGATGGGCATCCCGTGCCGGGGGCGCCCGCCCCGCCGGCTCAGCCGGCGACGATTCCGGCGGCCGCCACCTAGTCGCGAATTCGTCATTGCAGGCCAGTTGCAACGGCCAGCCCGATTGTGCAAAAGCGCCTCCCGACCCATGGGAGGAGCTTCCTGATGACGACCGAGCCGCATTCCGAGACTGTTCGCGATCCCCGGACGCTGCGACCGATCCCGCGTTTCATCTTCGCCTCCCGCTGGCTGCAGCTTCCGCTCTATCTCGGCCTGATCGTGGCTCAGGTCGTCTACGTGTTCCTGTTCCTGAAGGAACTGCTCCATCTCGTCATGGAGAGCCCGAGCGTGACCGAACTGCAGGCCATGCTGATCGTGCTGGGCCTGATTGACGTGGTGATGATCTCGAACCTGCTGATCATGGTGATCGTGGGTGGCTACGAGACCTTCGTGTCCCGCATGGAACTCAACCGCCATCCCGACCAGCCGGAGTGGCTGAGCCACGTCAACGCCAGCGTGCTGAAGATCAAGCTCGCCATGGCGATCATCGGCATTTCCTCGATCCATCTGCTCCGGACCTTCATCGAGGCCGGAACCCTGGGCAAGCCGAACGCCACCTACACCGAAGCCGCGATCATGTGGCAGTCGATCATTCACGCGCTGTTCATCCTGTCGGCCGTAGGCATCGCCTTCGTCGACCGGCTTTCGCAGCCGCCCGCGAACCATCGCTGAGGGAAGCTCCGCTGGGTCATTCGACACAACGAGCCCGGGCGAAACTTGCGGCGAGGGCCCGCTGAGATGCGGGATCTCGTCATCGGCATCGTCGCTGTCGTGATCGTGATCGTCGGGATCTTTTTCCTGGCGGCCGTTATGCAACGCGGCCAGTACCAACCTCCCTCCAAGGGGCCTTATCTCCCGGAATGCGCGCAGGGAAACTCCCGGGCCGACCCGCGTGACTGCGAACCCCAGCAGTAGACGAGCGCATCACCGCGTCGGGGCGGCGTAACGCTCCACGACCCTGGGAATGCGCGTCGTGCCGTCGTAGCAGACGATCTGGACCTCGTGCGCCATGTTGCCTTTGCCGTCCGACTTGTAGGTGGTGACCAGGCCCTTGTAGGTGTCCCGCGACAGCGCGCCGCGCAGGGCGATGGGCGTGATCGCCTGGCTCGACCTGGCGAGATCGGCCGCAGCCTTCGCCACCATCTGGATGGCGTCGTACTGGGCGGCGGCGAAGGCGTCGGGCTCGGCCTTGAAGGTCTTGCGATAGGCTTCGGCGAATTCCTTCATCGGACCTTCCGTGGCCGAGGCAGGGGAGGCCGCCGTTTCGGCGCAGACGCCCTTGAGCTCGGCCGGCTCCAGCAGGGAAGCGGTCGACGGATGGTGCATGGCGATACTGGCCACGATCGGCAGGCCGGGCAGGGCCCCGCGAATCTGGCGCACGACCGACGCCGTGGCGGCCGCGCGCAGGTGAAGCACAATCGCATCGGCATTGGCCGCCTTCACGCGAGCCATCAGCGCGGCCAGATCGCCGGCGTCGGGCGCGACGCCTTCCTCGAGCACGGGCTTGGTCTTCAGGTCGGCAAAGGTCTTTGCGAGCTCGTCCCGGGCGGCCTGGCCATCGACCGTGGCCTGGAAGATCACGACCGGGCGCTTGGCGCCGAGCTTCTCCACGACATATCGGGCCTGGGCGGCTTTCGCGACGGCGTCGCTCGGCAGGAAACGGAAGAAGTAGGGATTGCCCGCTTCCGACAGTTTCGGATTGGTGGAGAGGGTCAGCAGCGGCACGCCGACGCTTTGCGCCAGCGGCATCACAGCCAGCATCTGCGGGCCGAGCAGCGGTCCCATGACGGCGGGCGGCAGCGGCCGCCGTACCGCGCGCTCCCAGGTGGCAACCGCGCCTTCGGGCGACGTCGCGGCATCGAGCACCCGCGATTCGATCCGCACGTCGCGAATCGACCGCTCCGCCAGGTTCGTCCCGTTCTTCTGGCTCGTCCCCTCGATGGACGCGTAGCCGGTCAACGGTGAAAGGACCGGCAGCGGCACGGATGTTTTCTGTGCCGCCGCCGGCGTTGCGAGGAGGACGAGTGCGACGGTTCCGATTACTGCGCTGCGCCGCCGGCCCATGGAGACATAACCTCGTTCATGCCGGTCAGCTCGCCGGTCTTGGGATCGCGCACGATGCAGGACGGGTTGGCGAAGCCTAGCGGCGAGACCGGATTGTCGACCTCGACCATCGGCAGCCTCGCCGCGATCGCCTTCTTTACGTCGTCCGGCAGGTCGCGGTTCACCCGGATCGGACCGACACCGGAAATATCGACCCTCGGCTGATGGAAGGCGGCTTCCACGTCCATCCCGCGGTCGATAATCATGAGCGAGAGCTGCGACACCGCCGGCACGATGCGCCGTCCGCCCGAGGCGCCGATGCAGAACCACGGCTTGCCGTCCTTGACGACGACGACCGGGCAGATGTTGCAAAGCGGCTTCTTGCCCGGCGCGATCGAGTTGGGCCGATTGGGCTCGGGATCGAACCACAGCATGCCGTTGTTCATCGTGATGCCGGTCTTGGGGAGCATCACGCAGGAGCCGAACAGGCTCATCAGTGTCTGGGTCAGCGCGACCATGTTGCCTTCGGAGTCGGCGGCGCAGAAATGCGTGGTGCAGGTGTCGGTGGGCTTGTCGCCCAGCGTCTTGAGGCGCTCGTCGTAGGCCTTGTGCATGCCCTCGGCGATCGCCGCGAAGAACTCTGCGCCGGGCGCGCCCTTGCCCTGGGTCGCGGCACCCGCCAGTTCGATGGCGCGGCGCAGGGTCGGACCGGCGGTCAGACCGCCCGCGACGTTCACCGTCACTCCGTTGTGCTCGAAGGCGAGGGGATCGACGATCTTCGCCTCGTAGCCCGCGAGATCGTCATAGGAAATGGCGGAGCCGCCGGCCTGCAGGTCGGCGGCGATATCGCGCGCGAGGCTGCCTTCGTAGTATTCGCGCGGGCCGCCTTCGGCCAAGCGCCGCATCGTCTCGCCCAGGTTGCCGAGCTTGATATAGCGGCGGGTGCCGGCCCAGTCGCTGGCCGGGACGCGGCCGTCGTCGCACAGATAGTTGGCCTTGGAGGCGGGGAACTTCTCGAGGTGCTTCGCGCCGTTGGCGATCATCACCTGCATGTACCAGTCGAGTTCCATGCCGCGCTGGGCGATCTCGACGCCAGGCTGCAGCACGTCCTTCCACTTCAGCGAGCCGAAGCGCTCCAGCGCCTTGGCGAGGCCGGCGACCATGCCGGGCACGGCGATCGAGTGGTAGCCGACCTCGTTGCGCTGCTCCTTGATGTCGGGCCAGGCAAAGGGATTGGCGGGGCCGGGGCCGACGATCTCGTAGACCGACGGATCGAGCTTCTTGGCGGAGACCGGGCCGTAATCCACGGTCCAGGCGCGGCCTTCCTTGGCGCTCCAGACAGTCATGAAGCCGACGCCGCCGATGCCGCTCATCCAGGGCTCAAGCGCGCCGATGGCCATTCCGGTGGCGACCGCTGCGTCGATGGCGTTGCCGCCCTTGCGCAGGATCTCGGCGCCGACCTCCGCTGCCTTCACGTTCTGGGCGACGACGACGCCCTTGCCGCGGACTGCATGCTTGGTGAATTTCAGTTGCCGTGTCAGCGACTCGCTCATCGATGCTCCTCAATTGCTGGGAGGACTGTAGCGGGGCCTCTTTTGGCCACAAAGCCTGTTAGACTGCAGGGCGGACGGGCAGAGAGATCGTGGGCGTGTGGCTGACCTGAACCAGATCGACCTGCGGGCACTCGCCAGGGGCGACAAACGCACATGGGATGCGTTCGTGATCGCGGCCGCACCGCTGATCAATGCCGTCGTGCGCCGAACGCTGGGCCCCTACCGGCTGGGCGAAGACGACGTCATGGATGCCGCCCAGGACGTGTTCGTGCGGTTGTGCGCCCAGGAATTCAGGTTGTTGAAAACCTACGATCCGGACCGGGCGGGGCTGTCGACCTGGCTTTCCGTCGTGTCCCGGTCTTGCGCCATCGACCATCTGCGCCGTCGGCGCCAGGCCACCGAGCCGATCGACGACGTTCCCGAGGCGGTCCTCGGGGTCGAGGACCGCCACGTCGAGAAACTCAAGGTGCCCGACGGCCTGCTGACGGCACGCCAGGTGCTCATTCTCAAATACCTGTACGACGAGGAACGGGACGTCACCGAAATCGCGAAACTGCTGTCCGTGGATGCCCAGACCATCCGCAGCACGCATCACAAGGCCCTGCAGCGGCTGAGGGCGCATTTCCGCGAGGAAGAGCCCTCCCGCGGGGGATGAATCGGGATGTTTTGGCGTATCATAGGCAGGAGCGATCCATGACCAACGAGCGGACCCCGAGGAGCGACAAGGAGCTGTGGCGAAGCCTCGCCAGCCAGCCTGCGGTCGCGCCTGCCGCGGTCAGCGAGATGGACATTGCCGCCTGGCTGGAGGGCCGCCTCTCCGAAGAGGCCGCAGCCCCGGTCGAAGCGGCCGTCGCGGCAGACCCGGCCTTGCGTCTCGCGGCGATCGATCTCGCGGACATTCTCGGAAAACCTTTGCCGGCCGCACCAGAGCGAATGGTGGTTCGTGCCCGCGCGCTGATCGGCTTCGAGGCCCGGCGCACGGCACCGGCCGGCGGCCTGTTCGGACGCTGGCTGAGAGGCGGGAGCCTCTTCGCCGGCCAGGGCTACGCCCTGCAGCAGGGGGTGATGGCCGTTGCCGCCCTCGTGGTCGCGACCGGAGGCTTCTTCGTGGGCGGCGGGCTGGGCGAATCGCTCGCCCAGCAGCGCGAAGGCTATTCCAGGACGGAAACCGCCAGCACGACATCGACAACGACGTCGAACGAGGTCAGCGAGTTCTTTGCCGGCGACGGGATCTGACATGACCTCGCGCCTGATCCAGATGCTCCTCGGGCTGTCGCTGCTGCTGAACGCCTTTGTCCTGGCGGGCTTCGTCTACCGGAGCTGGATCGATCCACCGTACGAGATGCAGGGCATGCCCCCGCCGCCCCCACCGCGCGGCATGCCGGGACTGCCAGGGCAGCCTGCCGGTCCGCGGCTCAATCCCGTGGAGATGGTGGCGCAGGATCTCGTCCTCGATGCGGAGCAGCGCAAGGTCATGCAGGCGCTGTTCGACCAATACGCCAAGGCGCGCCGCGATCGGCTGCAGGAAATCCAGCAACTCCGCGAGCAGACGAGCGCGGAGCTGCGCAAGGCGTCCGTCGACATGACGAAGGTCGATGTGCTGATCGATCAGGTCAGCCGACTGCGTGCCGAGCAGCAGAAGGAAACGCTGCGGACATTGACGCAGCTCGAGCCTAGTCTTCGGCCCGAGCAGCGCGAGCGCCTGCAGCGGTTGATGGTCGAGCGGATCGTTCCGCCGCCGCCGCCGCCTCGTCCACCGGCCGGGGGACCTCCGCGTCCGCCGCAATAGGAGGCTTGTCTTGAGCACACGCCTTGGTCGTCGTGGTTTCATGGAGGGGGCTGCCGCGTTCTCTGCCGGCCTCTCGGCGAATCTGTGGCCTGCGCCGCAAGCCAGCGCCGCATCGGCGATGGGCTTCGACGATGCGCGCCATCTTCTGGCGCGGACCTCCTTTGGCGTCACCCCCGCCGAGATACGCGCGCTCGAATCGATCGACTATTCGGTCGCGGTCGACGGGCTGCTCGACAAGCCCCGCCGCGAGGCGATGACACCGGCCCCGGAATGGATCGGCCTCGGGCCGGCCGAGCTGCGCCGCCGTCAGCAGGCCGCGGAGGCCGAACGCAAGCAGGGGGTCGACGGCAAGAAGCTCGATGTCGTGAGGCCGGTCCAGGAGCAGGGGCGCGAACTCAAGAACTGGTGGGTCGAGGAGATGATCGTGACCGACCAGCCTCTGGTCGAGCGCATGACCCTGTTCTGGCACGGCCACTTCACCTCGTCGCTGATGAAGGTGCGCTATCCCGGTTCGCTGTTCCGGCAGAACGCCCTGTTCCGGCGCGAGGCACTGGGAAACTATGCGACTCTCCTGAAATCGGTCGCACGCGACCCGGCGATGCTGATCTATCTCGACGGCATGCGGTCGGTGGCGCGGCAGCCCAACGAGAATTTCGCCCGCGAACTGCTCGAGCTCTTCACGCTGGGCGAGGGCCGCTACGGCGAGACGGACGTCAACGCGGCAGCGCGCGCCTTCACCGGCTGGAGCGTCGATCGGGAGACCGGACAGTTCATGGAGCGCGCCGGCCAGCACGACGATGGAGAGAAGACCTTCCTCGGCAAGACCGGTCGTTTCGGGGGCGACGACATACTGGCGATCCTGCTCGCCCATCCGCGCACGGCCGAGACGGTCGTCGAGAAGCTCTGGCGGGAGTTCGTATCGCTGAAAGCCGACCCCGGCGAGGTCAGGCGGCTCGCCGCCCTGTTCCGCGACGGTGGCTACGAGATCAAGCCGCTGATGCGGGCGATGTTCCTGTCGCCGGCATTCCGCGATCCCGCCAATCGTGGCGCATTGATCAAGTCTCCGGTCGATCTGATCGTGGGCACTGTGCATGTGCTGGGGCTGCCTGTGCCGGAGAAGACGGGCCTTGTGCGCATGCTGCAAGGGCTGGGACAGACGCCGTTCGATCCGCCGAACGTCAAGGGCTGGGCGGGTGGCGAGACCTGGATATCGACCTACACGCTGCTGCTGCGCCAACAGTTCCTGCGGCGCATGGTCGAGGCGACGACCGTGGCGCCGATGGAGGGCGGGATGCAGATGGCCAGCCGCCCGAACCGGCGTGCCGACCGCCGCGAACAGCTTCCGGCGAGCGACGGCAGCACCATGCAGATGATGGATCCGCCGCGCCCGGTGGAAGGCCGAAGCCTGCGCGGGGCCGGGCAGGAGGCGCGCCTCGCCCCGACGCTGGCCGGCGTCGACGGGCCGTTGCTGGTGCGCACGCTGCTGCCGCGCCAGCCGGTCGACGGGGTGGATGCGAACGGCACCGCGGGTGCGGTTGTCGCCGCCGCGCTGCTCGACACCGCTTACCAGCTGAAGTGAGGAGAAGGCGATGGGCCGTGTTCTCCTGCTGGTCGAGCTCAAAGGGGGCAATGACGGGCTGAACACGCTCGTGCCTTATGCCGATCCGATCTATCGCGATCTGCGGGCCGGCATCGGCGTTCCGCGCGAAAGAGTGGTGCAACTCGACGAACGGGTCGGCCTGCACGAGAAGCTCGCGCCGTTGATGGACTCCTGGAAGGCGGGCGATCTCGCGATCCTGCAGGGGGTCGGTTATCCCTATCCCAACCGCTCGCATTTCCGGTCGCTCGAGATCTGGGATACGGCGTCGGCATCGTCGCAGACGCTAAGCGAGGGATGGGTTGCCCAGGCATTCAACGGGACCCCGATCGCGAAAGGCATTGGCGTCGACTGCGTCGTGGCCGACACCAACGCGCTGCCCTCGACAGGTCCTTCGCTGCGCACGATCGTGATGCAGGATGCCGAGAACTTCCTTCGCCAGGCCGATGCGATCGGCGCTGCGTCCGGCGTGGGCGATGGCGGCAATCCCGCGCTACGTCACCTTCTTGCGGTGCGCCACGAGATCAATGCCGCGGCCGCCGGCCTCAGCGAGCGCTTGCGGGCCGCACCCGCGCCGGTCGAGGCTTACGAACAGGAATTCCTGCTCGGCCGGCAACTGGACTTAGCCACGCGCCTCATGACCGCGAAGGTTCCGGTCGTAGCCATCAAGGTCGCGCTTGGCGGATTCGACACCCATGCGAACCAGGCACCCACGCACGAGCGATTGCTGGCGTTCCTTGCAACGAACCTCGCGACCTTGCGCAAGAACCTGATCGGCGCGGGTCTCTGGAACGACGTCGTCGTGATGACCTATTCGGAGTTCGGCCGGCGCGCCAAGCAGAATGCCAGCGCCGGAACCGACCACGGCACGTCGGCGCCGCACTTCGTGATGGGCGGGGCCGTGAAGGGAGGCCTTCACGGCGTCTATCCGTCGCTGTCGGATTTGCAGGACGGCGACCTCAGGCACACGGTCGACTTCCGCAACGTCTTCGCTACGCTGGCCCAGGGATGCTGGGGCCAGCGCTGCGATTTCGGCCTGCGCCAGCCGCAGAGGCTGGACCTCCTCGTCTAGCGGACCGTCGCGGCCCGCCCTCCGAGGAGTTCGTCGCGCACCGAGCCACGATCGGCCTCGATACGGATGTACCAGATGAGCAGCGCCGCGATGATCTTGATGACCACCGGTATGGCGATATAGACGAAGATCAGCGCCGTGGCGCTGTACTGCCCGACCGATGGGTTGAAGCCGAGCAACGCCGCGACCGGCAGCGAGCCTGCCGCGCCGATCGCGGTGGCGAGCTTGGTCGAGAGCGCCCAGAGGCCGAAATAGGCGCCGGTGTCGCCCTTGGTGTCCTTGCCTTCGTCGGAGTTGATGATGTCGGCCAGGACCGACGGCGGCAGCCCGTAGTCGGCGCCGATGCCCAGGCCCGTGATGATGGCGATCGGCATGAACCACACGAAGTCGCCGGCACCGAGGAAAACGCCGAAGGACATCGACACGGCCGTCAGCACCATGGCGATGAACCAGGCGGCCGTCTTGCTGAAGCGGCGTGACAGGAGCATCCAGAGCGGCACGCTGGCGGCGGCGGCGCCGAAATAGACCAGCAGGATGATCCCGGCCTGCAGCTTGTTCCCCTTCAGCACATGCTCGACGTAAAAGAGCATCACCGAGACCGCGACGCCCAGCGCGGCGCCGTTGACGATGAACACGAGCAGCAGGCGACGGAACAGCTTGTTCTTCAGCGGGGCGAAAAACGGGATCAGCGTCTTGATCGTGACGCTTCGCTCCATGTTTCGCGTCGGTCGGGCAAGCCACGGCGCCAGGCTGGTCAACCAGTCGCGGAAGTACCGGACATGGATCTCCGGATTCTCGCGCACGACCGGCGGATGCACCGAGGGCGGCGACCAGAGCAGCGTCGGCAGGGAGAACAGCACGGCGATGGGGATGAAGATCAGCCCCATGTAGACGTAGCCGGCATGCTCGCCCATCTGCGCGGTGAAGTAGGTGGGGAGCACCACCGCCAGGGTCATGCCGATCAGGCCGAAGACCTCGCGGCCAACCGTGACCCTGGTTCGCTCGTTGTAGTCGTCGGTCAGCTCCGCACCGTGGGCGTGGTAGCTGATCGAGACGCCGGCATAGCCGAGATGGACCACGAAGAGCGCGACGAACAGCCAGGTCGCCAGCAGCCCGGGCTGCGTGAACAGCGACTGCGGCGGATGGAAGAGCATGTAGAAGCCGCCGATCAACAGCGGCAGCATCAGCGCGACGAAGGTGAGACGCCCGCGCGGCCCGCGATGGGTGAACTTGTCGCTGATCAGGCCGATGACGGGATCCTGCACCGCGTCGATCACGCGGGTGGTGATGAAGATCAGGCCCATGATGCCGAGCGGCACCTTGAGGACCTCGCCGTAGAAATGGCTGACGTTCAGGACCACCGGCAGCGCCGCCATGTTGAGCGGAAGCTGGTTGGTGGAATAGGCGACCAGACGATCGAATCTCAACCGTATGGACGAGGTCGAGCCGACCCCGGACTGTGGCGCATGCACGCTTGTTATGCCTTCCTGTTCGGCTCACCTTGAAGCGGCGGCCTTTATTGGCGACCGTTATATATGCCTGAAGTGTGCCTGCAAAACGTCCGTGCGGCGCGCCGAAAAGCCTGCGGCACAATAGGCGAGGTAATACCGCCACATTCGCCGGAATCGTTCGTCGAAACCCATGCTTCCCACCTGGTCGGAGACCTTGTCGAAGCGGCCGAGCCACGTTTCCAGGGTGCGCGCATAATCCAGTCCGAAACTGTAGAGTTCGGCCACCTTCAGACCGGCCTGTCGGCATTGTTCGCGCAGGCTGGTGGGGGACAGCAGCATGCCGCCAGGAAAGACGTAGGTCTGGATGAAGTCCGGCTGCTTGCGGTAGCGGTCGAAGAAGTCGTCGGCGATGACGATGGCCTGCACCAGCGCCGAGCCGCCGGGCACGACGTGGCGTTTGAGGGTGGCAAAATAGTCGGGCCAGAATCGCTCGCCGACCGCCTCGATCATCTCGATCGAGACGATGTGGTCGTAACGGCCCTCGATGTCGCGATAGTCGCGGAACTGCAGGTCGACGCTGTCGGCCAGCCCGGCCCGCTCCAGCCGCGCGCGGGCATATTCGAGTTGTTCCCGCGAAATCGTGACGCCCGTCACCCGCATGCCGCGGCGGGCCGCGACCTCGGCGAAGCCACCCCAGCCGCAGCCGATCTCGAGGATGCTGTCGCCCTGGCGGGCGCCGAGTTGGGTGAGGATGCGCTCGTACTTCGCGATCTGGGCCGCCTCCAGGGGCTTGCTCTCCTCGCCGTCGTAGAGCGCCGAGGAATAGGTCATCGAAGGATCGAGCCACAGGCCGTAGAAGTCGTTGCCCAGATCGTAGTGGGCATGGATGTTCTTCTTCGATCCCTCACGCGTGTTCTCGTGCCGGCGGTGCAGAAACTTCAGCAGCAGTCCGTGGAGGAAGTTCGTGCGCGTGATCTTGCCGAGCTCCTTCTCGCTGGCGAGAAGCAGGTGGATCAGGCTCGGCAGGTCGGGCGAATCGCAGAAGCCCTCCATGTAGCCTTCGGCGAAGCCCATGTCGCCGTCGACCAGTACCTTGCGAAAGAGGCGCCAGTCCCTGACGACGATCTCCGCCCGCAGCGTCGCATCGGACGGGCCGAAGATGCGAACTTTCCCGTCGGGAAGTCTCACCGTCAGCCTTCCAACGGACAGGCGTTCGAGGGATTTCAGGACAAACCGGGCGGCGAGAGACATGCGGTCCGTTGCAGAAGTCAGCGGGTCACGAGCTCCGGTGGCGGTGCTGGCTTGCGATAAAATCTCGCGCGCTTCCGCCACAGATGCAAGGCCTGCCAGTGAATCCGGACGACCACGGCCAGGGTCATGGTCGGATTGCCGAGGAAGCGCCGCAGCACCGAACGGTTGTCCAGCGCCTCGCGGCGGCCTCCGACCGAGGTGGCGAGCATCAGCCCCTGGCCGTCATGGTAGTTTACGTCGACATGGGCCCGTTCGGCGTCGAGGCGGAACCGGAAGCGGTAGCCGCCTTCGATGGGCAGGAACGGCGAGACGTGGAAAACCTTGCGGCCCTCGAACCATTCGTCCGGCTGGATCGGGCCGCGGTCGTCGCGATGGACGAGATAACAATGGCTTTCGCCGAACGTGTTGTTGACCTCGCACAGGACGGCGCGCAGGCCGCCCCCGCGGTCGTGGCAGAACCAGAAGCTCACCGGATTGAACACGTAGCCCAGCATGCGGGGCATGGTCATCAGAACGACCTCGCCATCGCAGAACTGCGCGAGGTCGTGTTCCTGAAGGATGCCCCGGAGCCAACGCCTCAGGTCCGACCCGTCGCGCGCGCCGTGGTCGGCGCGCCGGAAGGAGACGAGGCCACGCCGTTCGAGTTTCAGCCAGCGGCCGGCGGCGCTTTCCAGGGTGTCGAGGCCGAGGCAGAGATAGCCGACCCTGTATCGGAACGCGTTCTCGCGCGGCCTCAGCCGGCGATGCACGACCGTGGCGTCGACGATCGAATGGGCGGAGACGCCCGTCACGTCGCCTCCGGTGCCACGCGCGCCGCTACCGGGATCGGCAGAGGCGGGATCGCCGGCCGATCGGCAACGACCCGCGGCGGATCGCCGATCCGGCGATGCTCGTCCGGCCGGGCCCACGGGCGCTGCACGCCGAGCTGTTCGGCGACGTCGAGGCCGGCCGACAGCGCATCCTCGTGGAAGCCGTAGCCGCAATAGCTTCCGCAGAAGAAGGTGTCGCGCACGCCCTGGAGGCGATGCAGGTCGCGCTGCGCCCGAATGGCGGCCGCGTCGTACATCGGATGCTCGAAGGAGAAGCGTGCATGGGCGGCGGCTGGCGCCGGCGCCCGGCCCGGATTGACCGACACGAACAGCGGCGTGCTGTCGGGCAGGTTCTGCAGGCGGTTCATCCAGTAGGTCACGCTGACGTTGCTGTCCCGCACGCGGCTGTCGGCGACGTAGTTCCAGCTGGCCCAGGCGCCGCGGCGGCGGGGCATCAGGCTCTCGTCGCCGTGCAGCCAGACCTCGTTCGTGGAATAGGCGAAGCGACCGAGAAGGCTGCGCTCCTGTTCGTCGGCATCAGTGAGGAGGGCGAGCGCCTGATCGGCATGACAGGCAAGGATCACCCGGTCGAAACGATCCCAGTGACCGCCGGCGTCCCGCACTTCCGCACCTCCCGGTGTGCGGCGTACGGCGCTGGCGGGGGTGGAGAGGCGGGCACGCGCGCGCAACGGCGCCACGATGCGCTCGACATAGGAGCGGCTCCCGCCGCTCACCGTGCGCCATTGCAACTGCGGTCCGATGGTGAGCAGGCCATGGTTGTTGAAGAAGCGCACGAAGGTCTGCGCCGGATAGTCGAGCATCTGTCCGAGGGGCGTCGACCAGATGCAGGAGGCCATCGGCAGCAGATAGCGGTCCCGGAAGGTCTCGCCGAAGCCGGCATCGGCGATGAAATCGCCGATCGTGAAGTCGAGATCCTCGGACTTGTCCAACAGCTGCGGCGCCAGACGGTTGAAGCGCAGGATGTCGTGCGTCATCCGCAGAAACGAGGGACGGGCGATGTTCCGGCGCTGCGCGAAGTAGCCGGCGAAGGAGCTGCCATACTCGAACCGGCCCTCGTCCAGACTGACGGCGAAGGACATATCGGAATCCTCGGTCGGCACGCCCAGGTGATCGAACAGGGCGACGAGGTTGGGATAGTTGCGCTCGTTGAAGACGATGAAGCCGACATCGACTGGCCGGCGTCCTTCCGCCGTTGGCGCTTCGACGGTGCAGGAGTGTCCGCCGAAACGGTTCTCACGCTCGTAGACGACCACGTCGTGGCGACGGCTGAGGAGCCAGGCGGCTCCAAGGCCGGATACGCCGGCGCCGATGACGGCGATTTTCATTGTTCGCAGACTCCCCTCGGTACTTCTACGCTGATTTCTTGAGGCTTTGAAAGGCAGACAGTGCCCGGTCCCGGGCCGCACCATGATCGACGATGCGTTCTGGATAGACGGTCGCGGCCGGTGGCTTCGCAGCGCTCCACGGGCTGTGGATGACCGCGTCGGGCAGGCCGGCGAGTTCCGGAATCCAGCGGCGTACATACTCGCCCTTCGGGTCGAACTTCGCGCCCTGCAGCACCGGGTTGAAGACACGAAAGTAAGGCGCTGCATCGGCGCCGCAACCCGCGACCCACTGCCAGCCGGTGGCGTTGTTCGCCGGATCGGCGTCGACCAGCGTGTCCCAGAACCACCGCTCTCCCTCGCGCCAGTCGATCAGCAGGTCCTTGGTGAGGAAGGACGCCACGATCATGCGCACGCGATTGTGCATCCAGCCGGTGGCCCATAATTCACGCATGCCCGCATCGACGATCGGATAGCCGGTGCGCCCACGCTGCCAGGCTTCGAACATCTCGTCGGAATCCGCCCAGGGGAACGCATCGAACTCCGGCCGGAAGTTGCGCTGGGCAAGGTCGCCGTTGTGGAACAGGAGGCTGTAGGCGAACTCGCGCCAACCCACTTCGGAGAGGAATTTTTCTGCAGCCGCCGACGCGCCGCGGTTGGTCGCCGCCCGCCAGATCTGCCGGGGGCTGATTTCGCCGAACGCAAGATGGGGGGAAAGGCGCGAGGTTCCCTCGACCGCCGGAAGATCGCGGGCATGGCGGTAGTCTTCCAGCGCGTCATCGAGGAAATGGCTGAGCCGATTCCTCGCGCCGTCCTCGCCGGGCTCCCACGCGGTGCGCAGGCCGCCCGCCCAGTCGGGCTTGGTCGGCAGAAGCCGCCAGTCGTCGAGCGCGTCGCTCGCGGGCCAGGTCTTCGGAGCGGGCAAGGCCTTCGGCGCGGGGAGCGGATCGCCCGGTGAGGAGTGCGCGCGGCAGGCCCGCCAGAAAGGCGTGAACACCTTGAAGGGCGTGCCGCTCTGATTATTGATTTCCCAGGGCTCGAACAGAAGGTTCGCCTTGAAGCTCTCCGCCTTGACGCCTTTCTCGCTGAGCGACTTCTTCAGACGCGCATCACGATCGCGCGAACCCTGGTCGTAGACGCGATTCCAGAAGATCGCTTCGGCACCACACTCGGCGACGAGTTGGGAAAGCACGCGTTCCGCCGGCCCGCGACGAACGGTCAGACGCGACCCGAGCTTGCGAAGCGAAGCGTCGAGAGAGAGCAGGCTGTGATGCAGCCACCAGCGCGAAGCGCCGCCGAGAGGCCTTACGCCGTCGGTTTCGTCGTCCAGAACGAAGACCGGCACCACGGGAAGACCCGCGCGCACGCTCTCGACCAGCGCGGGATTGTCCGAGAGGCGGAGGTCGTTGCGAAACCATACGATCGAAACCGACATATCCCGGCATACGCAGGGCGCCGCCGGACGGATGATCGGGTCAGGATCGCGGGCAGTTCGGTGCCGGCCGCATCTCCAGCTTCTGCAGGTCGGCCGTCACGGTCACAAGGCCGGTATCGACGGTCAGCCGGTCGAGTACCCCGTTCTCGAAGACCTGCGCGGTCACGGAGAACATGGGACGCTGCGCCTGCTGGCGCCCGCGGGTGAAGCTCATGAACACCGGCCAGGACTTTCCCTTGGGCGTGGCGACGGGTTTGTCCGTCGGGCGCGCCGAGCGCAGGCGGTCGTCTTCGAGCTGGGTCACATCGATCAGGAAGACGTCGCCCATCACCTCGGGATCGAAACTGAGCGCCGGAAAGGCCTTGGCCTCGGCACGCAGCCGTTCGATCAGGTGGTCGACGGCGGCGACGGGCAGGAGGGTGGATTGGGGGAGAGCGAACTGGGTGGGCGGGATGCCGGCCTGCACGATCTCGGTCCGCAGTTCACCGCCCGACTTCTGTACGCGCCCCTTGGTCTCGCGCGTATTGCCGTTCTGAACCTGCACGGTGCGATAGCGAAGATTGTTTCCGCTGCGGGTCTCTTCGGCATCGAGCTTGGAGGACAGGGACATCTTCCATGAGGCCGTCAGGGCGATCTCGGACGCGATGTCGCGCTTCAGGTGCCAACCTCCGCAATCCTGCGAGAGGTCCTGGACCGCCGTGCCGATCCGCGGCGCATTGGCGGCGGCGCCCAGCCTCAACACATACTCCGCGCGATGAGGCTGCATCTGCGCGTGGGCGAGTTGCGGCCCGCACAGGAGCGCGGCGACGGCTAGACACACAAGGCGATGCATCGGGCCACCTTGCGCACCGCGCTGCATCGGGTCAATCGTGCTTCGCATGAAATTGCGAGAGATCGTGGCCGGATTCAGGCAGGTGCATGTGCCATGAACAGGCTCGGGTTCGTGTGCGCGGGCGAGCCGCTCGAGGCGCTGCCGATGGGCGCCTTGTATTGGCCGGCCGAGCAGCTGCTGGCGGTGGCCGATCTTCATCTCGAGAAGGGCTCTTCCTACGCCGTCAACGCGCGCAAGCTGTTGCCGCGCTACGACACGCGCCAGACGCTGGGCGCGCTCGCGGCGTTGATCGATGCCATGCAGCCGCGCACCGTGGTCTGCCTCGGCGACTCGTTTCACGACCGTGCCGCGATCGAGCGGATGCCCGAGGCGGAGCGGATCGAGATCGGGCGACTGACCGCGCGGACGCACTTCGTCTGGATCGCCGGCAATCACGATCCAGCGCCGCCGCCCGAAGGCTGGGGCGAGGTTGCGGAGGAGATCGCCGCAGGACCTCTGGTGTTCAGGCATGAGGCTCTCTTCGGGCCTGCCGATGGCGAGGTGTCTGGTCATTATCATCCCGTGGCGGCCCTCACGGTGCGAGGACGCGGGTTCAGGCGGCGCTGCTTCCTGACCGACGGGCGGCGCCTCATCCTCCCGGCCTTCGGCGCCTATGCCGGCGGTCTCAACGCGCTCGATCCGGCGATCGCCCAGCTCTTCCCCGACGACTACGATGCGCTGGTCGTCGGAAAGGACGCCGTGCGACGCCTGTCCTGGCGTCAGCTCAGGCCGGATGCCAGGGCCTTTGGCTGAGCCGCCGGATCAATCCGCGATGTTGAGGATCCGCAGATCCTCCTTCGGCACATAGTCGCGCACCGTGGCCTCGAAGCGTTGCGGGCTGGTGCGACGCAGCGGCAGGTCGGTGCAGAGCGTCGTTATGCGCACCTCGCCCACAGTGTGTCCCTCGGCGACGATCGGGCCGCCCTGCAGCGTGAGATGGAACGTCCCGATGGCGCCGCCGCGCCAGTTGCGCGCCGTCTGGAGGATGTAGCCGAGCGTATGGCCGACAAGCAGCGGCGCGTCTTCGCCGGCCGGGCGTTTGGCCTCCTTCAATCGCCGCTCGGCCGCGCGAATCGACTGGTCGGTGCCGGCGTCGATGCAGAAGGCACGAACCGGATCTTCGCCACCCGAGCCGCCCATCTTGCCGTTGCCCTCCGGAACGATGAAGCGGCTGCCGATCACCGGCCGGTAGCTGTGCTCGACCACGGTGATTCCCGGCGCGAAGGTCTGCATCCAGTGGAAGGTGATGCGGACGCTCCACGGCAGCCGGAAACCGTCGCCGCCGTCCAGCGGTTCGAGGGCGCCGAGCGCCTGCAGCTTCTGGCGCACGGCGGCGTCGAGCGGCTTGTCCTCCGGCGAGGGAAAGATACCCGGCTGCAACACCAGCGACGCACCGCCGATCGCCTGGAGGGCCGGGGCGATGTCGCGACTGTTGGGCAGCAGAGCCTTGATCTCGATCTCCGGCTTGATCGCGCGGCCGTCCGCCCAGACGCGGAAGCGCAGGAAATCGGGATCGGTCGGTGGCCGCATCGCCACATTGTGGGCGCCGCTTTTCGTCGTCATTCCGGCCGGGGTGTCGCTCGGCACTTCGGGCATCGGGAATGCGACGCGCAGCGTCACCGGCTGGCCGGTGTCGTTGCGCATCTCGTAGCGCACCCGAACCTCCGACGGCGACAGCGTGAGATCCTCGCGCTGCATGGTGATCGCGTCGGTCTTCACCAGCACGATGCCACCGGCGGCGAGTTCGGACGACGAATCGTTGGCTGCCGCAGGGGTGACGACGGCGAGCACCAACGCGAGCGCGCGCCCGGCCAGTACGGGAAGCGAGACGCGCACGCCGTTACTTCGGCAGTTCGTACTTCAGCGTTACTTCGCCGAGGCCCTCGATCCTGCCGATGGCGGTGCTGCCCGGCGGCACGAACTGGCAGGCGACCATGCTGCCGGTCGAGACGATCATGCCCTTCCTCAGGCGCTTACCGTGGTCGCCGAGCTTGTTGGCGAGCCAGGCGAGCGCATTGTAGCAATGGCCCAGCACGTCGCCCGAATGGCCCTCGCGCACGACCTTGCCGTCGAAGGAGATCGAGCCGTTCAGGTTGCCGAGGTCGAGCTTGGCCCAGTCCTTGTTGGGCTTGGCCAGCAGCGAGCCGCCGTTCCAGCCGGCGTCCATGATCAGCGGATTGACGGCGAGGCGGCTGTAGTCGGCGCCGCGATCCTCGATCAGCTCGAAGCCGGCGCGGGCGCTGCCGACATACTGGGCGATCGAATCCTTGTCGTAGGGCTTGCCCTTGGGCGCCGGCACGTCGGCATTCACCGTCAGGATGATCTCCAGTTCGGCGCCCAGCCGCGTCCAGCGATCGGCCCGCACCGTCGCCTTGCGCTCGAACACGCGCTTCTTGCGGATGGGTCCGTAGGCGGGGCCCTTGAGGCCGGTCTGTGCCAGGATCTGCGGCGACGTCAGCGCGATCTTGTAGCCGACCAGCGGACCCTGCTTGACCATCTGCTTCTTGAGGAAGGCGTCCTGGACCTTGTAGGCGAGCCGCTCGTCGTCGGTCGCGAACTGCTCCGGCCACCAGCCGACCACGGCGCGCGACTTGTCGACCTGATGCAGCCACGTGGCGACCTTGGCGACGCTGAACGTCATCGTTTCTTCCCCTTGCTTGATCTCATCGTCCCCGCATAGTGCCATTCATGGCGGCGAAAGCGTTGCGAAATCTGGGGCCCGTGCGCAGTGGCGCGGTGGTCGGTGTGGTGTTGGCGGGTGGCGAGGGGCGGCGCATGGGGCCGGGCCCGCTGAAGCCCCTGCGTCCGCTCGCCGGCAAGCCGATGATCGCCCATGTCGTCGAGCGGCTGCGGCCGCAGGTGATGGATCTGGTGATCGTGGCCAACGATCCCGATCCGGCCTTCAAGGCGCTCCACGTCCCCGTCGTCGCCGACGCGCCCGACATCCAGCGCGCCGCCGAGCGGGAGGGGCGTCGCCTCGGGCCGCTGGCCGGCATCCTGGCCGGCATGGAATGGGCACTGAAGCATCATCCGCATTCGGGCTGGATCCTGACGGCGCCGGCCGACGTGCCGTTCCTGCCGCTCGACCTGACGGTGCGCCTCTGCGGCCTGATGCACGTCCCGGAGCCGGACGTGCTGATGGTGCGCCACGGCAAGCGGCGCGAACATACGCTGGCGATCTGGTCGGTGAAGCTGGCGACCGACCTCCGGAAAGCGATTCTCGACGAGGGGATGCGGCGGGTCGAGACCTTCGCCCAGCGCTATGCCTTCGAGGAACTGGTCTGGCCGGGCAATGCCGCACCTTTCCTCAACGTCAACACGCCGGCCGAACTCAGCGAGGCGCTGGCTCGTCTGGAACCAGTTCGATCACGTTCCCGTCGATGACGACCTTGCCGGCATTCTCGAAGTTCACGGTGATGCGATGGCCGATCATCGACTGAATCTGGCCCAGGCCCCAGTCGGGCCGGCCGGGATGGCGCACGAAGTCGCCGGGGCTCAAAAGGCCGTTACCGGGTTTTTCGAACAAGTTTCCGTTATTCCCGCCTGTGGGTACGATGAGGCGCGTGTGACGCCTTCCGGCCTCAATCTGCAGTATAGACTGGGCGTCGTCATGTCATGGAGGACACAATGAACCATACCCGTATCGCCATCGCCTCGGCTCTCGCCGCCGCGCTCGTGCTGCCGGCCGCCACCAGCCAGGCGCAGGGCAACATGGAGAAGTGCTACGGCATCGCGAAGGCCGGCAAGAACGATTGCCAGACCGCGAAGTCGTCCTGCGCCGGCACGTCGAAGAAGGACGCGCAGGCCGACGCCTGGATTTCCGTCCCGAAGGGCGCCTGCGACAAGATCATCGGCGGCAAGCTCACACCGAGCTGATCGTGGATCCGGTCGCCGGCGTCGGGCTGCGCTCGCCGCATCTCGCGGAGATCGCGCGCGACCGGCCGGCGACCGGGTTCCTCGAAATCCACGCCGAGAACTATCTCGCGGCGTCTCCGGCACGCCAGGCCGTCGAGACGCTGCGGCAGGACTATGAGCTTTCCATCCACGCGGTAGGGCTCTCGCTGGGCTCGGCCGACGGCCTTGACCAGTTGCATCTCGATCGCGTCGCCGCGCTGATCGAGCGACTGCAGCCCGCGCTGGTTTCCGACCATCTCGCCTGGAGCGTTTCGGACGGCCGCTACTTCAACGACTTGCTGCCGTTGCCTTACACGGAGGAGGCGCTCCAGGTCGTCGCGCGCAACGTCGAGCGCCTGCAGGAGAAAATCGGGCGGCAGGTGCTGGTCGAGAATCCGTCCTGTTATCTCGCCTTCAATCATTCGACGCTGACCGAACCCGAGTTCCTGTCGGAGCTGACGCGACGCACCGGCTGCGGGCTGTTGCTGGACGCCAACAACATCGCGGTCACGGCGCACAATCTGCGACTCGATCCGGCATCGTGGCTGAACGGCCTGCCGGCAGCAGCGATCGGCGAATATCATCTGGCCGGCCATGCGATGAACGAGGCCGACGGCGAGACGATCCTGATCGACGATCACGGCAGCCGCGTGAGCGATGGCGTCTGGAGCCTGTTCCAGGAGATCGTGCGCCGCTATGGGCCGCGACCGACCTTGATTGAATGGGACACCGACCTGCCCGCGCTGGGCGTGCTGCTCGAGGAAGCGCGGCGGGCCGGCCAAGCGCTCGACGCCAGGGCAGGGACCGATGCTCGCGCTGCGTGACCTGCAGGCGGCCTTCGCATCTCACCTGACGGGTGGCGATCGTGCCGACCTTGTGGACGCGGTGTCGGGCGACACGATTCCGGCGGCGGCGCGGTTGCGGGTCCATCGGCATCACGTCCGGCACAGTCTGGCGGCGGCGTTGGCTGGTACCTTTCCGACGGTGCAGGCGATCGTCGGCGCGCAATTCTTCCAGGCCATGGCAGAGGCCTTTGTCCTGGAAGACCTGCCGAGACAGCCTGTATTGGCAGAGTATGGGGCAGGTTTCCCGGCCTTCATCGAAGGCTACGGCCCCGCCGCCTCCCTGCCTTACCTCGCCGACATGGCGCGGCTCGATTGGGCTTTGAACCACGCCTTTCACGAAACTGTGTCCGGGACATTGGCGGCCGAGGACCTGGCGGACATGCCGCCCGAGCGCCTGCTCGATTTGCGGCTGGCCCTCGCAGCCGGTGCCACCTTGATCCGGTCGCCCTATCCGATCGACCGGATCTGGCATGCGTCGCAGCCCGGGGACTCGGCGGAATCGGTCGGATTAGACGAGGGGGCGGCGACGGTCATCGTTCTGCGCCAAACCGACGATACCGCTTTCGTCCGCTTGAGCCCTGCAGAAGCCGAGCTAGTCATGACACTGTGCGATGGCAGGACTCTCGAGGAGGGGGCGCAGGCCGCCTTCCTGGTGGACGCCGCCTTCGACCTGACCACAACCTTCGCGCGTCTGCTTGCTTTGCAGGCATTTGCTGCGTTGCAGCACGAGGCGCGAGGCTTGGGCTGAAAAGCCCTTATCTTTTGCGGATTTTCGGTGGTTGCTGCACTGCACGGCTGATTCGGCCATCGGACGCGAAACGTTCTTGCTCCGCAAAGGCCCGTCCCTATACTCCGCGCGCTTTTGAGACAGGTCCATCGCCCCTTGATGGACCGCATGGGCTGCGAGTGGAGTTGCCGACGATGTCGATTACGTTGCCGCAGAATTACCGGCCGACAGAGCGTGAAGCGTTCATGAACCCGATGCAGCAGGAGTACTTCCGGCAGAAGTTGCTGAAGTGGAAGGGCGAGCTGATCGACGAATCGAATCAGACCCTGCAGAACATGCAGGAGGAAAGTCTGGCCCAGCCCGATCTCGCCGATCGTGCCACCGCCGAAACGGATCGTTCGCTCGAACTGCGGACCCGGGATCGTTTCCGCAAGCTGATCTCCAAGATCGACCAGGCGATGAAGTCGATCGAGGAGGGCACCTACGGATATTGCGAGGAGACCGGCGAGCCGATCTCGCTGAAGCGTCTCGAGGCGCGACCGATCGCGACCCTCTCGGTCGAGGCCCAGGAGCGACACGAGCGCATGGAGCGGACCCGCCGCGACGAAGGCGCCGACTGAGCTAAATGGAAAGGCCCGCATCGAGCGGGCCTTTTCTTTTGGGGGTCTGCCTGGCGTCGATCAGGCCCTGGCTTCGGCCTGCATCTCCTGGCGCTTGAGCGCGCGACCGGCCTTGCCGTCACCCTGCTTGCCGTCGCGCCACACGATGGCGCCGTTGCACAGCACCGTGTCGATGCCCCTGGCTGGCGAGATCGGCTTTTCGAACGTCGCCGTGTCGATCACGGTCGCCGGATCGAAGATGCAGATGTCGGCGTAGAAGCCGGCTTTCACCTCGCCGCGCTTGGCGAGATGGAAGCGCTGCGCCGAATAGGAGGTCATGCGCCGTACCGCGTCCTCGAGCGGGAACAGCTTGAGGTCGCGCGAGTAGTGGCCGAGCACGCGCGGGAAGGTGCCCCACAGGCGCGGATGCGGATGGGCATCGAACGGGATGCCGTCCGAGCCGATCATCGCGCCGGGATGGGCCATCGCCGCCTGCACGTCCTTCTCGTCCATCATGAAGTAGATGGCGCCGGCCGGCTGGATGCGGTCGGCGGCTTCCTTCATCGAGCAGCCCATCTCGTCGGCGATCTCCTTGAGGTCGCGGCCGCTGAGGCCCGGCACCTTGTCGGACCAGGTGATCAGCACCTTGTCGGCGCGTTCCAGCATGTCGGAGCGCAGGATCGTCGAGCCGGCGACGTAGGGGTAAACGTCGAAGGCAATCTGCTGCTTCTTCATCGCCTCGTTGAAGTGCGGCAACGTCTCCTTCATGCGGCCGAAGTTGGAGCGGCCCGAGCACTTGTGGTGCGAGACGATGATCTCGGCGCCGACGCGGCGTCCGATCTCGAAGGTCTCGTCCATCGCCTTCAGGATGTGATCGCCCTCGTCGCGCATGTGGGCGGTGTAGACGCCGCCCCACTTGCCGAGCGGTGTGGCGACTTCCACGACCTCGTCGGTCGAGGCATGGCTGGATACTGCATAGAACAGTCCGCTCGACATGCCGATGGCGCCCTGCTCGAGGCTCTGGTCGAGCAGCTCGCGCATCTGCTTGATCTCGGGTGCGGTGGCGACGCGGTTGAGGTCGTCGCCCATCGAGTTGATGCGCAGCGTGCCGTGACCGATCAGGAAGGCGCCGTTGATGGCGGGCCTGGCCGCGTCGACCTTGTCGGCGAACGCGGCGAAGCTGGAGGAGAGGTTCTCCTTCTTCTTGATGATCAGCGACATCCAGTGGCCGACGTCGGGCCGGACATAGGGCGCGGCCGAGACGCCGCAGTTGCCGCAGACCACCGTGGTGACACCCTGGCTGGCCTTCATGGCCATGCCCGGATTGTCGATCAGCGCCGTGTCGTCGTGCGTGTGCACGTCGATGAAGCCCGGCGCCACGACCTTGCCGCTGGCGTCGATTTCGTTGTCGCCCCTGAGCGTGCCCGGCGCCTCGACCGCAGCGATACGGTCACCCTTGAGGGCGACGTCGGCGGCAAACAGCTTTTTGCCCGTACCATCGGCGACCTGGCCGTTGCGGATGACGATGTCGTAGTTGGCCATGGGTAACTCCTGGACCGGAAGCAGTTGAGATTGGACGCGGGTAGTCGCACTTGAAGCAAGGAGCCCTCGCTGTGCTCGGGATCACACCTGTCTGGTTCCGCGCACTGAGCAAACCCAACAACAGTGTCATCCCGAACGGAGTGAGGCCCTCGCGGTGCTCGGGATGATACCTGTTTGCTTCAGCGCACTGCGCAAAATCCGACAATAGTGTCATCCCGAACGGAGTGAGGGATCCTTCGCTTTCCGTCAGGCTTCGTTGCGGCCCAGCCGCATGTCGAGGTCGAACGGGTAGAGCGGACGCTTCACGCGCTCGTACTTGAAGAGCTTGAGGTCCGAGGCGGTGCAGCCGTCGCCGTCGCACATCACGATGTGCTTGGCGATCGGCTCGAAGCCCGCGCGGAAATGCTGGCGCGACTTGATGAGCACGTACTTCTTGCGGCGCGGATCGATGCCGCAATGGGTGAAGACGCCGAGGTCGTAGGGTTCGGCGCGCTTCTCCGAGACGACGATCTGCATCTTGCCCGTGTCGAGGACGGCGGTGCGGCCCATGCGAACGGTGGTGCCGGTCGCCATCGGGCCGGTGACGACGAACTGGCCGTCGGTGATCGCCTTGACCTTGCCGGTGACCTTGAGCGGCTTGCCCTTCAGGCCCATGGCCGGCATGTCGATCTTGCCGCCCAGTTCCAATGTCACTTCGGCGCCGACGCCGGCCTTGATCATCTGCTCGACGCAGGCCGGGTCGCAGATCGGGCCGGCACAGGCATCCTCGAGTTCCTGCTTCATGGCTTCCTCGATGACGCTCATCACGTCCTGGGTGCCGCCCGACGCGGTGTTGTCGCCATGGTCGGCCATGACGACCGGATAGTCCGTGTAGCCCTTGGCGCGGCCGACCTGGACCGACAGCGGCTCGGGGTGGAACAGGAAGCCCTCGCGCTTCTCCCACGCGGTATCGAGGATCTTGTTGAGCAGGATCTCGCCTTCCGCCGTGCGCTTGTCGCAGACGATGACCGAGGAGAGGGCGAGATGGGGGATGTCGGCCTGCGGGAAGCCGCCGAACACCGAGGCGTTCAGGACCTCGCCGGTGTCCTCGGCCTGGTTGGCCATGCCCATCAGCGTCTTCATCGGCTCGCGCGAGGGCGTGTGGACCAGCGAGCTGCTCATGATCGGGCGGTTGCCCCAGACCATCTTCGGGTCGATCTCGCCGGCCAGGGTCCGGATCAGCGTCCGGCCGGCGCGGCGGGCCGTGTCGGCCATGTCGATGTGGGGATAGGTGCGGTAGCCCGTCATGATCGTGGCGCCGTTCACCATGGCGTCGGTCATCTGGGTATGGAAATCGAGCGCCACGGCGATCGGCACGTCGGGGGCGATCTTGCGGATGCGGTTCAGCAACTCGCCTTCGCCGTCGTCATAGTGCTCGGCGACCATGGCGCCGTGCAGGGCGAGGAGGACGGCGTCGCAGCCCTTCTTCACCTCGTCGACGATGGCGGTCGTCATCTGCTCGTATGCCGCTTTCGTAACCAGGCCCGACGGATGGGCAGAGGCGGCCATCGGAACGGTAAATTCGGCGCCGGCGTTGCGGGCCACCTCGATGAAGCCACCCAGGGAGGTGTTGGTGCCTTCGGCCTCCTTGATGGCGTCGGGCCCGTTCAGGGCGCCAAGGCCGCCGCCCCGGGCGAAGGATTCGATCGGGGTGGGCAGCGGCGAGAACGTATTGGTCTCGTGCATCATCATCGCGACTACGAACTTCTTGGCCAACAACCCCTCCATCAAGGACTTAAGTCTTTGAACACCCTACAGAAATCGCACACCTCGCGCGTTTGCTGAAGCAATGCAATTGATGCAGGGCTGCATCGCACTATTCTTGTGCGTTGCAAAAACAACACACCATCACCCAGACATCAACGAACGCTAAATATGTGAATTCAGGGCTCTTTTTCGCTCTTGCATTCTCTTCGCAGGTGCACCATTCTTAGCGGGCAGCAAACGCTACCTCGGTAGCCTCTTTGTTTGCTGTATGCCCGTCTTGGGCGTTTCCTCCCTAAACTCGGGCCGTGCTTGTCACGGCCCTTTTTTTGCCCGAACGGCTGCTCGCTTAGCTGATTGTCGGCGGCGCTGCCCTATTCGGCCGCGAGGGGCCGGGGCTGCAGCGTTTCCCGAGCCTGCTGGCCCATTTCCTCCAGCAGGCCGGTGATCAGACTGGCGAAGACGCCGGCGACCGGCAGCCTCTCGTGCCGCGCCTCGTCCATGTAGAGCGCCCGGTTGATCTCGATCTGGAGCGTGTGGCGGGCGAGAGCGGGCCGCCCGTAGCGTTGCGTCGTGAAACCGCCGGCATAGGGCTGGTTACGCAGGACGCGCAGCCCCCGTGCGCGAAACCAGCGTTCGGCCGCGGCCACGAGTTCGGGGGAGCAAGCCTCGCCGTGATTGTCGCCCAGCACGATGTCGACCCGGTGGTCCCGGTCGCGCGAGCCGAGACTGGAGACCGAGGAGGGCATCGAATGGGCATCGATCAGCAGGGCGCCGCCGAACGAGCTGTAGGTGTTCTCGACCAGCAGGGAGAGCGTCTGGTGGTAGGGGCGCCAGCAGGTTTCCAGGCGATGCTCGATCGTTTCCGCCGGCACGCGGCCGCGATAGATCGCCTCGCCGCTGGCTGCGACGCGGGGGATCATGCCAAGGCCGGCCGCCACGCGCGTGGTGCGGTGATTCAGGGGACGAGGCAGCGGTCCCTCGAACATCCCGGGATCCAGTTCGTAGGGCTCGCGGTTGGCATCGACATAGGAGCGCGGGAAACGCGCCGCGAGGAGTGGCATGCCGAGCGACGGGGCGGCGGCGAAAAGCTCGTCGACGAAGGCGTCTTCGGCGCGGCGGAGCGCCGAGAGCGGAACCGCCGCCTGTTTGAGGAAGTCCGCCGGATAGATCGAACCGCTGTGCGGCGAGGCGACGACCACGGGAACCGTCTGGTGGGCCGGCAGCCGGCAATCCAGGGCTTCATGGTCGGGCAGGACCGGCAAAAAATCCATTCAACGGTCATAGCCGCTGGAACCGGGCGCGTCACGCTTCGCGCTCTTGCCAATCGGTTTCCCGCGATGTAGACGACCGGGCTTCCGCGCTACCGGATGGTTTCGGCCCCGGCAGCAGCAGGTGATGGGCGCGTAGCTCAGCGGTAGAGCACTGTCTTGACATGGCAGTGGCCACAGGTTCGATCCCTGTCGCGCCCACCATCGCCCTTCTTTCCAGCAGGCCTTGATTGGAAGTCCCCGCCGGGGCACCAGTAGGCCATTGCTGGAGTTCCGATGTCCGATTTCTATTCGCTCTATTCCCATGAGTTCGTGCGCGTGGCGTGCTGCGTGCCGCGCACCCGCGTGGCCGATGCCGCCTACAATCTCAGCGAGACGCTGAAACTCGCGGGGCAGGGCGACAAGGCGCGTGCCGCCGTCATGGTCTTCCCCGAACTGGGCCTGTCCTCCTATGCCATCGAGGACCTGCTGCTGCAGGACGCGCTGCTCGACGAAGTCGAGCGGTCGATCGCCAAGGTCGTCGAGGCGTCTCGCAAGCTGTTCCCCGTGCTGATCGTCGGGGCGCCGCTCCGGGTCTCGGGCCGCCTCTACAACACCGCCGTCGTCGTCCACCGTGGCAAGGTGCTGGGCGTGGTCCCCAAGACCTACCTGCCGAACTATCGCGAGTTCTACGAGAAGCGCCATTTCATCTCCGGCGCCAACGTGATCACCCGCGAAGTCGAGCTGCTGGGTGAGACCGTGCCGTTCGGCACCGATCTCCTCTTCAAGGCGGCTGGCATCGATCTCACCTTCCATGTCGAGATCTGCGAGGACGTCTGGGTGGCGATCCCGCCGTCCAGCCACGCCGCGCTCGCCGGCGCCGAGCTGCTGGTGAACCTGTCGGCCAGCAACATCACCATCGGCAAGGCGGAGGCGCGGCGGCTGCTCTGCGGCAGCCAGTCGATGCGCGCGGTCGCGGCCTATGCCTATTCGGCGTCGGGCCCGGGCGAATCGACGACCGACCTTGCCTGGGACGGCCATGCCGCGATCTACGAGATCGGCGATCAGCTCGTCGAGTCCGCGCGCTTCGAGAAGGACTCGACGATGATACAGGCCGACGTCGACCTCGGTCGTATCCGGCAGGAGCGCCTGCGCTACAACGGGTTCGCCGATTGCGCGCTGCAGGAGAAGGAGAGGGTCGAGCGCTTCCGGACGCTTTCCTTCGCGTTCGATCCGCCCAAGGAGAGCGTGGCGCTGGATCGCGCCATCGAGCGCTTCCCCTACGTGCCGTCCGATCCGGCCAAGCTGCGCGACAATTGCTACGAGGCCTACAACATCCAGGTCCAGGGACTGGCGCAGCGCCTGCAGTCGAGCCGCACCGAGAACGCCGTCATCGGCGTGTCGGGTGGCCTCGATTCCACGCATGCGCTGATCGTCATCTGCCGGGCGATGGATCGCCTCGGCCTCAGTCGCAAGAACGTCCTCGCCTACACGATGCCGGGCTTCGGCACGTCCGACAAAACCCACACCAATGCCTGGCGGCTGATGAAGGCGCTGGGCGTCACGGCGGCGGAGATCGACATAAAGCCGGCGGCGACGCAGATGCTGACCGATATCGGCCATCCGTTCGGCCGCGGCGAGAAGGTCTACGACATCACCTTCGAGAACGTGCAGGCGGGCCTGCGCACCGATTACCTGTTCCGCCTGGCCAACCAGCAGCGCGGCATGGTGGTCGGCACCGGCGACCTCTCCGAGCTCGGTCTCGGCTGGTGCACCTACGGCGTGGGCGATCACATGTCCCACTACAATCCCAACGGCTCGGTCTCCAAGACGCTGATCCAGCATCTGATCCGCTTCGTCGCCGCCTCGGGCGACGTCAGCACGGAAACGGCCGACATCCTGCACGACATCCTGAATACCGAGATCTCGCCCGAGCTCATTCCCGCGGGCGAGAAGGGCGTGGTGCAGGCGACCGAGAGCTTCGTCGGTCCCTATGCGCTGCAGGACTTCAACCTGTTCTACCTGACGCGGCTGGGCTACCGCCCGTCGAAGATCGCCTTCATGGCGTGGAACGCCTGGCACGATATCGGCAAGGGCGCGTGGCCCGCCAACATGGGAGAGGACACGCGGCGGGCCTACACGCTGGAGGAAATCCGCAAGTGGCTGGCCCTGTTCCTGCGGCGTTTCTTCACCAACCAGTTCAAGCGCTCGGCGGTGCCCAACGGGCCGAAGATTTCGTCCGGCGGATCGCTGTCGCCACGCGGCGACTGGCGCGCGCCGTCCGACGGCAGCCCCGACATCTGGCTCGAGGAGATGAAGGCCATTCCGGAGACGAAGGCGAAGGCCAAACCGAAGACCAGGGCGAAGTGATCCGGCGGAATTTCTCCTAAGCGTTCGCCGTCGTTTGCCTGTTCGGGCCAAAATGCTACCAAGGCCCGAAGGTGCAGCGTAGGGAGGATTCGATGCCGCTCGAGATCAAGAAGACGGTCCAGCAGATGGTCGACGAGGCCAACAGCCAGATCGAGACACTGCCGCTGGCCGAAGCGATGAAGATGCACGGCCAGCCCGGCGTCACTTTCATCGACATCCGCGATATCCGCGAACTGTGGCGCGACGGCACCATCCCCGGCGCCATCAACGTGACGCGCGGCATGCTGGAAATGTGGATCGATCCGAAGAGCCCTTACGCCAAGGACTACTTCCAGACCGGCAACAAGTTCGTGTTCTTCTGCGCCGGCGCCTGGCGTTCGGCACTGTCGACCAAGACAGCGCAGGACATGGGCCTGACGCCGGTCGCGCATTTCGAGGGCGGCTTCGGCGCCTGGAAGAAGGCCGGCGGTCCCGTCGAGACGGTCGAGCCGAAGAAGTAAGTCGCGGCCGATGAGTCCCGACCAGCCTGTCGTTCCGCAGCCGGTCATCGACGACATTCCCGACTTCACGTCGATCCCGGCCCTGGTCGCGCGGCATGCGCGCAGCCATCCGGACAAGCCGGCGGTGAAGTGCGACGGGGTGGTGCGGAGCTGGGCCGAATTCGACGGGCGCATCAACCGGATCGCCCGTCGTCTGTCGGAGATGGGGCTGGGCCGCGGCGACAAGATCGCCATCCTTGCCGCCAATTCGATCGAATATCTCGAAACCTTCATGGGCGGGCTTCGCGCCGGCGTCTGCGTCGTGCCGCTGTCGACCATGGCGGCGGCCGATGCGCTCGAGAAGATGCTCGACGATTGCGACGCCAAGGTCCTGTTCCTGTCGGACCAGTATCGCGCGCTGGTCGAGCCCTACGAGGCGCGGCTGGGCAAGCTCGTCGAGGGCGGCCGCATCGCCTACGATTTCGTGCGACCCGGCTGGCAGGATTTCGAGGCCTGGCTCGCCCCCGCGAGCGGTGCGCCGTTCGAGACGGAGATTGGGCCGCTCGACGATTTCAACATCATCTACAGTTCCGGCACGACCGGCTTGCCCAAGGGTATTCTCCACTCGCACGCCCTGCGCAGCCAGCTTCCCATCCGGTTCCCGGCCTTCGACTACGGGCCCGACACGATCTCGCTGGTCTCGACTCCGCTCTATTCCAACACCACGCTGGTGGCACTTCTGGCGACCGTGGGCGTCGGCGGCACGTCGATCCTGATGCGCAAGTCCGACGTCGTGAAGTTCCTGGAGCTGGCCCAGTCCGAGCGCGTGACCCACGCGATGCTGGTGCCGTTGCAATACCAGCGCATCCTGGCGCATCCCGATTTCGACAAATACGACCTCGGCGCCTTCAAGACCAAGCTGTCGACCAGCGCGCCGCTCCGGGCGCAGGTGAAGGAAGACTGCGTCAGGCGCTGGCCCGGCCGCCTGATAGAAATCTACGGCCTGACCGAGGGCGGCGGGAGCTGCATGCTCGAAGCCAACCTGCATCCCGGCAAGCTCCACACGGTTGGCACGCCGGGCTTCGGCGTCGAGCTCCGGATCCTCGACGAGCAGGGCAAGGAACTGCCGCAAGGCGAGGTCGGCGAGATCGCCGGTCGCGCCGAGATGATGATGAAGGGCTACTACAAGCAGGACGACAAGACGCGCGAGCTGTTCTGGTACGACGAGAAGGGCCGCCTGTTCTTCAAGTCCGGCGACATGGGCAGGATCGACGAGGACGGCTTCCTGATCCTGCTCGATCGCAAGAAGGACATGATCATCTCCGGCGGCTTCAACGTCTATGCCGCCGACATCGAGGTCCTGCTGCTGAAGCATCCCGACGTGATCGATGCCGCGGTGATCGGCGTGCCGAGCGACCAGTGGGGCGAATCGCCGATGGCGCTGTGCGTGCGCCGCGACGGTGCTGCCCTGAGCGAAGACGCGTTGCGCGAGTGGGCGAACGGCCAGCTCAGCAAGACGCAGCGACTCGTCGCCGTCGAATTCCGCGACTCGCTTCCGCGCAGCACCATCGGCAAGATCATGAAGCGCGAACTCCGGGCTCCCTATTGGGAAGGCCGGATGGCCAAGATTTGAGGAATACCATGACCGGACCAATGCTGCGTTCCGCCCATCTCTTCACGCTGACCCTCCAGGTCGATCCGAACTTCACCGACGTGGGCGAGACGCCCTACGGCCGCCGCCGCATCGCGACGGTGACGGGCGGCACTTTCGAGGGCGAGGAACTGCGCGGCACGGTACTGCCGACGCCAGCCGGCGACTGGCTCCTGCAGCGACGCGACGGCATCCTGATGCTGGACGTGCGCCTCACGCTCAAGACCGACGACGGTCATCTCGTCTACATGAGCTATCGCGGCATGCGGCACGGCCCGGCCTGGGTGCTCGAGCAGCTCAACAAGGGCGAGAAGGTCGATCCCAGCCAGTATTACTTCCGCGCCACGCCGTACTTCGAGACGGCATCGGAGAAGTACCGCTTCCTCAACCGTATCGTCTGCGTCTCGACCGGCCGACGCGACCCCACCGGGCCGGTCTACGAGGTCTTCCAGATCCTCTGATGGTCGATCTTTCGACTCTCGCTTTGTTCGGCGTCGCGGCGCTGGCGCTCACCCTGACGCCGGGCCCCGACATGCTGCTGATCGCCTCGCGCAGTGCGAGCCAGGGGAGGGCGGCCGGCTTCGCGACCCTGGCCGGCATCCAGGTCGGCACCTACTGCCACGCGCTGGCGGCGGCGTTCGGCCTGTCGCAGCTCTTCCTGATCGTGCCCGTCGCCTACGACGTCGTGCGCTACGCCGGTGCGGCCTATCTCCTCTATCTCGCCTGGAAGACGGTGCGCTGCGGCGCCGTGACGGCTGCACCCGAGGCCGGCGCGACGCGTCACGCCATCGGCACCATGTTCCGACAGGGGCTGCTGACCAATATCCTGAACCCGAAGATGGCCCTGTTCGTCCTCGCGCTGTTTCCGCAGTTCGTGCAGCCGGAAGCAGGCTCGGTCGCGGTGCAGATTATGGTGCTGGCGACGGTGCTCAACGCGATCGGCCTGGCGGTGAATGGCGCCGTCATTGTGGCTGCGAGCCGTCTCGGCCGCGTCTTCGCCGGCCGGGGCCGCTTCCGCCGCCTGCCGCAGTATTTCCTCGGCGCCGTCTTCGCGGGGTTGGCGACGCGACTGGCGTTCGACGTGAGGCAGTGACTGTCAACGGAGCGCGCAACTCCAGTTGCGCTCAAGCTTCGTCGATCCACAAGACATGAGCGCAACTGGAGTTGCGCGCTCCAATAACTGACTCGACTTAACCTGTTGTCGCCGCAATCTTGTCCAGCACCGGCAGGATGTATTCGCGGAACTTCGCCGGGTTCTCGCTCATCGGGAAGTGGCCCAGCTCCTTCATGACCTGCACTTGCGCACCCGGAATTTGCGACGCTGTGCGCAGCGTGTCCTCGGCGGTGCAGGAGAAGTCGTATTCGCCGGTCAGCAGGTAGAGCGGGCAGACGCCGGTATCGATCGACTTCACCTTCTCCCGCAGGTCGCCGTCGACGCGATAGAAATAGAGATCGCCTTTGAAGATGCCGGGCCCGCCCTGCATGTACATCCACAGTGTCTCGTGACGGCTGACCGGGGGGCTCTGCGGTGCGATCAGGCCGGAGATCAGCGCCGCGCAGACCTCGCCGCCATGGACGTCCGGACGATGCAGCCACGAGGTGTCGTACCAGGGCTGCTGGAAGTCGGCGGCCTCCAACGCCACCAGCGCCCGGAACTCGGCGGCATGGGCGATGGCGAGATTGAGTACGATGCGGCCGCCGATCGAGCAGCCCATCACCACCGGCCTGTCCAGTTCCATGGCCTGGCAGAAGGCCCGGATGGCGGCGGTGTAGGAGGCCGTCGTCAGCCGGTATTCGGTGGTCTCCCAACCGGTGGGCGGCGTCGACTTGCCATGCCAGGGCATGTCGAAGGCCAGCACGCGGTAGCGCTTCGTGATCTCCGGGTCGGCGAGGAGGTGGCGGAACTGGCGGTTGTCGGCGCCGGCCGTGTGCAGGCAGACGAGGGGGATGCCTTGTCCCGCTTCCTCGAAATAGACGCGATGCGGCGTGCCGTCGATGTCGAGCCGTACATACCGGCCGATCATGGGATCGAAAACGGGCGCCATGTCAGTTGGTCTCCGGCAGCCGGCGAGGCAGCGCCAGCAGGTCCTTGAAATACTGCAGGTTCTGCAGAAGGGGACGCAGGTCGCCTTCCATTGAGGCGGCGCCGCGTTTGGTAAGGGCGAACAGGTCGTGCCAGCCCGGTTCGGGCATCCTGCGCCAGTGGCGCTGCCAGGCCTCGTCGCTGCCGCGTATCGTGAATACCGTCGAGCGCATAAGCCGCAGTCCGCGGTCGAGCGCAGTGAGCGCGCCGTCCTCGAGCGTGAGATGGAAGGGCTCACTGCCGATATCGACCCGGCATTCGACGTTCAGCCAGCGGCCGCGCCTCAGCAGGTCGGGGTCATTGGCAAGAAGGGCGGGCAGTTTAGCGAAACAATCTGCAGGGATCATTCCTGCAGTATGTACTCGATCGTCGATCCGTCGGAAGCCTTGAAAGTGGCCTTTACCCAGCGGCCCCGGTCGTCGAACCACTGATCCATCTGGACGTCGCCGGTATAGGTGTAGCGGGTCGCCTGCAGGGTGCCGTTCGCGGTCTTGATCGTCTCGCGGCCCCGCGGCGTGATCTGGATCTTCGCCAGAGCGCCGTTCTGGGAATTGAGCATCGCCGACTGCTTGACCTGATTCAGGTTCCAGTGCGTCGACGGCATCGTACTGGGTGGCAGGGTGACCTGGCCGGCGCTCCCCTGCTGGAAGCCGACATCGCTCGCCGTCATCTTCGGCGGGCTTCCCTCGCGCACGACCGATACACCCTTGGACTCGTTGCGTGCCTTGAGCGCGTACTTGGTCCCGTTGTCGTCGGTCTGCGTCGATATCGATTCGAAGGTGTTGCCGTTCCAGACTTCCTGGCCGCGATGCATGTAGCGGTACATCGTCAGGCCGAGCGCCTTGACCGCGAAATCGATGGACGTGGTGACGGTGCGCTTGTCACCATTCTGCTGGAAGGTGAGCGTATGCGTGCCGATACGCTCGCCGTTGCGGAATGCGGCGAAAACGTGGCTCTGCCCATAGGGAAAGTCGGCTGTAGCCTGGGCGGCGGCGGTGCCGCAACCCATCAGCATCAAGGCAAGGATCAGTCGGCGTTTCATCGGTGGCTCCTGGTCCTTATACGCACCGGACGGCCGCCGGATCCCCTCAGACGACCCGATCGGCCTTGAGCTTGGCGATAACGGTCGCATCATACCCCAGTTCCTGCAAAATTTGTTCCGTGTGCTCGCCGAGCTGGGGTGCCCGGCGGCGGATGGTGAGGGGCGTGCGGGAGAGCTTCACGGGCTCCTGCAGGACCGGCACCGGCATCTTGGCGCCCGGGTACTCCATCGGGTGGAAGAACTTCGCCTCCTGGACGTGCTTGTCGTCCAGCGCCTGCTGCGGCGTATAGACCGGGCCGGCGGGAATGCGGTTGGCTTCCAGCGCGGCCAGCGCCTCGTCGACGGTGCGGGTGTCGCACCATTTCTGCATGATGGCCGAGAGGGCCTCGCCGTTGTCGCCGCGGGCAAGGTCGTCCTTGAAGCGTGGATCGGCCGCCAGCGTGTCGTCGCCCATCAGCTTGCACCAGCGCACGAACAGCGGCTGGCCGATGGTCATGGCGTAGATCCAGCCGTCCTTGCACTTGAAGGTGTCGGAGGGGCCGGCGGTGAAGCCGCGGTTGAGCGTGGCCACGCGGTTGAGATTGAGCATCGCCTGCTCGATCAGATGGCTGTTGGTGATGTTGATGGCCGTGCGGAGCAGCGCGGTCTCGACTTTCTGGCCCTTGCCGCTCTTGGCGCGATCCATGAGCGCCGCCAGCACGCCTACCGTGTTGAGCAGGGCGGTGCCGAAATCGACGACGGGTGCGTTGATGCGGGTCGGTGTCTCGCCGTCGCCGGAGAGGTGCATGGCGCCGGACATCGCCTGGCCGATCGTGTCGAAGCCGACGCGGGTCTTGTAGGGACCTTCCGAGCCGAAGGTCGAGGTGGTGGCGAGGATGATGCGCGGGTTGATCGCCGAGATGGTCTCGTAGTCGATGCCCATCTTCTGCAGGTCTTCGTAGGGCAGGTTGGCGATGACGATGTCGGACGTCGCGACCAGCTTCTTCACGATCTCCCGGCCCTCGGGCTTCATCGGATTGAGGGTAAGGCCGAGCTTGTTCCGTCCCATCTGCAGGAACATGGCGCCGTCGCCGCCCTCGACGACCGGGGTCACCCAGCGGTCCTCGCTGCCCTCGAGCTTCTCGATCCGGATCACCTCGGCGCCGAGGTCGGCCAGCATGGTGCCGCAGAACGGACCGGCGATGTAGCGGCCGAAATCGAGTACGCGGATGCCTTCGAGAACGCCTGACATGTGACCTTATCCTCCCTCGCGCCGGACACGGATGGGCCGGCTGCGACGGAGCATTAGCAGAGGTCGCCCGGTCGTTCTATTCGCCTCGGCCGCCTCGCGTTGCGGCCGCGGGCGCTCAGTCGAAGAAGGTGTTGGGCTTCAGGAAGACCGCGAGCATGAGGCAGCCCTCGTCGGTCCAGGCGTCGTGGCGGCTTCCCGCCCGCCGCCAGACATAGTTGCCGGCCCGGCAGACGCCGGCGTGATCGGCGAAGGATCCTTCGAGCACGTAGGTCTGTTCGATCGCGACATGCTCGTGCGCCGGGAGGCGGGCGCCCGGCGCCCAGCGCATCAGCACCGTCGAGAGTCCGGTCTCCTTCTGCTCCATCAGGATCTTCCAATCGACCCCGGGAAAGCGCGTCGGCTGCCACGGCACTTCCGCGACGTCGACATAGGTCGAGTCAGGGGCCAGGCCCGCGAGAGTCTCGGCGTTCATGCGGCGACCTTGCGGCGCGCGGCCTTCAGCGTGCCGCCGCGCATGAGGTGGCCGGGCAGGGGACGGCCGACGATCTCCTCGGCAAGCTTCGCGACGTCGATCAGGCGCTCGATGTCGAGGCCGGTCTCGACGCCCATCTCCTCGCACATGAAGGCGAAGTCCTCGGTGCAGATGTTGCCGGCCGCGCCGTCGGTTGCCGCGAAGGGACAGCCGCCGAGCCCGGCGACCGACGCATCGAACTTCGTGACGCCCATGCGCAGGCCGGCATAGGCCGCCGCCGCGCCGGTTCCGCGCGTGTCGTGGAGGTGGAGCGAGATCTCGAGATGCGGCCACTTCGAGCGCACCGCGCCGACCAGCCGTTCGACGGAGGCGGGGGTAGCCCAGCCCATCGCGTCGGTGAGCTTGATGCCCTTCAGCGTGAAGCCCGCCAGCTCGGCCTCGTCGAGTGCCAGCTGGACGCGCTGCAGGATGAGGTCGGTCGAGAGCTCGCCTTCGTAGTTGCAGCCGAAGGCGCCGAGGATGGTGCCCCATTCGACCGGCATGCCGCGATCCTTGAAGGTCTTGAGCGACATGCGCTGCTCGACCATGGCGTCGGGGACCGACTTGCCGATGTTCTTGCGCGAAAACGTGTCGGAGGCGGTGACGCGAACGCCGCCGTCGACATGCAGAGGGCCCCGAAGCGCGCGCTCGAGGCCCTGCTGGTTCAGCCACAGCGCGCTGTACCGAACGCCCGGCTTGAGGTCGATCCTGCTCGCCACTTCCTCGGCGTCGGCCATCGTCGGCACGCGCTTCGGGTTGACGTAGGAGACGCAGGCAATGTGCTTCAACCCGGTGTCCGCAAGCGCCTCGATGAGGCGGACCTTGTCGGCCACCGGGATCATCTTCTTCTCGGATTGGAAGCCCTCGCGAGGACCCTCCTCGTTGATCGTCACTCGCTTGGGCAGGTCCGACATCTATTCCTCCTGGTGTCAGGAGGAGGGCATCAGCCCTCCTCTTCGACGAAGGCTTCTTTTCTTGCCTTCTTGAAGCTCGGTATTGCCATCAGGAGCAGCAGCAGCGCCGTCGTGATGAGCAGGCCGAGGCTGATCGGGCGCTCCAGGAAGACCATGGCGTTGCCACGCGAGAGCAGCATGGCGCGCCGGAAGTATTCCTCCATCTGCGGACCCAGAACGAGGCCGAGCAGGAACGGAGCACCTTCGCAGCCGAGGCGCACGAAGATGTAGCCCAGAACGCCGAAGACGGCGACCTGCATGACGTGGAAGGTGCTGTTCTGCAGGCTGTACGCGCCGATACAGCAGAAGAGCAGGATGGCCGGGGCCAGGAAGCGGTACGGCACCGTCAGCAGTTTCACCCAGATGCCGATCATCGGCAGGTTGATGATCACCAGCATGGCGTTGCCGATCCACATCGAGGCGATCATGCCCCAGAACAGGTCGGGCTTCTTGGTCATGACCTCGGGCCCCGGCTGGATGCCCTGGATGATCATGGCGCCGACCATCAGCGCCATGACGGCGTTGGAGGGGATGCCGAGCGTCAGCATCGGGATGAACGAGGTCTGGGCGGCGGCATTGTTGGCCGCCTCGGGCGCGGCGACGCCCTCGACCGCACCCTTGCCGAACTTGCCCGGATTCTTCGAGATCTTCTTCTCGAGCGTATAGGCCGAGAAGGCGCCCAGCGTCGGGCCACCGCCCGGAAGCACGCCGAGGGCAGCACCGAGGAACGTGCCGCGGAGCGCGGCAGGAATGGCCCGCCGTACTTCGTCCATGGTGGGCCAGAGCGAGGTGACCTTTATGGTTCCGCCGGTTCTGGTCAGGTGTCTCTCCAGATTCACCACGATCTCAGCGATGCCGAACAGGCCCATGGCGATCGGCGCGAAGTCGATGCCGTCGGACAGCTCCGGGATGTCGAAGGTGAAGCGCTGCGCGCCGGTGTTCACGTCGGTGCCGACCAGGCCGAACAGCAGGCCGAGGAACACCATCGCGATCGCCTTGGTGACCGAACCGCTGGCCAGGATGACCGCGGCGACGAGGCCGAGGGCCATCAGCGAACAGTAATCCGCCGGGCCGAACTTCTGCGCCATGCGCGTCAGCGGCTCGGCGAACAGCACGATGATGATCGTGCCGACGGTACCCGCGAAGAACGAGCCGACCGCCGAGATCGAGAGCGCGGCACCGGCACGCCCGTTGCGGGCCATCTGGTAGCCGTCGAGACAGGTCACGACGGAAGAGGACTCACCTGGCAGGTTGACCAGGATCGACGTCGTCGAACCGCCGTAAGCGGCGCCGTAGTAGATGCCGGCCAGCATGATGAGCGAGGCGGTCGGCGGCAGGTGGAAGGTGATGGGCAGCAGCATGGCGATGGTCGCCACCGGCCCGATGCCCGGAAGAACGCCGATCAACGTGCCGAGCACACAGCCCAGCAGGGCGTAGGTCAGGTTCTGGAACGTGAAGGCGACGCTGAAGCCTAGCGATAGGTTGTCGAGCAGCTCCATCTCACCACACTCCGCGCACGATGTAGATATTCATGCCCAGCCCGACCTTGAACACGAGCGTGCAGAGCACGGCGAGCGCCACGATGAGCCCGATCACTTCCGTGATCTTGAATTCCTCGCCGGCCAGCGACGCAATCGTGACCAGCACGATCAGGGCGGGGATCAGGCCTGCCCGCTCGAAGAGGAGTGCGAAGCAGACGATGCCGAGGGTCACCAGCGTGATCGGCTTCCATTTCGGCCGTTCGACCGGCTCGCTGCCGCTCACGACAGCGATGATGCACACCAGAGCCCCCAGACCGATCAGTATGAGAGAAAGCATGCGCGGCACGTAGCCCGGCCCCATGCGAACCGGCGTACCCAGCGCCAGTTTTTGCCCGACATAGAGGGCAAGCAGGCCGAAGCCAATGAACATCAGCCCGGACAAGAAGTCCTTGCTTAGGAATCGATTCAACGACGCCTCCCAGATACGCAAGTCGTTAATGATGTTGTTGGGTCCAAGCCCCCGGACCGTTGCCAACACCTAAACACAATTTGGCCGCTTTGCCCAAGTGCCAAGTTCAATACAAGTGATAACTGCATTATCTAAGAAGCAGACGGACTGCGATTACGGCCAGGCAAATGGCAAACAAGCGCCGCAGCAAAGAGACGGGCGCTCTTGCCGACCATCTGGCCGCCATTGGCGCGACAAAGAGCGCAGGCAGGGACAGGGTCGCAACGCAAAACAAGGCCACATCGCCCAGCGCATCGAAGGGACGGCCGGGCGTATGGCGGTCCATCGACAGGAACACGACCGTCGCCGGTAGGGCGATGACCAGGTTGAACAGCGCACCGGCGCCGATCGCCCGTTTGATGGAAAATGAGAACAGCGTCAGGGTAGGCGTGCTCAAGGTGCCGCCGCCCACACCGACGGCCGCCGCCAGGCTCCCGACAATGGCCGGGGGGATGTGGGAAAACGGACGCTCGGGCTGACGCTGTCCAATAATGAGGCGGTCTCCCGCCATCATCTTGAGGGCAAGACCGGCTGCAACGACCGCAAAGAGGGTGGTCAGGACCCATGTCGGCGCCAGGGGCCCGAGTGCCAGGCCGAGCGTGGCGCCCACCATCAGCGCCGGCAGCCAGGATCGAACGAGATCGGAGTCGATCGTACCGGCTCGCCAGTGCGCTCCGGCGGCGGTGACCGAGGCGATCAGGATGCTTGCCTGAGCGGTGCCGACGGCAAGGGGCACGCTCAGTGGCTCGCCGATCCCGATGAACTCGAAGATCTCCAGGAGGACCGGCACGGCGACGATGCCGCCGCCGACCCCCAGCAAGCCGGCGAGCAGTCCGATCAGGACGCCGGTCGCCAGCAACGCCGCCCAGGCCCCTGGAGGATAGGTCGAGATCAGCGTTTCCAAAGAGCCGTGTTCCCCCTTGGTCGATGTTGCGTGTGCCCCATCGTACGAGCAAACTCCCGGCCAATGTGAACGCTCGTTCAGGAGGCTTTTCGGGTGGCAAGGCGGGGCGACGATTTCATCGGCACGATGGCGGTGCAGGAAAAGCACCGGTTCGACGAGCAGCCGCTCGCGAGGTTCATGGCCGCCAACGTCGAGGGGTTTACGCCGCCGTTGCAGGTCGAGCAGTTCAGGGGCGGCCAGTCCAACCCGACCTACCGGCTGACCGACGGCGCCGGATGTCGCTACGTGCTGCGCCGCAAGCCGCCGGGGAAACTGCTGCCCTCGGCCCATGCCGTCGATCGCGAGTTCCGGGTGATCGCTGCCCTCAATCGCACCGACGTGCCGACGCCCCGCGCCTATGCCCTGAGCGAGGACGTGAGCGTCGTGGGCACTCCTTTCTATATAATGGAATACTGCGACGGCCGGGTTCTGTGGGACCCGACCCTACCCGACGTGCCGAAGGAGGGGCGCCTCGCCATCTATCGCGCCAAGTTCGAGGCGCTCGCCCGGCTTCATCTCGTCGACTACGCAGCGCTCGGCTTGGCCGACTTCGGCCGTCCCGGCAGCTACGTCGCCCGCCAGATCTCGCGTTGGGGAAAGCAGTACAAGGCGTCGGAAACCGAGAAGATCGAGTCGATGGACCGGCTGTTCGACTGGCTGCCGGCCAACCTGCCCGCGAACGACGAGACCGTCCTTGTCCATGGCGACTTCCGTCTCGACAACATGATCTTCCACCCAAGCGAGCCCCGGGTGCTCGGCATCATCGACTGGGAGATTTCGACGCTCGGCGATCCGCTGGCCGAGCTTGCCTATCTCTGCATGCTCTGGCGTACGCCCAAGGACTGGAATGGCCTGCTGGGGCACGACCTAGATGAACTCGGTCTGCCGACCGAGGCGGAGATGGTGAGTTACTACAGCAAGCTCGCCGGCCGCGCCGCTCCCGAGCCTGCGCTCTGGGAATTCTACATGGCCTACAACCTGTTCCGCGTGTCGTGCATCCGCCAGGGCGTCTATGCGCGGTCGCTCGACGGCACCGCGTCGAACGTCCGGGCCGCCGAGTCCGTCAAGCTGGTGAAGCCGGCTGCCGATCTCGCCTGGTCGATCGTCACCAACATGGGCGGAGCATCGCGATGAGCAAGCGCAAGACCGCCGTCACCGGCGAGGGACCGCCGGAGGCCATGGAGCGTGACGCACGGCCGCCAGTCGAGGCCATTCGCGCCGCGGCTTTCGCCCAGTTCGCCGAGCGAGGCTATCCGGTCGTCACGGTGCGCGACATCATGAAGGCCTGCGGGCTTACGCAAGGGGCCCTCTACAATCACTTCAAGTCCAAGGACGAACTGCTGCACGACATCATCGCCTCCACCCAAAGCGAGCTGGAGCGACTGTGCCAGCAGGCCGTGGCGGGGGCGGGCTCCGATCCACGGGCGCAGCTCGCGGCCTTCGTTCGCGTCTACGTCATGCGGCACTGCCGGCTGCGGATCGAGGCGCTGGTCGCCAACCGAGAGATCGGCTGGCTCGACACGGCGCGCGTGGCCGACATCCGCCGCAGCCGCCGCGCCATCCGCGACATCGTCGTGACCATTCTCTCGCAGGGAATAGAGCGCGGCGTGTTCGATCCGCCGCGTATCGAGGGAAAACACGATCTCAAGGCGATCGCCATGGCGCTGCTCGACCAGTGTACCCATGTGTCGATGTGGTACGGTCCGGGCGGCGACCTTGCGGAGGAGCAGATGGCGAAGCTCTATTCCGACATGGCGCTGCGGGTCGTCGGAGCCAGGCCGCAGGATTGAAGGTCCGCCCAGCGGGAGCACGAAGGCATGTTGGTTCGCATTGGCGCCGTGGTCGCATTGCTCGTCTCGATCGTTGCCTGCATGCCCGGCACCGAAGTGGCCCCTCCGGCAGGTCGCGCCACGACCCTCGCAGCGGCGCCCCGCGGCATCCCGGCGGCGCGCTGGCACGCAGTCCTGATCGCGGGTGACAACAATAGCCCGTCCTTCGACAACGGGATCGACGCCCTGCGCGACAAGCTCGCGGCGCGCGGTGTGAGGGACATTCGCTTCCTCACTTCCGATCCCGCCCGCAATCCGTCGGCAGAGGTCGCCAGCACTGCAAACGTCTCGAACGCCCTGCGCAATGCCGGCGGTGCGGAAGCCTGCCTGGCCTTCATCACCAGCCATGGCACGGAGACCGGTGTCGTGCTGCGCCAGGCCAACGGCGTGATCCGTCCCGGCGCCCTCGACGCCGCCCTGGACGCCGGCTGCGGCACCCTGCCGACAGTGGTCGTGGTCTCGGCCTGCCACAGCGGCGTCTTCCTGACACCGGCCATGCGCCAGCCCAACCGCGTGGTGCTGACGGCGGCGGCCGCCGACCGCGTCAGCTTCGGCTGCGGCGCGGGCGACCGCTTCACCTATTACGACCAGTGCCTCCTTCAGCAGTTCGACGCCGCCACGACCTGGGGCCAGCTCGCCCAGTCCACGCGCGGCTGCGTCCAGAACCTCGAACAACGAATGGGCATCCGCACGCCCTCGCTGCCGCAGATCTTCGTTGGCTCTTCAGTTACCGATCTGCGGCTGCCGGGGCGCTAGCACATTCCTTCACCGGCCGGTGTCTAACGATCAGACGCCGTATCCCTTCACGAAGCCCTCGGCCTGATCGTCGAGAAACCGCTCGATGTCGGTCGGATGAGTCGTTGCGCCGCCAAGTTCACGTTGGTGCAGCATCAGAAGCACGACTGGTGACAGCAGGACGAGCGCGGCATTGCGTGTATCGACCGATCGCATCTCGCCGATGGCAACATGGGCATCAAGTCGTCGTTGCAGGGCCTCGATCGACGGCTCGAGTACCAGACTGACGAAACCCGGCCCGACAACCGGGTCACGCAAACCTTCGGTCAGTCCAACGGTGTGAATCTCACCGAGCCCATGATCGAATCCCAAGGCGATATACCCCAATGCCTCGCGAATCGATGCCGCGAAGGGCTCGCGAGGGGTGGCGATATGGGCGAGGTGTGGCCGACCATCAGCGAGATTCTCCGCAAGCAGCGCCAGGATCAGATCCTGGCGCTGCGGGAAATAATGGCGGAGCGTGGGAAGCGAGACACCGCACGCGTCTGCTAGCTGCCGCAGGCTGGCGCCGCTGGCCCCAGGTTGGCCGAGGCGGTCCCTCACTCGAACAAGCAGCGCACTCCGATGCTCTTCGTACTTCCGGTTTCGGCTCCCCTCGACGCGTCCCATTCATCTACTCTTATTGACTATTCCATTTGGTATATAATATACAGGCGTCCGGTTTGAGCGCCAAGCTCCATAGGAGGGCCACCCATTATGGCTATAGGGCATTCACGAACCCATATCGGCGCAGTGCTGTCTGCGCAGTCTTCCGTTGCTTCCTCTTCCGTCGAGGAACAGCCATTCGATTCATCCGCTCACCTGGTCGCGTCGGGCTTCCGCATGCGCCGCCTGCAGACGCCGTCCGGCCGGATGGCCGTCTACGAGGCCGGCACGGGTCATCCCATCGTCTTTTTGCATGGCATTGGCGGCGGCGCCTCCGCGTGGACGTGGATCTTCGTTGCCCCTGCCTTCGCCGCGACCCATCGGGTTATCCTCGCCGATTGGATCGGATGGGGCGCATCGGAGCGGCCCCAGCGCTTTCTCCTGTTCGACGACTATGTCGCCTCGGTGGAGGCGCTTCTGGATGACATCGGGTCACCCGCGATCGTGGTTGCGCAATCCCTTGCCGGCGGATTCGCCATGGCTCTGGCGGAGCGCAGACCCGACCTGTTCGAGCGCCTCATTCTGCACACCCCTTCGGGAGGGAAGGACTTCGGCAAGGATGCCTTCGGTCCCCTTGCCCGGGCGACCATCACGCCGTTCACCAGCGCGCCTGCCGTCGGCTTCCCGTTCTACCGGCTTCTGTTTCATCGTCGGGCCTTTATCCGCGGCTGGCTGAAGCAGGAGGGCTTTTCAGACGCCTCGGCCGTCACGAAGCAGATCGTCGACGCCTTTCTGTACAATGCCAGAAAGCCAGGTTCGGCCTGGTCGGCGCTTCCTTTTGCAAATGGCCAACTGCGCTACGATATCGCCCCGTATCTTGCTCGACTCCCGGTTCCCGCCTCGATCTTCTGGGGCGCGGAGGAGACGCAAGTCGGCTTGGCCGTCGGCAGACGGCTTGCCGCCCTTCGGCCCGATCTGCCTTTCACCCTCATTCCAGCCACCAAGGCCTGTCCCGAACTGGAACAGCCGCAAGCCGTGATCGCGGCCATCCGATCCGGAACCGCCGCATGAGCAGCGCCCTGCCGGCAGGACTTTGAGGCAGGGTAGCGACGGAGAGGCAAAATCCACCCAAAGCAGATTTTCGACGGCGCGCTGTCGAAATGAAGTGGGGCTGACGCACATACTCCCGAGCGCCAATCGTCGCTCGGCCGGAGACGCATCTCCGTCCTGAATCGAAAGGGAATGTTCCGATGCACTACATGCTCCTCTTCAACGAGACGGCCGCCGAGCGCGGCAAGCGCACCGATCCAGCGCAGGCGGACACCTACTGGGGTGGCTGGACCGCCTACATGCAGGCCATTGCGCAAAGCGGCGCGATGGTCAGCGGTAACGGCCTGCAGCCGCCCGATGTCAGCACGACGATCCGCGTCGAGAACGGTAACCGCCACGTGGTCGACGGCCCCTTTGCCGACACCAAGGAAATCCTTGGCGGCTACGTGATCCTCGACGTCGCTGACCTCGACGCTGCGCTCGAATGGGCAGCGCGTGCGCCGTGCGTGTCGGCCGGGTCCGTCGAAATCCGTCCGGTGCTGCCGCCTCCGGCCGCGTGATGGACGGGGAGCGCCGCGCCGCCGCCCGCGAAGCGGAGGCCGCGGCGCGATCCTCGTACGGCAAGCTCGTGGCGATCCTCGCGGCGCGCACGCGCGACATCGCCGCGGCCGAGGACGCACTGGCCGATGCATTCGCCGCCGCGCTCGCGCAATGGCCTCGCGACGGCGTGCCCGCTAATCCTGTGGGCTGGTTGATGACGGTCGCGCGTCGCAGCATCGGGCATGCCGCCGGTCGGCGAAGGACGGCGGCGGCGGCGGAGAACGTGCTGCGGATGCTTGACGAGGAACGCGACGAGGCCCGGCCCGATTCCTTCGGAGACGATCGGCTGGCGCTGATGTTCGTCTGCGCCCACCCCGCAATCGACGCCGAGGCGCAGGCGCCGCTCATGCTGCAGACCGTCCTCGGCCTCGATGCCGAGCGGATCGCTGCGAGCTTTCTCGTGTCCGGAGCCACGATGGGACAACGGCTTGTGCGCGCCAAGCGCAAGATCCGTGATGCCGGGATCGCCTTTTCCGTTCCCGAGCCCCGCGAGGCGCCGGCGCGGGTCGATTCCGTACTTTCCGCCATCTACGCCGCCTACGGCACCGCCTGGGAGGATGTGACCGGCGCCGACAGCAAGCTTCGCAGCCTGGCAATCGAAGCGATCTGGCTCGCCCGGCTGCTCCATCACCTGTTGCCGGATGATCCCGAGGTCATGGGGCTGCTCTCGCTGATGCTCCATTGCCAGGCGCGCAGCGCGGCCCGCCGCTCCGCAGACGGTGCGTTCGTGCCGCTGCATGAGCAGGACATGACGCTGTGGTCGCGAAGCATGATCGGAGAAGCCGAAACCCACCTGCGCTCCGCTGCCCGAAAGGCCGCACCGGGCCGGTTCCAGACCGAGGCCGCGATCCAGTCGCTTCATGCCCACCAACGGATGACCGGCGAGCGATTCGCCGAGCCGCTCGTGCGGCTCTACGACGCCCTGGCCAGATTTGCGCCGACGACGGGTGTATTGGTCGCCCGCGCGGTCGCTTATGCCGAAAATGGCAACTCCGCCGCCGCGCTGGTGCAACTCGACCAGATTCCCAACGCGGCCCGCTACCAACCATATTGGGCAGCGCATGCCCGCGTCTCATGGTTGTCGGGTGACGAGGAAGCGGCCTGGACATCGGCAAAAAGGGCAGCGGGCCTGAGCAATGACGCCGGCGTGCGGGCCTTCCTGCTCGCCGGCGGATTTCGAGGCAGAGGGCGCTGAAATTCAGGTCGAGAGGGACTTCGCTTGAATACCCGTTCGCGCCGTTACGCGCCGATCACCGCGGTGAAGTCGCACGTCACCTGGTGCGGGCTGTCGCCCGAAAGCTGAAGCGTATGACGGGCCGGGCGCGAGGCCTCGTCGGGGAACATCTTCACCCATTCGTCGTTCAGCGCGGCGCGGCCGGTCGACGGTTGTTTCATCCAGAAATTGATCTTGATGATGTCGTCGGGCGTGCCGCCGGCGGCTTCGATGCACAGCTTGATATGCTTGAAGATGTTGGTGACCTGCGCGCCGAGGTCGGGCGGGACGGTGCGCGTGCCGGGCTCGGTGCCGTTCATGATGCTCGACATCACGATGTTGCCGATGCGGCTGGCATTGGGAATCGGATTCTGGTGGCTGTAGCCCGGGTAGTTGACGCTCTTGCGCTTGGCCATCGTTTCTCTCCCTTTCGAAGCGGCAGCATTGCATTTCCGACCGCCGGCGCAAATGCTCGCGTCAGGAGGAACGATGACCCAAAGCCAGACAGGTACGCTCGTCGACTACGAGCGGGACGGCGAGATCGTCACCCTGACGCTCAATCGCCCGGACAAGCTGAACGCCTTCAACGACGAGCTGGTCGGCGCGCTCTCGGACGCGCTGCACCGGTTCGACATGGAGGACGAGGCGCAGATCGCGATCATCACGGGCCGCGGCCGCGCCTTCTCGAGCGGCGCCGACGTGAAGCAGCGCCAGTTGCGCAGCCGCGAGGAGTTCATGCGGCTGGGCGGGCCGCAGGGGCGCGGGACGCACTCTGCCGACCTGCTCACCAAGTCGGTGAACTGGAAGCCCGTCATCGCCGCGCCGCACGGCTACGTGCTCGGCCTCTCGGTCGGCATCGTGCTCGAGTGCGACCTGATCGTCGCGGAGGAGGGCACGCGCTTCCAGATCACCGAGACGTCGCGCGGTCTTGGCGCGGGCCGCTACTGGGGCATCATGCAGTTTCGCGGCGGCGGCGCCTTCGCGATGGAGGCGGCCCTTGCCGGCCGCTACTTCACCGCCGAGGAGGCATTTACCGCGAACCTGATCAATCGCGTCGCGCCCAAGGGCAGGTATCTCGACATGGCGCGGGAGCTTGCGCGCGACGTCGTGAAGAACCCGCCGCTCAGCGTGCGCTCCACGGTACGGACGCGGCGCTGGTACATGGACCGCATGACGCGCGAGATCATGCACCAGACCGCGCCCGAACGGCTCTATCTCTCCGAGGACTTCCAGGAAGCGGCGCGGGCCTTCACCGAGAAGCGCAAGCCGGCGAAGTTCAAGGGGCGTTGAACGAACTATCATTGGAGCGCGCCACTCCAGTGGCGCTTATACCTGGTTGACCGGTGAAGCTTGAGCGCCTGGAGTGGCGCGCTCCAATGACGTCGTTCAAAGCCGTTCCAGCGCCATGTCGCGCAGGCGGGCGCGCTGGATCTTGAAGCCGTTGGGCGAGGGTGTCTTGGGGAAGTCGTCGACCGCGAAGACGCGCATCGGCACCTTGTAGTTGGCGAGGCCGTGCCGGCAGTGCGCGATGGCGGCGGCCTCGTCCAGCGTCGCACCCGGGCTTAGGATCACGAACGCGACCGCGCGGACGCCCTCGGGACGCGGCACCGCGATGGCCTGGCAGCCGGTGATGCCCGGCAGCTTCTGCAGGTGGGTCTCGATCTCGAGCGGATTCACCAGGAAGCCTGACAGCCGCAGCACGTCGCCCATGCGGCTGAGGAACGTGAAGCCGCCCCGCCCGTCGAGTTCGGCGAGGTCGCCGGTTCGCACGTAGCCGTCGGCGGTCACGGTCTCGGCCGTCGCCGTGTCGTTTCCGTAATAGCCGACCATCAGGGAAGGGCCGGCGCATTCGAGCATGCCCGGCTGGCCGACACCCAGCAGTTCGCCCGTCTCCGGATCGCGCACGCGGACATGACCGAGTGGCGAGGTCGGCACGCCGCCGCCCTTCTTTCGCAGCGCGACTTCGGAGTCGATCGGCTGCAGCGAGTAGAGGGCCTGGACCTCGCTCATCCCGTAGAGACCGCAGAGACGCAGGCCGCGTTTCTCGGCCGTCTCCGCTATGTCGTCGAGCGACGCATTGAACGCGGCGTAGCCCGCCCACTTCACCGACGGGAATGGATGGTCGCCGGGCACCGCGTCGAGCAGGCGGGCGTACATGTCGTCGCTGCCGAACAGGGTGGTCGGGCGGTGATCGGCGATCAGCCGCGCGATTTCGTCGATCTCGTAGGATTCGACCAGCACGCAGGGCTTGCCGGCGGCCAGCGTCGCCATCGTCTGGTCGAAGCCATAGACGCCGCACAAGGGCAGGATCGAGAGCGAAAGCGTTTCGGGCGCGGTGAGGCCGAAGGCGCGAGCCACCTGCTGCGCGTGCCCGGCGATCGCACCCTGGCGATGCAGGACGAACTTGGGCGCACTGGTCGTACCGGAGGTCGTGAAGATGTTGCAGGGCGCGCTGGCCCTGGCGTTGTTCAGACCGAGACGCGGACGTGACAGCAGGCGTTCGAAGGGGACGCGCCGCAGCCGTTCGATGGCGGGCGGCACCGAAGCAGGCTCGTCGCCGACGGTGACGATGGCCGCCAGCCTGTCGAGCGCATCCGGTTCGATGCCGGCAAGAATCGACAGGAAATCGATTCGCCGGAAGCCGGGGGCGCAGGCCAGCACCTTGGCGCCAGAGCGGCCCACGATATCGGCGACCTCGACCGAGCGGTAGCGGGTGTTGACCGCGACGGCGATCGCGCCCAGCCGCACGCAGGCGAGATAGAGGATTGGGTAGGCCGGCACGTTGGGCAGCCACAGAGCCACACGATCGCCCGGGCCGATGCCGAGGTCGGCAAGCCCCTGCGCCGCGCGGCGCGCACTTTCGGTGAGTTCGAGGAAGGAGATCGTCCGGTCGCCATGAAGGAGGGCCGGCGCATTGGGCGTCTGCTCGGCGATGTCGGCGACCATGGTCCAGACATTGGCGGCGGGTTGGGTGAGAGGCATGCGGGCGGAGACTACCCGAAGACCGTCGCATCTCAAGCGCGGTGCCTTGACCCGGCACGACCCTTGCCTGACGCTCGGGATCGGGTTTGGGATTGGGGGTCGTCATGCTGCGTCGAAGCCTGTTTGCTGCTCCGCTCGTTCTTGCCGCCGCATCGGCGCGCGCCCAGCAATGGGTGCCGAAACAACCGATCAAGATCCTTGTGGGTTATGCGCCGGGTGGAACGGCGGACATGGCCGCCCGGATCGCGGCCGAAACGATCCAGCGCCAGCATAGCTACACCGTCGTCGTCGAAAACAAGACCGGCGCCGGCGGCTTCATCGCGCTGAAGGCGGTCGCCCAGGCGCCGGCCGACGGCTACACGGTGGGCATCGGCATCATGGGCCAGCTTGCAGTCGGTCCCGTGGTGCCGGGGTCGCAAATCCCGCTCGATCTCGACAAGGAGCTGACGCCGATCTGCAATCTGGTCGGCGTGCCGATGGCCCTGATCGTGCGCATGGATGCGCCGTTCAAGACCATTCCCGAATTCGTTGCCTATGCAAAGGCCAATCCGGGCAAGGTGAGCTATGCTTCGACCGGCCTCGGCTCGACCAACCAGCTCGGTGCGGAATTCCTGGCGGCCGAAGCGGGCGGGCTGAAACTGATCCACGTTCCCTATCGCGGTGGCGCGCCGGCGATCGCGGACGTGGCGGCCGGCAATGTCGACATGTTCTTCGGCAACGTCTCGGAACTGATCGGCCAGGCCCGTGGCGGGAAGGTCCGCGTGCTCGCGCTTGCCTCGGCGAAGCCGACGGCTCTGGCGCCCGAACTGCCGCTGCTCACCAAGGACGTTCCGGCGCTCGACATCAACAACTGGTTCGGTCTGATGGGCCCGGCCGGTTTGCCCGCCGACATCAAGAACGCGCTCGCCAAGTTGTTTCTCGATGCGATGGCTGATCCGAGGAATGCCGAAACGCTGGCCAAGCAGGGGCTTGAGCCGATCGGGCAGGGCCCCGATGCTTTCGCCGCCTACATCGTCAAGGATCGCGAGCGCTGGGCGAAGGTCGCCAGGCAGGGCAATGTGAAGGCCGAATAGCAAAGGACGTGTAATGAGTGCGCCGCTTTCCCTCGGCATCGACATCGGGGGAACTTTCACCGACCTTGTCATCCACGATCCGCGTACAGGCCGCGCCGTCATCTGGAAGGAAAGCACGACGCCGGACGATCCGGCCCGCGGGGCGCTCGAAGGCACGCGGCGCGTGCTGGAGAAGGCGGGTGCCAAGCCTCAGGAGATCGGCCGCGTCGTCCACGCGACGACCTTGTTCACCAATGCGCTAATCGAACGCAAGGGCGCGAAAACCGGCCTGCTCACGACGGCGGGCTTCGGCGACGTGCTGGAGATCGCGCGCGAGCGCAAGTACGAGCTCTACGATCTGTTCATCGAGATGCCGAAGCCGCTGGTGCAGCGCGCCTGGCGCCGCGAGGCGAAGGAGCGGCTGGGGCCCGATGGCAGCGTCGAGATCGCGCTTGACGTCGATGCGGCACTGGGCGAGGTGGCCGACCTCGTGGCGCAGGGCGTTGAAAGCCTCGCAATCTGCTTCCTCCACTCCTACGCCAACGCCGCGCACGAACGGAAGATCGGTGCGGCCGTGGCGGAGCGCTTCCAGAACCTGTCGATCTCGCTGTCATCCGACATCGCGCCCGAGATCCGCGAGTATCTGCGCGCCAGCACGACGGTGGCCAATGCCTATGTCCGGCCGCTGGCCGAGATCTATCTCGAGCGGCTGGAGCAGGCGCTGCGTGCCGAAGGGATTCCGGGCGGGCTGTGCCTCATGCTCTCCAACGGCGGTCTCACCCATGTGAGCGAGGCCAAGCGCGCGCCGGTGCAGTTGCTCGAAAGTGGGCCGGCGGCGGGGGCGCTGGCCGGCGCCTGGTTCGGGCGCAATGCCGGCCTGGAAAGGGTGCTGGCCTTCGACATGGGTGGCACCACCGCCAAGCTGGCGCTGGTCGACGATGGCGAACCGCTGGTCGCCTGGGGCTTCGAGGCGGCGCGCGAGAAGCGTTTTCTGCGCGGCTCGGGATTGCCCATCCAGATCGCGACGGTCGAGCTGATCGAGATCGGCGCCGGCGGCGGCTCCATCGCCCATCGCAGCGACCTCGGCACCCTGAACGTTGGCCCGGAGAGCAGCGGCGCGCAGCCGGGACCGGCTTGTTACGGCCGTGGCGGTACCGAAGCGACGGTCACCGATGCCGACCTGACCCTGGGCTATCTCAATGCCGACTTCTTCCTGGGTGGTGCAATGAAGATAGACGCGGTGGCGACGAACGCTGCGTTCGGCAAGCTCGCGGGTGCGCTGGGCGTCGAATCGGGCCGTGCTGCTTTCGGCGTGCACGATGTCGTCAACGAGAACATGGCCGGCGCCGCGCGCGTCGCGATCGCCGAGCGCGGGCGCGTGCCCTCGGAATATGCGCTGCTGGCGACCGGCGGCGCGGGACCCGTCCATGCCTGGCACGTGGCGCGCAAGCTCGGCGTCAGCCGAGTCGTCTGCCCGCCCGGCGCGGGGGCGGGCAGCACCATCGGCATGCTGATGGCGCCGGCCCGCGTCGATCGCGTGGCGAGCTTTACGACCGCGCTGGCGGGGGCCGACCTCGCCGCGGCCGGACGCATCTTCGCCGGTCTCGAAAAGGAATCGCTCGACCTGCTGCATCTCACGGGCGCCGACGTCGCCGGCCGCACCGTGCGGCGGCTCGCCGACATGCGTTACATCGGGCAGGGCAGCGAGATCACCGTCGTGCTGCCGCAGGAGCTGACGGAAGGCGCCGTGAAGGTCGCCTTCGAGGCCGCCTACAAGGCGCTGTTTGCGCGCGTGCCGCCGGGGGCCGCCATCCAGTTCGTCGCACTACGCCTCTCCGTCAGCGCGCCGATGCCCGGCACCGGCGGCAAGCTCGAACTGCCCCGGCATGCCTCGGCCACCGCACTCAAGGGCACGCGGCCGGTGTTCTTTCCCGACGAAGGCAGGACACTGCCGACGCGCGTGTGGGACCGCTATGCGCTCGAACCGGGCGTGAGCATCGAGGGGCCGGCTGTGTTCGAAGAAAACGAAAGCACCTTCATCGTAGGGCCGAACTCGACGGCGCGGCTTCTGGCCGACGGCTCCATCCTGGCAGAAGCGAAATGAAGTCCTTGCCGGGAGCGCGCCACTCCAGTGGCGCTCATAAGAACTCGCAGGACATGAAGATGCGCCACTGGAGTGGCGCGCTCCCAGCCATGAGGACCTTCCCATGAGCCGCACCTTCGATGCCATCGAATTGGAACTGCTGTGGCGGCGGCTGATCTCGCTGGTCGACGAGGCGGCGGCGGCCATGGTGCGCACGTCCTTCTCGACGCTGGTGCGCGAGAGTTACGACTTCTCCTGCGTCGTGACCGATGCCTCCGGCCAGTCGCTGGTGCAGGCGAGCGAGAGCATCCCGAGCTTCATCGGCACCTTGCCCGAGACCGTGAAGCACTTCCTGCGTCACTTCCCGGAAGACCAGCTCTCGCCCGGCGACGTGCTGATCACCAACGACATCTGGCTGGGTACCGGTCATCTGCCCGACGTGACCTTGGCCAAGCCGATCTTCCGCAACGGCCGGCTGATCGCCTTCAGCGCCACCACGGCGCATGTGCCCGACATCGGCGGCAAGATCCGCAGCCCCGAGCCGCGCGAGGTCTTCGAGGAGGGGTTGCAGATCCCGCCGATGAAGATGATGGCGGCGGGCAAGACCGACGAGACGCTGGTGGCGCTGATCCGCAAGAACGTGCGCACCCCCGACCAGACCATGGGCGACCTCTATGCGCAGATCGTAGCGCTCGACCTGATGGAAGACCGCCTGCTGCTCCTGATGGAAAACTACGGCCTGCCCGATCTCACCGATCTCGCGCGCGAGATCCAGGGACGCTGCGAGGCGGCGATGCGGGCTGCGATCCTCGAACTGCCGGACGGGACCTATCGCAGCGAACTCAAGACCGATGGCATCATGGACAAGCCGATCACCATCAGGATGGCGCTCACCATCAAGGGCGACGAGATCCTGATCGATTTCGCCGGCACCGACGCCCAGGTCGACCGGGCGATCAACTGCGCCATGTGCTACACCAACGCGATGTGCATGTATGGGGTGAAGGTCTGCACCAACTCCAACCTGCCCAACAATGAAGGCGCGTGGCGGCCGATCACGCTCACGGCGCCGCCGGGATGCATCGTCAATCCGCAATTCCCCGCGCCGGGCGGCTCGCGCATGTTGATCGGTCACTACATCCCGATGCTGGTGTTCGGCTGCCTGGGCCAGATCGTGCCGGAGCGCGTGATGGCGGCCTGCGGCTCGCCGATGTGGGGCATGAACCAGTCCGGCGTGCGCGATGATGGCAAGGGCGGTGGCAAGCCCTACGCCAACATGTTCTTCTACAACGGTGGCATGGGCGGCAACACGCAGCGCGACGGCGTTACCTGTCTCTCCTGGCCGTCAAACGTCAGCTCGACCTCGATCGAGATCAGCGAGCACATCGCGCCGCTGCGCTTCCATCACAAGAAGCTGCGCCCCGATTCCGGCGGCCCCGGGCGTCATCGCGGCGGGCTGGGACAGGAGATCCTGATCGAGAGCCGCAGCGAAACGCCGATCGCCGTATCGTTCCTCGCCGAGCGCACGATCTTTCCCGCCTTCGGCATCGAGGGCGGCAAGGACGGCGCGCCGGGCGAACTGCGCATCAACGGCGAGAAGACCGATCCCAAGAAGCAGTATGTGCTGAACAAGGGCGATACGGTTTCGCTCGGTACGCCGGGCGGCGGCGGCCACGGCGATCCCAAGCTGCGTTCGGAGGCCGCACTCGCGGCCGACATCGCAGCGGGATATGTGACGCAACGGTCGGGTTATCAGGGCGACGACTAACCCGGCTAGAACGGCTCTGTCCCCGCCACGATGACGCGGTGCATCAGCCGCCGTTCGCCTTCGGGATAGTCGGCGTTGGCCTTGTGCATCGTGCAGCGATTGTCCCAGATCACGATGTCGCCCTGGCGCCAGACATGGCGGTATTCGTACTTCGGCTGCGTTGCGTGCGCGATCAGCTGATCGAGCAGCCTGTCGCTCTCGGCACGGTCGAGGCCCACGATCTGTTCCATGCGGTTGGGATTGAGGTAGAGCGACCGGCGCCGTGTCTCCGGATGGGTGCGCACCAGCGGGTGCGTCGCCTCGGGCATCGCCGCCATCTCCTCGGCCGGGCGGGTCGAGATGCGGCTGAGCTTGCGGCTCGAATGGTACTTGTGGATCACCTTCATCGGGTCGATGCGCGCCTTCGTGGCGGCGGGCAGGTCCTCGTAGGCGGCGTACATGTTGGTGAACTGCGTATCGCCACCGCGCGATGGCACTTCGACGCCGTAGAGCATCGTCAGCGAGCAGGGCGCCCGCATGAAGCTGTCGTCGGTATGCCAGTTGGCGCCGTTCACGATCTTCCTGCCGTCGCCCAGGACGTCGCGGTCTTCACTCGAGATGATATTCACCTCGGCGCATTCCGGTGTGCGGGCAAGCTGCAAGCGTCGCATCGGCGTGCCGAACTTCGACATGGCGGCGAGGAACGCCGGCGGGTCGAGCTGCTGGCCGCGGATGCAAAGCACCAGATTGTCGTGCAGCGTGTCGACGAGGGCCTGCTGCGTCGCCACGTCGGCGGGCTGGTTGAGGTCGATGCCGCTGACCGCCGCAGCCATGTGGCGGCCGAGTTTCTCGGTCTGGAAATTCATGGCGTTGCTCCCGGAATGCGCGATAACGTGCGCGCCGATCCGACGAATCTCAAGGGGACCGCCATGAAGATCGCCTATTCCGCCGCAAGCCCGTATGTCCGCAAAGTGATGGCTTGCGCCATCGCGCGCGGGCTCAACGACAAGATCGAGCGCTGGAAGATCGGCACGACGGACCCCGCGCTGCTGCCGGTCAACCCGCTGTCGAAAGTGCCGACGCTGATCACCGACGACGGTACCTCGCTCTACGACAGCCCGGTGATCTGCGAGTATCTCGACAGCATCGGCAACGCGCCGAAGCTGTTCCCGCCGGTCGGTCCGGCGCGCTGGAAGGCGCTGACGCAGGAAGCGCTGGCCGACGGCATCCTCGACGCCACGCAGCCGCGCCGCCGCGAGATCGCGCTGCCCCAGGACGAGGGCCGCCAAAGCTACATCGCGCTGCAGCAGGGCAAGGTCGCGCGTTCGCTCGACGAGTTGGAGAAGCAGGCCGATTCGCTGGGAGACCTGACCACGATCGGCGAGATCGCCATTGGCTGCGCGCTGGGCTACCTCGATTTCCGCTACGCCAACGAGCCGTGGCGCCCCGGTCATCCGAAGCTCGACGCTTGGTACGCCAAGGTCGTGAAGCTGCCGCCCCTTGCCGAGACGATGCCGGTGGGGTGACAGTCCTCGTCCGGGGCGGAGGGATTCGATGCCGGCACGGACGGGTGAACAGTTCCTGAAGAGCCTTCGAGGCCCACGCGATGTCTGGGTCGACGGCGAGAAGATCGCCGACGTCGTCGACCATCCAAAGCTCCGCGGCGCAGCCCACGCGCTGGCGGAGGTCTACGATCTTCACCACGCTGAGGCTGCGACCTGCCTCGCGCCCGATCCGGAGACCGGCGAGCCGATCCCGGTCAGCCACCTGATCCCGCGTTCACGCGAGGATCTGAATCGGCGGCACGCGGCGCTGCGGCAGGTGGCGGAATATTCGGTCGGCCTGATGGGCCGCACGCCCGACTACATGAACGTGACCTATGCGGGCTTTGCCGGCCGGCCCGACGAATGGGGCGCGCACGGCAACGAGGCGGGTGTCGAGCGGCTGGTTGCCTATCAGAAATTCCTGCGGCGCGGCGACGTGGCGCTCACGCACACGATCGTCCAGCCCACGGTCGACAAGGCGACGGGGGATGCACCGTCGGCCGGCAACCAGCATGCCCTGCGCAAGGTCGGCGACACCGAGCACGGCATCGTCGTACGCGGCGCGCGAGTGCTGGCGACCCTCGCGCCCTTCACCGACGAGATCGCGGTCTATCCCGGCGCGCCGCTGCCGCCGGGCTCCGAGGACTTCGCGCTGTCGTTCTGTATTCCCGTCGGGACGCCCGGGCTGAAATTCCTGTGCCGCGATTCGATGTCGGCGCCGGACAATCGCTTCGACTTCCCGCTGTCGGGCCGCTTCGACGAGCAGGACGCCTTCGTGATCTTCGACGATGTCGAGGTGCCGCGCGACCGGCTGTTCATCGACCGCAATCTCGCCGCCTACAACACGGTGATGACGTCGAGCTGGCAGCCCAACATCATGCAGCAGACGATGATCCGCGCGTGGACGAAGCTCGACTTCGCGTGGGGGCTGGCGCTGCGGATGGCCGCGTCGATCAACGCCGCCGATCCCGAGACGCAGCGCCTGATCGGCGAGATCTGGACCTACGCCGAGTTCACGCGCGCGGCCATCGTGGCGGCCGAGTCGGAGGCGCGTGAATGGCCGTCAGGCCTGTGGACCTGCGGCATCCGCCCGCTGCACGCGTTGCGCGCCACCCTGCCGCTCTGGTTCCCGCGGGTGAACGAGATCCTGCGCCTGATCGGCTCGCACAACCTCCTGGCCGCGCCGACGGCAGCCCAGCTCGGCGACCCGGACCTGCGGCCGCTGATCGACCGCTACCTGCCCGGCGCCAAGGGCATGGCGGCGGAGGAGCGCATCCGCATCTTCCGGCTCGCCTGGGACTTCGCCGGCAGTGCCCTGGCCAGCCGCAACGAGCAGTACGAGCGCTTCTACCTCGCCTCGTCGGCCCGCAACCTGGCGCGCCATCTGCAGTTCACCGACCGGAGCCGGGCCGATCGGCTGGTCCAGCGCTTCCTGGACGAGGAATACTGAGGAGACGGAGCGAGGAGGGGCCGATGAGCGATATCGACACCAAGCCGCAGGCGATCGAGCGGACGAAACCCAAGCAGCCGCCGCTCTACAAGGTGATCCTGCTGAACGACGACTACACGCCGCGAGAGTTCGTGGTCGTCGTGCTGAAGGCCGTGTTCCGCATGACCGAGGAGCAGTCCTACGCCGTGATGATGACGGCGCATCAGCGCGGCGCCTGCGTGGTCGCGACCTACACCCGCGACATCGCCGAATCCAAGGCGAGCGAAGCCAACGACATGGGCCGGAGCGCCGGCCATCCGCTGGAATTCAGTACCGAGCCGGAGGAGTAGGCGAGCGGCCGCATGAAAAGTTGTACGTCAAGCCTTTGTGATCATTGACGAATTCTGCTTTTCCGGCCAGAAGGTGCCAGTCAAAGTTGGGTGGAAAATCAATGGGTTGACGGGAACGTTCGCTGTCCGTATTTTCCGCGCGCTTTCGGAATTCACCCCGGCCCGGCCGGGGCTTTTTGTTGAGTTAGGGCCATGAAGATCCGTCATTCTCTCAAGTCGGTTAAGCTCCGTCACAAGGACTGCCGCATCGTGCGCCGCAAGGGCCGCGTTTACGTGATCAACAAGACCAACCCGCGCTTCAAGGCCCGGCAGGGCTGAAGACGGCTTCGACGTCTTGCTGAAAAAGCGGCGGAGGCTTCGGCTTCCGCCGCTTTTTCATTTGGCGTATGAGCGAAGCATGGAGATGCCGCCGCTCGATCCCGCCATTCTTGCCCGCCGCTCGGACATCGTCGCTGCGCTTCGGGCGATCGTTCCGGGCGAGGGCGTGATCGACGACCTCGACGGCATGCGTCCCTACGAATGCGATGCGCTGTCGGCCTATCGGCAGATGCCGATGGTGGTCGTGCTCCCCGAGACGGTGGCTCAGGTCGCCGCCATCCTGCGCTACTGCCAGGACAACAAGGTGAAGGTCGTGCCGCGCGGCGGCGGGACGTCACTCTCCGGCGGCTCGATGCCGATCGGCGACGGCATCCTGCTCGCGATGGGCAAGTTCAACCGCGTGCTGGAGATCGACTATGCCAACCGCTGCGCGCGGGTGCAGCCGGGCGTCACCAATCTCGGTGTCACCAAGGCGGTCGAGCATGAGGGCTTCTACTACGCGCCCGATCCCAGCTCGCAGATCGCTTGCTCGATCGGCGGCAACGTCGCGGAGAATTCCGGCGGCGTACATTGCCTGAAGTACGGCCTCACCACCAACAACCTGCTCGGCATCGAGATGGTGCTGATGAACGGCGAGATCGTGCGGCTGGGCGGCAAGCATCTCGACGCGGGCGGGTACGATCTGCTCGGCCTGATGACCGGCTCGGAAGGGCTTCTGGGCGTCGTCACCGAAGTCACCGTGCGGCTGCTGCGCAAGCCCTCGACGGCGCGCGCCGTGCTGCTAGGATTCCCCACGGAAGCGAGCGCGGCCGACTGCGTCGCCGCCGTCATCGCCTCGGGCATCATCCCCGGCGGCATGGAGATGATGGACAAGGACGCGACTCGGTGCGCCGAGGCCTATGTCGGTGCGGGCTATCCGCTCGATGCCGAGGGATTGCTGATCGTCGAACTCGACGGGCCACCGGTCGAGGTCGATTACTTGGTCGAGCGCGTCGCCGAGATCGCCCGGGGCCGCGGCGCCACGACGATCCGCGTCAGCCACGACGAGCAGGAGCGGGTGCTGTTCTGGGCCGGCCGCAAGGCGGCGTTCCCCGCCGTCGGCCAGATCTCGCCGGACTACATGTGCCTCGACGGCTCGGTGCCGCGCGGCAAGCTGGTCGAGGTGCTGGCCGAGATGCGCGTTCTGTCGACGCAATACGGCCTGCGGGTCGTGAACGTGTTCCACGCCGGCGATGGCAACCTCCATCCGCTGATCCTGTTCGACGCCAACGATCCCGAGGAGCTGCGGCGCTGCGAGGAGCTGGGTGCCGACATCCTGCGGCTCTGCGTGCGGGTCGGCGGCGTGCTCACCGGCGAGCATGGTGTCGGCATCGAGAAGCGCGACCTGATGGGCGTGCAGTTCACCGAGATCGATCTCGACCAGCAGATGCGCGTGAAGTGCGCCTTCGACCCCGACCACCTGCTAAATCCCGGCAAGGTGTTTCCCCAACTGCGCCGCTGCGCCGAACTGGGGCGCCTGGTCGTGACCCAGAACAGACTCCCTTTCCCCGACATCCCGCGGTTCTAGGAGTGCCGAAGATCGCCTCCATCGGAGCGCGCAACTCCAGTTGCGCTCAAGCTCATGAAAGACTGCGCAACTGGAGTTGCGCGCTCCCATGACCAATACGATCAAGCCGCGCGACGCTGGCGAATTGCGGCAGGTGGTGGAGTGGGCGCTGAACGAGGGCGTCACGCTCGACGTGCGCGGCGAGGCCAGCAAGCTGGCGATCGGCAAGCCGATGCAATGCGCCCAGGTGCTCGATCTCTCGGGGCTCTCCGGCATCGTCGATTACGCGCCGGAGGAGCTGGTCGTCACCTTGCGTGCCGGCACGCCGATGCGTGAGGTCGAGGCGCTGCTGGCGCAACGCAACCAGATGCTGGCCTTCGAGCCGCCCGACCTCGGCCCGCTGCTGGGCCGCGAACCGGGGCAGGGAACGCTGGTCGGCGCGGTCATGGGCAATCTCGCCGGTTCGCGCCGTCTTTCGGCCGGCGCGGCGCGCGATCACCTGCTGGGCTTCAGTGGCGTCAACGGCCGCGGCGAGGCCTTCAAGTCGGGCGGCCGCGTGATGAAGAACGTCACCGGCTACGATCTCTCCAAGGTCGTTGCGGGCTCGTGGGGCACGCTGGCGGTGCTCGACGAAGTCTCGGTCAAGGTGCTGCCTGCCCCGGACCAGACGGCGACGCTGGTGCTGCTGGGGCTCGACGACACGGCGGCGGTGCGCGCGATGTGCGCGGCGATGGGCAGTCCGCACGAGGTTTCGGGCGCGGCGCATGTTCCGGGCCGGACCGCGCTGCGTCTGGAAGGCGTGGCGCCGTCGGTCGACGCGCGGCTGAAGGGGTTGCGCGAACTGATGGCCGACTCGGGTGCGGCGATGGAAGAACTCGGTACGCTGGAGAGCCGCGCCTTCTGGCGCGAGGTGCGTGACGTCGCTCCGCTGAACGCCGCGCCCGACGCCGTGGTCTGGAAGATCTCCTGTCCGCCGACCGAAGGGCCGGCGATCCTGGCGCGCATCAAGGCGCAGCGCTCGGAGGCGCAGGCTTTCTACGATTGGTCGGGCGGCCTGATCTGGCTGGCGCTGCCGCCGTCGGCCGACGCGGATCACACGCTCGTTCGTGGCGCGCTCGGCACGACCGGCGGCCATGCAACGCTGATCCGCGCGCCCGAATCCGTGCGCCTGGCGGTGCCGGTGTTCCAGCCCCAGTCGCCTGCGCTCGCGACCCTCGCTGCGCGGGTGAAGGAAAGCTTCGACCCCAAGGGTCTCTTCAATCCAAGAAGGATGGGTTAAGGATTGTTCATACTAATCAAATTGATTAGTATTGAGGCCGATGATCGATGAGGGACGATTCCGAAACGAAAGCACCCTGCGCCTTTTCCATGGAGAGCGGGTCCGGCGCTATCCGGTGGAACTGACGCAGCGGACACAGAACAAGCTGAAGATCATTTATGCTGCGAGCCGGCTCGATGACCTGGCAGTTCCGCCGGGGAACAGGCTGGAAGCATTGCGAGGGGACCGGAAAGGGCAATGGAGCATCCGCATCAATGAGCAGTGGCGGATCTGCTTCGTGTGGGACGGCAACAAGACGACAGCGATCGAGGTCGTGGACTATCATTGAGAGAGTTGGGACATGAAGCGCAAGATCAAGCCAGTGCACCCCGGTCGTATTCTCCATGACGAGTTCATGGAACCAGCCGGAATTTCGCAGTATCGATTGGCGCAGGCGGCCGGGCTGTCGCAGATGCAGGTGGGCAATATCATCCGAGGCCGGCGCGGCATAACGGCAGAGACGGCCCTGCGACTGGAGCGGGCTCTTGGCATGAGCGCTCAGACCTGGATGAACCTGCAGACCTTGTACGAGTTGGAGAAAGCGTCCTCCGAGTCGGGGCAGCTGATCAAAAAGACGACGGAACGGTTGAAGTTGGATCAGGCGGCCTGACAGCGTCGTGCAAACCAACTTCACCCTGGCCCAGCTTGCCGATCACGAGAACGCGCGCAGCGAGCACATCCTGCGCAAGTGCGTGCATTGCGGCTTCTGCACCGCCACCTGCCCGACCTTCGTGCTGCTTGGCGACGAACGCGACAGCCCGCGCGGCCGCATCTATCTGATCAAGGCGATGCTGGAGGGCGATCGCGCGCCGACGCAGCAGGAGGTCCGGCACGTCGATCGCTGCCTGTCGTGCCTGTCCTGCATGACGACCTGCCCCTCGGGCGTGAACTACATGCACCTGGTCGACCATGGCCGGCATCGCATCGAGGAGAGTTACAAGCGGGCGCCGGCCGATCGCTTCATGCGCGGGCTGCTTGCCTGGCTGATGCCGCGGCCGGCGGCGTTCCGCTGGGCCATGGTGCTGGGCCGCCTCGCCAAGCCGCTGGCACCGATGCTGCCCGCGACCAGCACCGATCCGGGCGGCGCCACCTTCCTGCGCCGCCTGCGCGCGATGCTCGACGCGGTGCCCGACACCGTGCCGTCGCCGTCGCCAGTCGACCGGCCGCAGACCTTTCAGGCCTTGGGCCTGCGGCGCAAGCGCGTCGCGCTGATGCCGGGCTGCGGCCAGCAGGTGCTGGCGCCGGAAGTGAACGAAGCGACGGTGCGGCTGCTGACCCGCCACGACATCGAGGTGGTGAACGTCGCGGGCTCGGGCTGCTGCGGCTCGTCCGTACTGCATGTCGGGCAGAACGAGCAGGCGATCGCGCTGGCCAAGGCCAACATCACCGCCTGGCTGCGCGAGATCGACGGGGCGGGGCTCGACGCCATCGTGATCAACGCCTCGGGCTGCGGCACGACGGTGAAGGACTACGGCAACATGCTGGCCGCCGAGCCCGAGTGGCACGAGAAGGCGCTGCAGGTCGCGAAGCTCGCCAAGGACGTGAGCGAGATCATGCTCGAGGTCGGGCTGGTGAATGTCGAGCCCAAGGGGCTGACGGTGGCCTACCATTCGGCCTGCTCGATGCAGCACGGCCAGAAGGTGATCGAACAACCGAAGAAGCTGCTGCGCGACGCCGGCTTCGTCGTGAAGGACGTCCCGGAGGGCCATCTCTGCTGCGGCTGGGCGGGTACCTACCAGGTGCTGCAACCCGAACTGTCGCGCCGCCTGCGCGACCGCAAGGTGGCGAACATCGAGAGCGTGAAGCCCGACGTGATCGCCGCCGGCAACTTCGGCTGCATCGGCAACATCGCCTCGGGCACCGGCATACCGATCGCCCATACGGTCGAGTTGCTCGACTGGGCGACGGGCGGCCCGAAGCCGGCGGCTCTTGGTTGAGGGGCTTTCGAGAGAAGGATCCTTCGCTGCGCTCAGGATGACACCGCTTTTTGCAATGGCGCCCTGCGCTATTTCCACCAATCGTGTCATCCTGAGCGCAGCGAAGGATCCTTGATCATCATCGAGCTGCAGGGAGTACGATGACAGTTCTTCGCGCTTGCCTTGCGGTTCTGCTCGGCCTGATGCTCGCAATCAACGTGCAGGCGCAGAGCGCCGGGAGCGGCACCGTGCTCGATACACTTTTTGCCAAGCTGCGAAGCGCCACCGATCCGACGGCCATCCAGTCGCTTGAAGCGGCGATCTGGGAACAGTGGGTGATGGTGCCCGACATGGGCCAGCGCGCGATGATGATGCGCGGCATCGCCGAGATGCAGCAGCAGGAACTCATGGCCGCGATCGGGACCTTCACGCGCCTGATCGACGTGGCGCCTGATCTCTCCGAAGCCTGGAACAAGCGCGCCACGGCGCACTGGCTGGTGGGCAACTTCACCGCATCGCTCGCCGACATCTGCGAGACGGTGAAGCGCGAGCCGCGCCACTTCGGCGCCTATTCCGGCCTCGGCATGATCCGCGCCGAGATGGGCGAGAACGATCGCGCGATTGCTGCGTTCGAGCTGGCGCGCAAGTGGAACCCGCACATCGTGGGCATCGACGGCGAGATCGAGCGTCTGAAGGCGTTGGGTGGAGACAGCAGCGCCGGTGCCGATCCGCTGGGCTGTGGCCGGCCCTCCACCTGAACCAGATGCACCGGCCCGCGTAAGGTCGGCGTCAGCGAAGCATATCACTATCGAGGGGCGCTGCATTTCCCCGAGTGCGGCGTCGGTGCCGGAAGCGGGCGCCGAGACGGTTCGCCTTCGCGGCTCCCACCAGTGAGAGCGAACGGTCGACCCCACGCAGCGATACCTCCCCGCTGCGTGGGGCTCGCCTCCCTCCAGATTCCCTGTTCGTGCACGGCAGCCCACATGATGCGGCCGGTCCTTGCTCATCCGGAAGGGGAGGGGCAAAGTCGATCCACGTTTCAATTCGGGAGTATTTCATGGCCACGCTGTATGTCGGCGGCCGTCTGTTCGACGGCGAGAAGGTGCAGGACGGGCAGGCGGTGCTGGAGGAAGGTGGCCGCATCAAGCGCGTGGCCCCGGCAGGCGAGTTCAAGGGCTTTGCCGGCGAGCGGGTCGACACGTCCGGCGCCACGCTGATTCCCGGCATCATCGACTGCCATGTCCATTCCTTGTCGGGCGCCGAGGGCAATCCGGGCGCCGTGCAGGATCGCCTGAGCGCCGCCCAGCTCACGGTGCGCGGCATGGAATTCATGCGCCAGACGCTGGAAGGCGGCGTGACGGCCGTGCGCGACTGCGGCGGAAAGGACTATATCGAGTTCGCGATCCGCGACGCCTACAATGCGGGCCGCTTCCTGGGGCCCACCATGCGTTGCGCCGGCCGCATGATCTGCATGACCGGCGGCCACGGCAATCGCACCGGTCGCGTCGCCGACGGTGTCGACGAGGTCGTGAAGGCGGTGCGCGAGCAGGTCCATGCCGGCTCCGACCTGGTGAAGATCATGGCCACGGGCGGCGTCATGACCCAGGGCGTCAATCCAGAGGACGCGCACTACAGCGCCGAGGAGATGAAGGCCGGCATCTCGGAGGCGCATCGCTTCCACAAATGCTGCGCCAGCCATGCGCAGGGCGCGCTGGGCATCCTGAACGCGGTGCGCGGCGGCATCGATTCCATCGAGCACGGCATCTTCATGGACGAGGAATGCTGCCGCGAGATGAAGGAACGCGGCGTCTGGCTGGTACCGACGCTGGCGGCCGTGAAGAACATCCTCAAGGGCTACGACGAAGGCGACCGCTCGATCCCCGACTATGTGATCGAGAAAAGCCGTCGCGTGTTTGACCGCCATATCGCCGCGACCAAGATGTACTACGGCGCCGGTGGCCGCATCGCGATGGGCACGGACGCCGGCACGCCGCACAACCGCCACGGCGAGAATGCGCGCGAGCTGGAGTTCATGTGCGACATCGGCATTTCGAGCCGCGACTCGCTTTTCTTCGCGACGGCGAGTGCCGCCGACCTGATGCGCCTTGCCGATCACGGCCGCATCAAGGAAGGCAATGTCGCCGACTTCGTGGTCTGCGACGGCGACGCCCTGGCCGACATCAAGCGTGCGGCCCGCAAGGAGAACCACCGCATGGTGGTGAAGCGCGGCATCGTCGCCCGCGACAACCGCGCGGCCTTCGCCTCGCAGTCTGCCCGCGTCGCGGCGGAGTAGGGACAAAGCAGGGCGATCCCGGAGACGTCGTGGAAGAGATCTTCCTCATCCTGGTCGGGATCGCCTGGGCGCTCGGCACACCGCTGATCGCCATCATGGCGCTGGTCCGCACGTCGGGCCTGCGCGCGCAGAACGAGCGGCTCACCGCCGACCTGGCGGCGCTCCGACGCCAGATCGCGGCGCCAAGCGCGTCGCCGCCTGCGCCGGTGCTGGAAGCGCCGACCTCCCTCGAGGCTGCGCCATCCGGAGAGGCCACGCCTGGTCAGGCTGCCGTGCCACCACCGCCGGCACCGCCCTTCGTGCCGGAGCCGGAGTCCGAAGCGGTGCTGCCGCGGCAGGTGGAGCCGGAAGCCATCGTCATCGGCTCGGATCTGCCGGTCGCGGCAACGGTTGCTGCCTCGGCGCCGTCGCCACGCGGTCCGGCGGTCGAGCCTGTCAGCGCCGGCTGGGAACAGCGCCTTGGCGCGCGCGCGTTCCTGTGGCTGGGCGCCATTACCCTGGCGCTGTCGGCGATCTTCCTCGTCCGCTACTCGATCGAGGAGGGTTATCTCTCGCCCGAGGTGCGCGTGATCCTCGCGGCCCTGTTCGGCTTCGCCCTGATCGCGGGCGCGGAGCGGCTGCGCCCGCGCGACGATCGCGTGTCGCAGGCGCTGGCTGCCGCCGGTGTCGCGGCTCTCTACGGCTCACTGCTGTCTGCGGTGGCGCTGTACGGGATGATCTCCAAGGTCGCGGCGGGCGGCGGGGCCGCGGCGGTCACGGCTTTCGCCATCACGCTCTCCCTGCGCTACGGCATTTTCGTCGCGGCCCTCGCCTTTGTCGGCGGCTTCCTCAGCCCCGCGATCATCGGCAGCGAGCAGCCCAACACGCCGGTCCTGTTCGGCTATCTGCTGGCCATCGCGGCCGGCACCCTCACGGTCATCCGGATGCGGGGCTGGTGGGTGCTGGGCTGGGGCGTGCTGGCGGGCTCGGCGCTGTGGACCGTGATCTGGATGCTGGCCGATCCGGACCTGCCGGAGCTGCATTGGGTGGGGCTATTCCTGGTGGCGCTCGCCGGGCTCTTCGTCTGGGCGTCGTGGCGACGCATCCAGGAGCACGAGAATCCTCCGAAGGACGTGCTGGCGCTGGTCTGGGCCTCGCTGGCCGTTACCGGCGGCCTTCTGGTGCTGGCCATCGCGCAGGATGGCGGCGCGCAGACGGCGGGCTGGCTGGCGCTGGCCGTGCATGGCGTCGGCATCTTTGCCTTCGCGCGCTGGACGCCGCGCTTCCAGTTCGTGGGCGGGCTCGCGCCGATCCTTTCGCTGGCGGCGCTGGCGCTCTGGTGGTGGACGGCGAGCGGCGTGCCTGCCGACTGGAACGACGGCCGCTTCGGCTGGCTCGTGGCGGGCTTCGGCGGTCTCTACGCGGCGGCCGCTTTCGCGCTCCTGTGGAATGCGGCTCGTCCGGGCTTCTGGGCGGCGCTGTCGGTGTCGGCGGCGCTCTCGCACTTCCTGCTGGCCTGGTACGTGTTGCGCGACACGCCGGGCGTGCCCTGGGGCCTGATCAGCGTCGGCCTTGCTGCGCCCTTCCTCGTCGGCGCCGAGCGGCTCACGCGCTGGCGCGAGACGATGCCGGGGGCCACCGAGGCGCTGGGCTTCCTGGCGGTCGGCGTGACCTTCTTCATCGGCGCGGCCATTCCGCTCGAACTCAACCGCGAATGGATCACCGTCGCCTATGCGATCGAGCTGGCCGCCGTCGCCGCCATCTCGGCGCAGCTCGGGCTGGTGACCCTGCGCCGGCTGTGCTGGCCGCTGCTCGCCATCGTGGTGGTGCGCTTCGTCGTCAATCCGGAGATCCTGGAATATCCGATCGGCCTCACGCCGGTGCTCAACTGGATGCTGTGGGGCTACGGTATCTCCATCGCCGCACTGGTCGTGGCGCTACGATTCCTGCGGCCGACCGGCGACGTGCAACTGGTGCGCTCGGTGGAGGCGGCGGCGGCGTTGCTCGTCTTCGTGCTGCTGACGCTTGAGGTCCGTAGTATCTTCCAGCCGACCACGATGATGACGCCGGACGCGAGCTTCATGGAGCGCGCCTTCTACATCCTGGTCTGGGGCGCCTTCGCCCTGGCGGCCCTGTGGAAGACGCGCCTCGACGGCGACGTCGTAACCCTGTGGGCGTGGCGCCTCAGCGGCTCGCTTGCGGCGGTGGTGGTGATCTTCGTGCAGGTGCTGGTCGCCAATCCCGTGGTCGAGCCGGCGGATGTCGGCCGCCTGCCGATCCTCAACGGTTTGCTGCTGGCCTATGCGGTCCCGGCCGCCATGGCCGCGCTGGCGCGGCGCTGGGTGGACGGCGTCGAGCCCGACCGTCGGCTCGACATGGTCGTGGGGGCGGTCGCCTCGATCCTGGCCTTCGCCTATGTCTCGTTCGAGGTGCGCCACTTCTTCGATCCCGGCTTCGAGCGGCGCGGTTTCGAGGCGCGCGGACTCGAACTCTATGCCTACTCGATCGTTTGGCTGCTCTTCGGCGTGGCGCTGCTGGCGCTGGGCTTCCTGCGGCAGGCGGCGGCGCTGAGGCATGCCGGCATGGTGCTGGTCTGCATCGTCGTCGCCAAGGTCTTCCTGATCGACATGGCGGGGCTACAGGGCCTGCTGCGGGTCTTCTCGTTCCTGGGCCTGGGTGCGGCGCTGATCGGCCTCGGCTACGCCTATCGCCGCCTGGGCTTCGACGGCAAATGACCGAGGCGCTGTTCCCCGAATTCGCGATGTCGCTCGACGCGCTGCGGGCGCTGCAGCTCGACCGGCTGCGCGCCACGCTGCGCCACGCCTACGAAAACCAGGCGCCGTATCGCGCGAAGTGCGAGGCGATGGGCGTCCACCCGGATCAACTCGGCAGCCTCGGCAATCTCGCGCGCTTTCCCTTCACGGAGAAGGGCGACCTGCGCGACGCCTATCCCTACGGCATGCTGGCGATCCCGCGCGAACGCTGCGTGCGCGTCCATGCGTCGAGCGGCACGACCGGCCGACCGACGGTGGTCGGCTATTCGGCGAGGGACATCGCGACCTGGGGCGACCTGATGGCGCGCTCTCTTTATGCCGGCGGCGCACGGCCGGGCGACATCATCCACAATGCCTACGGCTACGGGCTGTTCACCGGCGGACTCGGCGCGCACTACGGCGCGGAGCGGCTCGGGTGTACCGTGGTGCCGATGTCGGGCGGCTTCGGCGAGCGGCAGGTCCAGCTCATCCGCGAGTTCGGCGCGAGGGTCGTGCTGATGACGCCGTCCTACATGCTGGCGATCGCCGACGAGTTCGAGCGCCAGGGAATCGATCCGCGCGAGACCGCGATGCGCATCGGCATCTTCGGGGCCGAACCCTGGACCGAGGGGATGCGCGCGGAGATCGAGCGACGGCTGGGCATCGACGCGGTCGACATCTACGGCCTCAGCGAGGTGATGGGGCCGGGCGTCGCCTGCGAATTCGTCGAGACCAAGGACGGGCCCACCATCTGGGAGGATCATTTCTATCCCGAGATCGTCGATCCCGTGACCGGCCGGCCGGTGGCCGATGGTGAGCCGGGCGAATTGGTGTTCACGACGCTCTCGAAGGAGGCGATGCCGGTCGTGCGCTACCGTACGCGCGACCTGACGCGGCTGATGCCCGGTTCGGTCACGGCGATGCGGCGCATGGCCAAGATCACCGGCCGCAGCGACGACATGCTGATCGTGCGCGGCGTCAATCTCTTCCCCAGCCAGGTCGAGGAGCAGATCCTCCGCGACCCGGCGCTGAGCGGCCACTATGTCATCGAACTCTCACGAAACGGCGCACTCGACGACCTGCTGGTGCGCGTCGAAGCGCGTGAGGCCCAGGTGGAGGGCGAGAAGTCGCAATCCGTCGCCGGGCTGGTGCAACGCCTCAAGGGCATGTGCGGATTGACGGCCGAGGTTGAGATCGTGGCGCCGGGTGGGATCGAGCGGTCGATGGGTAAGGCGCGCCGGGTCATCGACCGGCGCCCCAAGGTGTAGGCGCGGAGTCTACAGGCCCGTGGCCAGACGGATGCGGGCCTTGATCAGGTCCGTGTCGTTCGGAAGCTGACTGACTTCCGGCGCGATCAGGGAGGATCCGGACGCAGGCGCTGCCTTGGCATGCCCCGTCGCGGCGTTGACGACGGCCGCGAGGGTGAGCACGGCGGCAACGACGACCAGCAGATCGACCCAGGAAAAGCGCATCCGGCGATACTCGTAGGGAATGGCGATGGCCCGGGGCTTGTTACGGCCGTTTTTCATGATGGCCTCGTGGAGGGAGTTATCGTCTGGGCTGGAATGGTTGCTTATGATTCCAGTTTCAGTCGGAGCCGGGACGGACTGAGGCGATACCAAGATCGATTGTGTCAGCCATGTCCGATGGTGGCGCCCGCGACCGCCGCGAAGGTCAGGATCGAAGCTGCGATGACCAGAAAGTCGATCCAGCCGAGCGAGAGACGGCGGCGCTTCACGGCCTGTCTCCCGTGATGTTGGTGGCAGGAGACTGTGCCGACGTGAAGGGCGCGCCGGTTTGCGCGAGGACACCGCCGGCGAAAATCACGATGCAGATCGCGATCAGAACGGCATCGACGGTGGCGAAATTGCGGCGGGCCATGGAACCTCTCGTTGTGTCTTCACGAGAGCATACGGCGACGCGTCGGCGATCATCCCTCACGTCAAAATGATGCGTGCGACGTGCGGTTTGCCGGAGGGCAGGCAAGAAGTTCTCAGGTCCTACTCGAGTACCCGTCATCTCGACCGGAGCGCCCTCGAGTTCCTCGGGATAAACTCCGCGCGGAGTGGAGAGATCTTCTTTCCGCCATTTGTCGGCTCTTGGTTGGGAGAAGATCTCTCCGCTCCGCACCTTCGGTGCTCCGGTCGAGATGACGGGTTCTTGAGGTTCGTGCTTTCGCTCAACTCTGCCCGACTCTATCGGCAGAAGATCAGACGTAGGCGATGCGCAGGATGTTGGTGGCGCCCGGTGTGCCGAACGGGACGCCCGCGGTGACGACCAGGCGTTCGCCTTCCTTGGCGATGCCCTGCTGGCGGGCGATGCGCACCGCGCGCTGGACCATGTCGGCGAAATTGTGCGCGTCTTCCGTCTGCACCGGAAGGACACCCCAGGTGAGAGTCATGCGCCGCGCCGTGTCGAGATTGGGCGTCAGGCAGAGGATGCGCACGTCGGGCCGCTCGCGGGCGGCGCGCAGCGTTGTCGAGCCGGTGTTGGTGTAGGTGACGATCGCAGCGGCGGAGAGCGTATGGGCGCACTGGCGTGCGGCGGCGCTGATCGCATCGGCTGTCGTCGCCTCGGGCTCACGGCGGCTGGCATCCATCAGGCGGCGGTAGAGCGGGTCGCCTTCGACGCTCTTCAGGATGCGGTCCATGATCGTGACCGCCTCGATCGGGTAGTCGCCCGACGCGGACTCGGCGGAAAGCATGACGGCATCGGTGCCGTCATAGACGGCGGTGGCCACGTCGGACACTTCGGCGCGCGTCGGCGTCGGCGAATGGATCATCGACTCCAGCATCTGCGTCGCCACGATGGTCGGACGACCGGCAGCGTGGCAGGCGGCGAGGATGCGCTTCTGCAGCGGCGGCACGGCCTCGGGCGGCATCTCAACGCCTAGATCGCCGCGCGCGACCATGATGCCGTCGCTCTGCTCGATGATCTCGTCGAGATGCTCGATCGCCTGTGGCTTCTCGAGCTTGGCCATCACGGCGGCGCGGCCGGCGACCAGCTTCTTGAGCTCGGCGATGTCGTTGGCGTGCTGGACGAAGGAGAGCGCCACCCAGTCGACGCCCAGCGACAGGCCGAATGCCAGGTCCTTGTGATCCTTCGGCGTCATCGGCGACATCGGCAGGACCAGGTTGGGCAGGTTGACGCCCTTGCGATCGCTGATCGTGCCGGCGACCTCGACCACGGTGTCGATCGTCTCGGCGTCATGGCTGACGATGCGCAGCCGGACCTTGCCGTCGTCGACCAGCAGCAGGCCGTCGGGCTTCGCGGCCTTGAAGATTTCCGGGTGCAGCAGCGGCACGCGCTTGGCGGTGCCGGGCGTCGGGTCCATGTCGAAGCGCAGCTTCTGGCCCTTCTTCAGCTCCATTGGGCCCTTGGCGAAGGTGCCGAGGCGCAGCTTGGGGCCCTGCAGGTCCATCAGGATCGCGATCGGGTGCTTGTATTCCTTCTCTAGCGCACGCAGTTGCTGAACGCGCTTGCGATGGTCGTCGTGCTGGCCGTGGCTGAAATTCAGGCGGAAGACGTCGGCGCCTGCCTCGAACAGGGTCCGCAGGCGTTCGTTGCTGGAGGAAGAGGGGCCGAGTGTGGCGACGATCTTGGTGAATCGATTGCGGCGCATGTCCCCAGTCTACTTCAAAGGGGACGACACTTTGAAGTCACCTGCCGCTTCGTAAACCTTGACGACGGCGGCGTCATCCAGCTTTCCGTGACCGGCGCCGGCCGCGGCGATGAAGAGCTGGTGGGCGGCGGCGGCCAGCGGCAGGGGCAGGCGTAGCTCGTGGCCGGTGTCGAGCACCAGGCCGAGATCCTTCACGAAGATCTCGACCGCGGAGAGCGGCGAATAGTCGTCGTCGAGCATGTGCGGCACCCGGTTGCCGAACATCCAGGAATTGCCGGCGCTGGCCGAAATGACTTCATAGACCGCGCGCGTATCGGCGCCCGCCTTGGCGGCGAGCGCCATTGCCTCGGCGGCCGTGGCGATGTGCACGCCGGCCAGGAGCTGGTTCACCGTCTTCACCAGCGAGCCGATGCCGGCCTTGTCGCCGAGGCGAAAGACCTTGGCCGAGGTGGCAGAGAGGATCGACTCCGCGGCGGCGTAGGCGCCCGCGTTGCCCGAGGACATGAACGTGAGTTCACCCGATTCCGCGCGCGCCCGCCCGCCGGACATCGGCGCGTCGAGCAGCTCGTGCCCGCTTGCCGCCAGACGCTCGTCGAGCTTGCGGACGAAGGCGGCGGGGCAGGTGGCGCACTGCATGACCAGCCCGCCCTTGCGCAGGGAGGCGACGGCGCCACCCTCGCCATAGAGGACGGTCTCGACCTGCTGGGCGTTGACGACGGCGACGATCACGACGTCGGCCGTGCTGGCTGCCTCGGCGGGCGACGCGGCCGTCGTGCCGCCCGCCGCCACGAAGGCCTCGCGCGCGGCGGCGCTGGGATCGACGCCGATCACCTTGTGGCCGTGCTTCAGCAGGTTCTTCGCCATGCCGAGGCCCATCGAGCCCAGGCCCACGAACGCGACGACGGGTGTGTTCTTGTCGGTCATGGGTCAGGCCTTGATGCCGTATTTCGCCGCCCATTCAAGGCCGGCGCCGGTGGTCGTCTTCGGCTTGTATTCGAGGCCGACGTAACCGTCGTAGCCGAGGCGATCGAGCACATCGAGCAGGTAGAGGTGATTGACCTCGCCGATGTCGGGCTCGTTGCGGTCGGGATTGCCGGCGATCTGCACGTGCGAGGTGATCGGGAACAGACGCTCCGTCCGCCTCTGGAGATCACCTTCCGTAACCTGCATGTGATAGAGGTCGAGCTGCAGGCGCAGATGCGGTGCGCCGACTTCCTCGATGATCGCCTTCACCTGGTCGGTCGTGTTGGTGAAGTAGCCGGGAATGTCGCGGTGGTTGATCGGCTCCAGCACGATGGTGATGCCGTTTTTGGCGGTGCGGTCGCAGATCTTCTTCAGGTTGGAGACGAAGGTGCGGTGCATCGCCTTCACGTCGGCACCGGGCGCGATCATGCCCGACATGACGTGCAGGGTCCGGCACTCCAGGACCTGGGCGTACTCCAGCGCCTTGTCGATCGCGGCCTCGAACTCGGCCTCGCGGCCGGGCAGGGCGGCCAGCCCGCGCTCGCCCTTGCTGGCGTCGCCCGGCGGCAGGTTGAACAGAGCCTGCGTGAGCTTGTGCTTCTTCAGCTCCGCGGCGATCTCGGCCGCCGGCGCCTCGTAGGGAAACAGGATCTCGACGGCCCTGAAGCCGTGCGCGGCCGCGGCGCCGAAGCGCTGCAGGAACGGCACCTCCTGGTAGATCCACGACAGGTTGGCGGCGAGCTTGGGCATGCTTCTTGTCCGATCAGGAAGGGTAGGCTTCTTCGACGTCACGCACTTCTGCAGCCGACAGGATGCGCGGCTTGAAACCCTGCAGCAGCAGGTGGAGCTTCGCCGTTTCCTCCAGCTCCTCGATCGAGGCAGAGGCCGCCGACAGCGACGTGCCGGCGACGACGGGCCCATGGTTGGCCAGCAGCACGGCGCGATGGCCCCTGGCGTAGTCGCGGATGGCGTCGGCGAGCTTGGGGTCGCCCGGCTTGAAGTAGGGGACCAGCGGCAGCTTGCCGACCCGCATCACGAAGTAGGGCGTGATCGGTGGCAGCGTCGTCTCGGCATTGTGGTGGCACGATGGATCGAGGCACGAGATCGCCACGGCATGCGTGCAATGAAGGTGCACGATGGCTCCGTCCTTCGGCCGCACGTCGTAGACCGAACGATGCAGCAGCGCTTCCTTGGTCGGCGGATCGCCCGCGACATGCTTGCCGGAGAGGTCAATCTTGGAGAGCTGGCCGGGCTCGAGCTCGCCCAGCGAGGAGTTGGTCGGCGTCATCAGCCAGCCGTCGGCCACGCGCGCGCTGATGTTGCCGGACGTGCCGGGGCAGAGGCCGCGCGCGGCGAGCTTGGCGCCCAGCGCGCAAATCTGCTCGCGCATCTTGGTTTCAGCGGTGCTCATGGCCTGTCGAATGCCTTGGTGAAGAAATCGGGTGCGCCGAAATTGCCGGACTTCAGCGCGAGCAGGATCGGCCTGGCGCCGACCGAAGCCGTCCACGGCACACCGGGATCGATCTCGGGGCCGATGCGCAACGCGGTGACGTCGAGCGCGCTCACGACGGCGCCCGAAGTTTCACCGCCCGCGACGACGAGGCGGCCGACGCCCGCGGCGACCAGGCCGCGCGCCAGCGCCGCCATCGTCTTCTCGATGGCCTGGCTCGACGTCTCGACGCCGTACCTGGCCTGCAGCGCCTTCACCGCCTCGGGCTTGTCGCTGGCCGACAGCAGGATCGGGCCGTTGCCGAGCTTGCCCTTCGTCCAGTCCAGCGCCTTCGCAACGACATCCTCGCCGCGGCAGATCGCATCCGTGTCGAGCGCCATGTGCGCGCCCTTGAAGGCGGCGATCTGGCCGAGCGTGGCGGCGGAGCAGGAGCCGGCCAGCACGGCCGCCGCACCCTCGATCTTCGGCAGCGTATCGGCGCCGGAGCGATGGACCATCAGGCCGCGGCGCCGATAGGCGGCGGGCAGGCCGAGCGCGACGCCGGAGCCGCCCGTGACCAGCGTGTCGTCGCCGATCGCCTCTCCGATGATGCCGAGATCGGTGTCGGCCACGGCATCGACCACGACATGGCGCACGCCGTCGGCGGCGAGCCTGTCGAGCGATTCGCGCAAGACGGCCGAACCGGACTGGACCTGCTTCAGCGCCACGAGCCCGACCTTGTGCGGCGTCTGCCGCGCCAGCACTCGCACCAGGCTGGCATCCGTCATCGGGGTCAGCGGATGGTGCTTCATGTGCGAGTCGGAGAGGAGCACGTCGCCGACGAAGAGATGGCCAAAGAAGATCGTGCGGCCGTTCACCGGGAAGGCCGGGCAGTAGATCGCCTGCTTCGCCTTCAGTGCATCGAGCAGGGCGTCGCCCACGGGGCCGATATTGCCGGCATCGGTCGAGTCGAAGGTCGAGCAGTACTTGAAGAAGAAGCGCACGCAGCCCGCTGCCTGCAGCGCCTTCAGCGCGTCGAGCGACTGGGCGATCGCATCTGCAGCAGCGATCGAGCGGGTCTTCAGCGCGACGACGACGGCATCGACGTCGTCGGGGATGGTGCCTTTCGCCGGCACGCCGATTGTCTGGATCGTGCGCATGCCGCCTTTGACGAGCATGCCCGCGATATCGGTTGCGCCGGTAAAATCGTCGGCGATCACTCCAAGAATGGCCATGGGGCGACGTTAGGCGATGACGGTCGCCGGCATCCAGAACTTTCGGCGCCGCGCGCGTCGTCGCGCCTCGTCCTCGCCGTCATAGTGGTGCAACGGCGGTGCAGCATCGAAGGTGTCGCGGATGTCGAGAGAGTTTACGTTGACGATACCGATGGCACCTCTTTCCCCGGGCATCACGGCGCCGACATAGGTGCCGCATTTGGCGCACAACAGGTAGTCGGTGATGCCCAGGCCAAAGCGATAGCGCGAGAGGGCGCCCGAGGCGCTGCGGAACTCCACGCTGCCCGACGGATCTCCCATCGTGCGGGCGCCGTGGCGCCGGCAGAAACTGCAGGCGCAGCGGCCGACTCGCATTTCCTCCGGCTTCTTGTCCGACGTGAAGGTGAAGGTGATGGAGCCGCAGTGGCAGGAACCGGGATAGGTCGTCATGGCGCGATCAGGGTGACACGGAAGTCGTTGACGTTGGTCCGCGTCGGGCCGGTGATGAGGCCATCGCCCAGCAGCTCGAAGAAGCCGTGCCCGTCATTGTCGTCGAGCATCGCCTGCGGATCGCGGCCCTTGGCGCGTGCGCGGGCGAGCGTGTCGGGCGTGAAGACGGCACCGGCAATATCCTCCGCGCCGTCGACGCCGTCGGTATCGGCCGAGAGGCCCCAGATACCCGGCGCACCGTCGGCCGCGATGGCCTGCGCCAGCAGATATTCGACGTTGCGGCCGCCGCGGCCCTTGCCCCGCACCGTGACGGTGGTCTCGCCGCCGGACAGGATCGCCGCCGGCTTGCCGCCGCGCTTCGCTCTTTCGATGGCCTGCCGCGCATGCTCCGCGCCCAGCTCGCGCGCCTCGCCTTCGAGATTGTCGCCCAGCATGACGACTTCCACGCCGCGGTCCCTGGCGACGGCGGCGGCAGCTTCGAGCGAGCGCCTGGGCGTGGCCACCATGATCGTCTCGACATTGGCGAGCCGCGGATCGCCGGGCTTCGGCGTCTCCTCGATGCGGCCTGCGGCGCCTTCCTGCAGATGCCTGAGCACCGCGGCCGGCGGGTCGATCCTGTACTTCGCCAGCACGGTGAGCGCATCGGCGAACGTCGTCTTGTCGGCGACCGTGGGACCCGATCCGATCACGCCGGGATCGTCGTTGGGCACGTCGGAGATCAGCCATGAAAGAACGCGCGCCGGCTGGGCGGCGATGGCGAGCCGGCCGCCCTTGATCGCCGAGAGATGCTTTCGCACCGTGTTCATCTCGACAATGTTGGCGCCGGACTTCAGCAGGGCGCGATTGACCTCCTGCTTGTCGTTCAGGGTGAGGCCTTTCGCCGGCAGGGCGAGAAGGGCCGAGGCACCGCCGGAGATCAGGCAGAGCAGGAGATCGTCGGCACTCAGTCCCTGCACGCGCTGGAAAATGCGGCCGGCCGCTTCACGGCCCTTGTCGTCCGGCACGGGATGCGCGGCCTCGATGATTTCGATGCGCTTGCAGGTCTCGCCATAGCCGTAGCGCGTGACGACCAGTCCTTCGAGCGGATGCGGCCACTGATCCTCGACGGCACGCGCCATCGCGGCACTCGCCTTGCCGGCGCCGATCACGATGGTGCGGCCCTTGGGCGGCTGCAGCTTGGCGATATAGGGTGCGAGGCAGGTGGCTGGACGAGCGGCGGCGAGGGCGGCATCGAAGAGGGCGCGCAACAGGGCGCGGGCGTCAGCGTCTTTCATTTGCCCGATCTTCGCACTATAGGGGCGCGATGCAACCATTGCTCCGGCCGGGCGATCCGCCACCGTTTTCCGTCTTCAACGAGCAGGGCAAGGCACCGCTGTTGCTGCTCTGCGATCATGCCAGCAAGGCGGTTCCCCAGGCATTGGGCGATCTGGGGATTCCGGCGAGCGAGCTGGCGCGTCACATCGGCTGGGACATCGGCGGGCTCGATGCGGCAATCGAACTGGCCAAAGCGCTCGACGCACCACTGGTCTCATCCGGTTATTCCCGCTTGGTGATCGACTGCAATCGTTGGCCGGGCGGCGAGGGCTCGACGCCCGAGGTCAGCGATAAGACGGTGGTGCCGGCCAACAAGGGGCTGACCAAGGAACAGGTCGACGCCCGCGCCGAAGCCTGCTTCTGGCCCTACCATCGCGAGGTCGATCGGCTGCTCGATGCGATGAGCGAGGGCGGCCGGCAGGTCTGCATGCTGGTGATGCACAGTTTCACGCCGTCGATGAACGGCTTCGACCGGCCGTGGCATGTCGGCGTGCTGTGGAACGACGATCCGCGCCTGCCCGAGCCACTGCTCGCCGAATTGCGGCGCGACGAGTCCCTCGTGGTCGGGGACAACGAACCCTATTCGGCGCGCGACCCTTACGAATACACGCTGACCGCCCATGCACAGCCGCGCGCGCTGCCGCATTGCTCGCTGGAAGTCCGTCAGGACCTCATCGGTACGACGGAAGAGGCGCAGGCCTGGGGACGACGTCTGGCCCCGGCGATTTCCTCGGCTGTTCGAAAGGCGCTGTCATGAAATGTATCGAACTCTCCGAGGCGCCGCACGATCTGGTCCGGCGTCATCTTGCCGAGGCGGCCAATGGCTGGAGTGTGGGGACCTGGGGCGCGATCGGCGAATTCCAGTATGACGAGGGCGAGCCCGATCTCGTCGTCGATGCGGATGCGCTGTCGGTGTCGAGCCGGCGCGGCGCCCTGCGCGTCGGCGACCTCGCCGATGTCACCGCTTTCGCCCTGATCGACGACAATGGCCGCACCCGCGAGATTGCCTTCTGCTCGGCGCGCCCCGCGAGCGGCCGGACGGTGATCCACGCGGTCGACGCAGTGACGTTCGATCTCGGCATCGGCGTGCCGCACATCGACATGCTGGTAAGAGTGCGCGAGGACGATGCGGAGACGCGCCGCGCGCTCGATGCCGGCGTCGGCAAGCCGCTGCTGACGATGGACAATCCGGCGGGTCCCGCGATCGGCAAGGCGAGCCCGACGCGGGTCTTCGCTTCAGCGTTCGCCACGCTTGAAGTCCATCAGCCGATCCCGCCGCCGGGCGGCCGTTCGCCGGCCGGCCCGCACAGCCACCTGCTGCCGCATCATCTCAAGGAGGGCAGGGTTCATGCGCCGAACACGCCGCTCCCGGCTGGTTTATACTGCGGCCTGAGCCTATATCCCCGGACACGCCTTTAGCCTGTGGTTCAGGAGAGCATCATGGACGACAAGACCCGCACCGAGCTCGAGGCCGCCGCCTTCCGGCGGCTGGTGTCGCACCTGCAGGAGCGCACCGACGTCCAGAACATCGACCTCATGAACCTGGCCGGTTTCTGCCGGAACTGCCTGTCGCGCTGGTATCGCGAGGAAGCCGGCAAGCAGGGCATCGAGATCGCCGATCCCAAGGCCCGCGAGATCGTCTACGGCATGCCCTACGAGGACTGGAAGGCCAAGCACCAGAAGGAAGCCTCGGGCGACCAGAAGAAGGCTTTCGACAAGGCCCAGCACAAGCACGGCTAGTGCTGGCGATGCCAGCACAAAGGCTGCCCTGGCGCCGTCCCCGTTATCCCCATCATTCATCACATCGTCATCATTGAGCCGACCGGTCCGCTCCCCCTATGGTCCGGCGGTCGAGAGCAAGGAGTACGGACATGCCGGACGGCAGCGACATTTCCAAGAAGGTTAAGGCCGGTCCGATCTCCGCAGACCGCCTGAAGGCTTTTGTCGAGCGCATCGAGAAGCTCGAAGAGGAGCGCAAGGCCATTGGTGGCGACATCAAGGACGTCTACAGCGAGGCCAAGGGCGTCGGCTACGACGTCAAGACCATGCGCAAGATCATCTCGCTCCGCTCGATGGATGCCGCCGACCGGGCCGAGCAGGAAACGCTGCTCGACGTCTACAAGCACGCGCTGGGGATGGTCTGAGCGCGCGCGCGGGCTGAATACGGGAATTTGATTTCGCACGCGCCGGGCAGGCGCTAGGGTCCTCACGGCACGAATGCTCCAGCAAGGAGCCGGCCGTGGAGGAACAGCCATGCGGAACACCGTCATCACGGGCGTTTGCGTAGCGTTGAGTTTCGGCGCCGTTCAGGCGCAGGCACAATTGGCCGTCTCCTCGAACGATCACAAGATCGTCCAGGAGAACGGCGTCAATCGCAATCTCCCCAATCCGCCCCCCGACACGGTGACGATCCTCGATCTCGGCGCCCTGCCGGTGAAGGTCGTGGGCACCGTGTCCAACGTGCCGGGCAGTGTCGTCGGGCCGCCGCTCTCGGTCGCCATCACGCCGGACGAATCGATCGCGCTGATCGCCTCCTCGTCGAAGATCGATCCCGCCGATCCGACCAAGCTGGTGCCCGACGATCGTGTGACGGTGGTCGATCTCAAGGACCGCAAGATCCTCGGGACGCTGAACACCGGTCCCGGTGCGGCCGGCATCTCGATCACGAAGGACGGCAAGCGCGCCTACGTGGCCAACCGCATGGCCGGCTCGATCTCGATCCTGTCGATCGACGGCAAGGACGTGAAGCTGGTGAAGACCGTGCCGCTGATGGATGCCAAGACGCTGCTCAGCCACATGGCCGTGTCGCCGGACGGTGCGACCGGCGTCGTGACGCGCAACGGGGACGCCAAGGTCGAGCTGATGAAGCTCGGGGGCGACAATATAACGTCGTCCTCGGTGCTCGACGTGGCGCCGCGGCCCTATGCCGTGTCGGTAACGCCGGACAGCAAGACCGCCGTCGTCGCGAGCCTCGGCGATCCCAAGGCCAATGGCATCCTCACCGTGATCGACCTCGCCACCGGCAAGATCGCCGGCACGGCCGACATCGGTCATGAAAATCTCGAGGGCATGATCATGTCGAGCGACGGTCGTTGGATCGCGGCTGTCGCGCATGCCGGATCGACGCGGCCCAAGGATGCGCCGCAGTACAAGCCCAACGGCATGGTAGTGCTCTACAAGCTCGACGGCACGGGCCTCACCAGGACCGGCGAGGCGCCGATCGGCGGCTGGTCACAGGGCGCGTCGTTCTCGCGCGACGGTTCGGCCGTCGTCGTGCAGAACATGAACGAGAAGAACCTGCAGGTGTTCAAGAACGACAATGGCAAGATCACCGACACCGGCCAGAAGATCGATGTCGGCGGGGGCGCTGCAGCCGTGAGGAGCTCGACCGACCGATGATCCAGAGGCGTAGCGTACTCAAGCTGCCGCTCGCCGCCATCGCGGCGGGCGGTGTTCCGGCGGCGGCGCAGGCCCAGACCTTCCCGTCGCAGCCCGTACATGTCGTCGTGCCGTTCCCGCCCGGGGGCGGCACCGATTCGCTCGCCCGCGCCATCCAGGAACCGATGCAGAAAGCACTGGGTGGCACGGTCATCGTCGACAACAAGGGCGGAGGCGGCGGCAGCATCGCGCACGAGTTCGTGGCCAAGCAGCCGGCCGACGGCCACTGGCTGGTGGTCGGTGCAAACAACCTGCCGCTCTATCCGCATATCGTCGCCAAGCTGGGCTTCGATGCCAAGACGGCCTTCGTGCCGATCGGCTTCATCGCCAAGCAGGAGTCCGTCCTCGTCGGCAGCCTCGACGCGCCGTGGCCCGACCTCAAGGCGATCATCGCGGCGGCCAAGGCGGCTCCCGGATCCGTCCAGTACGGCACCGCCGGCCTCACCACGCCGATGCACCTGTCGGCCGAGCAGTTCGCCATGCTGAACGGCATCAAGCTGACGCATGTGCCCTTCCGCGGCACCGGACCGCTGGTGACCGACCTGCTGGGGGGCCACATCAAGCTCGGCATGTCGAGCATCACCAGCGTGGCGCAGCAGATCGCGGCCGGGAAGCTGAAGCCCTATGCGATGGCGTCGCTGGAACGCTCCTCGGTCGCGCCGACCATCCCGACCTTCAGGGAGCTGGGCGCCGGCGATGTCGACGGCACCATCGTCTACACGCTGCTGGCGCCGGCGGGCACGCCCCCTGCCGTCGTTGCGAAGCTCAACGAGGCGCTGAACGCCGCCGTGGCGACGCCGGAGCAGAAGCAGGACCTCGCCAAACGAGGTTTCGTCGCCATGGGTGGCACGCCCCAACAACTCGGCGACTGGCTGAAGGTCCAGGAAGCGATCTGGCTGCCGGTGCTGCAGGCCGCGGGGATCAAGCCGGAGTGAGGCGCTCGACATTGTCATCTTGAGCGCAGCGAAGGATCTCACGCCAGCCCCAGAGTGCTTTGGTTGTTCGGTGAGGTCGTTCGCTGCGCTCAGGACGCAGATTTTCAGAACCAGATGTTCATCGGGAGGCCGTGCCGATCGCGGTCGTGCTCGGGGCCCAGGCGTGTTGCTTTGCCTTCGGCGATCAGCACGGCCGTGCGACAGACGGCGATGGCATCGAGCACGTCGTCGCGGGCGGCGCCGGGCATCGTTCGTGGCGTCCAGTCGAAGCCGTGACGCGCGAGCAGGGCAAGGCGTTCGGCGAAGCCTTCCGGCTTGCGCTTCTTGCTGAGCACCGGCTTGCCGCCGTTCATGCGGGCGAAGGCGAGTTCGGGATGCGCTTCATGGACGATCGCTTGCAGATCCTCGTTGCTGCGCATCAACGCATCGACCTCGCGCATCTTCGGGAAAAGATGGAAGGTCTGTCGGTTCAGCCCGATCCCCAGGCTCTTGCTGAGGGCGTTGGCCTCGGCATGCGTGGTGCAGTCTAGCGCGGGCCGGCAGGGAGTCGGAAAGACCGAACTGGCCTTGCCGGGCAGGAGCTTCCGGGCCTCGACTTCGCAGGCGCGCGGCGGGCGCGGCACGTCGACGAAGCCGATCGGCATGTCGACGGCCAGAATCGAAAGACCCTCGCAGGCTTCCGCGAGGGTCTTCACAACTCTTGTATCGAGGATGCCGTCAGCGTCGCGCCGGCAGACGACCCAGCCGGTACGACAGCCGTCGGCGCCCGCGACGATCAACGAGCGCCTACCAGCTGGCCATCTTGGCCGTGAGGTCACGGTCCAGCACCGCCAGGAACTCCTCGGTCGTCATGTAGGGTTGGCCCTTGTCGATCAGGAGCGCGAGATCCTTCGTCATACTGCCGGTCTCGACGGCTGCGATGCACACAGTCTCCAGCGCCTCGGCGAACTTCACCACTTCGGGCGTGTCGTCGAAGGTGCCCCGATACTTCAGGGCCTGCGTCCAGGCGAAGATCGAGGCGATCGGATTGGTCGAGGTCGGCTTGCCCTTCTGGTGTTCGCGGTAGTGGCGCGTCACCGTGCCGTGCGCGGCCTCGGCCTCGACGGTCTTGCCGTCCGGCGTCAGCAGCACTGACGTCATCAGTCCCAGCGAGCCGAAGCCCTGGGCGACCGTGTCGGACTGCACGTCGCCATCGTAATTCTTGCAGGCCCAGACGAATTCGCCGTGCCACTTGAGCGCAGAGGCAACCATGTCGTCGATCAGGCGGTGCTGGTAGCCGATGTTCTTCGCCTTGAACCTGTCGGCGAACTCCTTGTCGAAGACTTCCTGGAACAGGTCCTTGAAGCGGCCGTCGTAGCGCTTGAGGATGGTGTTCTTGGTCGAGAGATAGACCGGCCAGCCGCGCATCAGGCCGTAGTTGAACGAGCTGCGTGCGAAGCCGATGATCGATTCGTCGAGATTGTACATCGTCATCGCGACGCCCCCGGCGGGGAAGTCGAACACCTCGCGCTCGATCACCGTGCCGTCCTCGCCCTCGAAGCGGACCGTGAGCTTGCCCTTGCCCGGCACCACGAAGTCGGTGGCGCGGTACTGGTCGCCGAAGGCGTGGCGGCCGATGACGATCGGATGCGTCCAGCCCGGCACGAGGCGCGGCACGTTCTTGCAGACGATCGGCTCGCGGAAGATCGTGCCGCCGATGATGTTGCGGATCGTGCCGTTGGGCGATCGCCACATCTCCTTGAGCTTGAACTCTTCCACGCGCTGCTCGTCCGGCGTGATCGTCGCGCACTTCACGGCGACGCCGTATTGCAGCGTGGCTTTGGCAGAATCGACCGTCACCCGGTCGTTGGTCGCGTCGCGGTTCTCGATGCCGAGGTCGTAGTACTTCAGGTCGATGTCGAGATAGGGAAGGATCAGCTTGTCCTTGATGAACGCCCAGATGATCCGGGTCATCTCGTCGCCGTCCATCTCGACGATCGGGTTCTTCACCTTGATCTTCGGCATCATGCTTCCTTTCGCGACCCAAAAACGCCGGGTGCTAGACGCGGTCGAGCCGCTTTTCGAAGCCTTCGGAGCGGGGCATGGCCGCGATGGCGGGCAGGACGTCCTTCAAATCGCTCACGAAGGCCACATGGTCGAGATGGCTGGGTTCGGCAAAGCCGCCGCCCACCACGCCCTTGAGCAGAGCTGCCAGGGGCTGCCAGTAGCCGCCCTGGTCGATGATGACGATGGGCTTGCTGTGGAGGCCGAGGGTCCGCCAGGACAGGACCTCGAAGAATTCCTCCAGGGTGCCGAGGCCGCCCGGTAGAACCGCGAAGGCGTCGGAGCGCTCGAACATTTGCAGCTTGCGCTCGTGCATGGTCTCGACGACCACCGTTTCCGTGAGCGCCGGATGGCCCGCCTCGCGCTGCAGCAGGAAGTTCGGGATGATCCCGACGGCCTTGCCGCCAGCGTCGAGCGCGGCATTGGCGACCAGGCCCATCAGCCCCACGCCGCCGCCGCCATAGACCAGCGTGATGCCCTCCCGGGCCAGCAGGCGGCCGAGGCCGACCGCCGTCTCGCGGGTGGCGGGATCGGTGCCGAAACGGGCGCCGCAGAAGACGCACAGGGAAGAGGGGGTGAACTCAGGCACGAAAGCTGCTCTTCTGGGACGAACCAGCGCGTTTCAGCGCGGGTGTGACATGGTATTGTTACGCAAAGGCTGGCTGCGACGCCAATGGGGATGGTGGTCGCACCTTGGGGAGGGCGATGTCACGAACTGTTTTCGGGCTGGTCGCTGTGGGCGCCGTGGTGATCGCCATCGCCCTGGGCGTTGCATGGCGCGGGAAGATGACCGAGCAGGCCGCGATCGACCGCCCCCCGCAGGCCGTCGGCGCGGTCGCGCCGGCGCCCGACACCCCGACGGCGGCGGCTGCCCAGAAGGATCAGGCCGCTGCGAGTTCTCCGGTCGTGGCCGGAAGCGCACCTGCCGCGCCGCCGCCGCCCGTCACGCGAGTGCCGACCTTCGACGTTGCCCGCATCGGGACGGATGGCCGGGCCGTGATTGCCGGCCGCGCGGCGCCGGGGGCCAAGATCGTTCTTCTCGACGGCGGCAGGGAGATCGCCAAGGCCGAGGCCGATACGCGGGGCGAATGGGTCATCATCGTCCAGGATCCGCCGCTCGCGGTGGGCCAGCATGAACTGCGCGTGGTCCAGCACATCGAAGGCAAGGCGCCGCTCACCTCCGAGCAGTCGGTGGTCGCCGTGGTGCCGGAGCCGCCGGCCGCGAACGCGCCGGCCCAGCCGCGCGCCGAGACGCTGGTGATGATTTCGCCGCCGTCCGGCGCTGCGACCGTCGTGCAGCCGCCGACGACCGCAGGCTTGCCCAAGGCCGCCGATCTCTCTCTGTCCACCGTCGACTACGACGATCGCGGCCATGTCACCGTATCCGGCCTCGCCGCTCCCGGCGCCGCCGTCAGGGCCTACGTCAACGACAAGATGGTGGCCGAGGGCCTGGCCGCCACGGACGGCCGCTGGCGGCTGAAGCCGGCCGAACCGATCGCGCCGGGCAAGCATCTGTTGAGGCTCGACCGGATCGCCCAGGACGGCCGGCCGGTCGCGCGGCTCGAATTGCCGTTCGAGCGGGTGGTCGTGGGGCCGGTGTCGAGCAGCGACGCACGGCGCCTGCACATCGTGCGGGGCGACAATCTCTGGAACATCGCCCAGGCCCACTACGGTGCGGGGTGGCACCACACCGTCATTTTCGCCGCAAACAAAGAGCAGGTAAAAAATCCCGATCTGATATATCCGGGGCAAATTCTCAGCCTGCCCAAGGTCAACTGACCTTCGCGAACGGAGTGCGCCCGACCCATGTTGGCCAATTTCCTGGTGCCGATCCTCGCTGACGGATGGCGCTTCATCGCTCTTTTCGCGGCCGCGACGTTCCTGGCGGCGCTGAGTGGCGTGGCGTGGCTGTTCTGGCCGCTGATGGTCGTGACCCTGTGGTCGATCTACTTCTTCCGCGACCCGCCGCGCGGCGTGCCGCAGGATGACGGGCTGCTGATCGCGCCGGCCGACGGGCTGGTCCAGATGGTGGTCGATGCCGTGCCGCCCGCCGAACTGGGACTGGGCGACAAGCCGCTGACCCGCGTTTCGATCTTCCTCAGCATCTTCGACGTCCACATCAACCGCAGCCCGTGCGCGGGCACGATCGAGGTGGTGGCCTACCGGCCGGGCAAGTTCCTGAGCGCCAATGCCGACAAGGCGAGCGAGGACAACGAGCGCACCGCCCTGGCCCTGCGCCGGGCCGACGGAAGGCTCATCGGCTGCGTGCAGATCGCGGGTTACGTGGCCCGCCGCATCGTCTGCTACGTGAAGCCGGGGCAGGCGGTCGTCGCGGGGGAACGATTCGGCCACATCCGCTTTGGTAGTCGTACGGATCTCTACCTGCCCGAAGGCGCGCGGCTGCTGGTTTCGCCCGGCCAGCGCATGATCGGCGGCGAGACCGTGATGGCCGAACTCGATCCCGTCGTGAGCGGACCGCGAACCGCCATCGAATTCTAACGTGCAGGGAGCACGGACATGGACAGCGATCGGGGTTCACAGCGGAACGGATTGCGCGGTTTCTCGATCAACCGCCTGATCCCCAACATCCTGACGCTCGCGGCCCTTTGCTCGGGCCTGTCGGCCATCCGATTCGGCCTGCAGGGTCAAATGCGTCTCGCGGTCATCGCGATCATCGTGGCGGCGATCTTCGACGCACTCGACGGACGGGTCGCGCGGCGGCTCGGCGTGACCAGCCGGTTCGGCGCCGAGCTCGACTCCCTGTCGGATTTCCTGTGCTTCGGCGTGGCGCCTGCGCTCGTACTGTACCTTGCCTCGCTTACCCATGCGGGCGCCCTGGGCTGGATCGTGACCTTGATGTTCCCGATCTGCTCGGCCCTGCGGCTCGCGCGCTTCAACACGGCGCTGGAAGCGGATGTGCCGCCGCCCGCCTGGACGGGCTCTTTCTTCACCGGGGTTCCGGCACCTGCCGGGGCACTGCTCGCCCTGATGCCGCTCATGGTGAGCTTCGAAATCGAGGCTGCCTGGCCGCGCCATGCCGTGGTCGTGGGCTTCGTACTGGTGGCCGTCGGCGGCCTCATGGTCAGCCGCCTGCCCACCTTTTCCTTCAAGAAGGGCAGGATACCCCGTCATCTGGTGCTGCCGGCGCTGCTTGCGGCGGCTCTGGTGATGGGCGTTCTGGCCAGTGCTCCCTGGATTGCGCTGTCGCTGATCGGCCTCGGTTATTTGTGTCTGATCCCGTTCAGCATAGCTTCCCATCGCCGCCAGACCCTGCAGGACCGCAAGGCTGCCGAGGCGTCGGCCGTCGTGCCGCTGCGCTCCGTCGACAATGGAATGCCGTCGCGCGAATAGCGCGCGGCGACGCCCGTGCTCGATCCCGTCCTGCGTCGCTGGATCGCCCCGCCGCTCGATCGCGCTGGCGCGTGGATCGCGTCCCGCGGGGTTTCGGCCAATACCGTGAGCCTTGCCGGCCTCGCCATCGGCTTGTCTACCGTGCCGCTTATGGCGTTCGGACACTACGGACTGGCCTTGGGGGCAATCCTGATCAACCGCCTGTTCGACGGCCTGGATGGGGCCGTCGCGCGCCACGGCCGGCCGACCGCCCTGGGCGGTTATCTCGATATCGTCTGCGACATGGTTTTCTACGCCGCGGTCCCTCTGGGATTCGCCCTGGCGCGGCCGGAAAACTCGGTCTGGGCCGCACTGTTGCTCGCTTCCTTCGTCTGCACGTGCGCTTCCTTCCTGGGGCGAGCCGTCGTGGCAGTGGGCCGGGGCGAGCCGGATACAGGGGCGAGGGGGCGCAAGTCCTTCTTCCATTCGGCGGGCCTCATGGAAGGGACCGAGACGATCCTGGCCTTCGTCCTCTTCTGCCTCTTCCCGATCGCCTTCCCCTGGCTGGCCGGAATCGTGGCGTTGCTATGCTTCTGGACGGCTGCGGCCCGGGTTCTTGCGACTTTTGCAGCCGAGTCAAATTCCTGATTTTTGATCTTCGCGGGCACGGCGGTGATTCGCAGGGCGATAAGCGCGACCCGAAAAATTCCCTATAAAAATCATATTGTTAGAAAAGATGACACAAATTGGTCTAGTTTCAATTGACCTGCCAAATCGCTTTAAGTACGGTTGCTAAGTGATTTCGAGCGGGCTGCTGGGCAGCCGTCAATATTGAGCTGGAGATAGAAATGCTTTCGATTTTCCGCCGCTTGATGAAAAACACCGACGGCGCCACCGCGGTCGAGTACACCCTCATCACCTCGCTGATCGCCGTCGCAGCCATTGCGTCGATGCGTTCCGTCAGCGGCAAGGTGAGCCACGTCCTCGGCGCGGCGACCAACGCCCTCAACTAACCGGTAGTCGAAGGCCTTGCCGCAGCTGGGAACGCTCTTCCAGTCCGGCTGCCTGGTCCTTCTGGCGGGCCTGCTGCTCGTGGCCGCTTGGCAGGATTTGCGGACCTTGCGGATCGGCAACGGGCTATCGTTGGGCATGGCCGCTCTGTTCGGCGTTTGGGCTGTCGCAGGTTGGCTGTCTGGCGAACTTTCACCGCTTTTTCTCGGGATTTCGGTCGTCTGCGCGGCCGGGTTGTTCTGCGCGGGGGCGGTGGCCTTTGCGATCGGAATGATCGGCGGCGGTGACGTGAAGTTTCTTGCCGCTGTCGGCCTGTTCGCCGGACCCGCTCATGTCGTCGATCTTTTGCTGGTCACGGCGCTGGTGGGCGGTGTGCTCGGCCTTGGCCTCATGGCAGGGGTGCCGATCGGCCCCGTCTCGAGCCGTGGCGATGCGACGCTGCGCAATCGCCTGCGGAGCCGGGTGCCCTACGGGCCGGCCATCGCCGTCGGAGGGCTTTGGGTTGCAATGAGGTTGTCTCTCGGTTGAGACTGACGCCGACGGGAAGGGAGCCCAATTCCATGCTGATGCCGAAGACGATACTGGCCGCGTTGTTCGCAACGACGCTGACTTCCGCGGCGGTTGCCCAATCTCCGGCGACGTCGTCGTCTGCTCCGCGCAGCAGCATCGACATCCAGGCGACCCCGGGTGGCCCCGAGTTTCGCGATCCCAAGACCGGCCAGATCTGGACGCCCCAGAATGTCGGGCAGGGACCGATCGGCAAGCCGACGCCGGCGGATCTGGCCTTCGATCCGCTGGCGCAGGCGGCCCGCATAGAGGGCCGGGTGGTACAGCGGCCGGCCTTCGTGCCGCTGGGCTGGTCCAGCCCGACGGCCGGGCCTTCGACGCCGCTCGTGACCATGGACAATGCCAGCCTGCGTGCCGTGCCGTCCCGGCGGTGGCAGGTGGTGCTTTACGTCAGCAACAACAGCGCGGGCACGCTGGCGCCGATGATCGACTGCCGCTTCACCAATGCCGGCAAGCTGGTCGAGGATACGCGGGTGCTGTTACCTGGCATCGGCGCGGGCGTGCGTGGCGGCGTCGCGATCCATGGGCCGAAGACGGACCTGTTCGTCGATCGTGCCACCTGCCGCATCGTCTCGCCCTGATCCCTATCCCTGGACCGAGTATCCGCCGTCGACGGTGATGGCGGCGCCCGTGACGTAGTCCGAGGCCGGTGCGGCCAGGAAGACCGCGATGCCGGCGAAATCCTCCGGCGTGCCCCAGCGGCCGGCCGGCGTGCGGTTCAGCACGGAATCGTGCAGGGCCGGCACGTCGCGACGGGCCCGCTGGGTGAGGGCGGTGTCGATCCAGCCGGGCAGGATGGAGTTCACCTGGATGTTGTCCCTGGCCCAGGCGGTGGCCATCGCCTTGGTCATCTGCACGATGCCGCCCTTGCTGGCCGCGTAGGCGGTGGTGAAGGACGCGCCGAAGATCGACATCATCGAGCCGATGTTGATCATCTTGCCGCCGCCGCCCTTCTTCATCTCGGGATAGGCGGCGTGGCTGCACAGGAAGGCGCTGGTCAGATTGCTGTCGAGCACCTGGTGCCATTCGGCGAGCGTGTATTCCTGCGGCTGCTTGCGGATGTTGATGCCGGCGTTGTTGACCAGGATGTCGAGCCGACGGTGGGCTTTCACGGCGCTGGAGACGAGCGCGCGGCACGACTCCTCCTGCAGAACGTCGACCGCGATCGCGCTGGCATTGGCGCCGATGGCCCTGAGCTCCGCGACTGCTGCGTCGTTCTTATCCGCATTGCGACCGGCAACGACCACGGTGGCGCCCGCGAGTGCCATGCCCTTGGCCATGCCGAGACCGATCCCGCCATTGCCGCCCGTGACGACGGCCACCCGGCCCGAAAGATCGAACAGTTTCATTGCTTTGCTCCCTTTTTCGTTCGGCCTGTATAGCCGAGGCGAGGAACCCCCGACAGGTCGCGCCCGTTAGCCCGCCAAGGAACACGAGTTCGTGGAGCGTCGGCCGGGCTGACCGGCGATCTGCGGACAAGGGTGGCGGCGGTCGCGAGACCGCCGCCATTTCTTTGGGGGCGCGCAAAAGCAAACCGCCCCGAATCCGGGGCGGTTAAATTGGACGATCAGCGCAAAACATTGAGCCTACTTGTTCGATGACTCGTCTGTAGCAGAACCTTTTCTACCGCTGCTGGCGGCGTCCTTGTCGATCAGGTTGACCAGATCTTCAGGAAGAGGCTCGCTTGCGATTTCGTCGTACATCGCATGGAGCTGTTTGTGCAGCCACATGTCGAAGGGGCGATCGTTACCCTTGGGCTTGGGGCGCGCTGACTTCCCAGCGCGCCCGCCCTCCGGCATATCGTCATTGGCCGACATAACACGCTCCCCGGAGGCGGAAACCGACTCCGCGGGATCCTGTGCGACCCATTCAACTCTCCCCGTGGGACCACTCATGACTATGTCGCACTCAAACGCCTGACTGAAAAGAGGCCTTAACGGGTCGCGGCAATAGCGTCATCGTCACGACGGTCGACGGAGGGACGGCGCGGGGTCGTCGCGGGACGGGTATCACCCTCCAGCAGCAGGCGCTCCAGCGTATCGCGCGCGCGGGAGATGCGGCTCTTCACGGTTCCGACCGACACACCGGTGTGCTCGGCGATCGTCTCGTAGGGAAGGCCCTCGAGGACGGCGAGGAGAAGAGCCTCGCGCTGGGCCGCCGCGAGCTTGCCGAACGCCGACATGAACTCGCGCATGACCAATCCGCTTTCCTGATGGGGGGGGGTGAGACAGCGTTTCCGCGATGGCCGTGTCGACCGGGACGGTCGGGCGGCGGCGGCGCAGGCCGGAAATGAATTCGTTGCGCTGGATACGGAATAGCCAGGCCGCTAGGTTGGTGCCCGGCTGGAAGCTGTTGCGACCGGTGAGAGCCTTGATCACGGTGTCGTGAACCAGGTCGTCCGCCTGATCGCGGTCGCGGGTCAACGACAGTGCATAGATGCGCAGGCGGGGCAGGATCGTCTTCAGCTGCTCATGGAAGTCGCCGGAGTCCTGGGTCTGCGTCGTCATGTAGGTGTCTCCCGAATTGATGCGTCGTGTACTGAACGAATGTCGGGGAGGCCGATTGGTTACACGAAGACGACCATTTATTTTTAATTCTTTGAAAAACCTGCAGAATCCTGGTCACAGGGCGCTACTGGAGCTTTTCCGACAGAAGCTTTCTGGCTCGCGAAACCCGCGCTTTGAGAGTGCCGACCGAGCAACCGCACAGGCTCGCGGCTTCCTCGTAGGAGAAGCCGCCGGCGCCGATCAGGACCAGCGCCTCCCGCGATTGCGGATTGAGTTTCCACAATTCCGAAGACAACTCCTTCAGGGCGAGCGTGGCTTCGGGGTTGTCCACCGCGGGGAGGGGCGCGGCCGCCTCGTTGTCTATGGTGAGCGGGCGGCGACGTTGCGTGCGGAGATCGGAATAGAATCGATTCCGCATGATGGTGAACAGCCAGCCCTTCAGGTTCGTCCCAGGCATGAACTGCTCGCGCTTGTCGAGCGCGGCAAGAATCGTGTTCTGGACGAGATCGTCGGCCGCCTCCCGCTCGCGACACATGAAACGCGCAAAGGCACGCAGATCCGGCAGAAGAGCGACGATCTCATCCTTCATCACTCGTTACTTGGGGATCATGAGGCCGGGCCGAAAGGGCAAATCGCCTCGGCAACCACATCCCGGCGTTTTTGTTGTGAGAGGAATACTCGGAATCGGCTTCTGGGAACCATGGCCACGCCGGAGCGTTGCAACACGGAAATCTCAATCAGCCATCACGGATCAAAAGAGGATCTCATGGGACGCGCCGCTCTGCTTTGGTTTCTGGGGGTTCCCATCCCCGTTCTCCTCCTGATGTGGATGCTGGGTTGGCTTCACTGAAGTTAACATTTTGCGGGGGAAGATCATGAAAAGACTTATGGCGGCGTCGGCGGTGGTGTCTCTGGCCCTTCTGACGGGAGCGTGCGGCAATCGACCGGTCGACAGGGCCTTGACGGGTGGCGCGATCGGAGCCGGCACCGGTGCGGTCGTGGGGTCGACCGTAGGCAACCCGGTGGCCGGTGCCGTGATCGGCGGCGCCGCAGGCGCCACGATCGGCGCCGTGACGGCGCCCGAGCGATAACCTAAAAGGATGGAGACGAGGCGTTTTGGACGGGTCGGGTGAGCCCGTCCTTGCGCATTTGTCGGTGCCGAGGAGAGTCGGCGCCTTTTCCCGGACCAGTGGCAAGTTGTCTACAGGCGCACACGGCGTAGGGTAAGCGTTGCATCCAGCGCGGCGTGACGCGAGAAACGACTATTGAGTGATGAGGAGAACGACGTGGCTGAAGAGCAGGTAGCTTCCAAGAAAGTGTCGGAGGCGATCACCAGGACGCTTCCTTTCCTGCGTCGCTACGCCCGGGCCGTCACCGGCTCGCAGCAGCAGGGCGACGAATGGGTTCGTCTCTGTGCCGAGGTGGCCGTTCAGCAGCCGGAGCTGATTGCCGAGGCGGAGGATACGAAGGTCGGCGTGTTCGCGCTGTTCCATCGACTCCGCCAGCCCTTCGGCCAGATCGAGGAAGCGGCGGCCGGTAGCGAAAGCGTTCGCGGGCGCCTGAAGGAATCGCTGACCGACATGGCGCCGATGCAGCGCCAGGTGCTCCTGCTTACCGTACTCGAGGGCTTCACCGTTTCCGATGCCGCACACATTCTCGGCGTCAGCGTCGACGAGGCGGAGCGCAGCCTCGAGGAAGCACGCCGTGAACTGCAGCGCGTCGCGTCGGTCCGCATCCTGGTCATCGAGGACGAAGCCGTCATCGCGCTCGACGTCGCCGACATCGTGCGCAACGCCGGCCACGAGGTCGTGGGTATCGCCGCGACCGAGAAGACGGCGATCGAGCTCGCCAAGAAGCATTCGCCGCATCTCGTGCTGGCCGACATCCAGCTGCGCGGTTCCGACAGCGGCATCTCCGCCGTGAACCAGATCATGAAGTCGATGTCAGTGCCGGTGATCTTCGTCACGGGCTTCCCCGAACGGCTCCTCACGGGCAAGCAGGTCGAGCCTGCGTTCGTGATCTCGAAGCCGTTCGACCCCGATCTGCTGCGTGCGGCGATCGCCCAGGCACTCGATACCGTATCGATCTGAGCCGAGGCGGTTCGTGGCGCGCTGGTCGCTTCGCTCCAAGCTCGTCACGCTCGTTGCGCTGGCCTTGTTGCCTGTCCTCGGGCTGGCGGCCTGGCAGGCTGAGAAGGAAGAGGCGGCCGGTGTCGCGAGCCTGAGCGCCGCGCTGGGGGCCGTCGCCGACCTGTCCGTCGCCCGCTACGGCGGCCTGTTCGAGGCCTCGCAGAGGATGCTGTCGGCTGCATGTGCCGACGAGTCGGTCGAGGGTGCCGCCGCCGGAGAGCCGTCGGCCGTCGGCCGTTGCGAGAGCTATCTGTCGAAGCTGCTCGCCGCTTACCCCGATCAGTATTCGACCGCGATCGTCACGGACGGGCAGGGCATCGGCCGTTGTTCGACGGCACCCGCCGGCCTTGGGATGACCTTCGCCGACCGGGACTTCTTCCAGAAGGTCCGCTCGTCGACGAAGATCGTCGTCGGCGATACGATCGTCAGCCGCATCGCCCCCAAACCCATTGTCCCCCTCGCGCTGCCGGTCACGCGCGATGGTGCCTTCGTGGGCATGTGTGCCGTCGGCATCACGCTCAAGTCGCTCGCCGAGACTGCCGCCCAGGTCGAGGGCCCTCCCGGGATCGCGGTGGCGGTGATCGACCGGTCCGGCGCGGCGATCGCGGGAGACGCGCAGGCGATGCGCCGGTTGCCCATGCCGGCACGGTTCGCCGAAGTCCTGTCCGGCGGCCGGTTGGCCTTCGCGGACGTGGGCCAGGACGCGGCCTTCTACGAGTTTCGCGTGAGACCCGTCGGAGGCAGTGCACTCTTCGTCGTGGTGTCGGCGCCGAGCCCCGAGGGGTGGGTGCTCCTGTCCGCCCCCTGGACCCGTTTCCTGCTGGTTGTTCTGTCGGCGATCGTCGTCCTGCTGGTGATCTGGTTTGGCGCGGATCGCTGGTGCGTGCGGCCGCTGCGCTACATCCAGGATTTTGCCGACAAGGTTGCGCGCGGCGAAAACATCATGCTGGCTCCGCCGCAGCGGTGGTCGCCCGAATTGGCGTCCGTTGGCGCCGGTGTGACGGCGATGGCGGAAGCGATCACCAGCCGCGAGGCGGCGCTGCGCGCGAACGTCGAGCAGCGCGACCACATGCTTCGTGAAATTCACCACAGGGTGAAGAACAATCTCCAGATGATATCGAGCCTGCTCAACCTCCAGGCAGGAGAGATCAGGTCGCCGCGCATCCGTCGATTCTTCGGCGATGCGCAGAACCGCGTGCTCACTCTGTCGATCCTGCATCGCCACCTCTACGAGCGCTCGAGCTGGTCGCTGGTGGATTTCCAGCAGTTCATCAGCGACCTCGTGCGCCAGATCTCGGTCGGCCGCACGCCCGCGGGCCGCCAGGCGCCGCGCTATCATATCCGCGCGCCGATCATGGCGGTGGGTCCCGATACCGCGATCCCGATCGGCCTCATCGTCACCGAAGCCGTCAGCATCGCCCTCACCCACGATTTCAGCCGCTCGCCGACGCCGGAAATCCGCATCGAGACCAGCGAACAAGGCGATGAGGTGCAGCTCGTCATCGAGGACAACGGCATGGCCCGGGATGCCGGCGCGCCGGTTCCCGAGGGGCGGGGGGGATTTGCGCTCACGCTGATCCGGGGCCTTGCCATGCAGCTCGGCGGCGAAGTCACCATCGAGCGCAAGCCGGCTGGTGGCAATCGGGTGGTCGTGACCTTCCCGACGCCGGCGGCGGACGATCCGGCAAATGCCTAGCCTGCTGCGATCGGCGCGCTCGACCGGCGTGATCGCGGGCATCACGCTCGCGGTGCTGATCGCGACGGGCCTGATGCTGGCCCTGGCCCATTCCAAGTCCGCTACCCGCCAGCAGCGACTCGTGGTTGCAAACTACGAGACGATGGGGCTGATGCGCGAAATGGTGATTGCGGTGCAGGACGCCGAAATCGGCATTCGCGGCTTCCTCCTGACGGGCGACATCACCAGCCTCGAACCCTACGAGCGGGCGCGTCTGCGAATAGAGACGAACATGCGCCTGATCGAGGCCATGGTGGCCGGCGATCCCGACACGGCGCGCCAGTTCCAGGAATTCCGAAACGTCACGGCGCAGAAGTTCGAGCAGCTCAACGCAACGGTGGGCGCCTACCAGTTGAACGGCCGCGAGGCCGCGCTGGCGCTCGACCGCACCGGCGCCGGCCGGGCGATGCTGGGACAGATCCGTCTTTTGGGCGATGCCCTGGTCGAGGGGCAGAGGCTGCTGCTCGCCCGGCGCGTGACCGCGCTCCGGTCCGAGCAGGAGCAGGCCGACATCGCGGGACTGCTGGTCATGGCCGGCGCTTTCGTCTGCCTGATCGTCGGCATCTACATCGTCGTGCGCAGCGCGTCCCGGCTGGAGCGCAGCCAGTTCGAACTCGCCGGCCGGTCGCGGCTGTTGCAGGCCACGCTGGAAAGCCTGCACGACCCGATCTTCGTGATCGACGACCAGCGCACGGTGGTGGCCTGGAACGAGGCCTTCGCGAAGCTGGCGCAATGGGAGCCGGGGAAGCAGGCGCCGCCGACGCTCGATCAGCTCCTGTCCGAACGCTCGCCCGCGACGCGGGCGCTGCTTCTGCCGCTCGATCTCGGCGCCCTGTCCGCGAAGGGCTCCGCGGTCGTTCGCGTCGCCCATGACGGACGCGACTACGAGATCTATCTCGGCGAGATGTCGGGTGGCGGCGCGGTGGTGCGCTGCGTCGACATCACGGAGAAGCTGCATGACGAGGCGGCGCTGCGCCAGGGCCAGAAGATGGAAGCGACCGGGCAGCTCACCGGCGGCATGGCGCACGACTTCAACAACATCCTGCAGGTCATTCGTGCCAACCTCGACCTGCTGAAGGGCGAGGTCGGCCACAATGCCGCGATGGCCTCGCGGGTCCAGAGCGCAACGGCGGCGGCCGATCGCGGCGCCCGCCTGACCCAGCAGCTCCTTGCCTTCGCGCGCCGCCAGCCGCTGACGCCGCAGCCGACGAACGTGGCGAGACTGGTCGGCGACCTTGCGGACCTGATGCGCCACTCGCTGGGCGAGCGGATCGCCATAGAGCTGAAGGTGACTGACGATCCCTGGAACGCAAAGATCGATGCGGGCCAGCTCGAGAACGCCATCCTCAACCTGTCGATCAATGCGCGGGACGCCATGCCCGATGGCGGTACCGTCAGGGTCGAGGTTTCGAACGCCACCCTCGACCGTCGTTACGCCGCCCTTCACCCCGACGTGACGCCCGGGCCTTATGTGCTGGTGGATGTCAGCGACACCGGCACCGGCATGCCGCCCGAGGTCGTGGCCCAGGCGTTCGATCCCTTCTTCACGACCAAGGGCGACGGAAAAGGCACCGGGCTGGGACTCAGCATGGTCTACGGCTTCGTGCGCCAGTCGAACGGTCACATCCGCATCGACAGCGCGATCGGCCAGGGCACCAGCGTGAAGCTCTACCTGCCCAGGACGGAAGTCCCGGTGCCGGAGGAGCGGACCGATCCCGGGAGCGCGGTGAGCGGGACGGAGCGCATCCTCGTCGTCGAGGACAGCGAGGATGTCAGGCGGGCCGTTGTCGACATGCTGACGGGCTGGGGCTACCGCGTCGAGGCAGCCGAGGATCCCGACGTGGCGCTGGCTTTTCTGGAGAAGGACCCGGCGTTCGACCTGCTGTTCACGGACATTGTGATGCCCGGAACGATAACGGCCGTCGAACTCGCGCAACACGCGCAGAGGCTGCGGCCGGGCATTGCCGTGCTTCTGACCTCCGGTTTCGCCCGCGGTCTGATCCCCGATCATACCCGCTCGGGCTATCCGATGATCGCCAAGCCCTACAGCAGCGACGCGCTCTCCGCCAAGCTGCGCAGCGTCCTTGCCAATCGACGGCCGACGCCCGCCGTCTCGCCGGCCGAAGCGTCGCCCGGTCGGATCGAACAGCCTATGGAGCACAGCCGGTCGCGGCGCGTCCTGTTCGTCGAGGACGAGGTGGTTCTGCGGATGTCTACGACCGACATGCTCGAAAGGCTGGGGTGCTCGGTGGCCAGTGTCGGGAGCGGGGAGGCGGCGCTGGACCTCCTGGCGCAGGAAGAGGCGTTCGATCTGCTTCTGACGGACGTCGGGTTGCCCGGCATGAGCGGCGAGGAGCTCGCAGCGAAAGTGCGGGAACAGTACCCGTCTCTGCCGGTGGTGATCGCCAGCGGCTACGGACGGTCGGGCACGCAGGCGGACCGGATGCATTTCATCTCGAAACCCTATTCCTCGATCGACCTCCAGCAGGCGCTGGATCACGCCGTGCGCAGCGTCCCCTGAGGGGCGTCCCCCCGTTTCCCCAACAATCACGCGCGACGGCTGCAACCGGGCACGATTTTGCGGCGTTCATCTGGCGAGCGTGAGGCAATCGTGGAGGGGAACATGAAGTCCAAGCAAGTGCCCGAAGCGTCCAACAGCGTGACCCAGGACCAGGCCGATCACAGCCCGCTGGCGGGCGAACTCATGGACCTCTACGCGGCGATGCTGATCGTCGTACCGTTTGCCTTTCTGCTGAAATCCTTCTGGGTTTGAAGCCTTCCGGCGTGGCGGCTTTGCCTAAATTGGGACGGGCAACCTCGGTTTGCCGGGGCCGTTAACCCGTCCCATCCAGGAGGATATTCACATGCGTTCAATCGCCATGCTCGCGGCCTGCGCGGGTCTCGCCGTCGTCTCCCTGCCACTGGTCGCGGGCGCGCAGACCACCGGCCAGACGACGACCAAGAACGATGCCAAGACGATCTGGGAGAAGTTCAAGGGAAGCTGGGGCCAGACCAAGGGCGCCGTAAAGGAGCAGTGGGGCAAGCTGACCGACGACGACCTGCTCGCCATCGAGGGCCGCCGCGATCAGCTCGTGGGCAAGATCCAGGCCCGTTACGGCATCTCCAAGGAAGAAGCCGAAGCGCAGGTCGGCACCTGGGAACAGCGCCGCTTCCGGGACATGTGAGGAGTGACCACCATGAAACGCACCCTTACGCTGGCCTCGATGGCCGGCATCGTTACTCTCGCCGCAGCCTCGGCCTTCGCTCAGGCGCCCGGGACCGTCGGCGCCGGCGTTTCGGCCAACGGCGTCACCCAGTTCAAGGATGAGCGCACTGGCAAGGTTTGGACGCCAGAGAATGTCAGCAAGGACAACCAGACTCCGCAGCAACAGGCGGCGATGCCGCAGACCCAGGCCGACAAGGCATTTGACCCGAACAGCCAGGTCGGCAGCACCCAGGTCGTCGTGCAGCGGCCCAAGGGCAACCTGATGGGCACCGTGCCGATCACGGCCGGACCGTCCGTACCTCTCGTAGTGATCGACAGTCCGTGGCTGCAGGCCGTGCCGCAGCAGAACTGGCTGTCGGTGCTCTATGTGACGAACAACAGCGCGAACGTCGTCGATGCGGTGGTCGGCTGCACGTTCACCAACGGCGGTCGGCCGGTCCAGGATACGCGAGTGGTCCTCCAGCCGTCGGGGCCGGGAGAGCGCTGGGGCGTCCCGGTCTATGGTCCGCCTGTCACCACCTTCGTCGATCGGGTGATCTGCCGGGTGATCACCCCGGCTTGATCCGGACATATTTCGACTGTCGCGGGCCGGCTCTCCGAAAGGAGGGCCGGCCCGTTTCGTTTGCCGTGAAAGACCGCTACGGTGGGTGCCCGGGGTTGAAGGGAATCTTGCATGCGTAAATCTGTACTGGGACGTCGGACGGCACTGGCGGGCGGTGTCGCCCTGGCGAGCGCTTCGTTGATTCGGCCGCGCGAGGCGCGCGCTGCCAAGGGCTTGACGGTCGTCCTCGAATCCGAGGTGACGATCCTCGATCCGCACGCGACCACGGCCGCCATCACGCGAACCTTCGGCACGCACGTCTTCGACACGCTCTTCGCGATGAACGACAAGGGCGAGATCAAGCCGCAGATGGTCGAGAGCTTCGACAGCAGCCCCGACAAGCTGACCTGGACTTTCGTGCTGCGCGACGGCCTGAAGTGGCACGACGGCAACCCGGTAACGGGCGAGGACTGCGTCGCCTCGCTCAAGCGCTGGTCGGTGCGCGATCCGCTGGGCAAGATGCTGATGGCGGATACCGATACACTGGAAGCGACGAACCCGAAGACCATCAGGTTCGTGCTGAAGCAGCCGTTCCCGCTGCTTCTCGACGTGCTGGGCAAGCCCAACGCGCCGCTCCCGGTGATGATGCCGGCCCGGCTGGCGGCGACGCCGGCCGACCAGCGCATCCCGGAGCCGATCGGCTCGGGTCCGTTCCGCTTCGTCAAGGACCAGTGGCGTCCGGGCAATGCCATGATCCTGGAGCGCAATGCCGCCTATGTGCCGCGCAAGGAAGCGCCGGACTTCCTGACCGGCGGCAAGAACGTGAAGATCGACCAGCTCACCCTGCGCGTGATGCCCGATCAGTCGACTGGCGCCAACGCCCTGATCGCGGGCGAGATCGACTACATGCAGTACCTGCCGTTCGACATGCTGCCGGTCCTCGAGAAGGAGAAGAACGTCAAGCTGCTGGGGCTGGGCGGACTCCACCAGTTCCAGGGCAACTTCCGGCTGAACCACGCTTCTCCGCCGTTCGACAATCCGGCGGTGCGCAAGGTGATGTGGAAGCTGGTCGACCAGAACGCGACGCTCACCGCCATCGGTGTTCCGGACAAGTACCAGACCAAGAATTGCTCCTCCTTCTGGATGTGCGGCACGCCGCTGAGCACGGATGCCGGCGCCGGCGCCGCCAAGTTCGACCTGGCGGCGGCGCGCGCCGAACTCAAGGCTTCCGGCTACAAGAACGAGCCGGTGATCGTCCTCGAAGTTGCCGGCTCGATCAGCCAGACCGCGTCGCGGGTGCTGGTGCAGAACATGAAGGATGTCGGCTTCAACGTGGAGCAGCAGCCGCGCGACTGGCCGACCGTGCTTGCGCGCCGCGCCAAGAAGGACGGCTGGTCGATGTTTCCCGTCTACTCCAACGGGACGGACATGTACTCGCCGCTCACGCACTTCTACGTGGCCGCGACCTGCAACGACTTCCCCGGCTGGTCCTGCGACAACCGTATCCCCGATCTCCTCAAGGCCTTCACACGGGCCAGTACCCTGGAGGAGCGCAAGAAATTATCGGCGGAGATCCAGGTCATCTCCTACGAGCTCGTCCCGGCACTGATGTGGGGCCAGTTCACCATCCCGGCCGGCTACAGGTCGGACCTGAAGGGCCTGATCCAGTCCTCGTATCCGATGTTCTGGGAAGTCGACCGGTAGGCAACCTGTCCTGCGATCCGGCATTGAACCGTCATGCCGGATCGCGTGATCCCAGGTGGCTTGCCGACCGCTTTGAGGGGCCTACGAAATGACCGTCACCCATAACGCCGCCCAGAACCGCTATGAACTCCAGGCGGACCACGGGCTGGCAATCGCCGCCTACCGCCAGCAGGGCGACGCCCGCGTCTTCACCCATACCGAGGTCCCGCCGGAAGACGAGGGAAAGGGGATCGGAGCCAGGATCGTGAAAGCGGCCCTGGAAGATACCCGCAAGCAAGGGTTCAAGATCGTCCCGGCCTGCAGCTTCGTGGTGGCCTATGTCCGCCGCCACCCGGAGTTCGACGACAGCCGATCCTGATCAGGGCCTTACCACCAGGACGGTGACGAGCGTCGTCACGGCGGTGGCCACGGTTCCCCAGGCGAGATCGACCGCGCTGACCGCCATCGGCCAGCCTCGCAAGGTCGCCAGATTGGTGACGTCGTAAGCGGCATAGACGCAGAAGCCGAAGAGACCGCCGTAGAGTAGGGCGCTCGTCCATGTCCCCGCGCTCACGGCTGGAGGCACGGCGAACACCACGATGCCGGCGGCGTGTATAAGGTAGAAGAAGATCGCCACGCTCCAGATCGGCTGATCGAGGAGCATGTGGCTCAGCCGCGCCTTGTAGAACTCCCGACTGACCACGCCCAGCCAGATGCCATCGACGATGGCCAGCACGACGAGGGCGACGAGGTAACTGAGCGCGAGCGTTTTCATCCGTTCAGTCTAGCCTATCCGTTCGGGACGAGCAGGTACCAGGCAAGGGCCAGCGCGGCAATCGCGCCGATCGACGAAAGCGTGAGAACAAGAAAAACGCGGCCGGTGATCACGCCGCTGCGGGCTTCTGTGGGGGTGACTTCGGGCTGCATGGGTGACCTCCAGGTTCGGATGATTCATGGGCAAGGCGCGAGGCCTTCATCCATCCAGCAACGCGGCTCCGCCAAGCGGGGTTGCCCGCCGGAACCGCCGCACTCCCTCAGACGTTAGGTGCACGACAAATGCCAAAGCTATAGGAGCGCGCAATGCTTTACTGGTCCCTGATGTTCCTCGTGATCGCCCTGGTGGCCGGCCTCTTCGGCTTCGGCGGTATCGCCTCCACCGCCACGGGTATCGCGCAGATCCTGTTCGTGATCGCGCTGGTCCTGTTCTTGGTCAGCCTGGTCACGGGCTTTGCCCGCCGCAATTCCTAAGCGGCGAAGTGATCGCGCAGCAGGGAGCGGGCTTCGTTCCCTGCGGCACGGTCCCAGCAGTTGACGATCGCTACCCGGAACCCACCGGGTGGCATGGCGTGGCGCTCCGGCGCCACGTTTTCGTGGAAGGTGATCTGCACGCTCGACACATCCGGCATCGCTTCGATCTCCCGGACCAGCGAGAGTGGTGGATGCCGATAGTCTTTTCCGTGGGGCATGAAGAGCACGACGCTGTAGCCCGTGCGGCGGTCGCGGTCGTCGTATGACCATTCCCGCGTTTCGTAGAGCCGCACCAGCGCCTCGACCCATCCGTTTCCGTAGAGATCGGGCCATTGATCGGCGAAGCGAAGATGCATCTCGATGATGCGGCCGCCGATCGTTTCGACATTGGCCATGCCCGTGTAGCTCGCGAGATTGACGCGACACCAATCGCCCGCCCAGGACTCGACAGCCGGTTCTGACTCCCCGCGGATTTCCCAATAGTCGAACGTGCCGTTGCCCGAAGCGACTCCCCGTGCATGTCGCCACCATTTCGGCATGCCATTCACCAGCGCCACGTCGCTGCTGATGTGATCGCCTTCGAGCAGCGTCATCCACATGTGCCCGGGCTGATAGGCTGCTTCGTAGTCTTCCTGGGAGCGCAGCGTGCGGCTGCCCACGCCCATGCCTTTCAGGTTGTAGATCGGCTTCGAGAAGACGGGATAGGCGGTCGGTGCGATGCCATGCGGTGCGGCATCGAGGCCCTGTCGCGTCGCGACCGCGAGCTTGTCGTAAATCCAGCGGTGAGCCGGGTTCCAGAGCCAGGCGTCCGAGTCCTCAGTCGGTATGAAGGTGCTGGCACTGCAGGCAGCCTTCTCGAAATATTGAAGGCGCCACGGGTCAATCTCGCAAATCGGCACTTGTTCCCTCACGGCTGCGCGCGGACGCTCACAAGGTGATCGTACGGTGTCGGCCTTGCAACCGATCAGCTCGGCACCACGTTACGACGTGCGGAGGTACCGTGCCCAGATTGCAGACGCGTTCCGTGCAGGCGCACGGCCTCGAAGCTTTCCTCGCTGTGCGTTGTCGTACCGAAGAACTGGCCTCGCCGCTGTCGCCGGAGGACCAGACGGTGCAGTCGATGCCCGATGCCAGCCCGACGAAATGGCATCTCGCGCACACGACCTGGTTCTTCGAAACCTTCATTCTGAAGCCGCACGCGAAGGGCTATCGAGCCTTCGATCCGTCGTTCGAATATCTTTTCAATTCCTACTACGAAGCCGTGGGCCCACGGCATCCGCGCCCGCAGCGAGGCATGATCACGCGCCCCGGCGTCGAGGAAGTGATGGCCTATCGCCGGCACGTTACCGCCGCCATGAGCGAGTTCCTCGGCACCGGTCATCAGGCGCACGATCTCGTCGAGCTGGGGTTGCACCATGAGCAGCAGCATCAGGAGCTGATCCTGATGGACATCAAGCATGCGCTGTCGATGAACCCGCTGCGACCGGCCTATCGCGCCGCGCGGTCGCCCGCACTGCAGTCATGGCAGGCGCTCGCCTGGCGCGAGTTCGAAGGTGGGCTTGTCGAAACCGGTCATGACGGGCAGGGTTTCGCCTTCGACAATGAAGCACCGCGCCATCGCTCGTGGCTCGATGCTTTCGCCATTGCCATGCGGCCGGTGAACTGCGGCGAATATCTCGCCTTCATGGAGGAGGGCGGCTACAGGCGCGCGGAGTTCTGGCTGTCGGCTGGATGGGAAGCCGTGAACAACCGCGGATGGGAGGCGCCTCTCTACTGGGAGAGGAAGGACGGCGCCTGGCACATCTTCACGCTGTCAGGTCTCGAGCCTTTGGATCCGTCGCGGCCCGTCTGCCATGTCAGCGCCTTCGAGGCCGCCGCCTTCGCCAAATGGGCGGGCAAGCGGCTGCCGCGCGAGGCCGAGTGGGAGACGGCGGAGAACGCGCTGCAGGGACGCGGTGAAGTCTGGGAATGGACCGCCAGCCCCTACGTCGCCTATCCCGGCTACCGCGAAGCGGCCGGCGCGATCGGCGAATACAACGGCAAGTTCATGGCCAGCCAGATGGTGTTGCGCGGCGGCTGTAGTGCCACGCCCGCAGGCCATGTCCGGCCGACCTATCGCAACTTCTTTCCACCCGACGCGCGCTGGATGTTCGGTGGAATTCGTCTGGCGGAGGATCTTCGATGAACGTGCCGCTTCTTGCACGCGACGACGGCACGCTTGCCGACCACAACGACTTCCGCCGAGATGTCCTCGCGGGTCTCGGCAGATACCCGCGCGCGATTCCGGCGAAGTACCTTTACGACTCGCGCGGGTCGGCACTGTTCGATGCGATCTGCGAACTGCCCGAGTACTATCCCACGCGCACCGAGACCGCGATTCTGCGCGCGTGCGCAGACGATATCGCCATGCTTGCGGGACCGGGCTGCGCGCTCGTCGAATATGGCAGCGGCTCCAGCGTGAAGACGCGCCTGCTGCTCGATGCGATGGTCGATCTTCATGCCTACGTGCCGATCGACATCTCGCGGCAGCATCTCGACGCGACGGCCGAGCGCCTGCGCCATGACTATGACGGGCTGCGCGTCGATCCGGTGAGCGGCGACTACATGAAGCTCGATGCGCTGCCACCGGCAATCAACGGTGCCCGGCGGATCGGCTTCTTCCCGGGCTCGACCATCGGCAACCTGACGCCCGAGGAGGCGATCCTGTTTCTGCGGCGTGCGCGCCGGCTGCTCCGCGAAGATGGCGCACTGGTTCTGGGTGTCGACCTCAAGAAGGATCCGCGGCGTTTGCACGACGCCTACAACGATGCGGCCGGGGTCACGGCGCAGTTCACGCTGAACCTGCTGCGCCGCATGAATCGGGAGCTCGATGCCAATTTCGATCTGTCGGCCTTCGTCCACGACGCCTCCTACAACGAGGTCGAAGGGCGCATCGAAATCTACTTCCGCAGCCTTCGAGACCAGGAGGTCAGGGTGGCGGGCCGGCGTTTCACGTTCGCCGAGGGCGAGCGGGTCCACACCGAGTATTCCTACAAGTACGACGAAGCGGGGATCGCCGCACTGGCGCGGAAGGGCGGGTTTTCCATCGAACGGTCGTGGACGGACCCCGCGCGCCTCTTCGCTGTCGTCTTCCTGAAATAGGCCGGGAAACAGGCAGCCCGCCCCTGACAGGGTCAGGAGCGGGCTTGGTGTAGAGCCAGACGGGGAGAGAGGCGTTGCTGAGCGGGGGCAGAGGCAACGCCATTTATCCGGCCATAACTCAAGAACGCCGGGCGCTTTGTGAAAGTTGCAAGCCGACGAGAAAAATTCTTAACCGCTCAAGTCTTTGATTTTTCGCCTTAAATTCGATCCGCGTCAGGCTGGATGCCACCAGCGGCCGGCAAGCACGACGCCCGCTGACAGGAGTCGTTTGTCGCCGATCAGCTTCTCGCCAATCGAATCGGCGTAATCGAACTTGCCGCTCGTCTGGTCGATCACCGTGGCTTCGCCGACGCCACCGACCTTCAGCGTGCCGAACTCGGGACGGCTGATGGCGGCCGCCGCGTTCACGGTCGCGAGCTTGATCACGGTCGGCAGGTCGACGCCGAGGCACAGGAACTTCGACATGGTCGTCAGCAGGTCGAAGGCCGGGCCCTCGATCGAGATTGCATGCACGTCGGAGGAGATCACGTCGGGCAGGAAGCCGGCCGCCAGCATCTTGCGGGTCGTGCCGAAGCCGAACGATCCGCCGCCATGGCCGATGTCGAAGATCACGCCGCGTTCGCGCGCCGCCAGGATCTCGTCGCGCACGTTGCCGCCGGGCGTGACCGGCGCGTTGGGGAAGGGGCGGAAGCAGTGGGTGAGGATGTCGCCCGGGCGCAGGCGGCTCACCACCTCGAGGCGCGACGGCGGGGGCGAATCGAGATGCGCCATCAGCGGCAGTCCGGTCTCCTCGGCGACGTCGAGGGCGATGTCGAGCGGCATGATGCCGGAATCGCCGCTGGCCGACTTTCCGACGCGCACCTTCACGCCGAGGATCAGGTCCTTGTGCTCGCGTGCCACGCGAACGGCTTCGCGTGCATCGAGCAGGCGCATGTCGGCCGCTTCACCCACCATCACCGTCTTGGAGAAGGCGAAGATGCCGGGGAAGGAGACGTTGAGGAACGGCAGGATACGGACCGGCGAGGTCTCGATCACGTGCTTGCGGAAGCCGTGGAAGTTTCCGGGACCGGCGCTGCCGGCGTCGATGAAGGTCGTGACGCCGCCGGTGCGCGCGACCAGCTCGGCCTCGACTCCCAGCGAGGTACCGCCCCAGTAGACGTGCGTGTGCAGGTCGATCAGGCCCGGCGACACGATCTTGCCCGAGACGTCACGCGTGTCCTTGCCCGCGAGGCCGTCGCCGATCGCGGCGACCTTGCCGCCGGCGAAGGCGATGTCGGTCACCTTGTCGATGCCCTGCGAGGGATCGATGACGCGGCCGCCCTTGAGGACCAGATCGTTCATGCTCGTTTCTTCCTTCCAACCCTTGTCACCTGGACATTCTACTCCACGCGCGCCCCAGGTCCCCAGCTAAGGGAAGGACAAGCGCTTCGAGACCGAGCCAGTCCGCCATCAGCCGAAGCTCCTCGCGCATCGGCGCCGCCACGTCGCGCGCCTCGACTCCGGCCTCGAGATGGGCGGCGGGCACCAGCAGCTTCGAGTTCGCGCGGTCCGCCTTGAGGTCGACGCGACCGACCAGCCGGTCGCCCAGCAGGAAGGGCAGCACGTAATAGCCGTGCTTGCGCTTAGCGACGGGCGTGTAAATCTCGATGCGATAGAAGAAGTCGAAAATCCGCTCCGTGCGGTCGCGTTCCCAGACCAGCGGATCGAACGGCGCCAGCAGGGCGCGCGCCTCGATCCGGCGCGGCTGGCGCGCCGCGGGATCGAGATAGGCCGGCCGGTTCCAGCCCTCGACCTCGACCGGCAACAGTTCGCCCGCCTCGACGAGTTCGGCCAGCCGCGCCTTGGTGTCGGCGACGGGCAGCCTGTAGTAGTCGCGCAAGTCGAATTCGGTGGCGACACCCAGCGCACGGGCCGACAGCCTCAGCAACTCGCGCTGCGCCTCATCGGGCGAGGGCGTCGGCAGCGCCTGGATACTGGCCGGCAGCACGCGCTCGGTGAGATCGTAGACCCGCTCGAAGGCGCCGCGCCGCGTCGCCGTCGTCACGATGCCGGCGAAGAACAGCCATTCGAGGGCGAGCTTGCCATCGTTCCATCCCCACCACGGCCCGCGCTTGGGTCCTGCCGTGCTCAGGTCGGAAGCGGCGAGCGGCCCGCGATCCTCGACCTCGCGGCGGACCTCCTCGATATAGGCGGCCTTCTCCCGCGCGAATGTCTGGAGGCCGCCCTTGCTGGTGCCGGCGGCGGCGCGTTCCATGCGCCAGCGCAACAGCGGCTGCGAGGCGAGCGGCAGCAGCGACGCTTCGTGCGCCCAGAACTCGAACAGGCCGCGTCGGCTCTTGCGGCCCCAGGCCAGTCCGTCGAGATGGCTGCTGTCGTAGTTCCCGAGCCGCGAGAACAATGGCAGATAATGCGCGCGCGTCAGCACGTTGACCGAATCGATCTGCAGCAGGCCCAGCCGGTCGACGGCGCGCTTCACATGGCCGAGATTTGCCGCACCGTCGGGCCGCCCGATACCGAAACCCTGGGCCGCCAGCGCGATGCGCCGGGCGGCGGCGGCCGAAACTCTCTGACGCTTCACCAACGATGCCCCGTTTTGCCGGTGCGCAGAGTTGCCGATGCCGACCGCAGGCGCAACCGCTCAGGGAGGCTGGCGTTTGACATCGTCATGGAAACTCATCGCGGACGTCTGATCGATCATCTCCACCTCAAGGTGAAGGATCTGGAGAAGTCGAAGCGTTTCTACAAGGCGGCTCTGGCAGCCCTCGAAATCCCGCTGGTCGAGGGAGAAGGTCATTTCTTCGCCGATGAGCTATGGGTCGATGTCGGTCCGGTCGCCGCCCATGTGCATTTCGCCTTCCAGGCCAGGGATCGCGCCATGGTCGATCGCTTCCATGCGGCGGTCCTGGCGGCCGGCGGTCGCGACAATGGTGCGCCAGGCGAAAGGAAATACCATCCCGGCTACTACGCAGCCTTTGCCCTCGACCCCGACGGCAACAATGTCGAGGCCGTCTATCACGGCCCGCACAAGCGGTCGTCGGAGAGCGTGCACATCACGTGGTAGGGTCAGTTCGGCTTGACCATGGCCTTGAGCGCCTGCTCGTCGATGAACTTGGCCAGCAGTTCGGCGCCCAGTGCCGACCAGTGGGCACCGGTGGGCGAGAAGAGATCCGCCTTGTTACCCTTGTAGCTATTGACCAGGTCCATTGAGTCGAGCACGGGCACGCCCATTTCGCGCGCGACCGCGGCGCCTTCGCGCGAATAGCGCAGAAGCAGCCGGTTCTGCCCGATCTCGTGGATGCCGCCCATGATCACGTACAGCGGCTTGGCATTGTTCTTCCGGATCACCTCGATGAACTCGCGCAGGGTACGGTCGAAGTTCTCGCGTATCTCCGGAACGATCGGATACTCCGGCACCGGCGCGGGGTTGGGGGGCGGCGCAAACAGGTTCAGGTACTCGAGATAGCGGACGATCATCGAGTTGCGCTTCAGCCAGCGCGATTGATCGAGGTTCGTTGCGAACAGGCCGTGCTTGCCGGAGTCGACGGCTTGTTTGAGGTCAATTCCTTCTCTGGCGAGGTGCCCGGCATTGGCCTCCTCGTTGAGACCCGAGTAGATGATCACGACGTCCGGTTTGAGCCGCGGAAGGTCGCGCTTGGCGCGGGCCAATTCCTGACCGATCGACCACACGATGGCGCCCGCGTTGAGAACCTGGGACTTCGGCCCGGCATACTTGCGCAGCTCTTCCTGCAGCCGGATCGGCCAGGCCTGGTCGGTTTCCAGATTGAAGCAGAAGGTGGTCGAGCCGCCGTAGGCGATCACGCGGATCGAATTCGGCGGCTTGGGTTCGAAGACGTCCTCCTTGTTTCGGAAGCCGTGATTGTTGGTCTCCGAGTTGGAGTTGTAGGCATTGGTCGAATGGATGGCGCCCAGCTCGGCGTCGTAGCTCCAGAGACCGTAGGTCTTGCCCGGCACGCCGTACTTGAAGTGCATGATGGCGTAGCCCGCACCCTCGATCGCCAGGATGGCGGCGAGGGGAAAGCCGATCATGAGGATCAGGCTGAAGAGTATTTTTTTCCAGAGCGGCAGGTTGGCTGTCGCCGTCTTCGCCGGTTGCGTCATGCGCATCGTCCCACGCTCCACCAATGCGCGGCGACTATCGGTTAGCGGAGGGCGGCATTCAACAAGGATGTCCTGCTATTTGTTCTCGAAGCGCTTCAGGGCCTTTTCGACGGCCTCGGCCTGGCGGTTGGAGACGTGTCCGTTGGCCTTGAACTCAAGAACGATCTTCCTGAGGAACGGGCTTCGCTCGGTGTGACGTTCCGCGCGCTTCATCAGCGCTTCGTGGATATGGGCGGGCCCGCGATTGCGGGCGTCGCGCCGCGCACGAAAGATCTTCACTGCGATGGCGACGACGAACGCCGTGACGACGACGATGAGGATTTCCGTCAACTGCATGATTTCCACGCGGCCACATTGGCAGTGAGATGGTCGGCCCCGAACATGGAGCACACGAGCGCCTCGCAGCGGCACGCATCGCCGAGGGCAGGCAGAAGGGCGGCAAGGGTAGTCAACGGCCTGTCCATCTCCTTCTGCCGGCGCAGGAAGCCGAAGGGCGAATGGGCGATGAAGCGGACGCCGCGCCATTCCTGCGGCAAGGCCAGTAGCATGTCGCTGACGGGCACCTGCACGACCGCATCGGTCAGCAGGTCCTTGCTGGCCAGATGTTCCAGTCCCTGGATCAGATCGCCCTCCACCGAGAAGCCGAAACGCCGAATGGTACCGGCGCGCCGAAGGTCCCTGAACCACGCGCCGACCTGCTCCAGGCCCGGCCGCTCGGGCGAGAAATTGTGCAGCAGCAGATCGTCGATGTAGGACACGCCGAGTTCGTCGAGGCTCGTCTTCAGGCTGCCGGCCAGACTCTCGATCTCGTAAGTATGGACCGGCTGGAAGCTCTCGGAACTGGCGACACGACGCACCTGCGCCTTGAGCCCCGGTGCGAAGGCGAGCAGGGATCGCGCGACGGACTTCGCGAGACCGAGCAGGGGCGTATTGCGCACCGGCAGGATGCCGCACTTGGTGACGATGCGAAGGTCTTCGCGGCGATGCTTGCGGAGAGCATTGCCGACGACGCGCTCGGCCTCGCCCCAGCCATAGGATCGCGCGGTGTCGAAATGGCGGACACCCGCGGCGAGCGCGCGTTCGAGCGCGGCGGTGCCGGCGCTTCGGGAGACCCGTCCCATGATGGCGGCGGTGCCGAAGCCGAGCGCAGGGATGGTCATTGGTAGCGCAACTGCAGCATCAACCGGTCCCCGTCTTCGGGCGGCAGGGCCTTGTGATAGCAGGAAGCGTCTTCGAGGAAGCCGAAGCCGGCCGGCCCTTCGAGGGTGCGCTCCGCTTCGCGCCCGTAGGTTCGAAACGCTTCTTCATCGCTGAGGCGCGCGCTGCCCAGCAGGTGGCCGAGCCGCTTGCGTCGGCTGCTCCCTGCGATCAGCGCGTGGGCGCCGTTCTTCGCGGTCGTGTCGAGCAGGTAGAAGTTGGCGTACATGAAATTGAAGCCGTCGACATCGTAGTGATAGTCGATGGTCTGCGAGGCCTGCCGTCGTTGTTCGGCGGACAGTCGATTGGCGAGGCTCCAGAACAGCCAGCTCGATACTTGTCGGGGGCGATACCCCAGGAACAGCGACGCGGCTTCGTAAAGGTAGGCGTCGCCGGCGATCGCGCGGATCAACGGCAGTCTCGAAGAGTCCTGGACTGTGACGATCGCGAACTTGCCGCGCGCCTCCGAGAGCGTGGCGTAGGTGCCGGCTGGCTTGTCGTCGACGTGAAGAGGCAGGCTCCGGGACTGCTCCTGCAGAGCGGCCACGGCCGCGCCATCGAGTTGCGGCCCGAGCGAGTAGGACTGCCGCCGCATCTCCTGGACCTGCTCGGCCGCGTGCCGAGACGGCAGGACATGACGGCAGCGCGCAACGTCGACCGTCGCATTGGCCGCCTTGTAGAGGTCGCCGACCCGGAGCGGCGTCGTCGGGACGACGACGTCTTTCAGGCGGTTGAGGCCGGAATAGGCAGCGCGCACGGTCGCGAAGCGGCCCAGCGCATAATGGGGTTCGCGCACCACTTTGCCCGCCAAACGCCTGTAGCGCTCGAACTGTCGGGAGGCGAAGCCTGCCATGCCGGTCACTATGGCCCGTGCGCCCGCCCTCAGGCGAGCGCCATCTCCGCGCGCTGCGCCATCGCCAGCAGGGGGCGGTCGTGCAGGCGAGGGGCCACGATCTGCAGGCCCACCGGCAGGCCGTCGCGGCCGGTGCCGCAGGGGATCGAGATGCCGGGCACCAGCGCCAGGTTGAACAGCGGCGTGAAGGCGGCGTGCCCGCGCGGGCCGACCTCCTTGTTCTCGATGATCCTGGGATAGACCTGCTCGACCGGCCAGGAGACGCAGGCCGTCGTCGGCGTCAGCAGATAGTCGTACTCGGTGAAGAACTGCGCCACCGAGCGCGCGCAGGCATCGGCGAAGCGGAAGGACGCGATGACATTGGTGCCCGGGACGGACCGGCCGCGCTCGATCAGGCCCGAGACATTGTCGCCGAACAGGTCCTTGTCGTTGGCCTGATGCCCGCCATAGAGCAGGGCAGAGGCCGAACTGTTCACGGCGGCGAAGGCCGTTTCGGTCGTTTCGTCTGGCCAGGTCACGTCGGCTTCCTCGATCCGCCAGCCGGCCGCACGCAGCTTTGCGACGGCCGCCTCGAAGGCCGCCATCACATCGGGATCGACGGCGACACCCAGGCCCAGCCGCGGGCTTACCGCGATGCGCGGATTGCTGGGCGGGGGCACATCGAGCAGCGCCACCGAATGAGGATCGCGCCGGTCGGGGCCGGCCATCACTTCGAAGGCCAATTTCGCGTCGGCGACCGTGCGGCCCATCGGTGCCGTCACGCCATAGAGCGGACCGTACGCACCGCCGAAGCCGAAGGGCGAGGGGATCGCGCCGGCCGAGGTCTTGAGACCGACGACGCCACAATGCGAGGCCGGACGCCGGCCGGAGCCGCCGCCGTCGGTGCCGAGCGCGATGGGCGAGAAGCCGGCGGCGAGAGCCGCGGCCGCGCCGCCGGATGAACCGCCCGGCGTCAGTGCAGGGTTCATCGGATGGCGCGACGGTCCATAGACCTTGTTCTCGGTGTGACCCTTGGCGGCCATTTCCGGCGTGTTGGTCATGCCGAGGAAGATCCCGCCGGCGGCCTTCAGGCGCTCGACCGCGACGGCGTCGCGCGGCGGCTTGAAGTCCTTGTAGAGCAGCGAGCCGTTGGTGACGGTGCGGCCCTGCACCCACGTCGTGTCCTTCACCGTGTAGGGCACGCCGAGAATCGCACCATCGAAGCCCTGCTTGCGTTTGGTGTCGACGGCATCGGCGGCGGCGCGGGCTTCGGCGGGATCGAAGTCGACGATGGCGGTGAGTTGCGCGTTCCGCGCTTCGACGCGCGCGATCGCCATCTCGGCCACGTCACGGGCCTTCGCCTTGCCCGTCCGCACGGCCTTCGCGATGGCGCCAGCACCCTGATCCAGCAACTCGGTCATCTGTTTTCCCTCATTTGCCCACTTCTTAGCATGATAGCGTGCGCCGCGATGACGTTGGAAAGCGACCTCTATGCGCCGGTGAAGGCGCTGCTCGAAGGACAGGGATATGTCGTCAAGGGCGAGGTGCGCGGCTGCGACGTGGTGGCGGTGCGCGGCAAGGAGCCGCCCGTCGTCGTCGAGCTGAAGCGGACCTTCGGCCTCGGGCTCGTCCTGCAGGGCGTCGACCGGCTGGCACTCACCGATCTCGTCTATCTCGCGGTGGGCCAGTGGCCCAAGCAGATGAAGAACGTGAAGAAACTCTGCCGCCGGCTGGGGCTGGGCTTCATCGTGGTCGCGAAGGACAAGGCCGACGTGGTGCTCGATCCCGCGCCTTATGTTCCGCGTCAGAACAAGCGCAAGGCCGGCCGCCTGCTGGGCGAGCATGCGCGCCGGGTCGGCGATCCCAATCTCGGCGGTCAGGCGATGCGGGCGCCGCTGATGACGGCCTATCGCCAGGAAGCGCTGCGTTGCGCCGAGTTGCTGGCGGCGCAGGGGCCGATGAAGGTGGCGGCATTGCGCGCCGCCTGTGACGCCCCCAAAGCGGCCCAGATCCTGCAACAGGATGTCTATGGCTGGTTCGAGAGGGTGGAGCGCGGTGTCTATGCGATCACGCCGAAGGGACGCGAAGGTCTGGAGCGGTTCGACCGCAAGCCGGCCTGAATGTTGATCGCCCACCTCTCCGATCCGCACATCCGCCCCGAGGGCGAGCTCTATCAGGGCGTGGTCGATTCGAACGCGCAGTTCGCGGCGGCCGTCGCACATGTGAACACGCTTGATCCGCGGCCCGATCTCGTGCTGCTGAGCGGCGACCTGGTCGACCACGGCCACGCCGACGAGTACAGGATGCTCGCCCGGCTCCTGGCGGCGCTCGAAATGCCTTTGCTGGCCATTCCGGGCAATCACGACGAGCGCGAGGCCTTCCGGATGGTCTTCACCGGCCAAAGCTGGCTGCCCACGAACGGTCCCATCAACTACGCGGCCGGCGATCTCGGACCCGTGCGCATCGTCGCCCTCGACGTCACCCTGCCTGGCCTGCACCACGGCGTGGTGAGCGAGGAGGGCGCAGCCTGGCTAGATCGCGTGCTCGCAGCAGAACCGACGCGGCCCACCATCGTCATGATGCACCAGCCGCCGTTCGATACCGGTATCCCCTACATGGATCCCTATTCGTGCCGCGAGGGTCATCGGCTCGCCGCCGTGCTGGCGCGGCACCCGCAGGTCGAACGCCTCCTGTGCGGCCACGTCCATCGCGTGATGCAGATGCGCTTCGGCGGCACGACCCTGTGCACGGCGCCGTCCACCACGACGGCCATCGCGCTGCAGCTTCGGCCGGATGCAAAGCCCGCGTCGCATATCGAACCGCCGGCGATGCTGCTGCATCACTGGCGCGAGGGAACAGGCCTCCTCACGCACTTCGTTCCTATCGGGACGTTCCCGGGACCTTATCCCTTTGCTTGAGTTTTTCGCTTGGCCTTGAGCTTCAGGAGCTTCGCGGCATTGCCGCCCAGGATTGCCTGCTTGTCGGCGGCGGCGAGCTTCGCGCCCGATACGAACTCGATGGGTTCGTACATGCCCATGTCGAACGGATAGTCGGTGCCCATCAGGATGTGATCGCTGCCGTAGGTCTTCACGAGATACTCGAGCTGGCTCTCCTCGAACACGATCGTGTCGAAGTACATCTTCTTCAGGTACCAGCTCGGCTTCCTCTTGATGCAGAGACGGCAGTCCGAGCGCGCGCCATGGGCATGGTCCATGCGGCCGGCGTAGGCAGGCAGGAAGCCTCCGCCATGGGCGACGCAGATCTTCAGCTTTGGATAGGCGTCGAGCACACCGCCGAAGATCAGATGGCTGACGGCCATGGTCGAATCGAGCGGATTGCCGATCACGTTGCTGAAGTAATGCTCCGAGAACCGGCGGCCATCGGGGAAACCGTTGGGGTGCAGGAAGACCAGCACGCCGAGTTCCTCGGCCTTCGCGAAGACCGGCCGGAATCTTTCTTCGGACAGATCGGCGCCGGCGACGTTGGTGCAGAGTTCGACGCCGCGCAGCGCGAGCGTCTTCACCGCGCGCTCCAGCTCCGCCACCGCGAATTCCGGCGCCTGCATCGGCACCGTGCCGAGACCGACGAGGCGGTCCGGGTGCTTTGCGACCGTCGCGGCAATGTTGTCGTTGATCAGGCGCGCCGCGTCGCGGCCGAGTTCGGGCGGTGTCCAGTAGAAGTACTGCGGCGGAGCGGGGGAGATCGCCTGGATGTCGACGCCCATCCGGTCCATGTCGGCGATGCGGCGCTCGACAGAGGTGAGCATGGGCCGCACGGTTTCGGTTTGTGCCTTCTGAACCGCGCGCGTGGGCTCGTTGGAGAAACGGCCCATCGGCTCGTCGGGCGCGATGCCGGAGGCCGCGACCAGCGCGGCCGCCTCGGGTGAGACGATATGGCAATGAATGTCGATGACCGGACCCGAAATCTTTCGTGCGCCCCGCTTTGTTGCGGCGGCGTGACGGCGTGGCCTCGGTTCGCAGGTATAGAGCATGACGGCGATCCTCCGGTGCTGATGCAACGATAGTCCCACCGGGAGCAATCTGCGTCATCCGGACAGGATATCGATCGCTATGGGTGCAACCCCGAGCCTCTTCGGGCATTATCCCGCCCGATGCGCACCCTCGAGATCGTCCACCGCACTCGTTACGACTATTCCGAGCCGGTCACCCTCGGCGATCACCGGTTGATGTTCCGGCCGCGCGACAGCCACGACCTTCGATTGCTGCACACCGGGCTCGTGATCGAGCCGACAGCCCATGTGCGCTGGATCCACGATCCGTTCGGCAATTCCATCGCTATAGCCTCGTTCGAAGGCCCGACGCAGGTTCTGGAACTTGTCAGCACGATCCAGCTCGAGCATTTCGGCGTGCCGCCGGAGCTGCCGCCGATCGAGGAGTTCGCGCGGACCCTGCCGTTCAGCTACGCCTCGGAAGAGGCACCCGACCTCGCGCGATACGTCGAGCGCTCCTATCCGGATCCCAACTCGATCGTCGGTCCCTGGACCAAGCAGTTCCTGGAAGGCGAGGGCGGCAACGACACGTTCGAGCTGCTGAAGCGGCTCTGCACGGGCATCCAGCAGAAGCTGAAATATGCGATGCGGTTCGAGATCGGCACGCAGGTACCGGCCGTTACGCTCGAGTCCGGCGGCGGCACCTGCCGCGATTACGCGCTTCTGATGATCGAATGCTGCCGCTCGCTTGGCCTGGCGGCGCGGTTCATCACCGGATACCTCTACGATCCTGCTCTGGATACCGCGCCAGGCGAGGCGACGACGCACGCCTATCCGCATGCGTGGATGGAGGTTTACCTCCCCGGGGCCGGTTGGGTGGAATTCGACCCGACCAACGGCATCGTCGGCAGCGAGCGCCTGATCCGGGTGGCGGTGGGACGCGATCCCGAGCAGGCCATGCCGATCAAGGGCACTTTCACCGGCTCGCCGGAAGTCACCGTCAAAGCGTCCGTCGACGTTCAGGTCCACACCCTGTCGCCGGCGCCGCTTCCCGATCCGGCAATACCCCTGCAACCCGATCCCGCCGCACCCGTGGTCCCGCCTGTTTCCGCGCAAGTCCTTTGACATCGCGCGGCGACGGCGGTTGAGTGGGGGAAACGGCAGCATACGCCGATTGCATTCGGGGGCGGGTTTCTGGGCATTTCAATCGACGGGGTGGTGCGGAGCCTGCTTGGATTGGGCGGCGTCCTGCTCGTCTGGCTGGCTTGGCCCGTCTCAAAGAGTGCGTGGCAGGCCCAGCAGGCCGACAAGGCGAGCACGGCACTTCGCCTCAACTACAAGATCACGCTCGACGAACTGCTGAACGCCATCGATGCGGTCGATCGGGCTGTCGAGTCCGACCCAACTGCCGGCCGGTATCTGCAGCGCTCAGAGCTTCTCGTCGGCGCAGCGCTGTCGCCCAACTTCGCGCGGTCGCCCCAACAGCGCCTGGAGTGGCTGAAGCGCGCCCAGGACGATCTCGACGTCGGCCTTGGCCGCGATCCGGCGCGTGGTGTCCCGTGGGCTCGCCTGTCCGCTGTCCGGTATGCGCTCTCGGGACCATCGCAGCGGACGGTCGCGCCGCTGCTGATGTCCATCGATACCGCGCCGATGCTGCTGCCGCTGTGGCCCGCGCGCCTGACCCTGATCCTGGATAACTGGCAGGTCCTGACCGTCGAGCAGCGCGAGAAGATCGCGCTCTATGTGGCGCGGACCTGGCAACTCTCGCCCCGGCGCGACTGGTTTGCCGACGCGATCCGCAACCCGATCGACGAGCTTTTCGTCCGCTACTTCGTGCGCAACGAGCCCGGCGCCCAGGAAGAGCTTTCCCGGCTGCTGGCCGAGCGACGGAAGCAGAAGCCATGACCGAATGGACCGAGAAGGGCCACGAGCCCGGTGTCGTCGTCCTGCACGACTGGCGCTGGTTCGCCCGCCGCGCGATCGACCGCACGACCGTCTTCATTTTCTTCGCCATGGTGACCCTCGCGGCCCTGCCGATGGGCGCCAACCGCGACTGGGCCTGGGCGCCACTCTGCGTCATGCTCGGCCTGATCTCCATCCCGATCGCGCTGGGCATCGGGGTCCGCGGCGGTCATTCGGTGGGGACGGTCGAGCGGATTCCGTTCCTCGTGCTGATTGGCTGCTGGCTGTTCTTCGCGGTCTTCGCGGTGTGGCAGACGACGACGTGGACGCCGCTCACCGCCGATGCGTGGCTGTTCCAGCGGGCCGCGGAGATTCTCGGCAGCGCCCGCGCGCCCATTCCGGCGATCGCCGCGGACGCGGCGCGGAATTCTCTTCTGAAATGCCTGGCCTGCGCGCTGATCTTCCTGATCGCGCGCGCCGTGTGCCGCGACCGCGACAATGCCCGATGGTTCCTCATGGCGCTGGTGATCAGCGGCGTGCTGGTCGTGGCCTATGGCATCGCCATGCAGATGGCGACGAACTCCTGCTACCTCGGCAGCTATCTGCGCAAGCAGTTCGAACTGACGCCGACCGACCGTTGCCCCATGGGCGGCACCTTCGTGAACAGCAACTCGTTCGCCTGTTACATGGGAATGTCCATCCTTGCGGCGCTCGCCCTGGTTTTCAGCAAGCACACCCCGCGGGACGCGACGAACCTGTCCCATGGCTATGACGACGACGACGAGGAAGTCGGTTTCCTCGACTGGTTCACCGGTCCGCGAGTCGTGTTCCTCGCAGTTTCGCTGCTGATGCTGGGCGGCATGATGATGTCGGCCTCGCGCGCCGGCTTCGGTGCCTCGGCGGCGGCACTGCTGGCGTTCGGCCTTCTGCTGATGCGCGGCCGCTGGCGGTCGCGTCCCGATCTCGGCCGGGTATTCATCGCGGGCGTGGTGCTGTTCGTCGTGGTCGGGATCATTGCCGGCAGCGCGCTGCTGTCCAAGTTCGCCGTTTCGGCCGACGATTCGTCACGGCTTCGCATCTGGTCGGCGGCGTTCCAGGCGATCGGCCTGTCACCCTTGATGGGCTGGGGGTTGGGTAGTTTCGCCGACGTATTCGCCCTCCTGCAGCCGGCAAACAGCCTGCAGCCCAACGATATTGCGCATTCGACGCCGCTGGAGACAATTGTCGAACTGGGCGTTCTCGCCGCGATCCCGGCTATGGCGGTCGTTCTTCTGCCGTGGGCGGTCTGCCTGAGGGGGGCACTGCGGCGCCGGCTGGCCAATCGTTACCTTCCCGCCGCGGCCTTCGCCATCACGGCAGTCCCGATCCTGCATTCGCTGATCGACTTCAGCCTGCAGATGCCCGCCATCGGCTTCGTCACATCGGCGCTGTTGGGAATGGGATGGGCGCAGGCCTTCAGCCGAAGCGAGCGGTGAGGCAACGCTTTACGCCTGTGCGGCGGGCATTATATGATCATCGCAAGTGCAACTATGCGTTTCGGTCCGCGGTCTGGATGACGGGCCCGGGTGTGCACCGGGGGACGTTGGGTGCGGAAAGCGATCGCCACTGGGGTAGACATGCCGTCCGATGAGCAGCGGTCGGCGAGGATGCCGCGCATGCGCTCCGCGCCGCAGCGGTTCATCGAGACCTGGGTCGATGCGGTTCTCGGTTTCCTGTTCTGCGTCGTGCTGCCGATTCCGCTCTACGCCAACGACGAGCCGTTCGTCGGCCCGTTCGATGCGTCGGAACTGTCCATCGTCACCACGGCAGTCGCCTACGCGATCGTCTGGTATTGCGGGCGCCGGCTGGATGCGTTTCCCGGCGCCGGTCTCAATGTCGCGCAGGTCGCGCCGGTGGCCATCATCACCTATGCGCTCATCGCCGCGGTTCTGCTCCTCCTGCGTCTCGACTATTCGCGCGTGCAGCTGTTCGGCTCCGGCTTTCTCACCGTGCTCTGGATGGCCGTGATCGCCCAGCTGCGCGGCCGCTACCTCGTGCGCAACTACGCGGTGACGCCGCACGCCACGATCGGCACCCTGCCGAGGCTTCCGACCTGCCGCTGGCTCGATTTCGACGATGTCCGCCAGCGGCGCCTGCGCGTCGATGCCATCGTGGCCGATCTGAGCGACGACCTCGGCGAGGGGCAGCTCGCGGCCCTGGCGGATGCGGCCATCGCCGGCGTACCCGTGCTCGACCGCCGCTACGTCGTGGAGAACATGACTGGCCGGACGCCGCTCAGCGGCCTCTCGCCTAACGAGTTCGGCTCGCTGTTGCCGTCGCGCCAGTATCTCGTCGTTCGTCGCGCCATCGAATTGGCGCTGACGGTCGTCTTCCTGCCGCTGCTGTTGCCGATCCTGGCGGTCGTGGCGCTCGTCGTGCGGTTCGACAGTCCCGGCCCGGTGTTCTTTCTGCAGACCCGCATCGGCCGCCGCGGTCGACCCTTCCGGATGATCAAGTTCCGCACGATGTTCGTGGGCGTGCCCGGCCCGAGCTTCACGACTTCGGCCGACCCCCGCATCACGCGGGCCGGCCATTTCCTGCGGCGCTGCCGCCTCGACGAGTTGCCCCAGCTCTTCAACATCCTGAAGGGCGACATGAGCTGGGTCGGCCCGCGACCCGAGGCGGCCTCGCTGGAGAAGGGCTACGTGCGGGACATCGAGCACTTCGCTCTGCGCGGCATCGTGCGGCCGGGGGTCACTGGCTGGGCGCAGATCAACCAGGGCTATGCCCATGAAGCCGACGCGATGCGCTCCAAGCTCGAATACGACCTCTACTATCTCAAGCACTGCTCGCTGTGGCTCGATCTGGTGATCGTGCTCAGGACCTTCGCCGTGGTGTTCCGCGGCACCGGCGCGCGCTAGACTCCGGCGCGACATCATGTGCGGCATAGCAGGCATCCACGCCTATCTCGACGTTGCGCCCCGGGTCGACCGTGGCGAGCTCGTTCGCATGAACGAGCGCATGGTCGCGCGCGGCCCCGACGGCAGCGGCCTGTGGCTGAGCGACGACGGCCGCACCGGCTTCGGACACCTGCGGCTCGCCATCATCGACCTGTCGGAGGGCGGCGCTCAGCCGATGCACGCGAGCGACGGCCGGCTCAGCATCACCTTCAACGGCGAAATCTACAACTACCGCGAATTGCGCGCCGAGCTGCAGGAGAGGGGGCGCACCTTCCGCAGCGGATCGGACACCGAGGTCCTGCTGCAGCTCTATGCCGAGTACGGCGCGGCCATGGTGAGCCGGCTGCGCGGCATGTTCGCCTTCGGCATCTGGGATGCGGACAGGCGCACCCTGCTGCTGGCGCGCGATCCGCTGGGCATCAAGCCGCTCTACTGGGCCGACGACGGCTGGACGGTTCGCTTCGCGTCGCAGGCCAAGGCCCTTTTGGCGGGCGGCGCGGTCTCGCGCGATCCCGATCCGGCCGGCATCGTCGGCTTCCATCTGTTCGGCAGCGTGCCGGAGCCTTTCACCGTCTGGCGTGGCATCCAGTCCCTGCCGGCTGGGACGACGCTGACGGTGGATGCGACGGGACCCGGCCTGCCGCAGCGCTACTACGACGTGGCGACGGCCCTGGCCGATCGCGCGTCGTCCTCGTCCGCGATGGATGCCAAGGTGCGCGTCGCCGAGGCGGTGCGGGAGTCCGTACGCTATCACCTCGAAGCCGACGTGCCGGTCGCCGTGTTCCTGTCGGCGGGCATCGATTCGGGTGCGCTGCTGGGAACGATGGCGGGCCTCGGCGTCCGTGACATCACCGCCGTGACGCTGGGCTTCCAGGAATTCGAGGGGCTGGCGCTCGACGAGGCGCCGCTCGCGGCCGAGGTCGCGGCGCGCTACGGCGCACGGCACATCGTTCGCACCGTCGGCCGCGCCGAGTTTGAGCGAGACCTGCCCGCGCTGCTGGACGCGATGGATCTCCCGACGGTCGACGGCATCAACACCTGGTTCGTCGCCAAGGCCGCGCACGAGGCCGGCATCAAGGTGGCCTTGAGCGGGCTCGGCGCCGACGAGTGTTTTGGCGGCTACCCGTCCTTCGTCGACGTGCCGCGCAGCGTCCATTGGCTGCGGCCGGTCTCGTGGATTCCCGGGATCGGCGCGCTGGCACGACATGCCCTGTCTGGTGCCATGTCCGCCGGCCTGAAAATGCATCCCAAGGCGGCGGGCGTACTGCAGTACGGCGGCAGCTGGGCCGGCGCCTATCTCCTGCGCCGCAGCGTCTACATGCCGTGGGAACTCGACGAGGTGCTCGATCCCGTACTGGTCGAGGAGGGCCTGCGCCGGCTGGCGCCGCTCAGCCGTATCGCCGACGCGATCCGGACGGGCCAGCCGCTCGGCGACTTCGACCGCGTCGCCGCGCTGGAGACGTCGCTCTACATGCGCAATCAGCTCCTGCGCGATTCCGACTGGGCCGGCATGTCCCACGGTGTCGAGATCCGCGTGCCCTTCGTCGATCCCTTCTTCCTCGCGGCGCTGCCGCCCGGGTCGGTGCTGGCCGGCATGAATGCCAAGGACGCCATCGCCGCGGTGCCCGAGCCGCCCTTGCCCGACAGCGTCCGCCATCGCCGCAAGACCGGCTTCTCGACACCGGTCGGGCGCTGGCTGCGCGAAGCGGCCGGCGCGCCCCGGCAACGGGGTATCGATCTTTCCGCGGCCTCGCGCGCCTGGGCGCTCGATGTCTGGCGCGCCGGCTGGACCGGCCCGGCGGCGGTCTAAGCGGCGCGATGGCCTCCCGCATTCTCGCCCTCGTGGGCGATTGCTACGGCGCGCGCGGCGGCATCGCCCGCTATAACCAGGACCTGTTCGACGCGCTGGCCGACGGCGACGTCGAGATCCTGATCCTGCCGCGCCATGGCGATGCCAGCGAAATCGCCCTGCCGCCCGGCGTGCGCCAGAACCCGCCGATCTTCGGCCGGCTGAGATTCTCGTTCGCCGCGATCGTGGCGGCCTGGCGCTTCCGGCCGGTCGACACCGTTTTCTGCGGCCACGTCTTCATGGCGCCGCTGGGCTACCTGCTCGCACGCCTGCTGGGCGCGCACTACTGGATCCAGGCGCACGGCACCGATGTCTGGAAGGATCGCCGCGGCCTCGTGCGGCGCCTGATCGGCCGTGCCGATCTGGTGAGCACCGTCAGTCGCGAGACACGGCGCATCCTGCTGGGCTGGGTCGACCTCGCGCCGGAGCGCGTGCGCGTCCTGCCCGATACGGTGCAGGATGTTTTCACGCCGGGGCCGCCGTCCGAAGCCCTGCGCGAGCAGCTCGCGCTCGGGACAGGGCCGATCCTGCTCACCGTCGGGCGGCTCGCCGCGAACGAACGCTACAAGGGACACGAGGCGGTCTTCTCGGTGCTGGCGCGCCTGCGCGAGAAGTTTCCACATCTCGTTCATGTCGTTGCCGGAGACGGCGACGACCGGGCGCGCCTCGAAAAAGTGGCGGCCGAAGTGGCGCCCGGCGCGGTGCGCTTTCTGGGCTTCGTGCCCGACGCGGACCTCCCCGATCTCTATCGACTCGCGGACCTCTACGTCATGCCGAGCACGGAGGAGGGGTTCGGCATCGTCTATCTCGAAGCGGCCGCCTGCGGCCTGCGCGTGGTCGGCGGCAAGGGTGGCGGCACTGCCGACGCAATTCCCGACGAGCGGGTCGGCGTCATCGTCGATCCGGCCGATCGCCAGGCGCTCGCCGACGCCATCGAGCAACAACTTGCATTGGGAAGGGCCGATCCGGCAGCGGTCGAGCCCTACCGCCGTCCTCATTTTGTCGCCGCGGCCCGTTCACTCTACGCTCGCCTTGCGGGGCAGCCGCGTCGTATGACTTCCCGCCCATGAATTCCAGCGACCGCCCTTCGCAGCGGCTCATCCTCGAGGCCGGACGCGCCGATCGTCAGTATTGGCGCGACTTGTGGCGCTACCGGGAACTGTTTTTCATCCTCGCCTGGCGCGACGTGGCGGTGCGCTACAAGCAGACCGTGATCGGCCTGGCCTGGGCCTTCGTGCGGCCGTTCATCACCATGGTCGTCTTCACGGTCGTGTTCGGCAAGATCGCCAAGCTCCCGACGGAGGGCGATGCGCCCTATGCGGTGCTGGTCTTCGCGGGGTTGCTGCCGTGGACGCTGGCTTCCTCGATCCTGAGCGATGCGTCGGGCAGCGTGCTGACCAACTCGCAACTGGTCAGCAAGGTGTACTTCCCGCGCATCATCATCCCGTTCGCGACGGTGATGGTCGGCCTCGTCGATTTCTGCGTGAGCCTCGTCATCCTGGCCGGGGTCATGCTGTGGTACGGCGTGGTGCCCGACTGGCACATCCTGATGCTGCCGTTCTTCGTCGCCCTGGCGGTCGCCGTGGCCATCGGTCCGGCGCTGTGGGCGGCGGCGATCGTCGTCAAGTATCGCGATTTCCGGTTCGTCATTCCCTTCGTCGTGCAGATCGGCCTCTACGTCTCGCCGGTCGGATTCTCGGCCAAGGTCGTGCCGCAGGAGTGGCAGCTGCTCTACAGCATCAACCCGATGGTCGGCGTGATCGACGGCTTCCGCTGGGCCATCCTGGGCGGCGACAGCCCGCTCTACCTGCCGGGCTTCGCCGTCAGCCTGCTCGTTACCGCCTTCATGCTATGGCTGGGTATCCGCACTTTCCGTCGCACCGAACGCGGCTTTGCGGACCTGATCTGACCATGTCCGAGACCGTCATCCGCGCCGAGAAGCTCGGCAAGAAGTTCATCATCGGCCACAAGGTTCAATACGGGGGCATTCTCGGCGAGGCGCTGGTGCGCAGCGCGCGCGGCATCGCGCGGCGCGGCGCCGACATGCTGCGCGGCCGGGCGGTCATCGAGGGCGACGAGATCGAGGAGTTCTGGGCGCTGCGCGACGTCGATTTCGAGATCAAGCGCGGCGAGGTCGTCAGCATCATCGGCCACAACGGCGCGGGCAAGACGACACTGCTCAAGATCCTGTCGCGCATCCTCGAGCCGACCCTGGGCCGCGTCGAGCTGAACGGCCGCGTCGCCAGCCTGCTCGAGGTCGGCACCGGCTTCCACCAGGAGCTGACGGGCCGAGAGAACATCTTCCTGAACGGTGCCATCCTCGGCATGACTCGCAAGGAAGTGCTGGCGCGTTTCGACCAGATCGTCGATTTCTCCGGTGTCGAGAAGTTCATCGACACGCCGGTCAAGCGCTACTCGGTCGGCATGTATGCCCGTCTGGCCTTCTCTGTCGCGGCCCATCTCGAGACCGAGATCCTGTTCGTCGACGAGGTTCTCGCGGTCGGCGATTCGGAATTCCAGAAGCGCTGTCTCGACCGCATGTCGGCCGTCGCCAGCGAAGGTCGCACGGTTCTGTTCGTCAGCCACAATCTCGCGGCCGTCGCGGCGCTCACCAAGCGCGGCATCGTGCTGAAGGGCGGCCAGCTCCTGTTCGACGGCCCGATCGACGCGGCAATCGCTCGATATTCGGCCTCGCTCAGCAAGGGCAAGGCCGACCGGGATTGGGGCAAGGGGCATCACTCCGCGATCATCTCCGCCGATCTGCTCGACGCGCAGGGACTGCCAACCGAGACCTACGAGCCGGGAACGCCGTTCAACGTGCGCGTCGAGGTCGAGACCACGAACATGCCGGGCCTTGGCCTCGAGCTTCAGCTGCGCGACGCCAACAACCTGCCGGTTGGATTCTATTCCTCCAGCATCTTCTCGCAGGTCGCGCTGCCGAGCGAACCCGGCCGTCACGTCTTCACGCTGAGCCTGCAGCCGCTTTTCCTCGCATCGGGCGACTACAGTTTCGACATCGCGACCAACTCGCTGACCATCGTCGTCGACCATGGCGTCTCCAACGCCATTCCGTTCAACGTGGCGGCATCGAGCCCGGGCGGCATTGCCTACGACTTCAAGCAGAGCCTCGGTAACGGCGTGGTCGCCCTGCAGCTCGCCGCGCCGCTGCGCATCGAGCGCAAAGAGCCCGAGCCGGCCTGACCGCCGCCGCCATGCAACGCGCGGTCTGCATCGTCAGTCCCGGCAATCTCGCCTCCAACCCGCGGGTGCTCAAGGAAGCGGATGCCTTGCACGGCGCGGGTTACGACGTCACCGCCATCGTCTGCAACTACAACGAAGCGCTGCGCCAGGCCGATGACGAGATCGAAGCGGCGACGCCATGGAAGGTGATCCGCGTGCCGCGCTCGGCCGACGAGGGCGTGACCGCGCGTGCGGCCACGGCGCTGGCGAAGGGTCTTTCGGCCGTCGGATCGAGGGTGCCGGTTGGTGTCGCCGCGCGCAGTGCCCCCACGCCGGTCTCGGCGCTCCTGCGCCGGGCGCGCGAGGTGAAGGCCGATCTCTATATCGCCCACTATGTCGCGGCGCTGCCGGCCGCCGCCGAAGCCGCCCGCCGGCATGGCGCGCTATTGGGATTCGATGCCGAGGATTTCCATTCCGGCGAGGGCACGGGCAGCGCCGGCGATGCCTTCCGCATGCGCATGATTGGGATCGTCGAGGGCGCGATCCTGCCCGAGTGTGTGCACCTGACCGCCGCCGCACCGCTGATCGGCAAGGCCTATGCGGCACGCTACGGGATCGCCGAGCCGGCTACGGTCCTCAACGTCTTTCCGCTGTCGATGGCGCCCGCCGTGCCGAAGACGAAAGGCGATGTGGCTGGACTGCGGGCCTACTGGTTCTCGCAGACGATCGGGCCGGATCGGGGCTTGCAGGCCTTCATCCAGGCCATGGGGCAGACCACCGCACCTGTGACGCTCGACATAAGGGGCAGCAATCGCTGGGGCCATGGCGATGCGCTGCTGGCGCTGGCGGCGTCGCTCGGCATCGGCGACCGCGTGAAACTGCTGCCGATGGCGCCGCCGGGTGAGATGGTGCGGCTGGCCGCCGGATACGATATCGGCCTGTCGCTGGAGACCGACGTCAGCGAGAACCGCCGGATCTGCCTCACCAACAAGATCTTCACCTACCTGCTGGCCGGGTTGCCGGTGATCATGAGCGACACGCCGGCGCAGAAGATGCTGGCCGCCGATCTCTGGCGCGCGGCCCGGCTCTGCTCGCTGTCCGATCCGGCGGGACTGGCCCGGACGCTGGACACGCTTGCGTCGCCACCGATCCTCGCCGAGTCTGCCGAGACGGCGTGGCGCCTGGGGCGCGAGTGCTACAACTGGGACAAGGAGCAGGACGTGCTGCTGCAATCTGTGGCCGCCGCCTTCGCGCGGCGGGAGACGGCACGCTGATGCGCCTGTTGCTCACCGCGGATCCCGAGATCGAGGTCCCGCCGCGCCTCTATGGCGGCATCGAACGCATCGTCGACGTGCTGGTCCGCCGGCTGCGCGCGGCCGGGCACACGGTCGGGCTGGTGGCGCGGCCGGGGTCGGAATGTCCCAGCGACGCGTTCTTTCCCTGGCCGGGTCTCAGTTCGCTGTCGCGGCGCGACACGGTGCGCAACACGCTGGCGCTGTCGCGGGCGGTGACGTCTTTCAAGCCCGACGTCGTTCATAGTTTCTCGCGCATTGCCTATCTGCTGCCGCACCTGCGCGGCCGCATCCCGTTGATCATGTCGTTCCAGCGCGAGCCGACGCATCGCACCGTCGGCCTAGCCGTCCGACTCGCGGCGCCGGGGCGGATCACCTTCACCGGCTGCAGCGAGTACATTGCGCGTCGCGGCCGGCCGGCGGGCGGCGAATGGCATGGCATCCCGAACTTTGCCGACACCGAGGGGCTGACGCTCGGCGCAACGTCCGTGCCCGACGACGCGCCGCTGGTGTTCCTCAGTCGGGTCGAGGAGATCAAGGGCGCGCACTGGGCGATCGAGATCGCACGCCGTACCGGCCGCAGGCTCATCATCGCCGGCAATCATTCCGACCGCGACGATCCGGAGGGCCGGTTCTGGCGCGAGAAGATTGCGCCGGAGATCGGCAAGGGCGGAGTCGAATATGTAGGGCCGGTCGACGACGTGCAGAAGAACGCGCTGCTGGGGCGGGCGCGGGCCATGCTGGTCCCGATCCAGTGGGACGAGCCGTTCGGCATCGTGTTCGCCGAGTCGCTGGCCTGCGGCGCTCCCGTGATTTCCTGCCCGCGTGGCGCGCTGCCGGAGATCGTGCGCCCCGGCGTCGATGGCTTCCTGATCAAGTCGATCGAGGAGGGCTGCGAGGCAGTGGAGCGCGTGGGGCCGCTGGATCGTGCCGAATGCCGCCGCCGTGCGGTCGAACATTTTTCCGCGGACGCCGTGGTCGCGCGTTACATCGAGCTCTACAGCAAGGTGCGGGCGCGTCTGGCGCGGTCATGACACGAAGGGTTGCCCTGGTCAGCGGACACTTCCCGCCGAGCAACCTTGTGGGTGCCCAGCGGGCCCGCCTATGGTCGCGCTATCTTCCGGAATTCGGCTGGGAGCCCGTCGTCGTCACGGGCGATCCGGCCGAATACGAGGAGCGGCCCGATCCCGATCTCGAGCGGCTCGTGGCGCCGGGACTCGAGGTCGTCCACGCGAAGACACTATCGACACGGCCTGTACGGCTGTTCGGCGACATTGGCATCCGGTCGTTCTGGGGGTGCTATCGCGCGCTCGCGCGGATGGCGAAGGCGCGCGAGATCGACTTCGTTATGGTGACCATCCCGTCGAACTTCCTGGCGCCAGTGGGACGCCTCGTACATCTGCGCCACGGCCTGCCGTTCGGGATCGACTACCAGGATCCCTGGGTCAATCACTGGACCGGCAACGAGAAGCCCTTCAGCCGTGCCTGGGCCTCGAACAAGCTGGCCGAGATCCTCGAACCCTGGTCGGTACGCGATGCCGCGCTGATCACCGGCATGGCGCCCGGATACGTCGCCGGCATGCTGGAGCGCAATCCCGAGGTCGCGGCGAAATCGGTGCTGGCCTACATGCCGATGGGCACCGCGCCGGAGGATTACGCGCTGGTGCGCGGCCTCGCCCGCGCGCCGTTCCTGTTCGATCCGCAGGATGGCAACTTCCACATGATCTATGCGGGTGCATTGCTGCCGGCGGGCTTCGTGGTGCTCGATGCCTTCCTTGCCGGCTTGCGCACCCTGCGGGAACGTGCGCCGCAGGTGGCGTCGCGGCTGCGCGTCCATTTCGTCGGCACCGGCAGTTCGCCCGACGATCCGAAGGGCCATCGCGTACTGCCGCGGGCGCAGGCCGCGGGCGTCGCGGAGATGGTCGACGAGCATCCGCATCGCATCGGCTACGTCGACACGCTTAATCACCTGATGAACAGCAGCGCGGTGCTGGTGCTGGGCTCGACCGAGCCGCACTACACGCCGTCCAAGGTCTTCCAGGCGATGCTGTCGGAGCGACCGGTCTTCGCGCTGCTTCACCGCGGCAGCACGGCGGTGACGATGATCCGCTCGGCGCATGTCGGCGAGGTCCTCACCCTCGTGGAGGGCGATCTCCCGTCATCCGAGACGGTGGCTGCGTCGCTGCAGGCGTTTATCGAGCATCCGGCCTACGATGCGGCGTCGGTGGATCGCGGCGTCTTCGAGGGCTATTCGGCGCGCGAGTCGACGCGCCTGTTCGCCGAGGCACTGGATCGCGCCTGCGCGGCAGGTTCGCACGCATGAAGCGGCGCGTCGGCTTCCTGGTCAGCCATCCGATCCAGTACTACGCGCCGATCTTCCGCGAACTCGCGCGGCGCTGCGATCTCACCGTCTTCTTCGCGCACAGGCAGGATGCGGCCGGGCAGGGAAAGGCAGGATACGGCGTCGCCTTCGACTGGGACGTCGATATCCTGTCGGGCTACGAGAGCCGGTTCCTGAAGAACGTGGCGCGCGTGCCCTCGACGCAAACCTTCTCCGGCTGCAACACGCCGGAGATTGCCGACCGGATCGAGGAAGGCCGCTTCGACGCCTTCGTCGTGCCGGGCTGGTCGCTGCGCGCCTACTGGCAGGCGGTGCGGGCCTGCCGGCGCGCTCGCGTGCCGGTCATGGTCCGCGGAGATTCCCAGCTTGCCGGCCAGCGCGGCGGTACGGTCGGCAAGGTCAAGGGCGTGGTCTTTCCCCACATGCTGAAGCAGTTCGACGCCTGCCTCTATGTCGGCCAGCGCAATCGCGAATATCTCGAACACTACGGCGTGCCGTCGAAGCGGCTGTTCTTCTCGCCGCACTGCGTGGACAACGACGCCTTCAGGCAGGCGAGCGACGCCGCGCGGGGTGCGGGTGGGGAAGGTGCGAGCGGGAGCCGGCGACGCGCGCTGTTCGTGGGGCGCCTGGTTGCCAGCAAGCGTCCAATGGACGTGGTGCAGGCAGTCGCGCGGCTCGTTTCCGAAGGTCAACCCGTCGACCTCGCGATTGCGGGCGCGGGCGAGCTTCAGGGCCGGATGGAAGAGGCGGCCCGGACCGCCGGTGTCGATGCGAAATTCCTGGGCTTCGTGAACCAGAGCGAGCTGCCGGGCGTCTATGCCTCGTCCGACGTGGTCGTTCTGCCCTCGATCGCCACCGAGACCTGGGGCCTGGTGGTCAACGAGGCGATGGCTTGCGGCGTGCCCGCCGTGGTGTCCGATGCCGTCGGCTGCGGCCCCGACTTGATCGAGCCCGGCGCGACCGGCGCGGTGGCGCCGCTCGGCGACGTGCCGGCGCTGGCCACGTCCATCGCCTCGGTTCTCGCTCTCGATCCCGGCCTGAAGAGGCGGGCATTGGCCGAGCGCATGGAGATCTATTCGCCGGCGCGCGCGGCGGACGGAGTGCTCGAAGCTGCCGATGCCCTTGCCGCCGGGAGTCGGCTAAGGTGACGGCGTGAGCGACATCTCCGTCGTAATACCGACCTTCAACCGTCTGTGGGCCCTCCCTCAGGCAGTCGAGTCGTGCCGGTCGGCCGGCGCAAACGTCGAGATCGTGGTCGTCGACGACGGCAGCACCGACGGCACCTGGGACTGGCTGCAGGCCCAGCGGGATATCGTGGCGATCCGGACCGACAACTGGGGCAAGGACTGGGCGGTCGAGACCGCCCTCGCCGCCGCAAAGGGCGAGTATGTGCGCTTCCTCGATTCCGACGACTGGCTTTGCGAGGACGCCAACGCCGACCAGCTCGCACTCGCGCGGGAGACGGGGGCGGATCTCGTCGTCGCGGGATACGAGGATTACGACGAGGAGAGCGGCGAACGGCGGGTCAACGTCTGGAACGATTGCGACGACTTCATCGCCCAGCAACTCGGCGAGGGTTGGGCGTCGCACTATTCCGCCTTCCTGTTCCGTCGTGACCTGATCCGCGGCATCCCGCACCGGCAGGACTTTGCACTGCGCGACGACCGGCTGTTCATCCTCGAGGTCGCGATGCGCCAGCCGCGGCTCGCGGTCTATCGCCAGCCGGCGTTCGTGCATCGTCGCCATGGCGGCGAGCGGCTGCAGTACACCGCGGGCTTCAAGCGCGATCTCGGCTACTGGACGCACATCGCGATCTACCGGAAGGTGCTGGGCCTGCTCGAACAGCGCGGCGAACTGACCACGCGCCGCAAACAGGCGGCCATCCGCACGCTGTGGCCCAACGTGCGATCCTTCGCCAAGGCCTATCCGCGCGAGGCGGCGGAGGTAGTGGACTGGATCTACCGGCTCGATCCGCAATTCGTGCCGCCCGTCCGTCCCGCGCTGGCCCTTGCCTACAGGCTGCTGGGCTTTGCCATGACCGAGCGTCTGTTGCGCCTCCGGTCCCTGCCGCAATGACGCTGCCGGATGTCGCTGCGGGAGGAAGGCCGGGCAGGCGGCTGCGTGTCGTCCACTGCGTCGGCTTCTACTTTCCCGATTCGACCGGCGGAACCGAGGTCTATGTACGCGACCTGGTGACGGCCCTGTCGGCCCACGCGATCGACAACACCATCATCGCCGCAACGGACGGTTCCTACGACCGCTACACGTGGAATGGCGTCGAAGTGGTGCGCTATCCCATCGATGCGCCGGAAATCCAGAAGGTTCGCGACCGGAGCGTGCGCAAGCGCCGGACCATGTTCCAGGAGCTGGTGGAGTCGGCGAGGCCCGACCTGTTCCATCTCCATTCCTGGACCAGCGGCGCGGGCCTGCGACACCTTCGGCAGGTCGCGCGCATGGACATCCCCAGCGTCGTGACGATGCACGTGCCGTCGCCGATCTGCATGCGCGGCACGATGCTGCTCAACGACGAGAAGCCCTGCGACGGGCTGATCGACGACCGGCGCTGCGCGGAGTGCTGGGCCCTCGACCGTGGGTTGCCCGCGTCGGCCGCCTATCTCCTGTCGCGGCTGCCGCGCTGGGATGTCAGCGACAGCGTGGTTTCCCGCGTTTCGCAGAGAGCCGCGACGTTGCTGTCGGCAAGGGCCGCGGCGGCCACGAAGGCCCGGCAGTTGCGTTCGATGGCGACGCTCAGCGAGCGCATCGTGGCGCCGAGCGAATGGGTGCGGGCAGCGCTCGCCGAGAATGCCATTCCGGCGGAAAAAATCGTGGTTTCGGGACAGTCCGCCAGCGCCGAGTTTTCCGACCGCAAGCAGCGCCCGCTCGATGGGGCGAACCGACGCGAGATCGTGATCGGCTTCCTCGGTCGGCTCGAACGCTACAAGGGGGCGGACATGCTGGTGCGCGCCCTCGAGTTGCTTCCGGCCGACCTGCCGGTGCAGCTGCGGATCGCAGGCATCGGTCAGGATGCACGCTTCGCCAAACGCATGGAGAAAGCCGCACAGAAGGATACGCGCATCCAGTTGATGGGCCTGGTCAGGCACGAGAAGGTGCCCGAGTTCCTGGCGGACATCGACGTGCTCGCCGTGCCGTCACGCTACATGGAAACTGGTCCGATCGTCGTGCAGGAGGCGAGGGCGCTCGGCATCCCGGTGATGGGCGCCGATCTCGGCGGTATTTCCGAGCGCGTCCATCATGGCGTGGACGGCTGGTTGCTGCCGTTCGACGATCCCAAACCGTGGGCCGAGGCGATCCGGGTCGCCGCCACCGACCGGGCGGAAGTCGCGCGCCTGTCGGGCAACATGCGGCGCACGCGATCGATCGACGACGTGGCCGACGACATGGCGACTCTCTATCGCGACATCATGGCCAACCGGCCGGTGCCGGCGGAGGCGGGGCGCTAGTGCCGCTGCGCTCGCCCCTGAACCTCTTTTACGAGGAGCCGGATTCGGACCGCTGGGCGCCATTCGACCGCTATCCGCGGAGGCTCGTACGCTGGGCCCTACGCGGGCCCAAGCAGCCCGGCGGCACGATGCGCGTCTATCTCAACCTGTGTGCAGGCCTCGACCGGCTGAACGTGCCGTACCGTATCAACGACTATCGGCACATCCGGGAGAACCCGCAGGAGCTGGCCTGCGTCATCGGCCAGCCGCATGTTCTCGCGAAGCTGCCGCAGGAGACGCCTATCCTGTTCGGCACCTCGATCTACAACCATCCGAGCGACGATCCCGAACTGCTCTGCCGCCGCAGGATCCGCCGCGTCCTGGTGCCGAGCCCTTGGGTGGAAAGGATGTTCTCGACGGTCTGGCCGGGCAGCATCACCGTCTGGCCCTCCGGCATCGATACCGACCGCTGGTCGCCGTCCCGGCGTGCCAACAAGGATGTGGACGTCCTGATCTACGACAAGATCGTCCGGCATCGCAGCCGCTATATGCGCACCATCGTCGAGCCCCTGCTTACCGAACTGCGGCGCCGGCGGCTCAGCGTCGAGATGCTTCGCTACGGCTTCTACCGCGAGGAGCGGCTGCACGACCTCAGCCGGCGCACGCGGGCGATGATCTATCTCAGCCATCACGAGACGCAGGGTCTCGCCGCGCAGCAGATGCTGGCCTCCGACGTGCCGTTGCTTGCGTGGGACCAGGGCGGGCTGTGGAAAGACCCGAAGTATGCGCCCCACCTCGTGCGTTTCGCGCCGGTGACCTCGGTGCCCTACTGGGACGAGCGGTGCGGCATGAAGTTCAAGGGCAGCGGCGACGTGCTGCCGGCTTTCGACCGATTCTGGTTCGGCGTCGAAGCGGGCCTCTACGCGCCGCGCGAGATGATCGCCGAGAAGTTCACGCTCGAGAGCCAGGCCATGGCCTACCTGGCGTTGGTCGACACCTACGGCGGGAGCTGAGCTTCTCTCAGGATCGTCTGCGTGAAAGACGGCGCAGCAGTGCGCGCGGCAGGCCGAGTTCCACGAGGAAGCGGCGGGTCACGTCGGACAGACCGTAGGCAAGGGCCCGAACGCTCGAATTGCCGTGGATGACGATGCGGAAATTCGCGTCGATCGTGTCCGTGTACCAGCTCTTGTAGCGCCCTAGCGTGCGCAAGAAGTCGAACCACGTGCGCGACCGCGCATGGTGCTCGACGAGCGCGAACAGCAGCGCGGCACCGACCCGTTCGTTCTGAAACGACCGATCCCGCACCGGCATGTAATAGTAGGCCTTGCGGTCGTCGGCGAAGCCGAAATGCCCAGCCGCGATCCGTCCGTCGAGCAGGATCAGCGAGAGGTCCAGATGCTTGCGCATGCCCTCGCTGGCGACCAGGGCGTCGAGGAATTTCCCCTCCCTGTCCCGGCCGAGCGGGCTGCCGGGCCAGGCGCTGATATGTAGGGCGCGGAAGGTGGGCCAGTGCACGTCGAAGTCTTGGCAACTGATCCGGACATCGAAGCCGCGGGCTCGCAGCGCCTCTAGGCGGCTGCGCACGCGGCGAAGCCGGCCGGCATCTTCCGTGGCGTGGCCGGGCCGCAGGTCGCGCACCGCCACGGGCGTGAGGATGTGGGTGCGAACGGTCCAGTCGTGATGCGCCTGAGCGGCATTCACGAGTTGGAACGTGGTGGGATCGCGGCTGCAGAATTGCTGCAGGTCCAGTACGTCCCAGCGCTCGGCATGGGCGGCCAGGAAGTTCAGGATTTCGTCGACCGCGCGCGCCCTGTGGATGCCCCCCCGCACCAAAATGTTCTGGTAGTCGGCGAGGCCCGCGACGATGGTTTCCGCGACCTTCACCGCGATCCCGAGCGAGCGAGCGCGCCGGATGCAGAGCGGTGCGATGGCCGCGATCGGTCCGTCGGGCGCCTCGCGCGCAACGACGATGAAGAGCTCGTCGTCCGGCCGGCAATGGCGAAAGAACAGGAAGCTCCATTCCCAGCGATAGAAGATCTCGGGAAACTCCATGCTGTCCACGAGTTCGTTCCACGCCGGCCGCAGCCGCTCGAAGGCATCGACCGTGGTCACGAGTTCGAGGGCGAGCGCCATCGTCAGGCACGCTCCGGCTTGCGCGACACGTAGTAGATCCAGGGATTGGGATCGTGTGCGAGGCGGGGATCGTCACCGGGAACGAATTCGCGGCTCTCGTTGCCGGCGCAGACGATGTCGACCATGCCGAGTCTGCGCAGTTCGGCCACGCCGACATCGGGCCGGACATAGTAGAGCGCCGAGGACCGGAACGAGTGCGTGCCGTCATGGACCCGGCCGGCGGCCAGCGGCATGCGGTATTGCAGCAGGCCGTTCTTCGCCCAGAACACGCTCGACCACTTGAACGAGCGCAGCGTCTCGCGCAGGCTTGTATGCACGCGGAAGCGGAAGCGGTCGGTAATCGCGGGCAGGTAGTTCGCGTTGTGGCTCGAGAAGACCATCAGCCCGCCGGGCCGCAAGACGCGCTTCATCTCGCCGAGTGCCATGCCGCGCCCGCGCGCGTCGAGATGGTCGATGCCGTTGTAGCTGAAAAGCACGAAGTCGCAGCTCTCGTCCGCCACAAGCTCGAGCCGGCGCGCGTCGGTAACGGCGAAGCGGAAGGCCGGGAATTCCGCCTTGCATCGCGCGATCATCGCGGCGGAATAGTCGACGCCGAGATAGGAGCGTGCGAGGGGCGCGAAATGCCGCGTGGTCCGGCCACCGCCGACGCCGATGTCGAGCATGTCCATCGAGCCGAGCGACGGGCGCAACTGCGCCAGCAAGGTCTCTTCCGGCTTCTGCAGCCCGTCGGGCCGGGCGTAGAGCGCCACGATGTCGGGCGACTCGTAGGCGGCATGGCTGAGGTCGGGGGCAAAGCCGGTCATGCCTTGCCCCATTCGGAATCCCAGTCGGTGATCGTGCCCATGCGGCCGATCGTGCCGAGCTGTACCGGCAGCAGCCTGTCGACGAGACGGGCCGGCAGCCATTGGCGCAGCGCCAGCACGAAGCGAAGATAGGAACGGTCGAAGTCGAACGGCTGGCGGCGCTGCCGGCTGCCGGTCCGTGCGATCAGCCGGTCAGGATAGCCGCGGGTCGCCATGAGCGACGGAGCGTTCTGGCTCACGAAGGCCCCCAGCATGCGCTTCTTGTCGGCCAGTTCCGCCGGCATCATCCGCAGCTTCAGGATCGGCCGGCCGTCGACTCCGTCGGGCGGGCCGTTATAGGCGACCAAGCCGAACAGCCAGCGGGCACAGAGCGCAAGGATGCGGTGCGGCGTGTGGAGCAAGGAAACATAGGGGCTGTATTCCGGTGCCTCGAACACCGCGAACCGGTCGCCCGGCACGATCAGCAGATCAATCAGCGCGGCGGTCATGTCGTGATGGACATGGCCGCCCTCGAATGCCGGCATGACGATCGCGGTCGGCTGGAAGTCGTCGATGATGCCGCGCAGGGCCGTCGCGGCCGCGCGCAGCTTTGCGGGATCGCGGCTCTCCAGCGGTGGCATCAGATCAAGGAACCGGAGATCGGTCACGCCGAGGCCGGCGATACTCCAGGCCGCCCGCGCTTCGGCTTCGCGTCTTTCCGGCAAGGCCGGCGTTTCATCACGGGCGAGATAGATCACGCGGGTGACGCCGCCCAGAGCGCTGTTGCGAAGTCCAAGACCGCCGGCTGAGATCACGCAGTCATCCTCGTGCGGCGCGAATATCAGCAGGCGGCCGGGCATATCCCAGACCATCCAGCGCTCGATCGCCCGGATGCGCACCAGGGCGAAAAGCGCGAACGCCAGCAGCAGCGTGTAGAAGAGCGCGAAGGGCAGGGCGATCCAGAACAGGCCGGGCAGGCACGTGGCCAGCCAGAACAACAGGGCGGCGGCGGCCAGCAGCGCGACGACGATCGACGGCCGGAAGTCGATGCGAAGCTTCATTCTATCGCTGAGCCCATTCCTGCAATACCTATGCTATCAATCGACCCGATACATCAAGCCCTTGCCGAATCACTGGACACGCCTTGCGCCTTCTTCACGTCGTTCCGACCTATCTGCCGGCCACCAGATACGGCGGCCCGATCCGGTCGGTCCACGCGCTCTGCCGCGAACTGGCCGCGGCCGGACATGACGTGCAGGTCTTCACCACCAGCGTCGACGGTCCCGGCAACAGCAACGTGCCGCACGGGGTGCCGGTCGACGTGGAAGGCGTGAAGGTCACCTATTTTCCGAGCCGCGTGCTGCGCCGCCTGTACTGGTCGCCGCCGATGGGGCGCGCGCTGTCGCAAGTGACGGCGGGCTATGACGCCGTGCATCTCCATTCGGTCTTCCTGTGGCCGATCCTCGCCGGTGCCCGCGCCGCAAGAGGCGCAGGCGTACCCTACGTGATCTCGCCGCGTGGGATGCTCGTACCCGAGTTGATCCGCCGCAAGAGCCGCTGGGTCAAGGAAGCGTGGATCCGTCTGATCGACCGGCCCAATCTCGAGCACGCGGCGGCCGTGCATGCGACGTCGGCGATCGAGGCCCAGCATATCGCGAGTTTCGGCTGGCGCCTGCCGCCGATCGCCATGATCCCGCACGGCGTCGACGATCCGCCGCCGCCTTCGTCGAGGCCTTTGTCGCCTGACATTGTTGCGGCCCTCGCGGGCGGTCCGATGGTCCTCTCGTTCGGTCGCCTCAGTTGGGAGAAGGGCCTGGACCGCGTGATCGCCGCGCTCGTCGAGGCGCCCGCCGTGCGCGCCGTCATGGCCGGCGACGATGCCGACGGTCACGCCGCCTATCTCGCATCGGAGGCCGCGCGCCACGGCGTCGCCGATCGCGTGACGATCATTGCGCGTCATGTCTCCGGCGCCGACAAGGAGGCTCTTTTCGCGGGAGCGCGTCTCTTTGCAATGACCTCGCTGTCGGAGAATTTCGGCATCGCCGCTTTCGAGGCAATGCGCAGAGCCGTGCCCGTCCTTGCGACGCCGGACGTCGGCATGTCGGAAATCGTGCGTGCGACGCAGGCAGGTCTCGTCGTCGAACCTACGCCCGCCGCAATCGCGGCCGGCTTGCGCACGATGTTCGAGGATCCCGATCTCTGCCGCCGCCGAGGCGAGGCTGGGCAGCGCCACGTCGTCGATCACTATGGCTGGCCGGCCGTGGCGCGCCGCATGGCGGAGCTCTACCGGTCGATCGCGGAGGCTGGCCGGCGGGGAGCGGCGGCATGATGCAATTGCTGGAACAGAGTCCCTTCGATCCGGCCAAGGAGCAGCGAATCGTCATCATCGCCGATTGGCTGCCGCCCGATTTCGGTGCGGTCGGTCAGTACATGTTGATGCGGGCGCAAACGTTGGCGGAGCGGGGGCACGACGTGACTCTCGTCGGTCTCTCGACCGCGCGGGGCTCGACGATCCGGCAGCTTCGGGGCAAGGGACATCTGATGGAGATTCGCCTGAATGCGCGTCCGGTGCCGCGTGGCTCGCTCGTCGGACGCATGCTGTGGACGATCGTGACCAACCTGCGCCTCATCCTGGCGGCGTTCGGGCCGCTGCGAGCAGCCGACGGCATCGTGTTCACGGGCTCGCCGCCGTTCCTCATTCATCTGCTGGCGCCGCTGAAGTTCCTCTGGCGGGGACGGCTCATCTACCGGATCACCGATTTCCATCCCGAGTGCCTCATCGCAGCCCGAGACAGGCCCTCGCGAGCCCTGGGCTTTCTGCTGGGGTTGACGAATTTCTGGCGCCGGAAGGTCGACGGCTTTGAAGTGCTAGGGGAGGACCAACGTCGTCGCCTCACGCAGACCGGTATCCCGGCCGATCGCATCGCGCTGGTCCGGGATGGATCGCCCGTCTCGTTCGCGGGCGAGACGCAAGTCGAGCCGCTGCCCGCCGAACTGGCCGGCAAGTGCGTGCTGCTTTACTCGGGCAACTATGGCGTCGCCCATGAGGTGGAGACGGTGGCGCGGGGCTACGAGCTTCATCACCGGTCCGGAAGCGGGCGTGTACACCTGTGGCTTAGTGCCACAGGAGCGGGAGCAGAAGATCTTGCCGCCCGGTTCGCCGCCGCCGGCCTTCCGTTCCATCGATCCTCACCGGTCCCCCTCGAACGACTGTCGGGCCTGCTCCGGGCACCGGCCGCTCACCTTGTCACCCTGCGGGATGCTTTCGTGGGCTATGTGATGCCGTCCAAAATTTACGCATGCATCGAATCGGGCAAACCGGTTCTTTTCGTGGGGAGTGCCTCTTCGGACGTCGATTTGCTCGCGTCGCCCGCGTGCGCAGGTTATTGGCGGGTCCCGTGCGGCGACGCCGACGGGTTTGCGGCGGTGCTGGAGGACGTGGCCGATCGATGCCGGGCCAGTGTGTCCTGACATTGCTGATATAGTGCAATTTACGCCCTCAAATCGCCCTAAGAGTCGGCGAGTAATGGCGTAGGGAAGGGCAGAAGATGCCTGTGTCCAGCGATTCCGGGCCTTTCACGTATGGGTGTACCGGAAGGACGGGACTTGGCTTTCTGCACGCAATTCGCTATTTTGTTCACTGACTTGGATGGGACCGAACCGTGTTTCTCGGGGAGGGCCAAGTGGGTGCTGCTTCCAAAAATTGATCGTGTTGTCTTTTCGGGCTCATGATCGGGTTGGGTCAAATGTTCAAAATTGCACTTCGGACGCAGGGTCTAGCGGCGGTGTCGGTCCTACTGTGGACTGCGGGCGCCGTTGCGCAGGTGGGTCCCGAAGTGGCCCAGGCGCCGCCGGGAGCCTCCCAGTCGAGTGGCGGTCCGAGCCAGGGCACGGGTCCTGTGCAGGGCGCCGGCCCGATGCAGGGTGCGGGTCCGGCTGGCCCCACCGGCGGCGTGCCGGGCGGTCCCGCAGGCGATCCCCAGCAGGCTCAACAAGGCCCGCAGCAGGGTGGTGGTCCCCTCCAGAATGCCGGTCCGTTGCAGGGCGCCGGCCCACTCCAGAGTGCAGGTCCACTCCAGAGCGCCGGTCCGCTTCAGAGCGCCGGGCCCCTCCAGAGTGCGGGGCCGTTGCAGACCAATGGTCCGCTCCAGAACGCCGGTCCTTTGCAGCCGGCTGCCCCGCTTCAGAACACCGCGCCGGACGGCGGCCCGCCGGGCGGGCTGGATAGCCTGACCAACACGGGTTCGCCCCTCATTCCGCCGCCGGACAACAACCCCGTGAACTACGGAGCGCTGCCGGGCGGCCCGACAGGCGGCCCGACGATGCAGCAGCTCATCGCGCAGATGCTGGCAGGGCCGGACGGAACGTCTTCGCCGACGCTCGTCGCCCTGATCAATTCCCTGTCCCCTCCGGGGCAGCCTCCGGGACAGCCTCCGGGGCCGCCGCCAGGACAGCCTCCGGGGCCCCCGATCTTCACGCCGATCAACAATCCGCAGCCGCCTGCCCCACCCGTGGTGCCATCGGGGCCTCTTCCTCCGATCTATGACACGCCGCCGTCGCAGCAGCAGAGCCCGAGTTAGTGCGCCAAAGCGTCTGCTTGGAAGCTTCTTCCAGCCGACACTAGGACCGCTGCCCGGATGGCCTTCGGAACCCATGGCTATTAGCGCGAATCGATCGCAGCTGACCTGGTCGCCTGTTCTTGGCTGGGTGTTGCTGGCCTGTGCGACGTCGGCGGCCCAGGCCCAGACCGAGACGTCGTCTCCGGCTGCCCAGATTATGCTCGAGCAGGCCCCGGTCATCGATATCCCCGACCTGCCGGTTTCCGTTACGGGCGCGGTGAATGCCCCTGGCGAAGTCGGGATCGCGGTGGGCGCCTTCACGCTCTATCCGTCCATCGAAGTGCAGGCCGGGTTCGACAGCAATGTCTTCGCGACGTCGGCGCCGACGGTCGCCTCCCCCTACACCCTCATTCGGCCGGTGGTGGAGTTGAAGTCCGACTGGCTCAATCACTCCATTAGGGTGCTGGCTGGAGCGGGTTTCGGCATCTATACCAACGCCAGCACGCAGAATTACTGGAACGGCAACCTCCAGATCGACGGCCGCCTCGACATCCGGGAGGATTTCTACGCCACCGGCATGGTCGCCGTGCGGCGTCAGACCGAGGCGCTCGGCACACCGAATGCGCTGGTGGCGACTTCGCCCACGGTGGTCGATTCGATTCCGGTCGAGGTCGGCCTGTATCAGCGTTTCAACCGCTTTTTCTATGATTTCAGGGCTTCGGCGACCCGATACAACTACACCGACAACAGCATCGTGAGCGCCGGTGGACTGCCCGCGGCCAGCCGCAATCGCCTGGAGTACGACGAGCGCGTCCGACTGGGCTACGAGGTCATGGACGGCATCGACGTCTGGGTGGCTCCCGGCCTCAACCAGCGTATCTACGACCAGTTCGTCAATGCCTTCGGCCAGCAGCGCGATTCGACCGGCTGGAACGTCAATCTGGGGGCGACCCTCAAGTTGACGACGAAGAGCATCCTCGAAGGCTATATCGGCTACTCCACGCAGACCTACATAGCCGACGGTACGACCACTCCGGCCTTCACATTCGGCCTTTCGGGAAGCTGGAACGGCTACGAGCCCCTGACGATCCGCCCGGCCTTCATCCGGACGATCAACGAATCGGCCTACAGCAACTACATCAATTACGTGTCGACCGCGGTCGGCGTCGATTTCACCTACGATATCCACGACGCCTGGCAGATGGTCGGCGGCACTGGCATCAATATGGCGGATTTCACGCCGGCGCCCGGCTCGGGTGTGGGACCCCGCACGGATTACTACTGGCGCGCGTCCCTGGGTTTGCTGTATGCACTGCGACCGCAGATACAGCTTGGCCCGCTTTACGAACATACGACCGGCTGGTCGACCGACGTGGCATCCGGCGGTCCGTCGTACACCCGGGAAGTGCTCTCTCTTAGGCTTGTTGCAAAACGGTGATCTGGTGAACGTGCGTCCTTTCCTCTCCCGTTGCCTCGGGCCGCTTCTGGTGGCGATGGCGCTGACTGTCGGTGCCTGCGATCCGCAGCCGCCCGCTTCGACGATGACCATCCAGCAGCCGTCCCAGGGGACCCAGAACCTGCGGCTTGGCGAGTATCGCGTCGCGCCGGGTGACCGGCTGAGGGTCGTGGTGTTGTCCGACACCGAATTGTCGGGCGAGTACGAAGTCGACTCGACGGGCATGATCTCGCCGCGCATGGCCGGCCGGGTTCGTTCCCCTACGTTTCGGGGATCAACGTCCTGCAGGCGATCGCGATTGCCGGCGGATACACGCGTCGCGCATCCAAGACGCGTATCACTATTCAGCGCTTCAATGCGCAGCAGGGTCAGGAAGAGACGGTAACGGAGGATTCACCGGTGGGGCCGGGCGACATCATCCGCGTGCCGGAGCGTTGGTTCTAGTTCTTAGGTTCGCGTAAGGCTTTCGGACGTAAGAGTTCTTGGGGATGGGCGATGTGGGATCGCCCATCGGGTGGGGTGACGTGCCGCGGCAGGTCCGCTAGCGGGCTGCCTTGGTGCGAAGCTCGAATGGGTGTCGTCGCGAGTTATCTTTTTCGCGGAGTGTTGTGGGATGGGATCGTTACCGAGGGCGGACCACATGGTCGATGAGCCCAACCAGAATCGTATCGTGACGGCGCCTGATGCAGCAGTGCTCGCGCCCGTTCGTCCGGTGGAATCGCCGAACGAACTATGGGAGTGGCTGCGCCTGCTCAATCGCCGCAAGTCCTTGATCCTGGGGTGCGGCCTCATCGCGACGGCGCTGATGGCGCTGATGATCGCGCAGGCCACGCCGCTGTACAAAGCCTCGTCGCGCATCATGCTCGATACGCGGACGTTCAAGGTGGTCAGCACCGAGGCGGCGCTGTCGGGTGTCGACACGCTCAACATGGGCGCCATCCAGAGCGAACTGGAGGTCATCCAGTCCGAGTTCCTGATCGGCCGTGTCGTCGACAAGCTCGGCCTGGCCAACAATCCCGAATTCAACGGCACCAAGCCGCCGGGCTTCATCGACAACGCGCTGCAGCCGCTGCGTGACCTGTGGAGCACTGGCATCTCGACGTTGCTGGCGCCGCCGCCGAAGCCACAACAGGCGACTGCCGCACCGGCCCCGGCACGCACCGGCCGCCCCGCCGAAGACAGCGACCCGCGCCGCCGTGCCGCGATCGGCGCGGTCGCCGGCCGCCTCAGCGTCACGCTGCTTGGCCGTACCTTCGTCATCCTCATTACGGTCGAGAGCCCCGACGGTACGATGTCGGCGCGCATCGCCAATGCGCTCGCCGAAGCCTATCTCGCCGACCAGATCGAGACCAAGAACGAGGCCAACCGCCGCGCCACCGAGTGGCTGGAGCAGCGCCTCGCCGAACTGCGCCGCAACCTGCAGGTCGCGGAAGAGGCGGTCGCCGCCTACCGGCGCGACAAGGGCCTGGCGGGCAGCCCCGAGGGGGCAGTCTCGACGCAGACGCTGTCGGACCTGAACGGCCGCTATACGGCGGCCAAGGGGCGCCGGATCGAGCGTGAAGGTCGCCTGATCGCGCTCAGCAAGGCGAGCCTCAATCCGGGCGAACTCGCCAACATTCCGGAAGTCTCGGGCAACACGACGCTGTCCGCGCTTCGCATCCAGGACGTCGAACTGACCCGCAAGAGCGCCGAACTCTCCTCTCAGCTCGGCGAGAATCATCCGAAGATCCAGCAGGTCCGCAACGAGTTGGCCTCGATCCGGGCGCGCTTCATCACCGAGACGCAGCGCATCACGCTGGCGGTCCGCGCCGAACTCGACGCGGCGAAGTCCGAGGAAGACGAGCTCAAGGAACTGGTCGACAAGGCGTCGGTCGTTTCCGGCACCGCCAGCCAGTACGAGGCGGAACTGAAGCAGCTGGAGCGGGAGGCTCAGTCCAACCGCACCCTGTACGAAGGCTTCCTGACCCGCTTCAAGGAACTGCGCGAGCAACAGGACATCCAACGCGCGGATGCCCGCATCCTTGCCTACGCCCATCCGTCGGGTGGGCCGTCCTCGCCCAACTACAAGACCGGCCTAATGGCGGCTTTCATCATCGGCTCGCTGCTCGGCATGGCCGGCGCGGTGGCCGCCGAAAAGCTCGACCGTGTGTTCCGCTCGGCCTCCCAGGTCGAGGAGGCCACCGGCGTGGGCGTGCTCGGCATGGTTCCGGAGGTCAAGGGACCGGCGACCACGCGTTCCAACGTGGTCAGCCACGTGCTGGAGAACACGACATCGCCCGCGGCGGAGTCGATTCGAGCCGTGTTCACGGCGATCAGTCTCGGCAGCCTCGACCGGCCGCCGCGAATCATCGCCATCACCTCGTCGACACCGAGCGAAGGCAAGACCACCTTCGTGGCCGCCCTGGGCGGGTTGCTCACGAAGATGAACGCCTCGCGTCGCGTGCTGATCGTCGATCTCGACCTGCGTCAGGCGCGCCTGTCGGCGGCGCTCGGCCTCAAGGATCGCGGCGGCACGATCGACGAGTACCTGATGGGCATCAAGACGCTGGAGGATTGCACCCGCCGTCACGACCTCTCGGGCGTCGACTATATCTGCGCCCGTCCGAACACGCCGAACGCGCCGGAAATCCTCGAGTCGCATGCCATGAAGGCCGCCCTCGGCGTCTTCGCGGAGCGCTACGACCTGGTGATCCTCGACGGTCCGCCCGTCATGGCCGTCTCCGACGCGCGCATCATCTCGCGCCTGGCCGACTACACGGTGTTCATCGTGCAGTGGGCGAAGACCCCGCGCGAAGTCGTCAAGACGGCGATCTCCGCGCTGATGAACGTCACCAACCATGTCGGTGTCGTCATCAACCGGGTGAACCTGGCCAAGCATGCGCGCTACGGCTACGGCGACCACGGCGACTACTACTCGCGCTACCGCGGCTACTACGGCTCGGGCGCGGACATGGCGGCCAGCGCCGCCAATCGTCCGGCGCTCAAGCTGGCCTCGAAGAAGTCCTGACCGCGCACATCGCGCGCCGCTGCAGTCGCCCCTCCCGCAAGGGAGGGGCGTTGCTTTTGGATCAAGGCGATTTGCAGCGCTTCGTGGCCGACTGAAAAGCGATCAGAGACGCCAGAGCGTAACGCCTGCGGGCGTGGCGGAGCGGTCGAGCAGTCCCGTGACGTCGGCGACGAAGCCGCCCGGCCCCGATTTCAGCAGAGGCTTCACGAGAGACCAGCCGCCTGCGCGATACGGTTTGTGAGCGACGGCCAGCACCACGGCATCGGCGGGCTGGAGCTTGTCGAGCGGCGTCAGCGCGAGATCGTACTCCTCGCGCAACAGGTCGCCGTCGGCCATCGGGTCGTGCAGCTGCACGGTGATCCCGAAATCCTGCAGCTCGCGCACGATGTCGACGACGCGCGTGTTGCGGATGTCGGGCACGTTCTCCTTGAAGGTGACGCCCAGCACCGTGACGACGGGACGGCCGTTGCCGGCGTGCCGCATGACGCTGCGAACCACACGGTTCGCGACATGCAGGCCCATGCTGTCGTTGACCCGCCGGCCCGAGTGGATGACGTGCGGGTGATAGCCCACTTCCTCGGCCTTGTGGGCGATGTAGAACGGATCGACGCCGATGCAGTGCCCGCCGACGAGGCCGGGCTTGAAGGGCAGGAAGTTCCATTTGGTGCCGGCGGCATCGAGAACGTCGCGCGTGTCGATTCCCAGCCGGTCCGAGATGAGCGCGACTTCGTTGATCAGCGCGATGTTGATGTCTCGCTGGGTATTCTCAAGCACCTTGGCGAACTCTGCGACCTTGATCGATTCGGCGCGGTGCGTGCCGGCCTTCACCACGGCGCGATAGGTGGCATCGACGATGTCGAGTGTCTCCGGCGTGTCGGCGGACACGATCTTCAGGATGCTGTCGAACCGGCGCTCCTTGTCGCCGGGATTGATGCGCTCGGGCGAGTAGCCGACGTTGAAGTCCACCTTCCATTTGAGCCCGGACGCCTTCTCGAGGACCGGGATGCAGATGTCCTCGGTTACGCCGGGATAGACGGTGGATTCGTAGACCACGATGTCGCCGCGCTTGAGCGTCCGGCCGATGGTCTCGGACGCGCGCTTCAGGGGGCCGAGGTCGGGTTGCTTGCTGGCGTCGATCGGGGTTGGAACCGTGACGATATGGAAGTCGGCGGCCGCAAGATCCTTCGGATCGGACGAGAAGCGAAGGCCCGGCGCCTTCAGCAATTCCGGCTCGACCTCTCCCGTGCGGTCGTGACCACTGGTGAGCTCGGAGATACGGCGCTGATCGATGTCGAAGCCGAGCACCTGATAGCCGATGCGGCCGAAGCCGGCGGCGACGGGCAGGCCGACATAGCCGAGCCCGATGACGGAGATCTGACGTTTCATCTGTGCGATTTTTGACAGGTCATGGGGCCGCTGGCATCCGTTTTCAACCGTCTTATCCGGCCGGCCACTTCGAACGGGACCGGGGGCTTCACCAGGAATGCGACGTTGAGTGCGAGGAACAGGCAGCGGAACTCGGTCAGGCCGAAGCCTTCGCCGTCACGGGCGCGGGTCAGCGGCCGACGATGGCGCCGACGATGGAGGCGTTGCTGCGGATATCTGGCAGCTCTTCGGCCACGGTATCGATCACGTGGTCGATCTGCTCCTGGCTGTGCTCCGACGTGATGAAGAAGCGGAGCCGCGCCTGGTTCTCCGCCACGCCGGGGAACACGGCCGGGACGACGTTGAAGCCTCGCTGCAGTAGCCGTTCGGACAGCATGACGGTCTGGCCGGAATTGCCGACGATGACCGGCACGACGGACGCGCCGATGCTGAGACCGGTGTCGAGACCGCGCGCCTTGGCCCTTGCCAGCAGCGCCCGTCCGTTACGACGCAGCGCCGTCGCGCGCTCCGGCTCGCGCTCCATGACCTTGATCGCCGCCGTGGCCGCCGCCGCGACCGGGGGCGCCAGACCAACGCTGAAGACGAAGCCCGGCGACGTGTAGCGGAGCAGTTCGACGAGTGCCCGGCTGCCGGCGATATATCCGCCGGCCGCGGCCAGCGTCTTGCTGAGCGTCCCCATCCAGATATCGACTTCCGTCGGGTCGATTCCCTGCTCTTCGGCGATGCCGCGGCCCGTCGCGCCGAGCGCGCCGGTGGCGTGCGCTTCGTCGACCATCAGCCAGGCATTGTAGCGCCGCTTAAGCTTGATCAGGCCGGCGAGGTCGGGAATGTCGCCATCCATGCCGTACAGGCCTTCCACCACGATCAGCGCGCGCCGATATCGCGCGCGATTGAGGCGCAGCGCCCGCTCGAACGCATCGAGGTCGCCGTGCGGGCAAAGGATGCGCTTCGCGCCGGAAAGCTTGGCGCCCTCGGCGATGCTGTTGTGGATGACCGCGTCGGCGACGATGAGGTCTTCGGGGCCCAGCAGCCCGCCGATTACCGACACGTTCGTGGCATGTCCGCTCACGAAGGCGATTGCGTCTTCGGTGCCACTGAGGCGTGCCAGCGCGGCCTCGAGGTCGCGGTGCACCTGCCGCTCGCCCGATGACAGGCGGCTGGCGGATACGGACGTCCCGTAACGGTCGATCGCGGCTTTCGCCGCCGCCGCGACGGCAGGATGGCCGTTCAGCCCGAGGTAATCGTAGGACGAAAAATTGACGATCGAGCGCCCTTCGATCGACGTCGTGCTCGACGCGCGGCCATCGTGCAGGCGGTAGAACGGGTTGCCGATGTTGGTGAGGTCGCCGACTGCCTTCCAGATCTTCAGTATCTCGTATTCGGGCAGGCTCGAGAAATCGAACTCCTTCCGGGCGCCATCGGCCTTGGCGTGAGGGCGGGCAGGGGTGGCAGTGGACTGGCCCAATGCCTGCCGTACGCGATCGACGGTTTCCTGTGCGGTGTTCGATCGCTGGGGGCTCATGAGGAGCCGTCTATCTGCTTGACCCTCTGCAGAACGGCGGTGACGGCCGCCTGCTGCTCGGAAGGAGACGCCGCCTCGGCTTCCTCGGCAAGATGGCTGGCGGACAACGCCGCAATCGTGCCGGGCACGGCATCGCGCACTGCTTCGCCCGTCACGAGCGGTGTGACACGGCGCGCGACGTCGGCCGGCGTGATACCGCTGGCGAGCGACATCATCGGCAACTCGATCTGCAGGGATGCTTCGACGGTCGTGCGGAGCTCCAGCATCATCAGCGAATCCATGCCGATATCGGCAAGTGGCCGGTGGCGATCGATCTCCTTGGGCGGGAGGCGAAGCACGCGCGCGATCTCTTCGACGACGATGTCGAGCAGCGCGGCGGTCGCTTCCTCCGCCGGCATCGCGCGCAGGCGTTCGAGGGTGACGGCGGCCTGGCCGGATTGCCGGGAGGCGCTTCCGGTGTCGATTGCGTTGAACGTGGGGGCACGCACGGCCGCCAGTTCACGCTTGGCCATGGCCCAGTCGACGCGAGCAATCGCGCAAGCATCCGTGATCTGCCGTCCCTGCGCGTCAAACGCCCAATCCAGCCCGTTGAGCGCCATTCGGGCCGGCATGAGGGTAGAGGCGAAGCGCCGCTTCAGGCTGGCGTTGGCTTCGATGTGCCGGGCGAGATAGCCGGCATCCTCGATCGCGCCCCAGGCAACGGCGAGCGCGGGCAGCCCACGGGCGCGAAGGCGGCGCGCAACGCCCTCCACGTAGGCATTGCCGGCGACGTAGTTGAACTGTCCCGGGTTGCCGAACAGCGTGGTGGCGGAGGAAAAAAGCAGCATGTAGTCGAGCTCGAGGCCGCCCGCCAGACGCTCCAGGTTCAGCGCGCCGCTCGCCTTCGGGCGCAGCACGGTTTCGATCGACTCCCGGTCGGTGCCCTGGATCAGGCGGTCGTCGAGCACCATGGCGGCGTGGACGATACCCTTGATGGGGCGCCCGCGACCGAGTTGATCGATGAAACGCTTGAGGGCGACCGCGTCGGTGACGTCGACCGCCGCAACCTCGACCGTCACGCCCTTGCCGCGCAGCGCCTTGACCTGTTCGGCAACGGCCTCGGAGAGATGTCCGGAGCGGCTGACCAGTGCGAGGTGACGGGCATTGCGATCCGCCAGCCATTCCGCGGTCGCCAGACCGAAGCCGCTGGTGCCGCCGACGACGACATGCCAGCCCTCCGCGTCCACCGGGAAGGTATTGACCGGCACTTCGGCAGCACTGGCCTGGCGTGAAGGCGATACGATGATCTTCCCGATATGGCCGGCGCGCTGCATCAACCGGAAGGCGTCGCCGATATGCGCCCCGTCGAAGATGCGATGCGGTAGCGGAGAGAAGTCCCCCTGCTCGAACAGCGCGACGACGTCCGCGAACAGCTGCTGCGAGAGGTCTTTGTGAGCGCCGATGAGCTGGTCGACGTCGACACCGAAGTAGCTCAGGTTGCGGCGGAGTGGCCGCAGGCCGAGATGGGTATTTGCGTAGAAGTCGCGCTTGCCCAGCTCGATGAACCGTCCGAACGGCTTCAGGCAGTCCATCGAACGGATCATCGCCTCGCCCGCCAGCGAGTTCAGCACGACGTCGACACCCTTTCCGCCGGTGAAGCCCATCACTTCTTCGGCGAACGCCAGGGTGCGCGAGTTGCAGACGAAGTCCGCGCCGAGATTGCGGAGAAGCGCGCGTTTCTCGCCGGTGCCGGCCGTTGCAATGATGGTCGCGCCCCGACGCTTGGCGACCTGCAGGGCGGCGAGACCGACCGCGCCGGCGCCGCCATGGATCAGCACCGTCTCGCCGGCTTCCAGCCGGGCGAGATGCACGAGCGAATAGTAGGCCGTCAGGAACGCGACGGGCAGGGTCGTGGCGTCCTCGAGGGAGAGCTGGCCGGGCAGCTTGCTCACCGCAAAGGTGCGCGCAATGACGTGGCTGGCAAAGGCGCCCGGCACGAAGGCCAGCACCCGGTCGCCAACTGCGAAGTCCTTCACGTCGGGACCGACGGTCACCACCGTGCCGGCGCACTCCATGCCGAGCCCGGGACCGGCGTAGCCGTCTTCCAGCGCTTCTTCGGGCAGCAGACGCAGATTCCACATCACGTCGCGGAAGTTGAGGCCCGTCGTCGCGACCTCGATTTCGACCTCGCCGGCCTCGGGCGTCTTGCGCGGCTCGGGCACCCAGCCCAGCACGCCACGGCCGGCGCCCTGGCGGGTCGCGAGGCGCAGGGCGACATTGTCGGGATGCGGCTCGGGCGGGCGGGGCGGCGTGGCGCCGCGCTCGACCCGGAAGACGATCCTGCGCTCGCCGGCAAGGAACACTTCACGTTCTTCACCGGGGGCGAGCATTTCCGCGGCTGCCTGTTCGACGACGTGCCGCCGCGGCTGGCCCGAGAGTCCGAGGCAACGGATATGCAGGCCCGGATACTCGTTGCGGGCGACGCGGGTCGCGGCAATGAGGGCGCACCAGAGTGGCTGTTCGAGGGGGACGGACTCTTCCATGCCGAAATCGACGACGATCCAGAGCCGTGCAGGGGCGTCCGCCAGGCGCCGGCACAGTTCTGCGATATCGTCGAGATGACCGCCAAGAGCCGCGACGGGATCATCGCTGCCGTCGGCCACCGGGATCGCCAGGACGAAGTCGGTGGGAGCCGGCTGATCCGGCTTCGGGGTATTGCCTGGGCCGGTCGCAGCACGGAGGTCGGCCGCGGCCTCGCCCTGCCAAACGAATACGGCCGGTTCGGAGGAGGACTGGGGATTGCGATCGGCACTGCCACCCGAGCGGCCGCGAACGATCACGCCGATGCGTGCCTCGCCCTGAACGGGCGACACCGAGACTCCGTTGAAGCCGGCGGTCTCGAGTTCGTCGATCCATTCCTGATCGGTCAGGAGGGCGCCGACCGGAAATTCGGTGTTGGCCGAGCGGGTCCACCAGCGGCGGCGGCTTCCGCGAACGATGTCCCAGAAGATGCCAGGCGCGAGTTCGCCGGCGATGAGCGGCGCCTGCGGTCGCAACAGCCGCGTGACGACCGTCAGGCCGTCGTCGCGCGTGGCGGCGATCTCGCTCAGGACGTCGATCGCGAAGGCCAGATCCAGCGACGCCGGCGCGAGTGTCTCGAGCTGCGACCACGTCATGCAGCGCACGAGCGGAGCTTCGTCGCCGATGCTGGCCCTTGCCTGCTCGAGGCGATCGTCGTCGAGGTCCGTGAGGATGATCTCGACGTTCGGAAGCCTTGCGCTGAGATCGACCGCCGTGGAGGAATGATCGGCACCCACCATCAACAGCCTCAGCAGCCGGCTGCCGTCATGGCCCGACACGGCAGCGATCACGTCCGCCGTCACGGCATCGCGGAGCCAGCCAATCTGGTTCGACGCGACACCCAGATTGCGCCAATGGGGCGAGGCGAGCTCGCTGACCGCGCTCGGATCGCCCTTGCTGAGGCGACCGATGATGCTCTCGAGCCGCGAGACACTGGCGGCTTCGGCCGCCATGGTCGGATGACGCAACAGGAGCGTGCTCGCAATGGAGGCGATCTCGGGAAGGTCGCAGGTGGGCGAGAGCGTGCGCACCCCGTCGCGTTCGACGGCGAGGTTCTTGGCTTCGAGATGCCAGAGCAGAGCCGACCGCAGGTAGCTCGACCAAGGAGAGTCATCGTCGGAAGCCGGTTCATTGCCGTGGTCGGACGCGTTGTCCTCCACGAGGGCGGACCAGCTTGCCCGCAAGGTTCCGGCTTCCAGCAGAAGAAGGGCTTCCGAGAGAGCGGCAGCCGTGCCGGCGGGACGCTCGAGATTCACATTGCCGGGGGAAAGGGTCGACGGCAGGCCCGGACGGTCGAGCTTCCAGGCCGCGGTGCGGTAGCTGAGAGACTTCGGGTCGACGGCCAGTTCCGCCGGCGCTTCGACCAGCCGGACGTTCTGCGCCGACACGACGATCTTGCCGTGCTCGTCCCAGAGATCGATGTCGACCACCATGGAGCTGAGGGACTGCCGCAGCGTCCGGGCGGTCACGCGCGTGGCGATGGTGCCGGTTTCGAAAACGCGGACACCGCCGAAGCGGACGGGCAGCATGCGCTTCATCGGCATGTCCGCGACGCCGGCTTCCTCGGAGGCGAACAGCGCGTGGAACGCGGCGTCGAGGGCCGTTATGTCGATGATCTTCGTGCCGCTCACGAGCTCTTCGGGGCGGTCGAGTGTGGCAATTGCCAACTTCGGCTCCGGAAAGACCACCTGACGGATCCGCTGGAACGTGGGGCCGTAGTCGAAGCCGAGATCGTGCGCCCAGGCATAGACGCTGTGCCGGGGGACGACGATCGCGTGATCCGGCGCTTCGGGAACGACCGTCGCCTTGCCGGCGATCGGGGATCGCCCGACGATCCCGCGCGCGTTGAGCGTCCAGCCTGCGCCAGCGCCGCGCTGCCGCGAGAGCAACTCGACGATCCCCGTCTCATGCGCGAAGCGCACCGATGTCTCGAAGGAGGTCTTGCCGTCGAAAACGAGCGGGCGGAGGATGTCGAGGTCGCGGAGTTCGAGGGCTCCCTCCGGATGGATCTGCCGCGCCGCGGCCAGCATCGTCTCGACGTAAGCCGTCGCCGGCAGCACAGGCACATCCCCGACCTTGTGATCGGAGATCCAGGGGAACAGCGCCGGATCGATCGTCGAGAACCACTCGGCGCCATCCAGCCGCGGACGCGCACCCAGGAGCGCATGGGTATGCGCTTCGGCCATCAGGGGGGTGGCGGCTTGTTCGGTCGCAGGAAGCTTGAAGTGCGTATGTTGCCAGGGATACAGCGGCAGGGCGATGGCCGTGGCGGGCGCGGGGCCGAAGAAGCGCTGCATCTCGACCTTGCCGCCGGCCAGTGCAATCCTGGACGCCGCGCGCTCGATCGGATCGTAAGCCTTCTGACCGTCGGCCTCGCTCATCGTCTCGACGACGACCCCACGCGTGCCGGACTCGCGCAGCACATCGCGCACGAAGCTGGTCAGGATGGGACGCGGCCCGACCTCGACGAATACGCGCATCCCGTCGTTGAGAAGGACATTCAGGGCGGGCTCGAACTGCACCGGCTCGCGGACGTTGCGCCACCAGTGCTCGGCACCGAGCATTTCGGGGGTCGCGACGACGCCGGTCACCGAGGAAATGAAGCGCTTGTGGACCGGCAGCGGTCGCAGCCCCTGCAGTTCGCGCAGCAGCGGCGCCCGCACGGGATCGATCAAGGCGCTGTGGAATGGATAGTCGAGATCGAGGCGACGGGCGCTGATCCGCATGTCGGCCGCCGCCCGCAGCACCCGATCGATGTCGGCAACGCTTCCCGACACGGTGACGCTTCGCCAACTGTTGATCGCAGCAATCTCGACGCCGGACGCGCCCGCGGTCTTGAGGAAGCGGCGGGCCTCGCGGTCGCTCAACATCAGTGCCGCCATGCCGCCGCTGCCGCGCACGACTTCCTGATGACGACTGCGGGCAATGACGACATCGATCGCCTGGTCGAGGCTCAGGGCGCCGGCGCACCAGGCCGCGGCGATCTCGCCGACGCTGTGCCCCAGGGTGGCCGTGGCAACGATGCCGCGCTCTTCGAGGGCGCGCACGGTGGCGACCTGCAGGGCGAGCAGCAAGGGCTGCGAAAAGGTTGCCCGGCGCAACCGGGGAGCCAGGTCGTCGGCGAACAGGACATCGACGATCGACCAGTCCTGAACCTTCGAGAAGCGCGCGTCGATGTCCCGGAGAGCGTTCTGGAAGACCGGATTCGTTTCCCAGGCGTCCCGCCCCATGCCGGCCCATTGCGAGCCGTTTCCGGAGAACAGGAAGGTGAGGGGCTGGTCGCTGCCCAGGGCCTGGCCGGTCAGCACCGAGTCCGTGGGCTCGCCCTTGGCGAAAGAGGCAAGGTGGTGACGAATTTCGTCGGTCGTCCGGCCGCGAGCGACGAGACGGTGCGGGAGCGCATCGCGAAGGTAGGCGCTGGCCGAGATGAAGGAAGTGGCGTCGCGCGCCGCGGCGGGCCACTTCTCGACATAGTCGGCGGCCAGGGCCGTCAGCGCCTCGCCGCTGTGGGCCGTCAACAGCAGGGGCGGCGGCGTGGCGGTGTTGTTGACCTGTACGAGATGGGCGACCGTCCGGTCGCTGCGCAGGATGACGTGCGAGTTGGTGCCGCCGAATCCGAAGGAATTGACGCCGACCAGTTCCGGCCCGCGCTGATCGGGCAGGCGACGGTTCTGGCCGATGACCTCCAGGTTGAGGTCGTCGAATGGGATATCGGGATTCGGCGCGCGCTGGTGCAGCGTTGCAGGAACCAGTCCGCGGTCGAGTGCGATGACGGACTTCAGCAGGCCGGCCAGCCCCGAAACCGGTTCGAGATGGCCGACATTCGATTTGACCGAGCCGATGGGGAGAGGTTGCGTCCGCTTCTGGCCGAGGCCCTTGCCCAGGGCGTCGGCCTCGATCGGATCGCCGACCCGTGTGCCGGTGCCGTGTGCCTCGACGAAGCTGAGATCGGCGGGATCGACGCCGAAGTCGCCATAGACCTGGTCGAGCAGTCGTCGCTGCGAGTCGGCGGAGGGCAGGGACATGCCGGTGGTGCGGCCATCCTGGTTCACGCCCGAGCCCACGATCACGGCATGGATCCGGCTGCGGGCCTTCAGTGCCGAGGACATCGAGCGGAGCACGACGACGATTGCGCCCTCGGCGCGAACGTATCCGTCGGCCGAGGCGTCGAACGGACGGCAAAGCCCGGTCGGCGAGAGCATCGAGGCCCGCGAGAAGCCGACATAGGAAAACGGCGAGAGCAGCAGATTGACGCCGCCCACGATGGCGGTGTCGATCGATCCGTTGCGGATCGCCTCCGCGGCCATGTCGAGAGCGACCATCGAGGAGGAACAGGCCGTGTCGATTGCCAGGCTGGGTCCGCGCAGATCAAAAGTATAGGAGATGCGGTTGGCCATGATGCTGAGCGAGTTGCCCGTCATCATGTGCATGCCGGCGGCCGACGGATCGGCGAAGAAGTGCGCGGCGTGATCGACCGAAGAGGCGCCGACATAGACGCCGATGGGACGGCCGGCCAGCGTCGAGGGTCGAATGCCGGCATGGGCGATGGCGTCGTGCGCGACTTCGAGCAGATGACGATGCTGCGGGTCGACCTGCTCCGCTTCGCGCGGACTCATGCCGAAGGCTGTTGCGTCGAAACCCCAGACATCGTCGATGACGCCGGCGGCGAAAGAGTAGCTGCGACCTATCTGGTCAGGGGATGGATGATAGTAGGCCTGCGTGGGAAAGCGATCGGGCGTGATCTGACTGACGCTGCAGCGGTTGGTGCGCAGCAATTTCCAGAACTCGTCGCTGTTGCGCGCGCCGGGCATACGGCAGGCATAGCCGACGATGGCAACTTCATCCCGGCGTGTCATTTTGCGGCGTGCTTGGCGGCGCATCCCGCCGTTGTCGTCGACCGTCCGCAAATCATTCGAAAATCCCCAGTCCCCACGGCGATGCCTTAGCCACTTTCATGTGCAACATCAAACCACCAAGCCGCGATTAAACAGTGATTGTGTTGTTCTTGCGTCAACCGTGTCGTTCAGAATCAGCATCCATTCGGACGTTCGTTAAGCTTGGTATAATGAATACGAATCTCGGCGTTACTGACTGGCCGCATTTGGGGGCGACACAAAGGTGAGAAACGCGTCAGCTTCGAAAGCGGTTCCGGCAGGCAATTGTGATTGAGCGGCGAGCCACTCTCAGAGCGCATGATGTTGTCACAGATAAAACTGCAGATAAAGTGCAATTAAAAATTCAGATGCCCGATGACATGCCGGCCGGTTGCTGGTTGCGTCTTCGCTATCGAATGGCGCTGTGCCAGTCGGCCGCGCGGCCGGTCATTCGCTTCGACGTCGGTAGCGAGGAGATGCAAACCGCCATGGGGGCTGCGCTGTTCGGAACCGGTGAATGGGTGGGACCGGTCCCTGGTCAGACCCGTCATGTCCGGATCGTATTGCCGCCCGGATGGCCGATCACCGGATTCTCGCTGACCTCTTGTGAAGCCTTGTCGTTTCGCGAAGTTCTGACGCTCGCCGCCAGGCGGAGCTTCTGGAGGGCTGTTGCTGCGGGGGCATTGAAGCTGCTGGGTCGTACGTCGGATGCGATCGGCCTGCTGGAGGAAACTCTGAATGCGACACCTCTGTCGCGGTACCACGAGTGGCGCACCGGCAGCGAGCGTGAGCTCGACTCAAACGGTTTGGATGCCGGCAATGCGAACGAGGAGGAGGCCCCGCATCTCCGCGCCGTCGTCCATGTGCCCGGTGGACACAGTCGAAAGCTACTGTCGGCGACACTGGCGTCACTCCGGCGTCAATCGTACCGGAACTGGTCGCTCGTCCTCGTCGGCGAGGCGATGGCCCCGGCCGGCGAGCGTCCATGGGTGTGCATCGGGAAAGCCGAGGATGCTGGACGACTCTGGGATGGTCTCGAAGCGACCGACATCGTCTTGCCAATCCTTGCCGGCGACACCGTTCCCGAGCACGCGATGGCCGCTCTCACCAGTTTCGCCGTATCATGCCCCGACACGTCGCTTTTCTACGCGGATGAGGATTCGATCGGCGCCGGAGGGCGGTACTTCGCTCCGGAACTGAAGCCGGACTGGAGCCCGATCCTCCACGGCGCCCGGGCCTATGTCGGGCGGGCCGTCTACTTCCGGCGCCGCATCCTCGACGGGCAGGGCGCCCTTTCGTCGGCGGATTTCATGCGACCCTCGACATGGGATGGGCTTTTCTCGCGGGAGCGAGGCCCCGTAGGCCACCTCCGGCGGGTCTTGTTGACGAAGGCCGGTGAGCCACAAGAGGGCACCAGCAGAGTTGCTGTCCCGGCCTGGGTCCCGGAGGTAGGTCCGAGAGCGACCACCACGCTCATCGTCCCGACGCGCGATCGTGCCGATCTTCTGGCGGTATGTCTTGCCAGTCTGGAGAAAACCTCGCCCCGCGACTTCGAACTGCTGATCGTCGACAACGGCAGCGAGCAGCCTGCTGCGCTCGAGTTTCTCGACCGGGCCCGGAATATGCCCGGTGTGCGCGTCCTCGGTGCGCCGGGGCCCTTCAACTTCGCGTCTCTGTGCAATCAGGGAGCCGCGCTTGCGCAAGGGCGCGTTCTCGTCTTTCTCAACAACGATACCGAAACGATCCGGTCGGACTGGCTCTCCCGCCTCGTCGCGTGGGCGGTTCAGCCTGACGTCGGCGCGGTGGGACCGAAATTACTGTACGGTTCCGGGCGCGTTCAACATGCAGGGCTTGTCCTCGGATTGGGCGGATATGCGGCGCATATCGACGTCGGCGCAGGCCCTACCGACGAAGGCTATCTCGGACGCCTCTCGGTTCCGCACGAAGTTTCCGCGGTCACCGGTGCATGCCTCGCCGTCGAGAAATCCAAATTCGATGCGGTGGGCGGCTTCGATGAAAACAAGTATCCGATCGAACTGGGAGACGTGGACCTCTGCCTTCGTCTGGCACAGCGCGGATGGAAGAGCGTGTTCACGCCCGATTCGGTCCTGATACATCGCGAATCCGCATCGCGTGGCAAAGCGGGAAATGCGAGACGCTACGCGCGGGAAAGGCGGAATTTCATGTCCGACTGGAGGGATCTCATGGCCGACGATCCTTATTTCCATCCGGCGCTGTCGCTCGCGGCGCTGCGGACCAGTCTCGACCGCTAGAACGGTGCGCATCCGCTCACCCTCGCGATATGCGCCTCGGGCCGGGCAATCCCACCGGCTGCGACGCCAATTGAGAGAATTCCTTGCCGTGGCCGTCGCGCGGGTCGGCGCGGTGCTCGTCGAAGGGATGGTGCTCGGGAAAATGCTCGGCGGGGTGCTGTGGCCCGCAATGGTGCATGTTCTTGCGCCCCGTCTTGCGGTTCTGGAACGCGGCTTCGACCGCGAGTTCTACCTTCGCCAGTTCAGTGACCCCCGCCAACGCCAGCGCGTCGCGCGGGCACCCCTGCTGCACTACGCCTTGCTTGGCTGGCGGACGCAGCGTGCCCCGGCGCCTGCCTTCGACGCGGCCTTCTACCAGCGGCGCAACCTCGAGCGACCGTCCGGCATGGACCCGCTTTTCCATCATCTCGAGAATGCCAATCCGGGGAATTCGCCGAGGAACGAAGTCGAGGCGCGGGCCGATCGCGCGCCGTGGCGGGAAGGCGCCGGGGCAGTCCTGGTGTTTCATCACGGGCGCGGCGGCGGCAGCAGCCATTTCCTCGATCTCTACGAGCGGACTCTCGAGGCGGATGGATACAATGTCCTGCGCGCAAGAACGGTGCTGCGCGCGCCGACGCTGACCGTGGTGAACGACAGAACATTCGATCTGGCGACCGGTCTCGCCCAACTGGTCCAGTTTGGCCGACGGGAGAAGGTCGCGAGGCTCGTGGTGAATCACATCATCGATCGACCGACGGACATGATGGGATGGGTGCTGGATCTCGCGAAGGGCCTCGGCGTTCCCTATGAGGTCATCCTCCACGACTACTTCATGGTGTGTCCGCGGGTCGATCTCATCACGGGTCACGGCGCGTTCTGCGACGTCGCGCCTCCCGAAACATGTGTTTCGTGCGTGACCGGGTACGGGGCGGAGGCGCAGGACTTCGATCCGCTGTCATGGCGCCACGAACATCTGGCCTTTCTGGCGGGAGCAAGCCGCGTCATCGCACCGAGCGACGACCTCGCGGCGCGGATGCGGCGCTTTCTGGCAAAGCCGATCACCGTGTGGGAGCCCGGAAGCGATGCGGGATTCCCGGCGGAACGGATACCGCGCCTCGTGCCGGAAGAGCGTCTGCGCATCGTGACCCTGGGGGCGTTGAACGTCGCGAAGGGCGTCCGCGTCGTCGCGGGGCTAGCGGAGACAGCGGACAAGGCGGCCGCACCGTTGGACATATCGGTCCTGGGCCCCGTCTCGGAGGCTCTTCCGGCCACTGTTGCGGTGAGCGGTCCCTACCGCTCGGAAGACCTGGAGCGACTGCTCTCCCAGGCATCGCCTCATGTCGTTCTGCTGCCGGCGATCTGGCCGGAAACCTGGTCGTTCGTTCTGACCTCCGCTCTGGAGCTGGGGTTGCCGGTCGTCGTGTTCGACATTGGCGCCCCCGCGGCGCGGCTGCGCCGGCTTGGCCGCGGCCATATCCTGCCGACCGCCCTGTCGACGCAACCGGAGCAGCTGCTGGCCGCGCTGCTGCAACTGCGCGAGTCGTGGATCGTCCGATGAGAGACAGGCGCCCGCCCGGGAGAATGAGCGAAATCCTGCTGGGGGCACTGGCGCGTGCTGGCCTGGCATCCGCCACGGCGGCGATTCTGCCGGGATGGACCGAACGCTTCTGCGAGCGGCACGGTCTTCCCCGCGGGTCGGTCGATCCCGATCATTATCGGCGCGCCTCGGCAAAGACGTTCTCATCGCCGGAGGCCGCGACACTCCATTACCTCGCGATCGGCTCTTCGCAGGACCTTTCACCCCGAGCTGGCTTCTCGCCCGCTCGGTATCGACGCCTCAATCCGGATGTCGAACTCGCCGGTTACGAGCCTTTCGCTCACTGGCTCAGGTTCGGCCGGGAAGAAGGGCGGGGAGCCGACGTCCCTCCGGATCCCGCGCCCGTGGAACTCGCGCGCCTCCTCTCGCACCGTCCGCCGGACGGCAGGCAGGCAAAGGTCGATGTCGTCATGCCGGTCTATGGCAGCCGCGCGCTCGCCTTGCAGGCGATCGACAGTGTGCTCGCGGCCGAGACGAGGGAGGCCTACGAACTGGTGATCGTGGACGATGCATCGCCCGATCCGGTTCTGCGCCGCGAACTGGAGGCGCTGGCCCAAGCGGGCCTGATCACCCTGCTCGTGAACGGGCGCAATCTCGGGTTCGTGGAATCCGTCAATCGCGGCTTTGCCGCCCATGCCGACCGCGATGTCGTCCTGCTCAATTCCGATACGAAGGTTTTTCGGGGTTGGCTCGACAGGTTGATGGCGGCTCTGCGGACGGAGCGGACCGCGACGGCGACGCCGCTCTCCAATGCCGCCACCATTCTCAGCTACCCGGCCACGCTGTGCGACAACCGCCTCCTGCCGGATGCGCAGGTGGAGCAATGGGATGAACTCTGCACGGGGCTCCACGAGCCGCCCGTCGAGATCCCCACGGGTGTCGGCTTCTGCATGGCGGTCAGGAGGGCGTGCCTCGATCAGATCGGTGCTTTCGACGGCGAGCGCTTCGGCCGTGGGTATGGCGAGGAGAACGATTTCTGCCTGCGGGCGACGGCCGCGGGATGGCGGCATGTGGCGGCGACCGGCCTTTTCGTCTGGCACCGTGGCGGGGCGTCATTCGGGAGCGAGCGCGAGGCGCTCATCGCCACGGCCCAGGCCACCATCGAGCGGCTTCATCCGGGCTACGCCGAGACCGTGGGACAGTTCATCCGGCGGGATCCTCTTGCCGGCGCCAGGAGGGCGCTCGACGTGGCAAGGATAAGCCGCGATCCGCGCCCGAAGCGCCTCCGTCTGGGGATAAGAGCAACTCCAGTCCCGGCGGACATCCTGGAAATCGTCCTTACGCCGGATCTTCCACCCCATGGAGGCCAGTATCGCCTCGTCCCGGTCGGCGCTGGCGGCTATCCCAACCTGCCACGCCTCCGTCCCACATCCTCCACGCCGGAAATGTCCATTGTTTTGCAGGATCTGGGTGTCCGGGAGTGTTACGTCGGGGAGGGCGCCCGGGGTAATCTCGAATGGTTGGGGCACCTCGAACAGGCCTGCCGGCGCAGCGGCGTCGAATGGATATCACGGGCGTGAGAACAAAGTGTTGCCTAGGGGCAACAGTCCCGGACTTTGCGGGTGCCGGGGGCCAACTGTCTCCCGGCACGGCGCCCGGCTTGTGGTAAGGTTATTGTAATACCCTCTCGTTTTACCTTCAGTGCTGGGGAGAAATATGAAGAAAGCTGGTTTGGCTCTGCTCGGTCTGGGCATGCTGCTGCCGAATGTTGCCGGTGCGCAGGCGATCAACGCTCAGGAAGGCTTCTATATCGGTGCTGGCGGCGGTGCCGCCTGGTTCATCGGTTCGAATCCGAACACGACGACCTCGACCGGCTGGTCGGCCGGCGGCAAGGTCGGTTACGACTTTGTCGGCCCGCGCCTCGAACTCGAAGCCGGCTACGGCGAGATCCCGACCTCGGCGAACATTCCGGGCACGGCCATCAATGGCAAGGTGGGTCAGCTCACCGTGATGGCGAACCTGCTGTATGACTTCATGCCGACCTCGATCATCACGCCGTACATCGGCGCCGGTGCCGGTATCGCGTTCGTCGACAGCAACTCCCCGCTGGGCAGCACGCAGTTCGCCTACCAGGCGATGCTCGGCGTCGCCTACAACGTGAACGAACAGCTCCGCTTCATGGTCGAAGGCCGTTATGTCGGCACGACGAACCCCAGCGTCAACACGCCGATCGGCAATGTGACGTTCCAGAACCAGAACATCCTGGCGCTGGCGGGCGTGACCTACAAGTTCAACGCGCCGCCGCCGCCGCCGCCGCCGCAGGCCGCTCCGGTCGCTCCGCCGTCGTTCATGGTGTTCTTCGACTGGGATCGCGCCAACCTGTCGGCTCAGGCGCTCACCACGATCAAGCAGGCTGCCGGCGCCTACAAGACCAAGGGTAATGCCCGCATCACGGCGACGGGTCACACCGATACGTCGGGCGCGCCGGCCTACAACATGGCGCTGTCGCTGCGTCGTGCGAACGCCGTCAAGGACGCCCTGGTTCGCGAAGGCGTGCCGGCGACCGCGATCGCGGTGGTTGGCCGTGGCGAGCAGGGCCTGCTGGTTCAGACCGGCCCGAACGTCCGCGAGCCGCAGAACCGCCGCGTCGAGATCGTCATCCAGTAAGCTGGATAATCCGATACAAGGAAGAGGCGGCCCTCACGGGCCGCCTTTTTTCGTGGAAGAAAGGACGGCGGTCTCATTGCTGCCCTCCCGCACTTCTATAGTTGCACCGAAAGAAGGGGAGGTCGGACGCATCGTGGACGTTGTCAGATTCGATATCGACGGGCCGATACTTTTCACGCCGACGCGGCACGGGGACGACAGGGGATTCGTCTCGGAGACGTTCAGCGCCCGCCGCCTCGAAGAGCATACCGGCCCACTTCGCATCGTTCAGGACAATCACACCCTGTCGCGCTCGGCGGGCACATTGCGCGGCCTTCACTTCCAGGCACCGCCGATGGCGCAGGCCAAGCTCGTGCGCGTGGTTCGGGGCGCGGCCTATGACGTGGCTGTGGATATCAGGGTCGGTTCCCCGACCTACGGCCGTCACATCGGTGTCGAACTGAGCGCTTCGAACTGGCGGCAGTTCTGGATTCCCGAAGGCTTCGCCCATGGGTTCTGTACCTTGGAACCTGACACGGAACTCGAATACAAGCTCACAAGCTATTACAGCCCCGAGCATGATCGCGGGATAGCCTGGAACGATCCCGATCTCGCGATCGCATGGCCGCAACTCGCGGGCGAGCCCCTGCTGTCTCCGAAGGACAGCGCCCAGCCGGCTTTATCCACACTGCCGGCCTATTTTCAGTGGTCCCCAAGCCAGAAGTGATATGCTCGACGACAGGGGGGCGTCTCCGGTTCTTCGGAACACGGGGCGGAGACGCAGGCCCAATCGCTTCATCTGTCGTGAGTGCGTGACCGCATGCCGTTGTCAAAGCTCGTCGTCCTGATCCTTGGCGCTTTCGCCCTGGCCGGATGTGCTCTTCCTTCAGCCGGTCCGACGAAGAGCCAGGTCGAACGATCGAGCGATCCGACCCTCGATGTGTATCTCGTCAAGGTCACACCGACGGTCGTGCGATCGCTTTCGCAATTCAAGACAGACGGCTTCCCGGGCTCCTTCCGCCTCCAGAACCATCGTCCGACCGTGGCGCTCCAGCCGGGCGACGTCGTCGGTGTCAGCATCTACGAAGCCGGCGGCTCGCCTCTGTTCGGTAACTCGACGGGTGGCGCGACGACGCAGCTGCCTTCGACGGCGGCCCAGGGCACGAGCCTGCCCGGGCAGCTGATCGAGCCCGATGGACAGATCCTGATCCCCTTCGTCGGCCGTGTCCGGGTCGCCGGCCGCACGCCGACGCAGGCCGCCGACGAGATCGCCCGACTGCTGGCGCCCGAGACCGTCAAGCCGCAGGTCCTCGTCTCGGTCCTCAACAACAATTCCAACACCGTCTCGGTGGGGGGCGAGGTCAACAAGGCTGGTCTGGTTCCGCTGACCCTGCGCGGCGAGAGGCTGCTCGACGTCATCGCTCAGGCCGGTGGGCCGCGCTATCCGGCCTTCGAGACGGATGTGCGCGTCATGCGCGGCAACACGGTGGCATCGATCCCCCTGCAGCAGGTCCTGACCAGCCCGCCCGACAACATCGTCGCGAGGCCCAACGACACGGTCGTGCTCACCCGCAATCCCAAGACCTTCGTCGTTCTGGGAGCCGTTACCAAGGTGGCACAGTACGGCATGGAGTCCGAACGGGTGACGCTGGCGGAAGGCATCGCCCGTGCCGGCGGCACCATGGACGCCTACGGCGATCTCTCGGGCATCTACCTCCTGCGCAACGAACCTTCGGCGCTGGCCCGCTCGATCATCGCCTCGGACACGGCGGCGGTCGATACCGCCTATGTGCAGACGGACGAGACCCGCAATCTGTCGGGGCCGCAGACCCGCGTGATCTATCGCGTCGATCTCACGCAGACCAACGGTTACTTCTTCGCGCAGAACATCGTGCTGCGCGACAAGGACATCGTGCTGGTAGCCAACGCCGAGACCGCGCAGATCCAGAAGGCCCTGACGCTGCTGCGCGGCTTCACCGGCGCCTACTTCGACATCAGCCGCGGGGCGACCTACTACCTGCCGACGTCGCCGTAACGGGTCCAAACTTCGGACAGGGCGTCCTGCCAGCGCGCCAGGACGACCCCATGCACATCGGACAGGCGGTCGTTGCAGAGGCGTGAATTCATCGGGCGGCGGGCCAGTTCGACGAAGCTGTCGGAGGTGACGGGCCGCACCTTGCAGTCCGTGTTGCGCAGGATCTCCGACGCAAAGCCTGACCAACTCGTCTCGCCGGCACAGGTCATGTGGAACATGCCCCGGCCGCGGCGGCCGTCCCGCCATGCCAGGAGATTGCGGGCGACCTGCTCGATGCCGCGCGCCAGTTCAAAGGCCGAGGTCGGCGATCCGAGACGGTCGGCGACCACCGGTATTTCCGCGCTGCCGCGACTTTTCTCCAGCACCTTGGTGAAGAAGTTGCGGCTATAGGGTGAGTAGAGCCAGCTCGTTCGCAGGATCGCATGGTCGGCCGTGATTTCGGCGACGGCGGCTTCGCCCGACAGCTTCGAGCGGCCATACACGTTGAGGGGAGCGGTCGGATCGGCTTCCCGATAGGGACGGTCACTTTCGCCGTCGAAGACATACTCGGTGGACAGGTGGACCAGTGGCACACCGAGCGCCGCCGCCGACCCGGCAACAACGCGGGCCCCATCGTGGTTGACCTTGAAACAGGCTTCGGGTGTGCGCTCGGCGCCGTCGACATCCGTGAACGCCGCGGCGTTGACGATGACGTCGGGTCGCAGGGCGGACAACGGAGCGGCGATATCGCGAACCGTCTCGAGGTCGAGGTCCGGGCGTCCCAGCCGGACCACCTCGAGGTCTGCTCGCGCGCGTTCCGCGAGAGCGCGGGCGACCTGGCCGCTTCGGCCGATCACGATCATGCGCACGGGACGGCTCCCGTCGCGAGGATAGGTGCTGCCAGAGAAGGGATGACGCCGCTCAGATCACATCCCAGGTGAGCCACGCATCGGCCTTGATGTCCTGGCGGGCGGTGCGGCCCACGACATGCTCGCGAAGATGGGGCGGAATGCCGTGGCCGGGGCGCTTGTTGACCAGCATCTCGCGGCGGATGACCTCGCCGGCCTTGATGTCGGTCGCGGCGTGAATGCTGCGACGGGCCTTGTCGGCCATTTCCTGTTCCTCGGGGCGCGGGCCGTTCTTCACGCCGTCGCCAAGTCCCGCCTCTATCTCGCGGATCTTGCGCACCATCTCGCGAAGCTCTTCCGGCTGGCAGGCGAAGGAGTGGTCCGGCCCCGGCAGATTGCGATCCAGCGTGAAGTGCTTCTCGATCATGCAGGCGCCCATTGCGACCGCGGCACATGCCATGTTGTCGCCGAGCGTGTGGTCGGAATAGCCCGTGATGACGTTGAACGCGTCGCGCATTGTGGCCATCGCCCGGAGGTTCGAAAGGTGCGGCGGCGCCGGGTAGATCGACGTGCATTGCAGCAGGACGATGTCCTCGTTTCCGGCCGCCCTGCAGGTGTCGACGGCGCGCTGGATCTCCATCCAGTCGGCGAGACCGGTCGACAGGATCGTCGGCTTGCCCGTTTCCGCGACGACGCGGACGAGGTCCAGGTCGGGCATATCGAAAGAGGCGACCTTGTTGGCCGCCATGCCCAGCGCCGCCAGTTCGGCGACCGCCTCATGGTCGCAGGGTGAACTCAGGAACGTGACCCCGCGCTCCTCGCTGTGCTTCTTCAGAGCGCCGTGCCAGGAGCGGTCCAGTTCGAGCGAATGGATCAGCTCGTGGAGATCCTTCTTGTCGAGATAGGCGGGCGATTCGGCGTAGCGGGAAATATGGGTCGAGGCCTTGAAGGTCTGGAACTTGACCGCATCGACCCCCGCGGCCGCGGCCGCGTCGATGTGCTTCAGGGCGAGGGCGAAATCCTGGTTATGGTTCGAACCGATCTCGGCGATCACGTAACAGGGAGCGCCGTCGCCCACGGGCGTATTGTCGATCTTGAAGGTGCTTTTCATGTCTCGCTCCACGCGACAGACGGCCTGTCGGGCCGGTCGCGCCATCGATTGGTGGGCAGGAAATGTAGCGGCGAGACTAGTGGATCGGCTGACGTTGAACAATTGTCGGCTAGCGCCGATAGTCTCGCCCCTGGGCCAATTCCGGAGCGATGCCTCATGTTGTTCCTCAGGAAAATCCTGCTCGCCCTGTGCGTCTCGTGCGCCGTACCGTTCCTCGCAGCCGGAACAGGCTGGGCCCAGAAGCAGGACTATGGCCACGCCGTCCAGGCGGGCGAGATCAAGGTCGCGGAAGGCGACTACTCCCATTTCCCGCGACTTGCCCGCGGGCAGGGCGGCCGGCTCGGCGTGCTCTACTATCGCGGCTATAATCACGGGTCCGGCGACAATCAGGGAATAGCGAAGGCACAGAAGCCTCACGGTGCGGGGCCGGCTCAGCTCAGCATCAACGGAACCTACGCCCGCGGCGGATCTGCGGAACTGCCCGTGGCGGGCCAGCTCACGATCAGCGTCGAAAAGGACGAGACGGCCCGCAGGTTCACGATCGTCGGCGAGGATCGGGACGGCCGGCGCATCGAGGAGACCGTCGCCGGCGCCGGCGCGAAGCGTGCCTACACGCGGCAGCGCTACAAGCGCGTCAGCAGCATCGCCGTCGACGGCGCAACGGCGGGCCGCATCAGCGTCGGTCCGCGCGTCGTGCCGTCGAACATGGAGTTTCGCTACTCCGACGATGGCGGCGGAAGCTGGTCGGGCGCCATCGTCCTGGCCGATGGCATCGGGAGCGACGACACGTTCTACTATGTCGGGGCTTTGGCCGGCCTGCCCAACGGAACGTTCATGGCCGTCTATGTCCGGGTCAATCCGGACAATGGCCGGACGGACTCGCTGCGGCGGATCTCGACCGACAACGGCGTGACATGGAGCAAGGCCGAGCCAATCCAGTTCACCGGCGCCAATCCCAGGACCACGTTCCGCCTGTGGGGCCAGATTCAGGCGACGCCCTCCGGAACGCTGGTCGCGATGGCCTATGCCGGCGAGGACAACTGGGCGCTGGTCTCTTCGGATCTCGGCAGGACCTGGATGGCCCATCTCATCGTCCGGACGCCGCCCGAGACCGACTACAACGAGATGGCGGTCGCGATCGTGTCGGACATGGACTGGATCGCCATCGCGCGCGGGGCCACGCGCGGGCAGGGCGGGTCCTCGATGCGCCAGTTCGTGACGCGCGATGGGGGAAAGACCTGGGCCGATCTGGGCGGCACGAACGCCGACTGGAGCGGTGGCTATGTCAGTCCGGCCATGCAGACGATGCGCTGCGGCTCGCAGACGACCGTGGTGTGGGTCTACATGGCGCGCGCGTCACGATCTTCACCGCCGCCGACGCCGAACAGCCTCATCGTGCGGTACGCTCCGGCCGCGGTCGCGCTGGAAAGCGCGAAGGCGTGGAGCGGGCAGAACATCATCGGAAATGTCGGCAGCTTCACCCATCGCTCGGGCTATCCCAGCATCGCGATGAACGAGGCCTGCAGCAGCGGCGTGATCGTGGCGGGGCGCGAGACGAGCGAAACGACGGCCGGCATCGTGGCGATGAAGTGGAGCATCCCGGCGGACCTCCTCTCGAAGATGAGGGGCCCGTAGGACGCGCTAGGGGATCTCGAGAAAGTCGAGGTTCGTCAGGCCCCAGCGGATCGCGTGCTCCACCATGTTGCCTTCGTGGGGATCGCGCCGGCATCCCCAGTCCAGCGAGTAGTAGACCTGAACCGCCCGCATCGCGAAGAGCGCGTCGGCGACATTGGCGCTGCCGCCGAGGGAGTGAACGGTCTTCACGTACAGCGCCGCGAGTTCGGGATGGATCTCGGCATTGACCATGGCGAGCTTGCGCAAAGTGCTCGCCGGCGGGCCGAGGCAGGCCGATTCCCAGTCGATGACGATCGGCGGTCCCGATTCGGGGAACACGACGTTGCCGTTGCCGAAATCCATGTGGCAGAGGGTGGTGTTGCCGATGTCGCGCAGGCGCGCCAGGACGCTTTCCTCGTGCGCGGCAAAGCGATCCGCCTGTGGCCTCAAGGACGAGGTATCCACGCCGCGCGTTTCGAGGATGCCCAGGGTCGTCTCGACCGCGGCCGCCAGGGGCTTTGCAAAACGCACGCGATCGCGAAGCTTCGGAACGCGCACCTTGGCATTCTCGGTGGCCGTGCTGATCCCGGCGGCCGCCTTGACCAGCCGATGGAGGATTTCGCGGCTCGCCTGCTGGACGGCATAGGTTTCGCCGGCAATGAACTCCCACACTCCGACGCGTCCTTCGCGCTGCCCGTCGGCGAGATCGGCGATGCCGTAGAAATGCGGTGCGCGAAACTCTTCGATCCTGACGTCGTTGAGGACGGACTCGACCTGAAGGAGATAGTTGGGAGCACCGACGCCGCTCTTGGAGAAGACGGTCAACTGCCTCGGCTTCGCCTCGACCGTTTCGAGCCTGTGCCGGAAGTACCGCCTCTTGCCCTGCGAGACCTTGGGCCGGATGTGTTCCTTCTTGTCGAGCTGGCGAACCGCAACGCCGATGTGATCGCCGACGAGCTTCTCGACGCCGGCATCCAGAAGCAACGCGAGGGCCGCCACGGTGATCGGCGGCTTCGGTTCCTTAGCCGGCTTGGGCTCCTTGGCGGGCCTGGATTTGGCGGCAGGCGCGGCTTTCTTGACCGGCGCGGCCGGCTTGATCTCGATGGATGCGTCCTTCGCCCGGGCAGCGGCAGGACGCTTCAGCTTGTAGAGCGTCCTCGGGCCGTCCGCGCCAATTTCCTGGACGTCCGACAAGCCTGCCCTGTCGGCGATGAACCGCACGAACTCTTCGGGTGACATGTCCGGCCGGCCCTCGACAGGGGGAAGGGCCGAGGGATCGTGAGACTCGAAGATCATCATCTGGCAGTCGAGCCGCGGCAGGAACTCCTCCAGCTGTGCGAAGGAATTCGGCCGCCTCAGTGACTGGTAGAACACGTTGAGGGCGAGCACGACGTCGTACTTGGTCTGGACGAGATCGTGGAAGGAGCCCTCCTGGATCTCGAACGTCTTGCCCGAAAGATCGCGCAGCTGGCGCGCGACGGCGACGCACTGGCGATTGCGCTCGACGGCCGTGACCCGATAGCCGAGGTCTTCGAGCCAGTGCGAGAACGCTCCGAGGTAGGTGCCGATATCCAGCGCCGTACCCCCGCGGTACTCCAGATGCGGCTCGATGAGCTTCTGACGCTTGGCCGCCTTACGCTTGGAGGGCCAGGCGGCAAAATCCGGATGCGGGATTTCCGCATAAGCCTTTCCGTCGCCGCCGATAATCTCACGGACGGCCTGCTTCAGGCTTTCCGAGGCCGGCTTCGGATAAGTCTTTGAATTCATTGGGAACTGCGAGGGTGACCAGGCGCGTGTGTAGGACTATATCCCCGGCATATCAAGTGATATTGCCGTAGCATGCGCCCGGAGCGGAAGAGAAACGTCGTCGACTGCGCCACGGCGGTGTTGTCATGAAAACGGCAAGAGAGGCGTTGCAGTTCTCTCTGATCCGGTTGAAGAGCCGCGCGCGCGTGGCGACAGAGCGCGTTGCGCCCAAGGTCGCGCGCTTTCTGATCGACCGTCTGGGGATCATGGCGCTACCCGGCTATCGGGCACTTGCGAGACTCGTGCTGCGCCGCTGGGTGCGCGCGATCGACGCGGCGATCGAGACGGACTTCTATCTCGACCAGGTTGAGCCCGGCGCGCGCCGTGGCGCCGCGCGGGATCCGGCGCTGCATTATTGCCTGACGGGATGGATGCAGGGGTTCAGTCCGGCCTTGCGTTTCGATCCCGCGGCCTACCGGCAGGCTGCGATCGGACTCCATTGGGCCGCCGATCCTTTCCTTCACCATGTCGAGCATCAGGCATCGCGCGACAGGCTGGGGCAGTCGGTTTCGGCGGTGGTGCCGCCGCCACCTGCCGTCGTTTCGGTGCCATCGGGATGGGAGCGGGCGACAGGGCGATGCGTCATCTACACGGCGGTCGCCGGTGGTTACGATGTCGTGCGTGCCCCCGAGTTCGTGCCCGACGACTGTGATTTCGTGCTTCTCAGCGATCGGCCTCTCGACGCGAAAGGCTGGAAGGTGCGGCCGCTGATCTACGATCATCCCGATCCACGGCGAGCCGCACGTCACGCGAAGCTGCATCCCCATCTCTACTTTCCCCAGTATCGGTACAGCCTCTGGATCGACGCCAATATCGGCGTGCGCGGCGATGTGGGCCGCTTCGCCGACGCCCTCACGGACGACTCTGCGGTGGGGGTATTCACTCACCCGACTCGCGATTGCGTGTTCGACGAGGGCGATGAGTGGATCAGGCGCAAGGACCCGGAGGCTGAGGCCATCGCCCAACAGCTGGCGCGCTATCGGGTGGAGGGCCATCCGGCTGGTTCGGGCCTGTGGGAAACGTCTGTCATGGTGCGGCGGCATCACGATCCCTCATGTATCGCCCTCATGACCGAGTGGTGGCGCGAGATCGAGCGGGGCAGCGCACGCGATCAGATCAGTTTTCCGATCGCCGCGCGCCGGCAGCTCCGAACGATCGTCGCCCTCGCGCCGCCGGGCGTGCATGCGCGTAATCATCCGCACCTCACTTCGGCGCCGCACCTGCAGTTCAGGCTGCAACACGATCCCACGTTGCCACCTCTGTGCGTCGAGAGGCGTGAGGTCCGTCTGGTGGACCTCTCATTGACTCTCGTGGTTCTCGGCGAAAATGAAGCTCCAGAGGCGTCCCGCCTGCTGGCGGGGTTCGATCGGCGTGGCAGCCGTGTCGTGTTCGCGGGGCGAGAGGCCGATGTGGCTTCGGTGAATGCGCTCCTCGAGGCAGCGACCAGCGATTGGATCGTTCTTCTGGAAGGTGGCACGACACTCGCGACCGATGCTTTGTGCAGGCTTGTGGCGACCGGCGAGCAGGCGCCGCGCCTGGGCGTGGTAGGTCCTCTTTCGAACGCCCTGCTTGCCGGGCGGGGAGGCGTCGTTTTCGACAAGACCCTGGAGACGCTGCCGGTGGAGGAGGTCTCGGCACTCAGCGCTGCTGCGTCGTACGGTCGCCCCATCCTGATTCCCTGGGTCGATGGACCGTGCGTCGCGATCAGGCGGTCCATTCTGGAAGAGGTCGGCGCTCTGGAAGAGGCCGGCTTCGGTAGTGTGTGGGATGCGGTGCCGGACCTTTGCCTGCGGGCGGAGGATCGGGGTTTTATAAATTGCATTTCAGGTGATACCTTCGCTCGCGGGCAAACAATTACGGCGGATTTTTCCGGTCTTCAGAGCGAGGCCCTGCGCAGAAGGCATGGGCAGGAACGCTTGGAGATGGCTACGAAGAGGAACCGCCACCATCCTGGCCTCGTTGCGTTGCGCCATCGGATTCTGAGACTCGGAAGTCGAGACGGGCGAGAGGCCGATTGAGACTAAGATGCAAGCCGCCCGAATTTCGGCGCATGTCCTTGCTAATCCAGCAATCACGGTCTAATTGCAGCGCTCATCGCAGAAAAGGCTAGATATCAATGGCGGCACCTCAGTATCCGAAACCGGCATCCGAGAGTCTCAAGCAGGTCGTCCGGGACATCATGAGCACCAAGGGCAGGCTCTATGCCCAGATTCCTCATCCGGATTTTGCCGATTGGCCGTCGAAGCATCAGCCGAAGAAGCGGCAGGCGATCATCGGTCCGCATCTCGAATACAAAGGCGGCACCGCCCTCGATATCGGCGCGTACTTCGGCGCCTTTTCGTTGTGGCTCGATGATCTCGGCTACACGGTCACCGCCGTCGAGCGCAACAAGCAGTGCGTCCAGGTCATCCGCGAGCTTCGCGAACTCTGGGGCAAGAAGTTCGACCTTTTCGAGGGTTCGTACTACGACACACCCAATACGAAGCACGACGTCATCTTCGCGCTCAACGTTCTCCATCATTCGCTGAAGCGCAAGGAGACCACGGAGCAACTCGAGGCTTTCCTGCCGAAGCTCGATTGCAAGATGATGATCTTCGAGTCGCATGACGACGGCGAACTTCCGATGAAGTCGGCTTACCGGCCGCTCTCGCCCGACGATTTCGTCAAGCTGATTTCCGAGAAGACCGGACTGGGCAAGGTCGAGGAAATCGGCATCGATGGAAAGCGAAGGATCTTCAAGCTCAAGCGTGCGTAGAGACGGGATCTCCGGTCCCGTGCTGGTCACGGGAGCCGGAGGCTATCTCGGAGGTCGCGTCATCGATCAACTGCGGGCGAGGGGCGTCGAGAGCCTCGGCCTGGCACGTGGCGGTGAAGCGGATATTGCCTGCGATCTTCTGGACGTTGGCAGGTTGCGTAATGTCGTGGACCGGACAGTCCCTCGGGTCGTCGTCCATTGTGCGGCGGCGGTTCCCAGGAACGCCGGCGGATACGATGACGCGGAGGCGAGTGCTGACAGCGTGCGAATGGTCCGGAATCTGCTGGATGTCGGTGTCGCCAACATCGTCTTCGCATCTTCGATGACGGTCTACGCGCCCGGACATCCGGAACCGCTGCGTGAGGATCGGGTTGATCCGCAATCGGCCTACGGCCGCGCAAAGCTCGAAGCGGAAGCCCTGTTGGCTTCCGCCGCCGGGTGCAGTGCGGTGGCACTGCGGCTTCCGGGGCTCTTCGGCCCACCGCGACGCAACGGCCTCGTCTACGCACTGTGCGAGGCGATCAGGAAGGGGAGGACACCGACGTTGCCAGCACAGCCGCTCATGTGGTCGGCCATGCATGTCGACGACGCAGCCTCCACGATGGTCCAGGCAGCGTTGCGTCAGCCGGGACCGGGGTTCGTGACAAACGTCGGTTATGCAGGGCCGCTCTCCGTTTCCCTGCTCGTGCAGCGCCTGCGGGAGATTGCCGGCGCACAGATCGAGTACGACGTGCCGCATCCGTCCTTCGAGATGGACCTCGGCACGCTTCAGTCCACGCTGGGTCTGCCGCAGGGCGACCTGGGAAGCCGCCTCAGCGAAATGCTCGAATACGCCGCGGTTGACGTAGTATAAGAAGGCCGGGGGCGCAGAGCCCGTCCTTCCAATAGACAAGGGGTTTTGGGTGCGGGTCATTAACGACAAGGCGTATTCGTTCTTCGATGACAAGTCCGTGCTGATCACGGGCGGGACCGGGTCTTTCGGCAACCTGTTCATCAAGAACGTACTGGAGCGGTCCAAGCCGCGACGCGTGATCGTGTACTCGCGCGACGAGTTCAAGCAGTACGAAATGCAGCAGCGCTTCGACCTGCATGACTATCCGGCGATCCGCTACTTCATCGGCGACGTTCGCGACGCGAACCGCCTCGAGATGGCAATGCGCGAAGTGGATTGCGTCGTGCACGCGGCCGCGATGAAGCATGTGCCCGCCGCCGAATACAATCCGTTCGAGTGCCTGCACACCAACGTCAACGGCGCCGAGAACGTGGTTCACGCCGCGCTGCGCAACGGCGTCAAGAACGTGCTGGCCCTTTCCACGGACAAGGCCTGCAACCCGATCAATCTCTACGGCGCGAGCAAGCTCGCCTCCGACAAGATCTTCGTGTCGGCCAACAACCTCTCCGGCTCGATCGGCACGCGCTTCACCGTGCTGCGCTACGGCAACGTGGTCGGCTCGCGTGGCAGCGTCATTCCGTTCTTCCGCCGGCTGGTCGAGCAGAAGGCCGATCATCTGCCGATCACCGATGAGCGGATGACGCGCTTCTGGATCACCCTGCAGCAGGGCGTCGATTTCGCGGCGTCCGTGATCAATGCCGCCCATGGCGGCGAGATCTTCGTTCCGAAGATCCCCAGCATGCGGATCACCGATCTCGCGCGCGTCATGGCGCCGACGATCCCGATGAAGAACATTGGCATCCGCCCGGGCGAGAAGCTGCACGAGGTCATGGTCGGCGAGGACGATTCGCGTCAGACCTGCGAGCTCGAGGATTGCTACGTCATCGAGCCGGCTTTCAACTGGTGGAACCGCGACAGCTATGTCGGCAACGGCGCCGAACGGGTCTCCGACGGCTTCCGCTACTCCAGCGACAACAACAATCGCTGGGTCTCGGACGAGGAGCTGAAGGCGTTCCTGCGGGACATCAAGTGACCGACGGGGGCTCCGGCCCGTTCCTGTCGTACGGGCGGCAGTCGATCAGCGACGAGGACATCGAGGCCGTCGTCGCGGTACTGCGCGGCGACTGGCTGACGCAGGGACCGACCGTCGATGCGTTCGAGAAGGAACTCGCGACGCTCACCGGCGCCACGCACGCAATTGCCTGCTCCAACGGCACGACCGGCCTGCACATCGCCGCGGCGGCGCTGGACCTCCAGCCTAAGGATGCCGTGATCGTTCCGTCGATCACGTTCCTGGCGACGGCCAACGCGGTCCGCTATGTCGGCGCCGAGGTCGTGTTCGCGGATGTGAACCCCGATACGGCGCTGATGGAGCCGCAGCATCTCGAGGACGCCCTGGCGCGCGCCAAGGCCCAGGGACTGCGCCCCCGGGCCGTTTTCCCGGTGCATCTCGCCGGGCATCCGGCGGACGTGCGCGATGCCGCCCGGGCTGCCGGCCTCATGGTCGTCGAAGACGCCTGTCATGCGCTGGGCACGAAGATGCGTCGCGGTGACGGCGAGGTGACGGTCGGCTCGGGACCGGGCGTCGACATGACCGTCTTCTCGTTCCACCCCGTCAAGACGATCGCCACGGGCGAGGGCGGAGCCGTCACGACCAGCGACGACGAACTCGGTGACCGGCTGCGCCGCTTCCGCAGTCACGGCATGGTGCGCGAACCGCAGCTCTTCCAGAACAGGGACGAGGCCTTCTCGCCGGATGGCAAGCCGAACCCGTGGTATTACGAAATGCCGGACATCGGCTTCAACTACCGGCTCACGGATCTGCAGAGCGCGCTCGGCCTGTCGCAGCTCAAGCGGATCGACCGGTTCATCGAGCGTCGCGAGGAGATCGTCGATCTCTACGACCGCAGCCTCGCGCCGCTGGCCCCGTACATCGAGCCGCTTTCGCGCTCGAAGGCGTCGGGTTCGCGCGTCGGTTGGCACCTCTATGTCGGTCTGTTCGATTTCGAGCGCCTGGGTCTCGGCCGCGCCGATGTGATGGCGGCGCTGCGCGAAAAGAACATCGGCAGCCAGGTCCACTATGTGCCCGTTCACTGGCAGCCCTATTACGTCGAACGCTATGGCAAGCTCGATCTGCCGGGCGCTGCCGCCTACTATCGTCGCTGCCTCTCGCTGCCGCTGTATCCGGGTCTGCAGGACACCGATGTACAGCGTGTGGTCGACGCCCTGGCCGGACTCGTGAAGCGCGCATCCTGATCCCCGCAAGGACATCTGCCGTGAAAGCACCATTGCTCGTCTATGAAACGGCCAACGTGCATGGCGGTGATCCGGACAGTCTGGTCGCGCTGGTCGATGCGTTGGGCAAGCAGACCTACGCGAGACAGGCGATCAAGTTTCACCCCATTTCAGCGGAAACACTCGCGCTTCCGGATTTCTCCTATTTCGGGACCTACCAGAAGCTAGAGATTCCGGCGGCGCGCTGGGCAGAGATCATCGTCCGCGCCAAGAAGGCGATCGGCTCGGTTTGGCTCGAGGGCGCCGACCTGAGTTGCATCCGCGTCCTGTCGGAGAACATCGACAAGGTCGACGGCATCAAGCTGCAGTCGTCTATCCTCGAGAATCACGAGGTTCTCACCGCGCTGGCGGCCCTCGATCTGTCGGACAAGACGCTCACCCTGAACATCGCGGGTTACGAAGTCGGCCGTATCTCGGAAGCGGTCCGTCGCTTCCGCGTGCTTCGGCCGGGCCGGATTGCCCTGCAGGTCGGCTTCCAGGCCTATCCCACCGCGGTCGAGGATGCGCTGCTGAACAAGATTCCGGTCCTGCGCGCGGCTTTCCCCGATCTCGACATCGCGCTCGCCGACCATGTCGATGCGAACGATCCGTTTGCCCGTCGCCTGCCGCTCGTCGCGGCGGCCCTGGGCTGCACGATCATCGAGAAGCATGTCTGCCTCGAGCGCGCCACGGCGCCTCTCGATGGGTCCGCCGCGCTGGAGCCCGCGGAAGTGGCCGAACTCGGCCGCGACCTCACGCTGATGGCGCGCAGCTTCGACGATCGCTTCATCGCGGCCGCCGAAGCCGCCTATCTCGAGAAGACCGTCCAGCGGCCGATCGTGCGGAGCGGTCTCGCGAAGGGGCAGCTCGTGGCGCATGAGGACCTGCTGTATCGGCGCACCGACCGGCCCGGCCTCACGATGGCCGAGATCGAAGGGTTGCAGCGGTCCTTCCACATTGTGGCACGACCGCTTGCGGCGAAAGCGCCGGTCGTGCGGGAGGATTTCCGCGGCGCGCACATCGCGGCGGTCGTGGCCGGCCGGATGAAGTCGACGCGCCTGCCGAAGAAGGCGACCCTGGCGGTCCATGGCGTGCCGAGCGTCGAGCGCACGCTGGAGAATTGCCTGCGGTTCCCGCATGTCCGCACCGTCGTGCTCGCCACGTCGACGACGGACGAAGACAGCGTGCTCGAGAACCACACGCTGGGCGGCCGGGCGAAGTTCTGGAAGGGCGAGCCGGACGATGTGATCCGGCGCTATCTCGGCGCCTGCGACGCCTACGATATCGACGTGGTGGTTCGCGCCACCGCCGACTGCCTCACCATGTCGCCGGAGATCACCAAGATCCTGCTCGAAGAGCATTTCGCGTCCGGCGCCGACTTCACCCGCGTGCGGGCCGAGGCTCCGGGTTCGGCGCCGCAGATATTCAACGTCGAGGCGTTGCGTCGGATCGACCGCCTCAGCGGCGGCGCGGTCTATTCCGAGTACATGAACCAGTACGTCGAAAACAATCCCGAGCACTTCAAGATCCATTGGGTCGATCTGCCGGCCGATCTTGTGCGGACGAACTATCGGCTGACGCTCGATTATCCCGAGGACCTGAAGATGTACGAGGCGCTCTATGCCGAACTGGAGCGCCGCAAACAGGTGGCCGACCTGCGCAACGTGATCGGCGTGCTCGACTCCATGCCGGAGATCGCGGCCCTCAACGGCGGCATCAGCCAGATCTACCTGCAGGATCCGGATCTGATGGCCAAGCTGAAGATCGCGACCCGCTTTCCGCAGGCTTGAGTTCATGGCGGCGGGTTTCGTCCTGGGGACGGCGCAGCTCGGCCTGGCCTATGGCCGCACCAATGCGGTCGGCAATCTGTCGGACGGCGCAGCGCTTGCCCTGCTGGAGGCCGCCTATGAAAGCGGCGTTCGCGAGATCGATACGGCGCGCGCCTACGGTCTCAGCGAGCAGCGCATCGGCGAATTCGTCCGGACTCATGGGGTGCGCGAGCTGCGGATCCTGACCAAGCTTTCGCCCCTGCAGGACCTCACGCCGGAGGCGGGTGAGGCGGACGTCACCTCGGCGGTGCGGCAATCGCTGGAGACGTCCCTGGTCAATCTCCATCTGGATCGCTTGGCGGTGCTGATGCTTCACCGGCCCGATCATGCCGACTCTTTCGGAGGAGCCGTCCTGAGCGAGTTGCGGCGCTGGCGTGAGAAGGGTGCCATCGAAACCCTGGGCGCGTCGGTCAACGAGCCAAAAGAGCTGGCGCAGGTGATGACGCATCCCGATTTCGGGCACATCCAGCTTCCCTACAATCTTCTCGACCGGCGGTGGCCTGCCACAATGGGTCGGGACGCGGCCCGCCGGACGTTCCATGTGCGCAGCGTCTTCCTGCAGGGGCTGCTGGCCAATCCCGAGACGGCGGCCTGGCCCGAATTGCCGGGCTACGAGCCCGTGGCGCTGGCGCGATCCCTGGAAACCGTGGCGATGCGACTGAAGCGCCAGGGCGTGCGCGACCTGGCCGTGGCCTATGTGCGCGGCCAGGCCTGGATCGGGGGCTGTGTCGTGGGCGTCGAGACGCCGGAGCAGCTTGCTGAAAATCTTCGGTTGTTCGAGCAGCCCCCGCTGACTGCCGGCGAAATCACGCTGGTGCGCGAAGCCTTGCCACCAGTGCCATCGTCCCTGGTCGAGCCCTGGACCTGGCCGCCGCTCAAAGCGGCGTGATCTCGTTCGACCAGGATCGCTGCAGCGAATAGTGCCGGTCAGGCACGAAGACATCACCCTTCGCGCCATCGAGGAAGGCGGCGATCGGATCGAAACCCGTGGAAACGGCCAGGCAGAAGGTCGTCGAAACGCGCGGGTTGACCTCGAAAGGATAGATCTTGCGGTCGTCGGTCAGCATGAGCTGAATGTTGTAGACGCCGGACGCCCGGAAATGGCCCTGGAATCGCTCGACATAGTCGAGGATCTCCGGCGTGGCGTCGGTCTCCGCGCGGATGGTGATGCCGCGCTTGATCAGCACCTTCACGGGCACGACGGCGGCGAGCTTGCCGGTGCGATCGGCCGCGACGAACACAGTGTACTCCTGGCCCGCGACGTAATCCTGGGCCACGAGGTCCTCGGTGCCCGGAACGTCGCTCAGCGCGAAATAGGGCGCGAGCTGCGACGGATCGGTGAGCTGCCGCACGCCGCGCGAGCCGCGTCCCGACCGGGGCTTGGCGATGATGGGGAAGGTGAGTTCTTCCGCCCGGTCGAAAAGCACCGTGCGGGGCGCGCTCAGGCCCGCTTCGGCGATCAACTGCTCGGCGCGGTACTTGTCGAGCATCGATTCGACGAAGCCTGCCGACGGCAGCAGGAACGATACCGGGCTGTCGCCGGCCGCGCGCGCGAGTGGGAGCAATTCCTCGTCGACGCCGGGCACCACGAGGTCCAGCGCGTGTTCGCGCGCCAGACGAAGGATTTCGGGCACGAACGCCGGGTCGCGGGCGAAGGGCAGCCGCACGCGACGGTCGGCGGGAATCGAGGCGGCGATCGCCGTCGGGTCGGCGTCGCCGAAATACATGTCGTAGCGGCCGTGCCAATGACGATTGATGGCTTCGTTGCCGGCGCCGCCGCCGCCCGTGAAGAGAATCTTGCGCACGATCACCTGGCTGAAAACAAGGTCGAGAACTGCTGCTGCCGGACGGACTTCCACTTCTCGGCGAACAGCGCATAGAGACGGACATCGAGCATCTCGTCGCCGCGCCGCAGATGACGAAGCCTCACGCCCTCGAGTTCGAAACCGAGGTTTTCGTGAAGCCGCGCGCTGCGGGGATTTGAAGAGATCGCATCGCCGCAGAGTTTCGAGAGACCGAGACCGTCGAAGAAGTGGTCGGCGGCCATGAACAGCATGGCGCCGCCGGACCCGCGAGCGGCATCCGGTTCGCCGATATAGAACGTCCACTCGCCCCGGCCGTGCCGGCGCTCGATGGCGTAGAAGCCCACCGACCCGATGGGCCGTCCGCGATACTCGCAGATGTGATAGCTGCAGGTGTCGTTGGAGGTGACGCGGCCGATCCAGGACGTGTGCTCATCCAGCCTGATCTCGTGATCGGTGTACATCGAAGCGCGGATCGAGGGCTGGTTTCGCCACGCCATCGTCATCGCCGCATCGGCCACGGTCAGCGGCCGCAGACGAAAGTCGCCGTATGTCAGGTCGAAGCCCACCTTAAGCGCCCATTTCCTCGATGATTCGTACCATGCGGGCAATGCCACCGCCGTCCACGAGCGCCTGGCCCGCTCGCGACGAGGCGAGCTGCCAAGCCTGATCTCCAATCGCAGATCGTACGGCCTCCCGCAAATCCTCGACCGTCAGCCGGGTGCCGTCGCCGAGCGATCGCACGACGCCCATCCGGTCCAGCCGTTCGGCGATCTCCCGCTGATTGTCTGCCAGGACGACAATGAGGCTGGGAAGACCGAGGTAGCATCGTTCCCAACTCGTCGTGCCGCCTGCACCGAGGCAGAGATCGGCGGCGTCCATGAGGATCGACGGCCGGGGATGCTGGACGTGGAGTGTCGCCTGCGGCATGCCCTGCGCCTGCCGGCGGACCTCTTCGAGGCGCGGATTGGACGTGCCGACGGTGACGTCGAGCGCAATCGCTGAGAAATCGGGATGGTCGAGCGCCCGAAGCGCTCGACCCGTCATGTCGAGCGGGTCGTTGCCGCCGAACGTCATCAGGATCCGCCGGACGGGTCGGGGCTCGCGCGGCGTCTGGGGCCGACCGAAGAATTCTCGTCGTAGCGGGATGTAGCGTGGTCCCAGCAGGAGCCTGGTCCGCGCCGGCACGAGCCCATCATAGCGACCCGTCGCATCCTCGCCGTGGCTGGCATCGAGAAGCACGTCGCTGTCGTGCGGCCGGTCGGCCAGGTCGTCGACGACGAACAGCCTCCGCGAGGCCCGTCCGACGATCGTCTCCCAACCCGCGTCGAGGCCGTAGTGATCCACGACAACCCAGTCGACGGGCGCCCCCTTCGCCTCGATCACGGCCACCGTGCGGCGGGCATCTTCCTCCGGACCGATCCCCGCAGGCAGGATGACACAGTCGAATCCGCGATCGCGGATCAACTCGACCAGATGGCCCGGCTCGCTGCGGCAGACGAACGTGATGCCGTGACCGCGTGCCTTCAACTCGTCGGCGACGCCGAGACAGCGATGGACGTGTCCGGTGCCGATGGCGGCGGACGCATCGGCCCGAAAGACGGCCTCGAGGCGCCGGGAGGGCGGTCCGGGGAAACCGACCGAGTCCGTCACCATGCCGTCCAGCCGCCGTCGACGGAAATGTTGGCGCCGTTCACATAGCGCGACGCGTCGCTCAGCAGGAAGGCGACGACGCCCGCGGCCTCTTCGGGTCGACCGATGCGGCCAAGCGGTACGCGGTTGGCGAGTCGGGCGACGAAGTCGGGTTTGCTCTGCTGGGCTTCGGTCGAGGGGAAGGGGCCGGGGCTGATGGCATTCGTGCGGATGCCGAGCGGGCCGAATTCGCAGGCCGAATAGCGGGTGAGTTGCAGGAGGGCCGCCTTGGCGGCGCCGTAGAAGGGCGGGTTGCGGCCGGCCTCGGTGTCGTAGACGCGCGGATCGGGACTGACGATCCCATACATCGACGAGACGTTCACGATCGAGGCGCTTCCGCTGTTCGCCACGGCCTTCTGGAGGGCCGGAAGGAGCAGTCGGATGCTCGCGGCGACCGAGGCCACGGAGACGTCGTAGATTTCCATGTAGGTGGCCTTGTCGGCCAGCCGCAGCGATCCGGTCTTGCCGATGGCCGCGTTGTTGATCAGGCCGTCCAGCTGCGGCACGTCGAGTGACTCGAAGGCCGTGATCATGCCGGCCTCGTCGGCGATGTCGAGCACGAGAGGGCGAAACCGGCCCGGCCCGGCGCCAAGCTCCTCCGCGAGGCGCTGCAGCCGGTCGCCGTTGCGGCCCACCCCGATGACGTGCGCGCCCCCGGCGACGAGAAGACGGGCCATGGCGGAGCCCAAGTACCCGCCGGCACCGGTCAGAAGGAGATGTTTTCCCTCCACGGAGAAAGCCGCGTCATAGGCAATGCTCATCGTCACACGGTCCTGACCATTGGAATTGCACGTCGTGTGTATTTATCTCGCGGCGATTCCGTGGCATGAAACATGCCGCTGTCTCGGAAGCGCGAATATCGAGGCCCGCCCAGTCGGAAATTGTCGCCGCATCCTGTGCAGTACTATATCCATCCTGTCCGGGTACAACATCATTCGAACAACAAAGAATACGAGTCTCTGCGCTTGATGAACCTCGTCCAGCACCTGGCCAGCAGGATCGACAGCAGACGTGTGGCAGCGCTGCGGACGCGCGCGCTCGACAGGTCACAGGCACGTCATTGGGAGGATGCGGAAAGGGCCTGGCGCCAGGTCATGTCCGCCACCCCCAACAGCATCGAGAACGCCGTCGAGTTGGCGGACGTGCTGCGAAGGCTGAAGCGCTATGACGAAGCCGACCGGCTGGTGGAAAACTTCCTGCGCTCGTCGCCACGGGACCTTCGACTGCTCGTCGTCTATGCCCGCAACGCAACGGCCGCGGTTGACCGCGAAGCGACGTGCGAGCGTTGGCTGGCCGTCCTCGGCGTGGATGCGAACTCGTTCGAAGCCCACCTGCGGCTTGCCCTCACGTTCGAAGCGATGGCCATCGAAAGCAAGGCATCGTTTCATTTCGATCGCGCGAGGCAGCTCTCTCCCGATCATCCCGAACTGATCAAGTCGCTGGCAGCCCATCTCGCGCGGAAGGGCGATGCGCACGAAGCGGCCAAGATCTATGCGCGCGTCGTGGAGCGCTTCCCCAAGGATTCGGAACAACTTCTGTCCTATGCAAGGGTCCTCATCGATCTCGGGGACGTAAAGGCCGCCGATGTCGTGCTCGGACGCAGCGCGGCTGGCCGCAAGCTCGACCGAAGGCTGCTGGAAGCACGTATTCGCTGCGACATCGCGCTCGGCGCCTGGCCAGAAGTCGTTCAGAACCTCCGGCACCTGCTGGCGAAGAGCAAGCAGTCTCGGGAAACCGCGCTCAAGATCTGGGAACTGCTGCGAGGCGTCGGCAGCCTGTCGAACATCCAGCCGGACGTTGCCTCGGATCTCGCGACGATCATCGCACCACACCAGCTCCCGCTGATCGCCGCGGCGCGCGACGACCATGCCTTCGGCGTCGCGCTGGAGCTGCTCACGCTATCCGGCGAATCCAGCCGGAGCATGCTTCTGCGCGCCGAGCTGCTCGCGGATATGCGCCGGTATGCGGAGGCCGAATCGATCTGCCGCAAGCTGCTGTCGTCGCGATCGAAGCCGCGGCATCTGCAGACCCTGCAGCTGCTCGACCGGATCGTCGCGTCGCAGCTCGACTGGCCCGAGGCGCTGTCGGTCCGTCAGCAGCTGGCGGCCCTGTCGCCGAACGACGGCGCTGTGCACCGTGCGATCGCCGATGCCCTGGTGAACATGGGGGATCTGGCTGGCGCCGAGAATTCGCTTCTGCGCGCCATCCAGCTCAACGTGCAGGACGGGGAGGCGATGTACCGTCTCGGACTGCTTGCCTTTACGCGGAACGAGCCGCGACTGGCGCAGTCCTACTTCGGTCATGCGACCGGATCGATTGCGGCCCGCACCGACGCGTTCTATCGGCTTGGCATGGTTCAGCAGGCGCTGGACAATCGCCAGGCGAGTATCGACGCCTACGCGGCGTGCCTGAAGGCCCAGCCGACGCACAAGCAGGCCTTCAATGCTCTCGTGGAGATCGAGGGGCGGGACAACGAGGACTCGCTGTGGCATCGCCACCTCACGGAAGTCGAGGAGCGCACGCGGAAGATCGACGAGGAATGGGTATTCCTCGCCAGTGCGCGGATATTCCTCCACGACTTCGAACGCGCCCTGCGGACCATCGAGCGCGCTCTCGCGGCGACCGGCTACCATGCCGAGCTTGCGCTGCTCCAGGCACATGCGTCACGTCTCGACGGAAGGCTCGACCAGGCGGAAAGCGCCGTTCGGCGCCTTCTGGCGAAGGCTCCATTCTACTATCGGGCCTATGACGAATTCGTGCAGATCCTGTGCGCCGGCGGAAAGTTCGTCGAGGCGAAGGATTTCGTCGAATCCAATCCCCTGTACTTCAATTCGCCCGAACTGAAATCGCGTGCGATTGGTCTGCTGACCCATGTCTATTTCGGTATTGGCGATCCGCGATCCGCGCTGCTGACCTATCGCGATTCATCACTTTCAACGGCCGTTCGACAGACTGTCGGCGCCGACAGTTTCGTGCAGTCGACCTCAGCCATTCGGCCCCGCGACAAGGTTCTGGCGCTCGCGGCATGGGGGCTCGGCGACGAGACGCTCTGGAGCGCGTTCTATCCGGCACTGAACGAGCGGATCGCGAACCTCTCGATTACCTGCGACCCCAGAATGACGAAGCTGCTTCAACGTTCCTTCCCGGGGGTCGATTTTCGCCCCACGGCGCGCTGGATGGGCCTCGATGCGCTGCACGGCACCGGCGTGGCCAAGAAGTACGCCGGGCTTCCGAACCTGTCCCTGACGCGGGTGGTCGACAATGTCGGTTGGGACATGATCGGCCGGGCTGCAAAGGTCGCGGTCGTGACCGACCTGCTGCCGGATGTCTGCACCTCGCTGGACTCGATACCGCGAACCGTGGGCTACCTGAAACCCGACCCGTACAGAGTTGATTACTGGCGCGGGAAGCTGGCGCAGCGTGCAGACGGTCCGAAGGTCGGGATTGCCTGGAGCAGCCTCCGGCTGACCCATCACCGTCGCGGCCACCTCACGAACCTGGCCGACTGGACGCCCGTACTCAAGATCCCGGGGCTCAGCCTGATCTGCCTGGATCCCGCGGCCGACGACGCCGAGATCGCGGCCGTTCGCGAGCGCTTCGGCGTCGACATCCACAGGCCCGAAGGGCTCAATCTGCGTCGCGACATCGACGACAAGGCCGCACTCATGAAGGCACTCGACCTGGTCATCTGCGTTGCCAACGGCGTCAGCGAGCTGTCGGGGGCGATCGGCGTGGAAACCTGGATGCTCAACCGGTCGCATACGCTGGACTGGCGAATTGTCGACGGGGAGGGGACGGACGTCTTCCATCCCAACAAGAAGCATGTGTTCGTCGGCGACCGTCACAATGTCGATGCGTTGATGGAGGCGACGGGAGCGCGGTTGCAGAAGTGGCTCGAGGCCGGGCGCCGATGACGAATTCCGATCTCTCCATCGAGCAGTGGCAGCGCCGGATTTCGGCCGAGCCGCTCTCCGTCCCGGCCTGGCTTGGCTTCGCGATCGCCTCCCTGCGGGAAGGGAAGCTGCGGGACGGGCTGATCGGCTTCAGGGTGGCCGCCCAGTACGGACGGCTCGACCCGGGGCTTGCGCGCGAAGTGGCCACCGAGGCGGCCAGGTTGGGCCTCTGGTCGATCGTGACCGAGGCGCTGGAACAAGCCGATCCTGCCGACGTGTCGCTCGGCCTTCTCGCGGGCGAGGCTCAGTACCGTGCGGGCAGCGCCGGTCGCGCGAAGCAGATCGCCGAGAGCCTGCTCGAACCGGCGCCCGCGTCTGCCATGCTTCTGCTGGCCCAGTCCGAGCGGCGTGCCGGACGGGCTGCCGCGGCGGAATCGCTGCTGCTGGACCTGCTGCAGAAGCACCCGATGGAAGGCCCCATTCGCGCCGCGCTCGTCGAGTGTCTCGTCGAGCGCGGAAACACGGAACAGGCCCAGCGGCTGCTCGACCAGGCGCATGAACTTGGCCTTCGGGACGCCGCCTTCCTGGTTCTGCGCGGGCGCATTGCCGAGCATCTGAAGGGCCATGCGACGGCCGCCGATATGTTCCGCGAAGCGCTGACGCTCGATCCCTACCATGTGGATGCCTTGCTTTGGCTGGCGCGCCTCTGTCTGCGCAACCTGGCCGATCCGGGGGAAGCGGCGACACTCATTCGTCGGCTGCTCCTCGTGGCGCCCACCCACAGCGTCGCGATGGTCTTGTTCGCCGACATTGGCGAGGCGACGGGCGCGCTCGGTGAAGCCGTCGATCGGTTGACGGAATTCTACACCGCCTTTCCGGCCGACCATCGCATCGGTCTTCGACTGGTCAAGCTTCTCGTCACGGTGGGCGAGGGCACTCGGGCCACGGAGGTGGCGGCCGGGCTCCTGGCGCAGAATGCGCGTGGGCGGGCGTTCGTCGTCGATCTCGCGGTGGCACGCGCCAGCACCGGGGACTGGGCAAGGGCGATCGACGACCTGCACCAGGAATTCCGGGGCGCCGGCACGGCCGACCTGGTCCGTATCCTGACACGCGTCTTCCAGGTGCTGCCCGACACTGCGGCCGAAACCGTCTTCGCGAACGCCGTCGTGGTGCGCTGGCAGACCCCCGATGTAGCACTCCAGATGCTGACGCGCGCGCGCAACGCCGGCCAGCTGGAACGGGCCCTCGTCTGGGCCGAGGCGCTGGTCCGCTCAAATCCCGAGGGGCTTCCGGCAACCGTGATGGAAACGATTGCGCCGGTCGCCCAGGCAAATGGCCGCCTGCAGCTGGTCGACGACTGGATCGCCAAGGCGCAGCGCGAGAATCCGCTTGCGGCGCTGAAGCACGAGATCGGGCAGGCCTTCGAACGTCGCGACTTCTCCAGGGCGCGAGATCTTCTTTCGCGGGTGGTCAAGGAGTCGCCCTCCGACATCGACGCCCGCATCCGGCTCGTGCGGGCCTTGTTCCAGTCCGGCCATCTGGCCGAGGCGGAGAAGGCGGCGGAGAACGCCAGGCGGCAGGTACCGGATGCTCCGGACATCGGTCGGATGAAGTTCGAGCTGGCGCTCCTGCGCGGGGATACGGACCAGGCGATCGCAATGGCCGCGCAGTTCGGTCCCCTCTCGACCGCGCGCTTCGCGAGCGAATCGGACCTCCTTACGCTGGCGATCGGCGAGATGTTGAGGCGCGGCGATCTGGCGGCGGCGAGCGGTATGGTCGCGACGCTGGCGAGCGCGACGGAAAGACTGATTCTGTTGCCCCGGCGCCAGCCCATCGTGTTCGAATATCTGCGCATGATCGGCCGTCTGGGGTCGACGGCGGACATGGAGGCGCTTGCCCGCCGCGCCATCGGAGAAGGTTACAACCAGGCAAGGATACTCGATGCTCTGGCGGAGCATCTGCAATCCTCGGGCGACCTGAAGTCCGCTCTTGCCGCGACGGCGGAAGGTCTGGAGCACGGGGCGGACGCGTTCGAGCGCCGCCGGCGCTATGCGCAGCTTCTGGTGCGCTTCAGCCGCTGGGACGAGGCGCTGGATCTGACGCACCAGCTTCTGCTCGAGCGACCGAATGTCGTCGCCCTGATGCAGTTGAGGAGCCAGGTTCTGGCGGGCGTGGACCGGGTGGACGAGGCCGAGGCACTGCTGCGCCTGGCCGTTTTCCAGTCGCGTGGCCGCATCGACATCCTCCACGAACTCGCCGCTTTCCTGCGCGGGCGCCGGCGACTCGAAACCGAAATCTCCTCGCTGCGGACGCACGTTCAGCGTTTCCCCAACGACCTTTCCGCCAAGCTGCAGCTGGCGATCTGCCAGTATCACAACGGCGAGCTCGCGGAGGCCGATCGAACGCTCGCCGCGATGATGTCGGGCAGCCGATACGACATCACCGTGCTCGAGTTCCACGTCACGGTCCGCTACCTGCGGATGGACTATGGCGGGGCGCTCGACCTCGTGGCCGTCCTCGACGCACCGCGCGTATCGGTGCCGGCAACGACGCGGCGCATCAGCGCGCTCTACCGGCAGATCTTCGACTATAGCGGCAGCGCCCGGCCGTTGCGCCGCGCCTTCCATGCCGGGGTGACCGACGTCTCGGTGCTGGTCGGTCTGCTCGAATACGCAACCGAATGGGAGGATCCCGCCGAGGCGCTGGCCTCCAGCATGCGAGTGATCGACCACCACCCGCTCGAGCCCCGGGGGTACTTCTACAGGGGGCTCGTCCTCCATCAGGCGGGCGAGATCGAGGCGGCGCGCGTCGCCCTGAAGTCGGCGCTGTTCGTGCGGCACTCCGATCCCACCGCTCTCATGCAGCTGGGACACATCGAAGAGGAACTCGGCAATTTCGAGGGGGCGCTCGCCTGGTACGACCGGAGCGTCAAGGCATCGACCGACGCCGGGCGCAGTCCCAGCGCCCGCACGCTGTGGCATCGCTTCCTCGTGCTGATGATCATGGGCCGGCCCGCCGAAGCGGCAGGAGCCCATCGTCTCCAGTGCGAGCTGTACGAGGATGTCTTCCCGCGCCATCTCAAGGTGTGGCAGGGCGAGGCGCTCGGTGGAAAATCGCTGGCCATTGCCGTGCGCGGCGGCCCGGGCGACGAATTGCGGCTGGCGGCGATGTGTCTGCAAAGGCTGCAGGATGAGGGAATCCGCGATTGCACCTTTGCCTGCGACCCGAGGCTCTACACGCTGCTCAGGCGCTCCTATCCGGAGATCGATTTCGTTCCGACCTTCTCCGGCCACCGCCAGCTGCGCCGCGACGACGGCGGGAAATCGCCGACTCTCGATCGCGTCTGGCCCGGAGTCGCACCGCGTGTCGTGGAGATGGCCATGCCCTTCGAACGGATGGCGGGGCAGGACTTCGTTTGCCACAGCGACCGTCTCTTCCACGAAACCTATGTGGAAGCCGTGCTGCGCCAGGGGGAGCCGCTGCGCCACCGGTTTGCCGTGCCTGATCCCGCAAGGGTGCAGGAAATGCGTGCGCATCTCGCGAAGCTTGGTCCCAAGCCCAAGGTCGGCCTCTGCTGGCGCGGCTCGTTCATCAATCGCTACCGCAAGAGGGGCTATTTCTCGATCGACGAAATCGCCTCCATCCTGGCGGTGAAGGACGTGACCTTCGTCGATCTTCAGGTCAACCAGAGCGTCGAGGAGGCGGCGGCGCTGCAGGCGGCCGGGGTGCATGCGATCCCGGGCCTCAACCTCTACGACGATTTCGAGGGTGTTGCGGCGCTGGTGTCCGAACTCGATCTCGTGCTCACGCCCGGCGTCACGATCCGTGACATCGCGGCCGCGGTGAACGTGCCCGTCTGGTCGTTTACCGTCATTCCCGGTGCGTCGGACGTGTGGCGCAAGGGTGCGCAACGGCGGGACAGCTGGTTCCCGTCGATCGTCCACTACGACCTGCTGTCTCTCGGCACGCGCGAGAACGTGATCGCCTGCGTGGCTGCCGATCTGCGCGGCCTCGCAGGCAAGGGGGCCTCCGCAGGCTCCGCCCCGCAGGCCGCTGAATGACCTCGAAGCCTCTTCTGGACGAAGCCGTTCAGGCCGCCGTCATCGACGCGGTGGTCGAACTCGGTTCGAAGCTCTCGGTCTGGCGCGGTGACGAGAAAATGCGCGCGTACATCAACAGGGAGCAGCACAAGCTCGCGGCCGATTATGCCGCCGACGCCTTCCTGCGCGAGACCCTCGGGAAGCTGACGCCGGACATCCCGATCGTGAGCGAGGAAGACGCGGATCATTTCTCTGCGCGGGCGCCCCTCTACTGGCTGCTCGATCCGATCGACGGGACGGCCAGCTGGCGTGGTGGCTTTCCCGGCTTCGTCACCCAGCTTGCGCTGGTCGCCGACGGCGAGCCGCGCTTCGGCGTCGTACGGGCGCCGGTCCTCGACAAGACTTTCGTCGCCGATGGCGCGGGCAGGGCTTTTCTCAACGGCGCCAGGCTGCCGGCGCGGAAGCCGACCGAACGCATCGTCGTGACCGACAATACGCCCGAGCCCCATGGCATCTGTGTGCCGGTAATGCGCACTCTTGGTACTGATGGCTATCATGAGTCCGGCAGCCTTGGCCTCAAGATGTGCCTCGTGGCCGATGGCACCGCCGATCTGTTCGTAAAGGACGTGGTCGTGCGCGACTGGGACGTTGCGCCGGCGCTGGCCATCCTGCGTTCGGTCGGAGCCCTTCTCACCCAGGCGAACGGCTCGCCCTTCCTGCTTGCGGGCGCCTACGACAAGCCGGGCGGTTTGCTAGTCGCCCGCGACCGCGCGCTTTGGGAGCGTGCCGGCCACGCCGTGGCCGCGGCGAAGGGCTGGAGGTTCCAGGCATGAGCACCCGCCGTGTTCTGGTGATCGCCGCCCATGCCGATGACGAGGCGCTCGGCTGCGGTGGGACGCTTGCCCTGCATGCCAGTCGCGGAGATGAGGTCCGGGCTTTGTTCATGACCGACGGGGTCGGGTCTCGCGGGGCGGGAGAAGATGCCGCCGCCCGGCAGCGGCGCGAGGCAGCGAATGCCGCGCTGGCCTGCGTGGGCGTGCGAGACGCGACGTTCCTGGCACTTCCCGACAACCAGATGGACGGCCTGCCTCTTCTCGAGATCGTCCGCCAGGTCGAGCCCGTCATCTCCGCGTACCGGCCCGATATCGTCTACACGCACCATTTCGCGGACCTGAATGTCGATAACCGCCTGGTGCACCAGGCCACGATGACAGCCCTTCGTCCGCAGCCCGGTGCGCTCGCCCCGACGATCCTGTGCTTCGAGGTGCCGTCCAGCACCGAGTGGCAGACTCCCGCGGCGCAGACGGCCTTCATTCCGAACTGGTTCCAGGACATCAGCGGCACGTTCGAGCGAAAGATCGCGGCGCTGGAATTCTACGCGGAGGAAATGCGGGCCTGGCCGCACAGCCGGTCGATCGAGGCGGTGACGCATCTCGCGCGCTGGCGGGGAGCCTCGATCGGCGTAGAGGCCGCGGAAGCCTTCATGCTGGCTCGCCATATCGCCCATTAAGAGAGGGCGCTCTCTAAACTTCAGACGTGCCGTTCCGCGACGTGAAGGCCTTCCTGCAGGACGAGGCCCGTCTCCGCACCATCGATCGTTCGCTCGGCGAGATTGTCGTGGAGCCCGATCCGGTGGCGCTTGCCGTCCAGGAAACGAGTGGGAAGGTCGACTGCGAATCCCTCGCCAGGCTTGTCGAGGAGCAGGGCTGTCTCGGCTCCGTTGAAGGCGGAGTCACCAAGAGGTACGACGGGCTCACCGTCGATCTCGATCATGCCGCTGACCTTGGCCGGACCGGGATGCACCCAGCCCAGGAGGCGCCCATCGAGCAGCGCCACGATGCCGGCCTGTTCGATCGGCGCGGCACCGACGTGTGGCTTGACCTTCGGGCGACGGGCAGGTGCCGGCTGGGACGCAGGGTCTCCGGCGATGGGCGAAGCCTCGAGCCGCTCCTCCTCGAGCCGGCAGAAATCGATCTCGATCATGCCGGGCTGGGAAAATTGCAGGGCCAGGTACAGCGTCTCGTCCTGAGGCGATGGAGCCCGGCCGAACAGCGCCTTGAGGCGTGACAGGAATGACTGCGCACCGGTCCGGGCCGGCAGGGGGCGGTCGAACTGGAACGAGGCGCTCAGCTCGACCCATTCCTCATGCAGCGGCGTTTCGCGGAAGACCTGCGAGTCGAAGAGCCAACCACCGGTGGGAGCGACTCGCGCGAGATAGGCGGCGTCGAGCTGAGGAAAGACATTCTCCTCAGGAATACCCCGTAATCTTGCCGCGGCGCGCCACGTGCCGCGGCGCGTGGCGGCTTCGGGGCGGATGCGGCTGGCGATCCTCACCGTTTGATTGGCTTCGAGCTGAAGCCGCAATCCAGCGCCGGTGTCGGAGTTGAGGGGAGCGACGCTGAAGCCCGCCGCTCCACCGTCGGCCTGCAGCGACAGCAGCCAGCCATCGCAAATGCGATGCACGCGCCCCGGCGTGACAGCGCGGGGGGCCTTGCAGTTCGCAAACTGTGGATTGCGGTTGATGACCTTGGCTTTGAGTTCCATCGCGCTTCTTCAGACCCGCCCAAGGACAGGTGTCAGCCGAATTCCTCTTCTTCTTCTTCCGCTTCCGCGTGGACTGCGCCAGTCGACGAATCCTCGAAGGAAGGCGGCAAGCGCTCGAAGGTTTCTATAGCCTCCGCGACCGTGGGAAACAAACTCAACTTGCCGGAATGAAGAATGGCGCCGGCAGCCTGGAACTGGCCGGCGACACGGGTGGAAGAAGTCGTGAAGATCATTCCGCTATGCTTCAGCCGCTGTTCCAGAGCCTTCCAGCAGGCATCGCGAAATCCGATCGGAGACGTCGGGCCCAGCCTCTCGTCGAACAGATAGAAGTCGAACGGAATTCCCAGGATCAGGGCCGTGTCGAGGCGCTGGCGGAAAGGTGCGGGGAGACTGATGACCGTTTCGTCGAGCATATCCTGCAGAATGGCGAACTCGGTGACGAAGGTCAGAAGCTGCTTGGGATCCACCGAGTAGATCTCGGCCAGCCGCAACACGAAAACGCGCACAGACCAGTGGGGCTTCGTGAAGCGTGCGAGGCCGGTCGGGGGCGAAACGGTGCCTCGGCGTTCGACCTGTCCTTCGCTGGCAAGCTGCGTGCCGGCGATGACGCGCAGAAGGGTGGATTTGCCCGAACCATGATGCCCCAGCACGACGAGACGGGCCCGCCTCGGCACCGCGAGGTCGATTCCATCCAACACCCTTGCCTGCATCATTCCCCGATTGTGATGCTTGGAGACTCCGCGGAGCGTGATCATTGGCCGGCAGGGCCTTCGGACCGGATCATCGCGCGCTCGAAGACGATGCCGATGAAGAGGACGATCAGCGCGAAGTAGGCGAGGTAGGAGCGATCGAGGAGAAAGGTCGGATACTGTCCGTAGAGACCGAGGCGGAACCACTCGATTCCGTGCATCAGCGGGTTCCAGACGACGATGTTGCGGATGAAAGGCGTCAGCAGGTCGGGCATCACGAAGACGCCGGAAAAGAACATCGAACCGCGAGTCAGGATTCCATAGATCCGGCCCCAGACCGGGAAGAACCTGGAGATCGCCTGGTTGATCAGTCCGACACCGAGGCCGCAGACGATCATCAGCGCGACAGCGACGAGGCATATGTCGAAGTAGCGGGGAATGGCCTGCTCGATCCCATCCAGCCAGAGGACAGCGAAGAACAGGATCATCATCGAGCCGATGATCAGGATCTCGACCAGCGCCACAGCGATGAAGTAGTCGAGCTGCATGCGGCCGGGCAGGCGCGCTCGCTGGTTGATCCGGGCGGCGCCCGCGCGCACCGAGACGAAGAGGAAGAGGTAGTAGGGAAAGATGCCGCTGGCATAGAACAGCACCATCGACGAACCGTAGTAGTTCAGGCTCTGCTTGAGCAGCATCCTCAGCGCGACAAGGGCGAGGACGAGGATCACCGGCTCGGCGAGCGCGATCACCGCCGCGAATTTGCTGCCCCTGAACTTCGTGGACAGATAGTCGTTCATCGCAGCCGCGATCGTGCGCCGCCAGTTGCCGAACGCCACCGTGAAGTCCCTGGTCGCGGAGGTCGTGGTTGCCATCAATACTTCCCGTTCCCTGGTCCGCGCGCCATTATGCTCGACTTCCGAGGGGTATCGAATGTCGAATCAGGGCGGAAGACGGCGGGCAGCCGCACTATGCGAGGGCTGAAATGAGCATCTGGGCGTTCCTGGCCGCCGGATTCGGGCTCGCCGTTGCCGGAATCGTGCTGGCGCCCATCGTCGCGGGCTGGATCACCATGAACAGAAGGTCCGCCGTGCAGCCCCGTGACGACGAGCTTCACTAGTGGACTGACATCGTCCGGAAACCTTGGCGGCGTATGTATTGGCCGACAAGGAAAGGACCGAGCATGCATATGTCGACGGACAAGACCCCGCGTGACGTCGCGGTTACCGAGCTTCAAGCCGGGCCGAACCATGAGACACCCTGCGGAATCCCGTTCAACAGCCAGGCCGACCGGGCCAGCGACGACTGGATTCTGGCGTGGGGCGGCCCGATGAAGAGAGGCGTTCCGATTCATCCGCTCTGGGATTGATCGGGCAGCGGCAATACGGTTCCTGTCAGGCGATGTGCTCGCGGATCGCCCGGACGACGAGAAGACCGATCGTCCACAGCATGAAGCAGATCACGCCGACCACGAAGATCGACAGGATACGCCGCGGGAAGACCGAACTCTCCGGCAGGCTCGGATGCACGAACGGGTTGACGTAGATGTGCTGGGCCAGGGCATTCGCCCGGGCCTGCTCAAGCAACTGCATCGTGCTCAGCACCATGTTCTGGGCGAACTGGCGCTCCATATCGAGCTGCTCGAACCTTCCGACGACTGTTGAGAGGGGCTTGCCTTGCTTGTCGGTGCTGACCTGCCCCTCGACCATGGCGAGCTGGTCCTTCGTCGCGCTGATGCGCGACTGCAAGGCCACGATCGCGGGCGCGTTGGGCCCGAGCTGGCGCTTGCTCAAGGTCGCCAGTTCCGTCTGGAGCTGCAGCAGTGTCGTCTTGAGGCTGGCCGCGAGCGCGGTGTTGGTCGAGACGACGCTGGAATTGGGCTCGATGATCTGCTCGGTATTGCGGAATTGGGTGAGCTCGCCCCGGATCGTCTTGAGACGCTCCTCGGCACGACGGACGTCGTTCTCCGCGAACTTGACGGCATCCCAGATCGGCCGGTTGGCCGTCTTGTTGATGACGTTCTCGGAATTCTCCAGGAGTGCCTTGGCGATGGCGAGGGCATCCTCGGGGGTGAAGGCGCGGATGCGTGCCGTGGCGATGCCGGTGACCTGGTCGTAGCTGGCCGTCACCATGCGCTGCCAGTAGGTGACCAGGCGCTCGACCGGTAGTGACGGATCGAAGCTGGCCCACCAATCCGTTCCTTCGCGCGAATACATCGCCCGGAGATCGACCTTGGCCAGCAGATCCTCGACCGCCTGCCGGCTCAGCATGTAGTCGGTGACGATGTAGTTCTCGGGTGTGTTCGGCGCCGTGCTGACACCGAGCAGGCTGGAGATGCCACCTCCCGAATCAGATGACGAGACGCTGGTCCGCGAGTCGCGTACTGCGAACCGGAATTCGGCGACGTACTGGCTCGATGCGTAGAAGCCGAAATAGAGCGTCGCGAGGGCGACCGGCAGAGCCACAAACAGAAGAAACGAAATCAGGGCGCCATAGGAGCGACCCTGCTTGCGCTCGGGCAGCGTCGGCAGCTCGAATACCGGCTCCGCGCGTTCCGGCGCGGCGGGAGTGTCCGACCATTGCGGCTGCTCCTGCGGAGCGACCCGGGCGTCAGGAGCCTGGAAGCGGGGATCGGTCGTCTCGGGCTGAGGCGGCCTAAGGAAGGCGATCCGGTTCGGAGGGCTGGACTCGGACATTTATTGGCGCTCGGTCCTTTTGGGGTCTCGGATCATACTTCAAAGGCGCCGGATAACCAACTCCGCCAAAAGGTTATGTCGAGGCAACCGGGGCACAATGCCGCCGTTATCTCGCCTTGGCCTGCGCATGGAGCGCGGCGGACAGCTGCTCGCGGATGGTGCGCAGCCCCGGATTTCCCCGCATGACGGCCGTGGCTGCCTCAAGTCGGGCCCGGGAGTGCTTGCGATGCAGCGCTGTGGCGCCTTCCGCCGCGTGCTTCGCCCGCCGCTCCGAGCCAAAAGATGCAGATTTGACGTGAAATACATAGGCGTCGGTCGTGATCCCGCAGACGAAGCCTGCGTCGGCCACCCGCAGGCAGAGATCGTCCTCCTCGCCGTAACCGACCGGGAAGTTCTCCTCGTCGAACAGTCCGACCCGGTCGAGGACCGAACGACGAATGGCAAGGCAGAAGCCGTTGACGAGCGGCGCGAACTGGACGACGGGCAAGGCTGCCAGCCCGCATATCCGGTCCATGTCGACGGGCGTTCGCCCCGCGGGCAAGTCGTTGACCATGAAGCCGCCATCCGCCCCGGTGAGGGTTGGCACGGTCTGCCAGCTCGCGGCGTTGGAAAGGGGCCCCACGATGGCCAGGCGCTGGTATTGCGCGCCGGCAGCCAGGAGCTTCTTCAGGGCATCCGGCGGCAGGACCGTGTCGCTGTTCAGCAGCAGGATCCAGTCGGTGGTGGCGGTCCGGAAGATCGTGTTGGCGGATTTGGTGTAGCCGAGATTTTCCGGGTTGCGGATCAGGACGACGCGCGGATGGTTCGCGGCGAAATCCGCGAGAAAGCGCGCCGTCTCATCGCCTGACGCGTCGTCGACGATGACCAGGAAGTCATCGCTTTCCCGCGCTTCGAGGACCGAGGCGAGGCAGGTCCTGACCTCGGCCAGGCTGTTATGGACGCACACGCCGATCGTGACCGGTGACGAGGGCGGGGGCGTCTCGACCGGTCGTTCCGGCGGGGGCCATGCCGCGGACGTCCGCGCTCTCTGCGAGCGATGGTCCGCATAGGTCAGCAACGGATGATTGCGGGCACTGGCACCCGCCACGTCGAGTGGCGAGATCGGAATGCCGAGGCGGCGCTGCACGACCGGCAGGCTGAGCTGGTCGCGCCGGCTCCCGTTCTCGACCTCGCGCCACCATGCCGTCATGAGCTCGATGCATCTTGCGTCGTTGTGCCGGCGCACGACGACATTCGTTTCCCAGAGGCCGAGCGAGTCCGGCACGCCCTGCTCGCGATAGAAGTCCAGTTGCCGGCAGACGACGGCTTCATCGTCCTTGAGGAATTCGAGGCATTCCATGCCTTCGTCATAGATGCAGTCCCGCAACGGATGCACGAAGGTGCTCATGACCCCGTCCGATGGCAGCGCATCGACGAAGACACCCACGTCGCCGGTGATGCGGACGTTGCCATCGATCCAGAGGCTGACCTCATGGTCGGGAAAGTACAGGTGGGGGTGGAGTTTCACGAACCGCGCCGACTTCGCCGGGTCGGGATGCTGGTAGTTGAGAGGCAGCACCTTCCAGCCATCGGCCTGGATCGGTCGGTCGCTGAAGGCGACGAAGTCGCAGTTGGGCGGGAAGAAGCCCGGCGGCGGCAGGTCGTCGTAGCCGCCGGTGACCGCCGTGAAGATGACGAAGCGAGGGCGGGCGGGCGCCGGTTCCGGCAACGGATGTTCGTACCGCGATCGTTTCGCGGGTGCCGGCAAGTCCGGTCTCCGCGCCTTTCCCTCGTAGAAGACCGGCGCGGGCAGGGACGGGCGGTTGGCGGGAAGCCCGTGACGCAGGAAGTGCACGAGGGGATTGAGAGTGCCGGCGTCCGGCGTGGTCTTCACGTAGAAGTTCGTGTCGAACTTCCGGGAGGGACGCCGAAGCTCCGCGGCGCCGTGATCGACATAGTGCAGAAGCGGGTCCATCCCGCTTTGCGCCACGTCGGCATAACGGTCGAGGTAGTAGCGCGCGTCGAAGTAGTCCGACGACGCGAGGAGCGCGAGATCGCGTGCATCGCGGCGCTGCCGGACGAGTGCGTAGTGGAGAAAGAACCGGATGCGTCGCGTTGCGGCGCGCAGGGCCTTCAAGGATCGTTCTCGTAGCCCGGTTGGGCCGGGGTGAGGATCAGGCCGTCGGCGGGGTAGGGAATGCCCGGCAGCCCGTCGGGAGGCCGGATCGCCTGGCCGTAGGACGGGACGTCGCTGCCCGGCAGGCCGGTGGCATAGGGGGAAAGCGGTACGCCCTGCGCGCCACCCATCGTCGAGCCGACCGGGGATCCTCCCGCAGGCTGGCCGACCGTCGAGCCGATCGTGCTGCCGACCGTTCCCCCGATGGTGCCGCCCTGGCCGCCCTGGGCGATTTGCTGCGCCGAAGCGGGCGCGGCGAAGACGAGTCCCGAGAGCACGAACAGCAACGCCTTCATGGAAGCCCTAATGTGCCCGCAGGCAGGTGAATGGTGAAAGCGAGTGTGGCTCGCGCCGCCGCCTGGAACAATCCTGCTCGATCCAGACCTCATTGCCCGTGACCGTCAGGGTCTCGTCGACGATCTCGCAGCGACGGAGCCGGGGCACAAGGCGAATCGCTTCTCACCGTGGGTTCCACGGTGGGTTCCAAGTCACAGAGTTGGTTGGATATTTCGACCTTATCCCGCGGGACCGTCGCTCGCCGGCCGAGCCGCAACAGTTCTGTCATGGCTTGGCGTCAGACTAGGCTCCGGGACGGAGAATTCGCCGTACCCATGCATCGCAGGAGGAGCTCATGCAACGACTGCTGGATACCCGCTTCCCCGAGGGCTGGGAGGAAAAGGTCCGCATACTTACCAGCCCTACCAAGACCTGGCGGGAGCGAAACGGACGTTTCCGGGAAATGATGGTCACACGCGAGGTCTACGAACGGGAGCGCAAGCGTCCCGCCAACAACGAGAACTGGTCCTTCGTCCGCTGATCGAAATCGGCCATTCCGCCCCCTTTCTGCAGGGGGGCGGATCGCGGCATGATCGGATCCCAAACGTGGACGTGAACAGTCATCGGGGATCCCAACATGCAGCGGCTCAAATTCGGCGCCTTCCTCGCCCCGCACCATCCGATCGGCGAGAATCCGATGCTGCAGTTCCGGCGGGATCTCGACCTCGTCGAGCAGCTCGACGGATTGGGCTACGACGAGTTCTGGTGCGGCGAGCACCATTCCAGCGGCTGGGAGATGATCGCTTCGCCGGAGATGTTCCTCGCGGCCGCTGGCGAGCGCAGCAAGCGCATCAAGCTCGGAACCGGCGTGATCTCGCTGCCGTACCATCATCCCTACAACGTCGCGCAGCGCATGGTGCAGCTCGACCACATGACCGGCGGTCGCGCGATCTTCGGTTCGGGCCCCGGCGCCCTCGCCTCCGATGCGCACACGCTCGGCATCGATCCGATGCTTCAGCGCGACCGGCAGGACCACGCGATCGGCGTCATCCGCCGCCTGTTCAAGGGCGAGCGCGTCACCGACAAGACCGACTGGTACACGATGCAGGACGCCGCCCTGCAGCTGCTGCCGCTGCAGGAGGACATGCCGTTCGTCGTGGCTTCGCAGGTCAGCCCGTCGGGCATGACGCTGGCCGGCAAGCACGGCATCGGCATCATCTCGATCGGCTCGATGTCGAACGAGGGGCTGCTGGCTCTGCCGACGCAGTGGAAGTTCGCCGAGGACGCCGCGAAGAAGCATGGCCAGACGGTCGATCGCAGGAACTGGCGCGTGCTGCTGAGCTGGCACGTCGCCGAGACGCGCGAGAAGGCCCGCGAGGAAGCGCGGGTCGGCCTCCATCGCTGGCACAACGAGTACATCGTCGGCACGCTGCAGCGCCCCGGCGCGGAGCCGTTCGCCAATCCGGACGAGGCGGTGGACAAGACGGCGTTCACCCCGGGCTCGGCCGCCACCATCGGCACGCCCGATGACCTCGTGAAGGTCATCAAGGACGTCTATGCCAAGAGCGGCGGCTTCGGCACGGTCGTGGGCTTCGTCCATGACTGGGCCAACCCGGAAAACACGCGCCGGAGCTGGGACATGGTCGCGCGCTACGTCATTCCCGAGATCAACGGCTACGTGACCAAGCTGCGCGAATCGCAGAAGTTCTTGATCGAGAACCGCGGCGTCTTCGAGCGGGCGCAGCAGGCGATCATGGCGAAGATCATGCAGACCGACGGCGGCGCCGAAGCCCTCAAGGTCACCAAGTCGCCGCGCTTCGCGGCCGCATCGGCCGCGGTGCCGGACTTCGAGAAAGAGAACGCCCGCTAGCTGCACCCGGGAACCGAGGCGGCGCCTGCGTGCGCCGCCTTAGTTTTGCTGCTGCCGCCAGACGAAGATCGAGCTCATCGTGTAGTTGAAGGTGGCGCCGACGACGACGCCGGCGATGCCCGCGATCCACCAGCTTTCGTTCGACACGAACATCCACGACGCCACGCCAATATTGGCGAGCGCGCCCACGCCGCACACGACATAGAACTTCAGCAGCCCGCCAAGCGCGGACAGGCCCTTCAGCTTCATGTCGCTGTAGGTCAGCAGGTTGTTGATCAGGAAGTTGGACGTCATGGCGATGACCGTTGCCAGCGACTGCGCCACTTCGAAGCCGAGCCCGCCGAGCATGCCGAGCCGCAGCACGATCAGGTGCAGGGCGAGGCCGATGGCGCCCACGATCATGAAGAACAGGAAACGGACCGAGATGGCGCCGCCGGTCAGGCGATGCACCAGCAGGCCGAGGAAGTCCATCATGGCCCGGCTGTCGAATTTCGACAGGCCCTCTTGCCGGGAGCGGAAGTGGTAGGCGACTTCGGCGACCCGCACCTGGCCACGCGTGCTGGCCAGGATGTCGAGCAGGATCTTGAAGCCGGAAGAGATCAGGCTGGGCGCGACCGCCTCGAACACCTCGCGCTTCAGGGCGAAGAAGCCGCTCATCGGATCAGAGACCTGGCGGCCGATGACGATGGACGAGAGGCGGGTCGCGACCTTGCTGGCAAAGGCGCGGCGGGCGGAGAAGCCTTCGTCGGCACTGCCGTCGCCGACAAACCGGCTGCCGATCACGATGTCGGCCTCGTCGTTCTGCAGTTTGGCGATCATTGCGGGCAGGATGGTCTCGTCGTGCTGCAGATCGGCATCCATGACGGCCACGTAGGGCGCGGCGGAACTCAACGCGCCCTCGATGCAGGCGCCCGCCAGGCCGCGTCGGCCGACGCGGCGCAGGCAACGCACCCGCGGATCGTCCCGGGAAAGCTGCTTGGCCACCTTCCAGGTGCCGTCGGGGCTGTCGTCGTCGACGAAGACGACTTCCCAGGGAATGTCGCCCATCGTCTTGTCGAGCAGGGCGACAAGGCGAGGCAGGTTCTGCGACTCGTTGAACGTCGGCGCGACGACGGTAACCGTCGGAGAAATCGATTGCATCCGGACACACTATATTGTGGCCACTGGCACGGTCCTACTGCGATTTCCGACGCGGATGGTCTAGACTTCGGTCGGGTATTTCAGCGGCCGGTGGCTTTGGATGGTTCGATCGTTTGGGGGAGCGGGCAGGGGCTCCGACCGTCTCATGGCCTTGGTGCCGACGCTGTGCCTGGGGCTCGTCGTCGTCCTGACGCTGGCCTACACGGCCGCCGGCGCGATCGTGCGGCCGAACATGTATTCGGACAGCGGCTGGGGTTTCGTCGGCTGGTACACCCAGGCCCGCGCCTCTGCGTTCAACTATTCGCTGGGACCCGACCTCTCCGACATCTCGCGTGAAGTCGAGGCCTTCATGAGCACCTGGACGCCGGGCCAACATGTGCTGCCCGGACTGGTCGAGAAGCTCGGCATGAGCCTTGGCCTCGCGATCATCGTCGTGGTCGCAGCCTTCTCCGTGCTGGGCCTGTTCGGTTGGCATGCGCTCTACCAGGCGTTCGGTTTTCCGCCGCTGACGATCTGGGTCACGCTGGCCGTCATCGTCTGCAACAGGTTCTTCAACCTGTCCTTCACCAACTACTCCGGCGGCGAATCGCTGCTGTTCGGCGTCGCGCCCTGGTTCATCCTCATGGTCTGGCGCCTGCGCGACTTCCGCTGGTTTTCCGTGATCCCCTTCGTGCTGGGGACGGCGGTTCTGGTCTTCGCCAAGCTGAGCGGCTTGATCTTCGGCGCGGCCGTCGTGGGCGGCGCGGCGATCTGCGGCGACAGGGCCTGGGCGAAGTGGGACACGCTGCGCAAGCTGGTGGTGGCCGGCATCGCCATCGCGCTGATGGGTGCGATCTTCTATTTCACCTGGTACACGCGCGGCGTCACCGCGGCCTCGATCCCGACGACCCTCCATCCCGACGGGCTGGTCTTCTACGTGTCGCTCGGCGTCACCTGCCTGTGGAGTGCCAGCCTCTCGCTGCTCGACCTCGGCCACTACCTGTTCCTCAATCCGGGGCGGCAGGTCCTGAAGTCGATCGACGCCGTGGTCTACGCCTTCTTTCCGCTCGCGGTCGCGACCTTCACCGTCACCTGGGTCCGGCTGCGCCACGATTACGGCGAGTACCTGCGCTTCGTCTTTGCGACATGCGGCGCGATCCTCGTCGTGTTCCTCGCGACGTGGATGGCGGCCAAGTCGGTGAGCTTCGACGAGCGCCACTTCCGCATCCCCGCGCTGCTGCTGTTCGTCGGCGTGGTGCATGCCTTCATCACAAGCCGGTCGTGGATCCTGCGGCTTTGCTTCGCGGCTGTCGTGGGGCTGGCCTGCCTGTACGGCGTGACCTCGTTCGTGACGCGCACCATCGCCAATTCGCATTACCCGATGGGCGACCGCGGCTTCCGGCAGATGAACGCCACGGCGGAGGCGATTGCCTACATCCGCACCATCGACCTGGCAGGGCCGGACGCGAGGAAGACCCTGATCTTCCTGCCGTCGCCGGAGATCGCGCTGGAGGTCCGCAACGCGCGGAACTGGTCCAACCTGGCCGATTTCGACTCGCTCGAGGACCTGAAAGCGATGGCCTATCGCGGCCGCGTCGATCGCCTCTACGTGTTCGTGCAGAAGAAGCTTCTGGGCAACGGCAAGGCCGACGCCATCCTGCGCTCCTTCGTCGACTATCCGATCGACGGCTGGACCATGGTGCCGCTCGGCGACATGGTCTGCTTCTACCAGATCCGCAACTAGCGGGCGGTGCTGTACTTGTAGAAGCGCACCACCTCGACCGGCATCAGGTTGCCCTCCGAGTACCGGTTGCTAACACCGCCGAACAGGCTGTTGACCGGGCTGGCGAAGGAAATCAGGAAGCCCAGGATGGCGATGCCGCGCAGATCCTTGAGATCGAGCCTGGCCCAGGCTGCCACCGCCATCGACGCATAGACCAGCGGCAGGGTGTAGGCGAGGCTGCGGTCGACATCGAGCACCATGAACGACGCCGCCACGATCGCGCCGGTGACGCCCACGATCGCCAGCAACGAGAACCACCAGCGGTTTCGCACGAGCAGGATGCAGGCGACGAGCGGCCACAGCCACAGTCCCGCCAGCACGTGCGGCAGCTCGTATTGCAGGTTCGGCAGGTTGATCGGCAGGACGCCGAAGCCGACATCGTTGCCGGCGCCGATCGGGATATGCAGCCCGTAGCCGAACATCAGCACGAGGCGGATGATGCCGGCGACCAGGATGGACGCCGCCACGGTGAAGGTCTGCAGGTTGAACCAGTCGGGCTTGTGTCCGTCGCTGTCGCGCATCGCCCAGTAGACGACGAGCAACGGCGAGACGATGACGGCGCGTTCGTCGGTGAAGCAGGCGGCGATGACGGCAGCGAAGATCACCACGGGATTGCGGAAGGCCACGGCCACGGTGAGGAAGGCGAAAGCGAAGGCGTCGCCCATCCCGCCCAGTTGGAGGAACGCCGCCTTGCCGGCATAGATCGAGGCCACGCCGAAGACGCTGGCGAGCGCCACGATGCGGTCGCGGAACAGGTCCATCGCGATCTTGCCGACCAGGAAGAGCATCAGGATGCCGAGCCCGTACTGGATCGCCAGCAGGCCTCGCCAGTCGATGTGAAGGACCTTCATGGTGAGCGGCAGGGTCAGCCGGAACGCCAGCTTGGCGTCGTGCAGCGCATGGTCCTTGAACTGGTCGCCCACGGTTGCCAGCGGATTGGCGGCCTGGCGCTCGAGCACGGGCCAGAAATTGACGATCTGGCCGTCGGTGCCGAGGAAGAAGCTGATGCGCGGGAAGGAGATGAACAGCGACACGATGAGCGCCACGGCCACACCCCAGACCAGCCACAGGCGGCCGCTGGCGAGCAGGCCAAAGGCCCGCTCGAAGGTCGACATGACCGCGTCGTAGATGTCTTTCAGCATCAGATGTTGAGCCTGTTGAAAATGAAGTTCGGCAGGTTGCGAACGACGAACATGATGAGCTGCCACTTGCGAGGCAGGTAGGCGACCGGCGTCCCGCGCTCGATCGCATTCACGGTGCCCTCGGCCACGGATTCGACCGAGGCCAGCTTCCGGCCCTGCGCCTTGTACTGGGCCGTCATCGGCGTGTCGGTGGGGCCGGGCTTGATGAGTACGACCTTCACGCCTTTACCGGCAAAGCGGTGCTGCAGGCCCTGGGCGTAGCGATCCATCAGGGCCTTGGAGGCGCCATAGACGTAGTTGGCGCGGCGGCCGCGATCACCGGCCACCGAGCCGATCAGCGCAATCGTGCCGCCGCCGGCGCGCTCCATCGCGCCCGCGAACGCCTCGGCGAACAGGACCGGCGAGACGCCGTTGACCTCGATGGCCTCGCGGGTCTGCCCGATATCGTCCTGACAGGGTTGCTGCGCCGACAGAACGCCATGGGCGATCAGCGCAATGTCGACCGGTGCCTGCCCGGTCCAGCGCGCGACCGCCTCGGCGATGGCCGGCGCCGACAGGAAATCCATCGTCTCGACCGACACGTCGACGGCTCCACCGCGCGCCCGCAGGTCGGTGGCGATGCGCTCGGCCAGGGCGACGTTGCGCGCGACCAGGATCAGCTCGACCGGACCTTTCTGCACCCACAGCCGGCAGCAATGCTCGGCAATGGAAGAGGTCGCGCCGACCACGACGATGCGCTTCTTCTGGTCCAACTCAATGCCCCATCAAACGGCGGGACATGCCGGAGCTCATCCCAGGATCGCGGAATCTTGCAAGCTCCGGTGCTTTTGGATAGCCCGCGTCGAACAGGTCGCGCGGCATGCGCGCGTCCTTGGCGAGGTAGAGGCGTCCCCCGGCGGCACGAACGACGGCATCGAGTTCGACGAACAGCCGCTCCGTGCGCGCGCCGCGGTTGGGGAAGTCGAGCGAGAGGGTGATGCCGGGCATTGGAAAGCTCAGCAGGCCGGGCGAGGCGCGCTCGCCGAAGGTCTTGATGACCGCCAGGAAGGAGCCCTGGCCCGACTTTGCGATGATGTCGAGAATGTCGCGCAATGCCGCGGCCCCGGCGTCGCGCGGCACCACGAGCTGGTACTGGTAGAAACCGCGCGGCCCATAGAGGCGGTTCCAGTCCTGCACGTCGTCGAGCGGGAACAGGAAGGTGTCGAAAGGCCGCCGCTTCGCCCCGCCGCGATGGGCATTGAGATGATAGTAGAGTGTGTTGAAGACCGGCAGCGTCAGCCGGTTGAACAGCGACAGCGGCGGCGTCAGCGGTATGGCGTGCCGGCTCGGCACCGGCGGCTTACCCGACTGTTCGACCGCCGGATTGGCGCGCAGGAAGATGCCGCGCGTGCGGCGGCCGGCGGTGCAGTCGAGCCACGATACGGTGTGCTCCCAGAGCGACTCCGAATCGTCGGCCAGGGTCAGGAACTCGTCGAGGCTGCGATAGGGCAGGATCTCGGTATCGAGCCACGGTCCTGTCACGGGCTGGAGCTGAAGCTCGGCCGTGGCGATCAACCCGGTGAGGCCGATGCCGCCCACCGTGGCGGCGAACAGGTCGGGGTTCACGCCCGGCCCGCAATCGATTGCCTGGCCGTCGGTGCGTACCAGCTTGATGTTGCGAACATGATGGCCGAACGAGCCGACGCGATGATGGTTCTTGCCGTGCACGTCGTTGGCGATGGCGCCGCCCACGCTCACGATCTGCGTGCCGGGAATCACCGGCAGGCTCCAGCCGCGGGGGACCATGGCTCGCTGGATGTCACGAAGCTGCACGCCGGCCTCGCAGACCAGCCGCCCCATCTCGGGATCGAAGGAATGGAAGCGGTCGAGCCGTGCCGTACTCAGCAGCGAACCGCCGGGATTCAGGCACGCGTCGCCGTAGCTGCGGCCCATGCCGAGCGGAATCGCGGGTCCCATGCCCCGCATCTGGTCGACCAGGGCGAAGATGTCGGACAGATCGACGACTTGATGAGGCTCCGCGCTCAGGCGTCCCCAGGAGGAAACAGGTCTCATCCGTCCTGTGCCCAAGAAGCGAATTATTCTCAACAATGGTACTTCGTTCGCCCGGCGAAGGCCACGTCAATCACGCTGGGCCGGCAAGAGACGGCGGGGCCGGAGGGATTGCCAGAGTCCGGTAGAGTGCGCATAGATGCCCGCAATGCGGGGTGGCTTGGGGCAATGAGTTCGTCTTCGTCGGGCGGCATGATCGTGGGGCTGATCCAACTGGTGCGGCCCCGCCAGTGGGTGAAGAACGGCTTCGTCTTCGCCCCCCTGGTCTTTGCCCGCGAGTTCACGAATCCGGCCTCCATCAAGCTTTCGCTGCTGGCCTTCGCGCTGTTCTGCGCGGCCTCGTCGGCCTGCTACATCGTGAACGACCTGCACGATATCGAGCGCGACCGGCGCCATCCCGCCAAGCGCTTCTCCCGGCCGCTGGCCGCCGGGCGCGTCTCGCGCGGCGGCGCGCTCGGGCTGCTGGGCCTCATCCTGGCGGGGCTTGCCGTGGCCGCGATCTTTCAGCCTTACGTCATGGCCGTGATCGCGGGTTACCTCGTTCTCAACGTCGCCTACACCTTCGTGCTGAAGCAGCAGCCGGTGCTCGACATCTTCAGCATCGCCATCGGCTTCGTGCTGCGCATCTGCGCCGGCGCCGTCGTGCTCGACCTGCCGCTCTCGGGCTGGATGCTGATCACGACCCTCTGCCTCGCGCTCTATCTCGCTGCCGTGAAGCGGCGGCAGGAACTGCTGGGAAGCGGCTCGGACGGGCGCGAGGTGCTGGAAAAGTATTCGCCGGCGCTGATCGAGCGCTATGCCGAGATGTCGGCGACCGGCGCGCTGGTCTTCTACAGCTTGTTCGTCATGTCGGCGAACCAGAAGCTGATCGCGACCATCCCCTTGGTGATCTTCGGGCTGTTCCGCTACTGGTACGTGGTGGAGCGGCTGGGGGCCGGAGAATCGCCGACCGATGCGCTGCTGTCGGACCTGCCGCTGCTGGCCACGGTCGTGGCCTGGGTCGGCGTCTGCGCGATCGTTCTCTACACCTAGAGACCGCGCCCGCTACTTTCGGGCGAAGGTATAGAAGCGGTGGCCGATGTAGCTGCTCACCGCGGGCGCCAGCACGCCGATCAGGTGGGCGATGTCGTCGGCATGCCAGGTGAAGCCGATGGCCGGGAACACGACCCGCGCGAGGCCGACGCTGATCACCCAGACGAAGCCCAGCGCCACGAGGTTCACCAGCACGAAGCGGCGGACCTCCGAGGCGACGGACCGGCCCGAGGCATCGAACACGAAGCGGCGCGCCAGCAGGTAGGCGGTGGCCATGCCGAGCAGGTAGGCCGCGACCACGGCCGCCTCGAACGACATGACGTGGTTCAGCGCGTAGCGGCTTAGCAAATTGACGAGGGCGGCGATGCCGCCGGTGACCAGGAACTTCAGGAACTGGAGGTTCATCGACCCCAGTCTACCGGTTCTCGGCGCGCCAGACGCCGGGATTGTCGATCGCCTGCGCCATCAGTCGGCCGTAACGCACGCTTTCGGAGATGCCGCGATCCTCGGGATAGTAGAAGCAGGTGTCGGCGATCTGCAGCCCTTCGATCGCGGTCTGCACCTTCGGGATCTTGGCGAGGAAGCCCGGTTCGCAGACGGGCTGGGCATAGTTGAGCCGGCCGACCTGGCTCGCGAGGAGGTCGCTGGCCCGCAGGGCGGGGTTGAGCTTCTGCAGGTAGCCGAAGGCCTCGGCAACGAATGCCTCGGAGCTGCGGCCGAACTTGGGATGCGTCTGCGGCATGTAGTAGGGCACGTAGACCACGGTCTCGGACAGATGCCGCAGGTTCGAGAATTCGACGATGCCGGGGATGTCGATGCCGGCGTCGCTGATATTCAGCCAGAAGTGCTTCGTGACCGGCTTGCTGAGTTTCAAGAGCACGCAGACGACACCGATGTTGCGGATCGCGTCGTACTTCGCCTTGGCCTCGGCCGACAGGCCCGGCACCAGTTTCGACACGAAAGGCGTCGGCACGGTCGAGATGACGGCGTCGAACGACTGGGCGGCACCGTCGACGACCAGCCCGGTGACGCGCCCGTTCTCGCTGGTGATCTCGCTGACCCGAGCGCCAAGCTTCAGCATGCCACCGTGCTGCTCGACGGCGTCGACCAGCGTGTCGATCAGCGTCTGCGAGCCGCCATCGATGTAGCCCAGCTCTTCCTGCAGGAGCGAGGCGCGCGAGGTACCGACGCGCTTGATGCGGGTCCAGATCCAGGCCGCCGAGATGTTGTCGGCATACTCGAAGAACTTGAGATCGAAGAGGCGGCGCCACAGCACGTCGTAGGCGCGCTGGCCGCTCCATTTGACGATCCAGTCCCGCGCCTTGACCTTCTCCAGCGACGACCAGTCGTTGCGCCGGGTCGACAGGAACATCTGCAAGCCGTAGCGGATCTTCGAGATCAGCCCGAGCTTGGGGAAGGTGAGAAGGGCGAGCGGATCGCCCCAGCGATAGTGCCGGCCGTCGACGAAGTAGCCCATCGACGTCTTGCGCCAGACCATGCGGTCGCCGATGCCGAGTTCCTGCATCAGCTCGAAGGTCGGCCGGTCGGACTTGCAGACGAAATGGTAGAAGCGCTCGATCGACAGGCCGGCGAAGTCGAAATGGGCCGCCATGCCGCCGGCGATGCGGTCGGCCTCGAAGACCGTGACCTCGTGCCCGGCCTTGAGCGCATGGTAGGCCGCCGCCAGTCCCATGGCGCCCGCCCCGATGATGGCGACGCGGGCCATGATCAGAACTCCAGGACCACGCTGGAATAGACCGGATCGCGGAACGTCTCGCGCAGGCCCTCGAGGATCGGCGTCGACTTCACGCCGAAGAGGCGCGGCCAGTCGATCACCTCGAAGGTTTCGGGGACCACCAGCGCGGCGAGCTGGCTCACGGTGAACGGCGGATTGGAATCCACCATCGCATAGAGCTGCAGCAGCGTGCGGAACAGGCCGTAGGGAATACGGACGATGGCGGCCTTCGCGCCGCTGGCTTCCTTCAGGGCACGGATCAGGTCGATATAGGCGATCTGCTCCTGACCGGAGATGTTGAACACCTGGCCGGGCCGCGGCTGGGCGATGCAGGCGGCGATGATGTTGCAGAAGTCGCCGACGTAGAGCGGCTGGCGCAGGTACCGGCCATGCCCCGGGATCGGGAAGACCGGCGTGCGCGCCATGAAGCGGGCCAGCCAGCCCAGATGCTTGCGGTCGAACCAGCCGTACATCAGCGTCGGCCGCAGCACGCAGGTCGGGATGCCGCTGTCGAGCGCGAGCTTCTCCTGCGCCTTCTTGGACTCGGTGTAGAAATCGTGCGCCAGCGAGTTCACCACCGACGAGCTGATATGGACGATCTGCCCGACGCCCTGACTCTGCGCGGCCTCGAGCACCCGTTCCGTCGCGACCACGTTGTTGGCGATGAAGGGCGCCTCGGTGAGCGCGGCGATCTGGGCGTGGCAAAGCACGAGGGTGCCGGCGCCGGCCAGCGCCTCCTGCCAGCCATCGTCGGTGGCGAGGTCGGCCTCGACCAGGCGGACGTCGGGATGGAGCTTCTTGAAGATCGCGTTGTTGGCGGGATGCTTGTCGATCCCGATCAGCGGCCCGATCCCGCGCGCCTTCAAGCGGGGGATAAGATTCTGGCCGGCGAGGCCGGCCGCGCCGGTGATCACGATGGGGCCAGTGTCCGGGGGGCCAGCGTCCGGGGGGCGGGTGTCCGGCATCTAGATTTCTCCGGCAGCAAGCGAGCGCCCGCGGCAGATCATCAAGTGTGCAATTTTGGTCGATTCACGGCGAGGGGCCGGAGAAGGAGGCACCGGACGATCGATTTCACAACGCCGATTGGAAAGGCGGGTTGGCTGGGGGACCTGGATTCGAACCAAGACTAACCGGGTCAGAGCCAGTTGTTCTACCGTTAAACTATCCCCCAAGGACCCTGCGGACCTCGCTGGGCGCACGATTTAGCGATGAAGGACAGGATTGGCAAGCGGGGCCTCGCCGTCCGCGAAATCCTCGGTTAGCATCCTCCCAAGAAAAGAGTTGTGAATGACCGGGGAAACCACACTCAGGGGAGGCTGGCACAGCGGTCGATTCGCGCACACTTTCGCTGCCATTGATCTCGGCACCAACAATTGCCGGCTCCTGGTGGCGAAGGCATCGGTCGAGGGTTTTGAGGTGATCGATGCCTATTCTCGCCCCGTCAGGCTGGGCGAGGGGGTGGCGCTGAGCGGCTCGCTCTGCGGGGAAGCCATCGAACGCACGCTGCATGCGCTGGGCGTCTGCGCGTCCAAGATCGAGCGCAATCGCGTCACACGCGCCCGCCACATCGCCACTGAGGCCTGTCGCCGCGCCTGCAACGGCGAGGATTTCCTCGACATGGTGAAGGCCCGCACCGGGCTCAGCTTCGACCTGATCCCGCCGGCCGAGGAGGCGAGGCTGGCGCTGGCGAGCTGCGAGAACCTGCTCGATCCGGAGATTCCCTACGGCCTGCTGATCGATATCGGCGGCGGCTCGACCGAGGTGAGCTGGATCCGCGTGATCCCGCGCGACGGACGGCAGGGCGGGGCGAAGAGCGAGCTGATCGGCATGACCTCCGTGCCGTGGGGCGTCGTGACGCTCACGGAGTCCTGCACCCGCGGCCAGCCGCGCGAGCGGCCGCTGACCCGCGCCTGCTACGACGACATGGTCGAGCGCATCCGCGCCGACCTGCGGCCGTTCTGTGCCCTGCACCAGATCGGACCGGCGATCGCGCGCGGCGAGGTCCAGCTGATCGGTGCTTCAGGCACCGTGACGACTGTTAGTGCCCACCATCTCGGCCTGAAGCGCTATAACCGCACCATGGTCGACGGTTCTCGGATCGGCCGAGAGGAAGTCTTGCGTATCTGTGAAGAGCTTTCGGTGATGTCGGTCGACCAGCTTACCCATCTGCCCTGCATCGGCGACGACCGGGCCGATCTCGCTTTGGCCGGCGGGGCGATCCTCGAGGCGGTATGCCGCCAGTGGGCGGCGCCGGTGATCCGGGTCGCCGACCGCGGCCTGCGCGAGGGCGTGCTGATGGACCTGATGCGCCAGGCCGACCGCGACGCCGACCAAGCCTGCCGCCGGGGCAATTGACCATGGCCAAGGACAAGAAGGGCAGCCTGCCCACGGGTCGGCGCGCCACGGTGCGCGTGAAGACGGCGCGCGGTCGCACGGTGTCGTCGCAACGCTGGCTGCAGCGCCAGCTCAACGATCCCTATGTCGAGGAGGCGAAGAAGCGCGGCTATCGCTCGCGCGCGGCCTTCAAGCTGCTGCAGATCGACGACCAGTTCAAAATCCTGAAGCCCGGGGCGCGTATCATCGATCTGGGCGCCGCGCCGGGCGGATGGACGCAGGTTTCCGTCGAGCGCGTCAGCTCGGGCAAGAACCAGGGCGTGGTGATCGGCATCGACCTGACGCCGGTGGAGCCGATCGCCGGCGCCACGGTGCTGGCCAAGGATTTCTACGACGAGGATGCGCCGGCGCTGCTGACGGAGCTGCTGGGCGGGCCGGCCGACGTGGTCATGAGCGACATGGCGGCGGCGGCGACGGGGGAGACCCAGGTCGACCATATGCGCATCATGGGGCTCGCCGAGGCCGCGCACGACTTTGCGCGCGAGATCCTGAAGCCCGGCGGGGCCTTCGTGGCCAAGGTGCTGCGCGGCGGCACCGAGCGGACGCTGCTCGACCGGCTGAAGCGGGACTTCGAGAAGGTGCGCCATTTCAAGCCGGAGGCCAGCCGCGCCGATTCGGCGGAGATGTATGTCGTCGGGACGGGCTTTCGCGGCTAGATCCTCCGTCAGGCTGGCAATATCTGCTGAACGTCGCTGCGCCGACCTTCTATTTCCAGTGCGCCGCCCCCTGCGCAATCTTGCGCCAGTCCGGCGTCGCGATCGGGAAACACGATTTCCGGGGCGCGGCCTGTGTCTTCTTGTGCATGACCGCCCCGCGTCTGCGTACACAGCTTGGTGCTTGGCTTGTGCGCGGCGGTGTGTATAAAGGCTCGCCAACCCGGCGGCCCTCTCCGAGGGCCGCCGTTTTCATTTCTCCTTCTCGGAGGTTGGTATGCAGATTCAGGAAGCGCTCACCTTCGATGACGTCCTCCTGAAGCCTGCTGCGTCGTCGGTTCTGCCCGCTCAGACCGACACCCGCACACGCCTCACGCGCACCATCGAACTCAACATCCCGCTGATGTCGGCGGCGATGGACACGGTCACCGAAGCCGGCATGGCGATCGCCATGGCCCAGGCCGGCGGCATCGGCGTCATCCACAAGAACCTCGATGCCGAGGCGCAGGCCAACGAGGTCCGCCGGGTCAAGAAGTTCGAGAGCGGCATGGTGGTGAACCCCGTCACCATCCACCCCGACCAGACGCTGGCGGATGCGCTGGCGCTGATGGAAGCCAACCAGATCTCCGGCATTCCCGTGGTCGAGCGCAGCGGCAAGCTGGCGGGCATCCTGACCAACCGCGACGTGCGCTTCGCCACGGAGAGCGGCACGCCCGTCAGCGCGCTGATGACCAAGGAAAGACTGGTCACCGTGCGCGAAGGCGCGACCCGCGAAGAGGCCAAGCGCCTCCTGCACCAGTATCGCATCGAGAAGCTGCTGGTGGTCGACGACGCCTATCGCTGCATCGGCCTGATCACCGTCAAGGACATCGAGAAGGCCAACAAGTTCCCGGGCGCCAGCAAGGACGAGAAGGGCCGCCTGCGCACCGCCGCCGCGACAGGCGTCGGCGAGGACGGGCTGCGCCGCGCGCAGCTGCTGATCGACGCCGACGTCGACGTGATCGTGGTCGACACCGCGCACGGCCATTCGCGCGGCGTGCTCGAGGCCGTGACGCAGGTGAAGAAGCTCAGCAACTACACCCAGGTGATGGCCGGCAACGTCGCCACGCGCGAGGGCGCCCAGGCGCTGATCGACGCCGGTGCGGACGCCGTGAAGATCGGCATCGGCCCGGGCTCGATCTGCACCACCCGCATGGTGGCGGGCGTCGGCGTGCCGCAGCTCACCGCCATCATGGAGGCCGCGGAAGCCTGCCGTGCCGCGGGCGTGCCGGCGATCGGCGATGGCGGCATCAAGTATTCCGGCGACCTCGCCAAGGCGATCGCCGCCGGCGCCGACTGCGCCATGATCGGCTCGCTGCTGGCCGGCACCGACGAGGCGCCGGGCGAGGTGATCCTCTATCAGGGCCGTTCCTACAAGTCGTACCGGGGCATGGGCTCGATCGGCGCCATGGCACGCGGCTCGGCCGACCGTTACTTCCAGCAGGAAGTGCAAAGCACGCTGAAGCTGGTGCCCGAGGGCATCGAGGGCCGCGTACCCTACAAGGGCGCGGTTGGCAGCATCCTGCACCAGCTCGTCGGTGGCCTGCGCGCCGCCATGGGCTACACCGGCAACGGCACGATCCGCGACATGCAGAGCAATTGCCAGTTCCTGCGCATCACCGGCTCGGGCCTGCGCGAGAGCCACGTGCACGACGTCGAGATCATGCGCGAGGCACCGAACTATCGCGGCGGCATGTAGGGCCGCAGCGCGTCGGCGATCCGCTCCGCCGCGATGCGGTGGCCGAGCGGGCCGGGATGCGATGACCTGAACATCGCGGCATAGCCGTCGCGCTTCACTCCGGCGTCGATGGCGTCGAACAGATCGAGTGTGCCGAAGCCCGCCGCGCGGGCACACCCCAGGACCACGGCCGAGAGACGGCGCTGCTCCTGCGCGTAGTCGGCGTTCTTCCAGACATAGGGATCGTATTCGGCGACCACGAGCGTCGGCACCTTCAAGGCGGCCAGCCGCTGCATCAGCGGGCAGGCCATCGCCTCGCCGGCGCCGCGCGGCAGCACGCGGACATGGTCGATCGACCATTCGTACTGCCAGCCCTTGTGACGCAGGATCGTGTCGACCAGCACCGACCAGCCGTAGAGGCGCTGCCAGATGTCGAGCGTCGTGGCCGGCGGCGGGGAGGGCGGCACGGGGACGTTGCGCAACGCGAGTTCGCCCGCGACCGGCTCGAAGTATGGCTTCTCCGCACCCCAGACGCGCTTCATCTCGGCTCGCCGCAGATCGTCGGCGATGAACACGAGCACCAGAGCGGCGGGCTTTACCTCCGGCACCAGCTTCTCGGCGCGCAGCACGGTCTGGTCGAGCCCGTAGCCGCTCACGCCGGCATTGATCGTGCGCCGGCCGATCAGCGGCTGCAGCAGCGCCGCCCAGGTCTCGCCGTCGCTCACCTCGTCGCCATGGGCGTAGGAATCGCCCACCGCGAGCACGGGCGGTTCGGCCAGCACCGCGCCGGGCGGGGCGGGGGTGAGACGGTAACCGTGGAGGTCGTAGGTGACGCCCTCGGTACTGAAGCCCGGCCGCAGCACGAAGCCCAGTTCGCTGTCGCGCTTCAGCCGCCCGTCGCTGGTGCCGCGCGTCGTCTGGCGCTCCTTCAGGACGATGTTCGACCAGTCGAGCAATGCGGCGGGCCCGCGCCACAGCCGGCAGCCCAGTTCGAGAAGGAGCAGCCCGACCAGCAGCGAGCCGAGCACCAGCGCCGCGCGGCCCAGCACCTCAGTTGCCCTTAAGGCCGAGTGCGTCCGCGACCAGCCGCGCGATAAGCGCATTGCCGGCCGCATTCATGTGCCACAGCACGTAGAGGTCGCGCGGCCGCGGTGCCTTGGCCAGCGCGCCGTATGTGTCGAGCGTCGCCAGCCCGTTCCGGCGGCCGCAGGCCAGCAGGTCCGACGTCAGACGGCGCTGTTCGGCCGCAAAGCCCGGATCGTCCCAGACGACGGGATCGTATTCGGCGACCAGCAGGACCTTCGCGCCGCTGCTCTTCTGCAGGTCGGCGAGGCGCGCGGTGAGGAGACAGGAAATGCGCTCGCCCGTGCCGCGCGAATGGACGCGGACATGATCGCCGTACCAGTCGTGCAACTGGTCGAGGCGCCGCAGGATGAAGTCGAAGGCGAAGGAATAGCCCAGCGTCTTCTGCCAGAAGGTGAGCGTCTCCTGCGCCGGCGCGCGTGGCGGCACGGGCACGCCGCGCAGGCCGAGCCCGTCGCCCTCGGTCACGAAGTAGGGCTTGTCGGCGCTCCACAGGCGCCGCATCTCGGTGCGGCGGATGTCGTCGGCGATGAAGGCGACCACGATCGCCTCGGGTTTGTAGAGCGGCACCAGAGCTTCGGCGCGCAGCACGATCTGGTCGAAGCCGTAGCCGCTCACGCCTGCGTTCAGCACGCGGCGCCCGATCAGGCGCTGCAGGTCGGCCGGCCAGGTCTCGCCGTCGCCGACTTCCTCGCCGAAGGTGAAGGAATCGCCCACCGCGAGGATCGGCGCGCCGGCATCGGCCGGGGCAGGGCCGGTGCGGCGCAGGCCGTTCTCCTCGATGGTGATGCCTGCGGCCGTGTAGCCGGCGCGCGGCACGTAGCCCAGCCGCTCGTCATGGGCAGTGCGGCCGGAATCGCGTTCGGCCAGCACCTTGCGTGCATCGAGCACGTAGTTCGGCCAGACGAACAGCCAGGTCCAGGTCGAAGCCCGGACGCCGAGTTCGATGAGGCCGAGCCCGACGACGAGGGAGACGAGGACGAGGGCGGCGCGGCGGAAAACCTCGGAGCGGGGACGTTGCGCGTCGGGCGTATTCATCGTAGCGGCATGCTTTGCAAGGGAGAGAGACGTGACACCGGGCGCGCGGGTGGCCGCCACCATAGAACTCCTCGACGAAATCGTCAGCCACAGCGAAAGGCCGGCCGATCTCGTCGCCAATGCTTATTTCCGGGCGCGCCGCTTCATCGGCGGCGGCGACCGGCGGGCCGTGTCGGACCGCGTCTGGAGCATCCTGCGACGCTATGGCCAACTCGCTTGGTGGCTGGAGCGCACGCGCCATCCCGACCGCGGCGCGCGCGCCATCGTGGCCGCCGACCTGATGCTGGTCGAGGGGCTCGACATGGCGGGCCTCGAAAGCATGTTCGACGGCGGCACCTACCGTCCCTCGCGGCTCGGCGAGGCCGAGTATCGCGCGCTGCGCCAGATGGAAGGCCATTCGCTGCCCCATCCCGACCAGCCCGACTGGGTGCGCCTCAACGTCCAGGAATGGGTCGCGCCGCATTTCCGCGAAGCCTATGGCGAGAGCTGGGGCCGCGAGATTGCCGCGCTGGAGACGCCGCCGCCGGTCGACCTGCGCGTCAATCTGCTGAAGGCGACGGTGGAGCAGGCGCGCGACGCGCTGGCCCGCGAAGGCATCGAGACCGAGCCGACGCGCTACGCGCCCGACGGGTTGCGCCTGCGCCGGCGCCTGTCGGTCGTGAAGGGCGACGCCTTTCAGAACGGCCTGGTGGAGATCCAGGACGAGGGCTCGCAGCTCGTGGCTGCCCTGGTCGACGCGCAGCCCGGCATGCAGATTGCCGACTACTGCGCCGGCGCCGGCGGCAAGACGCTGGCGATGGCGGCGCGCATGAACAACAAGGGCCGCGTCGTGGCGATGGACGTCTACGAATCGCGCCTCGACCGTTCGGCCCAGCGGCTGCGCCGCGCCGGCGCGCACAATGTCGAGCGCCGCGCCATCGATGCGGACAACCGCAAATGGCTGAAGCGCCAGGCCGGCGCCTTCGACCGCGTGCTGGTCGACGCGCCCTGCACCGGAACGGGCACATGGCGGCGCAATCCCGATGGCCGGTGGACGCTGCGGCCCGAGGATCTCGCGGAACTGGTCCCGAAGCAGGCGGCCATCCTCGACGCCGCCGCGAAGCTGGTGAAGCCGGGCGGCGGCCTGATCTACGCCACCTGCTCGGTGCTGCCGGCCGAGAACGAGAAGCAGATCGCGTCCTTCCTCGAGCGCAACGACGGGTTCGAGCTGGTGCCGGTGGGCGCGCTCTGGCGCGACGTGCTGGCGAGCGAGCCGCCGCCCGAGCTGGAGAACGGCCCGTACCTGCGTCTGTCGCCTTTGAAGCACGGCACCGACGGCTTCTTCGCCGCCGCCCTGGTGCGCAAGGCTGTGGCCAAGCCGGTGCCGGCGACCGTGCCCGCGGCCGCTGCCGGCGCCGAAGAGACGACGGAGGAGGCCACACCGGACTCGGCCTCTGAGGCAGCACCGGACGTGGCCCCGGAGGCCGCTCCCGAGGCTCCCCACGCTCCAGAGACGCCCGAGGCGCCGGAGGCCGCTCGCGACGCTCCCGAGAAGCCCGAGGTGCCGCGCGAGCCGTCCGCATGATCCGCATCCGCCGGGCCGCCCGCCAGGACGCGGCGGCGATCGGCCGGGTCCATGTCGAGACCTGGCAGGCGACCTATGCCGGCCTGCTGCCCGACTCGATGCTCATAGCCATGTCGGACGTGCGCCAGTCGGCCTGGTGGTCGCAGCTCCTGCAGGACCCCGGCGAGGCGAGGGGCGTCTTCGTGGCCGACGACAAGGACATGGGTGTGGTCGGCTTCGGCAGCTGCGGCCCGGTGCGCGATCCCCCGGAGGAACTCGACGGCCGCGAGATCCGGGTGGGCGAGGTCTACACGCTCTACGTCGAGCCGGATTTCCAGAACCAGGGGCTGGGCCGGCGGCTGCTCGACGCGCTGTTCCGCCAGCTCAAGGCCGACCGCTGCGACACCGCCGTCCTCTGGATGCTGGCCCGCAATCCGACCCGTTTCTTCTACGAGGGGCTGGGCGGGGAGCGGGTGGGCGAGCGCACCGACACGATGGGCGGCACCGACGTCGAGGAGATCGCCTATGTCTGGCGCGACCTCGGCGCGCCGCTGATCCGGCGGAAGCTGGCGGGGGACGTTTAAGCCCGGCGAAAGGTCCCTCACTGCGTTCGGGATGACAATTTTGCTGGGATTTGCGCAGGGCGCCGACCCAAAAACCGCTGTCATCCCGAACGAAGTGAGGGACCCTTGCTGACAACGGTTGCCGCCCCGGCCGGGCACGCTTATATCGCCCCATGACCGACCGTTTGCTGATCGTCGATTTCGGTTCCCAGGTTACCCAGCTGATCGCCCGCCGCGTGCGCGAAGCCGGGGTTTACTGTGAAATCCTGCCCTTCCAGTCCGTCGACGACGCGAAGATCAAGGCGTTCGATCCACGGGGGATCATCCTCTCCGGCGGCCCGGCCTCGGTGACCGAGGGCCAGTCGCCCGCCGCCCATCCCGCCATCTTCAAGGCCGACGTGCCGGTGCTGGGCATCTGCTACGGCGAGCAGACCATGGCCAAGGAGCTGGGCGGCTCGGTCGAGAGCGGCCATCACCGCGAGTTCGGCCGCGCCGAGGTCGAGATCAAGGCCTCGACCCGCCTGTTCGAGGGCGTCTGGCAGCCCGGCGACCGCAAGCAGGTCTGGATGAGCCACGGCGACCGCGTGACCAGGCTGCCGGCCGGCTTCTCCGTCGTCGCCACCAGCGAGAACGCGCCCTTCGCCGCCATCGCCGACGAGAGCCGCGGCTATTACGGCGTGCAGTTCCACCCCGAGGTGATGCACACGCCCGACGGCGCCAAGCTTCTGCGCAACTTCGCGCTGAACATCGCCGGCGCCAAGGGCGACTGGACCATGGCCGCGTTCCGCGAGCGCGCCATCGCCCAGGTCCGCGCCCAGGTCGGCAAGGGCCGGGTGATCTGCGGCCTCTCCGGCGGCGTCGACTCCAGCGTCGTGGCCGTGCTGCTGCACGAGGCGATCGGCGACCAGCTGCAGTGCGTGTTCGTCGACCACGGCCTCTTGCGCAAGGACGAGGGCGAGCAGGTCGTCCGCCTGTTCCGCGACCACTACAACATCCCGCTGATCCACGCCGACGCCTCGGAGACCTTCCTGAAGGCGCTGGCGGGCGTCAGCGACCCGGAGAAGAAGCGCAAGACGATCGGCGCGCTGTTCATCGACGTGTTCGAGGCCGAGGCCAAGAAGATCGGCGGCGCGGCGTTCCTGGCGCAGGGCACGCTCTATCCCGACGTGATCGAATCGGTCTCCTTCACCGGCGGCCCGTCGGTCACGATCAAGAGCCATCACAATGTCGGTGGCCTCCCGGCCCGCATGAACATGAAGCTGGTCGAGCCGCTGCGCGAGCTCTTCAAGGACGAGGTGAGGGCGCTCGGCCGCGAGCTGGGCCTGCCGGCCGACCTGGTGAACCGCCATCCGTTCCCCGGTCCCGGCCTCGCCATCCGCATCCCCGGCGACATCACCAGGGAGAAGCTCGACCTGCTGCGGGAGGTCGACGCCGTCTATCTCGACGAGATCCGCAAGGCCGGCCTCTACGACGAGATCTGGCAGGCCTTCGCCGTCCTCTTGCCGGTCCGCACCGTCGGCGTGATGGGCGACGGCCGCACCTACGACCAGGCCTGCGCGCTCCGCGCCGTCACATCGACCGACGGCATGACCGCCGACTACTACCCGTTCGACCACGCCTTCCTGGGCCGCGTCGCCAACCGCATCATCAACGAATGCCGCGGCGTGAACCGGGTGACGTACGACATCACCAGCAAGCCGCCGGGGACGATCGAGTGGGAGTGACGGCCCGTGGCCGTCATCCCGAGCCTTTGCGAGGGATCTCTCTTCCCGCTGAAACCTGATTCTTCCCGCTTCACGTTCACCCACACAACCTCATCCTGAGGCCGTCTCGAAGGATGGGCAACAGACGCGGTGCCGTGCCCATCCTTCGAGACGCACGCCTTCTGCGCGCTCCTCAGGATGAAGTGGGGGCCGGGGAGCGACAATCGCAAGACCGGCAGCCTTAAACGCGCTCCCGGCCTGCGATGTCACGGCGAAGTTAAGAGGGAAATAGAGTCATTCGCGCCGGATTCCGGGGGTGTGACATCTGCTTCGAAAGTTTCGTTTATTTCGCTTAATTGGTTTATACGCGCTGACCACACCGCCGGAGCGAGCACACTCTATGGAGATGCGAACGCTTTCGCCGCTGAAAGGCCCATTGAACAGCCACGCTGCCTCGACGTGATTGTTCCGAGGCCACCTAGATGGTCATGGTCGTCCAGCTTCCATAGGGCACTTTGAGAGCAGGCGCTAGCCCCGTGGAACCCAGCCCGTCAAGGAGGATGCCTTTCGATACTTTCTTGAATCAGGACGCTCTACGGCGAGTTTTGGAAGGCCTTGGCCGGCTTGATACTGAAGCGCACTTCTCGAACTTGTGTCGACAATCGTCTTCTTGCCTATCCGTGCTCCCAATCTTGGCCAACGATTGAGCGGAGTAGCTCAAATAGCTCGACTCGATTCAGGTTTGAGGATGCAGATCTAAGAAGGTCGTCAAACCTCACAAAAAGGCCGCGATTGCGTCTGGGATTCAGCAGAAGAAAGTCTGACCAGATATTACCGCCACTCTCAATAGCCTTAGCGTACTTTAATAACCAATACATTAGTACTTGTTTAAAGTCACCGGAGATAAAATTTCGGTCAGTGTGCTTCACTTCAATCAGTGTAGATCCGAGCGAAAAATCGCCCTTGCCAGAAGCTATCCAGCCCAGGCCCGGAATATTTGGGCCTTGCACCAGTTTGTGGTCTGGATTCTGCCCTTGGATACTAGTGAGCATCACGATCAGATTATTTGCTGCGTGTGTTGCAACGTTTAAATCAGCCTGCTCCAAGTTCTCTGGAACAACCGAATCATAGTGCTTCCGTTGACGATCCGCAGCCAGTGAAAGACAATCTTGCCAAATCTGGCTCTCTGCCACTGGCCAAGATGTATTCTGCGCGGACCATGGCGAGTTCAAATAGCATCGCCTTCTCAAGTTTGCTTCCATCAACCTGCTCATTCGAAACAGGGATTATGTTCTCGAATGGAAACGTTTTTCTGTTGAGGGAGCTAACTAGTCCGCCATTTAACTTGGGGAACAGGATATCTAAAACCCCGGGGATATCTCTCGCTACGGTTCTGGGATCCCGGAGCGGTAACCGGCTAAATGACATTACGCGCCCAATCTTCATAGCATGAGGCGAACGTTAAGATCTCAGGCTCTTTGGACCCTTGGGGCGCCTTGGGTGGCTCGAAACCTAAGCGCCACACCTGATAAAGTGAGCGGCGAAGCTGATCTTGCGCTTTAGAGCCTTCATCGCCGAATTGGCTGGCTGCTACCCAAAGCATTCTCTGCTCGTCCGGACTGAGGTTCTGCCACTGATTACGGACGCGATTGAAGCTCCCACGATCACGCCAAACTCTCCAACAGTCTATGCATGCGCGTCTCACAGACTGAGATGCTCTTTGATCAAAAATGCGTCGTACAAATGCACCGCGAAATTCAGTTTTCTTGAAGCGTATTGCTCGCAAGAAATGTAGGAGGTTCGCTTCCGGTGTTAGGAGGTGCGCGGCCTGCGAGGGCACGTCGTCTAGCAGTGCATCAATTCTTTCATGTATGACTTGGAACTCACCGTTTGAGCGAACTGAATAGATGCCGCGCATGATCTTCCCCCAGGATGCTCGGAAGGAATCGAGGTTCTTGGGGTGCAAAAGCGTCGCGCACAGCTGCTCTGCAACTTTCGGCTCTTGGAACTTGAGAGCGCGACCTATCTGAGCAAGGACAAAATTGTCCGGCTGAGACTTCTCCTTCTCAAGGTCGAGCAAGAATTGCACGTCGATCTTATCGAATGACTTCTTTAGCTTTTCGTATTCGTCAGCTGACGTGTCGGAGTAAGGGTCAAAGTGAAGATCGAGCTCCCTTAAGGCGAGACTCGTCTCGTCACCTTGCCCTAGCTGAGCTTGAATGTAGTCTTTATAGTGTTTAGCGCTGAGGAGCGTTGTCTTTGTGCGATTGAGTGATAGGCCATAGTCCGCGAGAGAGTGAGACAAAATTGATAGAGCGTTATATGCATCCTGCTGAGAGCTACAGATAAGTGTAAAGTCATCCACATAACGGTGCCAAACAATACCCGCTTCTGAAATGGCGGCATCGATTGGTGTCATCATAACTTCTGCTAGGATTCGCGCACATTGACCGCCCACGGGCAATCCGAACGATCGACCAGCTGCCAGCTTGCTTAGGATGCGATCTACTTGAACAGGTACAGTCGACGGTTCTGGGGCGAGGTCTTTAATGATGTTCTCGAGCCTATGATGGTAGATGTGTTCGTAAAAGCTGGAAATGTCCGTCTGAACGACGAAGCATCCTTCATTCTCAAGCAACTGCTCACTCAGAGTGGCTTCTTTGTATGTCCGCCACGATTTGGAACTATCGAAGAAGTAGGGGCGGCACCGCCGAGCCGGTAGGAATGTACGCGACTGCTTCGGTTTGATTCGTTCGCCTCGGCAATAGCAAGTCCAAGACCATTCAAATATAGATTCCAGAAGGGATGGATTTTCGTTGTTATTCGAAAGCCATGAGAGCCTGATGGCGCGAGCAGCCGCTCGGCTCCAACCGTGAGTTCGCTGACAAACGCTACCGCCTCTTTGCGCGATTTCTTATCGATCATCTGAAATAGGTTGAGGCAGATGTTCGCTAGCTCATTCGATTGCGCGCGAATAAAGCCAGCATCAATATCATATGGCAGTGTGTCATTGTCGCCGCTCTGCCCAATTTCGAGGGCGGCTCTTAGAAAGTGAGAATGACTGACATTCATTGTTGGTGGCCTTGCTAGCCCTTCAACTCGGAAACGTGATGCAATTCGCAGCTGTGTGCGCGGCATAGTTACAACGTCCGACATTCATGTCCACTACGATGGACCATACGTCGTGTGCGATTTGGCGGCCGTCATGACCAACAGCCCATGGTGCAGAAGCGGATGGATTCATGGCGGGCACGCTTCGACGGGCATCGCTTGCCGCCGTCAGGCCCGGCCTCTCGACAGGATCCGGCGGCCCAGCGGTTTGACCCGGCGCCAGAGCGGCGACAGCACGCGGCTGGTCAAGGGGATCGCCAGCAGCCCGACTACAAGTCCGGCCACGCCGAAGCCCGCGGCTTCCACCGCCCAGGCGACGACCGGCTTGGCCACGGGAACGGCGCGCGCGACGGCGGCGCCGGCGTCGTGCAGCAGATGCGCGGGTCCGCCAAGCCCATAGGTGTCGAGGCCGTGCAGGATGATGCCGCCGCCGACCCAGATCATCGCCGCCGTGCCGATCGCCGACAGCGCCTTCAGGAGATGCGGCATGGCCAGCACGATCGCGCGGCCGGTGACGCGCAGCGGCGCGGCAAGCGCCGAGGCTGGCGACAGCCGGGCCAGCGCCAGGCCGAAATCGTCCGCTTTGACGATCAGGGCCACGGCGCCGTAGACCGCCACGGTGATGCCGACGGCCACGACGGCAAGGATCATCGCGTGTTTCAGCCAGCTGTCCGCCGGCAGGGCGGCCAGCGAGATCGCCATGATCTCGGCCGAGAGGATGAAGTCGGTCTTGATGGCGCTCGCGATCTTCTGATCCTCGAGGGTCCGCGCATCGAGGGCCACCGGCTCGATCATCGCTTCGTGAGCCTGCGCCTCGTGCGGGAAAACGACTTCGTAGAGCTTCTCCGCGCCTTCGTAGCAGAGGTACGCCCCGCCGATCATCAGAAGCGGCATGATCGCCCCGGGCAGCACGAGGCTCAGGGCCAGGGCGGCGGGGAGGAGGATCAGGAGCTTGTTGCGCAGCGAACCGAGCGCGATCCGGCCGATGATCGGCAGTTCGCGCGCCGGGCTGAACTCGGTGACGTAACGGGGGGTGACGGCCGCGTCGTCGATGACCACGCCGGCCGCCTTGACGCCGGCCTTTGCCGCCTGTCCGGCGATGTCGTCGATCGAGGCGGCGGCGAGCTTCGCCAGGGACGCGATGTCGTCGAGCAGCGCCACGAGACCGACGCTCATGGCCGCACCGCACGCCGAAGCGACTGGGGAGAGCAGCCCAGGGGGCCCGTCACTGCCATTTCGAGATTTCCTCTTTTGCCAAGGGGCTCGGCGGGCCGCCGGATGACCTGTTAGGTGGGAGATGCCGAAGCCGTGGTCAAGGCAGGGCTGGCGACGCTTTGAGTATTCACGGCGACCGATCAGTGAACCGGGCAGGGCCTTCGGCCGTATCTGGCAGCAGCGCCCGCATGCCCCCCATCCGCAACCTCATCCTCGTCCTCGGCGACCAGCTCACGCCGAGCCTCACCAGCCTCGCCGCCGGCGATCCGGCGCGCGACCGCGTGCTCATGGCGGAGCTGGGGGACGAGGCGAGCTATGTGCGGCATCACAAGAAGAAGATCGCCTTCCTGTTCTCGGCCATGCGCCATTTCGCGGCGGAGCTGCGCGGGCTGGGCTGGACGGTCGACTATGTGACCCTGGACGATCCGGACAATCGCGGCTCGTTCACCGAGGCGCTCGGCGCGGCGATCGCGCGGCTGCGGCCGGAGCGGGTGGTCGTCACCGAGGCCGGCGAGTGGCGGGTGCGGCAGATGCAGGAGTCCTGGGCGGCGCGCTTTTCGCTGCCGGTGGAGATCCTGCCGGACGAGCGCTTCCTGTGTTCGCCCGCGTCGTTCGCCGCCTGGGCCGCCGGTCGCAAGCAGCTGCGCATGGAGTATTTCTATCGCGACATGCGCCGCCGCACCGGGCTGCTGATGGAGGGCGACCAGCCGGCGGGCGGGCGCTGGAACTTCGATGCCGAGAACCGCAAGCCCGCCAAGGCCGACCTGTTCATGCCGCGGCCGCGCGGGGTGGCGCCGGATGCGATCACGCGCGAGGTGCTGGCGCTGGTCGAGGCGCGCTTCGGCAACCATTTCGGCGACCTGGAGCCGTTCCGGTTCGCCGTCACGCGGGCCGATGCCGAGGCGGCGTTCGCGGCCTTCGTGGAGACGGCGCTGCCCAGGTTCGGCGACTACCAGGACGCCATGCTGGCGGGCGAGCCGTTCCTCTATCACGCCGTCATCGCGCCCTACCTGAACTGCGGCCTGCTCGATCCGTTGCAGGTCTGCCGGCAGGTCGAGGCGGCGTGGCGCGCCGGGAGGGTGCCGCTGAACGCGGCGGAAGGGTTCATTCGCCAGATCATCGGCTGGCGCGAATATGTCCGCGGGATCTACTGGCTGAAGATGCCGGGCTACGAGCGCGGCAACTTCCTCGGCCATACGCGGAAGCTGCCCGGCTTCTACTGGACGGGCGAGACGGAGATGGCGTGCGTGCGGGCGGCGGTGACGCAGACGCGCGCCGAGGCCTACGCGCATCATATCCAGCGGCTGATGATCACCGGCAACTTCGCGCTGCTGGCGGGGATCGATCCGCACGAGCTGCACGAATGGTATCTCGCGGTCTATGCCGACGCCTACGAATGGGTCGAGCTGCCCAACACGGTGGGCATGAGCCAGTTCGCCGACGGCGGCCTGCTGGCGTCCAAGCCCTATGCCGCGAGCGGCGCCTATATCGACCGCATGTCGGACTATTGCGAGGGCTGCGCCTACGACGTCAAGCAGCGGACGGGCCCGCGCGCCTGTCCCTTCAACGCGCTCTACTGGGATTTCATCGCGCGCCATCGCGAGCGGATCGGGCGCAATCCCCGCATGGCGCAGATGGTCCGCACCTACGACAAGTTCGCCGACGCGGAGCGGGCGCGGATCGCCGACAGCGCGGCGGCGTTCCTGGCGAGCCTGTGATGGCGAAGCGCTACACCAAGTCGACCCTGCCGGAGAAGACCTGCGCCGCCTGCGGCCGGCCCTTCGCCTGGCGCAAGAAGTGGGCGCGCGACTGGGACCAGGTCAAGACCTGCTCGGAACGCTGCAAGGGCGATCTGCGGCGCAAGGGCCGGGCGTCCTCCACACTCCCGTCGTCCTGAGCGGAGCCGCCCGCAGGGCGGCGTAGTCGAAGGACCTCTTTTCCGGCGCACGACCTGTCGAAGCGAAAAGAGGTCCTTCGACTACGCGCTTTCAGCGCTCCGCTCAGGACGACGGGGAGGGTAGAGTGCAGGGCCTCCACCCATTTCTTCTCTGTCGTCTCGACCAAGGGCCGCAGGCCCGCGCGGAGAGACCTTCGTCCGACGAATAGCCGGCTATTGGAGGAGAGAAGGTCCCTCCACTTCGCTTCGCTCCGGTCGGGACGACGGAAAAGAAAAAGCCGCCCCGGTTGCCCGGAGCGGCTTCGTCGTCTTCAGCGGCTGCGTCGCCCTAGAGCGAGGCGAGGGCGTCGTTCAGGGTCTTGCTCGGGCGCATGCCGGCCGAGGTCTTCTTCTGGTCGGGCGCGTAGTAGCCGCCGGTGTCGACCGGCTTGCCTTGCGCGGCGATCAGCTCGGCGTCGATCTTGGCCTCGTTGTCCGCCAGCAGCTTCGCCAGCGGCTTGAAGCGGGCCGAGAGGGACGTGCTGTTGTCGCGACGCGCCAGCGCCTCCGCCCAATACTTCGCGAGGTAGAAATGGCTGCCGCGATTGTCCAGCTCGCCGACCTTCCGGGCAGGCGAGCGGTTGTCGTCGAGGATCTTGCCGTTGGCCTCGTCGAGCGTCTCGGCCAGCACCTTCACGTCCTCGTTGCCGGTGGTCTGCGCCAGATGCTCGAGCGAGGCGCCCAGCGCCAGGAACTCGCCCAGCGAATCCCAGCGCAGGTAGCCCTCGTGCTGGAACTGCTCGACATGCTTGGGCGCCGAGCCGCCGGCGCCGGTCTCGAACAGGCCGCCGCCGTTGAGCAGCGGGACGATCGACAGCATCTTGGCCGAGGTGCCCAGCTCCATGATCGGGAACAGGTCGGTCAGGTAGTCGCGCAGCACGTTGCCGGTGACCGAGATCGTGTCTAGGCCCTTGCGGATGCGGTCGAGCGAGAACTTCGTGGCTTCGACCGGCGGCATGATGTGGATCTCGAGGCCCTTGGTGTCCTCGTCCTTGAGGTACTTCTCGACCTTCTTGATCAGCTCCGCATCGTGGGCGCGCTTGGCGTCGAGCCAGAACACCGCCGGGGTGTTGGTGAGGCGGGCGCGGCGCACGCCGAGCTTGACCCAGTCGCGGATCGGCTCGTCCTTGACCTGGCACATGCGGAAGACATCGCCTTGCTCGACCTTCTGCTCCATCAGCACCTTGCCGTCCTCGGCAATGACGCGGACCGTGCCGGCGGTGGCCAGCTCGAAGGTCTTGTCGTGGCTACCGTACTCCTCGGCCTGCTGCGCCATCAGGCCGACGTTCGGCACCGAGCCCATCGTCTTCGGATCGAAGGCGCCATTGGCCTTGCAGTCGTCGATGACGGCCTGGAACAGGGTCGAGTAGCAGCGGTCGGGGATGGCGGCGATGCAGTCGTACAGCTTGCCGTCGGCGCCCCACATCTTGCCCGATTCGCGGATCATCGCCGGCATCGAGGCGTCGATGATCACGTCGCTGGGGACGTGGAGGTTGGTGATGCCCTTGTCGGAGTTCACCATCGCCAGGCCCGGACGCTTGGCGTACTCGGCCTGGATGTCGGCCTTGATCGCGGCCTTCTCGGCCTCCGGCAGGCTCTCGATGCGGGCGAGCAGGTCGCCCAGCCCGTTGTCGGGATCGATGCCCAGCTTCTTGAACGTCGCGCCGTGCTTGGCGAAGACGTCGGAGAAGAATACCGACACGCAGTGGCCGAACAGGATGGGATCGGAGATCTTCATCATGGTCGTCTTGAGGTGCAGCGAGAACAGGACGCCGTCCTTCTTCGCCATCTCGATCGCCGACGCGTAGAAGGCGTTCAGCGCCTTGGCGCTCATCACCGAGCAGTCGATGATTTCGCCGGCCTTCAGCGGAATCTTGGGCTTCAGCACCGTGACCGTGCCGTCGGCGGCGGTGAGCTCGATGCGGGCGTTGGTCGGCGCCGCCACGGTCGTGGCGACCTCGGAGCCGTAGAAGTCGCCGCCGTTCATGTGGGCGACGCGGGTCTTCGAATCCTTGCTCCAGGCGCCCATCTTGTGCGGGTGCTTGCGGGCGTACTGCTTCACGGCGCCGGCGGCGCGGCGGTCAGAGTTACCCTCGCGCAGGACCGGGTTCACGGCGCTGCCCAGCACCTTGCCGTAGCGGGCGCGGATTTCCTTGTCGGCCGGCGTGGCGTCGCTGTCGGGATAGTTGGGGACGTCGTAACCCTTGGACTGCAGCTCCTTGATCGCGGCCTTGAGCTGCGGAATCGAGGCGGAGATGTTCGGCAGCTTGATGATGTTGGCTTCCGGCTTCATCGCCAGCTTGCCGAGCTCGGCAAGCTCGTCGGGGATCTTCTGCTCGGGCTTCAGTCTGTCGGGAAAGTTGGCGAGGATGCGGCCGGTCAGCGAAATGTCCGCCAGCCTCATCTTGACGCCGGCCGTGGCGACGAAAGCCTGGACGATGGGGAGCAGCGAGAACGTCGCCAGCCCCGGCGCTTCATCGACCTTCGTCCAGACGATTTCGAGATCCGACATAGTTGCACCTCCGTGCGCCGCTTTTGGGTTCGGCTGGGTTGATCTGATGCTGAAATTGGCCCGTCTTGTTGCACCACCGGGGCGATAAAGGCAATGATCGGCGTGGGGGCATCGAAACAGCGCCCGGGCGATGGTTTTCCGGCCTTTTCCGGGTGCGCGGGGGACAATCGGCCGCAAGAGCGCGGTCGGCCTGCGGCTTGCATTGCGGATGCTTTCCCGCCAGCACGTGCCCCATGATTCGCCTCGACAATATCAGCAAGCAGAACGGCCACCAGATCCTGTTCATCGACGCCTCGATGGGCCTCCAGAAGGGGGAGAAGGCAGGGCTGGTCGGACCCAACGGCGCGGGCAAGACGACGCTGTTCCGGATGATTTCCGGCCAGGAACAGCCCGACGACGGCCAGGTGACGATCGATGCCGGCATGACCATCGGCTATTTCAGCCAGGATGTCGGCGAGATGTCGGGCATGAGCGCGGTCGCCGCGGTGATGGACGGCGTCGGCCCGGTGAGCGCGCTGGCCATCGAGATCGCGCAGCTCGAGGCGGCGATGGCAGATCCGGCGCAGTCCGACAACATGGACGCCCTGGTCGAGCGCTACGGCGAGGTGCAGGGCCGCTTCGAGGAGCTGGACGGCTACGCGCTCGACGCCCGTGCGCGCGAGGTTCTGGCGGGCCTTTCGTTCAGCCAGGAGCGGATGGACGGCGACGTCGGCCTGCTCTCGGGCGGCTGGAAGATGCGCGTGGCGCTCGCCCGCATCCTGCTGATGCGGCCCGACGGGATGCTGCTCGACGAGCCCTCCAACCATCTCGATCTCGAAAGCCTGATCTGGCTGGAGGACTTCCTGAAGAAGTACGACGGCGCGCTGCTGATGACGAGCCACGACCGCGAGTTCATGAACCGCATCGTCGGCAAGATCATCGAGATCGACGGCGGCACGCTCATCACCTATTCGGGCAACTTCGATTTCTACGAGGTTCAGCGGGCGCTGGGCGAAAAGCAGCGCCAGGCGCAGTTCGAGCGCCAGCAGGCAATGCTGGCCAAGGAGATGAAGTTCATCGAGCGCTTCAAGGCGCGCGCGTCCCATGCCGCGCAGGTGCAGAGCCGGGTGAAGAAGCTCGACAAGATCGAGAAGGTGGAGCCGCCGCGGCGCCGCCAGTCCGTGATGTTCGACTTCCGCACCCCGCCGCGCTCGGGCGAGGACGTGGTGAGCTTCCGCAACGTCCACAAGGGATACGGCACGCAGCCGATCTATTCGGGGCTCGACCTGCGGCTGCGCCGCCTCGAACGCTGGTGCGTTCTGGGCGCCAACGGCGCGGGCAAGTCCACGCTGCTGAAGCTGGTGGCCGGCGCGACCGAGCCGGACGACGGCAGCGTCGCGATCGGCGCCAGCGTGAAGATGGGCTACTTCGCCCAGCACTCCATGGACCTGCTGGACGGCGACGACACGGTCTTCGAATCGCTCGATCACTCGTTCCCGCAGGCCGGCACCGGCGCGCTCAAGTCGCTGGCCGGCTGCTTCGGCTTCTCCGGCGACGATGTCGAGAAACCCTGCCGCGTCCTGTCGGGCGGCGAGAAGGCGCGGCTGGTCATGGCCAAGATGCTGTTCGATCCGCCGAACTTCCTGGTGCTCGACGAGCCGACCAACCATCTCGACATGGCGACCAAGGAGATGCTGGTCGCCGCGCTCGCGCAGTTCGAGGGCACGATGCTGTTCGTCTCCCACGACCGCCACTTCCTGGCCGCGCTCTCCAACCGCGTCCTCGAACTGACGCCCGAGGGCGTCCATCAGTATGGCGGCGGCTACACGGAGTACGTCGCCAGCACCGGCCAGGAAGCCCCCGGCCTGCATCCGGGCTGATGCCGGGGCTGGCGGGATGCGCTGGCCGGCAGCGGCGTGCTGAATCTCCTGGCCGGCTTCGATCCACGGATCGCCGGCACGCTGCCGCTGGGCGTCTCGTTGCCGGGCAGCGACATCGACATCCTGTGCCATGCGCCGGAGCCCGACGAGGTTGCCGATCGCCTGTGGCGAGCGTGCGAGCGGCTTCCCACCCTCAATCTCCGGCGATGGACAGAGGCAGGCCGGCCGCTCGTCGCGACCTTCGCCATCGGCGGCTCGCCGGTGGAAGTATTCGCGAGCCCCATCGAGGTCGATCGGCAGGAAGGCTGGCGGCATTTCCTGGCCGAAGGGCGGCTGCTGGCTCTCGGCGGAGATGCACTTCGCGCGCGAGTCATGGTCCTGCGGCAAGGCGGCGCCAAGACCGAGCCGGCCTTCGCGGCGGCGCTGGGATTGCGTGGCGATCCCTACGCCGAGCTTTCCAGGCTTTCGCACGCACCGGACGCGGAACTCCGCGACATGCTGATCCTCTCGGGCCTCGGGCCGGTATAAAAAATCACGGCGAGCTGTCGGCGCCGGCGAGCCTCGTTCGTCGTTCCATCACAAGGCCGATGAGTTCGGCTCCACGAAGGAGACAGACATGCGCGTGATGGTGATCGTGAAGGCGACCGCGGACAGCGAGAAGGGGTTCGTCCGTTCTCCCGAGACGATGGCGTTGATGGAAGCCATGGGGAAGTTCAACGACGAGCTTCAGAAGGCCGGCATCCTGCGCGACGGCGACGGGCTGAAGCCCACTTCAGAGGGAAGGCGGGTGGCCTTCGACGGCGCCGGTCGCACGGTGAGGAGCGGGCCGTTCGCGCCGGCGGGGGAGCAGATCGCCGGCTTCTGGCTCTGGGAGGTCAAGGACATGGACGAGGCGGTGGCGTGGGTGAAGCGCTGTCCCAATCCCATGCCGGGACCGAGCGAGATCGAGATCCGGCCGCTCTACGAACTGGCCGATCTGATGGGTGACGCCGGCTGAAGGCTGCGTCGCACGAGAATTCGTGTGGCAGCCGATGAGGAATCCGTCGCCGATCCCCGCAGGCGGGGCGAGCGTGATCGTGCGCGGCCGGATAGAATGGCTTCATCAATGCAGCCTTCATCAGAGGATACTGGAGCATGAGTAACGCATCCGACTACACGCCGCCCAAGGTCTGGACCTGGAACAAGGCGAGCGGCGGCCGGTTCGCCAATATCAACCGGCCGATCGCCGGGCCGACCAGCGAGAAGGAGCTTCCCGTCGGCAAGCATCCGCTGCAGCTCTATTCGCTGGGCACGCCGAACGGCCAGAAGGTCACCATCATGCTCGAGGAACTGCTGGCGCTGGGCCACAAGGGCGCCGAGTACGACGCGTGGCTGATCAAGATCGGCGAGGGCGACCAGTTCGGCAGCGGCTTCGTCGCCGCCAACCCGAACTCGAAGATCCCGGCGCTGGTCGATCGCAGCGGGCCGAAGCCGGTGCGCGTGTTCGAGTCCGGCGCGATCCTGCTCTATCTCGCGGAGAAGTTCGGCGCGCTGGTGCCGACCGACAGCGCCAAGCGGGCCGAGTGCCTGTCGTGGCTGTTCTGGCAGATGGGCAGTGCGCCCTATCTGGGCGGTGGCTTCGGCCATTTCTACGCCTACGCGCCGGTCAAGATCGAGTATGCGATCGATCGCTTCGCGATGGAGACCAAGCGCCAGCTCGACGTGCTCGACCGTCGCTTGGCCGAAGCCAAGTTCCTCGGCGGCGACGACTACACCATCGCCGATATCGCGGTCTGGCCGTGGTACGGCGGGCTGGCCAAGGGCCTGCTCTACGGCGCGGGCGAGTTCCTGTCGGTGCACGAATACAAGAACGTCCAGCGCTGGGCCGATGAGATCGGCGCGCGTCCGGCGGTCCGCCGCGGCCGCATCGTCAATCGCCTGCAGGGCGACCCCGCGGCCCAGCTCCATGAGCGTCACGACGCCAGCGACTTCGACCTGAAGACGCAGGACAAGATCGCGGCCAAGGGCTAGCCGACCGTTGTGCGCGATGTCGCCGGGCGGCGACATCGCGGCGGCATCGATTTTGCGTCCTGCGCCGGGTCCACGACCAGCGCAGGAGCATCGCGTGAGCAGCAGCAAGCGGCCCAAGGTGGCCTTCATCGGCACGGGCGGGACCATGTCCTCGCTCGGCATCCATCCGCTGGAGCTGCAGGACTACGGCATCCACGACAACCGGATGCATGCCAGCCAGATCGTCGAGCGCTTTCCGGTGGTCAACGAAATCGCCGAGGTAATCCCGGTCGATTTCCGCAATGTGCCGAGCCCAGAGATATACTTCGCCGAGTGGAAGGAACTTGCGGCGCTCTGCCATCGCGTCGTCGCCGAGCATCCCGATCTCGCGGGCATCGTCATCGGCCACGGCACGGCGACGCTGGAAGAGACGGCCTGGGTCCTGAACCTGGTGCTCAAGATCGACGTGCCGGTCGTGCTGATCGGCTCGCAGCGTCCGGCCTCGGGCCTGTCGACCGATGCCGCGATCAATCTCGTGAACGGCGTGCGCACGGCAGCCAGTCCCGACAGCCGGGGCAGGGGCGTGCTGGTGCTGCTGAACGACGAGATCCAGGCGGCGCGCGAAGTCACCAAGACCTCGAACTGGCGCATGCAGACTTTCCGCACGCCCGACTTCGGCATCCTGGGCCACGCCGACGGCGACAAGATCGCCTATTACCGCAAGCCCGAGCGGCGGCACATGCCGGACACCGAGTTCGACATTGCGAGCCTCGATGCCTTGCCGCGCGTCGACATCGCCTATGCCTATGCGGGTTCCGACGGCAGCGCGATGCGCGCCTTCATCGCCGCCGGTGCGAAGGGGCTGGTCTCGGCCGGCTTCGCGCCCGGCATGCCGCCGGCCGCCGATCTGGCGGCGATGACCGAGGCGGTGAAGCAGGGCGTCGTGGTCGTGCAGTCCTCCCGTGCCGGCTCGGGGCGCATCCATCGCAGCAAGAAGCTCAGCGACGCCGGCGTGCTCGCCGCCGACAATCTCAATCCGCAGAAGGCGCGATTGCTGCTCGCGCTGGCGCTCACCCGTACTTCGGATCCGGCCGAGATCGCGCGCATCTTCGAGACTTACTGAATTGAAACCCTCTCCGTATAATTAGTGTTGACTAATGCATTAGTGAAAACTAATGTGTTGGTCATGATCCAGCCTGCATCCATCGACGCCGTCATGCGCACCCTCGCCGATCCAACGCGGCGCGCGGTGTTCGAGCGCGTGGTCGGCGCCTCGGAAATCACCGTTGGCGAACTGACGCGGGGGAGCGGGGTGACGCAGGGCGCCATCTCGCAGCACCTCAAGTCTCTCAAGCAAGCCGGGCTCGTCGTCGAACGTCCCGAGGGCCGCAACGTCTACTACCGCGCCGAGCCCAGGGGGCTCGAGCCGTTGGTCGACTGGATGAGCCACTACGGCGTCTTCTGGCGCGAGCGCTTCGACAATCTCCGAGCACTTCTGAAGGAAATGGACCCATGAGCAACGCTGCCGTCCGCAAGCTCGATACCCATGAGATCGTCGTCGAGGACGTCTTCGCACATCCGCCGTCGGCGATCTGGAAGGTGCTGACCACCGGCGCACTCATCAGTCGCTGGCTCAAGATGCCAATGGCCGGCTTCGAGCCGGTGGTGGGCAACCGTTTCACCTACAAGACGACACCGGCCGGCGGATGGGACGGCGCGATCCACTGCGAGGTCCTCGAAGTGGTCGAGAACCGCCGCTTCGTTCATTCGTGGAAGGGCGGGCACGAGTCGAACGTGGGCTACGGCGCGCCGCTCGACACGGTGGTCACCTGGACCTTGTCGCCCGTCGAGGCCGGCACGCGCCTGCGCCTCGTCCATTCCGGCTTCGTGCTGCCGCGAAACGAGACCGCCTTCACCGGCATGGGCAACGGCTGGAAGCAGGTCGTGAAGACCATCGATGCCCTCTCGACGGAATATACCGTCACCCGCAAGCCGCACTGATGGAGCTCGCCATGCAGCATCAAGTCGTCTCACGCGAAGAATGGCTGAAGGCCCGCCTCGACCTTCTCAAGGAGGAGAAGGAGCTGACGCGACGAAGCGACGAGCTGGCGCGGCGTCGGCAGGCGCTGCCCTGGGTGCGGGTCGACAAGATGTACGAGTTCGAGACGGAGCAGGGGAGTGCGACGCTGCCGGACCTCTTCCACGGCCGGTCGCAACTTCTCGTCTATCACTTCATGTTCGGGCCCGATTATACGGCGGGCTGCCCCTCCTGCTCGGCGGTGGCCGATGGTTTCGACGGCAGCGTCGTCCATCTGGCCCATCACGATGTGACGCTGATGGCCGTGTCGCGCGCGCCGCTCGCGAAGCTGCTGGCCTACCGGCAGCGTATGGGATGGAGCTTTCCCTGGGTTTCCTCGGGCGGCAGCAATTTCAACTTCGACTTCAACGTCTCCTTCACCGAGCAGCAGCAGCGCGACGGCGACATCGAGTACAACTATGAACGCGCCGGGCATGCGCTCGACATCCAGCCAGCGCCCGAGCCGGTCGTGAAGTTTGCCGGCATGTGCGGCGTCGATGCATCGACCTACGGCCGCGACCGGCCGGGCGTCAGCGCCTTCGTGATGGAGGAGGGCGCCGTCTATCACACCTATTCGACCTACACGCGCGGGGTCGATGGATTGTGGTCGATGTACCAGTGGCTCGATCGCGCGCCCAAGGGCCGCAACGAGCAGGCGCCGCGATTCCGCCGCCACGACGAGTACGGCAAAGGGGGAGAGGCAAAATGAGCAGGGCCTACACGGGCGGCTGCGCCTGCGGCGCGGTCCGCTATGAGATTTCCTCCGAGCCGATGGTGGCGGCCGATTGCCAGTGCCGGGATTGCCAGCGGAGAAGCGGCACGGGCCATGGGTCCTACCTGACCTTTCCGCGGCGCAACGACGTGAAGCTGACGGGAACGGCGGCGGAGTGGGACATCGCTGCGGACAGCGGCAACGTGAAGACGCATGCCTTCTGCTCGACCTGCGGGACGCCGGTGTACCTGACTTTCAAGGCCATGCCCGACCTCTTCACCGTGCACGCGGCGAGCCTCGATGAGCCGGGCCGGTACGCGCCCCAGATGGTGTTCTACAGGGCGCGCGGTCATGCCTGGGACTGGATCGATCCGTCCCTGACGGCCTTCGAGCAGATGCCGCCGGTGTAGAGAGCCGCCACGAGGTGCCGGCTTGGCACGAAGTGTGATTACCTTGGGTGCATGACGAACCTCACCCGACGCAACCTCCTGGCTGCCGCCTCGGTCGCCGGCCTAGTGCCCGCATCTGCTCGTGCGCAGGCTGCCTTTCCTTCGCAACCGATCCGCCTCATCGTGCCCTATGCGCCGGGCGGCGGCTCGGATTTCACCGGCCGGCTGGTGGCGCAGAAGCTCCAGGAGATGGGCGCGGGCTACAACCTGATCGTCGACAACAGACCCGGCGCGGCGGGGATGCTCGGCACCGAGATCGTCGCGCGGGCGCCGGCCGATGGCTACACGCTGCTCTATGCCGACGTGGCGCACGGCATCAATCCCGCGGTCTATTCCAAGGCACGCTACGACCCGGTGAAGAACTTCGTTCCAATCACCCTGGTCGGCGCGTCGCCGCAGGTGATGGTCGCCCATCCGTCCTTCCCGGCCAACTCGCTCAAGGAACTGCTCGCGATGCCGCGCGACCAGCTCCAGAAGATCGCCGTCGGTACGCCGGGACAGGGCAGCGGCCCGCATCTGACCTATGAGTTGCTGCGCACCAAGGTCGGCCTCGATCTCGTGCATGTGCCTTACAAGGGGGGTGGGCCGGCGTTGAACGATGCAATCAACGGCCAGATCCCGCTGGTGATGAATGCGATGGCCCCGGTCATGCCGCATCTCCAGTCGGGCAAGCTGAAGGCGCTGGCGATCGCCACGGCAGAGCGTCATCCGCGCCTGCCGGACGTGCAGACCTATGCGGAGAGCGCGCCGGGCGTCGTCGTCTACAACTGGTACGGCTTCCTGGCCCCCGCGGGCACGCCGCCGGCCGTGACGGACAAGCTTGCGGCCGACATATCCCGCGTCCTGCTGCTGCCGGACGTGAAGGAGAAGTTCGACGCCGCCTTTCTCGATCCGATGCCGCAAGGCAGCGTGGAGATGGCGCGCTTCCTCGACGGCGAGGTGCGCCAATGGAAGGCCGTGGCGGTCGAGACCGGCATCTCGCTGGATTGACGGTTGTCGTGGCCGTCATGGCGGCCTATCTCCGAGGCAGGAGGACGCCATGACGAGTATCCGGCGCGGGCTTTCCATTCTCACCCTGTCGGCCGCCCTCGCGCTGCCGGCCGGCTTCGCGAAGGCCGACGATGCGGCCTGCCAAGCGGTGCTCGACGCCGTCGTCAAACAGGCGGGCTTGCCGGTCCGTCAGGTCATCACCATCGAGCGCGCCGCGGCGCCGGGCAAGCCGTTGAGAGGCGAGATCGTCCGCCTGGGCGACACGCTCTACATGCGCGCGGGCAGCGAATGGGTTGCGAGACCCTATGACGCCCAGAAGGCCGCGAGCGACTCGCGCCAGGCGATGCAGAAGGCCCCGCACACCTGTGCGCGCGTGCGCGTCGACACGTTCGACGGCAAGGAGGCGACCCTCTACAGCGTCAGGACGACCGGCGCGCAGGGTCCCACCGAATCCGAGATCTGGATCGGGGGCGAGGGACTTCCGGTCCGCCAGCAGACGGACGTGCAAGGCCCTGACAAGGCGCAGCACAAGGTGCGCTTCGAGTATGCCAACGTGACGGCGCCGGCGAACTTCCGCCGCTGAGAGGCCTACAGCGCGCCTTCGTGCTCCAGCAGCCATTTCTTGCGGGGCAGGCCGCCGCCGTATCCGGTCAACGTTCCATTACTGCCGATGACCCTGTGGCAGGGCACCACGATGCTGATCGGGTTCTGGCCGTTGGCAAGTCCGGCCGCGCGAATCGCTCTCGGGCTGCCGATGCGCGCGGCGAGCTGGGCATAGGTGATGGTGGTGCCATGCGGGATCGTGCGCAGCGTCCGCCACACGCTCCTCTGGAAGGGCGTGCCGGTCGTCTCGACCGGTAGCGAGTCGACGATGGCGAGATTGCCGCTGAAGTAGTCGCGCATGGCCCTCGTCAATCCGCCGGGATCGCGGGAGGGACGGAGGGTGTAGCGGCCCTTGCCGTAGTAGCGGTCGAGCAGAAGGCGCATGCGCGCTTCGTGCTCGGTCCAGTCGATGGTCCGCAGGTTGCCCTGACCATCGACCACGATCTGCAGTTCACCGATCGGCGTCTTCAGCCGATCGATGGCGAACTCGAAATGCTCAACCATGCGTTCGCACCCCTCTGTCCATGAGGAGGTGCTGGGCGGCGTAGGCCTGCCAGGGGCGCCACGCGGCCGGTGCTTCCTCGTCGATCGACGCGCAGCGCGCGTCGTCCTCCCAATTGCCCGGCGCACGCAGGCCCGGCCTGCGCGCGATCAGTGGCGCCAGTGCCGGGTCGCGGGCGAGGTGTCCGCCGATGGTCGCGATGTCGGCGCCGAGGTCGAACACGCGTCGCACCCGCGCGACGATCGCGGGCAGGGCCTTCACCGACGGAACGCGAATCGTCGCGGCGACGGCACTGCGCTCGGGCCGGTGAGAGACCGTGACGCTGCCTTGCTTGCCCTCCAGATCGAGATGGCGATGCCATGTATTTTTCGCGACCGATTCCAGGCCGGGAACCGCACGGGATTCGAGCGCGGCGAGCATGCCTGGCCAATCGTAGGGCGGGCGATAGGCAAGCATCAGCGTCACACCATCGCGTGCCGAGGTATCGCCGCCGCTCCTGCGGCGCAGCGCGCTGGGAGGCCGGTCGAACAGAGCGCGAAAGGTCTCGTTGAAGCGCCTGACGCTTCCAAAGCCTGCAGCCAGTGCGACCTGGGCCATCGGGAGGCGAGTGTCATGCAGAAGCTGCTTGGCGAACAGGACGCGCCTTGTCTGCGCCACGGCGACGGGAGAGGCGCCGAGATGACGCTGGAACAGGCGGCGAAGCTGGCGGCCACCGACGCCCAGCCGTCCGGCCAGTGCTTCGACGCCGGCTTCGTCGTCGTCGAGCGCGCCCTCGGCGATCAGATGCAGCGCGCGGTTCACGGTGCTGGCAGTGCCGCGCCAGGACGGGAGATCGGGTGCGATTTCCGGCCGGCAGCGCAGGCAGGGGCGGAAGCCCGCCTCCTGTGCCGCGGCCGCCGACGCGAAGAAGCGGCAATTCTCGAACTTCGGCGGACGCGCCGGGCAGACCGGCCGGCAGTAGATGCCGGTCGAGGTCACGCCGACGAACACGCGCCCGTCGAAACGCGCATCGTGACTCTGGAGCGCGCGGTAGTAGGTGCTTCGGTCGGCTAATTCCATGGCTGGCAATTCCATGGGCGGATATTCCCACGCACTTCCGCGGGACGCTCGCGGTTTTCGGACGCGATAGCCGCATGCCGTCCGGGGCCATCGTTTGACCGCGGCCCCGGAAAGTGATCAGTCGCCGCATGTCTGTAACGGTCGGTTGGTCGGCGCTCCTGAAGCCGCAATGGTTGCCGCTCCTGATAGCGCTTGTGGGCGGCGTCCTCCTGCATTCGATGAACGTGCTGATGCTGGCGACGGTGCTGCCCAGCATCGTCGAGGATGTCGGCGGCACGGCCATGATGAGCTGGCCGACCACGGCCTTCCTCGCCTCGTCGATCGTCGCGGCGACCTGCACGGGGCACCTCACCGCGAGGCTGGGCGCGCGCACCGCCTTCTGCGCCGGCGCGGTGGTCTTCGGCATCGGGGCGCTCATCTGCGCTGTCGCGTCCTCGATGGGCGTGGTGGTGGCCGGTCGCTTCGTGCAGGGCTTCGGCGGCGGTGTGCTGTCGGCCATGGCCTATGTGCTGGTGGGCAAGTCCTTTCCCGAGCCGATGTGGCCCCGCGTCGCCGCGCTGCTCTCCGGTGCGTGGAGCATGTCGGTTTTGGTGGGGCCGATGCTCGGCGGCGCCTTCGCGACCTGGGGAAACTGGCGCGGCTCCTTCTACGCCGTGACGGTCCTCGCGGCACTGCTGGCCTTGATCGCGGCGCGCTCGCTGCCGCGGGCGCGCGCGGAGAAGGCCGGCTCGGTGCGCGTAGTGCCCTTCGGCAGGGTCGCGCTGATCTGTCTGGCGATCGCCGTCATGTCGACGGCCAGCATCGTTGCGCTGCCGCTCACCAAGCTCGGCCTCTTCCTCACGGCCGTCGCCTTGCTGATCGGGATGATCGTGCTCGACCGGCAGTCGGCGGCGCGGCTCTTCCCGAGCGATGCCTTCTCGCCGCGCACGGTGACTGGCATGGCGATGACATTCGCGCTGCTGGTCTCGATCGCCTACAGCCCGCTTTCCATCTTCGTGCCGATCTTCCTGCAGGGGCTGCATGGTTTCGACCCGCTGGCGGCGGGTTACACGGTTGCCGGTGCGTCGATGGGCTGGACTGTGTCGTCCATCGTCGTCTCGGGCTGGTCGCAGCGTGCGGCGGGCCGGATGCTCGCGGTCGGCCCGTTGGCGATGGCCGTCGGCCTCGGCGGTGTCGCGCTCCTCATGGCGACGAAGCCGGTGCTGGTGCTGCCCGGCTTGATCGCCCTGGTCGGGCTGGGCATCGGCGCGTGCTGGGGCTTCGGTGTCCAGCGGTTGATGGGCGGTGCCCGGCGGGGCGAGGGCGACCTTGCTGCATCCGCGGTCGCCACCGTGCAGCAGACCGGCTTCGCGCTGGGGGCCGCCGCAGCCGGCATCGTCGCCACCCAGGCAGGGTTGTCGCGGGGCCTCAGCACCCAAGGCATCGCGAACGCGGCCTTCTGGGTGCCGGTGAGTTTCGTGTCGGTTGCCCTGATCGCCGCTTTTGCCGGCGCACGGTTGGCGCTCCTCGCCGGCCGCTCCGATGGTAAGAAGCAGGCCGTGACAGAAAGAGAACCAAAACCATGAAGCTCCTTCTTTCCCTGATGCTCGTTTTAGTTGGCTCCTTCGGCGCCGAGGCGCAGACCGTCACGAAGGAAAAGGTCACGGCGGCCCTGCCGAAGTTGCGGGAGCTGGCCAGGCAGGTCGTGGCCCGGGGCGAGGTTCCGGGCCTGTCCATAGGCATTGTCTATCGTGACGAGGTTGTCTTCGTCGAAGGCTATGGCGTGCGCGAGACGGGGCAGGCAGAGACGGTGAGCGCTGATACGGTGTTTCAGCTGGCCTCGGTCTCGAAGCCGCTGGCGGCAACGGTCGTCGCCGCACTCGTCAGCGATGGTGTCGTGACATGGGACACGCGGATTCGCGATCTCGACCCCGATTTCGCGTTGCCCGATGCCTATCCCACCGCCCAGGTCACGATTCGCGACCTGCTCTCACATCGCAGCGGCCTGGCCGCAAATGCCGGCAACGACATCGAGGATCTCGGCTTCAGCCGGCAGGAGATCCTGAGGCGTATTCGCTACACGAAGCCGGGCGCCAGTTTCCGGGCGAACTATGCCTACAGCAATTTCGGCTTTACGGCGGGTGCGATCGCGGCCACCCGGCCAACCGGCAAGAGCTGGGAGGATAGCGCGGAGGAGAAGCTCTACCGGCCGCTCGGTATGCAATCGACCAGCTCGCGCGCGCGCGACTTCCAGCTCCAGCCCAACCGCTCTTCGCTGCATGTCCGGGTCGACGGAAAATGGACGCCGCTCGTGAAACGAAACGCCGATGCGCAATCCCCGGCCGGCGGCGCGAGTTCGAATGTCCGCGACATGGTGCAGTGGCTGCGGCTCGAACTGGGCAACGGTCGCATCGCTGGCCGGCCGATCATTAAAGAGGCTGCGCTGGAGCAGACGCGGCAGCCGACCATCGTGCGCAGTGCCGATCCGAAGACGGGCATGACCGGCTTCTACGGCATGGGCTGGAACGTCGACTTCCGCGACCGCGGCGTCGAATGGAGTCATGCCGGAGCCTTCAGCGCCGGCGCCCGTACGCTCGTCCATATGATGCCGGCGGAGAAGCTCGGCATCGTCATCCTGAGCAACGCCTTTCCCACGGGGGTGCCGGAAGGGCTCGCGGCGACATTTCTCGACGAGGTCTACGCCGGCAGGCCGTCCCGCGACTGGATCGCGCACTGGAACGGAATCTACGACGAGAGTTTCGGTGCCGGTGCGCAGAAGCAGGCGATGGCCCCTTATGCCTCGCCGCCGGCCCCGCCGTCGCCCCCGATGCCGCTGCAAGCCTATACGGGCTTCTATAGCAACGACTATGTCGGCGACATCCGGGTCACCGAGTCCGGCGGTGCCTTGTCGATCGCGCTGGGGCCTGCCGGCAAACGCTTTACCCTGAAGCACTTCAACCGCGACCTCTTCCTCTACGCGCCCTTTGCCGAGAGCCCTGGCTGGATGGTTGGCGTCACCTTCCTGATCGGACCCAACGGGCGGGCTTCGCAAATCACGCTCGAGAATCTCAACGAGGACGGCATGGGGACGCTGAAGCAGACGAGGGCGCGATAGAGGCAACCCGGCGTTTCTCGCGGGCAATTGCTTTGACCGCGGCGGGCCGCCGACGTTGAATGGCGATCGAGAGCGGGGGATGACATGACATTGGTGAAGATCGACGCGAACGTCGACCGTACTTTCGCGCGCATGAATGCCGCGACCGAGAACATGGAGTTGTTCGAGAGCTTCACGGCGCCGCGGGCGACGGTTGCGGAGCGATTGCAGGCCGGCAAGGCGCTGCGCACGCAGGTGCCGCGAACCTCCCACGCCACGTTCGAGAAGGCGGCGAACCGGCCCGATCCGGTTGCCATCCTGGAAGAGCAGAACGTGTCGCGCGTCCAGAAGCTGGTGCCGGTCCGCTTTGCGCGGATGCTGGCCTCGCCCTTCGCCTTCTTGCGAGGCTCTGCGGCGGTCATGGCGGCGGACCTGTCGACGACGCCAGTGACGGGGATGGGTGTCGGCACCTGCGGCGACATGCATGTCTCGAACTTCGGGGTCTTCGCCTCGGCCGAGCGGAATCTTATCTTCGCCATCAACGATTTCGACGAGGTTCATCCGGGTCCCTGGGAATGGGACCTGAAGCGCCTGGCCGCCAGCGCCGCCGTCGCCGTGCGGTTCATGGGGGGCGATCGCGTCGAAGCCGAAGAAGCGGCCCACGCGATCGTGCGCTCCTATCGCAAGCGGATGCGCCGTTACGCCGACATGGGCTTCTTGCAGATCTGGTACGACCGCATCGACGAGCGGGCGGTCCTCGACACCTTGTCGCCGCGCGCGCGACGGGGCGCCGAGCGGATGATGGACAAGGCACGCGCCAAGGGCCATGTCAGCGTGCTCGAGAAGCTGACCGAACAGGTCGGTGGCGAGCATCGCATCATCGAGGAAGTGCCGCTGATCGTGCGTGAAACGCATACGGTGGCGGGAACGCCGGCCAACGTCGCGCTCGATGAAATGCTCCGGGACTACATCCAGTCGCTTACCATCGACCGGCGCGTGCTGCTTTCGCGCTACCGCATCGTCGATTCGGCCCGCAAGGTCGTGGGCGTCGGCAGCGTCGGCACCGGCTGCTGGGTGGTGCTGCTGCAAGGCGTCGATTCGGACGATCCCCTGTTCCTGCAGGTGAAGCAGGCGCAGAGATCGGTCCTCGCGCCCTATGTCGATCACCAGCTCAGCTTCGAGAACCAGGGGCGGCGGGTGGTCGTCGGTCAGCGCCTGGCCCAGGGCTCGCCGGACATATTCCTCGGCTGGGGCAAGGTGGACGGCAAGGATTTCTACGTCCGCCAGCTCGCCGACATGAAGGGCAGCGTGAAGTTCAACGAGAGTGACCCGGCGAGCATCGACGGCTTCGTCGAGTACTGCACCCTGTGCGGCTGGGCCCTGGCGCTTGCGCACGCCAAGTCGGGCGATCCGGCGATGATCGCGGGCTATTGCGGCAACAGCGAAACGCTCGACGAAGCCATCGGCAAGTTCGCGATGGCCTATGCAAAGCAGACCGACGAGGACCACGATGCGCTCGACAAGGCGCGCCGCAGCGGCCGTATCAGGGTCGCGGCGCAGGAAATCGCGAAGTAGGGGGCTCGCTTCGACGCAGACCGAAACGACGGCGCGGCGGATCGTCCTAGAACACGCTCCCACCAACACACGGGAGAAACACATGGTCGATCTTCATTCCCTGAAGGACGGGCTCATCGTCACGGCATTCTGGGAAGCCAGGCCCGGCGAGGCCGATGCGGTCGCCGCCATCGTCCGCGAATACCTGCCGCAAGCCCAGCGTGAGCCCTGGGTGCATGCCTTCCAGATCCACCGCTCGATCGCGGAACCCGACAAGTTCTTCTTCTACGAGGTGTTCCACGACGAGGCGGGTTTCGCCTCGCATCAGGAGACGCCGCACTTCAAGGCGCTGATCGTGGGTCAGGCGCTGCCGAAGCTCGCCAGGCGCGAGCGCACGCAGCACCGCTTCGTTCAGGCCGAACCCTAGGGTCTTGTCGGTTTAAGTGCGCCCTACACTACCCTCATCCTGAGGAGCGCGCCGAAGGCGTGCGTCTCGAAGGATGGGCAACAAACGTGGTGCGCGTGCTCATGCTTCGAGACGGCCCTTCGGGCCTCCCCAGCAGAGGACGGTGGTGGTGATTCCATCTCGATCGGAAGCGGCTCATTGGAGCGCGCCACTCCAGTGGCGCTTATACGCCGCTGCAACGCGGAGGAAGAGCGCCACTGGAGTGGCGCGCTCCAATGATCGTCTCGTGCGAGTCTTGCGCTCAGGCCGCCGCCGCTTCCTTCCACGGCGCGACTTCGAGCCAGGTGCTCTGGTAGGTCGCGCCTTCGCCCATGTCGGTGTAGCGGTCCGAGCAGAGCATGTTGATCGTGCCCGACACGGCTTCGCCCACGGGGCGCTGGCCCGGCACCAGCAGGACGCCCGGCTGGACCTCGTCGGCAACCTTGAGCATCAGGCCGATCTCGCCACGGTCGTTGAACAGGCGAACCCGGTCGCCGTCCTTCAAACCGCGCTTCGCGGCGTCCTCCGGGTGCAGGATGCAGAAGGGCTTGCCCTCGCGCTCGCGCAGGAAACCGACACCCGAGAAAGCGGTGTGTGCCTGGAAGTAGCCCGGCGCCGTCAGCAGGCGCAGCGGCCACTTCGCGGCTTCCTGGGCCTCGATCGGATCGGCTTCCCAGTCGGGCATCGGCGGCAGGCCCTGTTTGGCCAACTGCTCGGAATAGAATTCGAGCTTGCCCGACGGCGTCTTGAAGGGCTGGCCGTCCCAGTCGTGCTTGATGTTGAGCGGGACGCCGGCGAACAGCTCGTTGCGGTCGACCTTCGAGGCGGGGCCGGTCGAGCCCTTGAAGAACTCCTCGGCGGCGTCGCGCGGCGACAGGCTGAAGATCCTGTCCGTCACGCCCATGCGCTGGGCCAGCGCCTGCGCGACATGGAAGTTGGAACGCGCTTCGCCGGCCGGCTCTACCGCCTTCTGGCCCCACTGCATCCAGTAGGCGCCATAGGCGCGGTAGAGATCGTCGGTCTCGAGATAGTTGGCGGCCGGCAGAACGATGTCGGCGTAGCGGGCCGTGTCGGTCATGAACGGGTCGTGCACGACCGTGAACAGGTCCTCGCGCATCAGGCCCTTCTGGACCTTGTGCACCTCGGGGCAGGTGACGACCGGATTGTTGGCGGCCACGAAGAGCGAGCGGATCGGCGGATCCTTCATGTTGAGGAGTTCCTCGCCGAGACGCAGATGGTTCACCATGCGCGCCGTCGCCGGGCCGGACGGCTTGCGCACGGCGGCATAGTTGAGGTCGCACGACGCCGCCGTGAGCAGCAGCGCGCCGCCGCCCTTCACGCCGTAGTGGCCCGAAACACCCGGCAGCAGTGCCACGGTGCGCAGCGCCTGGCCGCCATGGGTGAGGCGGGTCATGCCTTCGCCGAGGCGGATCAGGGCCGCCCTGGCCTTGCCGTACAGCGCCGCGAGCTTCTCGATGTCGGCGACAGGGAGACCGGTGATCTCGGCGGTGCGTTCCGGCGTGAACTTCGGCAGCACGTCGGCCTCGACCTTGTCGAAGCCCAGCGTGTGCTTGGCGATGTAGTCGCGGTTGGCGAGGCCGTCGCGCACGAGGATGTGCATGACGCCGAGCGCCAGTGCCGCGTCGGTGCCGATCCTGATCGGCAGGTAAAGGTCGGCCGCCTTTGCGCTGCGCGTGCGGCGCGGATCGATCACGACGATCGGCATGCCGGTCTTCTTGCGCTGCGCTTCGGCGAGCGCCCAGAAATGCACGTTGGTGGCCGCGAGGTCGGCGCCCCACGAGATCACCATGTCGGAATGCACGACCGATTCGGGGTCCGCGCCGCCAACCGGTCCGACCGTCATCTCCCAGGCGGTCTCGCAGCAGGTGTCGCAGACCGTGCCGGCCTGCAGGCGCGACGTGCCCAGCGCGTGGAACAGGCCGTTCACCAGCCCGCGGTTCATCAGTCCCTGATGGGCGGAGTAGGCGTAACCCAGGATGGCCTCGGGTCCGCTCTCCTTGATGATCGTCTTCCACTGGCCGGCGATCGTGTCGAGCGCCTGATCCCAGGTGATCGGCTTGAACTGTCCCGATCCCTTGGGGCCGGTGCGGCGCAGCGGCGTGGCGATGCGTTCGGGTGAGTTTACGAGGTCGCTGTCGCGGTTGACCTTGCCGCAGGCGAAACCCGCCGTGTACGGCTGATCGGGGTCACCCTGGATGCGCACGACCTTGCCGTTGTCGACATGTGCAATGAGCGAGCACATGTCGGGACAATCGTGAGCACAAACAACTCTAACGGATTTCACTACGCCGCCTCCCGATGGGTATCGCGGCCGTAGTGTAGCAGAGGCTTTAGAAGAAGCGGGTCCTACTTCTTCTCGGCGTCGGCCTTGGCTTCGGCCGGGGCATCCTTCTTGTCGCTGCCGATCATGCCGAAGCGATTGCGGAAGCGCTGCACGCGGCCGCCGCGATCGATGCTCTGGCGCACGCCGGTCCACGCCGGATGCGTCTTGGGATCGATGTCGAGGCGCAGGCTGGCGCCTTCCTTGCCCCAGGTCGACTTCGTCTCGAAGGACGTACCGTCGGTCATCACCACGGTGATGGTGTGGTAGTCGGGGTGGATCTTCTCTTGCATGATTCTCTCTCCAGCGCTTCAGGGCCGATTCCGACCGGCCGGCGCAACAGGGGCGGGGATATACAGTCCCGGCGCCGCGGCGACAAGCAGGTTGTACGGCCCCGCGGCGGCCTGTAGACCGGCCGGACCCATGACCGATTCAGCCTTCGAGACCCTCGCCGACAGCCTCCTCGCGACCCTCGAGGAGGCGCTGGGAGAGCATGTCGATGCCGAACTCCAGGGCGGCATCCTGACGGTCGAGGGCGATGCCGGAACCTGGATCGTCAACAAACATGCACCCACCCGGCAAATCTGGCTGAGTTCGCCGGTCAGCGGCGCCCGCCACTACGCGTTCGATGCCGCGGCGGGGCAGTGGCTGGACACGCGGGGCGGCGGCGACCTGTTGGCGGTGCTGGGCGACGAACTCGGCGTGGATTTGAGCTGGCAGGCACCATGAAGCGATTTGGCGGCCTGGCCCTGCTCGGGCCCTATCTGAGGCCCTATCGCGGCCGGACGATCCTGGCGCTGCTGTCGCTGCTGGTCGCGGCCGGGACGGTCCTGGCTTTCGGCGCCTGCCTGCGCGCCCTGATCGACCGCGGCTTCGCCCAGGGGCGCCCCGACATCCTGAACTATGCCCTGGCCTCCCTGCTGGCCGTCGCGGTCGTGCTGGCGATTGCCTCGGGTGCGCGCTTCTACCTCGTCTCCTGGCTGGGCGAGCGGGTGGTGGGCGACCTGCGCCGCGACCTCTTCGCCCATGTCGTGCGGCTGGGACCGGCCTGGTTCGAGGTCAAGCGCTCGGGCGACGTGATGAGCCGCATCTCGGCGGACGCCCAGCTTATCGAGCAGGTGATCGGCTCCTCGGCTTCGGTGGCGCTGCGCAACACGCTGATGTGCGTCGGCGGCGTCGTGATGCTGGTCGTCACCAATCCGAAGCTCGCGCTGTGGACAATCGCGGTGGTCCCGCTGACGGTCATTCCGATCATCGTGTTCGGCCGTCAGGTCAAGGCGCTGTCGCGCGAGGCGCAGGCGCGCATGGGCGAGATGGTGTCCGAAGGCGCCGAAACGCTGGACGGCGTGCGCACAGTCCAGGCCTTCGCCCAGGAAGATCGCGCCGCGCTGCGGTTCGGCGAGGCGACGGAGCGGTCTTTCGTCGCCGCAACCCGCCGCGTGTCGCGCCGGGCCATCATGACCACGCTGGTCATCTTCATCGTGTTTTCCGCCGTCGGCTTCCTGCTGTGGATGGGCGGGCACGACGTGCTGACGGGGCGCATCAGCGCCGGCGATCTCTCGGCCTTCGTGTTCTATGCCGTGCTGGTCGCCAGTTCCGGCGGCGCCATCAGCGAGACGATCGGCGACCTGCAGCGCGCGTCGGGCGCGGCGGAACGGCTGGCCGAGTTGCGCGCCGAGCCGCCGTCGATCGCCGAGCCCGTGAACCCCAAGCCGCTGCCCCGCCCGGTGCAGGGCGCGGTGTCGTTCGAGACCGTGTCGTTCCGCTATCCGACGCGCACCGAACAGCTGGCGCTCGATCATTTCGACCTCGACGTGAAGCCCGGCGAGACGGTGGCCATCGTCGGGCCTTCGGGAGCCGGCAAGACGACGGCATTCAACCTGCTGCTGCGCTTCTACGACCCCGAGCAGGGGACGATCCGCCTGGACGGTATCGACATCAGGCAGCTCGCGTTGCGCGACCTCAGGCGCGCCCTGGCGACCGTGCCGCAGGATCCCACCCTGTTCAGTACCTCCGTCGCCGAGAACATCCGGTACGGCCGGCCGGAGGCCAGCGACGCGCAGGTGCGGGCCGCAGCCGAGGCTGCCTCGGCCCTGGGCTTCATCGAGGCGCTGCCGCAGGGCTTCGCGACGGATCTGGGCGCGCGCGGCGTGCGCCTGTCGGGCGGACAGCGCCAGCGCATCGCCATTGCCCGCGCGCTGCTCTGCGATCCGGCCGTTCTGTTGCTCGATGAGGCGACCAGCGCCCTCGACGCCGAAAGTGAACTCGCGGTCCAGCAGGCGCTGGACCGGCTGATGCAGAACCGCACGACGCTGGTGATCGCCCATCGGCTGGCGACGGTGCAGAAGGCCGACCGCATCCTCGTGATCGACCAGGGGCAGGTCGTCGATGTCGGCAACCACGCCGAGCTGGTGCGCCGCGGCGGCCTCTATGCCCGGCTGGCCGAACTGCAGTTCAACGTATCGGCCGCCGCCAGCTGATGGCCGGCCGTATGGGTCCGGCCCGGCAACCCTGTTGAACGGCGTTGCCAATAGTCTCCGGACCCTCCTGAGCTACACGCGCGCTTTCTTCCGTTCGGCATCGAGACGGCGCAGTTCGCGGCGCAGGATCTTGCCCGTCGTCGTGAGCGGCAGCTCTTCGACGAAATCGACCTCGCGCGGATATTCATGCGCGGCGAGACGGGTCTTCACGAAGTTGGCGAGGTCGGCTTTCAGCGCGTCGGTGGCGGCGATCTCGGGCCTGAGCTGGACGAAGGCCTTCACGATCTCGGTGCGGACTTTGTCGGGCACGCCCACCACGCCGACCATCGAGACGGCCGGATGCTTCATCAGGCATTCCTCGATCTCGCCGGGGCCGATGCGGTAGCCGCCCGAGGTTATGACGTCGTCGTCGCGGCTCTTGAAGAAGACGTAGCCGTCCTCGTCGATGGTGCCGATGTCGCCCGTAAGCAGCCAGTCGCCGGCATATTTGCGGGCGGTGGCCTCGGGGTTACGCCAGTATTCCAGCATGACGATGGGATCGTGCCGCCAGCCCGCGATCTGGCCTTCCTGGCCGGGCGGCAGGACATTGCCTTCACCGTCGACGACCGCGACCTTGCGGCCGGGGCAGGCGCGGCCGCAGGAGCCGGGCCGGACCTCGAACCAGTCGGGCGAGTTCAGCAGCATCAGGTTCATCTCGGTCTGGCCATAGCCTTCGGAGATCGTCGTGCCGAACGTGTCGCGGCCCCAGCTCAGCAATTCCTCGCCCATCGCCTCGCCGCCGGTACTGATCGCGCGGATATCGTAGGTCCAGCGGTCCTGCGGCTTGTGGACCTGGCGCATCATCTTGAGCGCGGTCGGCGGGATGAAGCTGACGCCGACACGGTGCTTGGCCAGCATGGCGAAGGCGCGTTCGGGATCGAACTTGGCGAAGCGATGCGCCAGCACCGGCGTGCCGTAGTACCAAGCCGGAAACAGCGCGTCGTAGAGGCCGGCGATCCAGGCCCATTCGGCCGGCGTCCACATCACCTCGTTGCCGCGCGGCCAGTGGCCGAGCCACTGCTCCACCGCCGGAATGCAGCCCAGCATCATGCGATGGGCATGCAGCGCGCCCTTGGGCTGGCCCGTGGTGCCGGACGTATAGATCAGCAGCGCCGGATCCTCCGCTGCCGTGTCGACCGTGGCGAATCTGTCGGACGCGGCGCCCAGCAGGCGGTCCCAGTCGAGGAAGGCGCTGCCGTGGGCGCCGGCGCCGATCACGATCACCGTCCTCAGATGAGGCAAGCGGTCGCGCACGGCGAGCAGCTTCGGGAGTTGGCTCATGTCGGTGACGATGGCCGAGGCCCCGGCGTTGGACAGCCGGTATTCGATCGCCTCCTCGCCGAACAGCGTGAACAGCGGCAACACGACCGCGCCCATGCGGTAGCCGGCGAGATGGCAGATCGTGAGTTCGGCGCCCTGGCTCAGGAACACCGCGACCCGGTCGCCCTTGCCGATGCCGCGTGAGACCAGCGCGTTGGCCAGCCGCGAACTGGCGGCCAGCAACTGGCCGAAGGTCCAGTTGCGCACCGTGCCGTCGGCATTCTCGACGATCATCGCCAGGGTGTCGGGCGCATGCCGTTCGCAGACGGCGCGGCCGATGTTGAACCGCTGGGGCGTGGGCCAGCGGAACTGCTTCATGGCGTCGTCGTAGGAAAGACCGCGCGGGATCATGCCGATTGGACCTGCATATGTGTGCTAGAGCGGAGGGGATGGTTCAACGAAAGGCCGGGCATTCCATGAGTATCGCTGGATACCTTCAGGCGTCCATCGGCGTGCTGCAAGACTGTATCGACCATGCGCCGATCCAGAACGTCGAACGCGCCGTCGTCGAGATTGGCCGGACCTTCGACGCGGGCAAGCCGCTTCTGGTCTGCGGAAACGGCGGCTCGGCCAGCGACGCATCGCACATTGCGGGAGAACTGGTCGGACGCTTCCTGAAAGAGCGTCGGGCTCTGAACTGCATCTGCCTGTCGGCAGATTCCGCCGTACTGACGGCCTGGGCCAACGACTATGCCTACGAGTCCGTCTTCGCACGCCAGGTCGAGGCCTATGGCGCTGCAGGCGGGACGCTGCTGGGCCTCAGCACGTCGGGCAATTCGAAGAACGTGGTCGAGGCCTTCAAGGCGGCCAAATCGATGGGCATGACGACCATCGCGCTGACGGGGGAAGGGGGCGGCGATCTCGCCCGGTATGCCGACATCCTCATCGACGTGCCCAGCCGGCATACGCCGCTCGTCCAGCAGGCGCATGCCTGCCTCTATCACTACATTTGCGAGCGCGTAGAGGCGGGGCGACCGGGCTAAGCGATCGCTTCCAGCCAGGCGAGCGCGCCGAACGCGTCGGCCACGCTGACCTTCATTCTGCCGAAGGAGGCGCCGGCGAGGTTCCTCACGGCCTCTTCGCCATGACCGGTGCTCACAAGGAGGCCGTTGCCGATGCCCGCCGCGTGGCCGGCTTCGAGATCGCTCAGCTTGTCGCCGACGATCAGCGATCCCTGGAGATCGATATTCAGCCGTTCCTGTGCCAGCAGGATCATGCCTGGGCTGGGCTTGCGCCACCGATGGGCTTCCGCCGCGAAGACACCGCCGCCGGCTTCGTGGTGGGCACTGGCGACGACCAGATCGATCTCGGCGCCCGACCTGGCCAGCTCTTCGACGATCCTGCCCTGGACGGCACGGAAATCCTCCCAGCCATAGTAGCCGCGTCCGATGCCGCTCTGGTTGGTGACGACGACGACCCGGATCCCGCGATCGTTCGCCGCCCGGATCAGGGATGCGGCGGCCGGGATGATCCGGACGTCCTCGGGCTTTCCGAGATAGCCGACTTCCTCGACGATCACGCCGTCGCGGTCGCAGAACAGCGCCGGTCGGCCGTCCGAGACGCGCGAGGTGAGGGGCTCGCACCACAGGGCAACGCCGTCGATCAGGCGGCTGTCGGAAAAGGGCACGGTCAGCGGTTCACGCGCTGGACCACGCGGCCGGCCACCAGTTCCTGCGGCGTCGGCGTCCAGATCTCGTCGGGAGGTGTTTCGGTGACACGCTGCGCGAACTCCGGCGTTACGCCGCTGGCGACGAGGAAGCGCCTCATGTCGCGATTGCTCTCGTGCATGTCGTTCGATCCCATGCCGGGAAAGCTGCCCTGATGGAAGCCCAGGCGACCCGACGGCGAGATCGATCGATCGGCGCCGCCCAGGAAGGCGATGGTGCAGGCCGAGGCGCAGCCGGTGTCGACGCGCGTCGCCAGCCGTCGGTTGCGGATCATGCGGTTGATCTCGAAGGCGGTACCGAGGCGGCCACCCGGACCCGCGAGCACGACGCGGCGCACGGACGGGTTCTTCTCGAGCGCCTGGCGCACGGCCTCCGCGCTGCGGGTGCCGTAGGCGCCGTCGAGGTTGAGCGTGGTGCCGTCGGCGCTCACCGAGACCGTCAGCGTGTCCAGCGCCTCGTCACCGGTATGGATCGCCCATAATTCACCGATCGCCGGCACGGCGCGTTCGACGAAGAGCCCGCCGATACCCGCGATGGACAGGGCCGCGGCGGCGAAGGTGGCGAGCGCGACCGGCACGCCGGCCCTGCGCCGCGCCGCCACGACGATCAGGATCACCTGGACGATGGCGAACAGGGAAGCCGCGGAGCAGAGCAGGGCGGGACCCAGCACGTGAAGCAGCGACACGTTTCCGGGACCGAACACGGCCAGGCTGATGCTGCCGAAGCCGAGCAGCAACGCGACCGCGCCCCAGACACCGCGGTAGTAGAGGGTGAGATCGAACGGCGCCGCACCATCACGCCAGAGCGGCACGCCAATCGCTTCGAGATGGTCCAGCATCCTCGCGAGCTTGCCGGTGCGGATGCGCTTCATGCCGTCGCGGTAGCCGAGCGAGACTGCGAGATCGGGCGGAACGGTCGGGGCAACCAGACTCACCTGCCGAAGGCCGATGGCACGGGCAGTCAGCTCCGCAAAGCCGAGCAGAGCGCGGATCACGGGCTCGCGTTCGCAACTGGACGCAGTTTCCATCGGCCCGGCGGCGAGATGATCGGGGGCTTGTTCCAGCAGGACGGCGCCAAGCGGGGCGGTTTCGCCGTCGATCAGGAAGATCGCACGCGTGTCGCTCATGGTGCTCAACGGCGGAAGGCTGGGGAAAAGTCTCGCGATGCCCTCGGCATCGGCGGCGGTGGCACGTCGTACAGCGCCAACGGAGACCCGATCCTGAGAAAACACGCTGACTTTCCACTCCCTGAGGCCGCTTTCATGGCGGGTGACCGGACTGTATGCTGCGGCACTTCACGCGGAGCGTCTACATGTCACCCGACGATCATGCCTACCCGCCGGTCGGCCGTGCCAAGCAGCATGAGGCCGGCACGACGACCGTTCCGTCGGTTTGTCCGCACGACTGCACCAGTACCTGCGCGCTCGATGTCGAAAGGCTGAGCAACACGAAGATCGGCCGCGTTCGCGGTTCGATGCGCAACGACTACACGGCGGGCGTGATCTGCGAGAAGGTCGCGCGCTACGCCGAGCGCATCCATCATCCCGACCGCCTGATGAAGCCGATGCGCCGGGTCGGGCCGAAGGGTTCGAAGCAGTTCGCCGAGATCTCGTGGACTGACGCGCTCGACATCGTGGCCGAGCAGTTCATCGCCAAGGCGCGTCAGCACGGCGCCGAGACCATCTGGCCCTATTACTATGCCGGCACGATGGGCCTGGTGCAGCGCGACGGCATCAACCGCCTGCGCCACGCGATGAAGTATTCGCGCTGGTTCTCGACCATCTGCGTTACGCTTTCCGACACGGGCTGGATCGCCGGCGTCGGCGCCAAGCGTGGCGCGGACGTGCGGGAGATCGACGAACATGCCGAGCTGGTGGTGATCTGGGGCGGCAATCCCGTGAACACCCAGGTCAACGTCATGACCCACGCGATGAAGGCCAAGAAGAGGGGCGCCAAGCTCGTCGTCGTCGATCCCTATCGCACGGGCACCGCCGACCAGGCCGACATCCATCTCGCGGTGCGCCCCGGCACCGACGGCGCGCTGGCGGTCGGCGTCATGCACGTCCTCTTCAAGGAGGGCTATGCCGACTGGGATTATCTGCGGAAGTACACCGACGCGCCGGATGAACTGGCGGCGCATGTCGCGACGCGCACGCCGGAATGGGCTTCGAAGATCACCGGGCTTTCGGTCGAGGAGATCGTGTCCTTCGCTCGCCTCTACGGGCAGAGCAAGGCGTCGTTCATCCGCTGCCATCACGGCTTCAGCCGCAGCCGCAACGGCGCGGCCAACATGCATGCTGTGACCTGCCTGCCGGCGGTGACGGGGGCGTGGAAGTACAAGGGCGGCGGCGCGCTGTACGGCCATACCGGCATGTATCCTATCAACAAGACGCTGATCGAGGGTCTCGACATGGTCGATACGTCGATCCGCGACCTCGACCAGTCGCGCCTCGGGCCGATCCTCACCAACGATGCCGCGGCGCTGAAGAACGGACCGCCGGTCACCGGCATGCTGATCCAGAATACCAATCCGGCGATGGTCTGTCCGGAGCTCGAGCTGGTGCACAAGGGCTTCCAGCGCGACGACCTGTTCGTCTGCGTGCACGAGCAGTTCATGACCGAGACGGCGGCCTTCGCCGACATCGTGCTGCCGGCCACCATGTTCCTCGAGCACGACGATTTCTACACCGCGAGCGGCCACACCTTCTTCCAGGTCACCAAGGCGGTGATCGACGCGCCGGGCGAGTGCCGCGAGAACCACTATGTGATCTCCGAACTGGCCAAGCGCCTGGGCGCGAAGCATCGCGGCTTCGACATGACGCCGTGGGAGATCATGGACGAGACGCTCAAGGTCTCGAAGATGTGGGACGCCGAAACCAACTGGCAGAAGGGCGGGCAGGACTTCCACCTGGGTTTCGAGACGTCGCACTTCCTCGACGGCTTCGCCTGGCCCGACAAGAAGTTCCGCTTCAAGCCCGACTGGGCGGCCTATGGCGGTCGCGGCAAGGAAATGCCGGCGCTGCCGGACCATTTCGACGTGATCGACAATGCCACCGACGACAAGCCGTTCCGGCTGGTCGCGGCGCCGGCGCGCACCTTCCTCAACTCGACCTTCACCGAGACACCGAGCTCGCAGAAGCGCGAGGTGCGGCCGACCGCCCTGATGAATCCCGACGATTGTGCGGCCCTGGGAATCGTCGAGGGCGAGCGGCTTGAGATCGGCAACGAGCGCGGCAAGACGATCGTCAACGCCAAGCCGCGCAGCGGCCAGCAGAAGGGCGTCGTGGTGGTCGAGGGCATCTGGCCCAATAGCAACTTCGAGACCGGCATCGGCATCAATGCGCTGACCTCCGCCGATCCCGGCTGGCCCAACGGCGGCGCGGTGTTCCACGACACCGCCGTCTGGATCCGCAAGGCATCGTGAGCGAGGGATTCCAACCGGCGCCCAATCCGAGCATCGCCCAGACGCAGGCGCCTCGGATCGAGGGCCGCGGGCATGTCCTGGTGATCGGCAACGAGAAGGGCGGCTCGGGCAAGTCGACGACGGCGCTGCACATCGCCGTGTCGCTGATGAACGATGGCGCGCGCGTGGCGACGCTCGATCTCGACGCGCGGCAGGGCACGCTGAGCCGCTACGTCGAGAACCGCGCCGCCTATGCCGCGAAGAAGGGCATGGACCTGCCCATGCCGCTGCACACGCCCGTGCTGATTTCGACCCTGAACGATCGCCGCGAGGCCGAGGCCGACGAGCGCGCGCGGCTCGCGGCGGCGCTGGAGCCGGCGGTGGGCTCGGCCGACTTCGTGATCGTCGATACGCCGGGCAGCGACACCCATCTCAGTCGGCTCGCCCATACCTGGGCCGACACGTTGTTGACGCCGCTGAACGACAGTTTCATCGACCTCGACCTGCTGGCGCGCGTCGATCCGGACACGCTGAAGATCGTACGACCTTCGATCTATGCCGAGGCGGTATGGAAGCAGCGCCAGATTCGCGCCGTCGAGGGCGGCCGGCCGGTCGACTGGATCGTGATGCGCAATCGCCTGTCGTCGCTGGCCGCGCGCAACAAGCGCGACATGGGCACGGTGATCGACGCGCTGGCCCGGCGCATCGGCTTCCGCGTCGCCGCGGGCCTCAGCGAGCGCGTGATCTACAAGGAGCTTTTCCTGACCGGTCTCACGCTGCTCGACCTGAAGCGCGGCGGGAAGGGGCCTTCCCTGACGTTGAGCCACGTCGCGGCGCGCCAGGAAGTGCGTGACCTCGTGGCGTCGCTCAACCTGCCGGGGCTCGCTCGTGCAGAAGCGGACGCGCCCGCGACAGAAGAAGCCACGCCAGACCCGCTACCTGCAGGATGAACAGCAGGCCGAACGACCAGCTGTAGCCGTCGGGCGAGTAGCCGGTGGCGGTGCGCGGCCACAGGTCGACGACTTTGCCGATCGCCCACTGTCCGGCAAAGATCACCGTGAAGACCACGAGGTTGGAGCTGGTGCTGACGCGGCCGGCATATTGCGGCGGGAACGAGCGGGCGAGCAGCGGCATGTACTGGATCGGGTAGGCGCCGAGGAAGCCGAACAGCAACCACGCTGCGATGGGATAGAAGGACGGCAGGAAGGCGATCCAGGCGCAGACCAGCGTGAACAGCACGCTGACGAGATTGGCCGAGGCGAAGTCGCTGACGCCGATGCGGCGGAAGGCGCCGGCCAGCACGCCGCTCAGCGCGAAGCCCGCGGTCATCACCGCGGTCGTGTAGAGCTGAATGTCGGCGCGGGCCTCGTGACTGGCGATACCGCCGACGTCGCGTAGCCACGGCCCGATCCACAGGGTGATCGCGGCGATGAACGCCATCTGCTGGAAGGTGAGCAGCGGCTGGATGCGCCAGAAGAAGCCGTTGGTCAGCACGATGCCGGTGATCCGGAACTGGTCGCGCAGGGTGCCCTGCTGTGCGGGAGCGCCGCGCTCGGGCACGACCGTGAACAGGATCGCCGAGACGACGAGGCAGAGGCCCGCCAGCCAGAAGAACAGGCCCTGCCAGCTGATGACCGAGAGAGACCACTGGATCGGCAGGGTCGCGGCCATCGAGCCCAGGCCGCCCGCCATCATGTGGAAGCCGGTGATCAGTCCCCAGCGTTCGGGCGGATACCAGAGCGTGATCGCCTTGATCGCGGCCATGAGGCCGCCCGCGAAGCCCAGGCCGATCAGCACGCGCGCCACGATCAATTCGCCGAGCGAGAGGCTGAGCCCGAACAGCGCCGAGCCGATCGCCGCCATCGCCAGCAGCACGGCCTGCACGCGGCGCGGCCCGTAGCGGTCGAGCATGACGCCGAGGATCGGCTGGCAGCCGGCAAAGAACAGGAAGAAGGCGGAGGTGAGGAGGCCGAGGTCGCCCGCGGTGATGCCGACATCCCGTTCGAGATACGGGAAGATCACCGCATTCACGCCACGGAAGATGTAGGAGAGAAAGTAAGCGAGCGCGAACGGCAGGAAGACGCGCAGCAGCAGCGTGGCGAAGGAGGGGGCGTTTCCGGTCATGCTTCAATGTTGGCGCGCGAGCGCGGCTGCACCATATTGAACGCATCGCAGAGGGTCAAAGGACGTGGCCGACAAACGCAATGTTCCGTCTACCGCAGGTGCGAACGCCGTCGATGCATTCGTGCGCGAGGTCGGCAACTTGCCGGCCAATCGCACGCCGGGCGGCCGCGGCAGGCTGCTGTTCGCCATGGACGCAACGGCAAGCCGCGAGCCGACCTGGGATCATGCCTGCGCCATCCAGGGCGAGATGTTCGTCGCCGCCGATGCGCTGGGCGGGCTCGACGTGCGGCTGGCCTTCTATCGCGGCTTCGAGGAATTCAAGGTGAGCAAGTGGACGTCGGACGGCCGCGAGCTTGCGCGCCTGATGGGCGGGGTGCGCTGTGCCGCCGGCCGCACGCAGATCGCGCGCCTGCTGCGCTATGCCGGCGACCAGCGCCGCGAGAGCCGGCTCGATGCCGTCGTCTTCGTCGGCGACTGCTGCGAGGAGGATGTCGATGCGGTCGGTCACGAGGCGGGCCAGCTCGGCTTGCTTGGCCTGCCCGTGTTCGTGTTCCAGGAAGGCGACGATCGCACGGCCTCGCGGCTGTTCCCCCAGATCGCCAAACTGACGCGTGGCGCCTATTGCAAGTTCGACCGGTCGAGCCCGGATCAGCTCAAGCGCTTGCTGGGCGCCGTCGCCGCCTATGCCGCCGGCGGCCGCTCGGCCCTGCTGAAGTACGGCAAGGACCAAGGCGGCGTGGCGGCACTTCTCACCAACCAGATGAAATGACCTCCGATCTGCTGGCTGCCGTCGAAGCCTTCTTCGACACCGAAATCCTGCCACGCCATCGCGAATGGGCGGCGCACGTCTCGACACACAAGGGCACGCCGCCGTTCATCGCCGGGCTGCAGGCCAGGGCGCGCGCCGCCGGTCTGTGGAACCTCGGCCTGCCGGACCGTATGAGCAATCGCGCCTATGCGCCGATCGCCGAGATCACGGGCCGCCTGCCGTGGGCGCCGGAAGTGTTCAACGCCCAGGCGCCCGACGTTCCCAACATGATCATGCTGCAGCATGTGGCGAACGCGGCGCAGAAGAAGCGCTGGCTCGAGCCGCTGCTGGAGGGCCGCATCCGCTCGGCCTTTGGCATGACCGAGCCCGACGTCGCTTCGTCCGACGCGACCAACATCGCCACGAGCCTGCGTCGCGAGGGCGACGAGTGGGTCGTGAATGGCCGCAAGTGGTACATCACCGGCGGCGCGCATCCCGACTGTGCCTTCGTGATCGTGATGGGTGTGTCGCGGCCCGAGGCGCCGCGCACCGGCCGGCATTCCTGCGTGATCGTGCCGATGCCGTCGCCCGGCCTGCGGGTCGTGCGCGAGCTGCGCTTCCTCGGCTGGGAGGACAGCATCGCGCCCATCGCCGAACTCGACTTCAAGGACGTGCGCGTGCCCGCCGGGAACCTGCTGGGCGAGGAGGGCGAGGGCTTTGCCGCGGCACAGGTTCGGCTGGGGCCGGCGCGGCTGCATCACTGCATGCGTGCCATCGGGAGCTGCGAGGTCCTGGTTGAACTGATGATGGCGCGGGCCGCCGAACGCCGGACGTTCGGCCGTGCGGTGATCGACTACGATTCGACGCAACAGGCCATTGCCCGCTCCCGTATCGAGATCGAGCAGGCCCGGCTGCTGGTGCTGCGCACCGCCGAGCGTCTAGACAGCGACGGCCATCAGGCCGTTTGGCGCGACGTTTCCATGGTCAAGGTCGCGGTGCCGGAAATGGCCCAGCGCATCGCCGATCGGGCGATGCAACTGTTTGGCGCCATGGGCGGCAGCGACGATGCGCCGATCCATCGGGCCTATGCCGTCGCGCGCATGCTTCGGATTGCCGATGGGCCGGACGAGGTGCATCTGCGCCAGATCTTCCGGCAGGAGAAGCCGGCCCGCTGGACCGTCGCGGACTCGCCCTATATGACGCCGGGCGATGACTGAGAACGGCCGCAAGCGAATCTACGCGATCGTATTCGGGTTGATCCTGAGCGGGATCACGCTCGCGGGCCTCGAACTGCTGGCCTCTCTCGAGTCGCCGCCGTGGCCCGCGCGGGCGCTGCGCTCGACGCCGCCGGTCAACGTGCAGTCGAGCGACTTCAGCGGCCTTGCCGACAAGCCCTGGATCTTCGAGCCGTACAATTCATGGGGCATGCGCGACAAGGAACGCAGCATCGCCAAACCGGCGAACGGCGGCTTCCGCACCATCTTCATCGGCGACAGCTATCTCGAGTTCCAGCTCACGCGGCTCACCCTGCCAGGCGAGGTCGAGCGGCGCTTCATCGAAGCGGGGCAACCGAAGGCCGAGATGATCAACCTCGGTATCTCCGCCACCGGCCCGCGCAGCTACTACTACCGCATGCGCGACGTGGCCTTTGCCCTGTCGCCCGATGCGCTCGCGGTGTTCTTCTTCTCGGGCAACGACTTCCTCTATGACGGGCAGGGTTATGGGCAAGGCATCCTGCCCAGTCTGGTCAGCGAGGCGCCCGGCGGGTCGATCCTGGGCAACGTCATGCCGAACGCCAACTGGGTACTGGTCAATCGCCTGCGCCTGTCGGAAATGCTGACGACCAACAAGCCTGTGCCGCAGGAGTTCGACACGCTGGCGAAGATCGCCCGCCTGCCGCCGGCCGAGCGCACGCCGGCGCTCGTGCGTCACGTCAAACGCTATTACTACCCGGACCTTGCCGAACAGCAGATCGCCGCCATCTTCGGCCGCGACGGCGACGCCTTCTGGCAGGCTTACGCCTCCGGCAAGGTCGACGACGAATCGCTACAGGGCTGGCTGCTGAACCTCATGACCAAGTCCGAGGTCGAGAAGTCTCCCTATTTCGAGGCGACGACGAAGGAGCAGGCGGCGCGTCTGGTGAAGGACGGCGACATCCAGGCGACACTGTCGTGGCTGACGGCGATGGACCGCGCCGCCCGCGAGCGCGGTGTGCCGCTGGTCCTGTTCATCGTGCCGCCGGGTACCGTCGATCCCGACTATGCCGCCTACTGGAAGCCGTGGCCGCGCTTCTACGCCTTCAACATGATCGCCGATTACCGGCAGGACCGGCTGCTCGAAGCCCTGGCCAGGACGCAGATCCGCCATGTCGACCTGCGCAAGGATTTCGCGGGCGTGCGCGGTGCCTATCGGCGCAGCGATGCGCACTGGACCGACAAGGGCGTCGAGATCGCCGCGAACCGGGTCTACGAGGAACTGCGCAAGCTCGAGAAGCGCTAGCCGGCGCCCAGCAATCGCGCCGACCAGCGGCCGGGCAGGGTCGTGCCCAGCCAGACGGCGGCCTTGGTGCCGATCGGGAAAGCGATGCGCGGCCGGTTCAGGGCGAGGCCGCGGCGGATGATCGACGACGCCTTGGCGGCCGTCATCATGAACGGCATCGGGAAGGGGGCTTCGGTGGTGATGCGGCTGACGACGAAGCCGGGGCAGATGACGCTGACGCCGATGCCGTCCTTCTTCACCACGTAGCGGATGCTCTCGCCCCAGACGCGCACCGCGGCCTTGCTGGCGTTGTAGGAGGCCGAGTAGGGCAGGCCGATGAAGCCGGCGAGCGAGGAGACGATGCCGATCTGGCCCCGCTTGCGTTCCATCATCCGCGGCAGCAGCGGCTCGACGGTGTTCAGCACGCCGTTGATGTTCACGTCGAGCGTCTTTCGGATGATCGAGAAATCGTCGAGCGAGGAATTGTCCTTGTCGATCGAGATGCCGGCATTGGCGATCACGAGGTCGACAGGGTGCGCGTCGTCGAAGCTCTCCAGCCATGGCAGGAAGCGGTCGCGGTCGGTGACGTCGATCGTGGCCGAGACGACGGTGGCGCCTTTCGCGCGACAGGCGGACGTGACGGTATCGAGCCGCTCGGCGTCACGGCCGGTAAGCGCCAGGGACACGCCGGGGGCTGCATAGTCGAGGGCCAGGGCCTCGCCGATGCCGCTCGACGCGCCGGTGATCACGATGCTTGAAAAGGTCTTCATGGGCGGCGCCTCTATTGTGGCCTGGCTTGCCAACCCCAGTTGGCCGCCATTTCCTGCGCCATGCGGGCTGCGATGAGGGAATAGCCGCGACTGTCCATGTTCTCGCGCCTGGGATGGATGTCGTCGACGTAGATCGTGCCTCTTTCGTCCTTGAAGACGTCGAGGATGCTTCGGATCTCGATGTTGCGCTCCTTGAGCGCAAGCAGGCGCCGGACAATCTCGACATACCGCGCGCCGTAGGACTTGTCCGGCGTATTGCGGCTTTCCTCTTCGGTGAGGGTTTTGTCGACCGCTGGTACCGGCTGCAGGAAGAACATCGACTTGATGCCGAACTCGCGGGCCGAGATGTCCATCATGCGAATGTACTTGGCGTACTGCGCAATCTGCCAATCCATGTAGGTCGACGGCGAAGAGGCGATCTCCTTCGGCAATCCCATCATGGTGGCGTAGGTCTTGGCGCCGAAGCCGGAATTGTCGTCCGGTGGCTTGCCGGCGAGGGCCACGGCCAGCAGGTAGGCGGCGTGGGAATGCGCGGTGACGCCCTGGCTCAGCCAGCCGGCGATCCGGCCCATGAACCAGCTGATCGCCAGGTTGCCGAACCCGTCCTTGGCGATGATCGGGTTCACGCCGAGATAGTTGGCGGCGGGCATCTCGAAGCGCACGCCGAGGCCTGGCGTCATCAGGTATTGTTCGTTGTAGCCGTCGAGCGTGACGACCGCGTCGATGAAGTCGCCATAGATCGAGAACACGATCATCTGCTGCGGCTGCTTCCAGGCGCCCAGCGCGCCGTTCAGGACCTGGAAAGGCTTACCCGTCGGGCTGACGAAATGGCGGTTCAGCTCCTCCTCGAGGAAGCTGCGGCGCGCCGGATCGTAGATCTGGCTGAGCTGGGAGGCGACCGATCCGCCGGACACCAGGATCACGTAGCGGTCGGGATTGCGGGCGGCGGGATAATTGTCGCCGAGCAGGCCGATATTGTTGGCGCCCGGCACGCCGCAGGGATCGTCGTGATGGTGGACGAACGCCAGGTACGGGTGCGGATACATCGTATCGACGTACCGGCAGTTCCCGCCGATGGTGAGGTCCTGGATGTAGGAGTTGCGGGTGTTGGCGAAGAGCTCCCTGGCCGGCGTGTAGCGGCCGTCGCGAATCGTCAACCAGGCCGTCGACAGCAGCTCCAGACCGATGAAGGCCACCGCCAGACCGACGAACAATGCCGCGGCCTTGAGGCCTGTCTGCCGTGCCCAACGCCTCTCAGCCATGATCGACACGCGCCTCAATAGTCGATTGAATCGAAATGCCGATCCACTTAAGGAGTGATGGTGCCCAAGAATGGGGCAGGGGGCAATTTGATTGCAAGCATGACGGGATACGCCCGGGCGCAGGGTTCGGATGACCGGCGGCGCTGGGTTTGGGAAGCGCGCAGCGTCAACGGGCGAAACCTCGAAATCCGCTGCCGCGTACCACCGGGCTCCGATCGCCTCGAAAATCCGGCGCGCGCCGCGGTCGGCGGGCGGGTGAAGCGCGGCAACGTCTCACTCACCCTGACCATCTCGAGCGAACGCCAGGCCAAGCCGCTCAGCATCAACCGGGCCTTGCTGGCCGAATTGGCGACCTTGGTCGACGAGGTGCGAAAGACCACGGGCGCCGCGCCTCCCTCGGCCGACGGGCTGCTGCGCGTGCGCGGGGTCATCGAGGAAGAGGATGGGGCCGAGGACTCCGAGGAGACCCTGGCCGTGCTCGACAAGGCACTGCAGGCGACCCTCGACGAGGCGCTGAAGGGGCTGGTCGCGTCCCGCGCGGCCGAGGGCAAGGCGCTGGCCAAGGTCATCGATGGCCATGTCGCGGAGATCGAAGCCTTGTGTGTCCGTGCCACGGAACGCGCCATGGTTCAGATCGGCACGGTGCGTGCGCGCTTCGAGGCACAGCTCGCCGAATTGCTCGGCCGCGTGCCGGCGCTGTCGGAGGAGCGCTTTGCCCAGGAAGTCGCGCTGCTGGTCGGCAAGGCCGACGTGCGCGAGGAACTCGACCGTCTCACCGCGCACATCGCCCAGGCACGGACGCTACTGGCCGATGCCCGCGCCGACAATCCGGTGGGCCGGAAGTTCGATTTCCTCTGCCAGGAGTTCAATCGCGAAGCCAATACGCTGTGCTCGAAGTCGGCGGACATCGAGCTGACGCGCATCGGCATCGATCTGAAGGGCGCCGTCGAGCGCATGCGGGAGCAGGTCCAGAATGTCGAATGAGGATGCCGCCACGATCACGCGGCGCGGCCTGATGCTCGTCCTGTCCTCGCCATCGGGCGCGGGCAAGACCACGCTGTCGCGGCAGCTCCTCGACAACGACAAGCAGATCCAGCTCAGCGTCTCGGCGACCACGCGTGCCCGCCGTTCCGGCGAGAAGGATGGCGTCGACTACCACTTCGTGGACACGGCCACGTTCCGAGGCATGATCGACCGCGGCGAGTTCCTGGAGCACGCGCGCGTGTTCGACCATTTCTACGGCACGCCGGCCGCACCGGTGGAAGCGGCGCTGATCGCCGGCCGTGACGTGCTGTTTGACATCGATTGGCAGGGCACCCAGCAGCTCAAGGAAAAGGCCGGCAGCGACCTGGTGACGGTGTTCATCCTGCCGCCGTCGACGCGCGACCTCGAGCGCCGCCTCATCACCCGCGCGCAGGACTCGATGGAAGTCGTGCAGAAGCGGATGGCCAAGGCCGCCGACGAGATGAGTCACTGGGCCGAGTACGATTACCAGATCATCAACCGCGACATCGCCACCAGCCTGATGGAGCTCAAGTCCATCCTGACGGCCGAGCGGCTGAAGCGCGAGCGTCAGGTCGGTCTCTCGGCCTTCGTCAAGGCGTTGCGCGAGGGGCGGTGATCGGCATGCCGATGCCGGTCTGTCCCTGGGAGCGCAGCACGAGCTGGCTGGGCGTGTAGGGCCGGCCGGAAAACTCGGCGATCAGGCGGTCGCTGGCGGTTTCGATCGTATCCTCCAGCGTTCGCATGAAGGTCTGCTTGTCGAGGCCCGTTGGAATGGCGGGCAGGAACTCGATCGCGGCACGGCCCGCCTTCTTGCGCCAGTCCCGGCGATTCCACAGCAGGCCGACCGAGGTTGCGACCGGCGTCACCGGCAGGTCGAGGTCGCGATAGAGATAGAAGATGCCCGAGCGATAGCGTTCACGTTCGCCCGGCGCCATCAGGTTGCCTTCCGGGTAGATCGCGATGTGCCGGCCGCTGTCGTGGGCGCGTCTGGCGAACTGCGCGAGGTTCTCGCGCTCGCGCCCGCCGCCGCAGGTGTCGACGCGGATCATCTGCAGGCGATAGAGGATCGTGCCGATCAGTGGGTAACGGAAGAGCTCCTGCATCGCGACGAAGGCGATACCGCGAATGCGGGCAGCCAGGAGAATGCCGTCGCTTTCGCTGTGGTGCTTGTTGGCCAGCAGAACCGGACCGTGCTCGGGCAGGTTCTCGAGGCCGCGGTACTCGATCTTCATGCCGCCGATCCAGCGCATGCCCCAGACGACGGCGCGGGCCCATTGGAACAGCAGGCCGCGCAGCAGGACCGGCGTGGGAATGGGAACGAGCAGGATGCCGATCACGGCCACCAGCAGAGTGCCGAGATAAAAATAGAGGTTGAAGGCGAGCGAGCGGATCATGGGCTCAATAATAGTGAGCGCTCACTCACTGTCAAGGGCGCCTGCCAGTCTCACGAAGTCACCGACGCTCAGTTCCTCGGCGCGCGCCGTGGGCTTGAGGCCGAGAGCCTCCAGAGTGGCCACGGTATCGGCAAAAACGCCCGCCAGAGACCCTCGCAGCATCTTGCGGCGCTGGCCGAAGGCTGCGGCCGTCACGCGCTCCAGCGGTCTCAGATCGGCCAGGCGGTCCGCCGCCGGCCGCGGCGTGAGGCGGGCCACCGCAGACGTGACCTTGGGCGGCGGGACGAAGGCGGTGGGGGCGACGTCGAACAGCCGGCGGACCTCGCAGACATGCTGTGCCAGGACGGAAAGACGCCCGTAATCCTTGGTGCGGGGCGACGCCACGAGGCGGTCGACGACCTCCTTCTGGAACATCAGCACCATGTCGGCGATATCGGTTGCCCTGTGCAGCCATTGCACCAGCAGGGCAGTCGACACGTTGTAGGGCAGGTTGGCCACGATCCGGCGGGGTGCGGGTCCGAGATCCCGCGGCTCGATCCGGAGCGCATCGGCCTCCACCAGTTCGAGGCGTCCTCCCGCCACGGCCTGCAGTTCGAGAAGCGGGCCAAAAGCCCGCGCGTCCACTTCGATGGCGACGACCCGGTTTGCCCCTTCGAGCAGCAGCGCGCGCGTGAGGCCGCCCGGCCCCGGGCCGACTTCGATCACCGTCCCGTCGTCCAGCGGCGCCGCCGCGCGCGCGATGCGGCGCGTCAGGTTGAGGTCGAGCAGGAAATGCTGACCGAAGCGCTTGCGGGCATCGAACCCGTGGGTGGCGATGGTCTCGCGGAGGGGAGGCAGGGACTCGACGCCGTCCATCTCAGTGGCCGCGCCGGCGCGCCATGTCGTCCGCCATGTCGATGGCCGCCAGCAGGCTGGTCGGGTCGGCACGGCCGGTGCCCGCAATGTCGAGTGCCGTGCCATGGTCGGGCGAGGTTCGCACGAAGGGCAGGCCGAGCGTCACGTTGACGCCGCCGGCAAAGTCGATGGTCTTGATCGGGATCAGCGCCTGGTCGTGATACATGCAGAGCGCGACGTCGTAGGCGGGCCGGGCCGCTGCATGGAACATCGTGTCGGCCGGTGCAGGCCCATGCGCGGCGATACCTTCCCGCTGCAGCGCTTCGATGGCCGGAACTATGATGCGGCGCTCCTCGTCGCCCATCGCGCCCTGTTCGCCGGCATGCGGGTTGAGCGCCGCCACCGCAAGCCGCGGATGCTCTATGCCGAACAGGTCGCGCAATCCCCGGGCCGCGATCCGGCCGGCCCGCACGATCTGCTCGCCGTCGAGTGACTTCACGGCGTCGGCCAGCGACAGGTGGATGGTTACCGGGATGACGCGAAGTTGCGGGCAGGCCAGCATCATCGCGACCTCGACGCCGCCGGCGAGCTCGGCGAGGAATTCGGTGTGGCCGGGATGCCGAAAGCCTGCATCCTGCAGCGTCTTCTTCTGGATCGGATTGGTGACGATCCCGGCGATCGCGCCGGCTTTGGCAAACTGTACCGCGCGCTCGATCGCTTCGATCGTGGCGGGCGCATTCGCCACGTCCGGGTGGCCGGGCGTCACGGGCGCGGCGAGGCGAACGGGCAGGACCGGGAGCGCCGTTGGGAAAGCCGCAGTGGCTTGCTCGGGCCGGGCGATGGTCTGCACCGGCACATCGAGCCCCAGTTGCTTGGCGAGTGCGGCGAGGCGATCCGGATCGTCGATGACGAAGAAAGGGCGGGCGCCCGAATGTCGCGCCTGCCAGGCCTTGAGGCTGAGTTCGCCCCCGACACCGGCCGGCTCGCCCATCGTGACGGCGAGCGGCGCGGTCGTGCTCATTGCCGCGACATCACGACTTGATGTCGATCGTCGCCTGACGGCGAAGGTCGCGCATGTAGCGGCGTCCGGCGGAGTCGAGTTTCTGGATGAGAAGCTGCTGCTGGATGGCGTCGCGCGTCGGCAGGCCATCGCCGCCGGCCTTGCTGCAGAGGGCGACGACCTGCAGGCCTTCGGCGACGCGGAACGGGCCCGCCGTGCCGCCGATCGGCAGGCGCGGCAGCTGCTCGTACATCTGCGGGTTGGCCGAGAGGTCGCCGACGCGCACGCCGCTGAGGTCGCCCGAGGTGCTGCCCTTGATCTGGCGCGACTGGACGTGGAGATCGTTGCACTGGCGCACGCCGCCCATGGCCTTCTGCGCGTCGGCCGTTGCGCGGTTGGTTTCCTCCGGAGAGGCATTGGGCGGCAGGGCGAGGGTCATCTGGACGAGGTTCAGCTTCACGTCGTCAGGGCGAGCGGCGGCGAAGGCCCGGCGATCGACGACGTAGAGGATGTGCCAGCCGGAGCCCGAGCGGACCGGCTCGGAATAGCTGCGGGGCTGGACGCGTTCGATCGCCGCATCGAGCGACGGATCGAGGGCGCCAGGCAGGACCCAGCCCAGATCGCCGCCGGATGCGGCAGAAGCGCCCTGGGAAAACTGCTGCGCGACAGCGCCAAAGGGCGCGCCGCGGCGGAGCTGCTCCATGATGCGATCGGCGCTGCGCTTGCCCTCGTCGACGCCATCGGCGCGGTCGACGGGCACGAAGATCTCGGCGACGCGCGTCTCGGTCTTGCCGACGTTCGCGCGCATGCGGCTCATCGCGTCGTCGATCTCCGCATCGGACACGTCGACCTGCGAACGCACCTTGCGGCGGATGATCTTGCCCCAGGCGATCTGGGCCTCGATCTGCTGCTTGGCGATGTCGGGCGCGACGCCGACGCTCTGGAGGTAGAGCTTGAACTGTCCCTGTCCCAGTCCCGCCGCCCGCTCGATCTCGGCATAACGGCCGTTGATCTCGGATTCCGTGGGCCGCACACCCAGTTTCTTGGCGTCCTGGATCTGCAGACGCTCGTCGATCATCTGGCGCAGCATCTGACCGGCCATGCGCTGGCGAAGGTCGGGACTGTCCGCGAGACCCGAGGTGCGGATGGCGAACAGCACGCGCTGCGACAGGTCGAAGTCGGTGATGGCGTCGTCGTTGACGCGTGCAACGACGCGAAGCCCCTGGCCGGGCGCCGCCTGGACGGAAGCGCCCTGGGCAGCGGGCCTCTGCTGGGCCGACGCTGCGGCGGGCAGCACCATCATGGCGAGGAGGAGGGAGGCGCGGAGGAGAGGCGCGGACATTTCACCAACGGAGCTTGAGAGGGACATTTATTATATTCCGTAGCAGGGTTGCTGCAACGCACGCCACTAAGGACAGAAAGTGGCAACACACAGGCACGCTTGACGCTTGGCGGTGGGTACGTTAGCCGAACCTCGGCAGAGTTGGGGGCAAACAGTTCAGGCATGAGGACGGCCCGCCGTTCAATCAGCGTCGCGAGCGCCTGGGAACGGGTTTGCTCCGGCGTGGGTTATCATCTCGACAATATGGGCCGCTGGCTGATCGTGCGAGCGCCGTCGATCGGTGCTGCCTATGCCGGTATCCTGGCGCCGCGCCTGTCGCGGCTCGAGCCGCGCCCCGGCTGGCGGTTCGCCGAAGAGGATTACGACCAGCGCCGGTGGCTGGCCTGCCGCAGGGGCGCCTTGTGGGAGGCCGCCCGGGAAAAGGAGCTGGCGGTTCCCCTGACCGTGCGCTGGCACGGCGGCACCACCGTCGACGTGACGCTGGGCAACGACAACAGCCTCTGCCTCTACGTCTGCGGCTCGTTCGAGCCCAACGAATTCGCCTTCGTCGACCGCATGCTGAAGCCCGGCATGGTGTTCGTCGATGTCGGTGCGAACGACGGCTACTACACGCTCTTCGCAGCGCGCCGCGTCGGCCCGACCGGCAGGGTGATCGCCGTCGAGCCCAGTTCGCGCGAACGCGCGCATCTGCAACGCAATCTCGGTCGCAACGGCCTCGACAATGTGCAGGTCGTCGCCGCGGCGCTGGGCGCCGAGGCGGGCTTCGTCGATCTCCACCTGGCCCACGGCGTCCATGCCGGCCACAACACGCTGGGCGACTTCGCCCATGACGACGTGGTGCGTGCGAGTTCCGAGCGCGTGCCGCTGGAGACGCTCGACGCGCTGGTCACCCGTCACGCGCTGTCGAAGGTCGACATGGTGAAGATCGACGTGGAAGGCGCCGAGGCCGGCGTCGTGGCCGGCGCGCGGACGGTGCTGTCGACCCACCGGCCTGTCCTGTTGATGGAGCTCAACGATCGCGCCCTGCATGCGCAGGGCCAGAGCGCGGATACGCTGCTGAACACGCTGAAGACCGACCTGAACTATCAGGTTCTGTCCTTCTCGCCTGTCGGCGGCCGGCCGGAACGCGCGGTCGAAGGCGTACCGCTGTCGTCCAACATCGTCCTGGTGCCGAAGGAACGAGCCGCCGAGCTGAAGCTCGGCGGCTGAAGCCTTCAGCGGCCGAGGATCGACCGCAGGCGCGCGCCGAGGGTCGGCGTGCGCTTCGTGGCCGCTTCCGGCCGGCGATCCTGCACCAGGAGCTGGCTGACAGGCACACAGTGGCGGCCGGCTTCCTCGGCGAAGTCGGCGACGGTCCGCACATGGTTGGTGTTGGTGTAGTAGCTGTAGCTGACGGTGCCGGTGCGGTCGTCGGTGCCGAAGGTGAAGTCCTGCTTCTCGGGCGGCGGCACCTTGGCGGGGATCGGAATGTCGCGCATGTCGACGCCGTTGCGCTTGGCCATGGTTTCGACCGCAGCGACCACTTCATCGTATCGCGCGAAGTAGCGGGGCGCCGCCTGCACGATCCACTTCAGGAAGTCGCGCATCTCGACCGGGATGTCGCCGATCTCGGACTTGAACTTGTTCTGCAGCCAGAACATTTCGTCGACGATGCCGACCTCGGTGATGAATCCGCCGTCGAGGCGGTCGTCCAGCGGCTTGTCCGTGGAGGCGATCTTCGCGTCGGCCAGCCACTTCTTGTACGCCTCGTCATTGATGTGGGCGTACATGTGCGAGGCCCCGTTGCTGTGCTTCGAAGCGCCGTTGATGCCGAGCGGCCGGTACGAATAGAGATAGGCCTCGCTGTTGATCGCGTTCACGATCGCCGAACTCACGTCGGGTGCGCGGAACCAGAAATAGCGGCCGTACTTCTTGCGGGCCTGCTCGATGGTGCTGCGGGGAACGAACGAGAAGACGATCGTCGGCAGGTCGGCCTGGTGAAGACGGCCGGCATAGGCCTCGCCCAGCGCCCAGCGGCTGTCGCGGACTTCCACGACGCGTCCCACGCGCATCTGCCCCAGACCGCGATGGCTGGGAATGATGCAGTCCGGCCAGAAATAGTGGACCGACTGCCAGGTCAGGGAGAGGTTGGGATACTGTGCGTGGAGATGGGTCGCGATCTCGATGGAGTCGGGGAACATGCCGTCGTCGTCGCCCAGGTAGTGGACGTAGTCGCCTTTGACGTGGTCCAGCGCGAATTCCCAGTTGTCGAGCATCGACAGGCGCTCGGGCGCGCGGACGTAGCGGATGCGCGGGCTGGCGAAGGCGTCGACGACCTGGCGCGTCTCGGGCGTGCTGTGGTTGTCCATCACCACCAGCTCGAAATTGTCGCGGGTCTGCGCGAGGATCGTCTGGATGGCGGGACCCAGCACGTCGTGCCGGTCGCGGGTCGGGATGACGAAGGAATAGAACGGCGGGGTCGACGTCATCTGGGCGCTCGTGCGGGGGCGGGATAAGCGATGGAGCGCCTTGTATTAGGCCGCGCCGCCCGCGACAAGGTTCTCAGCTCGGGACGCCTTTACGCAAAAGTTCATCGACGACGGCGGCGAGTGGGCGGTCCGGCGTGACGAAATGGAAGGGGCAGCCGGCCGCGGCGGCGGCCTCGCCGTCGCGCTCGTCGTCCCCCACGAAGGCCGTCCGGCTGAGATCGAGGGCCAGTTCGCGCTGGGCCTGGAAGAGCATGCCCGGCCGGGGCTTGCGACAGTCGCAACCCTCTTCCCAGTTGTGCGGGCAATAGAAGATCGGGCCGATTTCACCGCCGGCGGCGGCGGCTTCATCCCGCATGCGACCGTGGATCTCGTGGAGTTTCGAGAGGGTAAGATGGCCGCGCGCAATGCCGGGCTGGTTGGTGATGACCGCCGTCCGCCAGTTGGCCTCGTTCAGCCGCCGCAGCGCATCGAGCACGCCCGGCAGCCAGGCCCAGTCGCTCCAGTCGCAGACATACTCCGCGCGCGGCATCCGGCGATTGAGGACGCCGTCGCGGTCGAGCAGGAGGGTGGGCTTCCGCGCCAGGAAAGAGGCAGTCTCCGGCAGGCGCGCTTGCGTGCCGACGCTGTAGTAGCGATGGCGCGTGACGTTCGCCAGCAGCGCGTGGCGCGAGATCAGCCGGGGATAGACCGTCTTCTCGAAGGAGCAATCCTCCTCCGGCAGCTCGTCGAGAATCGAGCGGCGGCCCATCAGGAAGCCGATGTCGACGCCCTTGAGGCCGGGGGCGGTCCTGGTCTTGTCGTAGACCGACAGGAAGCCGTCGCTGCCGACCACGACATTGTCGCGCGTGTAGCCGTCGTCGTTGGCATAGACCGTGACCATCGCCTCCGCGTCGCCGCGCGAGAAGCGCTGCCACATCGCCTCGATGTCGACCGGGCAATAGTTGTCGCAATAGGCGAGGAGGAAGGTCGGCTCGATTTTCGGGATCGCCTTGCGCAGGCGCGTGCCGGTGTCGTCCTCGAGCGGTGTGACCGAATAGTCGATCTCGACCCCGAACCGGCTGCCATCGCCGAAATGCTCCCGCAACGTCTCGGGCAGGTAGCCGAGCAGCAGCAGGAACCTGGTCATCCCCTGGTCGCGCAGGAACTCGATCAGGTATTCGAGGAAGGGGCGGCCGTGAAACGGCACCATTGGCTTGGGAATCGTATCGGTGATGGCGCCCAGGCGCGTGCCACGCCCGCCGGCCAGGATCACGGCCTGCCGCGGCCGCTGAAGGTCCATCGCGGTGGCCATCAGAAGCGTGTCGTTTCCATCTGCCCGGCGGGCAATGCGCCGAGGCGAAGATACTGGGCGAGGATGTGCATGAGGCTCTGATGGGTATCCTCGACCACGCCGTAGTTGCCGGCCGCGACATGCAGGTTGACGTCGGCCAGGCGGGCGCTGCGGCCACCGGAGAATCCGGTCAGGGCGATGGTCGCCATGCCGTTCTCGCGCGCCCACTGGACGGCGCGGACGATGTTCTCGGAATCGCCCGACGAGGAGATCGTCATCAGGACGTCACCGGGCCGTGCCGCCGTCCGCAACTGCTGAACGAAGACCTCGGCGAACTCCAGGTCGTTGGCGATGGCTGTGAGAAGCTCGACCGTTGCCGACAGGCTGAACACGCGGGGACGGAGGTCGGTCCCGGTCGCGACGCCCTTGGAGCAGTCGCAGGTCAGGTGGTTGGCGATGGCCGCCGAGCCTCCGTTGCCGCAGGCAAAGATCAGCCGGTCCTCGGCAATGGCACGGGACAGAAGGGCTGCGGCCCGGTCGATCTGGTCACCGCCGACCGACTGCAAGGCACTCGCAAGATTGATTGCATAATCGAGGGTGAAGGCGCCCGCGGAAGGGTATTTCCGGCTGGGGAACTTGGTTTTCATCGGCAATTCCTGCCGAGGGTTGACGTAGCCCCGGCGCATGGTCCAGTTGTCAGCCTCGATTGAGGCAGGCCAGCTTGGTTTTGCAAGCTGTCGATTGCAAGCATCCGGCTCCACCGGGAGTACGGCACGCTGGCGGCAGGGGAGGTTCGTTCTTTATGCGCGGCAAAGTCCTGGTTACGGGTCACGATGGCTACATCGGGGCTGTACTCACGCCCTCTCTTGTTCGCTCAGGCTATGACGTCGTCGGCTTGGACACCGGGTATTTCTCCAAGTGCCTGCTCGGTGCCGAACCCGCCAAGGTCCCGACCATCGCCAAGGACCTTCGCGAGGTCGAGGCGTCCGACCTGAAAGGGTTCGATGCGATAGTGCATCTCGGCGCGCTGAGCAACGATCCGGTCGGAAACCTGAACAAGGGCTGGACCGAGGACATCAACTTCCACGCGTCGGTGCGACTCGCCAAGGCGGCCAAGCAGGCCGGCGTCCGGCGCTTCATCTTCTCCTCGTCCTGCATCATGTACGGCCTCTCCGAGGCCCAGTTCGTCGACGAGACGGCGCCGCTCAATCCCCAGACCGACTATGCACGTTCCAAGGTGCAGACCGAGGATGCGTTGCGGGAACTGGCCGACGACAGTTTCTCGCCGGTCTATGTGCGCAACGGCACCGTCTACGGCCTGTCGCCGCGCCAGCGCCTCGACACCGTGCTGAACGCGTTCGTCGCGGAGGCCCTGACCACGGGCCATGTCACGATGCACAGCGATGGCGAGCCGTGGCGGCCGGTCGTCCATGTCGACGATCTCGCGCGCACCTTCGGGCTCTACCTGTCCGCGCCCTTCGAGACGATCCACAACCAGGCCTTCAACAACGGCGCCGACCATCTCAACTACAAGATCCGCACGATCGGCGAGGCGGCGGTGAAGGCCGTTCCTGGCGCCAAGCTGACGATCGAGGCGCGGCCGGGCGCGGACCAGCGCACCTACCGGGCGAGCTTCGCCAAGTTCGCCAAGACCTTCCCCGAGTTCAAGTTCGAGTGGACGCCGGAATCCGGTGCCGTCCAGCTGGCGGAGGCCTTCACCAAAGTCGGCCTGGACAAGGTCGCGGTGGCGAGCGGCAAGTTCATTCGTCTCAGCTGGCTGAGGCACCTGATCGACGACGGTCGACTGGACGAGAATCTGAAGTGGCGAGGCGTCAATGGCTGAGATCGATGGTGTGAAGGTCGTTCCGCTGCGCCAGATCGTCGACGAGCGCGGCAAGATCATGCACATGCTCAAGGCGACCGATCCGCACTTCAAGTCGTTCGGCGAGATCTACTTCTCCTGCGCCTGGCCCGGCGTGGTGAAGGCCTGGCACATCCACCAGACGATGACCGTGAACAACGCGGTGATGGTCGGCCGTGCGAAGCTGGTGATGTACGACCTACGGCCGGATTCGCCGACCAAGGGCACGCTGCAGGAAGTGTTCTTCGGCGAGGACAACTATGTCCTCGTCCAGATCCCGCCCGGGATCGCCAACGGCTACAAGGCCTACGGCGACAAGATGGTGGTGATGGCGAATTGCGCCAGCGAGCCGCATCGCCCGGACGAGATGCTGCGCCTGCCGCCCTTCACGTCGGAGATCCCGTACGACTGGGCTCTCAAGCATGGCTAGATCGTGGCGGCCGCCGCGGCTCGTCACAACGATGACACCGCTGCGCATCAGCTTCATCGGCGGCGGTTCGGACATTGCAGATTTCTATGAGCAGGACCGCGGCGCCGTCGTCAGCACGGCCTGCGACAAGTACATCTATGTGACGGTGAAGGCGCATTCGCCGCTGTTCAACGAGGCGTACCGGATAAACTACTCCGTGACGGAGCACACCGATTCGCTGGACGACATCCGCAACGACATCGTCCGCGAGTGCCTCCGGCTCGTGAACGTGCCGGCGCCGTTGCAGGTCAACATCGCGTCTGACCTGCCGGCCAACTCCGGCCTGGCGTCGTCTTCGGCGTTCGCGGTCGGCCTGCTCTACGCCCTGCATACGCTGAGGGGCGAGGACGTCTCGGCCGCCCAACTCGCGGAGGAGGCCTGCACGGTCGAGATCGAGCGGCTGGGCCATCCGATCGGCAAGCAGGACCAGTATGCGGCGGCCTTCGGTGGGCTCAATCTCATCCAGTTCCATCCCGGTGGCGCCGTCTCCATCGACCCGATCTCGATCGGCGAGGATCGGCTGCGGGTCCTGTTCCGGGACAGCCTGGTGTTCTGGACGGGCATTCAGCGCGCGGCGGCGACGATTTTGACGGAACAGCGCGCCAATCTGGCCGACACCCGCCACATCGTGGCGGCGATGCGCGACGATGCGATGGTGCTGCGCGACAGGCTGCGGGCGAATTGCACGGTCGCCGAGATCGGCGCGCTGCTCGACAGCAACTGGCGCCGCAAGCGCGAGCTCGCGAGCAGCATCTCCGAGGAGCGCATCGACCGCTGGTATGAAGCGGCGCTGGCCGCCGGCGCACACGGCGGCAAGCTGCTGGGTGCCGGGGGCGGCGGCTTCCTGCTGCTGCTCGCGCCACCCGAGAAGCACGCGGCCATACGGGCAGCGCTGGGCGAGCTGACCGAAGTTCCCATGGCCTACGAGCCCCGCGGCGCCCGCGTCCTGTACGCGGTTTCCTGAAGATGGACCTGGCAGGCCGGCGAATTCTGTTCACCGGCGGCGGCGGCATGATCGGCGCCAACCTCGTGCGTCACGCACTCGGCGAGCGGGCCAGGGTCTTCGTAACGGCGCGCACGCCTGCGTGCCCCCCCAATCTTTCTGAAGTGGCCGGAAGCATCGCCTGCCTCCAGGCAGACCTGCGCGATCCCGAGGCAATCCGGCGCGCGGTCGACGCCGCGCAGCCGGAGATCGTCGTCCATCTCGCGGCCACGGCGTTCAATCCGCCGCCGGCGGCGAGCGATCATGTCGACGTCAATGTGCGCGGCACGGCCAACCTTCTCCAGGCACTGGCGGGGCAGAATGGGCTCCGTTTCATCCAGGCCGGCAGCGGCGCCCAGTATGGCGATGGCGACGGGCTGAGGGAGGATGCGCCGGAGCGTCCGGCGAACTGGCTCGGAATGACTAAGTCGGCCGCCGCCCAACTCGTCCACGGGGCGGGCCGTCTCTATGGATGGAGGACGGTGGAACTGCGGCTGTTCACGCCGTTCGGCCCGTGGGAGGGGCGGCATCGCCTGATCCCCCACGTGATCCTGTCGGCGCTGGCCGGCGACACCGTCAGTATCCGGAATCCCCGACCCGAGCGGGATTTTGTCTTTATCGGCGACGTGGTCCGGGCATTCCACAATGCCATGACCCTGGATGTTCCGGGCGGCTTGACCATCAACATCGCGTCGGGGCAGGGGCGGTCGGTGGGAGAGGTTGCGGGTGAAATCCTCGCCCTGATGGGCAAATCGGGGTGCCTTTCCGTTCAGCCGTCGGAGGTTCGCGCCGACGAAATCTGGCGGTGCAGCGCCGACATCTCGAAGGCCCGGGAAATGCTGGATTGGCGGCCAGAAGTGCGATTTTCCGAGGCATTGCGGCGCACAATCGATTGGTTTACTAACGCGCCCCAGCATACCAGCAGTATGCGATCATAGGTGAAACTTGGCGCGCTGCATCCTCTGTCAGTCAAGCGATGTCGAGGTCGTTCTCGACCTCGGAAAAATGGCGCTGGCCAACAAGTTTCTCACCAAGGCGGAGCTTGAGGCCGGGGAGCCTGACTACCCGCTGCGCCTGGCGCACTGCACGTCGTGCGGGCACGTCCAGCTTCCGGACCGGGTGCCGCCGGCGGCGATGTTCGAGGACTATCTCTACATGTCCTCGCTGTCCGAGACGCTGGTCAATCACCTCCACGGGCTGGCCGCCGCCGTCGTCGACTGGGCCAAGCTTGCGCCGTCCTCGCTGGTCCTGGATATCGGCTGCAACGACTGCACGCTTCTGGAGGGCTTCCGGGCCCAGAAGATGAACGTCCTGGGCATGGACCCTGCCGTCAATCTGGCCCCTGTCGCGAAGAAGAAGGGCATCGAGGTCGTGAACGACTTCTTCGGCCTCGCCTCGGCGCGCAAGCTGCGCGAGCGCTTCGGGCCGGCCAAGGCGATCACCGCCACCAACGTGTTCCCGCATATTCCGGCGCTCGACGACTTCGTCGCCGGGCTGGATGTGATGCTCGACACCGACGGCGTGTTCGTTGTCGAGGCGCACTACCTGCTGGATCTCCTCGACCAGGCCGCTTTCGACACGATCTACCACGAGCATGTATCCTACTGGTCGCTCGACGCGATGCAGAAGCTGTTCAATCCGCGCGGGTTCGAGGTCGTCGATTGCAGGCGGCTGCCGATCCATCACGGGCAGCTGCGGGCCTTCATCCAGCGCAAGGGCGTGCGTCCGGCGTCGGCGGCGGTCACGGCGCAGCTTGCGCAGGAGCGCGAGTACGGCGTCCCGGAGCGCGCGCCGCTCGACAAGCTGGCCGCGCAGGCCCACCAGGTGCGCCAGCAGCTGCGCAGCACGCTCGACGATCTGAAAGGCAAGGGGATGAAGGTTGCCGGTTACGGCGCCCCGGCCAAGGGCAGCACGCTGCTCACCTTCGCCGGCGTCAATTCCGGCGATCTCGAATGGATTGCCGACCGCAGCCCGCTCAAGCAGGGCCGCTATACGCCCGACAGCCATATCCAGGTCGTTTCGACGGACCGGATCCTGCAGGATCAGCCGGACTACCTGCTGGTGCTGGCCTGGAATTTCGTCGACGAAATCGTCCGGCAACAGGCCGAGTATAGAAGTCGCGGAGGGAAGTTCATCTTGCCGGTCCCCGAAGTGAAGATCCTGCAATGAAGTCCGTACACGCGCCGCCGAGCTCGCAGATCGTCCTGCGCCGCGACGGGCAGGAGATCACCTGCGATCTCTATTCGCCGGAAGGCCGCGAGCTGCTCGCGGCGCTGTGGCTCAAGGTCTCGGCGCACAATCGGCGCATGTACGAGCCGCGCTGGCTCGGCGTCCAGATCATCCAGCTTCCCGAAGACGTCGTGGCGATGCAGGAGCTTCTCTGGACCGTGCGCCCCGACGTGATCGTCGAGACCGGCATCGCCCATGGCGGTTCGCTGGTGCTGTCGGCCTCCATCCTCGAGTTGATCGGTGAGGGGCGGGTGATCGGCATCGACGTCGATATCCGCAAGCACAATCGCGAGATCATCGATGCGCATCCGCTGCGTCACCGCATGGAGCTGATCGAGGGAAGCTCGATCGATCCGGCGATCGTTGACAAGGTCCGCGCGTCGGTCGGCGATGCCAAGCGGGTGCTGGTCACCCTCGATTCCAACCACACCGCCGCGCACGTGGCGGCCGAGCTGGAAGCCTATGCGCCGATGGTGACGCTCGACAGCTACATCGTCGCCATGGACGGCGCGCAGGCGCATGTCGGAGACATCCCGGCCGCGAAGCCGGGTTGGGCCGACGATCATCCGCTTCAGGCGATCGACCAGTTCCTGGCGAAGCATCCCGAATTCGTCGTCGATCCCCACTATGAGCGGATGGACATAACGTCCTCACCCGGCGGCTTCCTGCGCCGGGTGAAAGCGTAGAGCGTGGATTGAAAATGAAAGTCGTCATCACGGGCTCGCAAAGCTTCATCGGCAAAGTTCTCGAGACGACGCTCACGGCGCAGGGGCACGAGGTCTTCGGCGTCGACTCGGTGGCGCCCGGCGGCGCGAACAGCATCGCCGCCGACATCCGCGATCCGTCGCTTGCCGACCGGTTGCCGGAGATGGATGCGATGATCCACCTCGCGGCGATTTCCCGCGAGCCCGATTGCGCGGCCGATCCACGGCTGGCCTTCGACGTGAACGTCACGGGCACGGCCAACCTGCTCATGGCGGCACGCAAGCGCAACGCCCGGCAGGTCATCTTCGCCTCGTCGGAGTGGGTGTACGGCGACGTCGCCAACGATGCGGTCCAGTCGGAAGAGACGGTGATCGATCCGGCGGCCGTGCGGAACGAGTATGCCGCGACCAAGCTCGCCGGCGAGATGGCCCTCAACGTGGCGGTGCGGCGTGGCCTCGAGGGCGGCACCGTGCTGCGCTTCGGCATCGTCTACGGACCGCGAAAGGCCAACTGGTCGGCGGTCGAGGCACTGGTGAACACGGCGCGGACGAGCGACACGGTGACGGTCGGCAGCCTCGCGACGGCGCGCCGCTTCATCCATGTGCGGGATATCGCGTCGGGCATCGCCGCCGCGCTGGGCCGTCGCGGCTTCGAGATCTTCAATCTCGCCGGCGACCGGCTCGTGACCCTCGGCGACGTGATCGAGGCGGCCCGCAGCCGGCTCGGCAAGCAGTTGCAGGTGACGGAGCGCGACGCCTCGGCGATCAGCATCAGGAACCCGGTGAACGACAGGGTGAAGCGCGAGCTTCGCTGGGCGCCGCAAACCTCCCTCCAGGACGGGGTCGCGGAGCTGCTCGAGTATTTCCGGGAAGGAGAGAAGTAGTTCGATGACGGCGCGTCCCAACCTTCCCGATCCGGCGGACGTTCGCCGCACGATCCTGAATATCCTGTTCGAAGGGCAGGCCAGCCATCTCGGCACGTCGATGTCGATGGTCGAGATACTGATCGCGGTCTATGGCGCGTGCGATGTCGGTGCGATCCGGCGTGGCGAGAACGGTCGCGACCGGGTGCTGGTCAGCAAGGGCCATGGTGCCGCCTGCACCTATTCAGCGATGCATCATTTCGGCCTGCTCGATGCGGCGACCATCGCGACCTATCACAAGAACGGCAGCGAGCTGGCCGGCCATGTCAGCCATGCCGTGCCGGGCGTCGAGCATTCGACCGGCGCTCTGGGCCATGGTCTCCCGGTGGCGGTCGGCGCGGCGATCGGGCTGCGCTCGAAGGGTTTCGACGATGCGCTCGTCTTCTGCGTCATGGGCGACGGCGAGATCCAGGAGGGGGCGGTCTGGGAGGCCCTGATGCTGGCCCACCACCAGAAGCTCAACCGGCTCATCCCGATCGTGGACAACAACCGCATTTCGAGCATCAAGGCGACGAAGGAGGTCATCAACCTCGAGCCGCTGGCAGATCGTTTCCGCGGCTTCGGCTTCGCCGTGCACGACATCGACGGCCACGACCTCGCGGCGCTGACCGGCGCGATCGCCACCATCCGCGCGGGCGACAAGCCGAGTGTCATCATCGCGAACACGACCAAGGGCAAGGGCGTGCCCTTCGCCGAGAACCAGCCGATCTGGCACTACCGGTCCCTCAACAAGGAGACCTACGAGCAGGCCCTTGCGTCGCTGAAGGGAGGCGTATCGTGAGAGGCAAGATCCTCAACGCGCTTCTCGCCCGCATGAAGACGGACGAGCGCCTGTTCTTCCTGACCGGCGACATGGGCATCAATCTCGTCGAGCCGATCGAGGAGGCCTTTCCCAAGCGCTTCCTCAACGTGGGCATCGCCGAGCAGAACCTGATCGGCGTCGCCGGAGGCCTGTGCAACCTGGGCTTCCTGCCGGTCGTCTACACGATCTCGAATTTCCTGATCCACCGCTGCCTGGAGCAGATCCGGGACGACATCGTCCTGCACGAGAACAAGGTCATCCTGCTCGGCACGTCCGCCGGCTTCGACAATGCGCCGCTCGGGCCGACGCATCACATCGTCGACGAGTGGGGCATGCTGAAGGGCCTGCCGGGCATCGACGTCTACGCCACGTCTTCGGTCGAGTTCGCGGAGAAGGCTCTCGACCTGGTCATCGGGCGCGAAAACTCCGCTTACATCCGCATCGCCAAGGGCACGCCCTCCATTCCCGGCGCCGACGGCGATTTTCTTTATCTCGAAGGCGAGAAGGGCGCGCCGCTGCTCGTCTCCTACGGCAGCCTGGTTCAGGAATGCCTGAAGGCGAAGCAGTCCCGTCCGGGCCTGGGCGTTCTGGTCATGAACAAGATCCATTCCCTGGACCCGGCGAAGCTGTCGCCCTTGTTCGCAAAGCACGACCGCGTCCTCGTCGTGGAGGATCATTTCCCCACGACCGGCCTCTACGCCTCCGTCTGCCAGCTCGCCGTGGAGCGGGGCCTTCGCCTCGCCGTGGAGCCCGTCGCACCCCTGGGATATTCGCTGAAGGTCGGGCAGTCTTCGGATTTCTACCATCGGCTCTTTTCGCTCGATGCTGCCGGCATTCTGGATCGTCTGGCCGGATCGCCGCGCAAGGGGTGAGACATGGACATAATTGACACCCGCAAGTGCAACCTGTGGAATCTCGACCGCCTTGCCGATTACCTGAGCATCGGTCCGGATATCCTGCGCGGCTACTACGACGAGATCTCTGAAGACGAAGAGTTCCTGTCCGGCATCAATACTCGGCTGCGCAAGGTGCGTAAGGAGTACGGCTTCACCAAGGGGATCTTCGCGCGCGAGCGGATCGATTCCGCCGACTGGTTCGCCTTCGAGCGCATCTTGATCTACGTATTGGTCCGCCACCTCAAGCCGGATGCGGTGCTGGAAACCGGTGTCTACTACGGCGGAAACACGTCATTTCTCCTCGCGGGCCTTCACCGCAACGGGAAGGGGCGCCTCGTCTCGATCGACCTTCCCGACTCGGCAATCCGCGCGGGCTTGTCCGCTGACACCGCGCAGCGTCACCCGCTGGTCGGCGACTCCGAACTCTACGAGCGCACGCTCCAGCCGGGATTCATCATTCCGGATTATCTGAAGAAGCACTGGGATTTCGTCGAGGGCAATAGCCTGGAAGTCATTCCGACTCGCGCAGAGACGTTCGACCTCTACCTCCACGACAGCGACCATTCGATGGAATTCCTCACGGCTGAATTTGCAGCGGCCTGGCCGAGGCTGAGCTCTGAAGCGACAGTTGTGGTAGACGACATAGACTGGTCGAATGCGTTCTTTTCGTTCTGCGTCATGCACCAGTTGAGCCCAGTCCTCTTCACAGACAATGGCAAAGACAATCTGCGGGTCAGGTCTGGTGTGGTGAAGGTGGACCATCCGAGGAACTTTGATCGGGCGTTTACGGGTAGGCGCGATTCCTAGTTGCCTTGAGCGGCATCGCTGCAGGTGAGCCGCACGCAGGACCGCTTCGAGAGTTGCTGCATCAATTGAAACGCCTATGGGAGGCGCGTGAATGAGCGCACAGGATAATCTGACGCCTGAGGAATTCGAGGCTCTGAACGCAGCAGGTCCGTATAACTCGGGAGTGTGGCGGGGGCGGGGCGTTACGGTAACCTTGGAGGAAAGCCTCGCCGGTCGAATCGAGAATCTTGGCGCACTCGTCAGGCAGACCATGACTGAAAATTTTTCCCTGGCCGAGATGGCCTCGATGTCGATCGCGGATGTCGGTTGTTACGATGGCTGGTTGATTGAACACCTGGCAGATCTGCCGTTCCGACACTTTGTTGGGTTTGAGCCGCGCCAGCGAAACATCGACAAGGGAAAAGCCGTTCGCCGGCTATTGAGGATTCCCAGCAAGGTCGAGTATCGGCGGGCGTCTCTCGACGGATTGGGCGACGATAGGTTCGATGTCGTGATCTGCACGGGGCTTCTGCATCATGTGGAAAGCCTTGGAGAGGCGTTAAGGAAGCTTGCGAAGGTTTGCAGTCGGCTGATTTTCATCGAGACGCAATGCCTCAGCGAACATCACGAGAAGGCCCTCCTGTCGGAAGTCGAGCCCAAGGACATTGTCTATTTCGATGACGAAGAGCGCCGGATCGGGGTGATCGGCTGCAAGTTCGAATCGGATTTCTACGATGGGTCCGCCGTTCGATCGTCGATCGTGGGCGTGCCATCTCCTGGCGCAGTCGAGATGTATCTGGAGCAGGCCGGATTCGGCGGTATCGAGATGGTGATGCATCCCTCTTCTCCGTGGAAAGGGGATGCCGTGGCGAGGCAGGCGAAGGCGGCTTGCTTCGTGGCCCGGCGCGACATGAAAATGGAAACACGCCGCGAGGGCGTCTCTTCCTCATACGAGGAAGGTCTCGCCAAGACCTCTCTGCCGCCTCAAACGATTGACTATCTCTACCGGCGTCACTGCCTCGGCGATGTCGTTCCGGCGCCGGGGCAATTGGAAACCTGTATTGATGAGTATCTCGGCGCGCCTGAGTCCGGCAGGGTGAATGCCTGGGAGCATGTCGCGCCATTCCTGGACGGGCGCTTCGAACAGGAGATCGTCAAGAATTTGCGGTATGCCCCACGGGACAAGATTGCCCTCGAAATGGCGAAGGGTGCCTTCGCTTCGGGGAGATATTCAGAAGCTATCGATATCTGCACCTCTTTTACGACTGGCCTGAATGCAGATTGGAGGTCCTGCTACCGGGCATTCATCCTCATGGCCAAGTCGGCTCGCTCCCTGGGTGATGCCGACCGCGTTGCACGCTATGTCGGGTTGGCAAATAATGCCCATCCGGCTCCGGAATCGATAAAATGGGGATTCTGAGGGTCTGAAAGTCGCAGCTGGCATTTTGATGGATGGGCGCGCGGGATTGGCTGGAGTGATCGGATTGAACACCAAAAGCAACCACCGAGAGCTTTCGACCGCGCGCGCAGAGTATGAGCGTGATGGAGTCTGTTTGATCGATCTGTCGCCGGACGTTGATTTTCTGCGCCAGAAGATGATTCAGGAGATGAGTGAATGGGTTGCGGCCATCTCGCCAGAGATTGGCACAGTCCAGGATTTACCAGACGCGCTCGTGCGGTTGGCCAAGCTGGACAGAAGCAAGGTAGGCAAGCTCTACAAGGTTTCGCGACGCTTTCCCGCTGCGCGGCAATTGGCTTGTCATCCCTGGCTTGTCAGCCTTGCCCAGACCGTAATGGGTACACGTGTCGTCTCCTGCTGCACCTTCGTGAATGTGCGCATCGATCTGCCGGAAGAAGAACGTTACTTGCTACCCATCCACCAGGACTTCCCCTACATCCAGGGAAGCCTGAACGGAGTTACCCTGTGGTTGCCGTTGTTTGACACCGAGCTGCGACACGGGCCACCTTCCTGGATCAAGGGAAGTCATAAATGGGGAGTCCTGGAGGTTCGTGAAGAGGATTCTGCGGGAAGCGGGGCGAAATCCTTCAGCATCGCCAAGGCGGAGGAAATCGCCGCAGGTCATCAGTTCGAATCCGCGAATGTGATGGCCGGGCAAGCGCTGTTGTTCAGCACGCTTCTCGTTCACCGCAGCGAACTGAACACGACGAGCAGGCCAAGGCTCAACATTCAGATCCGCTTCGACGACGCACTCGCCCTGGAGAGCATCGAGCGGAACTATCCGGAAGGTCTTTATCTCAATGATTCGTTCAGCTCTTCTTACCCGGAATACGTGCAATGACCGATTTCAAGGCTGATCCCACGCGCATGGGCGCGAGCACCGGCTTCGATAGCAAGATTTGGGAAGATACCGTCAAGGTGATCACCGAGGGTGGCATCGGACAGGAAGATGTCATCGAGAATTTCATGCTGTTTTTGCGCCGGGTGAACTTCGGGAAGTTCCTCTCACATGTGCAGATATTCAAAGAGGTGATGGACGTTCCGGGCCACATCGTTGAGTGCGGTGTCTTCAAGGGCATGTCCTTGTTGACGTTCGTGAAGTTAATTGAGGTTCTTTGCCCCGCAGACTCGCTCAAGAGGGTGATCGGGTTCGATACTTTCGAGGGATTCGTCAATCTGGCGGAGAAGGATGGCCTTCCGAACGAGAAGAGGGGGAAGGTCGTCGGCGGCTGGAATTCCAGCGATTTTCTTCCCACCTTGCAGAAGCTCGTCGAGATTACTCAGCGTGATTCGATGGTGCCGCGGGTGAAGCGGGTTGAACTCGTCAAGGGAGACGCCTCGGTCAGCATTCCGGAGTATGTGAAAGCAAACCCCGGTATCCGGATCTCGCTCCTGCATCTGGATATGGATCTCTACGATCCGACCCTAGCGGCGCTTCGTCACCTGTACCCGCTCGTTTCACCGGGCGGCATCGTCTTGCTCGACGAGTATGGAATGGATGGATTTCCGGGTGAGAGCGCGGCCTTCGACGACTATTTCGGAGCCAACCGACCGCAGTTGAAGAAGTTTCCCTTCACGTCGACCCCCGGAGGCTATTTCCGCAAGGTGGGCTAAAAGCCGGCATAACGGAAAGTGTTGATGAAAGATGCGTGAAGTCAGCTTGTCGAGCTTCGAGGCGTTCAAGGACACTCGTGCGAACGCAACGGGGAACGCCCTGGAATTCGAGATTGCCTCGAAGCAATGGGACTATGGGTTCGCGCTGCCGCTTTCGGGATTCTGGCAGAAGTTGCCGAAGGTCGTGGAAGCAGATGTCGAGATCAAGTCTGGCATCGTCCGTGTCGAGTGCCTGGACCTGAAGAACCACGGTGAGTGCGGTGGCAAGGTCACTATTGCCGCTCCCTTTCGAGGGAAAGTGCGCGTTCTGCTGGAGAAGCCTGCGGGGCGCCCTGTCCTGATGGTTCGAAATGCGGCGGCCGACGGGAGCCGGGCACTTGGATACCTGCATTCGGTCGGTCGTCTCGACGATGTCGATGCTGCGGAGTTTCGCCGTCTAAAGGCCGGCACATGGGATTACTGGCACTATTCCTACGACCTCGGAGAAGGCGCCCGGGTCGAGGCCACCATCGACGGCATCATGCCGATGCACCGGCTCAACCAGAAGATCATGTTCCATCTTCTCAAGACGGGCTTCGGCGACATAAGTGGCAAGCGTATCGTCGACGTGGCGTGTGCCTCGGGGTTCCACACGATGGAGATGGCGCGGCAGGGTGGGCGGATTGTCGGTGTCGACATCGATGCACCGTCGATCGAGCAGGCGCGGTTTCTCCAGCAGTGCTCGAACGTCAAGGCGGTTCGTGACATTCGCTTCGAGCTGAGCGGCCTACATGGCTTTAAGCCGCCCGAGCCGTTCGACATCGGTTTCTGCTCCGGGCTCTTCTATCACCTTCTCGATCCGGTCGGCGGCGCGCAGGCGCTGTTCAACCTGGTGAAGGACGGGGCGGTCGTCCATTCGCACATCGTCGACAGCGACGAGGCGATCATGGCGCTGGCCGATTCGTCGAAATACAAGTGCTGCTTCGATGGCGAGTTTGCCCTGATGCCGAGCCGCAGCATGCTCGAGCGCATCTTCGCCCATGTCGGCTTCAATGTGAAAAGCTTCTCGCCGCGTGACGTGGTGAGCGATGCGGAGATCGAGAGCCTGGCGCCGGAGTTCTCCACGCTCTTTGCCTCGGGCAATACGGCCTACTACCTGCTGACGAAGTAGCGGGAGAGGGCTTGGCGATGACCGTCATCGAGGCGATCATCCTCGGCCGCAACGATAACTACGAGCCGCAATGGACGGAGAAGCTGCTCGCCGCCATTGCCTACAACCGCGCGGTGCTGACGCGCGACGGCTACGAGTTCCGGGTCGCCTTCGTCGAATGGAATCCGCCCGCCAGTAATCCGCTCCTGGCGCCGATGCTCGTCGAGCGGTTCCCCTACGTCCGCTGCGTGGTGGTGGCGCCGGAGGTGCACAAGGCGATCTGCCAGGGGCCGATGCCGATCATGCTCAACCCCGCGATCAACGCAGGGGTGAGGACGAGCGAGGCCGATTACCTCGTCGTCACGGGCGGCGACTGCTTCTTCGGTCGCGCGCTCGCCGATCGCATCGCCCGCGCGGGACTGGTCAGGAACCGGCTCTACCGTGCCGAGCGCGTCAACATCCGAGCGGACATCGACTTCGTCTCCGCGACCCCGGCGGAGATCGAGGATCCGGCGAACATCGTATCGGTCGACACCTGCTCGGAGCCGCCCTACGACCGACCACCCTACACCAACGCGTCAGGCGACTTCCTGATGATGGACCGGGCGACCATGACCGGCCTGCGCGGCTTCGACGAAGCTATCGACTTCTCCAAGCTGCATCTCGATTCACGCCTGTGCTGGACCTGCATGGATGCCGGGATGGATTGCGAATTGCTGGGCCGCATCTTCCACATCAGCCATACCCAATCCTACGTGAACGCCGGCGGCGCCTATGACAGCCAGTCCTACGTGACGGAGGTCGGCCTGCCCTATCTCAATCCCGACGAATGGGGGCTGGGCGGCTTCGCGTGGAGGCGGGACGGCGATCGCATCTGGCATGTCGGTCTGGGCTTCGCGAATGCGCCCGCTCCGGCGCTGGACGGGGAAGCGTCGAGTCGGGCTGAGAAAGTGCGGGCCAGCCTGACGGCGCTGCATGCCAAGCGGAACGACCAGGACCCGGCCGAGGGCGCGAGCGAGATCACGAAGCTGCCGCTCGACTGGATCTGGGTCGCACCGATCGCGAGCCGCGACGAGGCGGGCGTCATCGAGGGCGCCAAGGGCGTCGTGGACAATGTCGCGGCGCTCAGCCTGCCCGACAAGCTGCTGCCGCCGAAGACGTCGGAGCGGCGCTGGATCTTCCTGTCGCTCGACGTCCTCCAGGGCGACCTCGTCGTCGAGGCGATCGACCAGACCCATCGCCCGCCGACCCTCGTCAGGGCCAGCAAGGAGCCCGTCGGGATCTGGCTGGAGATGCCGCCCGAGAGCAAGGCGGTCCGGTTCGGCCGGTTTCGCGGCAACGGGCCGGCGGTGCGCCTCAGGATTCGCGAGGCGCGGCTGTTCGGCCGCTTCCGGCCTTCGCCCCGGAAGGAGATTTCCCGGGGCCTCTATGGCCGCGTGAAGTACCGGCTTCAGCGGTTCTTCGGGCCCTCGTAGAAGTCGCGGATCGCCGTGCAGACATGGTCGATCTCCTCGTCCGAAAGCTGGACGGCGGATGGAAGCCACAGGCCGCGACGGCCGACATCCTCCGAGACCGGATAGTCGCCGGGCAGGTCGTAGGCAGCCTGCCGGGTGATCGGCGGATACATCACGCGCGTGCCGACGTTGCGTTGCTTCAGATAGTCGATCAGCCCCTCGCGGCGCTCGACGCGGACGTCGATGAACCACGGCGCCGTCAACGCCAGGTCGTGCGGGAACAGCGAGACGCCGTCGATGCCCGCCAGCTTCTCCTGGTAGCGCTTCCAGATTTCCTTCTTGCGGATCACGCGGGCCGGCACCTTGCGCATCTGCTCGATGCCGATGCAGGCCTGCAACTCGGTGAACTTGAAGTTGAAGCCGATCGAATCGTGGATGTCGTTGCCGCCGCCGGAGCGGCCAAAATCCTTAAGGCGGCGCAGGCGGCGGGCGATCTCGTCGTCGTCGGTGATCAGGGCGCCACCCTGGCCGGTGGACACGATCTTGGGCGAGGAGAAGGAAAAGCTGCCGACGCGGCCGGCGCGGCCGACATGGCGGCCGTCGGGAAACCAGGAGCCGAGCGACTGCGCCGAATCTTCGATCAGCTCGATTCCCTTCTCTTTCGCCAGCGCCTCGAAGGCCGCGATGCCAACGGATGGCGGCCGGCCGTTCGCCGAGACGAGCATGATCGCCTTGGTCTTCGGCGTGATCGCCTTCTTCACCAGCTCGATGTCGAGGCAGAGGGTATCGGGCTCGACATCGACGAACACCGGGACGGCGCCGAACATCTTCACCGCGTTGGGGCTGGCGATCATCGTGTAGTTGGGAACGATCACCTCGTCGCCGGCGACGACGCCGACCGCCATCGCCGCCAGAGTCAGGCTGATTGTGCCGTTGTTGACCACGATGCAGTGCTTCGCGCCGGTATAGTCGGCAATCATCTGTTCGAACTGCGCGGTCCGCTTGAATTCCGTGATGAAGCCGTCTTCATCCATGTAGTCGCAGATCGCCTTCTTCTCTTCCTCGCCGAAGAGGGGGCGCATCTGCATGATGAAATGGTCAACCATGCCCGACTTCCTTCCAGAACTGCTCTTCGAGGGCGAGGATCGCGTCCTTGTCGCGGTCGCGCAGCTTGCGCGCCGGCACGCCGGCGTAAAGCATCCAGGCCTCGAGATTCTTCTTCGCCAGCGACTGCGCGCCGAGGCAGGCGCCGTCGCCGAACGTGACGTTGGGCAGCACGGTCGAGTTGGCGCCGACGATACAGTGCCGCCCCAAGTTGATGTCGCCCACCTCGACCGCGCCCTTCACGTGGCGCGGCACCAGCGGCGTGGCGATGCCGGCGACGTAGTCGTCGCTGCCGGCGGCCAGCACGACGTTCGGCGCCAAGGTCGAGAATTGCCCGAAGCGGACCGTGGCCTGCCGCCCGCCGATCAGCTTGGCGCCGGCCGAGATATGGACGTAGTCGTCGCACTCCAGGGCGGTGGAGATGTAGGAGAAGTCGTCGATGATGACGTTGTCGCCCAGCCGGACGAGTTCGGGATAGCGAATGCGGACCGTCCTGCCGATGATGACGTTCCTGCCGCGATGGGCCAGCGTCGCCTCATCGAAGAAGAGGTTGCCGCTCACAACCGCCGGCGGTCCCTGTCCGCGCCGACATAGGGGCCGTTCTTCACTTCGAGGACTTCGGTGCCGTCCTCGAGGATTTCGTAGCCGTGTCCGCCGCGCAGCAGGATGGCGACGTCGCCCGTGCCGATGGTCAGCTCGGCAACCTTCTTCTCGGCGGTATTGTAGACGGACGCCCTGATCGATCCCTTGCGGACATACAGCACTTCCTGGGTCCAAAAGACCTGCCGCGGCACCTCGTTGTGGATGTGCGCCTTCAGGATGGTGCCGGACGGATAGCCCCAGGTGCCGACCTGGATGAAATCCTCGTCCTGCGAGAAGAACTTGAGACCGCCCGCCCAGGCCGCATCGGCGGGTATGTGGCGCGCGAGCACGATCTCGCCTTCCTTGATCTCGACGATGCTCATTGCGCTGCTCCCTGCGCGACATACCAGGCGACGGTGTCTTGTATTCCCTGACGCAGCCCGCGACTCGGGCTCCAGCCCAGCAGGCGGGCGCCGCGCGCACCGTCGACGGTCTTGAACGGGGCGCCGTCGGGCTTGGAGGGATCGAGCACGATACTGCCCTTGTAGCCGACGGCCTCGCCGATCATCTCAGCCAGTTCCAGGATCGAAATGCCCTTGCCGACGCCGATATTGACGATGTCGGTCGTGGCCGGGGCATCGATGGCGCGGATCATCGCCTCAGCGCCATCATCGACATGCAGCCATTCGCGAACCGGTTTGCCCGAGCCCCAGACGATCACCTCCGGTGCGCCGGTCGCCCTGGCGCTGGCGAACTTCATGATCAGCGCGCCCAGCGCATGCGAGCGCTCCGCCTCGAAATGATCCTCGGGCCCGTACATGTTCGACAGGATGAGATTGACGACGTCGAGGCCGTACTGCTTCGCATAGGCCCAGGACCCGACCCAGGAAGCCTTGCGGACGAAGCCGTAGGTCATCACCGAGTCGTGCAACGGCCCGTCCCAGAATTCGTCTTCGCGGAAGAGGGTGGCGTCGCCGGGGTAGGCGCAGTTGGAGATCGGATTGACCACGCGCCGGACGTTCGCGGCCGTGGCAGCTTCGAGCAGGTTGATGGTCATCAGCAGGTTGTTGCGGAACATCTCCGCCTGATGCTTGAGACCGAACTGGATGCCGCCGACATAGGCCGCGCAGTTCAGCACGCAGGCCGGCTTGACCGTCTCGAACAGTTCGAGGGTCCGCGCACGATCACGAAGGTCGGTGCCGGAGGAGAGTGAGGTCGCGGTGAAGTCGCGCTTAGCGGCTTCGAGCTGGCGGATGACGCGCTTGCCGAGAAAGCCGGTGGCGCCCAGGACGAGGATCATCCGTGCTCACCGCTGTAGCCGTCGTGCTTCAGGTCGTACTCGACCATCAGGCGGACCAGTTGCTGCAGGCTCGTTTTGGGCTTCCAGCCCAGGATGCGGTGGGCCTTGGACGCGTCCCCCTGCAGGTAGTCGACTTCGGCCGGGCGATAGTATTTCGGATCGACGATCACCCGGACCTCGCCGGTGCGGGGGTCCAGCGCCTGCTCCGAAACGCCGGTGCCGCGCCACTCCAGCTGGATGCCGGCGACGTCGAACGCCATGGTGACGAACTCGCGCACCGAATAGACCTCGCCGGTGGCGATCACGTAATCGTCGGGCTCCTTGTGCTGCAGCATCAGCCACATCGCCTCGACATAGTCCTTGGCGTAACCCCAGTCCCGCTTGGCCTCGAGGTTGCCGAGCACGAGCTGCTTCTGGCGGCCCTGCACGATGCGGGCGGCCGCTTTGGTGATCTTCTTGGTGACGAAGGTTTCGCCGCGGCGGGGAGACTCGTGATTGAAGAGGATGCCGTTGCAGGCGAACAGGCCGTAGGCTTCGCGGTAGTTGGTCGTCACCCAGTAGGAGTAGAGCTTGGCGGCGGCATAGGGCGAGCGGGGGTGGAATTTGGTCTGCTCGCTCTGCGGTTGGGTGCCGATCTCGCCTCCGAAAAGCTCGGAGGTCGAGGCCTGGTAGAAGCGCGGCTTGATCCCGAGGTCCTTGATCGCATCCAGGAGCCGCAGGCAGCCGATGGCATCGACCTCAGCTGTGTACTCCGGTACCTCGAAGGAGACGGCGACATGGGACTGGGCGGCAAGATTGTAGATTTCTTCAGGCTCTATGCGACCAAGCAGGCGGTGCAGGTTGCTCGAATCGGTCAAATCGCCGAGATAAGTATGAAAATTGGGGTGATTGAGGATGTGGTCGATCCGCTGGGAGGTGAAAACGGAGCTTCGCCTCACGATGGCGTGAACGTCATATCCCTTTGCCAACAGGAACTCGGCCAGATAGGAGCCATCCTGGCCGGAGGCGCCTGTCAGAAACGCTCTTTTGGTCATTTTTTCGGGTCGCTGGTCCGCTGGCAACTTTATGGGGCTGAAACCGCCGAACGCGCCCTTGGGCACTGGCTTAAGCCCGCAGGGCGTAGCATAGAAGAACCGACTACAATAGGGTTCCGGGGCTTGGTTTGACCGCTGTAGGCGGTCTTTCGAAAGCCTGGAGCCTGTTGGCCGGGCATCCCGGCCGACGAGAAGGGAACACTCGCTTGACGCCTCTTTTGCCGTGAGTTAGCCGACCGAGTCGTCAAATGCCAAATGCAATCCCGCCTGCTTGCTATGACCGGTTGCCTGGTCGCACGGATGAGCCAAATTCCTGGCCCCGGCTGCGATGGACGGTGTCTGGAGAAGCGGCCGGCGGTCTGGGAATTCACTAAAAGTGACCGAATTTTCTCTGCTGGAACGGTTGTCAGGCTCCTTACGCGACTCTCTGCGTCGCAGCGCTCGATCGGGAGAGGGGGACGAAAAGCCTCTCTCGATCGAACTCAGCAAGGCCCGTGCTCTCTATCTGCGGGCGCGCATCGTGGCCCGCACCGGAAACATCCCGCTTGCCGCCAGCATGTTCGCCGACGCGGCGGCACTCGATCCCGACTTTGCCGACGCCCTCGAAGCCGAGGGTGCGATGCTCGACCTGACAGGGCAGGAGAGCCTTGCGCGGGCCCGATACGATGCCGCGCGGCTGTCGCGCGCGCGCAATCGTCCCGGCCCGCCGGACCGCCCCTTCTATGCCCGCCAGCGCGGCCCTTACATTTCGGAGATCATCTCCTACAGTTCGGCCCGGCAGTCGCTCCGGCGCAACGTCCTGCCCCTCATAGCGCGCGGAAACGCGTATCTGGCGCAGGGCGATGGCGAACGGGCGCTCGCGGACTACGATCGTGCGCTCAAGCTTCGTCCCGGCCTGCCCGAACTGCTCGCCCTGAAAGCCGAGGCCCTGGTGGTGCTCGGTCGCCATCAGGATGCGGTGGAGCTGCTCGATCAGGTCCTGGCTGCCCGGCCGCGGGATGCGGGGGCACTGAGCACGCGCGGTATCGTGAATATGGCCTTGGGCAAGATCGCCGAGGCCAACGCGGACTGGCGGTTGCAGCTCGAGACCGCGAGCGGTCGCCCGGCGGCCTGCGCCTGTCTGGCCCTTCGCCTCGCCGACTACGAGGCCGCCATTCCCCACCTGGAGGCGGCGAGCCAGGCCGATCCCCGTGACCCGTACTGGAAGCTCTATCTCAACACGGCGAGGATCAGAACCGGACGGCCGGCGGCGGTGGCCGGCGCTGCTGCCCTGGAGGGATGGCCCGAGACGCTGCTGGCCCTCCAGGCCGGCGCCGTCACGGAAGGAGGCGTACTCGCCCAGGCCGATACGACTGGGCGTCGCGCGGAAGCCCTGTTCCAGATGGCCGTCCTCAAGTCCGCTACCGACCCTGCCGCGGCGCGCTCGCGCTGGCAGGAAGTCATCGAGCAGGGACCACACGACCTCATCGAGTATGCTGCTGCGCGCAACGAACTCGCGCGCGTGTCCTGAATTCCAACGTCAAGCCCATCGTCCGTCGCGTGAGGTAGCATGTTTTCCGTCATCCTCTACGGCCGCAACGACACCCACGGCTACAATCTGCACAAGCGTGCCGCGATCAGCTTCAATGCGATTTCCGAGGTCATGTCGGACCCGAACGACGAGATTCTCTTCGTCGACTACAACACGCCGGACGATCATCCGACCTTTCCCGAGGCGATCCACGACACGCTGACGGAGAAGACCAAGAAGGTGATGCGGATCCTCAGGATCCGCCCCGAGCAGCACGCCCATCTCAAGTCGAAGACCCACCTGGTCGCGCTGGAATCGCAGTCGCGCAACGTGGCGCTGCGGCGGTCCAATCCGAAGAACCGCTGGATCCTCTACACCAACACCGACATGCTGCTGGTGCCGCGTGTCGAGAACGAATCGCTCAGCGAGATCCTGGGCGCCGTGCCCGACGGCTTCTACCAGATCCCGCGATTCGAGCTGCCGGAGATGCTCTGGGAGGCGGCGTTCGACCGGCGCGACCCGGCGGGCAATCTCGCCAAGCTGCGTGACTGGTCGGTGCGCTACCACCTGAACCAGGTGGTCCACAATTTCATGCCGATGAAGTACGACGCGCTGGGCGACTTCCAGGCGGCGCTGCGCGAGGACATGTTCGACATCCACGGCTTCGACGAGTCGATGCTCCTGGGCTGGCACTGCGATTCCAACCTGGCGGCGCGCCTCGCCCTCTATCGCGGCCGTGTCGACACGCTGATCGACAAGGTGTTCGGGTATCACTGCGACCATACCCGCGTCGCAGCGGCCAACAACAAGGGCCGCCAGACCCGCATGAACAACCAGGACCAGTATATCTGGGACGTGGCGACGCCCTATATCGCCGCGCAGGCCGAGAATTGGGGCTGGCCCGATGTCGAGATCGAGGAGATCCGGCTCGACCGGGATACTTCGTATCAGCGCTTCACCGCCGGGCTGGATGCGGCCATGAAGCCCGCCGAGGTGTCCTACTCGTCGACCAGCCTCGAATGGCACCTCTACGACGATCTCACCTACGACATTCCGCACACCCTGCCGTTCGTGTGCGACCAGATGTTGACGTTCCCGCGCTCGACCTCGGTCATGCTGGTCGCGGCGCGCGCCGAGTTCGTGAGCCGGTTCGCCACGGCCTGGCAGGCCATGGGCTTCACCGGCAAGATCCTCGTCCCGACGGAGTGCGAGGGCCTGCCGACGGACCTGGACGGCGTGGAGAGGGACACCTTCGACGTGCTTCTCCCGAAGACCGATATGTTCGTCTTTGAGTTTGGCCTCGCGACGCAGCGGGCCGATGAACCTGTCCGCGCCGGCAGGCATGCCGGACCGGTGGACAACAAGCGACTCAAGGTCATCTCGCGGCTGTTCAGGCAGGCGGCCGCGTCGGAAGCCGAAACACGGCCGCCCAAGCGCCGGACGCCGCGCCGCTTCGTCGGCGTGAACGTGATCTACAACAAGTTCTGGCCGCTCTTCACCGACTATGTCGGCGCCAATATCAACCCGTTCTGCAGCCAGGTCCTCGCCGGCCTGCCGCGCATCGACCCCAGCCTGCGCGGCAAGGTCCTGCGCTTCCGGGGCCGCCGCGCCCTCTAGTTGTTCGGCGGCGGATAGAAGGACGGCGCATCGGCCTCGAAGGCGGCGATGTAGCTGGCATAGTCGTCGGCTTTCTCGCGGCCGACCTGCGCCTGGCCGGCCAGCAGTTCGAGGCCCAGATCCACGTCGATCACGGCGGCGAGCTTGTCCCGGAACTGCGTCAGGAGTTCCGCGGCGGCATCGGGCTGGCCCCAGACCGAAAAAATGGCCGCCAGCTTGCCCAGCTTCTCCGCGCTCATCGCGTCGACCATGTGCCGCCAGTCCGGACCGGCCGGATCGCGCGCGTAGAAGGCTTCGGCCTGGAAGGGCCGCCCCGTCTGCGTTTGCGCCGGCGAGGTGATGGCGAAGGGCGAGGGCAGCGCGGCCATCGAGTAGTTGCGGACATCGAGGGCCAGCAGCTCGAAGCCGCGGTCGCGCATGAAACGGTCGGTATTGTGGAACGTATGCTCGGTCGGGTCGGTGCCGCCGCACAGGTTCACCTCCAGGCGCGCGGCCAGGACGTGCAGCCGGTCGAATTTGTCGTCGAAGGAATGCAGGACGTGGAAGTCGGGCCCGTCGATGTCGATCTTGAGAAGGTCGATGTCGGTCCAGCCGAGTTCGCTGAGGACATCCGGCACGATGATCGGCTTGTTGGGGTCGCCGAGCTTGGTCAGGTTCCACGCGTTGACGTGGAGTTTCTCCTTGAGCGTCGCCGTGGCCATCCGTTCCCGTTTCAGGTGATAGGCGCGCGCGGCGCTGGTCCTGGCGAAGGGATTGCGGACCTGCGGCGGCTTTCCCGCTGCGGCGTGGGTGAAGGGATGGTCCGCCCTGAGGCCGACGAAGCCACCCATGTACTTGACGTCGGGATGCGTCTCCTCCCGGGTCAGGCGCTCGCACTCGTCGAGGCTGGCGTCGAACGCCAGCGACCGCAGCCGGTCTCCGAAGACGCGCCAGGCGGGATCGATGCCGCCGGAACAGCCAATGTCGATGAAGGTGAAGCGCTCCGAGGAAAGACTCCCGGCGAGGTAAGCGGCAAACGCAGTGCTCATGTCATTCCAGGTCCAAGACGGCTTCGACGGCCCAGCCTAGCAGAGCCGCCAAGGGTCATATAGCGGGGTCAATCCGCCCGCTGCAGGCGAAAGAAGGCGCCGGCAACCGGATCCACGAAAAGCGGCGTGCCGGTGAACTTCGCGTGCAGTGTCCTGTAGATCGTCGAGGCCTTCGAGGAGTCCGCAACCGTCGCCATGTACGAGGTGAAGCTCGCTTCGGAAAGCTCCCACACATAGTCTGCGACCACCTGGTAGCCGAGATCCATGGCATGGCCGATCTGGCGACTGAGTTCGGCCGCGATCTCCTCGCCGCTCGCGCTCGGCTGATGGATCGGACCGTTCACGAAGGCGAGCAGCTTGATCTTCGGCCTGGGGGCGGGGGCGGGGCCCAGCTTGCCGAAATAGTTCCACTCGCCGTGCCATTCGTAGAAGGTCTCGGAAACGAGTTGCTCGAAGCCGTGGACGAGGAACACGGTCCGGGCCGGATCGGCCTGGCTTTCGATACGCTGCAGGGCATTGCGCCACAGACCGTCCGCGCCTCGCGCCGGCGCCATCCTGTAGACGTTGTAGGACAGCAGCGTGACGGCCAGCGCCAGAGCGATGCGCGGCATCGCCGGACCGTAGCGGCGGGTGGCGGCCGCGACGATCGTCGCCCAGGCCACCGTCAGCCAGATCATGACGTTGATCTGCATCTGCGGGTCCTGCGGCTGCGAGTAGAAGTTGAAGACCTCGCCCGCCAGGAAATTCACCCCGAAGAGCGCTGCCAAGACCCGCGGGCTCAGCGATCCGGCGTCGCGCCAGATGAGGACCAGCCAGCCGACGGCGATCGCGGCGATGAGAAAGGTGGCCGTCAGGACTTCGGTCCGGATCACGCGGAGGTACGAGGCATCCCCCATGTTGGCGCCGCCCAGGAGATACTCGGTGATGCCGACCCAAAGGAAAACGACCTTGCGCATGGCAAAGCCGGCCCAGCCGGACTCGACGGCCTTGCCGGTCCAGAGGAGGTCCCGCACCGTGCCCACGTTGCCATTGTGCGGCCCCCAAAGCTGCATCGCGATCTCCGCGGTGCCGACCATCGCGGCCAGGAAGATCACGACGCGCAGAAGCCTCTTCCAAATCGGTGCCGGAGCCAGCGTGACGGCGGCCAGCAGGGCTGGAAGCGTGGGAAACATCAGCCGCCACTCGAACAGCCAGGACAGGGCGAAGACGACGGCGACGACAGCGACGCGCCGGGGAGTCGGATTGACGAACCAGGCGGCGGCAAGGGCCAGCGAGCCGAGGAGAAACGTGTAGGACGGGATGATGTCTTCGTTGCTGATCGACAGATTGAGGAAGAAGGCACCGCCCAGGTGAAAGGCGGCCGCGGCCCAGGCCACGTCGCGGCGGCCGGTGACGGTGCGCACCAGCAGGTAGACGATGCAGAGGCTGATCGCGCCGAAGAGACAGTTGATGAGGGCAATCTGCCGGCGCGGATCGCCCGTCTGGACGCCGGCCAGGTCGAGCAGATGGCAGAGGAAGGCGATGAACGGATAGTAGTGGAAGTTCGACGGGTCGAGGGGTGTCTTGACGTAATCGTTCAGCCACTCCCGGACCGTCATCGCCTTGAAGACGCCGTTGCTGGTGAGGGCCTGCGGATTGTCGAGCCAGCCGACCAGCCAGACGAGCCCGGCCAGCGACGCGAGAAAGAGGATGGCGAGATCGATGACGCAGGTCCGCTCCGACCACCGGAGGGGAGCGGGATCAGGTCGCCCGGCGATCGTCGTAAGTGTCTGTTTTCCCAAGATTTAACGTTTCTGCCACACGGCAGGTGGAGGTGCCAAGGGCGGTGGCGCGCGCGGGAAAGGCTACCGGCGCGGTGCGATCGGCGTCAGCCGCACGAAAGGGCCCGCCACGGGATCGACATAGACCGGCGTTCCGCTGAATCTCGTATGAAGCATGTCGTACAGGGCATCCGATTTGCTTCTGTCCGCGACCGTCGACAGGGCCGATTCCATCTTGTCGCGGCTCCAGTTCCAGACGTCGGCCGCGACCACGTCGTAGCCGAGGGCCATCGCCTGCAGGATCTGCTGCTCGAGTTCCGCGGCCAGTTCCGGGCCGGTGAGGCGGGGACGGTTCACCGCGCCGCTGACCAGCGCCAGCACCTTGAATTTCGTGGCCGGCGTGGGCGCGGGGCCGAGCGTGTGGAAGAACTTCCAGTCTCCGTTCCAGTGGTAATAGGTCTGGGAAACCAGGCTTTCGAATCCGTGCACCAGCAGGAAGCTCTTCGCGGGAGGCACATGCTCCTCGATGCGCTGGAGCGTGTTCCGCCAGCGCGTGTCCTCGCCGCGCGTCGCGGCAAGCGCCTGGACGTTGTAGGCGAGGATTCCCGCCGACGCGCAGCCGAATGCCGCCAACGCCGCGCGCCGATGCAAGCGCGAGGCATGGGCGACGATCAGCGCCGCGGCGATCGTCAGCCACGGCATGACGTTGATCTGCATCTGCGGGTCCTGCGGCTGCGAATAGACGTTCATCACCTCGCCGGCTGCGAAGGTTCCGCCGAAGATGGCGACGATAATGCGCGTCTGCGGATCGAACCGGTTGCGCCAAAAGAGCAGCAACGCGCCGATGGCCAGCGCGACGATGATGACGGTCGCCGCGCCCATCTCGCGCGAATAGAGCGGAAGGGAGGCCAGGTCGCCGAGATTGCGCCCGCCCAGAAGCGTCTCGCTGATACCGGCCCACAGGAACCACCACTTGGCGGCGGCGAAGCCCGCCCATCCGGATTCGACTCCCTTCGCCGTCCAGAGGAGATCGACGAGGCGGTAGGGATTTCCGGGCTGGCTCCCCCACAGGAATTGCAGGACGGCCGCGACGGCGACGGAGGTCAGCAGGAAGGTCGCGATCCATCCGAGGCGCAGCCTGGGACTGCCGGGCGCGATCGCCAGTGCCAGAACCATGCCCGGCAGGGTGGGAAACATCAGTCGCCACTCGGAGAGCCAGGCGAGAGTGAAGATAGCCGACACGATGGCGACGCGCCGGATGGTCGGCTGGACGAACCACATGCCGGCCAGCGCCATCGCGACGAACATCAGCGTGTAGGACGGCATGATGTCTTCGTTGCTGATCGCCAGATTGAGGAAGAACCCCCCGGCGAGATGAAACAGGGTCGCGAGCCAGGCGACCGTTCGGTCACGAGTGAGGTGCCGCACGAACAGGTACACCATCGACAGGCAGGCTGCGGCGCTGGCGGCATGGATGACGGTCATCTGCCGGCGCGGGTCGCCGGGATAGACGCCGATGAAATCGAGAAGGGCGCAGAGACGCCCGAGGATCGGAAAGTAAAGGTAGTTGGAAGGGTCGAGCGAGGCGGTCGCCGGGGCCTGCACCCATGGCTTCAGCTGCAGAGCCTTGAAGACGCCGTTCCCCGTGATGCCCTGGGCGTTGTCGTACCAGAGGATCAGACCGATCAGCCCGCAGAAGGACAGGCACAAGATCAGGAGGGCATCGAACTTCACGCCCGCTTCGCGCTGATCGTCGGACGCCTGCCTGGTCGGCTTCATGTTTCGTCTGTGCCAGATTCGTTTTTTGCTGCCAATGCCGGGCATGAAAAAGCCCGCGAGGGCGCGGGCTTTTGCATCCGGACGAGGTCCCAGCCGCCTCTAGCGACCGGACCCGAGGTAGATGACGTCCGCAACCGCCTCGAACTTCTCGGCCGGCAGCGTGCGCCAGAGGTCGAGGACGGTGAGGCGCTGGCCGTCGCGCTTGCACCATGCCGGATCGATGTCCTTGTACTGCGGCCAGCCGGTGCCGACGATCAGCAGGTCGCAGTCGCGCACCGCGCCCTCGAGCGAGGAGGCGCCGACCACCTTGTCGCCCAGCACGGCCAGCGCCGCGTCCTGCGCCAGGGGATCGTGCACGACGACTACGTATCCCGCGTCGGCCAGATGGGCGGCGAGCTTCACGCTGTGGCTCTCTTCCACGACGGGCGTCTGCGGCTTGTAGGACAGGCCGAGCAGGGCGATGCGCGTGCCGGCCTTGGCGAACTTCGAGACCAGGTTCGACAGGCGCTCGATCTGGAAGTTGTTGATGCGGTCGGTCGCCTCGGCGACGTCGGCGCGGGCGCCCAGCTTGCGGGCGAGTGCTGCGAACGCCACGTTGTCGCGCGGGAAGCAGGGGCCGCCATAACCCATCGCACCCTTGAGGTACTTCGAGCCGATGCGGGTGTCGGCGCCCAGCGCCTTGGTGACGACGTCGACGTCGGCGCCCGGCAGGCGGTCGCAGATGTCGGCCAGCATGTTGGCGTAGGAGATCTTGGTCGTGACGTAGGTGTTGACCGAGATCTTGGTCAGCTCCGCGCTCACCCAGTTCATGCGCTGCACCGGCGGCTTCGTCTCGCACATCTGCAGGTAGATGGTGGCCAGCATGTCGCCGGCCTTGGGATCGCTCTGACCGACGAGGATCGAATCGGGGTAGAGCATGTCGCGGACGACGCTGCCCAGCGCGATGAATTCCGGATTGTAGCAGAGGCCGAGTTCAGGCCCGATCTTGCGGCCCGAGGCGGCCTCGAGGGCGGGCGCGATCTCCGCCGACATGGTGCCCGGCATCACCGTCGAGGTGATGACGACCATGTGGTAGCCCTTCTTGTTGCGCAGCGCCTTGCCGAGCGTCTCCATGGCCTGGAGCACGAAACGGTTGGAGAAGAAGCCGGTGCTGTCCGACGGGGTCGGCACGATCACGAAGCTGGCGTCGCTCTTCTGGATCGCCTCGTTGGCGTCCATGGTCGCCGACAGGCGCTCCTTGTTCGCGGCGATCAGTTCGTTGAGCTGCGGCTCGACGATGGGCATCTTGCCTGCGTTCATCGCGTCGACGAACGTCTTGTTCACGTCCAGGCCGATGACGGTGAACCCGCGGCTGGCGAGGACCGCCGCAAGGGGGGCACCGAGCTTGCCGAGGCCGACGACCGAGACGCGAGGCAGAGTTCCTGAGGTCATTTCCATGTCCGTTTTGAGGGCCGGTACTGATACTGGTGCTGGCGGCCGGATGCCACCCCGATTTTGCAGGGTCCTGTAGGGCAAACACCGCTTGCGCGCACCCGTCGCAGGGGCGAAATATCGTCGCCGATCAGGCGCTTAGGGCAGGGGAATTGGATGAAAGTGGAATTTTCGGCCTTTCCGAAGGCCTTTGCGGGCAACGTCGCGGTGTTCGTCGGGGCCGAGAAGCAGCTCCTCGCCACCGCCCAGTCCGTGGACGCCGCATCGGGCGGTGCCGTCGTCCGCGCCTTCGAGGGCGGCCGGTTCACCGGCGCCAAGGGACAGACTCTGACCGTTCTCGGTCACTCGGGTGACATTGCACGCCTTCTGCTTCTGGGCGTCGGCAAGGGCAAGGAACTGGATGGCCGCGCCGCCGAGGGGCTGGGCGGCGTGATCGCCGCCGAAGCCAATGCCGCCGGCCACACCGCCGTCACGGTCGTGGTCGATCCGGTAAAGGGCAGCCGCCTGACGCCGGCCCAGATCGCCGCCCACATCGCGCTCGGCGTCCGTCTGCGCAGCTACCGCTTCGACAAGTACAAGACCAAGGACAAGCCTGAGCAGAAGCTCTCGCTGCAGCACCTCACCATCGTTCTGGCCGGTCCCGCCGACGCCCGGAAGGCCTACGGCCAGCTCGAGCCCGTAGTCGACGCCGTATTCCTCACGCGCGACCTGGTGAGCGAGCCGCCGAACGTTCTCTATCCGGTGGAGTTCGCCCGCCGCGCCAGGGAGCTGACCAAGCTCGGCGTGAAGGTCGAAGTGCTGGGCGAGGCCGAGATGAAGAAGCTCGGCATGGAGACGTTACTGGCGGTCGGGCAGGGCAGCGGGCGCGATTCGCAGCTCCTCGTCATGACCTGGATGAACGGGCCCAAGGGTCAGGCACCGGTCGCGCTGATCGGCAAGGGCGTGTGCTTCGACACCGGCGGCATCTCGCTGAAGCCGGCCGGCGGCATGGAAGACATGAAGTGGGACATGGGCGGCGCCGGCGCCGTTACGGGTGCCATGGCCCTGATCGCCGGCCGCAAGGCCAAGGCGAATGTCGTGGCCGTGTGCGCCCTCGTCGAGAACATGCCCGACGGCAACGCGCAGCGTCCGGGCGACGTCGTGAAGTCGATGTCGGGCCAGACGGTCGAGGTCATCAACACCGACGCCGAAGGCCGCCTGATCCTGTGCGATGCCATGTGGTACGCGCAGGAGAAGTTCAAGCCGCAGGCGATGGTCGAACTCTCGACTTTGACCGGCGCCATCATCGTGGCGCTGGGCCATGAGCGTGCCGGCCTGTTCTGCAACAACACGCAGCTTTCCAACCGCCTGCGCGCGGCGGGCTCGGCGATCGGCGAGAAGCTGTGGCGCATGCCGCTGGGGCCCAAGTACGACAAGCTGATCGACTCCGAGATCGCCGACATGAGGAACGTCGGCGGCGGCCGCGACGGCGGCTCGATCACGGCGGCGCAGTTCCTGCAACGCTTCGTGCAGGACGGCGTGGCCTGGGCTCACATCGACATCGCGGGCGTGGCCTGGTCGGGCAAGGGCGACGTCACCACGCCCAAGGGTGCGACGGCCTATGGCGTGCGCCTGCTCGACCGGCTGATCGCCGAGAACTACGAGCGCTGATCCCCCGATGGCGACCGAGGTCAATTTCTATCACCTGACCCGATCGTCGCTGGAAGACACGCTGCCGCGCCTGCTGTCCAAGACCCTGCAGGCCGGCGAGCGGGCGGTTGTACTGCTGAGTTCGGAAGAACGGGTTGACGCGCTCAACACCCATCTCTGGACGTACGATCCCGACGGCTTCCTGCCGCATGGCGCCGCGCGCGACGGCGAAGCCGATCGCCAGCCGATCTGGCTGACGCATCTCGACGAGAATCCCAACGGCGCGGCCTTCCTGTTCGTCGCCGACCGGGCGAAGTCGGAGAAGGTCGGCGACTACAAGCGCTGCTTCGAACTGTTCGACGGCCGCGACGACACGGCCGTCGCCGACGCCCGCGAGCGCTGGAAGGAATACAAGACCGCCGGCCATGCCGTGGCCTACTGGCAACAGACCGACACGGGCGGCTGGGAAAAGAAGGCGTAGTCATTGGAGCGCGCAACTCCAGTTGCGCTCAAGCTTCTTCGATCAGCAAGACATGAGCGCAACTGGAGTTGCGCGCTCCGTTGATTGCTCCGGTTTATCGACTGTCGCGTGGCCTCAGATAAGCGCGCCAGGCGGCGGCAAGCCGCTCGCGCAAGGGGATCGGCCCTTCGGGGCGATAGAAGTCCGGTGGATCGGATTCGAATCTCGCTATGTAGCTTCGATAGTCGAGCGGCCGTGCACGATCGCCCTGTGCTTGAGCCGCCAGCCGGTCGAGCCCGCGCTCCACATCGAGGACTGGCTTCAACCTGTCACGACAACCGACCAAAAGTTCGGCGGCGGCATCCGGGACATCCCACGCCGACAGGATCGCCGCCAGCTTCGCCACTTTCTCTCCGCTGAGGCTCGCGAGCTTCGCGGGGCCATTGGGACCCAAGAGGTCGAGGGCGTAATAGGCCTCACCCTGGAAGGGGCGACCCGAGTGGGTTTCGGCTGGCGTCGGCCAGATGTAACGAGCCGGGAGCGCGCGCGAGGAGTAGTTGCGGACGTCGAGCCGGAACAGGTCGAAGCCGTGACGGCGCATGAACCGGTCGGTGTTGTGGAAGGAGTGCTCGTCGGGGGAGCCATCGCCCACGAAGTTCACTTCCATCTGCACGGCCAGCAGGTCTTTAGGCAGGCGGCCCTCGAAGCTCTGCAGGATCTGCCAGTCGATGCCGTCGGTATCGATCTTCATGTAGTCGAGATCGGTCCAGCCGCGCTCGGCGAGAAGGTCGGGCACCACCACCGGCTTGTTCGGATCGGCGAGCCCAGTCAACTCCCAGGCATTGTGCCGAAGTTGTTCCTCTGCCGATGCCGTCTGAAGCCGCGCATCGCGGATCTCGCGGGTTCGCATGAAGCTCATGCGGTCGCGCATCTTCATGATCAGCGGCGCGGCCGGCCCGGCCGACAGGTCGACCGGCTGGTCGGCGCGGGGACTCACGAAAGCGGCGACGTACGACACCTCCGGATTTCGCTCCTGCGCAGCGAGGCGTTTGCACTCGCTGGCGCTGGCGTCGATCCCCAGCGCCTTCAGCCTGTCGCCGAAGGCGCGCCATTTCGGATCGAGGCCGCCGGAGCAGCCGATGTCGAGCAGCGCGAAGCGTTCCGCCTTCAGCCCTTGGGCGACGAGTGCCAGGAACGACATCGCGGCGATCGGACTCAGACCGTGGCGACGGGAGTCGCGGGCGAGCCGACCGCGCCGGGGAGGCGCAGCGGCGGCGCCGTCAGCAGGAAGCGCGAACGCTTCTTGTCGCGCAGCCACAGCGCCAGGTCCTTCAGCCACCAGATCTCGCCGAGGTTGAGACCCAGCTTGAACAGGCAGTGATTGTGGATCGGCAGCGAGGGATGCTCGGCATCCTCCGGACCGGGCTTCGCCGGCACCGCCTCGACTCCGTAGTTGTCGGCAATCAGCGCCGAGATCTGGCTGTCGGTGATCCACTGCAGAAGCTGCTTGTCGCGGCCGTCGAGCACGCAGCACATCGCGTGGGCGCGCGCCGGATCGACGTTCTTGTTCATCTTCATGATCTCGTCGGTGAAGCCGGTGTAGAGCAGCAGCATGTCGCCGGGCTCCACGACCACCTTGTCGGCATCGAGCACGCGCTTGAGGTCGTCGTAGCTCACATACTTGTGGTCGCGGCCGTAGTGCTTCTCGAGGTCGACCAGCACGGCGCGGCCCTGGATCGCCTTGGCCGCCATGTTCTCGACGCCGAGCTTGTGGGCGTAGCTGAGATGGCCACAGCCGTCGCGCCCCGCGTCGGGCTGCGGACCGACCACGTCGGAGCCGGGCTTGAAGCCGTTGTAGTAGAGCGGCTCGGGCACGCCGTCGCCGTCGGCATCGAACAGCCCGCCGACATGGGCCAGCGTGTCCCACTGCGTCGAATACTGCAGCGTGAGGATCACGCGGTCGTCGCTCGCCACGTCGGCGAACAGCGGGTTGAGGCTGTTGGTCAGGAAGTTGAAGCGCCAGCCGTTCTCGTCACCGGTCGGCGAGAGGACCGGCGGGAGGCGACGCGGGTTCAGGACGTTGCCGCCGGGGAAGTCGAGCGGCAGGCTGAGACAGAACGAAATACCTTCCTTCACCTCGGCGATGCCCTCGAGCACCTTCTTCGGGGTGATCAGGTTCAGGCGGCCGAGCTGATCGTCGTCGCCCCAGTCTCCCCAGGTCGATCCCTCGGGGCGATGCTTCCAGCGCTTCATGATGCGTTTCTCCCTCTTGCCGGCGGGGACACTACAAGGGCCACCGCAGCGCGTCATCACGCGCGCATGGCTCCCCCGCGCAATTCCGCCGACGTTCGCGATGCGGATCGCCTATGATCGCCAGGACGAGGTCCTCATGTCCGCCGCAACCGCCACGCCGCCGCTTCAGCATGACGTCAGGGTGATCAGCCTGATCGGCGTCGCCCACGGCGCGAGCCACTACTACCAACTCGCCTTCGCGACGATGCTCCTGATCGTTCGGCAGGAGGTCGGGTTGAGCTACGCCGATGTCGGCCTGCTCGCCGGCATTTTCTACGGCGTCTCCGGCGTCGCGCAGACGGCCGCCGGCTTCGCGGTCGACCGGTTCGGCGCCCGGCCCATCCTCGCCGGCGGGTTGCTCGTCGTCGGCCTTGGCCTTGCCTGCATTTCGTTCGCGCATTCCTTCGTGGGTTTCGCCTGCATCGCCGTGATCGCCGGCCTGGGCAACTCGGTCTTCCATCCGGCTGACTTCGCGCTGCTCAATTCGTCGGTCAGCCAGAATCGTCTCGGCCGCGCCTTCAGCATCCATGGGCTCGGCGGTTCGCTGGGCTGGGCCGCCGCGCCAGTCATGTACTTCCTCGACAGCCTGTTCGGCTGGGTGGGGGCGGCGCTGATCGGAGCGCTGCCCGGCATCGTCCTCTCGGCACTCGTCTTCATCCACCGCGAGGAACTGGTCGATCATCGCGTGAAGGTCCGAGCCGCCGCGGCGCTTCCCGGCGCCCGGCCGGGCCTGGCGCTGTTCCTGCAGCCGGCGCTGCTGCTCTGCCTCGCCTACTTCGCGCTGATTGCGGCCAATACAGTCGGCATCCAGCAGTTCGCGGTGCCGGCCTGGAGCAGCATGTTCGGCGTCACCGAGAACTACGCCGCTTTTTGCCTGATCGTGTTCATCGTGGGCTCGGCCGCAGGCATTCTGGTCGGAGGCTATTTCGCCGACCGCGTGCGCCGGCACGATCTCGTCGCGGCGTTCGGCCTGCTGGCGGCCGCCTGTCTCACCGTGCCGGTCGCCATCCAGACCGTGTCGGCGACCTTCCTGCCGATCCTGCTGGCGCTGGCGGGCGCCGCCGGCGGCATCACCAATCCGTCGCGCGACATGATCGTGCGCAACGCGACGCCGCCGGGCGCGTCGGGCAAGGTCTTCGGCTTCGTCTATTCGGGCCTCGATATCGGCTCGTTCGTGGCGCCGCCGCTGTTCGGTTTCCTGATGGGCAGCGGCCTGCCGGCCGTGATCTTCTGGATCGCCGTGGGGCTCTACACGTTCAACGCCGGCATGGTGATGCTGATCCGGCACAGCAGCACGCCGAAGCCGGCCTATCCGGCGGTCGCCGAATAGGCGTCAGGCGGCGGCTTCCAGCGCTTCCTGGGCGGTCAACCAGCGCTTCTCGGCGTTCTCGACCTCGCGCTCGAGGCGGGCCTTTTCCTTCTGCAACTCGGTCACGACCGTGCCGGGACCGGCATAGATCGCCGGGTCGCCCAGCTTGGCGAGGACCCCGTTCAGCTGCTCGGTGAGGCGGGCCAGCATCTTCTCGGCGCTGTCGACCGCCTTCTTGAGCGGCGCCTTGTTGGTGCGGTTGTCGGCGGCCGCCTTGCGCTGGTCCTTCTTGCTGGCCGCGTCGGCCGGCTTGTCTGCCTTGGCGGGGCGCGAGCCGCGCTCCTTCAGCAGCTTGGCCTGATACTCGTCGATGTCGCCGTCGAAAGGTTTCACGGTGCCGCCCTGGACGACCCAGAGCGCGTCGGCGACCATCTTCACCAGATGCGTGTCGTGGCTCACCAGCACGACCGCGCCCTCGAAGTCGTTGATGGCGTCGACCAGCGAGGCGCGCGCATCCATGTCGAGATGGTTGGTCGGCTCGTCGAGCAGCAGCAGGTGCGGCGCGGTCCGGGTGGCGAGCGCCAGCAGCAGGCGCGTCTTCTCGCCGCCCGACATGACGCCGACCTTGAGGTTGGCGCGGTCGCGCGAGAAGCCGAAGCGGCCGAGCTGTGCCCGGACCTTGGCCTCGCCGGCGCCCGGTCCGAGCGCGCGGGCCATGTGATCGAACGGAGTGGCCTCGAAATCGAGGCTCTCTTCCTGATCCTGCGAGAAATAGCCGACACGCAGCTTGGGCGTCTTCTTCAGCTGGCCTTCGCGCGGCTCCAGGCGCTGTGAGATCAGGCGGATGAAGGTCGACTTGCCGTTGCCGTTCTGGCCCAGCAGCGCGATGCGGTCTTCCATGTCGATGCGCAGGTCGAGGTTGCGCAGCACCAGCGGCCCGTCGGGATAGCCGACCGATACGTCGTCTAGCGTCTCGATCGGGGAGGCGAGGATGTCGGGCGAGGGGAAGTTGAACGAGATGCGCTCGTCGATCGGCACCGAGGCGACGGGGCCGAGCTTCTCGATCATCTTCATGCGCGACTGTGCCTGGCGCGCCTTGCTGGCCTTGGCCTTGAAGCGGTCGACGAAGGCCTGCATGTGCTTGCGCTGCGCGGCGACCTTGGCCTGCTGCGCGGCATCGTTGGCGAGCCGCTCGGCGCGCGTGCGCTCGAAGAAGTCGTAGTTGCCGGTGTAGGCGACGAGCTTCTGCTGGTCGATGTGGACGATGTGGTCGCACACGTCGTTCAGCAGGTCGCGGTCGTGGCTCACCATCAGGACGGTGTTGCGGAAACGCTTGAGGTGCTCCGTCAGCCAGATCATGGCCTCGACGTCGAGATGGTTGGACGGCTCGTCGAGAATCAGCAGGTCGGGGTCGCTGAACAGCGTGCCGGCCAGCGCGACGCGCATCCGCCAGCCGCCGGAGAACTCGCCGCAGGGGCGGGACTGCTTGTCGTTGTCGAAGCCCAGGCCATTCAGGATCGAGGCGGCGCGGGAGGGCGCAGACGCCGCGCCGATTTCCTCGAGACGGGCATGGATCTCGGCCAGGCGCACGCCGTCCTGGCAGGTCTGATCCTCGGCGAGGAGGGCGCTGCGCTCCAAATCGGCCGCCAGCACGGCGTCGATCACGGAAATGTCGCCCCCCGGCGGGTCCTGCGGGACTGAACCGATCCGGGTGCGGCCCATCAGGTTGATTTCGCCGCTGTCGGCCTCGATCTGGCGCTGGATCAGGCGCAGCAGGGTCGACTTGCCGGCGCCGTTGCGGCCGACCAGGCCGACCTTCCAGCCGTCGGAAAAGGCCGCCGAGGCGCGGTCGAAGAGCACCCGCTCGCCGTGGCGGAAGGAGATGTCGCTGATGTGGAGCATGGGCGGCGGGCATTTACCACGCGATTTGGCCGCAAACCAAGCTCATAGGGTCTGCTTGCCGGGCCTAAACGCCGCGTCTATAAGGCGCGCCCACAAGCTCGAAATCACGGACTGCACGAGGGAATTCATGGCCGTCGAACGTACTTTCTCGATCCTCAAGCCGGACGCGACCCGCCGGAACCTCACCGGCAAGATCAATGCGCGCTTCGAGGAGAAGGGCCTGCGCATCGTCGCCCAGAAGCGCATCCAGATGAGCCGCCAGCAGGCGGAGCAGTTCTACGGCGTGCACAAGGCCCGTCCGTTCTTCGGCGAGCTTTGCACGTTCATGACGTCCGGCCCGGTCGTGGTGCAGGTCCTGGAAGGCGAGAACGCCGTCGCGAAGAACCGCGAGATCATGGGTGCCACCAACCCGGCCAACGCCGATGCCGGCACGATCCGCAAGGACTTCGCCGAGTCGATCGAAGCCAACTCGGTGCACGGCTCGGATTCGCCCGAGAACGCCGCCATCGAGATCGCGTACTTCTTTGCGGGCTCCGAGATCGTCGGCTGAAGCCTGCGCCTCTCCACAACGAAAAAAGCGGCCCGAGAGGGCCGCTTTTCTTTTGCGCGGTGGGTTGCTCCGCGTCAGCTCAGGATGGCAAACGCGATCAGCAGCGCAATCGAGCCGCCGATGCCCATCACGAGAGCCAGCAGGGGAAGATGGCCCACAAGGCCGATCGCCATGGCAACCAGCAGCAGGATGATCCAGAGGATCGAAAAGGTCACCAGCTTGTTGAACGACGTGTAGGTCGCCAGGTGAGCCGGATAGTCGTCCTGCGCTTCAGCCATTTCTCGTCCCCGTTGAAACCGTTGGCGAACTTATAACGAACTAGGATTGGGGAGAAAAGAGGAGCGTGGCGTCGCACGCGACGCCTTCCACCGTGACCTTGTTGCCCGCGATGTTCACGCGCCCCTCGGCGAACCAACGTACGACCAACGGGTAGAGGCGATGCTCCTGGCGCAGGATGCGGGCGGATAGGGTTTCTTCGGTGTCGCCGGCCAGTACCGGCACGGCCGCCTGCGCGATGATCGGACCGGAATCGAGGTCGGGGATCACCAGATGGGCGGTGCAGCCGCTCACGCGCACGCCGGCGTCGAGTGCCTGCCGCTGTACGTGCAGGCCCTTGAAGGCCGGCAGCAGGGACGGGTGGATGTTAATCAGCCGGTTCGCCCATCGGGCGGGAAACCACGGGCTGAAGATGCGCATGAAGCCCGCCAGCACGACGAGTTCGACACCATGTCGTTCGAGTTCGGCCGAGACGGCGCGGTCGAAGCTCTCGCGATCGGGATGGTCCTTGTGGGAGACGGTGGCGGTCGGCACGCCGGTGGCCGCGGCAATCGCGAGACCCCGCGCATCGGCCTTGTTGCTCACGACGCTGGAAATCTCGGCGGGATAGTCCGCGGCCCGCGCCGCTTCGATCAGCGCCGCGAGGTTGCTACCGCGGCCGGAGATGAGAACACCGACCTTCAGCTTCGCCATAGGCTTTCGGCATGGTCGACCACGCAGTCGGCTTCGTCGGTCGGTGCCTTCTCGATCGTGCCGATCTCGCTCACCGTCTCGCCGGTTTCCCTAAGCGCCGCGGCGACGCGGGCGGCGTCTTCCCGAGCAACGACGACGATCATCCCGAGGCCGCAGTTGAAGGTGCGCAGCATGTCGTCGGTCGGAACCTGTCCGACATCGCGGAGCCACTGGAACACGCGCGGAGCGGCCCATGTGCGCCCGTCGAGGCGGGCGCGCAAACCGTCGGGCAGGCAGCGCGGTACGTTGCCGGGCAGGCCGCCGCCGGTGATGTGGGCCAGCCCCTTGATGGCGCCCGTGCCGCGGATTACCTGCAGGAGCTGCTTCACATAGATGCGGGTCGGTTCGAGCAGCGCCTCGCCCAGCGTGGCGTCGGCGAAGGGTGCGCGATCCGAATATTTGAGTCCGCTGCGCTCGACGACGCGGCGCACCAGTGAGTAGCCGTTGGAGTGGGGGCCGCTCGAAGCAATGCCGAGGACAACGTCGCCGGGCGCGATGTCGCTGCGCGGCAGCAGCGCGTTGCGCTCGGCGGCGCCGACGGTGAAGCCCGCGAGATCGTAGTCGCCGTCGACGTACATGCCCGGCATCTCGGCGGTTTCGCCGCCCACGAGGGCACAGCCGGCGCGGCGGCAGCCTTCCGCAATGCCGGCGACGAGCCGGCGGCCGACATCGACGTCGAGGCGGCCGCTGGCATAGTAGTCGAGGAAGAACAGCGGCTCGGCGCCCTGCACGACGATGTCGTTGACGCACATCGCGACGAGGTCGATGCCGACCGTGTCGGGAACCGCGGCCTCGATCGCGACCTTGAGCTTGGTGCCGACGCCGTCGGTGCCGGAGACTAGGATCGGATCGGTGAAGCCCGCCGCCTTGAGGTCGAACAGTCCGCCGAAGCCGCCCAGCCCGCCCATCACGCCGGGCCGGTTGGTGCTCTTCGCCAGCGGCTTGATGTGCTCGACGAGGTTGTCGCCCGCGTCGATGTCGACGCCGGCGTCCTTGTAGGTGAGGGGGGGCCGATTGTGGCCGGGGGCGTCAGGCTTCAAGCCGGGCTCATTCATGCTAGATAGGACGCCGCGAACATAACCAAAAACCGGACCCCCGCAATGCCGATAGGCCGCGTCTTTTCCACGATTGCTGCCGCGCTCCTGGCGGTCCTCGCCGCCAATGTCGCCGTGGCGCAGTCTCCCGGAGGCACCGGCTACGATGTGACCGGTGTTGAGGTCGACGTCACCGGGGCGGATGCGGTGCAGGCCCGCGCGCAGGGTATTCGCGAGGCGCGGCGCAAGGCGCTCGGCCTCCTCGTGAACCGCATGGTGTCGGCGGAAGATCGTGCGCGGCTGCCGCAGATTGACGATGCGCAGCTGGAGAACATGGTCCGCGGGGTCGAGTTCGTGCGCGAGCGTTCGGCGCCCAATCGCTATATCGCCACGCTCAACGTCGTTTTCGCACCGGATGCGGTGAAGTCGTACGTGGGCGGCACCGGCGCGAGGATCGTCGAGACCGTGCCGCGGCCGGCCCTCGTGATTCCCCTCTGGAAGGGGCCTGCGGGAGTCGAGCCGCTGAACGACCGCAATGCCTGGCGCGAGGCCTGGCAGCAGCTGGACAGTGCCGGCAGTGCCGTCCCGGTCACCCTGCTGCGCGGCGATCCGACCGATCAGGGCGCGCTCTCGGCGGAGCAGGCCTATGTCGGCGACGTCTCGGCGCTGGCGCGGCTGAATGAGCGCTATCGCGCGCCAACCATCATCGTGGCCACGGTCGACGGCGACAAGGCCAGCGGTGGGCTCACGGTCGGGGGCATGCGCTACGACACCCAGACCGGCGCCCGCACCGAGATTCCGCGCATTCCCGTCGCCAGCGCGGCCGACCTGCCGGCGGCGGTGAAGGCGATTCATGCGAAGGCCGATCAGGATTGGCGCAGCATCGGCACCGTGCGCCGCGATTCGCAGGATTCACTCGACGTGTTCGTGCCGATCCGGGCGCTCGGCGACTGGGTGCAGGTGAGGCAGCGCCTCGGCGCCGTGCCGGCCGTGAAATCGGTGACGGTGAAGATACTCGAATCCGATCGCGCCGACCTGAAACTCGACTATTTCGGAACGCCTGAGGAGCTGCAGCGTACATTGGCCCAGGCTGGGCTCAGCCTGTCGCAGGAGTCGGGCCAATGGCAATTGCAGGTGCGCCCGTAGGCGCACATCAGGGAGTCTGATTGATGGGGCAACCGCTCACGACGGGACGCTGGATCTTCTGGATCGCGGCGGCTGCCATCTTTCTCGGTCTTATGTGGCTGCTGAACGACATCCTGCTGCCCTTCGTGGTCGGCATGGTCGTGGCCTACTTCCTCGATCCCGTGGTCGCGCGGCTGCAGCGGGCGCGGATGTCGCGCACCATGGCGACCACGGTCGTCACGATTCTGGCCGTCCTCGTCGGTGTCGGTGTGGTGATGGCGATCCTGCCGCCCCTATTCGGACAAATACAAAAGCTGATCACCAGCGCCCCCGAATACATCGTCAAGGCGATCGGCCAGATCCAGCCGTTCATCGAACCGTTGCGAAACAGGCTCGGATTTGATCCGCCCAGCTTGCACGATCTGCAAGCCGAGGCGACACAGTGGGCGGGAAAGGGGCTCGCCGTCGCCGGTGGAGTTGCCGGCGCCGTTGCCCAGAGTGGCTTTGCGCTCATCAACCTGCTGGGTCTTCTGTTCATCACCCCGGTGGTGACGTTCTACCTGTTGCGTGACTGGGAGAAGGTGCTGGCGTCGATCGACAGCGCATTGCCGCTCGACCATGCCGACACGATCCGCAAGCTTACGCACGAATCCGACGCTGCCATCGCGGGCTACCTGCGCGGTCAGGCGCTGGTCTGCCTCGCTCTGGGTACTTTTTACGGCATCGGCCTGACTCTGGTGGGCCTGCAATTCGGCCTGGTCATCGGACTGATCGCCGGTGCGATCTCATTCATTCCGTTCGTCGGCACCTTCGTGGGCGCGGTCATGGCGCTGGGCATGGCACTGGCGCAGTTCCCGCCGGACTGGATCGGAGTTGTGAAGGTCGCAGCGGTGTTCATCGTGGGCCAGATGCTGGAAGGCAATTTCCTCTCGCCCAAACTGGTCGGCGACCGCGTTGGTCTCCATCCGGTCTGGATCATGTTCGCGCTGCTGGCCGGCGGCTCGCTGTTCGGTTTCACCGGCGTGCTCATCGCCGTTCCGGTGGCGGCGGTGCTCGGGGTGATCGTGCGGCACTTCCTGGCGCGCTATCGCGAGAGTGATCTCTATCGCGGTAGTGCGAACGGGTGAGGCGGCCCTTGGCCAACCAGCTCATCCTGGATCTCGCGCTGCCTCCGCCGACCTATGCGCGGGAAGACTTCGTCGTGGCCGAGGGCAACCGCGAGGCACTGGCCTGGATCGAACGCTGGCCGGACTGGCCGGCGCCCGCTTTGTCGCTGAATGGCCCGTCCGGATGCGGCAAGACCCATCTGGGGCGCATCTGGGCGGCGCGCAGCCATGCGGTCGTGATGGACGGAAGCGACCTCGACGGGAAGAGCGTGGCCGACCTCACGGACCTCGCGGCGGCCTCGCCGGCGATCGTCATCGAACATGCCGAGCGAGCGCCCGAACGCGGGCTCTTCCATCTCTACAATCTCATGCGAGAGCGCGGCGGCTTCCTGCTGCTCATCTCGCCGGAGCCGCCCGCGCGCTGGTCGATCGCCCTGCCGGATCTCGCTTCCCGCCTGCGCGCGGCACCGTCTGTCTCGGTCTCGCCGCCCGACGACGAACTGCTGGGCTCGATCATCCTGAAGCAGCTGGCGGACCGCCAATTGCACGCGGGCGCCGGCGTCGTGCAGTATCTCGTCTCGCACATGGAGCGTTCCGCCGAAGCGGCGCGCCACGTCGTCGCCGCGCTCGACCGGCGGGCACTGACGGAGCGGCGCGAGATCGATCGGCGGCTGGCGGCGGACGTGCTGGCGGATTTCGCGGGCGCATCGTGAAGGGGAGAAGACAATGAAGACGATCCTGGCGGCCCTGGCGCTCAGCCTCGTGGCCTCGGCGGCCTCGGCGCAGCAGGGAACGGTGATGGGCACGTGGCTTTCGGAATCGGGCGTGGCGCAGATCAGGATCGCTCCCTGTCCCGATGCTGCCAGCGGCCCGATCTGCGGCTTCGTATCGAACCTCATCAATCCCAAGGGGCCGGACGGCGCCCCCGTCGCGCCCGATGCCGCCACTGACTATCGCAACGAGAACGCCTCGCTGCGCACGCGCAAGGTGATCGGCATGCCGCTGATCTGGGGTTTCAAGAAGACCAACGACCCCAACACCTTCGAGGACGGCAAGATCTACAACGGCGAGGACGGCAAGACCTACAGCGCGAACATCAGCCTGCAGCCCGACGGGAAGCTGCGGTTGCGCGGGTTCGTCGGCACGCCGATGTTCGGCAAGACGCAACTCTGGACACGCGTGAACTAGAAGAAGGAAACGCAAATGGATATGGGCATCAAGGGCCGCAAGGCCATCGTCTGCGCGGCAAGCAAGGGACTGGGCCGAGGCTGCGCCGAAGCGCTGGCCGGCGAGGGCGTCGATCTCGTGATCAACGCCCGCACCCAGTCGGAACTGGAGGCGACGGCGGAAGCGATCCGCAAGAAGTACGGCGTGAAGGTCACGGCGGTCGCCGTCGACGTCACCACCGAGGATGGCCGCAAGCAGGTGCTGGCCGCCTGTCCCGAGCCCGACATCATCGTCAACAATGCCGGCGGTCCGCCGCCGGGCAACTTCCGCGACTGGAACCGCGAGGACTGGATCAAGGCGCTCGACGCCAACATGCTGACCCCGATCGAGTTCATCAAGGCGAGCGTCGACGGCATGATGAAGCGCGGCTTCGGGCGCATCGTGAACATCACCTCCAGCTCGGTGAAGGCGCCGATCGACATCCTGGGTCTCAGCAACGGGGCGCGCTCGGGCCTGACCGGCTTCGTGGCCGGCGTCGCGCGCACAACGATCCGTCACGGCGTCACGATCAACGGCCTGCTGCCGGGCCCGTTCGACACCGACCGCCTGCGCGGCACGACCAAGGCCCGCGCGGCCAAGGCCGGTCGCAGCTTCGACGAAGAGTACGCGGCGAGTGCCAAGGCGCATCCCGCCGGCCGCTTCGGCACGGCCGAGGAGTTCGGCATGATGTGCGCGTTCCTGTGCAGCGTTCATGCCGGCTACATGACCGGCCAGAACATCCTGATGGACGGCGGTCAGTACCCGGGCACGTACTGACGTCTCAGCGCGAATCGACGTCGCGCGGGCGAACGAAAGCCAGGAGTTCGCAGACGCCTGGAGCGAGATCGCTCCAGGGACCGGGCGCGGGGCGGAGCATCGCGAGCGCGCCGGTCGGGTACTTGTCCCTCAGCCGCGCCAGCGCCTCTTCGGGGCCCTGCGCGGCGAGGGCGGCTGCGAGTTGCCCAATGCCGTCATTGTGTCCGATCAGCAGGACCGTGCCGACTTCCTCGGACAGGGCCTGTAGCCGCTCCAGCAGTTCTTCTTCCGACGCCAGGTAGAGCCCTTTCTCCAGCGAGATGGGCGGTGTGGGACTGCCCAGAACCCCGACCAGCGGCGCCAGTGTCTGCCGCGTGCGCGTGGCCGTGGAACACAGGATCAGGTCGGGCCGGAGGGCATGGCTGGCGATGTGGTCCGCCATCGTCTTGGCGGCCTGCTCGCCGCGGCGGTTGAGCGGCCGGTCGTGATCTGTCAGGCGGGGGCTGTCCCAGGCCGATTTTGCATGCCGCAGGAGGAGAATGGTCTTGCGCATGGTCACGTCGTTAAATCCATTTGAAACAATGGCTTAGTTAATTGCCATGACACCGGCATGTAGAGCCGCTACCGTTCCTGTGCATAATTTCAGGGAGAGTGCCCCGCAGGGGTCCACATGGACGCGCTCAACTCCGCCGATCCGGCGTCGCTCGAAATAACATCCGACAGTCCCCGGCGCTTCATCAATCGCGAGCTGTCGTGGCTGGCGTTCAATACACGGGTGCTCGAGGAGGCGACCAACAAGCGCCATCCGCTGCTGGAGCGGGTGCGGTTCCTGTCGATCTCGGCGGCCAATCTCGACGAATTCTACATGGTTCGCGTGGCCGGCCTGGTCGACATGCTGCAGACCCGTTCGACCCTCTTGAGCGACGACGGGCTGACGCCGGGCGAGCAACTGTCGGCGATCCGGGACCGCGCCTCGGCCCTGATGGCGCAACAGCAGGATGTCTGGGCCGCCCTCCAGGACGACCTGCGCGAAGCGGGCATCGCGGTGCTCGATTCGGGCGAACTCACCGAGGCGGAGCGGACCTGGCTCGATGCCTACTTCATCGACCAGGTATTCCCGATCCTGACGCCGCTGGCGATCGATCCGGCGCATCCGTTTCCGTTCATTCCCAATGGCGGCTTCTCGGCCATCCTGAAGCTGCAGCGGCGCGACGACCGGCGTCCCCTGATGGCGCTGTTGCCGCTGCCGCCCCAGGTCGACCGCTTCGTGCGCCTGCCGGGCAGCGACATCCGCTTCCTGCCGCTGGAAGACCTGATCGACATCTACCTGCCGCGCCTTTTTCCGGGCTACGAGGTGATCGAGCGCGCCTTCTTCCGCCTGATCCGCGACAGCGACGTCGAGATCAACGAGGAGGCCGAGGATCTCGTCCTGCTCTACGAGAGCGCGCTGAAGCGCCGGCGTCGCGGCGACCTGATCTCGATCTCGGTCAACAGCGCCATGCCGGCAGAGCTGCGCGACTTCCTGTTCGATCAGCTTGAAGTGCCGGCGCAGACGCAGAGCGTTCACGTCTTCCATCTCGACCGCATGCTGAACATCGTCGACGTGAAGGCCGTGATCATCGACGACCGGGCCGACCTGAAGTTCGAGCCCTACAATGCGCGCTTCCCCGAGCGCATCCGCGACTTCGGCGGCGACTGCTTCGCCGCCATCCGTGCCAAGGACATCGTCGTCCATCATCCCTACGAGAGTTTCGACGTCGTGGTGCAGTTCCTGCGCCAGGCGGCGCGCGATCCGGCCGTCGTGGCGATCAAGCAGACGCTCTATCGCACCAGCGCGGACTCCCCGATCGTGAAGGAGCTGATCGCGGCGGCGGAAGCGGGGAAGACCGTATCGGCACTGGTCGAACTGAAGGCGCGCTTCGACGAGGAAGCCAACATCCGCTGGGCACGCGACCTCGAACGCGCGGGCGTCCAGGTGGTCTATGGATTCATCGACCTGAAGACGCACGCCAAGGTCTCGATGGTGGTGCGCCGCGAGGCGAATTCGATCCGCACCTACGTGCATTTCGGCACCGGCAACTATCACCCGATCACCGCGCGCATCTACACCGACCTGTCGTTCTTCACCTGCGATCCGGCGATGTGTCGCGACGCCGCGCGCCTGTTCAACTACATGACCGGCTATGCGCGGCCCGAGCAGATGGAGAAGATCGCCTTCGCGCCGGTGACGCTGCGTCCGACCCTCTACGAGCTGATCGATGCCGAGATCGCCAATGCCCGCGCGGGAAAGCCGGCCGCGATCTGGGCGAAGCTCAACTCGCTGGTCGATGGCGCGTTGATCGACCGTCTCTACGCAGCCTCTTGCGCCGGCGTGCAGATCGATCTCGTCATACGCGGCATCTGCTGCCTGAGACCGGGCGTGCCAGGGCTCAGCGAGCATATCCGCGTCAAGAGCATGGTCGGGCGCTTCCTGGAGCATGCGCGCATCATCTGCTTTGGCAACGGCAAGCCGCTGCCGTCGCTCCAGGCCAAGGTCTTCCTGTCCTCGGCCGACTGGATGCCGCGCAATCTGGACCGTCGCGTCGAACTCCTCTGCCCGGTGGAGAACCAGACGGTCCACGAGCAGGTCCTCGACCAGATCATGGTCGCCAACCTCAAGGACGACGGTCAAAGCTGGCTGATGTCACCGGACGGTAACTATCACCGGCCGCAGACCGGCAAGGAGCCGTTCATCGCCCATCACTATTTCATGACGAACCCGTCGCTGTCCGGCCGCGGCAGCGCGCTGAAGCTGAGCGGCGCGGTGCCGCGACTGGTGCTGAGCTCCTGACGTGAATTCGCGCCAGGGCCAGCGGCGTCGGGTCGCGCCCATTTCGGCGCTGTAATCCCTCGCGGTTTCGGCTAGACGGGGCGCGCATGGACGGCCACCCGATCGCAGGCGCCTCTGCCGCGCACAGCCCCCACGAAAAGGGCCGCGTCGGCATCATCGACGTCGGCTCGAATTCGATCCGTCTGGTCGTCTACGAGCGTGCAAGCCGCGCGCCGCTGCCGGTCTTCAACGAGAAGGTCCTGTGCGGCCTGGCACGCGGCCTAGACGCCACCGGCCGCCTCAACCCCGAAGGGGTGGAGATGGCGCTGGCGAACATCGACCGTTTCGTCACGCTCGCCCACAACATGAAGGTGACGTCGCTCGACCTGCTGGCGACGGCCGCGGTGCGCGACGCCGCAGACGGTGCGGACTTCATGCGCCAGCTCGCCAGCCGGCCCGGGATCGTCGCGCATACCGTGAGCGGACAGGACGAGGCCCGCTATTCGGGCTACGGCGTGATCTGCGGCATCCCCGATGCTGAAGGCGTCATGGGAGACCTGGGCGGCGGCAGTCTCGAGCTGGTGGCGATGACCCAGCAGCGTCTGGGCGCTTCCACCACGCTTCCCGTGGGGCCGCTGCGGCTCATGTCCTCGGGCAAGGGCGATCCGCGCAAGATCGTGACTGACGCGATCGAAAATGTCCGCTGGCTGCGCGAGGAGCAGGGCAAGACCTTCTATGCCGTGGGCGGCGCCTGGCGATCCTTCGCGCGGCTGCACATGGAGCAGGCGGGCTATCCGCTGCACATCATCCATCAATACGAGATCTCCGCGGATGAGGCGCGGGCGGTTGCCCGGCTCATCGCCGTCCAGAGCGCCAAGTCGCTGGAGAAGATGCCGGGCGTGTCGCGGCGGCGTGTCGACACGCTGCCGCTCGCCTGCCTTGCGCTCGACAAGCTGCTGGTCGCGCTGAAGCCCAGGAGCGTCGTCTTCTCGGCATTCGGTCTGCGCGAGGGCTTCTACTATTCTCGTCTCAGCGAGACGGAGCGGGCGTCCCATCCGCTGATCGCCTTTGCGGAGGAGCAGGGCGTCGGCTGGCGTCGCTTCGACCTGTCGCCGCAGGAAATATTCGACTGGCTGACTCCGGCCTTCGTCGATGAAACCGACGGCGACCGTGTGCTGCGCACCGCGGCCTGTCACCTGAGCGACATCTCGTGGGACGATCATCCGGACTATCGCGCCGACCAGGCCTATTTCCGCGTGCTGCACCTGCCGGCGCCGGGCATGAGCCACCGCGAACGGGCGATCCTCGCGATGGCGTTGACCTATCGCTACAAGAGCGACCTCAAGGCGGCGATGATCGACACCGCGCTGCGCCTGACCGACAGCAGGGCGAGAAGCTATGCCAAGCGCCTCGGCGCCTGCCTGCGGCTCGCCTACAATCTCAGCGGCGGCGCGCCCGGCCTGTTGCCCCAGCTCCAGCTTCGCCGCACCGACCGCGAGTTGCGGCTGCTGGTGCCGACGGCGCTCAAGAGAAGCCTGGGCGACGTCACGGCCCGTCGCCTGGAGACCGCGGCACAGGCCTTCGATCTGAAGCCGATGATCGTTTCCGTCTAGCTCAGGACTCCGACGGCAGCCTGATGAGCTTGGGCTGGTCGCCCTCGAGCGCCAGGGCGAGGCGGCCTTCGATCAGGTCCACGGCGTCTCCACCGAACACTTCCTGCCGCCAGCCCTTCAGGGCGGCGATGTCGCGCTTGCCGGCGGCCAGGCGGTCGAGCTCGTCGGCACTCGCCACCAGCCGGCCGGCGACGCCGGCCTGTTCGGCTTTCAGGCGCAGCAGGGTGCGCAGCAGGTCGACGATGGCGCCGGGGGCGCGCATCTGCTCGGGCGCCTTGTCGCGGACGGGAAGCTCCGATTCGGGCAGGGCGCGCGCGCGCTCGATCGCCTCCATCAACTCGCGGCCCTGCCAGCCCTCGGCGAAGCCGCGGCCGAGACCGCGGGTGGCCGCCAGTTCCTCGATCGACTTCGGCGCATGGGCGGCGATCTCCAGCAACTGCTCGTCGCGCAGCAGGCGCTGGCGGGGAATGTCGATGCGCTGGGCGGTGCGCTCGCGCCAAGCGGCAACCTCCTTGAGGATCGCCATCACCCGCGGCGAGGCGCCGCGCGGCTTCAGCCGGCGCCACGCCTGTTCGGGATCGGCCCGGTAGATGGCCGGATCGTTCAGGACAGCCATTTCCTCGGCGATCCAGGAGAATCGGCCGGTCTTGTCGAGCTGCTTCTTCAGCTTCTCGTAGACGACGCGCAGGTGGGTGACATCGGACAGGGCATAGGTGATCTGCCGCTCGCTCAGCGGCCGGCGGCTCCAGTCGGTGAAGCGGCTCGACTTGTCGATCTTGGCCTTGGCCAGGCGGGTGGCCAGCGACTCGTAGGAGGCGGCCTCGCCGTGGCCGCAGACCATGGCGGCGACCTGGGTGTCGAACAGGGGGCCGGGCACCTTCTGGAGGCGCAGGTAGAAGATTTCGAGGTCCTGGCGGGCGGCGTGGAAGACCTTCAGGACCTTGGGGTTGAGCATCAACTCGTCGAGCGGGGCGAGGTCGATGCCCTCGGCCAGCGTATCGATCGCGGCCGCATCGTCGGGGCCGGCGACCTGGGCCAGGCAGAGCTTGGGCCAATAGGTCCGCTCACGCATGAACTCGGTGTCGACGGCGACAAACTCGGTATCGGCGAGGGGCTTGCAGAAGGCCGCCAACTCGTCGGTCGTTGTGATGAGCTTCATTGGGGACGATCTATAGACCCCGCGGCGGCTCCGGCAAAGTTGCCGCGAACGGAAAGTGGCCAATCCCTTGACTTGGCTCGGCTTTGGGTGCCTTTTGCCGGGCTTCAAAACCCGGAAAATACGTAATGTCTTCAGTCTACCGAACCCATACGTGCGGCCAGTTGCGGCCGGAGCATGTCGGCCAGCAGGCCCGTCTTTCGGGCTGGGTGCAGCGCAAGCGCGACCACGGCAATCTGCTGTTCATCGACCTGCGCGATCACTATGGCGTGACCCAGGTCGTGGTGGACTCCTCGAGCCCGGTCTTCAAGGCCGCCGAGGGCGTGCGAAACGAGAGCGTCATCACGGTGACCGGCAAGGTCGTCGCCCGCGAGCCCTCGACCGTGAACGCCAAGCTGGCGACCGGAACGGTCGAGCTGGACGCCGCCGAGTTCGTCGTGCAGTCGATGGCCGACCCGCTGCCGATCCCGGTCTATCAGGAAAACGACACCACGCCGGAGGAGCTGCGCCTCAAGTACCGCTTCCTCGACCTGCGCAAGGACAAGCTGCACAAGAACATCATGCTGCGCAGCCAGGTCATCGCCAGCCTGCGCCGCCGCATGATCGACCAGGGCTTCACCGAGTTCCAGACGCCGATCCTGACCGCCGACAGCCCCGAGGGCGCGCGCTCCTACCTGGTGCCGAGCCGCATCCATCCCGGCAAGTTCTACGCGCTGCCGCAGGCGCCCCAGATGTTCAAGCAGCTGCTGATGGTGTCGGGCTTCGACCGCTACTTCCAGATCGCGCCCTGTTTCCGCGACGAGGACGCGCGCGCCGACCGCTCGCCGGGCGAGTTCTACCAGCTCGATTTCGAGATGAGCTTCGTCACCCAGGAAGACGTGTTCGAGGCGATCGAGCCGGTTCTGGGCGGCGTGTTCCAGGAGTTCGCGTCGTTCAATCGCGAGACGCCGCGCAAAGTCTCGGCGTTCCCGTTCCCGCGCATTCCCTTTGCCGAGGCGCTGCTGTCGTTCGGCACGGACAAGCCCGACCTGCGCAACCCGCTGCGTATCTTCGAAGTGGGCGAGGTCTTCGCCGGCTCCGACTTCAAGGTATTTGCCGGCATCGTCGCCAAGGGCGGCGTGGTCCGCGCCATCCGCGCGCCCAAGGCCGCGAGCCAGCCCCGCAGCTTCTTCGACAAGCTGAACAGCTGGGCACAGGGCGAGGGCAAGCCGGGTCTGGGCTACATCACGCTGGAGAACGGAGCCGGGAAGGGTCCGATCGCCAAGTTCGTGGCCGACGAGCGGCTTGCCAAGCTCAAGGAACTCACCGGTGCCGAGGACGGCGACTCGGTGTTCTTCGTGGCCGATTCGGCGGACATCGCCTGGAAGTTCGCCGGTCAGGCGCGCACCAAGGTCGCGCAGGAACTGGGCGTGATCGCCGAGGACGAGTTCGCCCTGTGCTGGGTCGTCGATTTCCCGATGTTCGAGTACGACGACAAGCTGAAGAAGATCGACTTCAGCCACAACCCGTTCTCGATGCCGCAGGGCGGGCTCGAGGCGCTCGAGACGCAGGATCCGCTCACCATCAAGGCGTGGCAGTACGACATCGTCTGCAACGGCATCGAGCTGTGCTCCGGCGCGATCCGGAATCACAAGCCGGAGATCATGTACAAGGCCTTCGGAATCGCCGGCTACAGCAACGAGGAGGTCGAGGCGCGCTTCGGCGGCATGCTGAACGCGTTCAAGTTCGGCGCCCCGCCGCACGGCGGCGCCGCTCCGGGCGTTGACCGCATCGTCATGCTGCTGGCGGACGAGCCGAACATCCGGGAGATCATTACCTTCCCGATGAACCAGTCGGCGGTCGACCTGATGATGGATGCGCCGGCCGAGGTGCCAGCCGAGAAACTGCGCGAGCTGCACATCGGGTTGCGTCTGCCGCCACCCAAGAAGGACTAGGTCTGGTACGGAGAGTGCAAATTGACTGAACCAAAAAGGTTCAGTACGATCAATGAGTTATAGTCTTTTTATAAAGAAGATTATGAGCTCATTTAAGCTCTCCGTCTTCCTCGTCCTGCCGCTCGTGGCGGGGCAGGCCTTGCTTACGGGCGCCTGTGGCGTTCCCGTAGCCGTGTCGGCGGCAAGCTATGCGGCGGATGGCGGCTTGCTGGCGACGTCCGAGAAGACCTCGACGGACCATCTGGTTTCGGTGGTCACCAAGCAGGATTGTGCAGTCTGGCGGATCTTCAGGGGCCGCCAGATCTGCACGGAACGGGCTGGCGGCACGGATCCCTACAACACCGACTACACCGAACCGCAGCGCACTGTGTCGGAAAGCGGCGTCGAATACAGCGCGCCGCTGCAGCCGGCGCCCAATGCACCGGCCAGAAGCTGGGATGCCGCGGCCTACAAGGCACCGGCGGCAGCACCGTCCGCCGCCGAGGGACCGATGACCGCCAGCGCGGAGCCGGCGGTCTTGCCGGCACCCACGAAAGCCGCGGCGTCGACGAGCCGGGCGAAGTCCAAGAAGCCCCGAACGGCCCAGCGCTCGGCTAAGAAGCCTTCACGAGGTCCGGCGGCGACTGCCCCCTGAGCAGGAAGGCCTCGAGGTTGTCGAGCGCCTTGAAGCCCATCGCATTGCGCGTCTCGACCGTCGCCGAGCCCATGTGCGGCAGCAGGAACGCGTTCTCGAGATCGTAGTAGCCCTGGTTGATGCGTGGCTCGCCGTCGAACACGTCGAGGCCGGCCGAGGCGAGGTGGCCGCTCTTCAGGGCGGCGATCAGCGCCTCGTCGTCGACCACGCCGCCGCGCGCGGTGTTCACCACGATCGCTCCCTTGGGCAGCTTGGCGATCCGCTCGGCATTCACCCATTTGGCGGTCGCGGGCGTCATTGGGGCGTTGATCGACAGGAAGTCGCAATGGGCCAGCATGTCGTCGGGATTGGCATGGAAGACGGCGCCTTTCTCCAGGTCGGGCGCCAGCCGGCTGCGGTTCGAATAGTGGATCTGCATGCGGAAGGCGCGCGCCCGGTCGGCCGTCGCCTGGCCGATGCGCCCCATGCCCAGAATACCCAGTCGCTTGCCGGTAACGTGGGTGCCCATCAGCTGGGTCGGCGTCCAGCCCACCCAGTTATGGGTCCGGAGCATGGTCGCCCCCTCGTGCGCCCGGCGTGCGGCTCCCAGCAGGCAGAGAAGGGTGATGTCGGCGGTGGCGTCGGTCAGGACGTCGGGGGTGTTGCTGACCGCGATGGTTCGCTTGGCCGCGGCGGCGACGTCGACATGCTCGTAGCCCACCGAGAAAGTGGCGATCATGCGGACCGAGTCGGGCAGGGCGGCGATCGTCCCGGCGTTCAGCGCGTCGCCGGCGGCGCACATGATGGCGTCGAAGCCGGCGGCGGCCTTCGCCAGGGCGGGACCGTCGTAGAGTCTGTCCTCGGGGTTGAGTTGAGCATCGAAGTTTGCCGCCAGGCGTGCCTCGACGTCGGGCGGGAAGTGCCGGGTCGCCAGGACCCGGGGCTTGCCTTTGCTCATCGAAAAATTCCTCCCTGTGTGGCCCTGACGCAGGCGATCATTCTGGTATTCCGCGCGCATGGATATTACGCTTGGCAGCCCGGCTACAAGGCCTAGCCCCCCAAGCCATCGTCAGTTGACCACGCATAGTTTTCGCCGTCCTCGCGTCCAAACAGCGGTCTTTGTCGCCGCGGTCGGCGCTCTTGTGTTGCTGGGCCTGTGGATAAGAGGCGCCGACGCACAGCAGCCGGACTATCCGCTCGTTCCGCACCGGGCGACCTACGACATGAAGCTGTCGGTGGCGCGCCCCAACAGCGGGATCGTGGAAGTCACGGGCCGCATGGTGCTCGAGACCGTCGAGGCCTGCGAGGGCTGGGAGGTCAAGCAGCGGATCAAGCTCAAGTTTCTGCGGAATGACGGCGAGGAGTTCTCAACCGATTCGAGCTTTACGAGCTACGAGACCAAGGACGGGCTCGCCCTCAGGTTCAGCGTTCGCAACATCCAGGACGACGAAGTCGAGGAGGAACTGCGGGGCAATGCCGACCTCGACGCGGTGGGGGGCAAGGGCCGGGCGTCCTTTTCGCTGCCTGAGGCCCGGAGCTTCGAGTTGCCGGCCGGCACTCTCTTTCCGACCACTCATCTTGCGCTCGTTCTCCGGCACGCGCGTGACGGCGACAAATCGGCGTCCTATCTGGTGTTCGACGGGGCGCGGCTCGACGGTGCCTTCCAGGTGAACGCGGTGATCGGCCGGCCGCCGCGGCAGACGGGAGCCCCGGTCGTGAGGGGCGACGTGGCCCTCCTGCGCAATCAACCCTCATGGGGCGTGCGCTTCGCCTTCTTCGCGACGGGTGACCAGGGCGCCCATCCCGAGTACGAATTGGCCCTCGACTTGCTGGGCAATGGAATCGCCCGCTCTATGTTGCTCGACTACGGCGAGTTCGCCGTGGATTCGCGTCTCGTTCAACTCCAAGCCCTGCCGAGGCCAAGATGCTGAATCGCCGCCTGCTTGCGCCCGCCGTCGTTCTTGCCGTCCTGGCCTCTCCGGCGATGGCGCAGGAGATGGCGCCGCATCGCGCTGCGTACGACGTCGGATCGATCGAGAACGGAAAGCCGAGCAGCGGTACGCGAGGCTCCTACGCCTACGAGCTGAAGCAGACCTGCGACGGCTATGTCATCTATCAGCGGCTGCGCCTCGAAGCCTCCGGCCAGCGTTCGGCGGTGGTGAGCGAACAGCAGACCCAGATGACCGAGAGCAAGGATGGCCGGAAGCTGACCTTCGAGCATCGCGCGGTCGCGGGCGGCAAGCAGACGAGCCTGATCAAGGGCGAGGCGATCATGTCCGACGACGGTACCGGGCAGGCGCGCTTCACCGATCCCGAGGGGCAGACCGTGGCCCTGCCGAAGGGAACGCTCTTCCCGGTCGCCATTGCGCGCGCCACCATTCGCGCCGCCAAGGCCGGCGAAAACGGCCTCGACGCTCTGTTTTTCTTCGGCGACAAGGTGAAGCCGCCTCAGCAGGTCAATGCCGTCATCGGCAAGGTGCCGAGGCGACTGGCCGACGTGAAGATCCCCGAGGGCGCGGAAGAGCTGGTCGACGGTCGCACCCGCATCTACTACCGCGCCGGCTTCTTCGACGCCGAGTCGAAGGGGCAGGGCGAGCCGGCCTTCGAGATGAGCAGCGTCACGCTGGACAACGGCATCGAGCTCTACGGCACCCACGAGCAGGGCGACGGCGGCATCGAATACCGGATCACCCGCCTCGAGCCGATCCCCAAGCCCGAGTGCAAGTAAAGGATCCCTCGCTACGCTCGGGATGACACCGATGGTTCTTTTGCCCCTAACCGTGTCATCCCGAGCGTAGCGAGGGATCCTTAATATTTCGTGACTTCATGCATGTCGACCTATTGGGTCTACATCCTCACCAACACCAGCCGGAACGTCATGTATGTCGGCGTGACGAACAATCTTGAAAACCGGATTGCCCAACATCGCGAGGCCCCGCGAGAAAGTTTCACGGGTCGCTACAACGTGACGACCTTGGTCTACGCCGAAGACTATCAGTACGTTGAAGAGGCGATTGCCCGCGAAAAGCAGATCAAGGGTTGGCGACGATCGAAGAAGAATGAGCTGGTCGAGGCAGCCAATCCGACCTGGGCGGATCTATTGGTTGCGCCACCGAGCAAGGATCCCTCGCTACGCTCGGGATGGCACCGCTTCTAGGTCATCCATTCAGTTTCATCCCGAGCGTAGCGAGGGATCCTTCCGATCTAAACCGGCCAGAGCCAGGCGGCGCCGCGGACGCCGCTCGAGTCGCCGTGCTGGGGAGGGCGCAGCTTGGTCGCGATCCTGTCGCGTTCGGAGAAAATGTAGTCCTTCCACAATTGGGGCACACGCTCGTAGAGTTGCGGGATTTTCGACAGGCCACCGCCCAGCACGATGACGTGCGGATCGAGCAGGTTGACCACGTTGGCGAGCGAGCGGGCGAGGCGGTCGCAATAGCGTTCGAGGCATTCCGACGCGATTTTTTCACCCGTGGCGGCCGCCTCGGCGATGTCGGTGGCGCGCAGATCGCTTCCCGACGCTTTCAAATACTGGGCCTGGAAAGCCGGGCCGCTCAGCCAGGACTCCACGCAGCCTTTCCGGCCGCAATAGCATTGTGGTCCCGGGCGTTCGTCGTCGCGGGGCAGGGGCAGTGCGTTATGCCCCCATTCGCCGCCGATCGCCTGGGCGCCGACCAGCGGCGTGCCGTCGATCACGACGCCGCCGCCGACGCCCGTCCCGAGGATGACGCCGAATACGATCGGCGCGCCGGCCCCCGCGCCGTCGGAAGCCTCCGAGACGGCGAAGCAGTTGGCGTCGTTGGAAAGGCGGATGTCGGTGCGGTCGAGGACCCGCTTGAGGTCGACATCGAGCGGATGCCCGTTCAGCCGGGTCGAGTTGGCGTTCTTGACCAGACCCGTGGCGGGCGAGATTGCGCCCGGGTGACCGACACCGACGCGGCACGCCTCGCCGACCTGCGCTTCGAGTTCGCGAATCACGCCGGCGACGGCTTCGAGGGTTGCCTCGTAGCTGTCGCGCGGCGTGGGAACGCGCAGGCGCGCGCGTTCGCTTCCGTCGTCCGCGAGGACGATTCCTTCGATTTTGGTGCCGCCGAGATCGATACCGATGCGCATGGTCACTATGGGTTGGCAGGAAGGAACTTGAAGAGTTCGGCCGGCTTGAACTGGCCCGACGTCTCGCCCGAGAAGACTTCGCCGCTCTGAACGGTGAGCTTCTTCACCGGCGCACCGGGCTTCAGGTCGAGCCTGTCGAACGACACCCAGAAGGTGTTGGGCCGGGTGGCCGAGTCGAAATAGTAGACGAGGTTCTTCTGGTCCGAGACGGTCCGCCAGATCGTCGACGAGATGTTCGGCTGGTCGGGCGTGGTGATGCCGAGCGGCACGCTGACGGCGCGCATGACGCTCATGACGCTGGCGACTGCCTGGAAGGTGAAGGACTGCTCCGGTACGCCCTGGATGTAGTTCTTGTCCTTCTGCCGTGGGATCGCGGACAGGAGGAACGACGCGCGGGCGAAGCGGTCGGCGGCCCGGTTGGTGCCGGGCAGGAACGTGAGGCCGCCGATGCCCTGCCAGTAGGTGTTGAGCGCAAGCTGTTCGTCGTAGATCGGCGAGTTGGTCATGACGGTGTATTGCTTGCCGTGGTGGATCACGAGCTTGCCGTTCACATACTCCAGGATCGCCGAATCGCCCGAAGCATCCGAAAGCGAGAGGTGCAGGGTCGACGGTGCGCCGTTGGGAAGCGCCGGGGCGTAGATGTTGAAGGGCTCGGCGCGGAGCGCTTCCACCGCCTCGGCCACGGTGGCGAAACTGTCGAGCGTGTATTGCAGCCAGGTCGACAGCGACATGTCGGGCTTGCCGGCGACCGGCTTGGGATACTGGGACTCGGCGAGGTAGAGCAGGTTGGCGACCAGCCCTTTCTCGTTCATGCCGTCGGTGCTGCCGGCCTCGTAGCCCGAGACGATCACGCTGCCGTACTTCGAGGTCCATTCCGCGGATCTGGGACCGGCCGCTCCGTTGCGCTTCATGCCGGCCGGCAGGGCCCAGAGATTGGACGACATGTCCTCTTTCCAGTCCATGTTGCGCCCGGTGAGCACGAGGTTGCCGTCGCCGACATAGAGCGTTCGCGTGCAGGCGTGTGCGGGCGCGGAGATCGAAGCCGCGAGCACGGCCAGGGCGGAAATCCCGGAGAGAAGCCGTTTCATTCGTGGTTTCCTTTTTTTGTCCGGCCCCGATGTCACAGGAAGCGCGCCCGGATGTCGATGCTGTTCTCGACACCGACCTTCTCGAACGTCGACGCCAGCCACGCGGTTGCGGCGGCGCGACCGGCCTGGAACAGATGGTCGAGGAACTCCGGCTCGATGTTGAATTTGCTGACGGCGCCGAGCGGACCCAGTGTCCGGGCATCGGTGATCGAATGGATCAGCAGCTTCCGGAGGCGCTCGCCGAATTCCCCGGTCACCGCACCCTTGTCGATCAGCTCCTGCACGAAGGCGATGGCGCGCATCTCGGCCATCAGGGCGCCGCCGAAGGTAATCTCGTTCAGCCGGTCGGCGATCTCGGCATTGGAGCGCGGAATGCCTTCGCGGCCGGGCGGGTCGACCTCCACGATCACGACGTCGGCGCTCTCGCTGTTGTAGATGAACGGCCAGATCGGCGGATTGCCGCGAAAGCCGCCGTCCCAATAGGGTTCGCCGTCGATCACGACCGCTTCGTGGATGCTGGGAAGGCAGGCCGACGCCAGCAGCGCGTCGATGGACAGCTCCTCGCGCGTGAAGATGCGCACCTTGCCGGTCGCCACGTTGGTCGCGGCGATGAAGGCCTTGATCTGATGACAGGCGCGGACGGAGTCCTGGTCGAAGTGACGGGTCAGAAGATCGCGCAGCGGATCGAACTTCAGCGGATTGCGCTGCCAGGGCGTGAGGGTGCGCTGGATGAGGTCGGCCCACAGGGCGCCCGGTGAGTCGTCGAGGTTCCAGTTGCCTTGCAGCCGGTCGAGCGGCGTTCGCCGGATCGGACTGGCGATCGACATCCGGCCCAGTTCGCCCCAGAAGGCTGCCAACGCGGAGCGGGCGCCGGCCGGACCGCCCCTGGCCCAGCCCTGCAGCAGGATGGCGGCGTTCATGGCGCCGGCGCTGGTGCCGCTGACGGCTTCGAACTCGAGCCGTCCATCCTCGATCAGCGCGTCGAGTACGCCCCAGGTGAAGGCACCGTGGCTGCCGCCGCCCTGCAGGGCGAGGTTGATGCGCTTGGTCTCTGTCATGCGTCTATCCTCGCGGGCGACGGGGCGTTAGGGTCGTCGTTCTGTAAAGAAGCGGGCGGAACGGGCGGTATTATGGCGGAGTCGAAGGCAGCGGGACCGTGGCGGAAGCGGCCCTCGACCATCCTGTGGATGCTCTCGCTCGGACAGCTCATTTCCTGGGGCCTCGTCTACTACACGTTCCCGCTTTTCGTCGTGCCGATGACGCAGGAGTTGGGCTGGTCGCGCAGCGCCATGTTCGGCGCCCTTTCCGCGGGCCTCCTCACGGCGGGCCTCTGCTCCATCACGGTGGGCGCCTGGATCGATCGGGGCCATGGCCGCCTCCTGATGACCGGTGGCTCGGTGCTGGCGGCCTTGCTGTTCTTCCTGTGGTCCCGGATCGATTCGCTCCCGATGTTCTACGTGCTGTGGGTGGGGCTGGGTGCCTGCCAGGCCGTCACCCTGTACGAACCCGCCTTTGCGGTGATCACGCGCGTATACGGGCCTCGCTACAAGCAGGCGATCCTGCTGATGACATTCCTCGGCGGGTTGGCCAGCACGTTCGGCATCCCGTTCGCGCAGTTTCTGATCGAGCAGATCGGATGGCGGGCGTCTCTCGACGTGATGGGGATCATCGTCCTCGGAGTGGCCCTGATGCACTGGCTGATCGTGCCGGGACCCCAGGAAAAGGCCGTGCCGATCGCCGCGCCCAAGCCGGTGGAGGAGGGTGTCGCCAAGAGAAGCCCCCTGGCCACCGCGATCCGCGTGCCGGCCTTCTGGGGACTGGTCGTCGCCTTCGCGGGCTACGGGCTCGCCTTCTCGGCGATGAGCTTCCATCTCATTCCCCTGCTCGACGATCGTGGCGTGCCGATCGGCGTCGTGATGGCGATCATCGCGCTGATCGGTCCCATGCAGGTCGTGGGCCGCGTGCTGTTGATGGTGGGGCAGCGTCACATCACCACCATCCAGCTCGGCGCGCTGATCTACTTCGCCTTCCCGATCTCGATGGGATTCCTCGCGACAGGGATCACCGACGTCTATCCGCTCATCCTGTTCGCCGTGGTCTACGGCGTCGCCAACGGCCTGGTGACGATCCTGCGCGGGATGGCGGTGCCCGAGTTCATCGGCCCGGAAGGCTACGGCGTCGTTTCCGGCGCCCTCACCATGCCCACGAACGTCATGCGCGCCGCGGGTCCGTTGCTGGCATCGCTCGCCTGGGGCGCCTTCGGTGGCTACACGCCCGTGCTGTGGGGACTGGCCGTCATCATGCTGGTGGCTGCAGCCGGGTTCGCGGCCGCCGCTTTTCTCTCGAAGCGGGCATGAAACGCCAGCTTTTGCCACAATTGCACATCAACTGAGCGTCGTCTTTACGATCAAGCGAGGCGACATGTTGGATGCGAAGCGTTTGCTGGAACAGTTCATGGGCGGCCAGGGGGGCGGCCAGGGCGCCGGCCAAGCGGGCGGCCAGGGCGGCGGTCTGGGCGGCATTCTCGGCGGCCTGCCTGGCGGGCAGAGCGGTCCGGGCGGATTCCTGAGCGGCGCGGGCGGCGGAGCGCTGGCCGGCGGCCTGGCGGCGCTACTGCTCGGGAGCAAGACCGGCCGCAAGATCGGCGGCGAAGCGCTCAAGCTGGGCGGCATGGCTGCTGTCGGTGCGCTCGCCTACAAGGCCTACAACGACTGGCAGGCCGGCAAGCAGGCCGCGCCGGTGACCGAGGCGCCTCGCGCGCCGTTCCCGATGCTGCCGGCGCCCAGCGGTACCCCGTTCAATCCCTCGACCGAGGCCGGCCAGCAGACGCTGGCGCGTCATCTGCTGCGCGCGATGATCGCCGCCGCCAAGGCAGACGGGCATGTCGATGCCCAGGAGCAGGCGCGCATCTTCGCCGAGATGGACAAGCTGCCGCTCGGCGCCGACGACAAGGCCTTCGTCATGGACGAGCTGCGCGCCAAGCTCGACGTCGACGCGGTGGCCGGGGCCGCCGCGACTCCGGAGGAGGCGGCCGAGATCTATGCCGCCTCGCTGCTGGCCATCGACGTCGATAACGCCGCCGAGCGCGGCTATCTCGGAATGCTGGCGGCACGCCTCAAGCTCGACGATGGGCTGGTGGCGCACCTGCATGGCAGCGTCGCCTCGGCGACCGGCAAGGCCGTGCCGGTCGCAGTCTGAGACGACTAGGCGAATGCAGATGACCGAGGATCCCTCACTGCGTTCGGGATGACACTGTTTGCTTGGCGGGCGTACCGCGCCAAGCTCAACGATGGTGTCCCGAGCATCGCGAGGGATCCTTCGCTTTCTTTACAGGAGCAAGCTGCAGTCTATTCCGCAGCCATCCGCGCCATCTTCGGCGTGAGGTGCTGTACCTTCGGCAGCACCTCCTTCGACAGAAGCTCGAGCGAGTGGCGCCAGGCCTGCGGGTTCTCGACATAGTCGAAGCCGAAGACGAGGAGCTGCCCGAAACCGCCGACCTCGTCGTAGATCTTCTCGATCTTCTCCGCGACGGTCTTGGGCGATCCCACGATCCAGTTGTGTTTGGCGCAATATTCGGGAGTCACGTCGGAATCGGCTGTGTTCGGATCGTGCTTCAGGTACTCGAAGAAGCCGAACTGGGCGAGCAGGGGCAGGAAGTATTCCCGCATCATGCGGCCCATGTGCGAACCGACGGAGAGGCGCATCGCTTCCTCGTCGGTATCGGCGACGAACACCTCGCGCACCATGCGCCACTGGCCGCGATCGGGCGTGCGGCCCGATTTGGCGGCGCCGGTCTCGACCGATTCCCAGTGGCTCTTCACATAAGCGGGATTGAGGTTGAGGCTCATCGGGATGTAGCCCTTCTCGCCGGCGAGCTTCAGCGTGTCCGAGCCCTTCGAGAGCCCGGCGACGCCGATCGGCGGATGCGGCGCCTGTAACGGCTTGATGTGCGGCTTCAGGAAGCCGAACATCGTGTCGGGCTTGGTGACGTGCCAGTACTTGCCCTTGTAGTCGAAAGGCTCGTTTGACGACCAGAGCTTCAGGATGATGTCGAGCGCCTCGCGCGTCATGTCGCGGTTGGTGCCGGACATGCCGTCGACGTTGAACATCGCCCAGTCGCTGGGCAGGCCCGACGCCGCGACGCCGAAGTTGAGGCGCCCGCCCGAGATGTGATCGAGCATGGCCACGCGGTTCGCGAGCTCGGCGGGATGATGGTACGGCAGCAGGAAGCCGCCGGGGCCGAGGCGGATGTTCTTGGTCTGCATCAGCGCCTGCGCGACCAGCAAATCGGGCGAGGGATGCGGTTCCCAGGGCGCGGTGTGATGTTCGCCGATCCAGGCTTCGGTGAAGCTCAGCTCGTCGAGCCAGCGGATCACCTGGAGATCCCATTCGTGGCCGTCCTTCAGCGACCGCTCGGGTGGATGAGACGGCATGGTGAAATAACCGAACTGCATCGTTTCCTCCTGTTTTTGTTGCCGACAAGTCGACTACCATCGTGCGCGCGGCGCAAGGGACAGGGATGCATGGCTGACGACGTTTTGATTCTCATCGACCAGCAAAAGGCGATGGACCATCACAAGTGGGGGCCTCGCAACAACCCGGGCGCCGAGGCCAACATCGCGCGGTTGCTGGCCGACTGGCGCCGCCGCGGCGCACCGATCGTCCATGTGAAGCATGACGGCCAGAGGACGGAATCGCCGTTCCGGCCGGGTCAGGAAGGCAACGATTTCCTGCCGCTCACGGCCCCGCGCGACGGCGAGCTGGTGGTGGCCAAGAAGGTCCATAGCGCCTTCATCGGCACCGACCTGACGGCGGGCCTGCAGGCGATGGTGGACGCGGGCGGCGAGAAGCCGCCGCTGGTGATCTGCGGCGTCCTGCTGGCCAACTCGGTCGAGGCGACGGTGCGCGTGGCCGGCAATCTCGGCTTCAGGGTGCGCCTGCCGGGTGATGCCTGCTGGTCGTGCGACAAGCGCGACCTGACCGGCCGGCTATGGCCGGCCGAGGACGTCCATCAACTGACCCTGGCGCTGCTCGATGGCGAGTATGCTGCGGTCACGACGACGGATGAGATTCTCGCCGGTTTGCGCTGACGGCGTTCAGGGCACTTCGTCGGTAAAGACCTTGAAGCTGACGAGCGTGTTCGGTCCGAACGTATGTGTGATCGGCACGTCGGCGGCGTCGCGGCCCTGTCCAATCAGGACTCGGCCGATGCGCGGCGTGTTGTTGCGTGGGTCAAACGTGTACCAGCGCCCACCGAGATAGGCTTCGAACCAGCCGGCGAAGTCCATCGGTGCATCGACCGGCGGCACGCCGATGTCGCCAAGATAACCCGTGCAGTATCGCGCCGGGATGTTCATGCACCGGCAGAAGGCGATGCCGAGATGGGCATAGTCGCGGCACACGCCGTTGCCTTCGTTGAACGCTTCCCAAGCCGTCTTGGTCGGACGAGCGAACTGGTAGCCGAACGTGATGTGGTTATGGACATAGTCGCAAATGGCCTGGACTCGGGCCCAACCCGTGGGCCCATTGCCGAACAGGCTCCACGCGATCTCGGACAGGCGATCCGTCTCGCAATAGCGGCTGCCCAGTAGATACACGATCGTATCGTCGGGCAGGTCTTCGATCGCATGCTGCTTGGCCGACGGGACGACGTCGTCGGTCACGCCGGAATCGCGCACCAGGCCGCGGCCGTGCAGCTTCATGCGTCCGGCGGGCGCGACGAGCCGGCTGCACCAGTTGCCGAAGCCGTCGCGGTAGCGCGTGATGGTGACGGCGGGTTCGGTCGTCAGTTGATCGGGCTGGATGATGTCGGGCGCGCGCGTATGGTGAGCGCCCAGGATCATGATCATGGGCGTGGGTTGGGGGAAGTCGTAGACAATCTCGTAACCGATTCGGATCTTCATCCGGCCGTCTCCTGAAGCAGTACGTCTTGGCCCGGGGGCCGGTCAGGTCGTCGCGGATCCGTGCGGCGTTACGCTGACATGCACTTCCATTCCGAGAGTGTCGGACCGGGCGCCGACGAAGGTGCCGTGCAGCGGTGTCGCCTGATCGGGATCGCGCACGACCGCCACCGTAACGAGGCTGGCCTTGCCGACGTTGCCGCTGGTCGGATCGAAATCGATCCACCCGGTGCCGGGCAGGTAGACCTGCGCCCAGGCGTGAGTCGCCCCATGGGCCTCCGTCGGTGCCACATTCGGCATCGTGGCGAGGTAGCCGGACGCGAAGCGGGCGGCCAGGCCCAGCGAGCGGGCAGCATCGATCATGAGCAGGGCGAAGTCGCGACAGCTGCCGTGGCCGAGCTGCAGCGTTTCGGCGGGTGCCTGGACGCCCTTGGCCTCGCGCCGGCGATAGAGAAAGCCTTCGTGGATGCCCTGGGAGAGGCGTGTCAGGAGTTCGAGGGCTGGAATCTGGCCGTCCACGGGCAGGAAGCGGCGCGCCCATTGGGCGACCGCGTCGTCGGTCCCGATATCGTGGCGACGGATACAATGGGCCAGGTCGGTCATCTCGTCGTCGCCGTAGTCGACCGGAAAGATGGCCGCAGCATCGTCGAGGCCCGGATGCAGGGCGTCATCGGGTGAATGTTCGACGCTGACGATGCTCGCGAAAGTGAGCTCGGTGGCGACGCCGGCGAACTCGGCAATGGCTATGTGATTGCCGAAATCGTCCTGCTCGTAGCGCAGGCTGGAGGGGGCGGGATTGATCTCGAGGCTGACCTCGATCACGCGCTGATCGTGCGAGTCGCGGGGCCGCAGCATCATGCGGTGTTCGCCGAAGGCGACCGGGTGCCGGTATCGATAGGTCGTGACGTGACGGATCGTCAGTGACCGCATGAGGATTCCTCTGGCCTCATCAAGCACGTTTCGCGCCAGGTCGACAGCACAAACGAAACAAGGCGGCCCGCAGGCCGCCTTGTCGGTGTTCAATAAGAGACAGTTCAGCCGAGCTGGATCCAGGTCGTCTTCATCTGGGTGAACTTGTCGAAGGCGTGCAGGGACTTGTCGCGGCCGTTGCCCGACTGCTTGTAGCCGCCGAACGGGGTGGTGATGTCGCCGCCGTCGTAGGTATTCACCCACACCGAACCGGCGCGCAGGGCCTTGGAGAACTTGAAGGCCTTGTTGATGTCGGAGGTGAAGATCGCCGAGGCAAGACCGTAGATCGTGTCGTTGGCGACGCTGAGGGCCTGTTCGGCATCCTTGACCGGGATGACCGAGAGGACCGGTCCGAAGATCTCTTCCTGGGCGATCTTCATCCTGTTGTCGACATTGTCGAACACGGTCGGCTCGATGAACGAGCCGGCATTGTCGATGTGCACCTGCTTGCCGCCCATGGCGAGCCTGGCGCCTTCCTTCTGGCCGGCGTCGATGTAGCCCATCACACGCTTGGTCTGGTTCTCGTCGACCATGGCGCCCATCTGGGTCTTCGGGTCGAGCGGGTCGCCCGGCATCATCTTCTGCCCGATCGCCATGACCTTGGCGAGGAACTCGTCCTTGATCTTGTCCTCGACGATCAGGCGCGAGCCGGCGGTGCAGACCTCGCCCTGGTTGAACCAGATGCCGAACGCCGTGCGGCGTGCGGCGACGTCGAGGTTCGGCGCGTCGGCCAGCACGATGTTCGGCGACTTGCCGCCGCACTCCAGCCAGACCTGCTTCATGTTGGATTCGCCGGAGTAGCGAAGGAAGTACTTGCCGACCTCGGTCGAGCCGGTGAAGGCCAGTACGTCAACATCCATGTGACGGCCGAGCGCCTGGCCGGCGGTCTCGCCGAAGCCCGGCAGCACGTTGAACACACCCTCGGGAATGCCGGCCTCGGCCGCCAGCTCGGCGAGACGCAGCGCGGTAAGGGGCGACTGCTCGGCGGGCTTCAGGATGACCGAGTTGCCGGCGGCCAGCGCGGGCGAGATCTTCCAGCAGGCCATCAGCAGCGGGAAGTTCCACGGCACGACGCAGGCCACCACGCCGGCAGCCTCGCGCGTGATCATGGCGATGACGTTGCCAGGGGTCGGGGCGACCTCGTCGTAGATCTTGTCGATGGCCTCGCCGAACCACTGCACGGTGTTGGCCGAGCCGGGAATGTCGACCGTCGTCGAGAAGGCGATCGGCTTGCCCATGTCGAGCGTCTCGAGCAGGGCCAGCTCCTCGCGGTTCTTCATCATGAGGTCGGCGAGCTTCAGCATGATGCGCTTGCGCTGGGCCGGCGCCATGTTGGCCCAGGTGCCCTTCTCGAAGGCGGCGCGGGCGGCCTTCACGGCGGCATCGACGTCGGCCTGCTCGCAGGCGGCGACCTGGGTCAGCACCTGGCCGGTCGCCGGGTTGACGCAGTCGAAGGTCTTGCCGGTCAGCGACGCCGTGAACTTGCCACCGATGAAGGCCTGGTTCCGGTAGCTGAGGCCGCCGATGCGGCCTTTCCAGTCGTCGCGCGAAAGCTGGGCGCTCATCTTCTCTCTCCTCCTTGTTGGATTGCGCGGGAGCCTATCCCACGAAAAAGCCGCCCGGAAGGGCGGCTCGTCGTCGAACCTGCAGAGCGGCAGGTCGCTATTTGATCTTCGATTCCTTGAACACGACGTGCTTGCGCGCGACCGGGTCGTACTTCTTGAGTTCGAGCTTCTCGGTCTTGGTGCGCGGGTTCTTCTTGGTGACGTAGAAGAAGCCGGTGTCGGCGCTGGAGATCATCTTGATCAGGATGGAGGTCGGCTTGGCCATGGCAATTGTCCTTAAGCCCCGGAGGGCGAATTCGCAGAGGCGGGCAAAGTAGTCAGCGGGCGTGCCGTGTCAAGCGCCGAGCCTAGGGGCGTGCGGCGGCCTGGTACGTCGCGGATTGCACGGCATGGGAATAAAGCGCCCGGTCGTGCAGCAGCCGCACCGCCAGATCGACGTCGGCCTCGGGCGCGGCATCGCCCGGCGGGCAGATCTTGCGCAGGTCGGCGACCTCCTGCTGGGTCGGGTTGCGCAGCGCGTGCCAGCGCATCAGGGAGGCCTGGTTGGAATCGACCGCGGCCGTGCTGACCTTCGCTGCGTCACCCACCTTGGAAGTGCAGATGTTGGGCAGGACGCCCAGCTCGTTCCAGGTGTAGCCGGACGGGGCCTGCAGGCGCGACCAGGTGAGGATCAGTTCGCCTTCGTTGGCCAGGCGGACGACGGTCTGTACGGTGCCCTTGCCGTAGCTGGTGGTGCCGATGACGACCGCGCGCCCGCGATCCTGGAGGGCGGCGGCGACGATTTCCGCAGCCGACGCCGAGCCGCCGTTCATCAGGACGACGATCGGCAGTTGACCGGCGTTGGGGCGGCTGTTGGAGCTGCGATAGGTGCGCCGGCTGTCGGGGTGACGGCCGTTGGTCGAGAAAATGGTGCCGTCGCCGATGAAGACTTCCGAGACGGACTGGGCCTGGTCCAGAAGTCCGCCACGGTTCGAGCGCATGTCGATGATCACGCCCGTCAGGTCCTTGCCGATGTCGGTCTTGGCCTTGTCGAGCGCGGCCCGCAGGTTCTCGGTTGTGGCGGTATTGAAACCGGTCAGATGGATCAGTGCCACGTCGCCGCGACGCTCGTAGACGACCGTGGTCGGCACGATCCGGCCGCGCTTCATCGGCAGGGAAAGCTCGGCTCCCTGCGACGCCCGCAGGACCGTCATCGTGACCGGCGCGCCGACCGGGCCGCGCAGCTTGGCCACGACGTCGGAAAGCGGGCGGTCCATCATCGAGTCGCCATCGATGGAAAGAATCTGATCGCCGACCACGACCCCGGCCCTGGCGGCGGGCGAGCCTTCCTGGACGGCACGGATCAGGATCTTCTTGTCGTCGGTCCTTTCGACGGTGATCCCGACGCCGCCGCCGCCATCGCGCTGGAAGCGGTTGTCGCGCGCCTCCTCGGGATCGGCGTAGCGGCTGTTGCGGTCGAGCTGTCTGGTGGTGGCCGTCATCGCCTGGCGAATGAGCGCCTGACGGTCAGCCTGTTGCAGAGCGGGTGAAGCGTTGAGCGAGCCGGCCATCAGGTCGACAAGGGTTGTCCCCCAGGCTCGGCCGTCCGTGGCATCGGCGGGGGCGGGCCGGACAAGGACCTCCTTGCCGTCGCGCTTCACCACCAGCGAACTGTCGCTGGCCTCCAGAGCGAGGGATGGGTCGCTGCTGACGAAGCCCCGATAGGCCTCGACGGAGAGATTGCGAAAGTTGGGCTCGTATAGATGACGATCGCCGATCGCACGGTAGGCCTGCAGGACGACCCGGTCGAAGCTCGAATCGGAAGCGACCGACGGGTTGCGACTTTCACGCTGGCCCTCCGGCACCTCCGGCGAGGTGGCGCAGGAAACGACAAGACAGGCGGCCACGAGCGAAATGGCCGCACGCGGCAGCATCGAACCAAGGAACGGGAGCTGAAGCAAATTCATACCCTGCGCCAACACCATAACACAGGCCGTCGGCGGGCGGCCACGTCCTTCAGCCTAGGGGTCGTAGCTCCCCGTAGCGACCTTGGGCGCTGCGATCTTTTGCGCCCAAAGCAGCGCAATTACGGCACCCTTGATCCTCGGCAGCAACAAAAGTGCCAGCCCGACCGAAAGCGGCAGCCACAGCAGGGCATGCACCCAGAGCGGCGGCTCGGTTCCCCAGCGTTCGACCACGAGGACCAGCGGCACGACGATGTGGCCGACGATGAAGATGGTGAAATAGGCGGGCGCGTCGTCGGCGCGGAAAGGCTCCAGCGCGAGGTCGCAGGAATCGCAGCGGCTCTTCATCTTCAGGTAGGAGCCGAACAGCCGCCCCGAGTTGCAACGCGGGCAGCGGCCGTGCCAGCCCCTCAGCAGGGCGGTCCAGAAATCGACCGGAGGGTGCTCGTCGTTCATCACGGCAAGATGGGCCCGCGGCCTACTTGCGTCGGCGTGACCCTTTGTCCCGTGGCGGGCCGCGATGCGCGACTGGACGCCGCGGCGGCCCACGGCGATCTTTGCCATCTGGCGAACGGAAACTGCGCGGCGCCGCCTGGCGCTCCACGCGCTCGATGACGTCGACGATCTCGAACAGCAGGCCGCCTGTCGCCGTATCGGCCTCGACCAGCTTGAGTTGCAGCCGGTCTCCCAGGCCGAACGTCTCGCCGGTGCGTTCGCCGATCAGCACCTGTCGGCCCTCGTCGTGGCGGAAGAATTCCTGGCCCAGCGAGCGGATCGGTATGAGGCCATCGGCGCCGGTTCCTTCGAGCGAGGCGAACAGGCCGAAACGCGTGACGCTGCTGACGCGGCCGGGGAAGGTCGCGCCGACATGGGCCGCCATGAAGGCCGCGACGTATCGGTCCATGGCGCTGCGCTCGGCCGCGACGGCGCGGCGCTCGCACATCGACAGATGCTCGCCGAACTCGGTGAAGCGGCCTTTGTCGTCCGCGACCAGCCCGCCTTCGCCCAGCCCGTAGGCCGCGATCAGGGCGCGGTGGACGATCAGGTCCGGGAAGCGCCGGATCGGCGAGGTGAAGTGCGCGTAGCGGGCGAGGGCGAGGCCGAAATGGCCGAGATTGTCGGGGCTGTAGACGGCCTGGCTCTGGCTGCGCAGCACCGTCTGGCTGACGAGTTGGGACACCGGCTTGTCGGCGACCTCATGCAGGACGCGGTTGAGGTCGGCGGGGCGAAGCCGCTGGCCTGTCGGCACCTTGATGCCCAGCGTGCCCAGGAATTCGCGCAGCGCTTCGAGCTTGGCGAGATCGGGCTGGTCGTGGACGCGGTAGAGGCAGGGCGCGTGGCGCTGCTCCAGTGCCTGGGCGGCCGCCACGTTGGCCAGCACCATGAACTCCTCGATCAGCTTGTGACTGTCGAGCCGCTCGCGCACGCCGATCTTCGCGATGTGGCCGTCCTTGCCCAGGGTGACCTGTCGCTCCGGCAGGTCGAGGTCGAGCGCGCCTCGCGCCTCGCGGGCCGCCAGCAGGACATGGTAGGCGCCGTAGAGCGGCCGCACCACCCGGTCCATCAGCGGCTCGATCTCGTCGTCCGGCATGCCGTTCATGGCGTGCTGGACGCGATTGTAGGTAAGGCGCGCGGCCGAGCGCATCATGGCGCGGTGGAACTTGTGGCGCTTGAGATTGCCCTCGGCGTCGATCCACATCTCGGCGACCAGCACCGGGCGATCCTCACGCGGGACCAGCGAGCACCAGTGGTTGGAAAGCTGCTCGGGCAGCATCGGCACGACGCGGTCGGGGAAATAGACCGAGGTGCCGCGGCGGTAGGCGGCGCGGTCGAGCGGCCGGTCGTGGCGGACGTACCAGGCGACGTCGGCGATGGCGACCAGCAGGCGCCAGCCGCCGGGGTGGTCGGGATCGGGTTCGGCGAAGACGGCGTCGTCGAAGTCGCGCGCATCCTCGCCGTCGATCGTGACCAGCGGCACGCCGCGCAAGTCGAGGCGGTCGCCCATAGGCGCTGCCTTGGCCTTCTCGGCTTCCTCGAGCGCGGCTTCCGGGAAATCGACGGGAATGTCGTTGGCGGCGATCGCGATCAGGCTGACGGTGCGCGGATCGCTCATCGGACCGATGCGCTCGATCACGCGGGCCCGCCGCGTAATCGCGCCGCCGGTCTCCTCGATCCACACGATATCGCCCGGCAACGCGCCGTTGCGGTCGGCCGGGCGCACGTCGAACTCGCGGCGCAGCTTGCGGTCGGTGGGGGTGACCAGTCCCAGACCATGCCGGCCGTCCGGCTCCTCGTAGAGGCCGAGGATTTTCTTGGGCCCGCTGCCCAGGCGGCGGATCACCCGCGCTTCGTAGGTATTCTGGCCGCGGCGCTTCAGGCTTGCCAGCACGCGGTCCCCGACCGCGGGGGCCGGCACGTTGCGCGAGGAGGGCACCATGACCTCGATGCGCGGGGCGGGACCGTCCTTCTCGTCGTCGTGGCGTCGCGGCACGGCCAGCAGATGGCCGTCACTGTCGACCGAGACGATTTCCAGCACGCCCGTTTCGGTGAGCGCCTGAGGGTCACGGAAGGTCTTGGCGCGGTCCGGCGCGATGTCGCCGGCATCGCGCAGGTCGCGCAGAAGTTCTTTCAGCTCGATGCGCTGGTCGCCCTTCAGCCCGTAGGCGCGGGCGATCTCACGCTTGCCGACAGGCGTTTCGCTCTCGCGGATGAAGGCCAGCAGTTCGTCGCGGGTCGGGACCTTGCCCTTAGCCATCGGTGCCGGTGCGGGGCGGGGCGTCGGTCTTGTCCTTGGCCTTCGCCGCCTTCTTCTTCGCGGCAGGCTTCTTCTTTGCAGCCGCCTTCTTCGCCTTGGGCTTGGCGCCGGCGTCGTTGGCCGCCTCGGGGGCCGCCTTCTTCCCGCGCGCGGGCTTCTTCTTGGCCCCGCCCTTGGCAGCGCGCTCGGCCAGCAGCGCGACCGCCTGGTCGAGCGTCAGCTCCTCCGGCTTGATGTCGCGCGGGACCGTGGCGTTGACGCCGCCGTGCTTCACATAAGGGCCGTAGCGGCCGTCGTAGAGTTCGACCGCCGCCTCGTCGGAAGGATGATTGCCGATGCTGCGGATCGGCTTGGCCGCGGCGCGGCCGCGCGGATTCTTGGCCTCGGCGAGCAGGGCCACGGCGCGGTTCATGCCGATCTCGAGCACGCTCTCGTCGGAAGGGATCGATTTGTACTTGGGCCCGTGCTTCACGTAGGGGCCGAAGCGGCCGACGCCGGCCAGGATGGTTTCGCCATCCTCGGGATGCGGTCCCAGCTCGCGCGGCAGCGACAGCAGCGCCAGCGCTTTTTCGAGCGTCAGGTCGCTCGGCGTCATGTCGCGCAGCAGCGACTGCCGCTTGGGCTTCTCCTTGCCTTCCGGCTCGCCCAGCTGGACGTAGAGACCGTAGGGACCCTTGCGCAGGGTGACCTGCTTGCCGGTGACCGGGTCGATTCCAACGATCTTGGGGCCGTCAAGATTCTCGCCGCTGGCGGCGTCCGCGTCGGCATCGACGATGCCGAGCTTCCGCGTGAAGCGGCATTCCGGATAGTTCGAGCAGCCGATGAACGCGCCGAACTTGCCGAGCTTCAGGCCGAGGCGTCCGTTGGCGCAGGACGGGCACTCGCGCGGGCTCTTGCCGCCATTGTCGTTGGCCGGGAAGAAGTGGGGACCGAGCTCCTCGTCGAGCTTGTCGAGCACTTCCTTGACGCGCAGCTCCTTGGTCTCGCCGACGGCGGCCGAGAAAGCCTTCCAGAACTCGCGCAGGACCTCGTGCCAGTCGATCTTGCCGCTGGAAATATCGTCCAGCTCTTCCTCGAGATGGGCGGTGAAGCCGTATTCGACGTAGCGCGGGAAGTAGGTCTGGAGGAACGCCGTGACGATGCGGCCGCGATCCTCCGGAATGAAGCGCTTGCGGTCGATGCGCACGTAATTGCGGCGCTGCAGGACCTCGATGATGCTGGCGTAGGTCGAGGGGCGACCGATGCCGAGTTCCTCGAGCTTCTTCACAAGGCTCGCTTCCGAATAGCGTGGCGGCGGCTCGGTGAAGTGCTGTTCCGGCACGACCTCGCGGCGATCCATCGCCTCGTTTTCGGTGACGTCGGGCAGGATGGCGCCGGTCTCTTCGTCGTCGTTCTTGTCGTCCTGGCCCTCGTCGTAGAGCGTCAGGAAGCCGTTGAACTTCACGACCGAGCCGGTGGCGCGCAGCTGCACGGTCTTGTCGCCGCTGGCGATGTCGACCGTCACCTGATCCAGCACGGCGCTTTCCATCTGGCTGGCGACGGTGCGCTTCCAGATCAGCTCGTAGAGGCCGAGCTGGTCCCGATCGAGGTAGGCCGCGACGTCCTGCGGCGTGCGGAAGAGATCCGTCGGGCGGATCGCCTCGTGCGCCTCCTGGGCGTTCTTGGCCTTGGACGTGTAGATGCGCGGGCTGGCGGGCACGTAGGGCGCGCCGTACTTGGTCTCGATCAGGTGGCGGGTCTGGCCGATCGCTTCCGGCGCGAGCTGCACGCCGTCGGTACGCATGTAGGTGATGAGGCCGACCGTCTCGCCGCCGATGTCGACGCCTTCATAGAGGCGCTGTGCGATGCGCATGGCGGTGGCGGCGCCGAGGCCGAGCTTGCGCGAAGCTTCCTGCTGCAGGGTCGACGTAATGAAGGGCGGCGGCGGATTGCGGCGGACCTGGCGGCGGTCGATCGAGGAGACCGCGAAGGCGCGGCGCTCGATCTCGCGCTTGGCCTGCTCGGCGCGCTCCTGGGTGTTAAGGTCGAACTTGTCGAGCTTGCGTCCGTCGAGATGGGTGAGGCGAGCCTTGAGCACCTGCTTCTTGGCGGTGCCGAAATAGGCGTCGACGGTCCAGTATTCGCGGCTCTTGAAGACCTCGATCTCCGACTCGCGCTCGCAGATCAGCCGCAGCGCGACCGATTGCACGCGGCCGGCCGAGCGGCTGCCGGGCAGCTTGCGCCACAACACGGGAGAGAGAGTGAAGCCGACCAGATAGTCGAGCGCGCGGCGCGCCAGATAGGCGTCGATCAGCGGCTGGTCGAGATCGCGGGGATTGGCGACGGCGTCGAGAACCGACTTCTTGGTGATCGCGTTGAAGGTGACGCGCTTCACGTCGACGCCGGCCAACGCCTTCTTGTGTCGCAGGATGTCGAGCACGTGCCAGGAGATGGCTTCGCCTTCGCGATCCGGGTCGGTGGCGAGATAGAGCTTGCCGCCCTTGCTGACGGCCTGCGCGATCGCATCGATGCGCTTCTGCGACTGGGCGTCGACCTCCCAATCCATCGCGAAGTCTTCGTCGGGCCGGACCGAACCATCCTTGGCCGGCAGATCGCGGACATGCCCGTAGGAGGCCAGCACGGTGAAGCCGGGGCCGAGATACTTCCCAATGGTCTTAGCCTTGGCCGGGGACTCGACGACCAGTACGTCCATCGCCGGAAAATGCTCCGTTCTGATCTCAACAACCGGAGCTAAATCACTGATCTAGATCAGAGAAACGCGGTTACCCCGGTGCCTCTCCAGGCGGCCCTCCAGCTCGAGAGCCATGAGGACCTCCGCTACGGAGGCGGCGGACACTTGGCACCGGCGCACCAGTTCGTCAACCGCGGTGGGTACGGCCCCCAACTCCTGCACGATCCGTGCGGCTGTCTCACCCTTCCCGATTTCCTTCGGTTTATCAGGGACTTGGCTGACACGGGACGGACGGCCGAGGGCGTTCAGAATATCGTTGGCGTCGCGGACCAGAATCGCCCCGTCGCGGATGAGGCCATTGGATCCGGCATAGCGCGGGTCCATCGGCGAGCCGGGCACGACGAACACCTCGCGCCCCTGTTCGGCGGCGCGCTGGGCGGTAATCAGGGAGCCGGACCGTTCGGCCGCCTCGATGACGACGATCCCGGCCGACAGCCCGCTCACGATGCGATTGCGGCGCGGGAAGGCGCGGGCAATGGGCGGGGCGCCCAACGGGACCTCGCTCAGGATCAGACCACGGGCCGCGATGTCGGCCTGAAGGGCGGCGTGCTGGGGCGGATAGACCTGATCGACGCCACAGGCCAGGACGGCGATCGTGCCCGTGCCGAGGGCGGCTTCATGCGCAGCGGCGTCGATCCCACGCGCCAGACCGGAGGCGATCGCGAAGCCCGCCGCGCCCAGGGCCGACGCGAGACCGGCGGCGAAGCGGCGGCCGGCCAGCGAGGCCTCCCGCGCGCCGACGATGGCCAGAACAGGCCCTGCGAGCCACGCGGGATCGCCGAGGGCGGAGAGGATCGGCGGGGCGTCGGGCAGGGCGGCCAGCGCCGCTGGATAGTGGGCATCCCCGAACACGAGGAACTGTCCGCCGACGGCGGCGAGCGCCTTCTCCTCGCGCTCGATCGAAGCCTCGGAAACCGTCGCGAGGGTGGTGCAGGCCGCGCGGGCCGATCCGTAATGAGCCAGCGCCTCGTGGAAGGTGACGGGGCCGATCCTGGCGCTGCGCGCCAGCCTCAGCCGGGCGCGGCGCTCCTCGGGCGCGAGATCAATCTCAGGCGATCCATCGAACATGAGGAGAACACTAAGGGCGTGTTATCCACATGTAAAACAACCGATAGTAGAAATCTCTATGAGCTGCGGCTGCGACGGCTGAGGAGCGCACCGCCCGCGCCCAGTAATGCCAGCAGGGCCGTCAGCGGACCGAAGCCCTCGAACCCCACGGAGCCGATCATCACCGCGCCGAGGGCGGCGGCGCCGATCCAGCCCACGCTGGCCGAGGTGCCGTTCAGGCCGAGCACGGTGCCCCGGACGTCTTCCGGAACGGAAGCGAGGGATGCCATGAAGGAGGGCCGGCCGAGCGCGTTCAGCAACACGTAGACGAAGCCCACGGCCACCGAAACGGCTGGGCCGGGATGCCAGGTGAAGAGGACCAGCGCCGCCACGCCCGACAGGGCCATCGCGACCGCGAAGGTGAGGAGCCGGTCGCGCAGCCGGTCGGCGAGCTGGCCGCCGGCCACCGTGCCGGCGATGTTGCCCAGCGCGAACACCGCCAGCGGCACGGCAAGTTCGATCAGGGTCATGTTGTAGGTGACCTGCATGAAAGTGGCGAAGTAGACCACAGCCAGCCCGTAGCAGATGCGCTCGGCGACGCCGGTGCCGAGAAGTCCCAGCACCCGCGGCGAGAGGGCGGCGCGCATCGAGGGACGGGCGCCCGCGGGGCGCGTGTGGCCTGCACTGCCGCGACCCACCGTCAGGAACAGACTCAGCACGGCGGCAATCGAGAGGACCGCGACGCAGAGCAGCCAGCCGCGCCAGCCGACCACCGAACCGATCGCGGCGGCCATCGGCACGCCGACGACGAGGGTGAGCGACTGGCCGCTCATCACCCAGCCCAGCGCCCGGCCGCGCTGGCTGTCATGGACGTGCGAGGAGACCTCGGCGAAGACGACGCCGGTGAAGGCGCCGGCGCAGCCGCCACCCACGGCCGCCCAGACCGCCACCCAGAAGAAGGAGCCCGCAGCGGCCTGTGCTACCAGCGTGAGCGCGAGGGCAATGGGGGCGACGATCAGGATCGGACGGCGGCCGATGACATCGGACATCCATCCGCCCAGTGCGGAGGTGATGCCCCAGGCGGTTGCCGTGAGCGATACCAGGTTGGCGACCAGCGGCATGCTGACGTCGAGATCCTGCGCCATCTCCAGCAGGAACGGCGCGCGCGTGGTGCCGCTCGAGGTCGCAGCGAAGGAGCCGAAGCAGGCCGCGCCGATCAGCGCCCACGGGAGGCCTCGGGAGGAGGAAACGCTCATGCGCCGCTGCTATGACAGGAATGCCGGCGATCCGCACCGGCCGGCTGGATATATGAGCCATGACTTCAGGCGGCGAAGGAGCGAGCGATGACGGGATGGTGGGCGGCAATCGTCTGCGTGCTGGCGGCGACGGCCGCGGCGGCCCAGGACCGGACGCGCCTCGAAGTCTATTCGACGCTGGAAATCGAGAACCTCAACGACTTCAAGAAGAGCTTCGAAGCAGAGCATCCCGACATCGAGATCCAGTGGAATCGCGATTCGACCGGCGTCGTGACGGCGAAGATTCTGGCCGAGCAGGGCCAGCAGCGGGCCGATGCGATCTGGGGACTGGCCGTCACTTCGATGCTGCTGCTGGAGAAGAAGGGGCTGCTGGAACCCTATGCGCCGAAGAACCTCGGCGCGATCAAGCCGTCGTTTCGCGATCCGGCCAATCCGCCCGCCTGGGTCGGCATGGAAGCCTGGGTCGCGGCGGTCTGCTTCAACACGATCGAGGCGCAGAAGCTTTCGCTGCCGAAGCCGCAATCCTGGTTCGACCTGCTGGACCCGCGCTTCAAGGGCAAGCTCACCATGCCGCATCCGGCGTCTTCCGGAACGGGCTTCTTTCATGTCTCCGCCTGGATCCAGACGTTCGGCGAAGCCCAGGCTTGGGAGTTCATGGACAGGCTCCACGACAACATCGCCGTCTACGATCATTCGGGAACGCGGCCCTGCCGCCAGGCCGCATCCGGCGAGTTCCCGGTCGGCATTTCCTATGAGCTGGCGGCGGCGAGCGCGCGCCAGAAGGGCGCGCCGATCGAAGGCCTGATGATGAAGGAGGGCGGCGGCTGGGACATGGATGCCGCCGCCATCCTGCGCGGCACGAAGAAGCCGGAAGCCGTGCGTCGCCTGATGGACTTCGCGGCGAGCCGCAAGGCAAACGAACTCTACGCCTCGTTCGTCAGCCAGGTCGCCATAGAAGGAATAACCAGCAACATTCCCGACTATCCTGCGGGCGTGGCCGCCTCGATGATCAGGAACGACTTCGCGTGGGCGTCGGAGAACCGCACGCGCATCCTGGCCGAATGGTCCAGGCGCTACGACGGCAAGGCCGCGAAGAAGTAATCAGGCGGCCTGTTTCTTGCCGCCGCCGATCTTCGACTCCGTGCCGTTGAGCAGGCGCGCGATGTTCTCATGGTGGCGCACCCAGACGAGCGGCACGAGAAGCGTGAGCAACAACGCAGCGCGCGGATCAGTCAGGAACCAGGCCGCGATTGCGGCGATCACGACGCTGAGCAGCGCGGCCAGCGACGAGTAACGGAAGGCGGCGGCGATCGCCAGCCAGGCACCGCAGGCGATGGCGCCGACCGGCCAGGACAGGCCCCACATGATGCCGAGCGTCGTGGCCACGCCCTTGCCGCCCTTGAAGCCGAGCCACACCGGGAACATGTGGCCCAGCACCGCGCCGGCGGCCGCGCCGACGGCGGCAATCTGGCCAACCTGGTCGGCGATGAGCACCGCGACGACACCCTTCAGGGCGTCGAGCAGCAGCGTGGCGGCTGCAAGTCCCTTTCGGCCGGTACGCAGCACGTTGGTGGCGCCGATGTTGCCGGAGCCGACCTTGCGGATATCGCCGAGACCGGCGCCGCGCGTCAGCAGCAGTCCGAAGGGGATCGAGCCCATGAGGTAGCCCATCAGGAATGGGCCGGCCATCAGGATCAGGGTCGACAGCATGGTCGGGGCCTACGGGCTCAACAGCCTGCAGTTCGTCGAATCGACATAGGCGGTGGTCGGCGGTCCGATCAGTTCGGTCGTGATCTGTTCGCCGGGCTGGATCGAGACGGGACCGTAGTAGGCGTCTTCCAGCGCGCGGGACCCGTTCATGAAGGTGCAGACGGCCTGTGTGTCCATGGCGCGCTGGGTGTTGGACTTCAGCACGATCGTGACCTGCCAGTAGCGCGACGGGCCATAGGTCAGGTTGTTGGCGCCGATGGTGACCAGCGGCTGCGGCGTGGAGAAGGTCGGCACCGGCCGCGGACCGCTGCGGCGCGCCTGCGGCTGCGGCTTGGGACCGATCGCCTCGGGCGGCCTGTAGGTCGATCGGCTCGGATCGAAGGCGGCGTTGGGGTCGTAGGGCTGGGCCGCGGGCGCACCGAGCGGCTGCGGCGCGCCGCCCAGGGTCGCCGTGCCGCCGCCGGGGACGCCAAGCGGCTGCGGGGCGAGCGGCGCCGCGCTGATCGAGGAGCCGGTGCTCGGCACGGGCGACAGCGGCGGCGTCGGCGTCGCCTGCAGGGGCGTGGGCGTGGGCGCGGGAGAAGTTGCCGCCGGGGCCTGCACACCGCCGACCTGCGTCTGCAGCCGGTCGTAGCAGGACAGACGTGCCTGGGTCTCCGTGATCTCGCCGCAGATCTGGATGTGCCGCGTCAATGCGTCGAGAAGGTCATCTCGCGATCCGCCGCGCTGCTGCGCCTGGGCCGTGCCGGCGAGCGCGACGGTCGCGACGCCGAGAAGAAGTGAGTGCCGGAGCATCTGCGGTTCCCCGTTGAAAGACAGAACGACCATATCAGACCAAATGGCCGTTTGAAGGCGTCGGTTAGGCAGCGGCGGCAGTCGCCGCGAAGCTGTCGTCGCGATAGATCGTCCGTCCGCCCACGATCGTGGCCATCACCCGGCCCTGCACGGGGCGCTCGTCGAAGGGTGTGTTCTTGGTCTTGCTCCACAGGCCGGTGCGGTCGATCTTCCAGGCATAATCGGCATCGAATAGGACGAGATCGGCCGGCGCGCCCTTGGCGAGCTTTCCGCCGGGCAAACCGAACAAGGACGCAGGCGTCGCCGACAGGAGCTGGAAGAGGCGCGGCAGACTGAGATGCCCGCCATGCACCAGTTCCAGCGAGATCGGCAGCAGGGTCTCGAGCCCGATGCCGCCGGGCTCGGCCTGGGCGAAGGGCACGCGCTTGCTGTCCTGGTCCTGCGGCCTGTGGTCGGAGACGATGGCGTCGATCGTGCCGTCCTTGAGACCTTCGACGATGGCCAGTCGATCCTTCTCGGCGCGCAGCGGCGGCACGAGCTTGCAGAAGGTGCGGTAGTCGCCGACCGCGAGGTCGTTCAGCGCGAAGTAGGGCGCTGCGGTATCGCAGGTGATCCGAAGCCCGCGCGCCTTGGCGGCGGCAATCACCTCGACCGACTCCGCCGTCGAGATCTTCGTGAGGTGCATGCGGCCGCCGGTCATCTCGGAAAGCCGGATGTCGCGCTCGACCATCATCACCTCGGCGAGTGGCGGACTGCCGGACAGGCCAAGCCGCGTCGCCATCTCGCCGCTCGTCATGGTGCCGCCGGAGAGATTGGGCTCCTGCGGCAGGTGGACGATCAGCGCATCGAACGTCTTGGCGTAATAGAGCGCACGACGCATGACCTGGGCGTTGCCCACGGCGTGATCGGCATCGGTGAAGGCCACGGCTCCAGCCTCTGACAAGAGGCCGATCTCGGCCAGTTCCTTGCCTTCCAGACCCACGGTCAGCGCGCCATACGCATACATGTTCGCCAGCTTTACCTGGCGGGCGCGGCGGGCGACGAATTCGATAAGCGAAGCGTCGTCGAACGGCGGCTCGGTGTCGGGCAGCAGCACCATCGAGGTGATGCCGCCAACCGCCGCGGCGGCGCCGGCGCTTTCGAGCGTCTCCTTGTGCTCCTCGCCCGGCTCGCCTGTATGGACGCGCGTGTCGACGAGGCCGGGCGCGAGATAGAGGCCACGGCAATCGACCGACCGGATGCCGTAGGGCGCACCCGATGCGAAGAGGTTGGGGCCGAAGTCCGCGATCTTGCCGTCGCTGATCAGGATGGCGCCGAGATACTCGGTGTTTCCGGTCGGATCGATGATCCGGGCGTTGATGTAGGCGGTCGAGCCGGCGTGCGGCGGCGCGGTCTTGTCGATCTTCCCGCTCACGTCTCGGCTCCGAACTGGTTGCGGTTGCCGCCGATCAGGGCATCGAGGCAGGCCATGCGGACGGTGACGCCCATCTCGACCTGCTCGTGGATGACGCTCCGGTCGAGGTCGTCGGCGACTTCCGAGTCGATCTCGACGCCGCGGTTCATGGGGCCGGGATGCATGATCAGGGCATCGGGCTTGGCGTACTGCAGCTTGACCCGGTCGAGACCGAAGAAGTGGAAGTATTCGCTGATCGAGGGAACGAACGAGCCCTGCATCCGCTCGGTCTGCAGTCGCAGCATCATGACGATGTCCACGTCCTTCAGGCCGGTCTTCATGCTGTAGTGGACCTCGACGCCCATCTTGTGGACGTCGGTCGGCATCAGCGTCGGCGGGCCGACCACGCGCACGCGGGCGCCCATGATCTGCAGCAGGTGGATGTTCGAGCGCGCGACGCGGCTGTGCATGATGTCGCCGCAGATCGCCACGAGGAGGCCTTCGAGACTGCCGCGTCGTCGCCGGATGGTGACCGCGTCGAGCAGTGCCTGCGTCGGGTGCTCGTGCTGGCCGTCGCCCGCATTGATGACGGCGCAGTTGACCTTCTGCGACAGCAGATTGACGGCGCCCGACTCGTGATGGCGCACGACGATCGCGTCGGGCCGCATGGCGTTCAGCGTCATCGCCGTGTCGAGCAGCGTCTCGCCCTTGCGCACCGAGGAGGTGGCGACATCCATGTTGATGACGTCGGCCCCCAGTCGCTTGGCCGCGACCTCGAAACTCGTGCGCGTGCGCGTCGAGTTCTCGAAGAACAGGTTGATGATGGTCCGCCCGGCCAGCATGTCCCGCCGTTTGGCGACGGACCTGTTCTGGTCGATGTAGGTTTCAGATAGGTCGAGCAAGCCCGAAATTGTTTCGGGCGAAAGACCTTCGATGCCGAGAAGATGGGGCAACCTCGGCACGCCCACGCGATTACTTGTCACTAAAGCGCGACGTTAAGCACGCACGCGCCGCGCTCGCAAGAAAGCGTTTTGGTGGATAACCGTCAGGCGCCCGGGCGCGGCCCGGTATATCGCGCACGGGGCCTTATCAGCGCGCCGTGTGCAGCCTGCTCGATGGCATGCGCGATCCAGCCGACGGTGCGACCGAGCAGGAAGAGCGCCAGCGCCGAATCCTTTGGCAGGCCGAGCACGCGCTCCAGGGTGACGGTCGCGAAATCGACAGTGGGTTTGCGGTCGATCTGCTGCTCTACCGCGGCCGCCACGCGCTCCGCGAAGGCGAGTTCGGCAGCGCCGGGCATGAGTTCGCGCATCATGGCGAACAGCGCAACTGCCCGGACGTCGCCATCGGGGTAGAGTTGGTGGCCGAAGCCCGGAATGTAGATGCGCTCGTGCACCCGGCGGGCCAGCTCGGCGTCGATGTCGGTCACCTGCCTGAGGTCGGCGAGGAGCCTCGCGACCCGCCGCGTCAGTCCGCCGTGCCGCGGGCCGTTGATTGCCACCAGCCCGGCCATCGTCGAGGCGTAGAGGTTGGCGCCGGTCGAGGCGACGACGCGGGCAGCGAAGGCCGAGGCGTTGAATTCGTGGTCGGCCGAGAGGACGAGCGCGGCGCGAATGAGCGTCGCCTGTTCCGGAGGCACGTTCCAGGCGGTGGCGACCTGTTCGTGGATCGGACGATCGGAGAGGGATTGGCCGGTCACGGCGGCTGCCAGCAGGCGGAGGATGCGTGCGCCGGTTTCGAGCATTGCGGTGCGATCCTCGACCCAGCTCGGATGATCCCAGCGCGCCGCGGCCGGCAGGAGCACGAGGCAGGCATCGACCGGGGGCAGGGCGGATGCCGCTTGCCAGGCGCTGCGCAGCGCGGCCGACAGGGGCGGCAGATTACGCGCGGCGAACGGGCGGTCGTCGCAATCCCACAGCAGCTGCGCGACCTGCTCGAGGGAACTGCTGCGCGCCAGCCGGGTCGCTTCCTGCCCGCGATAGAAGAGGCGGCCGTTCTCGATGAGTGTCAGCGACGATTCCAGGACCGGTGTTCCGAAGTCGAGCGCATTGGCGGCGATCGACTCGGCCTTGCGGCCGACATCGCGCCGCCGCTTGAGCTGCGCCACATCGTCGGCGCGGTAGCGGCGCTCGCGCTGGCCGTTGGTGCCCTCGGACCGCAGCAGGCCGCGGCTCACATAGGCATACAGCGTGGCGGCCGAGACGCCGAGGCGTCGCGCCGCTTCCTTCGAACTCAGCCATTCGATAGCCATTTCTTATTATGGATTAATTGATTCAATATTGACAATACATATCGCGGATCGAATGTTGAGCCCGAAACAGCAAGGGGATTTTCGATGCTGCAGACACGGGTGGACAGCGGTCTCGACGGTGTGATCGTGGCCGATACGGTGATGAGCGAAGTGGACGGGGAGGCCGGCCGGCTGATCGTCCGAGGCCAGGCGGTGGAGGATCTGGTCCGGAGCCGAGGTTTCGAGGGCGTCGCGGCCCTCCTGTGGGATGGCTTCGCCGAGGGCGGGGGCGACGAGCAGGCGGTTCGGCAGGGCTTGGCGCAGGCCCGCGTCCGTGCGTTCGCCGAGGTGCCGAAACTGCTCACCGCCACCAGGGGGCTCAATCCGGTCGAGGGCCTGCGCGTCGGCCTCGGCATGCTAGCCGACAGCGAGCCGATGCCGCACCACTATCTGGTCTGCGGCGCACTGCCGGTCTTCCTGGCGGCCCTGCTGCGCGCGGCCCAAGCGAAGTCCGCACTGGCTCCCGACCCCACGCTGACGACGGCGCAGGACCTGCTGCGCATGATCCGCGGCAAGCGCGCCGACGAGGCGTTCGAGAAGGGCCTCGATACCTATCTGGCGACGGTCACGGACCACGGCTTCAACGCCTCGACCTTCACGGCGCGCGTCGTGGCGTCGACACGGGCCGGGCTGATCTCCTCGGTGCTCGCGGCGCTTTGCGCCCTGAAGGGACCGTTGCACGGCGGCGCGCCGGGGCCGGTGCTCGACATGTTCGACGAGATCGGTGCGCCGGAGCGTGCCGAGGCGTGGCTGGACGATGCTTTCGCGAAGGGCACGCGGCTGATGGGCTTCGGCCATCGCGTCTACAAGAAGCGCGATCCGCGCGCCGACGTTCTGAAGAACACGGTGGCGACGCTGCCGCAGACCGCTGGCCGGCTGGCCTTCGCGGTCGAGGTCGAGCGCAGCGCCATCGCCTCGCTGCGCAGGCACAAGCCGAAGCAGCGGCTGGACACCAATGTCGAATACTACACGGCGCTCCTGCTGGAAGCGCTCGAGGTGCCGCGCAGCGCCTTCACCGCGCTGTTTGCCGTCGGTCGCGCCGCCGGCTGGTGTGCCCATATCTTCGAGCAGGAGAAGGGCGGGCGGCTGATCCGGCCGCAGTCGACCTACGTTGGACCGCGCCCGCAGTAGAGCAGATCAGGCGCGCCGCACCGTCGATCCGCGCCAGGTGCGGGCGCGGGTGCCGGTCGCGTCGAAAACCCAGAGGATCACGTCGGCGCCCGCCGGCGTGAAGGTGGCGGTGAAATGCCGTCGCCAGAAGCTCCCGTCGGCATGGGTGAACAACGCTTCCGTGCCGAGCTGGTTCGGCCGCACGGTGAGACTGGCCGTGCGCGGCATGGCGCGGGCGTCGGCCGAACTCAGCATCGCCACGCCATCGGTCACGGGTCCGAAGACCATCGTCTCGCCGCGCTCGTCGGTTTGCATGGGACCGCCATCGATCCGCAGCCATACGGCGAGGCTTCCCGCCGTGGCGCGCAGCGCGAAGTGGAGGGCGAAGGGCGTGCCGTCGTCGTAGTTCTCCTGCGGCACCTTGGGCGGCGGGAAAATGTCCTCGAGCGGGATGGCGCGATGGAAGCGGGCGGCGCCGGCGTAGGTGCCGAGCCAGTCGTTCCAGATCGTTGGCTGGGCGAGTGCAGGGCGCGCGGCGAGCAATGCGGCGGCGGCCAGAGCGCCTCGCCGCTTTAGCATCACCGGCGCCGAACGAACGACAGGGCGGCGCTAGCCGGCAACGGCGGCCTGCTCGTCGTAGGTTTGGAAAAAGCGGCGGCCCGATCCGCGCTGGTTCTCGTAGATCGACCCTTGATGGTCGGCGGGCGGCAGGGGTATGCGCACGGGTGCGGGCCGCACCCGCGGTTCTATGGTCGGTTCGCCGAGCACCATGCGGCTGTTGAACTCGTCGAAGTTGGCGACTCCCATCAAGGGCCAGGCATCGGCCGCCGCATACTCGTGCAGCAGAAGGCGACGCTGGCGATTGGAGCGATTGAGGGCGGAGCCATGGACCAGCCGGGCATGATGGATGGTCATCGAGCCGGCCGGGCCCGTCAGCGGCACGGCTTTGCTGACGTCGACTCCGCTCGCCTGCGGATCGAAGGCGCCGCAGAAACGGCCGTCGGCATGATGGTCGTGGACGGCGCCGAGGTGCGTGCCGGGCACGACCATCAGCGGCCCGTTGGCCTCGTCGCAATCGTCGAGATAGATGCCGATCGCCAGCACGTCGTCGTTGCTGTGCGGATAGAAGGCCCAGTCCTGGTGCCACTCGACGGGCGACCCGTAACCGGCCGACTTCATGTTGAGCTTGCCGCCGTGCAGGCGGATGGCGGGCCCGATGAGCTGGGACAGCAGTGACGTGATCGTGGGATCGCGCGCGAGGTCGCGGAAGAAGGCGTGGCGCTTGAACATGGCGGGCTTCAGCCGGCGCACGCGGGGCATGGTGGCGCTGTGGCTGGGTTCCAGATCGTAGAGATCGTCGTTGGCGGTCACGCCACGCGCTTCGGAGACGAGCTGGTCGGTCAGGCGTCGCAGCTCCGCGAGCTGCTCTCCCTGGATCAGCCGCGGGATCACCAGATAACCGTCGCGACGATAGGCCTCGATTTGCGGGTGGCTGAGCATGGGGAAATCATAGCACGGCGAGGCTTCATCATCGATAATCGTTCCCATGCCGAGCCGCGCCCTGTTTCCGACCCTCGTTTACCGCGAATCGCTCGTCGACCGCAGTTGGCGCCGCTTCAATCAGGACCTCGCCGACGAATGCCAGTCGCTCGCGGTTTCGGACGGGGCAGGGCAACGCTGGTCGGCGAAGAACTACCTCGGCGGCTATACGTCCTACGGTTCGCTCGACCGGCTGCATCTCGTGTCGTCGCTGTTCGACCGGCTGCGCCGGAAGATCGACGGCCACGTGAAGAGCTTCGCGCGCGACCTTCACTACGATCTGGCCGGCCGCACGCTCGCGATGACCGACTGCTGGGCCAACGTCATGCCGGCGGGCACGGTGCACTCCATGCACCTCCACCCGACCTCGTTCGTGAGCGGCACCTACTACGTGTCGGTGCCGAGGGGAGCGGGCGCGATCAAGTTCGAGGACCCGCGGCTCGCGCACCAGATGGCCGCGCCGCCGCGTCGGGCCGATGCGCCGGAAGCCTACCGCTCCTTCGTGAGCGTGGCAGCGCACGACGGCGATCTTGTCCTGTTCGAAAGCTGGCTGCGCCACGAGGTCCCGCCCGCGCACTTCTCCGGCGAGCGCATCTCGATTAGCTTCAACTATGCCTGCCCGCTCAAGACGAGCCGCTGAAGGACCCCCATGCGCTTCCTCTCCCTGCTTCTCGCCCTGATCGCCACCGCCACCGTCGCGCGAGCAGCCGACGAACTGCCGATCTTCGACGCGCACATGCACTACAGCCACGACGCCTGGTCGGTCGTGCCGCCCCACGAGGTGGTCGAGATCCTGAAGAAGGCGGGCATCAAGCGCGCCATGGTGTCGAGCTCGAACAACGAGGGCACCAAGATGCTGCAGGACGTGGCGCCGGGCATGATCGTGCCCGAGCTTCGTCCCTATCGCTCGCGGGGCGAGATCTCGACCTGGGCCAAGGACCCGACGCTGATCCCGTACCTCGAGGATCTGCTCTCGAAGCGCAAGTACAGGGCGATCGGCGAGTTTCACATCTACGGCGCCGATGCCGACCTGCCCAACGTGCGTCGCGTCGTCGAACTGGCGAAGCAGTACGGGCTCTACCTGCATTCGCATTCCGACGCCGATGCCGTGACGCGGCATTTCCAGCAGGACCCGAACGCCAAGGTCCTGTGGGCGCACTCGGGATTCGAGCGGCCGGAGAAGGTGCGCGAGATGCTGCGCCGCTATCCGACCCTGTGGTGCGATCTTGCCTTCCTGACGGCGCATGTCTCCAACGGCAAGGTGGCGCCCGGCTGGCGCGAACTCTTCATCGAGTTTCCCGACCGCTTCGTGCTCGGCAGCGATACCTTCACGCCGGAGCGCTGGCATTACGTGATCGAGAATGCGCGCTGGTCGCGGCAATGGCTTTCGGACCTGCCGCCGGACGTGGCGCGCAAGATCGCCTACGAGAATGGCGACCGCCTGTTCGGGGGCAACCAATGAGGTTGCCGGCCGCGCTGCTGGGGCTTTTCCTCGCGACGCCGGCACTGGCGGATTGCCCGATGGATCTCGGCCGGGGAACGGGCTGGGTGGTGTTCTCGGATCATTACCTGATGGCATTCCGGTCCGACCCGCTGCGGATTGAAGTCGGCGAACCCTTCGCGCTGGTCCTCAACGTCTGCACCCGGAGCGGCGCGCCGGCCGAACTCATCGCCGTCGATGCACAGATGCCGGATCATCGCCATTTCATGAACTACAGGGCGAGCATCAAGTCGAACGGCGACGGCCGCTTCCGTGCGGAAGGAATGCTGTTCCACATGCCCGGCCGCTGGGAGATCACCTTCGACGTGCGGGCGGGCGAGGAAAGCGAGCGCCTGACGCACGACATCATCCTCAAGTGACCCGGGTCCTGCTGCTGGTGTCGCTGCTGGCCCTGTGCGCCGGTGGCGTGCGCGCGCAGCCGCTGCTCGACTGGTCGCCCGAGGAAATCCGGACCGTCGGGCAGCACGGGCCCTGGCCGCCGCCGCCGGTGCGCGATCCGTCCAACCGGGTGTCGGGCACGCCGGCCGGCATCGCGCTTGGGGACCACCTGTTCAACGAACCGCGCCTGTCGGGCGACGGTCGCATGAGCTGCGCGACCTGCCATCAGGCCGGCCGCGAGTGGAGTGACGGACTGGCCAAAGGGAAGGGCGCGGCAGAACTCGATCGCCGCACGCCGTCCTTGTGGAACATCGGCTACCTACACTGGTTCGGCTGGGACGGCGCGGGCGACTCGCTGTGGGCGCAGAGCATCCGTCCGCTGCTCGATCCTCGCGAGATGAATGGCGGCGCGGCGCGTCCGGGCGAACTTCTGCGCGGCGATCCCGCTCTCGCCTGCGGATATGAAAAGGCGTTCGGCGAGAAACCCGGCGCCGACGACGAGCGACTTCTGGTCGATACGGCGAAGGTGCTGGCCGCGTTCCAGGCGACCCTGGTCAGTCCGCGCACGCCGTTCGACGATTTCCGCGACGCACTGGTCGCGGGAGATCGCGAGCGCGCCGCGCGCTATCCGCTGTCCGCGCAGCGCGGCCTGAAGCTGTTCATCGGCGAGGCCAACTGCAATCTCTGCCATCTCGGTCCACGCTTCACGAGCGGCGAGTTCGGCGACATCGGCATTCCGTTCTTCGTGCGGCCGGGCGAGGTCGATCCCGGGCGCCTGGGCGGGCTGGGGCGTCTTGCGGCGAGCCCGTTCAACCTGCTGGGCAAGTACAACGACGACGCGACCGGCAACAACACGCGGCGCACGCGGCACGTCCAGCGCCAGCATACCAACTTCGGCGAGTTCCGCGTGCCCGGCCTGCGCCAGGTCGGACGCGGCGGGCCGTATATGCACAATGGCAGCGTGCTGACGCTCGAAGACGTGGTGAAGCACTATTCGGAAGTCAGCCCTGACCGGCTGCACAGCGACGGCACGCCACTCGTGCGGCCGCTCGGCCTGACGAGAGAGCAGAGCACCGACCTGATCGCCTTCCTGCGCTCGCTCGACGCCGAGCCGCCCGCGAGAGCGGCGCCGCCGCCGCTCTGCCCCTAGCGCAGCCGCGCGATCGCGCTTTCGAGGATCCACGCCGCCGCCGCAGCATCGACGCGTTCGGCGCGCTTCGAGCGGGTCATGTCGTAATCGTCGATCATGCCGCGCGTCACGGCAGCGGTGCTGAGACGCTCGTCCTGGAAGACGATCGGCAGGGCGGCGAGAGCGGGCGTGCCGTGGTTCTGGATGTTGGTCACGAACTGGCGCACCGACTGGCAACGCGGCCCCTCGGTGCCGTCCATGTTGAGCGGCAGGCCGACCGCCAGCGCCTTGACCTCATGCTTGCGCGCGAGTTCGTCGAGGGCGGCGAGGTCGGCGGCCAGTTTCGTGCGCTTCAGGGTGGTGAGCGGCGTCGCCAGCATGCGCAGCACGTCGGACGTGGCAATGCCGATCGTCTTGGTGCCGAGGTCGAGCGCCATCAGCCGTCCGTCGCGAATGAGCAGTGTCTTCAGTTCTGGAAAATCAACGACAGGCATTCAGGTAATTTTCCCCGTGAGCCAGGTTTCCGCATCGTCGGCAACGCGGTCCCAACCGGGCTGGCCGAGCACCCAATGTCCCTGGCCTTCATATTCGACATGATCCGAGACGTGTGCGAACCGGCCTGCCGTGCGGCGAACCACGTCAGGCGGCACCAGCTTGTCCTTCTCCGCGCCGACGAAAAGCAGCGGCACCGTCACCTTCCGCGGGTCGACGAAGGCGGCCTTCCTCTTGTCGAGCCATGGCAGGCCGATCTCGAGCAGGGCGCGTCCCGATTCATGGACGAAGCCCGCATGCTCAACCGTACCGGTGGCGCGATCGCAGGTATTGAATGTGTAGCCGAGTGCCTCGCCGAGCGTCGCGCGGTGCGGCTTGCGCCACCAGCCCCAGCGCGCCTGGATACGCGCGAAGGCCATCAGGTTGGAGGGACGCAGGGCAATCACGCTCGACGGGGGAGCCGGGGTGAGCAGCACGCCCGCACGGGCAAGGCCCCTGGCGCAGAGAAGCAGAGCGATGAGGCCGCCCATCGAATGGCCGATGACGACCGGCTTTTCGGGAAGAGCGAGAATGGCGGCTTCGAGATCGGCGACGTAATCGTGCAGGCTGGTTTCACCGAGGGCGGCCGGCGGCGAGGCCGGGGGCACGTCGTGGTGTCGCAGATCATATGCAATTGTCTGCCAGCGGCGCCCCTCGAGAAAGGGACGCCAGTGACGCCACACGGCGGACGTTCCCCACATGCCGTGAATCAGGACTGCCAACCGGGCCATCGCCAAGGTTATAAGGCGTGCAACCGACCGGGTCGACATGCGCCCGCAGCCGAGGTGTTCAGGTAAGGTGACAGATACTCTCTACGCCCTGCTGGCGATTGCCGTGGTCCTGACCGTCGTCAGCGTGCTGGTGCCGCTCGCCGAACGCTTCAGGCTGCCGCACACCGTCCTGCTGGCCATTGCCGGTATGGGCATGGGCTTCCTGGGCTCGTGGATCGTCGCCGGCAACTTCCGCCTGGGTGTCTTGACCGACGCCTTTATCGGCCTCGACAAGCTGGAGGTGGGCACGGAACTGTTCCTGCCGCTGTTCCTCCCGCCGCTCCTGTTCACGGCGGGCCTCACGATCGACGTGCGGCGCTTGATGGACGAGATCCACGCGGTGCTGCTGCTGGCGATCGTCGCGGTGCTGGTCTGCATCGCCTGCGTCGCGGGTGTCGTGCACCTGGCGACCGGCATGGACATCGTCGTCTGCCTGCTGCTGGGGGCCGTGGTCTCGACGACCGATCCGGCGGCCGTCATCGGCATCTTCCGCGATGTCGGCGCGCCCAAACGGCTGTCGATCCTGGCGGAAGGCGAATCGCTGCTGAACGACGCGGTCGCGATCGCCGCATTCGGCCTGTTCATGGGCATCCTGGTCGCCCGGGCCTCGACCGATGGGGGCGGCATACCGGCCGATCCGACCTCGGCGGTGGGCGTGTTCCTGCGCGAGTTCGTGGGCGGCCTCGTGCTGGGCTTCGCGATGGCGCGCGTGGCCATCATGATCCTGCCGCGGCTGGGAGAATCCGATGCGGCCATCGCCTCGGTGACGGTAAGCCTCTGCTATCTCAGCTTCATCATCGCGGATCGCTACATCCACGTCTCCGGCGTGGTCTCGGTCGTGATGGCGGCGCTTACCATCGCGGCCTACGGGCCGACGCATCTCCATCCGAGGCAATGGACCGCGCTGCGACAGGTCTGGGCGCAGCTCGAGTTCTGGGCGAACTGCCTCATCTTCGTGCTGGCCTCGATGGTTGCCGCCGACGTGCTGCTGAAGATCACCTGGCTCTACGTCTGGGGCGTTCTCGCCGTCGCCATCGGTGCCTTCTCGGCCCGCGCGCTGGTCGTGTTCGGCATGCTGCCGGTGCTGGAGACCTTTAAGCTCGTCCAGCCGGTGAACCGCCGCTACAAGGCGATCCTCGTGTGGGGCGGCCTGCGCGGCGCGGTGACGATCGTGCTGGCCATGGTCGCCGCCGGCAACGAGCGGCTTCCCGAGCCGATACGCGACTTCATCGCCATTTCGGCGGTGCTGTTCGTGCTGTTCACTCTGTTCGTGAACGCGACCACGCTGGGCCTGGTCATGCACCTGTTCGGGCTGGACAAGCTCAGCCGCCTGGAACTGGCGCTGCGCGATCGGGTCCTGGCGCTCTCGCGCATCAACGTCGAAAAGCACCTCCAGCAGATCATCCGCCAGCACAACGAACGTACCAGCGGCTTTGCCGTGGATCCGGCCTCGGCCGGCGATCCCGCGGTCGAGCCCGTGCCGCCGGAACTGGCGCTCGATCTCGACGAACGGGTGAAGATCGGGCTGGTGACGCTCTGCACGCGCGAAAAGGAGCTGTATCTCGAACTGTTCGAGCAGCAGATCCTGTCGCGCCGCATGGTGGCGGTCCTGGCGGCGAGCGCCGACCGGCTCATCGACACGGTTCGCGACAAGGGCGTCGAGGGATACGAGGAGTGGCTGGAGGAAATCTCGCGCCCGGACCGGGGGTTCCGCTTCGCATTGTGGCTGCATCGGCGCTTCGGCTTCGAGCGCATGCTGACCGACCGGCTGGCCGACCGCTTCGAGATCCTGATGGTGTCGCTCAGCGTCCTCAGCGAACTCACGACCTTCAATGCCAATTCGATCGCAGACCTGCTGGGACACGACGCGGAGGCAGGTCTCGCCGCGGTGATCGGCAATCGCCAGCGCGGCGTCGAAGGCGCCCTCAAGGCTTTGTCGCTGCAGTATCCCGGCTATTCCGAATCGGTGCAGCAACGCCAGCTCGAGCGTGCCGCCATTCGCTTCGAGGGCGCGGAGTACATCCGTCGCCTGCATGAAGGCATCATCAGCCGCGAGGTCTACAACGACCTGCGCGACAAGCTCGCCGAACGGCGCGGGGCGGTGAGCCAGCGTCCGCCGCTCGATCTCGGGCTCGAACTGCAGGCGATGATCGGTCGCGTGTCGCTGTTCGCCGCGCTCGACAAGCCCACGATCGTCGAGGTCGGCAAGCGGCTGCGCGCCCTGGTCGCGTTCCCCGGGGAGACGATCATCAAGGTCGGTGGCCCCCCCGATGCAATGTACTTCGTGGCGGCGGGCGAGGTGACGGTTCATACCCGGACGATCGTCGTGACCCTCAAGGAGGGCGATTTCTTCGGCGAGATGGGCCTGCTCAGCGCCCAGCCGCGCAACGCCGACGTGGTGGCGAGCGGCTACACCCACTTGCTGGTGCTGTACCGCCGGGACTTCAACAAGCTGCTGGCCAGCCGTCCCGAGGTGCGGGCCGCCGTCGAGCAGGTTGCCGCACAGCGCATCGCGGTGAACCAGGCCAAAACCGCGTCCTAGGCTGGTTGCTCATGGATTGCAAAGGCGCTACCAACCGCGCCTAAGATGCTGTTTTAGAGCGGTTTTGGAGTGTTTGGATGTCGCTCGACAAGGACACGGTGGCGCGTATCGCGCGGCTTGCCCGCCTCAAGGTTCCGGATGAAGAACTCGCGCCGTTGGCCGGCGAGCTTTCGGGCATTTTTGCCTGGATCGAGCAACTGAACGAGGTCGACACGAAGAACGTCGAGCCCATGTCGTCGGTCTCGGACGTGACGCTGCCGATGCGTGCGGACAAGGTCACCGACGGTGGCGTTGCGGCGAAGGTGCTCGCTAACGCGCCCGGCGGCGCGGTCTATATCGATCCCTCGGACAAGAACGCCGGCGGCTTCTTCACCGTGCCGAAAGTGGTGGAGTAGGCGATGACGTCTCTGACCGATCTCACCATCGCGCAGCTCTCCGCGACGCTTGCCAAAAAAGAGGCGAGCGCCGTCGAGGTGGCCGATGCCCACCTGAAGAAACTCGACGAGCATCGCGCGCTCAACGCCTTCATCACCGAGACGCCGGACAAGGCCCGCGAGATGGCCAGGGACTCCGACGCGCGCCGCGCGAGGGGCGAGGCGGGGCTGCTCGAGGGCGTGCCGCTGGCAATCAAGGACCTGTTCTGCACCGAGGGCGTGCAGACGACCGCGGCGTCGCAGATCCTCAAGGGCTTCGTGCCTCAGTACGAGAGCACGGTGACGGCGAACCTGTGGAAGTCGGGCGCGGTAATGGTCGGCAAGACCAACCTCGACGAGTTCGCCATGGGCTCCTCGAACATGACCAGCCATTTCGGCGGCGTCGAGAACCCGTGGAAGCGCAAGGGCGACAACCGCAAGCTGGTGCCAGGCGGTTCGTCCGGCGGCTCGGCGGCCGCCGTCGCGGCCTACATGGTACCGGGCAGTACCGGCACCGACACCGGCGGCTCGATCCGCCAGCCGGCGGCCTTCTGCGGCATCGTCGGCCTGAAGCCCACCTATGGCCGCTGCTCGCGCTGGGGCGTCGTGGCCTTCGCGAGTTCGCTCGACCAGCCAGGCCCGTTCGCCCGCACCGTCGAGGACACGGCGCTGATGCTGCAGGCCATGTCGGGCCACGATCCGAAGGATTCGACCTCGGCGCCGCTGCCGGTGCCGGACTTCGCCGCCGCGGCGCGCGATCCGAAGATCAAGGGAATGAAGGTCGGCATCCCCAGGGAGTATCGCGTCGACGGCACGTCCGAGGAGATCGTGGCGCTGTGGGCCAGGGGCATGGACATGCTCAAGGCGGCCGGCGCCGAGCCGGTCGAGATCTCGCTGCCGCACACCAAGTACGCACTGCCGGCCTATTACATCGTGGCCCCGGCCGAATGCTCGTCGAACCTGGCGCGCTACGACGGCGTGCGCTTCGGGCAGCGCGTCCCGGGCAAGGACCTGACCGAGCTCTACGAGAACACCCGCGGGGCCGGCTTCGGCAAGGAAACGCGCCGGCGCATCCTGATCGGAACCTACGTGCTGTCCGCCGGCTATTACGACGCCTACTACAAGAAGGCGCAGCAGATCAGGGCGCTGATCGCCCGCGACTTCAAGGAAGCGTTCGAGAAGTGCGACGTCCTGCTGACGCCCACCGCGCCGACCGCGGCCTTTGCCGCGGGCGACAAGATGGACGATCCGGTGACCATGTATCTCAACGACATGTTCACCATCCCGGCCTCGATGGCGGGTCTTCCGGGCATTTCGGTGCCGGCGGGCCTGGACAAGGACGGGCTGCCGCTTGGGTTGCAGTTGATCGGCCGCGCCTTCGACGAGGAGACGCTGCTGCGCGCCGCGGCCGCGCTGGAAAAGGCGGCGGTGTTCTCCGGTCGGGCGGCAGGGTACTAGAGGCGTCCTTTCGGTTGAAAGTTAAGCATGCACCGAAAAAGGGTATATCTTTTTGCTTCTCTATCTAATGTATAGTGGTGCTGCAGGTTGAAGTTTTCGATAGCGGGGAACTAGTCGATGTCACCTCCCTGGAATAAGCGATTAGCGGCTGCTCGACAAAGACAGGGCCTAACGCAGAGGCAAGTCGCGAAGAAATTGGGTGTTTCGCAAGCTTTGGTTTCGAAGTGGGAGGCGGGCTCCCAGAAACCCAACGACCAAGCGCGAGAGAAAGCCGAGCGCATCCTCGATATTCGGCTGGGTAAATGGAAGGTCACAGGAGATGAAGAACGTCAGACACCTAGTGCCGACGCAGCTCTGGCATTGAGTGTCTGGTTGCGAAAAGCTCGCGAAAAGCAAGAATTATCTGTTGTCGAGCTCGCTGAAAGGGCGGCGGTATCATCGCCCGCGATTTACAATATCGAGGCAGGCAGAATCCGTAATCCTCAGAAAAGCACCATTGTTCGATTGGAGCGAGCGCTTAACGAAAAACTACCTCAGGAATTGCGTGAGGAATCGGCTGACGAAGAAGGTGTTCAGGGTCTTGGGTCACTTGAGGGGTTCGATCCTCACGATCAAGCACTGCTGCCCGATGCATCGGGGGTATATGTTCTTTATGATATAAGCGAACGACCAGTTTACGTGGGTAGATCCAAGGATATCGCGAGGAGAATAAGAGAGCACCAAGAGAAGTTTTGGTTCAAGAGGCCGATCGTCGAGACAGCCTCCTATATTATGGTTAAGGACGAGAAGCTTCGCCGGCAACTTGAGCAAACTTTGATTAAATTTCTGAAGTCTAATGCTGTTGTAAATCAGCAGTTTGTTGACAGAGACGAGTAGCGATTTGGACTCGGAAAACTAGCTTTCTAAACTTCTACTAAGCACGCGACATTGTTAGGATAAGAATTCAGTCTTCTCTTAAGAAGCCGTTACGTCTCTCGAATTGGCGGAAGAAGAAATGAGGTAATGGCCACTCTCATCGCCGGTGAGGTGACGGAGGCCTTCGAGGGACTTGGCAGCGCGGCGCCTTACATCCGCAGCGGCAAGGCACGGGCGCTATCGGTGTTCTCGGCACAGCGCTCGCCGGCCGTTCCCGATGTCCTGACGGCGGCCGAGGCCGGCTTGCCCGGCTTCGAATTGCTTTCCTGGTACGGGTTGTGGGCCCCGGCCGGTACCGATGCCGGCGTCATCGCCCGGATGTAGGCGACGGTCGCGACGGCATTCGCGTCGCCAGACCTGAAGAAGGTCTGGGACGAGCAGGGAGCCGCGCCGGGCGGCGCGTGTCGCCGCGTTCGTCACCGAAGAGATCGGCAAGTGGGGCAAGGTTGTTCGCGACGGCAATATCAAGATCGAAGGAGCGGACACAGCCGGGAAAGGCACAGTCCCGAAGCCCATCGGATCGCACGGCGAGCGGGAGCCTCCGTCTCGGACCGGATGCCGGTATTCTCGCCTCATGCCCCTCTCGTGGCGGCACCACTTGCGTTACACTTCCGGAAATTCCGGAGGAATAACCAATGGCCGATTTCGATCTCGTAGTACGCGGCGGCAACGTGGCAGATGGCACCGGTGCTGCGATCAGGGAAGCCGACGTCGCGGTGAAGGACGGCCGGATTGTCGCCGTCGGCAAGGTGAGCGGGCAAGGTGTTGAGGAGATCGACGGCAAGGGCCTTCTGGTCACGCCCGGCTTCGTCGACATCCACACCCACTATGACGGCCAAGCCACCTGGGATTCCTACCTGCAGCCGTCGAGCTGGCACGGCGTCACCACGGCGGTGATGGGCAATTGCGGTGTCGGCTTCGCGCCGGTGAAGGTCGAGGACCGCCAGCGCCTGATCGAGCTGATGGAAGGCGTCGAGGACATTCCCGGCGCGGCGCTCGACGAGGGCCTCGACTGGTCGTGGGAATCGTTCGGCCAGTATCTCGATGCGCTCGACGCCAAGCCACGCGACATGGATCTCGGCGCCCAGCTCCCGCACGGCGCGCTGCGCGTCTTCGTGATGGGCGAGCGCGCCGCTCGACTGGAAGAAGCGACGACGGAAGAGGTGGCGCAGATGCGAGCCCTCACCGGGCAGGCGATGCGCGACGGCGCGCTCGGCTTCTCGACCTCGCGCACGCTCAACCATCGTACCGTGAAGGGCGATCCGACGCCGTCGCTGCGCGCCTCGGAGGAGGAACTGCTCGGCATCGCGCTCGGCATGAAGGATGCCGGCCGCGGCGTCATCGAATTCATCTCCGACTTCAACACGCCGAGCCCGGAGAGCGAATTCGAGATGCTCGACCGGTTGCTCACGGCGTCGGGCCGTCCGTTCTCGGTATCGCTGGCGCAACGCCATTCGCGTCCCGACGGCTGGCGTCGGCTGCTCGGCCTGGTAGAGGGTCTGGTCGCCAAGGGCCACAGCGCCAAGGCGCAGGTCGCGCCACGCCCGATCGGCGTGCTGCAGGGCCTGCAGGCCAGCCGCATCCCGTTCTCGATGTGCGCCGCCTACAAGGAGATCCAGCACAAGTCGGTCGAGGAGCGTCTCGCGATCATGCGCGACCCAGCGTTCCGCGCGCGTATCCTGAAGGAGAGCCACGAACCGATGCGATCGGAGATGGCGCAGCGCCTCACCGATTTCGACCGCATGTTCCCGCTGGGCGATCCGCCCAACTACGAGCCGCCGCAGGAGACGTCGTTCGGCGCTCGCGCCGCGCGCGAGGGTCGCGATCCGCGTGAGTTGATCTATGACTATCTGATCGAGGGCGAGGGCAGGAACTTCATCTTCGCCCCGTTCGCCAACTACGCGGCCTACAATCTCGACTGCTGCAGCGAGATGATGCAGAGCCCGCACACGCTGATCGGACTCGGCGACGGCGGCGCGCATGTCGGCCTGATCTCCGACGGCTCGTTCCCCACCTATCTCCTGTCCCATTGGGGGCGCGATCGCGCCTCCGGCCGGCTCGATGTGAGCTGGCTGGTGAAGCGCCAGACGCTCGACAGTGCCAGGGCCGTGGGTCTCAACGACCGCGGTGTCGTGGCGGTCGGCAAGAAGGCCGACCTCAACGTCATCGACTTCGACAAGCTGAGGGTCGAAGCGCCGGTCATGAAGTGGGACCTGCCGGCCGGTGGCAAGCGCCTGCTCCAGCGCGCGACCGGCTACCGGGCGACGATCGTGAACGGCCAGGTCACCTATCGCGACGGCGAGGCGACCGGCGCCCTGCCGGGCCGCCTGGTGCGCGGCGCACGGGCCGGCTGACCGGCCCGTGCGATAGCGGCATCGAGGGCGAGCAGTCGTCCTTGATGTCGCGGGCGACTAGTCGCCCTTGATGTCGTTGTCCTTGATGACCTTGAACCAGCGCTCCTGTTCGCTCTTCTGGTAGGCGGCGAACTCCTCGGGCGAGGTCGTCAGGATTTCCATGTTGAACTGGTCGATGAACTTCTGCGTCACATCGGGCGCCATCACGGCCTTCTTGATCTCGGCATGCATGCGGTCGACGATCGGGCGCGGGGTGCCGGTCGGCGCATAGACGCCCCACCAGGAGTAGGACGGGAAGGCCTTTACGCCCTGCTCGATGAGCGTGGACGTGTCGGGCAGCGCCGGCGTGCGCTTCTCGCCGGTCACGGCGAGCGCCCGGACCTTGTTCGCGCGGACGTGCGGGCTGAACGAGGTCAGGCTGCCGATGGCGACGTCGGTGACCCCGGCCAGGATATCCTGGTTGAGCGGCCCGCCGCCCTTGTAGGGGATCAGGTTCAGGTCGACGCCGTTCTCTTTCTTGATCAGGGTCATCAGCACCAGCGCCTGGCTGGCGCCGAGCACGCCGACATTGACCTTGCCCGGCCGCGCCTTGGCGTCGGCGATCACCTCGGCAAAGGTCTTGTAGGGCCGGTCTGGGTGCGCGCAGATCGCCTGCGGCGTACGGCCGATCAGCATCACGTTGAAGAGTTCGGAGTCTTTGTAGGGCAGGCCGGTCGCGAAGGCGGGATTGAGGATGTGGCTGTCGAAGGTCAGCATCCAGGTCTGGCCGTCCGGCGCCGACTTGGCAGCGATCGCCGAGCCGACGGCACCGGTGCCGCCCGGCTTGTTGTCGACCAGGATGTTCCAGCCCGTGTTCTCGATCATCTTGGCCTGGATGATGCGCGCCACCGGGTCGGTCGAACCGCCCGGCGGGAACGGCACGATGATCTTGAGCGCCCCCTTGGGCCAGTCGGCCGCGCCCTGGGCGCGGGCGAGGGCGGGAGCCCCCAGCGTAGCGGCGGCGGCGCCGGCCAGCAGCGTACGGCGTTTGAATGTCGTCATGAAATCCTCCCTGCGGATACGTCTTGTTGTCGGTGGAGCCGTGCGGGCGTCCACGCCTTGACCAAGCTTTTACTTCAGCGGCTTCGACATCGGGAAGCGCGATGTTGTGCCCAAAATGTGGCACCGACTTTTTGCCAAGTGGGCCTGTATTGGCTATCTACCGGCCATGTCGCTCATCAAAGGTGAAACCGGCGAGTGGGAGATCGTCCTGGGGCTGGAAGTCCATGCCCAGGTCGTTTCCGACGCCAAGCTCTTCTCCGGCGCGCCGACCACGTTCGGCGCCGATCCCAACACCCAGGTGTCGCTGGTCGACGCCGCCATGCCCGGCATGCTGCCCGTGATCAACGAGCGCTGCGTGGAGCAGGCGGTCCGCACCGGGCTTGGACTCAATGCCAAGATCAACCTGCGCTCGATCTTCGACCGGAAGAACTATTTCTACGCCGACCTGCCGCAGGGCTATCAGATCTCGCAGTTCAAGGACCCGATCGTGGGCGAGGGTGAGATCGAGATCGACCTGCCCGACGGCAAGACGCGGACCATCCGCATCGAGCGGTTGCATCTGGAGCAGGACGCGGGCAAGAGCCTGCACGACCAGCATCCAAGCCAGACCTATGTCGACCTGAACCGGTCGGGCGTGGCGCTGATGGAGATCGTCAGCAAGCCCGACATGCGCACCGCCGACGAGGCTGCTGCCTATCTCGCCAAGCTGCGCTCGATCGTGCGCTATCTCGGCACCTGCGACGGCAACATGGACGAAGGCTCCATGCGCTGCGACGTCAACGTCTCGGTGCGCAAGCCGGGCGACGAACTGGGCACGCGCTGCGAGATCAAGAACGTGAACTCGATCCGCTACGTGAAGCAGGCGATCGAGTACGAAGCGCGCCGCCAGGTCGAGGTCATCGAGGGCGGCGGCAAGATCAGCCAGGAAACGCGCCTGTTCGATCCGGGCCGCGGCGAGACGCGCTCGCTGCGCTCCAAGGAAGACGCGCACGACTATCGCTACTTCCCTGATCCCGACCTGCTGCCGCTGATCTTCACGCAGGAGTATGTCGACCAGATCCGCGCCACGCTGCCGGAGCTGCCGGACGCGCGAAAGAACCGCTACATCAAGGATTACGGCCTTTCGCCCTACGACGCGGGCGTGCTGATCGCGGAGAAGGAGACGGCCGAGTTCTTCGAGACCGTCGCCAGGGGCCGCGACGCCAAGCAGGCAGCCAACCTGGTGATGGGCGATTTCTTCGCCATGCTGAAGCGCCGCGGGGCTACCTTCGAGACTTCGCCGATCAGTGCCGACAACCTCGGCAAGCTGCTCGACCTGCAGGCCGACGGCACGATCTCGGGCCGCATCGCCAAGGACCTGTTCGTGGCCATGGAAGAGACGGGCAAGGACCCGGCCGTCCTGGTCGAGGAGCGGGGCCTGAAGCAGGTGACCGACACCGGCGCGATCGAAGCGGCGATCAAGGCCGTCATCGACGCCAACCCGGGCCAGCTTGCGGCCTACAAGGCCAAGCCGACGCTGTTCGGCTGGTTCGTCGGCCAGGTGATGAAGTCGACCGGCGGCAAGGCCAATCCGAAGGTCGTGAACGAGCTGCTGAAAAAAGCGCTCGACGCCTGACCATGACCGTCAAGCTCTACGCCATGACCTGCGGCCGTCTGATCGGCCGCCTCAAGGACATGATCGAGGGCGAGGACGGCCAGGTCGCGCTGCCCATTCCATCCTACCTGATCGAACACCCCAAGGGCCGGGCGCTGTTCGATACCGGCATGCATCCGCAATGCCGGACCGATGCCGCCGGCCGTATCGGCGAGCGCGCCGCGCGGATCTTCGGCTTCGAGCATTACGGGCCCGACGACGACGTGAAGTCGCGGCTCGAATCGATCGACCGCGACCCCGGGAAGATCGACTTCATCGTGAACAGCCACCTGCATTTCGACCATGCCGGCGGCAACGAGCTCGTGCCCAACGCCACGATGGTGGTGCAGAAGCGCGAATGGGAAGCCGCGCAGGATCCCGAGCTGGCCGCCAAGATCGGCTTCTTCCGCGCCGACTTCGACCATGGTCATAAGCTGAAGCAGGTCGACGGTGAACACGACCTGTTCGGCGACGGCTCGGTGGTCTGCATCCCGACCTACGGCCATACGCCCGGCCACCAGTCGCTCAAGGTGCGGACCGAGGCGGGCGAGATCGTGATCACCGGCGACGCCTGCTACTTCTGCCGGACGTTGCGCGAACGCCGCCTGCCGCGCTTCGTCTTCGACCGCGAGCAGATGCTGGCCTCGCTCGACCGCCTCGAGGCGCTGGAGAAGGGCGGCGCGCGCCTGTTCTTCGGCCACGACCCCGACTTCTGGAAGGACGTGCCGCAGGCGCCTGTCCCGGCGTTCTAGGGTCACACCATCGCGACCAGGATCACCGATGCGGCGGTGACGAGGACCAGGAGCGGGACTGCCCAGATCAGGAAAAGGTAGAGCTGCTCCTGAACGTAGCGGCCAAACCAGCGACCGACCACGTTGAAGCGGAACAGCAGCACGTTGACCATCAGGCTGATGCCCAGGGTCACGTAGTTGAGCGCAAACAGCCGGCTCACCGGATTGTCGCCGCCGCCCAGCACCTGATAGGTCGAGTTGACCGTGAAGTTGAGCGCGATCACGGCGAACAGGCCGCCGACGATCAGGTTCACGAATTCGAAGGTCTCGATCTGGAAGACACCGTCCTCGACCCGGTTCAGCCAGATGCCAAGCAGCGGGATCAGGAGCGACGCGAACAGGGGGATGAAGATGGTGGCGATCACGCTGCCGGGGTCGCGCGCGATTTCCAGCGAGGCAACCACGCGGGCATGCGACGCGCCGTACCAACCCTGCATTGGTTCGTTCATGAGTTGGACACCGCCGACCGTCCAGCCATCGAGCTTGGCGCCGGGCGCCGCGCGGCTGTAGTCGAGGTCGCCCTGCTGGTACTCCAGCATCACCGTATCGGCTGTCTGCTCGCGCACCGCCAGCTCGACCTGCAGGTCCTGTCGATCGAAGGGAAAGCGGCCGATATCAACCGGGGTGGCGAACTCCGCCGTGATACGGCGGGTCATCTCGACCTGACCATCGGGATAGAGGCGGAGGCCGAGCGCCGAGTAGCCTGGTTCGCCACGCTGGTTGGCGACCTCCACCTTCGGTACCCACAGTTCGTCGAGCCGCGCCTGGGCATCGGCGCCGCGCAGCACCGTGGGTGGGCCGCTGGCTTCGGCAGCCGGTCTGCGCAGTCTCGTATCCGTCCAACGCAGGCGCAGGTCGACGGTGGCCTTGAAGGAGCCGGTGTTCTCGCTGAACGATTCGATCGCGAGGAAGGCGACCGCAACCTTGACCTGAACGGGAAGGCCCTTGCCGGTGGGAATGCCGGGACGCGGCGGTTCGGCGGCATTGGCCAGGGCGCAGGCGGCCAGCCAGAGCGCCCAGGCGGCGAGGATATATCGCGCCAGGCTGCGGATCGTCGCGTTCACGGGAGGGCCTTCTGGCGCTCGACGATGCGTTCGCCGAACTCGGCGAGGCGGCGTATCTCGGGGCAGAACTTGTCCGTCTCCTCGGTCGCTGCCGTTCGTTCACCGGCGGCCAGGGCGGCGAAGCGCCGGTTGAGCACGTCGAGCGGCCGCAGCAGGAATCCGCGCAGGACGACGATGATCATGCCTGCCAGCAGCACGACGGCGAAGATCGCGAGGCAGATCTGCCAGACAAGCGACTGGCCGGCGGCGGCACGCGATCCGCTGAAATCGCGGGCCACGGCGATGACGCCCAGGGCATCGCCTGCACCGTCGCGCAAGGGCACGAGCAGCACGCCATAGGGCGTGTCCTGGGCATCGCGCGTGTAGCGCATGGGTTCGGTGGCGGCGGAAATGTCGGCATCGCTCGCAAGATCGCGCATCAGCGTGCCGTTCGTGCTGTAGAGGCGGATGAAGCGGCCGACGCGGTTCTGATCGCTCAGCACGGCCGGATTGATGGCGCGTGCATACTGGCGCAGCGGCTTCTCCTCGATGAACACCGAGAAGTCGAGCCCGTAGGCGGCCTTCAGCCCGTCGATGATCGGCGCGAAGGCGAGTCCGAACTCGAAGCTGCCGACATGCTGGCCCTGCGCATCGAGGACCGGTGCGACGCCGAAGATGGCGGGTCCGCCGGCCGCGATCGCCAGGCCCTTCCGCGCGGCATGCTCTCGATTGACCGAAACGACCATGGGCCGGAACTGGGTCAGATCGTCGCCGAACTGGCCGGGCGCATGAAGTCGCAGCAGCGACTGGGCTGGGGGCACATGGAATTGCGCCTGGTCCACGCCGCGCCGGTCGCGCTGCGTGGCGAACATCTCGGCATACTCCGCCAACAGCTTGTCGCGATCCTTCGACGCCACGGCCTGACGCGTGAGCGGGAGCGACGCGATGATGTCGGCCCGCGCCAAGGCCTCGTTGCCAGCTTCCTTGAGAGCCGTATCGATGATCGATTGCATGAGCTGGAACTGGCTCTGCTCGACCGAGGTGGTGAGTCCACCGAACAGTCGCGTCGACATGAAGGTCAGACCCGCAACGACGACGACGACCGCGGCGATCAACGCCGCCGGTGCGCTCCAGCGAAATGTCATGAAGTCCCCCGACTTTTCCGGGCAAGGCCCGGCCTCTCTCGGGGGAAGTGTCTCAAGTCACCGGCGGTCGATCAACCGCTCAACCGCCGGTGATGCTTGCAGGGGAAGTTCAATCAATTCTGCGGAATGAATTCGATCATCAGGCCGCCGGTCTGCTCCGGCGCCACCAGGACCCGATCGCCCTCGGCCAGGGCGAAGGGGACGTTGTTGGCGCTGAGCAGGCCCTGCAACGGCCGGGCGCGCTCGACCGCGATGGCGGCACCGATGACGGCCGGCATCTCGGTCGGCATCATCATCTCGAGCGCCTTGTATTCGAGCTGGAAGGCGAGCGGCGACCAGATCAGCAGTTCGACGGAACCCGACTTCACCATGGTGCAGCCGTCGAAGATCTCCTCGACGGTGGCGCCCCACGCGGCCTTCAGCGCCTTGGCCGTTTCCTTGGGCGTCTCGGCAATCGCGTGAATAGCCATCATGCCCAGCGCGCCATTGGGATGAACGATCCATTCCGGCTCCATGAACGCGTCGGGTGTCTCGTGCTTCACCGGGAACCAGGGCAGGGGGCCGCTGCTCTCGCCGACCACGACGCCGGCATCGACCTCGAACCCGTCCTCGGTTTCCCAGGAATGTGTGCGCTCCTCGCCCTCGAGTTCCGGCACGTTGAGGGCCAGGGAAAGCAGCGGCGGATGGCCCTGGAGCAGCTCGATGTAGTTCGGCACGTCGTCGCGGTCGGGCTGGAAGCAGATGCAGCGCGGCTCCACATCGTCCGGCGTCAGGTTGAAGCCGAGCTGGTTCAGACGGGCTGCGGTTTCGGCCGGATCGGAGACGGTCAGGGAGAGGTGGTCGATATCGCGTGCAGAAATTTTCATGCCCGCTCATATAGGCTTACACCCCCCCTGCTCAAGTGCGATGGTGCGGGGCCTTAATTCACTGGAGGAAACGATGTCCAAGATGACTCTGTACGGCATTTGGCTGAGCGGCCCGACCTACAAGGCGGGGCTCGCCATGTCCCTGATGGGCCAGTCCTTTGCCTACAAGCATGTCGACCTGCGGGCCGGCGCCCACAAGCAGCCGGAGTATCTGGCGATCAACCGCTTCGGCCAGGTGCCGGCGCTGGTCGACGGCGACCTCAAGCTCTGCCAGTCGGGCGCGATCCTGCTCTATCTCGCCGACAAGTCCGGCAAGATGGGCGGCAAGACCGCCGAAGAGAAGGCGCGCGTGCGCGAGTGGCTGTTCTGGGAGTTCGACCGGCTGGCCTCGAACATCTACCGGCCCCGCGCCATCAAGCGCGGCTTCATGAAGGCCGACGACAACGTCCACCAGATGTACGTCAACCAGGCCGGCGATGCGCTCAAGGTGCTCGACGGTGCGCTGGCCAAGTCCGACTTCCTGGTCGGCAGCGAGGCGACCATCGCCGATGTCGCCGTCTACGGCGACGTGGCCTATGCCGAGGAAGGCGCGATCGACCTCTCGCCCTATCCCAACGTGAAGGCCTGGATGGGCCGGATCGAGAAGCTGCCGGGCTTCAAGAAGTACGAAGACGTCCTGCCGAAGCAGGACGCCGCCTAGGCTCGCAAAGCCTCATCCATTTCGATCCAGCTCGCCTCGACCGCAGCGCGGTCGAGCTCGCGGGTGATGAAGACCAGCCGCGACCGCCGGTCTTCATCGGGCCAGCGCGCGAGCAGGGTGGGCGGATGAAAGGTCCGGTGCACGCCGTGGATCACCAGCGGCTGGCTCTCCCCAACGACGTCAAGCACGCCTTTCACACGCAACAGCCGGTCGCCCCACGCGGCGCGCACGGCCATCAGCCAGCGGTTGAAGCGATCCCAGTCCAGCGGCTCGTCGAAGGTGAGGCAGAACGAAGCGATATGCGCATCGTGCCGTGACCGGTCATGGTGATGCCCGTGCGCATGCCCATGTGCATGGTCGTGCGCATGATCATGGGCTTCGGCGTTGAGCCATGCCTTCACCTTGTCGCTCTTGCCCGCGGGATCGAACGGGCCTGAGTCGAACAGCAGGGCGGGATCGACGTCGCCCTGGACGATCTCGAAAAGCGAGGCGCCGGGATTGAGCGAAGTCAGTCGCGCCCTCACTCCGGCGCTCGCCGCCACATCTGCGAGGTCGGTCTTGCTGATCAGCAGCCGGTCGGCGACCGCCGCCTGCTTCACCGCCTCGGGATGTTCGTCGAGCTGCCGTGCGCCGTTCACGGCATCGACCGTCGTGACGACGCCGTCCAGCCGGTAGTCGTGGCTGATCATCGGATTATTGAGCAGGAGCTGGAGGATGGGCGCGGGATCGGCGAGCCCGGTCGTTTCCAGCAGCACGCGATCGAACGGTGGCGTTTCCGCCCGGGCGCGGCGGCGGGCGATGTCGCGCAGCGTCTTGTCCAGGTCGCCCTGGATCGTGCAGCAAACGCAGCCCGATTGCAGGAGCACCATGTCGCCGCCGACCTGCTCCATGAAGAGATGATCGAGGCCAACCTCGCCGAACTCGTTCACCAGCACGAGGCTTCGCGCCATGCGCGGGTCGGCGAGGATGCGGTTGAGGAGCGTGGTCTTGCCGCTGCCGAGGAAGCCGGTGAACAGGGTCAACGGCATGCGCGCGGCAGACTTGTCGCGGTCGAACAGGCTCATCGCACGTCAACTCTCACGAATGCATATGTAACAACATAACGGATGTCGCTTCTGCTTGACGCTGCAACCTGAGGGTATGACGCTTCCCGCATCAACAAGAAAAGGAGGGGCGTTCATGGACTCGAGATATCTTCAAGACAAGGAAGAGCTCAAGCAGCCGCGTCAGGAGATCGACGAGGACCGGCGCTCCTTCCTGACGGCCGGCCTCGTGGGCGGCGCCGTCGCGGCCGGCACGCTGGCAGCCGGGATGGCGCACGCGCAGCAGGTCGCGCAGGCACCCGCGCTGTCGGACAAGGTCTGGTGGCCGCATCCCAAGTGGGGCAAGGACGATCAGGCCGGCGCCTCCAACTTCATGACGCCCGAGAAGGTCCTCGACACGGTGAAGTGGATCAAGGACGGCAAGGTCTACCGGATCGGCCGCATCTATGAATCGGCGATGCCCAAGTTCGGCGAGCGCGCCTTCACCCTGCGCATTCCCGGCAGCCCGACCGGCGGTCCGTTCGGCACCAACAAGCTGATCTACAACGACGAGTACCTGTCGACGGAGATCGGCCAGACCGGAACGCAGTTCGACGGTCTCGCGCACATCGGCATCCAGATGGGCAAGGACGGCGACAAGACCGAGATGCGTTACTACAACGGTGTCACCGACCAGGAAATGAACAGCGCCTACGGCATGAAGAAGCTCGGCATCGAGAACGTGAAGCCGTTCTTCACGCGCGGCCATCTGTTCGACCTCGAGGCGCTCAAGGGCGCGATGATGGAGGCGGGCCAGGAGATCACCGTCGCGGATCTCAAGGCGGCCCTGCAGAAGCAGAACATGCAGGAAGCCGACATCAAGGAAGGCGACGCGGTGTTCTTCAACACCGGCTGGGGCAAGCTCTGGATGAAGAACAACGACAAGTTCAATGGCGGCGAACCCGGCATCGGCCTGGAAGCGGCCAAGTGGTTCATCGACAAGGGCATCGCGCTCACCGGCGCGGATACCTGGGGAACCGAGGTCGTGCCCAATCCCAACAAGGACCTGGCCTTCCCGGTCCACGCCGAGCTGATCACCAAGAACGGCATCTTCAACCACGAGAACCTGGACTTCACGGGGTTGATTGCCGACCGGAAATACCAGTTCGCCTATGTCTTCTCGCCGGCGCCGATCCGGGGAGCGACCGGCTCGAACGGCGGGCCCATTGCGGTGACCTGATCCCGCGGGAAGAAAGCGAAGGATCCCTCACTACGTTCGGGATGACAATATTGTCGGGATTTGCGCAGTGCGCCGATCCAAACAGAGGTGTCATCCCGAACGAAGTGAGGGATCCTTACCTCATATCCGATAGCGCCACCGAGGGGCCGGGCGTGCGTCAGGTCGAATAGTCGCCGGCGACGAACTTCGACTTGGCGTGTGTGCGGCTGAGCTTGCCCGACGAGGTGCGCGGCAGGCCGGGTTGGCGCTTGATGAGCACGACCCGGCCGTCGACGCCGACCGCGTCCTTGACGGCCTGCTTGATGTCTCCGACCAGCGCGTCCCGCTCGGTCTGTTCGGTCGGGTGAGCTTCGACGACGACGACGACCGATTCGGCATCGGCGCCGTCGACCGAGAAGGCGCAGGCGTCGCCGCGGCGGATCTGGGGCAGCGACTCGACCGCCCATTCGATGTCCTGTGGCCAGATGTTGCGGCCGTTGACGATGATGAGGTCCTTGGCACGCCCGGTGATCACCAGTTCGCCCTGGTGCCAGTAGCCGAGGTCGCCCGTGTCGAGCCAGCCGTCGCGCAGCACGCGAGCGCTTTCCTCGGGCTTCTCGAAGTAGCCCGGCATCACGCTGGGGCCGCGCACGAAAAGGCGGCCGATGCTGCGTTCGCCCAGTATCGTGCCTGCCTTGTCGCGGATTTCCACCGAGTGCCCGGGGAGGACCTTGCCGCAGACCACGAAGTCTCGCGTCAGGCCCGATTGCGGATCGGTGAAACGGTCGACTTTCACGCCGCTGAACGGTGGCGTGAAGCTCAGTCCAACGCAGACCTCGGCCATGCCGTAGCTCGGCATGAAGGCGCGTTCGTCGAAGCCCGCGGGTTTGAAGGCTTCGGCGAAACGGCGAAGGACCGGAAGCTGGATCATGTCGGCCCCGATGCCCGCGAGGCGCAGGCTCGACAGGTCCAGGTCGTTCACCGACACGGTCTGGGCCCGTCGCGTGAGCAGGTCGTAGCCGAAGCTCGGGCTGTAGGTGATGGTCGCGCGGCGGCGGGAGATCAGCGAAAGCCACTGCATCGGCCGCCGGGCGAAGTCGCGCGGCGCCAGAAGGTCGACGGTGCGCTGTGCGCACATCGGCGCCAGGATGAAGCCGATCAGGCCCATGTCGTGGTAGAGCGGCAGCCAGCTCACGCCCGAATCGGAATCGTCCAGGCCCTGCGCGGCGATCGATCCGTCAATGTTCGCCATCAGACGGTCCTGGCGGATATCGACTCCCAGTGGCGCGCGCGTGCTGCCCGACGAAAACTGGATGTAGCATTCCATTCCCGGTCCGAGCGGCCGCAGCTCCGTTCCGGGTTCCGGGAGAGCGTTGAAGAGCGACATCGGACCGGCCAGGCGTGCGGTCGTGCCTTCGGCAGCGGTCCGGGCGAAGTCAGCCAACTCATCGGGCGCAAGGATACCCACCGCCCCGGACGCCTCGATCTGCTTGCGGAGCTGGGAGATGTACTGGGCCTTTGCACCGAACCCGACCGGCACCGGCACAGGTACGGGCACGATGCCTGCATATTGGCAGCCGAAGAAGGCGATGCAGAAGCCAGGCCAGGTATCGGCCACGAGGAGCAGGCGTTCGCCGGGCTCGAAGCCGGCCCCGATCAGCCGGCGGGCGAAGGACTGGGCTTCCTGGTGGAGCTGCCGATAGGACAGGGGGCTAAGCAGGCGCCCGCGGGCGTCGAAGAAGTTGAGCCCCGTCTCGCCCCGGGCGGCATAGTCCAGCGCCTCGCACAGGCTGCCGAAGCCGCCGCGGCGGAAGGGCAGGGAGACGTTGCGGGTTGGCGTGGGAGCGGTCACCCAACGGTCTGGGTTCGATTGGAGGGTGGAGGCATAAAGCTGCAATTGACCTGAGTCTCCATTGCCCGGAACGGGGTCGGGAACAAGCGCAGGCATAATTCCACGGATCGACGTCATCGACGATCTCCCAAACGGTTCGCACTAAGCGCGTCACCGCTCGGTTGACCGTCCCGTTGGATCGTCCCGTCCATCGGAAGAGCGACGCTATCGCCGGCAGGTCTTCTGGCTCACGGGTCAAAGCTCCTGCCCGTCTTCCCGGACTTTCGTCCAGTGACATATGGGCGTTCGCTCGCCGCTTACAGCTGCGGGTACAGCTGCCGATTGGCCTTTTGCGGGGCGGCACGGCATTCCCTGTTCGCCTCCGGTTAAGGAGGACCGTCGATAATCTCTCGTTAGGCTTGCGCCGGGCGGCGGTCAATTGCTTTGATGCCGCAAAGACCGGGAGGAAAGTGCAGGAATGTCGATGGTTCGTCTGGCCGCCGCGGCGGCGCTTGGTGTCGTTCTGGCCTTGCCGGCCGGGGCGCAGGGCATTCCCAGGGTCCAGTCGCCCGAGGAAGTCGGTTTCCTGTCGACCCGGCTGAAGCGGCTGAGCGACCGCCTGAACGAGGGCGTCAAGAACAACGAACTGCCGGGCGCGGTCGTCCTGATCGCCCGCAACGGCAAGATCGTGATGTTCGAGTCCTACGGCTTCCGCGACAAGGACGCCAAGGTCGCGATGACCAACGACACGATCTTCCGCATCGCCTCGATGACCAAGCCGATCGTGACGCTGGCCGCGATGATGCTGATGGAAGAGGGCAAGCTCACCCTCGCGGACCGGGTGTCGACGTACATCCCGGCCTTCGCCGACACCAAGGTCGCGGTGCCGAAGAAAAAGGACGACGGCACCGTCGAGATGGTGCTCGAGCCGCAGTTCCGGCCGATGACGGTGCACGACCTGATGCGCCACACGTCGGGCCTGACCTACGGCGCGGTCGGCGCCAACCCGGTGAAGCAGTCCTATCTCGACATGAAGGTCGCCGACCGCAGCCAGACCAATGCCGAGATGGCCGACAAGCTGGGCAAGCTGGCGCTGCTGTACCAGCCAGGCACGACCTGGGAGTATTCGATGTCGACCGACGTGCTGGGCCGCGTCGTCGAGGTCGCCTCCGGCATGCCGCTCGACAAGTTCATCGAGGAGCGCATCACCAAGCCGCTGAAGATGGGCGACACCGCCTTCGAGGCCAGTGCCGACAAGAAGGCGCGTGGCGCAAAGCCGATGAAGGAGGGGCCGAAGAACGAGCTGCCGGCGATCCCCGACATCACCGAGAAGTTCACCTGGCGCTCGGGCGGCGGCGGCATGGTCTCGACCGCGGCCGATTATGCGCGCTTCCTGCAGATGTTCGCCAACGGTGGGCAACTCGACGGCGTGCGTCTCGTATCGCGCAAGACCATCGATCTCATGACGGCCGATGCCCTGCCGCCCGATATCAAGATGGGCGCCGACATGTTCCGCTTCGAGGCGCTGGAGCCCAGTGCCAGGATGGGGCAGGGCTTCGGCCTGGGCTTCGCCGTGCGCAACGTGCAGGGCGTCAACCCGCTGCCGGGATCGCCCAACGACTACTACTGGGGCGGCGCCTACGGGACCTACTTCTGGCACGATCCCCGGGAGCGCATGTATGTCATCTTCATGATGCAGTCGCCGCAGGCACGCCTGCGTTACCGCTATCTGATGCGCGACCTCGTCTACCAGGCAATGGTCAACTGACCGCTGCCCTTGACGCTCCGCCGACGGACAACCACGTTGGCGGAGCCTCGACAATCGGTCGGGGCAGGAGGCTTTGTCATGCAGCTGCAGGAACGCGAGCTGATCTCGGGATTGTTCGACCGGCTGAAGCCGTTCGAGTCGCAGCCGCGCGACGGCGAGGCCGATCAGTTCATTCGCGGACTCGCCGCGCAGCAGCCGGCGTCGGCCTATCTGCTGGTCCAGACGGTGCTGGTACAGGAACAGGCGTTGAAGGCCGCGCAGGAGCGCATTGCCGAACTCGAGGCGAAGACCGCGGCGGAGCCGCAGGCGACCGCCCCGAGTTTTCTCGGCAGCGCACCCAGGCCTGGTCCGTGGGGCGGGGCTGCCCCGCGCACGTCCGTTCCATCGACCGTTCCATCGACGCGTTCACCCCTGCAGGCTGCCGTGTCGCCGCCGCAGCAGCAACAGCCGCCGGCCGCCGGCGGCAGCTTCCTGCGTACGGCGATGATGACAGCCGCGGGCGTGGCGGGTGGGGCACTTCTGTTCGAAGGCATTCGCAACCTGATGGGCAGCAATCCGGGGCCGTTCGGCCAGCAGGCCGCCATGGGCGGCACCACGGGAACGACGCCGCCCGAATTGCTGCCGCCCGACTCGACGCAGCAGCAACAACAGCAACAGGCTTCCGCCGACGGACCGCTGGCGCAGGAAGACTACGACACCGCGTCGCTCGACGATGGCGGCGGCGCGGGGGACGACGACAGCTGGGCCTGACGCTCGGCTGGATTGAACAACAAGAACGGGGGACGTTGAGAGATGATCGAGCTTCATACGTGGGGCACGCCGAACGGCCGCAAGATTTCCATCATGCTCGAGGAGTGCGGCCTGCCGTACAGCGTGCACAAGGTCGACATCTCCAAGGGCGAGCAGCACAAGCCCGAGTTCCTGCGCATCAGCCCGAACAACCGCATTCCCGCCATCGTCGATCCCGACGGTCCCGGCGGCAAGTCGTACAGCCTGTTCGAATCGGGCGCGATCCTGATCTACCTCGCCGACAAGACGAAGAAGTTCCTGCCAGCCGACGGCGCCAAGCGCTACGACTCGCTGCAGTGGCTGATGTGGCAGATGGGCGGCTTCGGCCCGATGCTGGGCCAGGCGCATCACTTCCTGCGCGCCGCACCGACCAAGATCGAGTACGGCATGAAGCGCTATGTCGACGAGGCCAAGCGACTCTACGGCGTGCTCGACAAGCAACTCGCCGGCAACGCCTTCGTGGCGGGCGAGGACTACACGATCGCCGACATGTCGATCTTCCCGTGGGCCGCGCGCCACGAATGGCACACGGTGAACCTCGCCGACTTCCCCAACGTGAAGCGCTGGTACGACATCGTGAACGCCCGTCCCGCCGTCACCAAGGGCATGGCCGTTCCGTACCTGAACTAGATGCCGATCCGGCTCTGGACGGGAGCGCTCGGGGCGGCTTCGCTCGCCCTGGCGCTCTCGGCCTGCGCCCGGTCGGTGACGTCCGCATGTCCCGCGCCGCTGCAATCGGCGCTCGAGGTGAACCTCTATTTCGGGCGCGACAAGCCGGCGGGTGGTGAGGTCAGCGAGGCGGAGTGGGCGTCGTTCCTTGCGGACAGCGTAACGCCCCGGTTCCCGGCCGGCCTGACCGTGCTCGACGCGCAGGGACAGCATCGCGATCCGCAGGGGCGCATCGGCCGCGAACGCACCAAGCTCGTCGTGGTCGTGGTGTTCGACGCGCCGGCGCATCGGGAAAAGGTGAAGGCGATCGTGGAGGACTACCGCAGCCGCTTCGGCCAGCACGGCGTCTTCCGGGTCGAACAGCCTGTCTGCGCCGGCGAGTAGCGCGGTTCCCGGCTTTCCCGAAGCGCGGTAGATTGCGGCCGACAGCCATTCCAGAGGAGTCAGCCCATGGCCAAGGACGTCAAATCGCGCAAGACCGCAGCTCTCGCCACCCCGACGGATCTCGGCGCCAATGCCACCAGGGACCTGACGGGCGGGCTGAACATACTGCTCGCGGACGTGGCCGCCCTCTACTGGAAGACCAAGAATTTCCACTGGCACATGTCGGGCCCGAATTTCCGCGACTATCACCTGATGCTCGACGAGCAGGCGACCGAGCTGGACGCGATGGTCGACGTGATCGCCGAGCGCGTGCGCAAGCTGGGAGGCACCACCTTGCGCTCCATCGGCCACATCTCCCGCCTGCAGCGCGTGCTCGACAACGATGCCGATTACGTCACGCCGCTCGACATGCTCGCGGAGCTGCGCGACGACAACAAGCAGCTCTGCGTCCACATGCGCACGCTCCACGAGCTGTGCGACGAGCACAACGACATCGCGACCGCGAGCCTGATCGAGAACTGGATCGACGAGACCGAGAAGCGCGTCTGGTTCCTGTTCGAGACGACACGCCGCACCGAGGGTTGATGCTTGGAATGGAGCGCGCAACTCCAGTTGCGCTCATGTCTTGCTGACGACGAAGCTTGAGCGCCACTGGAGTGGCGCGCTCCAATGAGGCGCGACGCTACTGCCGCTCGGCCCAGCCGATCATTTTGCCGATGAAGGCGTCGCAGGCATCCATCTGCGACCTGGCCACGAACTCGTTGGGCTGATGAGCCTGCGAGATGTCGCCCGGGCCGCAGATCACCGTCGGGATGCCGTGGCTACGGAAGATGCCGGCCTCGGTTCCGTAGGGCACGGCGTAGGTGCGGTTACCGCCCGTCCACTGCAGCGCGAGCTTGGCGGCTTCCTCGTTCTCCTGCGGCATCAGGCCGGGCACGAAGGAGCGGCGCTTCAGCTTGATGTCGGCGTCGGGATGCTTGGCCTTCATCTTTGGCAGGAGCAACTCGGCGACATAGGCCTCCGCGCGGCGCTGCACCTCCCAGGGATCATCGCCGGGCAGGGTGCGGTAGCCCCAGTTGAGCGTGCATTCGCGGGCGAGGATGTTGCCCGCCGTGCCGCCGGTCACGATGCCGACATTGATCGTCGTATGGCCGGGGATCGTGTCGATGTCGGTCCGCTTGCGGCCGGCCAGCTCGACCTGCAGCTCGTTCAGCCAGTGGATGAAGTCGCCGGCAAAGTGGATGGCGCTGACGCCCAGATGCGTCATGGAGGAATGGGCCTCGACGCCGGTGAAGGTGGCGACGATGCCGCCGCCGGCATTCTGGGCATTGACCACGCCCATCATGGTGGGTTCGCCCACGATGACGGCCTGCGGGCGAGGGACATTGCCGACCAGTTTCTCGACCAGCGAATGGGCTCCGAGACAGCCGATCTCCTCGTCGTAGCTGAAGGCGAAGTGCATCGGCACCTTGAGCTTCGCCTTCTTGAGCGCCGGCACGTGGGCCAGGCAGGCGGCGATGAAGCCCTTCATGTCGCAGGTGCCGCGGCCGTAGAGATTGCCGTCGGCCTTCTCCGTCAGCGTCCACGGGTCGGTGTCCCAGGGCTGGCCGTCGACCGGCACGACGTCGGTATGGCCGGACAGGACGATGCCGCCCTCGGCGTCGGGACCGACCGAGGCGAAGAGGTTGGCCTTGGTGCCTTCCTCGTTGGGGACCAGCGTGCTGCGGATCCCGTGCTCGTCCAGGTACCCTTGGATGTATTTGATCAGGTCGAGGTTGGAATTGCGCGAGGTCGTGTCGAACGCGACCAGGCGCTGGAGCATGTCGATGGAAGCTGAGGTCATGGACGGAGCGTCGCATGGTTCAGGCCAATGCGCCAAGAGCCTGTAAATACTTGCGAAATCTCACTGTCGTTTGACACTCCCGGATGCCGCCGCTAGAACCGCCCGGCATCCGTCGTGGGTTATGGTCGCCGGGGTCTTAACGGGTCTGCGGAGGGGTGGCCGAGTGGCCGAAGGCGGCGGTTTGCTAAACCGTTATAGGGAGATAATCCCTATCGTGGGTTCGAATCCCATCCCCTCCGCCATTATCTGCCCGGGCGAACAGCCTCCGGCCCTAGGTTTAAGACGGACCTCGTCGCGACGGGGGAGAAGCAAGAAGCGGAGGCTCCTATGTCCGATGGCGCTACTCTGCCGGTTCTCGACCACGAACTGGCCGACGACGAGCTGCAGTGGATGAAGTCCGTTTACGCGGATTTCAGCAAGGCCCGCACGGCGGCCGGTCCCGAATTCAATCCCAAGGAAGCGTTGCGCACGGTCCTCGCCCGTGCGGAGCACTACTTTTCCGCCGCGCCGGATTTGACCGGACCGGGCCCGTGGCGTCTGGGGCAGAATCGGCACGGCCGCGGCGTCGCGGCGGTGTTCCTGCCGAAGGTCGAGCTTCACACGCACGTCGCCAGTCGTACCGATCAGTTCCCGATGTACGTCGTGGGCGAGGCGGAAGGTTTTTCAATCGACGAGAATGGCAAGCCGGTGCTGACGCCGGTAATTGGCGGCGACCATTTCCACAATGCGCCCGGCGCACCGCACGCCTTCGTGCCGAAAGTGGGTGTGCCGAAGCCCGACAACTGGGAAATCGCCTTCATCGCGATCACGCCGCGCAACCTGAAGGAAGACACGCGCCGCGTTTCGGACGAAGTGCGGGCGCTCTACAAACAGGTCGTTGGCCAGGACGCCCCTCTGGGCGTGTGACGCTTAGCGACGTACCGAATTTCAGATTTCTTTCCGGAGACAAACATGACGACCGAGACCGGCCTAAAAATCATCGACACGACCGTCGGCACGGGCGCGAGCCCCAAGACCGGCCAGACCTGTGTCATGCACTACACCGGATGGCTCTACGAAGGCGGGACCAAGGGCAAGAAGTTCGATTCGTCCCACGACCACGGCTCGCCCTTCGAGTTTCCCATCGGCATGCAGCACGTCATCGGCGGCTGGGACCAGGGCGTCGCAACCATGAAGGTCGGCGGCAAGCGGACGCTGATCATTCCGCCGGAACTGGGTTATGGCGCGCGCGGCGCCGGCGGCGTCATTCCGCCCAACGCCACGCTGATGTTCGACGTCGAGCTGCTGGCGATCAAATAAACATCGTCTTCGTGCCGAGCCGGTGTGCCCGGCTCACATCGCTGTCATGCCGCCGTCCACGAACAGCAGGGCGCCGGTGACGTAGGAAGCGTCGTCGGAGGCCAGGAACAGGATCGCGGCGGCGACCTCCTCGGGCCGGCCCGGGCGCTTCAGCATGGTGCCTCGTGCAGCGTCGGCGTTGTACTGCTCGACGGTCTGGCCGGCCGCTTCGATGCGGCGCTGATGGAACGGCGTGAAGATCGGCCCCGGGCCGACGGCGTTCACCCGGATGCCCTCCGCCGAATGGTCGGCGGCGAGCGCCCGCGTGAGGCCCGCGATCGCGGCCTTGGTGGTGTCGTACTGCAGGTTGCCGCCGCCGGCGATGACGGAGCGGACGGAGGCCACGTTGACGATGGCACCGCCCTTGTTGCGGCGCATGATCGGAACCGCCGCCTTGGCGCAGAAGGCGTAGCTCAGCAGGTTGACGTTCAGGATATCGTTCCAGCTGGCCGCGCTCGCCTCGTCGATCTTCTCGTATTTGCGGATGCCGGCGTTGTTGACGAGGATGTCGATGCGCCCGAATTTCTGCGCGGCGCCCTCGACGAACGCGAGGCACGCGGCCTCGGTGCCGACATCCGCCTGCGTGAAGGCGACCCTGGCCCCGGAGGCTTCGAGCTCGGCCGCCACGCGCCGGCCGCGTTCGCCGTCCCGATCGCAGAAGGCCACGCTGGCGCCCTCGGCGGCGAAACGCCTGACCGTCGCCTCGCCAATTCCCGATGCTCCGCCCGTCACCGCAGCGACCTTGCCGTCGAGTCTTGCCATATTGGCCACCTCCCGTTGCATCGAGATTACGCCCTTGAAGTGTCTGCCTCCAACAGGTTCACCGGGACTGGCCGCGGCGGCCTATTGACCGGAGAACTGAGGTCTGTAGGGATTGATCGAACACTAAGTCCGATCGACCGAAACCGAGGAAACCTCAATGACCCAGAAGGCAGCGGCAGCGACCAAGAAGCCGGTCCGCCCCGATCTCGATGCCGAGCTGAACAATCTCGCCATGTCGAAGGAGGCGCAGCCCCTGTTCGACGCGGTGAAGGCCCATATCGCCGAGAACGTCGCGCCGATCACCGAGCAGTTCTTCAAGCTGGGCGAGGGCCGCAAGGACCGCTGGAGCTGGGCGCCGGGCCAGCTCGAGCTGCTCGAGGGCGCCAAGAACAAGGCCAAGGCCTCGGGCCTGTGGAATTTCTTCCTGCCGCACTCCGAGATCGGCCGCGGCCTCACCAATCTCGACTATGCCTACATTGCCGCCGAGCTGGGCAAGTACGCGCTGGCCTCCGAGTCGCTGAACTGCTCGGCGCCGGACACCGGCAACATGGAAGTGCTGGAGAAGGTCGGCACGCCCGAGCAGAAGGAGAAGTGGCTGAAGCCGCTGCTGAACGGCGAGATCCGCTCGGCCTACGCCATGACCGAGCCGGGCGTGGCCTCGTCGGACGCCAAGAACATCACCACGCGCGCCGAGCTGGTCGGCAACGAGTGGGTGATCAACGGCGAGAAGTATTACATCTCCGGCGCCGGCGACCCGCGCTGCAAGATCATGATCGTCATGGTCAAGACCAGCCCCGAGGCTTCGCCGCAGTTCCAGCAGTCGCAGATCCTGGTTCCGATGGGCACGCCCGGCCTGGAAATCCTGGGGCCGATGACCGTGTTCGGCCACGACCACGCGCCGCGCGGCCACATGCACCTCAAGTTCAACAACTGCCGGGTGCCGGCGGAGAACATCCTGCTGGGCGAGGGTCGCGGCTTCGAGATCAGCCAGGTCCGCCTCGGACCGGGCCGCATCCATCACTGCATGCGCTCGATCGGTGCCGCGGAGAAGGCGCTCGACCTGATGGTCAAGCGTGGCTCGACCCGTACCGCGTTCGGCAAGCAGCTCATCCAGCTCGGCAAGAACCTCGAGCTGGTCAGCCGCGCGCGGATCGAGATCGAGGCGATGCGCCTCATGGTGCTGAAGGCCGCGAAGGCGATGGACGTGCTCGGTCATCGCGAGGCCCGCGTGTGGATCAGCATGGTCAAGGCGATGGTGCCGGAGAAGGCCTGCTTGATCATCGATCAGGCGATGCAGATCCATGGCGCGACCGGCATCTCGCAGTGGTCGCCGCTGTCGGAAATGTATGTGAACCAGCGCCACCTGCGCTTCGCGGACGGTCCGGACGAGGTCCATCACATGGTGGTGGGCCGCGCCGAGCTCAGCCGCCACTAGACACCGATCGGGCCCGGCCTTGACAGGCCGGGCCCGCCCCGGCGTAGGTTTGCGGGCGTGGCGTTGATGGAACTGGATGAACGGATGAAGGCGACGAGGACGAAACTGTTGCAGGCAGCCCTGGTCGCGCTGCCTCTGCTGCTGGGCGGCTGCGAGGCAGCGAGTTCGCTGCGCGGCGCCGGCCTGGACGATCCAAAGCGGATGAAGAGCATCAACGACGCCTACGAGGCGCGCGACAACTGCCTCGCCGCGAACGTTCACCTGGCCGATGCCAACAGCGCCAGCGCGCAATCCCTGGCGGCAACGGCGGCGGCATCCTGCCAGACGCAGACCGACGTGCTGATTTCCCTCAGCAATCCCTCCGGCGACCCGCGTGTCGCGGCGGCGATCCAGAAGGATTCGAGCTTCCGCGCGATGCGCTTCGTGCTGAAGGCCCGCGGCCAGGGCTGACGGGGTAGCGCTCGCCTGTCGTCCTGAGCGAAGCGAAGGACCTGGCAGAGCGATCAGAAGACTGCGTAGCGGACGTGGGATCCTTCGCTTCGCTCAGGATGACAAGAGTGACCTCTTGCATCGCAATCCAATCAGCTCCTCTAGACGCGACGCCACATCGGCGCGCGCTGCCTCACCGGATCGAGCAGGGACCAGTCGCCCTGTTCCACGACATGGCCCTTGGGGAAGGGCGCGCGCGGCTCCTGTCCGAGCGAGCGCATGACCCGATCGTCGCGGTAGTAGCAGAGCAGCACCACGCGATTGAGCGAGAAGAGGGCCGCGCCGCCTTCCTGCTTGAAGCGGGCGGCGATCCCGGCGCGGCGATCCGGCGCGAGTTCGGCGAAAGCGCCACCGCCAAGTTCGGCAAGCTGCTCCAGCGCCGCCTTCGCGTCGCCCGTGTCGCGCTCCAGGTTCTTCAAGATATCGGCAAAGATCAGATCGTCGTCCGCGCCCGGCACGCCGTAGGTGGTGCTGGCGGGGATCATGAGGCCAGCCAGCGCGCGGAGGTCGCGGGTCTCGGCGTCGGTCAGTGTGTCGTCTGTCAGGGTGTCGGGGGTCATGTCCGTGGCCTCAGTCGAAGAGCGTGGCGTTGGCGAGACGCTGCTTGATGTTGTCGGCGATGTAGAGCGCCAGCGCCTGGATGGTCGACGTCGGGTTCACGCCGCCGGAGGTGACCCAGATGCTGCCGTCGACGATGAACAGGTTCTTCACGTCGTGGCTGCGGCCCCATTCGTTTACCACGGAGCGCTCCGGATGGGTGCCCATGCGCGCGGTGCCCATCAGATGCCAGCCGCCGTTCATGATCGGCGCCTCGACGCCGAAGCCGGTGGCGCCCGCTTCCGTGAGGATCTCCTTCGAGCGGGCGATGCCGTGCTCCATCATCTTCCGCGTGTTCTCGCCGATCGTGTAGTCGATCTTCGGAGCCGGAATGCCGTTGGAATCCTTGAGAACCGGATCGAGCGTGACCCGATTGTGCTCCTCCGGCAGGTCCTCGGTGATGGTCGACATCGCAAGCCGCCGGTTCAGCAGCGAGCGGTAGACCTTGTGATGATCCTCGCCCCACGGCAGGCGGCCGGCCGCCGTGCTGGTGATGGCCTCGACGATCGAGCCGGTGCCGCGATGGAGCTGCAACGTGTAGCCACGCACGAATCCGCGGCTGCGGTCGGTTTCGTAGAATTCCTGGCTCCAGAGATTGAGCGGCGGCCCGTGATTGCCGTCGAGCGGCTCGTCGACATAGCCGTAGGTGAGGGCGAAGGGATGGAACATCAGGTTCTTTCCCACCAGGCCGCTCGAATTGGCGATGCCGTTGGGAAACCGGCCCGACTGCGAATTGAGCAGCAGGCGCGGCGTGCCGACGCCGTTGCAGGCGACGATGACCATCTCGGCCGGCTGGAAATGCTCCTTGTCCTCGGCGTCGTAGTAGATCGCGCCAGTCGCCATGCCGGTCTCGTCGGTCGTGATCTCGCGGACGCGGGCGCGGGTCCTGAGTTCGACGCCGGCGCGGATCGCCGCTGGCCAGTAGGTGATGTCGGTGCTGGCCTTGGCGCCCTGGGCGCAGCCCGGCGTGCAGTGGCCGAGATTGATGCAGGGCGCGCGGCCGTCATACTCGACCGTGGCGATGGCCGAATCGGAGGGCCACCAGTGCCAGCCGAGGCTGTTCAGCGCCTTGCCGAAGCGTTGGCCCGACTTGCCGAGCGGCAGCGGCGGCATCGGCGGGTGGTGCAGCGGATAGGCCGGGTCGCCCGCGAGGCCCGCGACGCCCATCATGCGGTCGTTCTCCGCGAAGTAGGGCTCCAGGGTCTGATAGTCGACCGGCCAGTCCTCGGCCACGCCGTCCAGCGTCTTCACCCGGAAGTCGGACGGATGCAGGCGCGGATAATGCGCGGTGTACATGATGGTGCTGCCGCCGACGCCGTTGAAGTTCACGACCTTCACCGGCGAATTGGCATCGTTGATCGGGTAATCGGTTTCGCGAGCACGGCGATTCGGGTTGATGGCGAAGTCGCTGAACAGGCGCGCTTCCCAGTTGCGGCCATTGGTCGGGTAGTCGGTGGGCTTCACCCAGTCGCCCTGCTCGAGGCAGAGGATCCGCATCTTCGTATCGGCAAGGCTCCAGGCCACGGCAGCGCCCGAGGCGCCTGAACCGATGATGAGGACGTCGACCTTGTCGTGCATGAGGGTACTTCCGTTAGCGGGCGAGATGCTGGCTGATGGCGAGCGCGGCGAGCGCGTGGCCTTCGGGGTTCCAGTGTCCGTCGTTGGCGAAGTGGTAGGCAAGCGGCGTTCCTTTTGCCTCCAGGAGCGGCCGCAGGTCCAGAACGTCGATGCCGCGCTGCCGGAGCGCCGCCACGAATGCCTGGTGTACGCGATCCTCGACCGCGCGGGACGGTCCGACCCAGAGAGCGCGCGACGGAATCAGGACGACGAGCGCCCGATACCGGCGAGCGATGTCGAGCAGCCGGTCGGCCGAGGCCGCGACGATCGCCGGGTCGTCGTCGTTGCGGCTGATGCCTTCGAGGTTCGGCGTGATCAGCCCGGCCCGCACGGCGAGCGTCCGCAGCCACGGTGTCTGGTGAACTACCGTCAGGGCGAAGAGGTAGAAGGCCGAGTGGGTCGACAGCCAGTGGCGGATCGGGACGGTGTCGGGCGGGGAGGCCTCTCCATCGGGCTGGGCGGCGTATCGGTGAAGATCGTTTTCCATGCAGACGGCGATCACCACGCGGTCCGCCCTGGCGCCCAGCGCCCGGGCATAGGCGAGCAGTGCGGCATAGCCGTCGATGTCCGTCGGCGTCGACAGATTGAAGGTCCGACGGCCGGTCAGTTTCTGGAGCCGATCCGAGAACCGGTCCGTGGCCTCCACGCCCCAGCCCCAGGTGAAGGAATCGCCCACCACCAGGATGTCGTCGGGGGTTGCCGTGGAGACGTCGTTGTCGTCGCGCAGTCCGTGCATATTGATGCGGACAGGGATGTCGTAGTCGCCGGTGTTCTTGGCCTGCCGGGCGACCGTGCCGGGTTGCCCGAGCATCAACGAACCGACCGGATAGTCGAATTCGAACTGGCCGGAGGGATCGAAGGCGGGCAGGAACAGGCGCGTGAGGCCCTCGCACAGGCCGAGCCCCACGATCACGGCCACGATCAGCAGCATCGCCACGCGGGCGGCGCTGCCTTTCGGACCTGTTTCGGATCGTGGCATCTGGGGGCTGGTCTCGACGCTCATGTTCAAGCAAGACTGTGCGGCAGATTACCAGTCAGGAAAGAGCCTTCCCATGCCGGATACAACCCTTGCGAGGCAAACCGCCGCCAAGACCGAGCATTTCGACGTCCTGATCGTCGGCGCCGGCATTTCCGGCATCGGTGGCGCCTACCACCTCACCACGCAGATGCCGGACCGCAGCTTCGTCATCCTGGAGACGCAGGAGAGCTTCGGCGGCACCTGGCTGACCCACAAGTATCCGGGCATCCGCTCCGACAGCGACCTCCACACGTTCGGCTATCGCTTCAAGCCGTGGAAAGGCAAACCGATCGCCACCGCGCACGAGATCAAGACCTACATGGGCGAGGTCATCGAAGAAAACGACATCGCGCGGCACATCCGCTACCGCCACCGCATCGAGTCCGCTTCCTGGTCGAGCCAGACCAATCTCTGGACGATCGACGCGGTCCGGACCGACACGGGCGAGGCGCTCCGCTTCACAGCCAACTTCCTGTGGATGTGCCAGGGCTACTACCGCCACTCCGTCGGCTACACGCCGGAGTGGAAGGACATGGAGAGCTTCAAGGGCCGGATCGTCCATCCGCAGACCTGGCCGGAGGACCTCGACTACACCGGCAAGAAGATCGTCGTGATCGGCTCGGGTGCGACGGCGGCGACCGTCATTCCGGCGATGGCCGACAAGGCCGGCCACGTCACGATGCTGCAGCGGACGCCGACCTATTTCATCCCGGGCCGCAACGCCATCGAGCTGGCCGAGACGCTGCGGCAGCTCGAGGTCGACGAGGAATGGATCCACGAGATCGTTCGCCGCAAGATCCTGCACGACCAGTCGGTGTTCACCCGCCGCGCCTTCGAGGAATCGGACAAGGTGCGAGCTGAGCTGCTGGCGGGCGTCCGCGCCCATGTCGGCCCCGACTTCCCGCTGGAGCCTCACTTCACGCCGAGCTACCGGCCGTGGCAGCAGCGCATCGCCTTCGTCCCTGAAGGCGACCTCTTCAAGGCGATCCGTGGCGGCAAGGCCTCCGTCGAGACCGACGAGATCGACCGGTTCGTGCCGGAGGGAATCCTCCTCAAGTCCGGCAAGACGCTGGAAGCAGACATCATCGTGACGGCGACCGGCTTCGACCTGTCGGTGATGGGCGACATCGCCTTCACGGTGGACGGCAAGCCGGTCGACTTCGCCGACACCGTGACCTATCGCGGCATGATGTTCACCGGCGTGCCCAACATGATCTGGGTGTTCGGGTACTTCCGTGCGAGCTGGACGCTGCGTGCCGACCTGGTGGGCGACTTCGTCTGCCGCCTGCTCGATCACATGGACAAGCACCAGGCCCGCAAGGTCGAGGTTGCGCTGCGGCCCGAGGACAAAGGCATGGAGCTGCTGCCCTGGATCGATCCGGAGAACTTCAATCCGGGCTACCTGATGCGTGGCATGCACCTGCTGCCCAGGCGCGGCGACAAGCCGGAGTGGCAGCACACCCAGGATTACTGGAACGAGAAGAACGTCTTCCCGGCCATCGACCTGGAGGATCGCGCGTTCGTCTACGGTTGATCATCGGCCGATCATTTTGAGACAAAGCGAAGGATCCTTCGCTGCGCTCAGGATGACACCAGCGTTCAGCATTCGTGTCATCCAGAGCGTAGGTAGCAATCCTTCTTCATAGGCTCGGGGGAGTGGGGATGGAGCGGGGCAACACGCGCCGGGTCATTGCGGCCGGCGCCATCGGCAACGTGCTGGAATGGTACGATTTCGCGGTTTACGGCTACTTCGCCGCCGCGATCGGGCGAGCCTTCTTCCCCAGCGAGGATCCCGTGGCCCAGGTGCTGGCGGCCTTCGGCATCTTCGCCGTCGGCTTCCTGATGCGTCCGGTGGGCGGGGCGGTGATCGGCGCCATCGGCGACCGGCTCGGCCGGCGCGCCGCGCTCACTTTCTCCGTCGCCGCCATGGCCATCCCGACTTTCCTCGTTGGAGTCCTGCCGGACTATCACACGCTGGGAATCGCCGCGCCGATCCTGCTCACGCTTCTTCGGATGGTGCAGGGCCTGTCGGTCGGCGGCGAATACACGACCTCGATCATCTTCATCATCGAGCAGTCGCCGCCCAACCGACGCGCCCTGGTGGGGGCGCTGGGGTGCTGTGGCGCCATTGGAGGCATCCTGCTCGGGTCGGCGACCGGCGCGCTTCTGGCCTCGGTGATGTCGGAACAGGCGTTGGAAAACTGGGGCTGGCGTATTCCGTTCCTGTTTGGACTCCTGGTGGGCGTCGCGGGCGTCGCGCTGCGCCGCCACGTCCATGAGGCGCCGCGCGCCGCGCCCAAGGCGCGGTCGCCGCTTCTCGACACCGTGCGCAATCACGGCCCGCTGCTCGGCAAGCTCGCCGCGCTCTCGGTCTTCAACTCGGTCGGCTTCTACCTGATGTTCGTCTACATCGTGAGCTGGCTGCAGACGGCGGATGGGGTCGAACCCGCAACCGCGCTGGCCATCAATTCCGTCAGCATGATCGTGATGCTGCCGGTCATGGTCCTGATGGGCTGGCTCTCGGACCGCTACGGGCGGCGGCCCGTGATGCTGAGCGCGGCGGCGCTTGGCTTCGTCGGCGCGCTGCCGTTCTTCTGGCTGATGCACCAGGGCCATCCGTCCCTGATCCTGCTGGGGCAACTGGGCTTCGTCCTGTCGGTCGGGGCCTTCATCGGCGGCCAGCCGGCTTTGATGGTGGAGGCGGTGCCGGCGGAGATCCGCTGCACGGCGATCGCGCTGGGCTACAACGTGACGCTGGGCGTCCTGGGTGGCTTCAGCCCACTTGTCGCCACCTGGCTGGTCCACCGGACGGAGAACGATTTCAGCCCAGCCTTCATGATCATGGCGGCTGCCGCGGTCTCCTTCGCGGCAATCCTGAAATTCGACGAGACCTACAGGGTGAAACTCCAGGCTGCGTAGACGGACAATAAATTCCGTCGTCTCGACCGTAGCGCGCAGCGCGGAGCGGAGAGACCTTCCATCTACAAATAACTGGCTATTTGCAGAGAGAAGGTCTCTCCACTCCGCACCTTCGGTGCTCCGGTCGAGACGACGGGCATTGTTTACTGCAGCTTGATGCCGGCGTCGGCGATCAGCTTTCCGAGCAGTTCGCGCTGGCCGGCGATCCAGGTCTTGAACTCGGCAGGTGTGTTGGCGACCAGGTCTGCGCCGGTCGGATCGAGCCGTTCCTTCACCTTGGGGTCCTTGATGGCCTCGGCCACCACGGCCTGCATGCGGTCGACCAGGGCGGGCGGCGTGCCGGTGACGGCGAACAGGCCGTTCCAGTCGTTGAGGTCGAAGCCCGGATAGCCGCTTTCGGCGATCGTCGGGACGTCGGGAAAGGCGACCGAACGCTTGAGGCTGGTGACCGCCAGGACGCGGGCGCGGCCGGCCGCGACCGGCGGGCGGATAGAGTTGGTGGTGATGATCACCGAATCGACGGCGCCCGCACCGATGTCGCGCGCGGCATCGGCGCCGCCGCGATAGGGAACGTGGATCAGCTTGATGCCGGCGCGGCGCTGCAGCTCCTCGCCGGCCATGTGGGCCATGCCCGCGGCCGGCGGCGTGCCGTAGCTGATCGTGCCGGGCTTGGCCTTGGCCGCGGCTATGAACTCCTGGATGGTCTTCGACGGGAAGTCGTGTTTCACGGCCACGACCTGCGGGAAGCTCGCGAGCTGCGTTACGGGTACCCAGGTCTGCGCATAGTCGAAGGGCAGGTCCTTCATCAGCAGGGTGTTCGTGATCTGGTTGGCCGCATCGACCAGGAAGGTCTGTCCGTCACGTGGCGCCTGCAGGACCGCATTGGCCGCCACGACGGCATTGCCGCCGGTGCGGTTGTCGATGATCACCTGCTGGCCGATGATCTCCGCGACCCGCACGCCGATGTTGCGCGCGACCGTGTCGGCGGCGCCGCCGGCGGCGAAGGCCACGACCCAGCGCACGGGCCCTTTCGGCCAGTCGCCCTGGGCGAAACCTTCGCGGGCGATGAAGGGGGCGGCGAGGGCTCCACTAAGGATGCTGCGTCTCGAGAGTCGGCTCATTTCTTCGGCTCCAGCAATTCAGGCACCACCCAGAGCGCGGGTTCGCCGCGCGCAACCCTCTGGACGTTGTCGAAGCCGTTGCGCAGGCGGGTGATGTTGCTCTCGAACGTCGGGCCGGCGAGGTGCGCCGTGAGGATGACGTTGTCGAGCTTCAGGAGGGGATTGTCCGGTGGGGTCGGCTCCTCGTCGAACACGTCGAGGCCGGCGCCGAACAGGTTGCCGGCGGAGAGGGCGGCGGTCATCGCCTTCTCGTCGATCACCGGACCGCGCGAGGTATTCACGATGATTGCCGACTTCTTCATGGCGGCGAGTTCGTCCTTGCCGATCATGTGACGCGTCGAATCGTTGAGCGGCACGTGAAGCGAGACGATGTCGGAGTGCTTCAGGATTTCCGGCAGCAGGCGGAAGCGGACGCCCAGCGCGTCTTCCTCCTCTTCCTTGAGACGGGCGATGTCGTAGTAGTGAACGGTCATGCCGAAGGCGAGCGCGAGCTTGGCGACCTTCTTGCCGATCGTGCCGAGGCCGATGATGCCCAGAACGCGGTTGCGCACCTCGTGGACGGTCGGCGGCGAATTGCCGTGCCAGCGGCCGGCCGTGACGTTGTTGTGCTGGGTGATAAGCCGGCGCGAGACCGACAGCATCAGCAGCATCGCGTGCTCGGACACGGCAACCGAATTGGCGCCGCCGTTGGCGCAGAGTGGCACGCCGCTCTTGCGGGCCGCGTCGAGGTCGGCGCGATCGTAGCCGGCGCTCAGCATCTGGATCAGCTTGAGGTTGGGCGCATCCTTGAAGAGCTGCGGGGTCACATACTGCTGGATGAACCCTACGAAATAGTGGGTCCCGGGCAAGGCGGCCTTCTGCTCCGGCGAATTGTGCAGCGCCTTGATGATTTCGTAGCCTTTGGGGGCCAGGTCGTCGACCATGGACAGAGTGTCCTTCGGACCGACGACGAGTACGCGTTCAACCATAACCATTCTCCTCAGACGACTTTCTCGAGTTTCTGCAAAGAGCGCAGGTATTTCGGCACGGGCGTACCCGGGAAGGTGCTCGGCCAGTTGGTGTAGCTAACCTCGCCGACATAGATGTCGCCGCGCGAGTCGACGGCGAGGCCGTGCGGCGACAGGAAGCGGCCGGTCTCATGGCCGGGACCGTCCTGCCCGCCGAGCCGGGCCAAGGTCTTGCCCTTGCTGTCGACGATCGACAGGCGCGGCCCGAGATTGGTGTGGTGCGTGTTCACCGGCATGCCGGGACCCAGCTCGCCGATGATGAAAGTCGGGTTCTTCGCGCCGCCGCAGCAATAGAGCGCGCAAGGCCGGTGCATGTTGTTCCACTGTGCTTCGTACTTGCCGTTGCCGTCGAACACCTGCACGCGATGGTTCTCGCGGTCGGCAACGTAGACCCAGCCGTCGGCGTCGGTGGCGATGTTGTGCGCGATGTTGAACTCGCCGGGATCGGTGCCGGTGGTGCCCCAGCACATCAGGTGCCTGCCGTCGGGCGAGTATTTATGGACGCGGGAATTGCCGTAGCCGTCGGAGACGTAGATCTCGCCCTTGGGCGAGAGCGCGGTGTGCGTGCAGCGGTTGAACGGCTTTCCGCTCAGGAAGGGCGCGGGCTGGTTGGGCACGCCGATCGTCATCAGCACCTTGCCTTCGGTGCTGATCTTGCGGACCGTATGGTCGCCATCGTCGGTGCAAAAGAGATTGTCGTCGCTGTCGATATGGATGCCATGGGCGCGGCTGAACAGGCCTTCGCCCCACGAGCGCAGGAAATTGCCGTCTTTGTCGAACACCATCATCGGATGTTCGCTGCGGTTGAAGACGTAGACGCGGTCCTTGCTGTCGCAGGCCACGGCCGCGACGTCACGGAACTCCCATCCGTCGGGCAGCTTCGCCCAGTTCTCGACGACCCGATAGCGATGCTCGCCTGTGCCCAGCACGACCGACATGACTGCTCCTCAGTGACCGGCGAGCATGGCGTCCGAGATCTTCTCGGCCGACATCAGCGTCGGGAAATTGGTGTTGGCACACGGTACGACGGGGAAGATCGAGGCGTCGACGACGCGCAGGCCCTGCACGCCGCGCACGCGGCCCTGCGTATCGACCACCGCCATCGGATCGTCGTCGCGTCCCATGCGGCAGGTACAGGAGGCATGCCAGACGCCGATCGCGGCCTTGCGCACGAAGGCCTCGAGCGCCTCGTCGTCGTTCAGAACCTGGTCGAAGGTGAAGCCCTCGACCACGTAATTCTCGATCATGTAGCGGCGCAGCGCCGCCGGACCGTCGAGCATCGTGGCGATCAGCCGGGTCAGCCACTTGTTCTTGGTATTGACCACGCCGATCTGGCGGACGCGATCGCTGTAGGAGGCTGGGAAGGGCACTTCGGTCACCGCCCGCAGCGCGTCGGTCATCTGAATGGCGGCCATCAGCTTGAAGCCGCTCATCAGCCGGTCGAGGTCGCGCTTGTCGGACAGGAGGTTGAACTCGACGACCGGCTCGCTCCGCCAGTCGCGCGAGGCGAGCTTGACCTGGCCGGTCTCGGAGTAGGTCTTGTTGATGAAGGTGAGCAGCGAGGCGAGTTGCTCGCCCAGTGCATGCCACGCCGACTTGCTGACCACGGCCACGAACATGTCGCCCTTGGGAATGCCGGGCAGGTTCGACGAGTAGCGCAGGCCGACATGAATGTGCCGCCGCGTGTGCTCGCGCAGCCGCGCGCCGCGCTTGATGAACGAGGAGAGCGCGATCGACGGATGGTCCATCAGGCGCTGGCCGACGCCGGGCAGGGCGGAGACCACGGGAATGCCGAGTTCGGCGAGCTGGCCCACCGGACCGATGCCGGCCCGCATCAGGTGCGCCGGGGAATGGATGGCGCCGCTGGACAGGATGATCTCACGGCCGCGGAATTCCTGCTCCTTGCCGTCGACGCGGGCCATGACGCCGACGCAGCGCGTCCCCTCGAACAGCAGCGACGTGACCTGGGTGTCGGTCGAGATGGTGAGGTTGGCGCGCTTGCGGGTCTCGGCGTCGAGATAGCCCATGGCCGCCGAGACGCGCCGCTCCTCGGCGTTGGAATGCGTGACCGGGAAATAGCCGTCGACGAACTCGCCGTTCTGGTCGGGCAGGTACTTGAAGCCCTTGGCCTCGAAGGCCTTGCCGACCGCCTGGGCGTGGCCCGCCCACTTTTCGCGGGGAATGCGCCGCACCGGGATGCGGCCGTCCTTGCCGTGCAGCGGCCCGTCGAAGTCGAGGTCGCGCTCGACCTTCTTGAAATAGGGCAGCACGGCGTTCCAGCCCCAGCCGGCGGCGCCGCGGTTTTCCCATTCGGCGTAGTCGGTCGGCGCGCCCCGGTTCGCCATCTGGCCGTTGATCGATGAGCCGCCGCCCAGCACGCGCGCCTGCTCGTACTTACGCAGCGGCGGCCGGGCTTCGTGCGGATTGTTGTGGCTGATGACCTGGGTGTGGACCTTCAGTTCGGTCCAATGGAAACGCGGATCGAAATAGGCCGTGCCGGAATAGCTGTCGGCGATCTCCTTCGGCTCCTTGCCGGGCGGCGTGTCCTGGCCGGCCTCGCACAGCAGCACCTTGTTGGCGCTGCGGGCGGACAGGCGATTGGCCATGACCGAGCCTGCCGACCCGCCGCCGACGATGATGTAGTCGTACACTTGGCGTTTCCCCGTTTGTTGCGGCCAAGCTAGCACGATTGGGCCCCGTTGTGGCTGTCCGCTTGCCGGGTTGTGCGAAGCCTGCAATCGTCGGCAAAAGCCAGCGAGGGAGGTTTCGTATGCCGGATGTTGCAGCCGCAAACGACGATGTCGCCACGCCCGAACTGATGAAGGCCATCTCCGCCGCCTTCAACAGCCGCGACGTCGATCGCATCGTCTCCCACTTCACCGACGATGCCACTTTCTGGCTGGCCCGCGGCCCCGAACCGGTCGGCCGCACGCTCAAGGGCAAGGAAACGATCCGCAAGACGCTCGCCGAGCGCTTCAAGGTGATCCCCGACATGCGCTGGGACCACAAGGAATACATCTTCGCCGGCAACCGGGCGATTTCGGTCTGGACCGTCATCGGCAAGGGCGCCGACGGCGAGGACCTGAACTACCAAGGCTGCGACATCTACACGTTCCGCGGCGGCAAGATCTCCGCCAAGGACACCTACTGGAAGATCGTCGAGAACAAGGATCGCCTGTGATGGCACACGACATCGTCATCCGGGGCGGCACCGTCGTCGACGGCTCGGGCAAGCAGCGTTTCTCGGCCGATGTCGGCATCAAGGACGGCGTGATCGCCGAGGTCGGCCGCATCACCGCGCCGGCCGCGCGCACGATCGATGCCGACGGGTTGATCGTCTCGCCGGGCTTCATCGACGGTCATACACACATGGACGCCCAGGTCGCCTGGGATCCGCTGGGCAGCTGCTCGTGCTGGCACGGCGTCACCTCGGTGGTGATGAGCAATTGCGGCTTTGCGCTGGCGCCCTGCAAACCCGAGGACCGCGACCTGTATGCGCGTTGCCTCTCGGCGGTCGAGGACATTCCGACCGAGGCGATGGCCGCCGGCATCGACTGGACCTGGGAAACCTTTCCCGAATATCTCGCCACCGTCGAGCGCCTGCCTAAAGCGATCAACTACGGCATGTATATCGGCCACTCGGCGCTGCGCATGTATGCGATGGGCAAGCGGGCCTTCACCGAAAAGGCGACCCAGGACGAGATGGTCCGCATGGCCGATCTCGTGAAGGAAGCCCTGCGGGCCGGGGCCATGGGCTTCTCGAGTTCCCGCGCCTCGACGCATGTCACGCCGGACAACACACCGGTCGCCAGCCGCATCGCCGAATGGGAGGAGATCGACCGCATCGTGGCGGCGATGGCCGAACTCGACGCCGGCATCTTCCAGGTCGGGCCCGACATTGCGAGCGGCGCGGCGCATCGCGCCTTCCTCGCGCGGCTGCGTGAGGTGGCGCTGGCCTACAAGCGTCCGGTCATGTTCGGCGTGCTGGCCACCAAGCAGGGCGACGATCCGACGGGCTGGGCCTATCAGACGCGCTACATCGACGAGACCGTGGCGGCCGGCGGCCGCATGTTCGGCCAGGGCACGACACGCTCGATCAACGCGATCTTCTCGCTGAAGTCCTACCTGCCGTTCGACGTGCTGCCGGCGTGGCGGCAGGTCCGCGACTTGCCGATGAACGAGCAGAAGCGGCGGCTGGCCGATCCGGAGGTGAGACGTGAGCTGATTGCGGCCGAGGAGCGGATGAAGCCACGCGACAACGTCTTCCAGGGCGGCGGGGCGGCAACGACCGATCCCCGCAAGCCGGACTATTCCAACCTGTATGCCCTGAACGGCGTCGACTGGGACGACCCCACGGTCGAGCAGCTCGCGAAGGCGAGGGGCAAGCATCCGGTCGAAGTCATGATCGACCTGTCGCTGGCCAACGAGAACCAAGTCTATGTCCAGCCGCTGGTCAATGAGACGCCAGACGACGTGCTGGGCATCCTGAAGCATGATCGCACGCTGGCCACCTTCTCGGACTCCGGCGCGCACGTCGCGCAGGAGATGGGCTCGTCGTTGCAGACGCACTTGCTGAGCTACTGGGTACGGAAGCGTCGTGCCTTTACCCTGGAAGAAGCGGTCAAGAAGATCACCCGCGACAACGCCGTCGCCTGGGACATGACCGATCGCGGCCTGGTCCGGGAGGGATTCAGGGCCGACCTGAACCTGTTCGAGGAGGATCGGATCCGGCCGAGCCTGCCGACGGTCGAGCGTGACCTGCCCGGTGGGGCGAGGCGCCTCGTGCAGAAGGCCGAAGGCATCAAGGCCACCCTGGTGAACGGCGCGGTGGCCTTCGAGAATGGGGAGGCGACGGGCGCCTATGCCGGTACGGTTCTGAAGGGAAAAGCGGGGACTTGAAGGATACTTGCGGCTTCGACGGCTGCGGTCCAAGACACAGCTCTCAACCGCTCGGGAAGACGGCGTTGCAGCATGTGTGAAAAGAAGGCCGGGGACGGCCGGTAACAACGATGCAAGATGCCGTCTACGATTACGAGAACCGGATTCCGGCCGGCTTCTACGACAGGATCTACCAGCGCAGGATTGGCGTTCGCTTCTGTTGGCACGACCTGAAGTTCCGGACGGTCGTTTCCCGTCTCGGCGCGCCCCGAAGGCTGCTCGATATCGGCTGCGGTCCCGGCACGTTCGTCGGGAACTACCTGCCCGGCGTCGAGGCGCTCGGCGTCGATCTCAGCGGCTCCCAGGTCGACTATGCGACCCGGACCTACGGAAACGCGGCCCATCGCTTCTCGACCCGGTCGTTGGCCAGTCTCGCGGAGGCGGGCGAACGGTTCGATGCGGTCACCGTGATCGAGCTGATCGAGCATCTGGTGCCGGAGGATGCCATTCGCCTGCTGGCCTCGGCGCGCTCGCTGCTGACGCCCGATGGCGTCCTGGTCGTGACGACGCCGAACTACAGGTCGCTTTGGCCGATCATCGAGCTCGGCGTCAACGCCCTGTCGCCGGTGAGCTACATCGAGCAGCACATAAACAAGTACCGGCGCGGCCTGCTGGCTGCGCATCTCTCCGCTGCCGGTTATCGCGACGTGACGGTCGAGACGGCGGTGGGCCTGGCGCCCTTCATCGCCGTGTTCGGCCTCGGTGTCGCCAATTCAATCCATGCGATCGAGACGGGGGTGAAGGTTCTGGGCGTCGGCAACCTGCTCGTGGCCACGGCGCGGCCGTGACGATGGGCCGATGACCGACATTTCCGTTGTCGTGCCGACCTTCAACGAGGCGGCCAATATCGGCCTCGTGATCCAGGGGCTCGTGGCGGCGCTCGGCGACCGGTCTTGGGAAGTGATCGTCGTCGACGACAACTCTTCCGACGGCACCGGCGACATCGTGCGGAAGCTCGCCGGGGAGAAACCGAACATCCGCTGCCTGCAGCGCATCCAGGATAGAGGCAGCGCGTCGGCGGTTCACTGGGGCGTGCAGGCCGCGCATGGAGAGATCGTCGTGGTGATGGGGGGCGACCTCCGGCACGACCCGGGGCTGATCCCGTCGATGCTCGACGCCCTGGAACAAGGGAGCGACATCGCTTCGGGCGCGCGGCCGATGCCGCCGAACCTGGCGAACAGGCTGATCAACTTCTATCTCGGACGCGATCTCGCCGATCCGCTGACCGGCTTCTTTGCGACGTCGCGGGCGTTCTTCCTGCGCTCGATCCCGCGCATGCAGGGCGATGCGTTTCGCGTCTTCTTCGATCTCGTGCATCTCAACCGCAAGGCCAGCCTGCGGGAACTGCCGTCGAACGTCCGGGCGCCGATCGGCGGGCGGCCCCTGCGGCAAACCCATATCCTGTGGGCCCTGCTCTGTGACGTGATCTCCAAACTGTCGGCAGGCCTGGTGCCGCCGCGGCTGGTGAGCTTCGTTGGCGTCGGCTTGATCGGCTCGAGCGTCCATTTCTCCATGCTCTACGCCTGCCTCGCGGCCGGAGCGGTCTTCTGGGTGTCTCAGGCGCTGGCCACGATCGCCGCGATGATCTTCAACTTCACCATCAACAACATCCTTACCTATCCGACGACGCGGCTCAGAAGCGGCAACTATTACAAGGGGCTGTTGCTCTACAGCGTCATCGCTTCGTTCGGTATCGTCGCCAATGTCAGCACCGCGCAGCTCACCTACGTCCATTTCAAGGGACATACCTTCATCGCGGCCTGCACGGGCATCTTCATCGACGTCATCTGGCGCTTCGTGGTCTCGAACCGGCTGATCTGGGGCAGGTCCTCGGTCTTCCGGAAGGCCGCGGCATGATCGCGCGCGAGGGCACGATCTGTCTCGCCGCGGCGGTCGTGATGTTTGTCGAGGTCGCTATTCTCGATTCGCGTGGCTTGTTTCTGCTGACGGGATTTGCGACGGGCCTCGTGGCGCTCGGACTCGTTCACCTGAGCGCACGGCAGCGCGGGGCAGGGACCGGTCCCTTGCTCTACGCCGTGGGCGTCGTCGGCGCGATCGGCGGCTTCTGCTATCTCGCGCTCGCTTCGTCCGGAGCCATCGCGCCGGGCGACGAGGTGATCGACTGGGGCCGCATGGACAAGCGCGCCCTCGTGTTCGGCTATCTCGGCATCGGCGCGTTCATCGCCTTCCATTGGCTCTGGGTGGCCGGCGTCAGGGGGGCACCCGCTGTGGTCCGCCCGGACGTGGACGATGGGCGAAGCAGATCGCCGCTGCAATTCCTCGGCGCCCTCGCCATCGCGGTCATCGCCTATGGCTGGCTTGGCCTGCCGGCATTGCGCGGCGTCGGCGTCATCAACGACACGGCGTTGGCGCCCTTCTACGACATCCACTCCCATGTCCATCTGAGTTCGCTGCAGCAGATCAACCTTGGCGCGGTGCCTTATCTCGAGGCGCAGACCCAGTACGGGCCGGGCAACCAGGTGCTGCTGAGCGGCCTGGCAGACCTGGTTCATTTCAGCAATCACGGCTTCTTCGCCGCCAACGTCCTGCTGAACGTCGTTTGCGTCGTCGTCTTCTTCGTGGTCGTGCAGCAATTCCTGGGCTTCGGCTGGGCGGTCGCCGGCCTGATCGGCTGGACGCTGTGGCCCAGCCCCGCCGAACGCATCGATCTCGCGGGCTGGGCAGTCCTTACGCGCTGGCTGATGATTCCCGTCCTGTCGCTGTGGCTGGCCTGGATGCTGCTCGGCGCCGGCGCGGCGCGGCGCGGCTGGCTGGCGCCGGTGCTGGCGGGGGCTGCCTGGGGCGTCGGCGGCTTCCTCAGTCAGGAGAACCTGACTGCGGGCTTCCTGGTGTTCGCCTTTTCGACGGCCCTGTTCGGGCCGGCGTCCGGGTTGGGCGTCAGGACGATCGCCCGGTTCGGCGCGCTCTTCACCGTTACGGGGATCTTTGTCTTCGTCGTGCTGGTCTCGGCCTTCGTCGGGCCGTCGCACTTCTTCGAGGTGATGGCGCTGGCCAACGCCAAGTCGAGCCTTGTGACGGCGGGCGTCTCCAATTCGATCTGGTCGGACAATCTTGGCATCGATCTCATGCTCAAGGTCGTGGACGGACGTCTCGAGTCGGCGCTCCTGGTGTCGGGCGAGGAGTTCAGGCCGTTGCTGCTGACTTATGGGCTGGTCCTGCTCCTGCTGGTCACGCTCGGTCTGCTGGCGGCCTTCCTTGGCCGCAAGTGGCGGGTTACTGACGAAGAGACCCGGATTTTCGTGCGGAAGTTTGCCGGCGTGCTGGTCGGCGCTTTCATCCTGCACCTGTTTGCCCTGATGCGTTCCGACGTCTCGCACCTCGCCGGACCATCCTTCCTCCTGCCGCTGCTCCTGCTGATGCTGCTGGTCTTCGTCTGGCGCTGCCTCGGCCCTGGAATGGGGCGGACCGCATTGATCGCCCTTTCGCTGGCGCTGATCGCCGAGGCGGCAATCGACGGATGGGGCAAGGCTGCCGACAGGGTGGCCGGGCTGGGTGCTACATGGCGCGATACGGCAGCGACCGTGGAACTCTATCGTGAGCTGCGGAGCCACCGGGGACAGTCAGCGGACCTGGCGTCGCTCTATTCGCCGATCCCGCGCTACCAGACGGCCTTCCGGAACCATCCGGACTTTGCCGAGGCCGAGGAGTTCTTCCGACTGCTGCACGAGCGGCTGCAAGGACGTCCCGTCGAACTGGGCTCGTACAAGTTCGACGATCTCGTCGCGCATCCGGATACGTCCTACTTCTTTGGCGGCCTGCGCTCGCTCTCGGGCATCACATCGCCGAAGAACAGCCTGTGGCTTCGCTCGGAGCAGGAGGCGTGGATCCGCAAGGTCGCGAACGCCAGGAGCGGCTGCCTGTTGTTCGACGCGAACTCCAACAAGGCGCTCGTCGACGCCTGGATGAACTCGGTGACGCCACCCACGAAGATGGTCGTCGAGCCGATCGCGGGCAGACGCAACTACGGCTCTCTGGCCTGCAAGGTCGCCTCCTAGCCGAGTTCCTTGCGGACGATCGACGCGCCTTCGCTGAGCGCCTTCAGCTTCCCGAACGCCGTGGCGCGCGGGAGATATTTCATCCCGCAGTCGGGAGCCGGCAGGAGCTTGTCGGGCCCGATATGCTTCAACCCGGCGCGGATGCGCTCGGCGACCTTCTCCGGCGTTTCGATTTCGGGATCGCTGAGGTCGATCACGCCCAGCATCACTTTCTTGGGCGCGAGGTCTTTGAGCACGCCGAGGTCGATCTTGGGCTGCGCGGACTCGATGGAGATCTGCTGGGCGATCGTGTCGGAAAGCTGCGGCAGGAAGGAATAGCCGGTAGGCTTCAGGCCGGTCACGACCGCCGCATAGCCGAAGCACAGATGCACGACGGTCGGCACCGTCAGACCCTGCAGGGCGCGGTTGATCGCCTTCACCGCATAGCGCTGCGCTTCGTCAGGATTATTACGCAACCACGGCTCGTCGAGCTGGATCACGTCGGCGCCTGCCTTGACGAGTTCGTGAGCCTCCTCGTTCACGGCCTGCGCGTAATCCATGCACATAGCCTCGGCATCCTTGTAGAACTCGTCCTTCACCTGCTGTCCCATGGTGAAGGGGCCGGGCAGGGTGATCTTGGCCAGCTTGCCGGTATTGGCGCGCAGGAACTGCATGTCGCGCAGCTCGACGGGCCGGGTGCGCCGGATCTTGCCGACGACGCGGGGAACCGGCGTGCGATTGCCGGTCCGGTTCACGATCTCCGCCGGGTTCTCGTCGTCGATGCCCTCCAGGGCCGTTGCGAAACGGTTGGAATAGCTTTCGCGCCGCATCTCGCCATCGGTGACGATGTCGATGCCGGCGCGCTCCATGTCGCGGATGGCAAGCAGGGTGGCGTCGTCCTGGGCCTGTTCGAGCCACGGCTCGGGGACGCGCCACAGCTCCTTCAGCCGTGTGCGCGGGACGACCTTGCTCAGCATCTCCCGGTTCACCAGCCAGTCGGGCTGGGGGTAGGAGCCGACGACGGTGGTCTGCAGGAGCGTTTCGCCCATAATGAAATTCCGTTTCTCTCGAAGCCGTGATTGCACGTCAGTCTGGGACTCGTTTAAGTCCCTGTCCATGTTCGCACGCCTTGCCTTGCTGCTGATCCTCGTCGTGGCCGGTTCCTGCAGCGGCGATCTGCCCAGCAGCGCGATCAGCGGCAGCCAGGCGGAACGCGATTTCGGCATCCTGCGGTCTTCCACTTCCATCGTGGCCCTGATTCGCGATCGCGACATCAAGCCTCCCGACCTGTCCGCGCCGGATCCCCTGCTGCAGCTGCAGCGCGAGCTGGCCAAGAGCGATCCGGCCGGTACCTTCGCCGGCATCACCTACGACCTGACCCGCGGCAACGCCCTGGCCGTCGACTGGCTGGTGCAGACGCCGAACCGCTGGGGGCGCAAGGCGGACGACCTCACCTGGTTCGAGATGGGCTGCAAGGATTGCGAGCCCGACATCTCGTTGCCGGCCTGCAGTACCGACGCCGACTGCAAGGGCGGCACCTGCAGCGCGATCTGGCCGCGCACCCCCGGCCTGCGCACCACCGCGCGTAAGGTCTGTCTCGGTCACTCCGACGCGCTGCCGCTGAGGATTCACCAGCTCGTCGCCAGCGCCCGTCAGAGCGTCGACATCGTCGAGTTGCAGCCGGCGCCGAACGGGCGCTTCACCGCCGCGCTTCGTGCCGCCATCGCCGAACTGGCCTTCAGCCGCCGCCAGATCGAGGTCCGTGTCCTGATCGGCCAGTTTCCGCCCAAGGGCGTGGACGCGGCGGCCTTCCTCAAGGAACTGACCGACACGGCGCGGGACATTCCGGGATCGCGTGTCACGGTCAGCGTATCGGCGATGCGGACCTGCACCGTTATGGAATCCTGCAACAGCTTTTCGTGGAACCACGGCAAGTTCATTGTGGTGGATGGACGGGAGGCCATCGTCGGGGGTCACAATCTGTGGACCGAGGACTATCTCACCGACAATCCGGTCCACGATCTGTCGATGCAGGTGAAGGGCCCTGCAGCGGCCAGCGCCTCGCGCTTTGCCGACCGGCTGTGGAACTACGTCTGCAGCAATCTCAACTACAAGGACTCGATCTCGCTCGTGACCTATGTCCCGGGGCGGAGCGAGTCCGGCCAGCGCTGCCCGGCGGCTTTGGCGACGCGTCGCGGGGCCTCGGGCACCGGAGGCGTCGAGATCATGGGTATCGGTCGCCTCGGAGCCGGCATCACCGACGACTTCGCCAACCAGAGCGAACTGGCGCGCGATCTCATGTTCGGGGCCGCCCGCAAGACGATCCGCATCGCCCAGCAGGATCTGGGCTTCCGTCTGGGGCGCTCGGATACGCTGTTTGCCGAAAGCGCGCTCGACGAGATGATCGACCTGATGGAGCGGGACGGCGACGTCTACGTCGTGCTCTCGAATCCCGGCTCGATCGGCAATGGTGGGAGTCCTTACTACAACGATGTCCCGCTGCAGGTCGTGGCGAAGCGCCTGAAGGACATCGTGCAGAAACGCATCGATACAGCCGACCCGCGGTCGCGCTACGCCATCCGCAAGGGGCCCGATCCCGTGAACGCGCTGCTGTGCAGCCGCTTCTACCTCGCGCCCTTCCGCTTCGGGCCGGACGATTCCTGGCCCGGTGGCATGACGATCGCCAACCACTCCAAGCTCTGGATGGTCGACGACCGCATCTTCTACATCGGCTCGGACAACATGTACCCGGTGAACCTGCAGGAATTCGGCTTCATCGTCGACGATCGCAAGGCCGCCGACACGCTGCTCGATTCCTATTGGAATCCGCTCTGGCAATGGTCGAAGCGGGCCGCCGTCTCGGGCGAAGGCGTCGAGAAGTGCATCTTCCGCGACATCATCAAGTAAGCGGGATCAGGCGCTCGCAGGATCGATCGGCGTAACGATTCCTTCGGCGGCCTCGATCACCTCGCCGGCGTCGAGACAGAGGTCTTCGCGATTGCGCATCGCCATGATCTGGACGCCGGTCCGCAGCTTGCCGTGACTGCCGACGGGCACGGCGAGGCCGGGCAGGCCGAACAGCGGCGCGACCAGGGCGGAGCGCATCGATTCCAGCACCTCCCGCTGACCGTCCGGGGTGATGTCCGCCACCTGCTTGGGCGGCAGGTCGCACAAGGTCGGGAAGATGACCAGCGGCCATTGCTGCATGAAGGTCATCCACTTGAACAGCAGCGCCTCGCGCTCCGTCAGCGCGCCGACGTAAGTCGCGAGATCGACCGGCTTGCGAATGGAGAGCCAGGCCTGCATGGCCGCGTTGCCGTCCGGATCGCCCATCTTCTGCATCATCGGCCACAGGCCGCCGAACACGTCGGTGACGCAGATCTGGTGCCACAGCTCGACGCAGCGCTCGATGTCGGGCGGCAGGATCTCTTCGACCACATAGCCAGCGGCGCGGAGATGCTTGCCAGCCAGCCGCACCGCCGCGACCTGCGCGGGGTGGCTCTTGCCGCCGGGAACTTCGGGCACGATCGCGACCCTGATCGGCCGCGCCGGCGGGGCGCCGCGCATCGGCACGTCGTTCCAGCGCCAGTCGCGCCGGTCACCCCGTGCCATGACCTCGAGGGCGAGGCGGGCGTCGCGCACGGTGCGGGTGTGCGGACCCTGCGTCGCCATCAGGATCGCGCCGATCGGCCGGCCCGAGGCAGCACCGGTCGGATTGAAGGAGGGGATGCGGGCAAAGCCGGTGCGCAGGCCGACCACGCCATTGCAGTAGGCGGGGATGCGCACGGAGCCGCCAATGTCGTTGCCGTGCGCGATCGCGCCGATGCCGGTCGCCGTTGCAGCACCCGCGCCGCCGCTCGACCCGCCGGGCGTCACGCTGGGATCGCGCGGGTTCAGCGTGCGGCCGTGCAGGGCGTTGTCGGAGAAGATGCGCATCGAGAAGGCCGGCGCATTGGTGCGGCCCACGATGATCGCGCCGGCATGCTTGAGGTTGGCGACGACCGGACTGTCTTCCTGGGCGATCAGGTCCTTCAGCGGAATGACGCCGTTGTCGGTCGGCAGGCCGGCCTGGTCGACGTTGATCTTGGTCGTGACGGGGACGCCGTGCAGCGGTGGCAGGGCATGGCCGCGCGCGCGGGCGGCGTCGGCGGTCTCGGCCTCGGCGCGGGCTTCGTCCTGCAGCACGCGCACGACGGCGTTGATCGCGGGATTGACCTTGTGCAGGCGTCCGAGGACGGAGTCGACGGCCTCCCGCGCCGAAGCCTGCCCGGTGCGGATCAGGCGCGCCAGATCGGTCGCGTCGTACTGCCAAAGCTCCATCTTACCCTCGCTCAACGCTGCTTCGTTTCGGTGCCGAAGAAGATCATGTTGCCGTCCGTGTCCGCAATGGCGAAGTCGCGTAGGCCATAATCCTGGTCTTTCGGCGCGTTGAGGATCTTTGCGCCACGCCGCACGAGATCGGCATGCACCGCGTCGACATCGTCGACATAGATGCTTACGGCGCCATGGCCGGGCGGGCGCGGTGCCTGTGCGGCGGCGACCAGATGCAGGCTGACCTCGCCCGAGCAGAGGCCGACATAGAAGGTCGGCGTGCCGTACTCGAAAGCGACATCGAAGCCGACGCAGTCGCGATAATAGGCGAGGCTGGCGGCCGCATCCTTGACGGTGAAGATCGTGGTACTGCCACGCATCATTTCGTCTCTCCCTTGGTCACATGCTTCTGGAAGGCGAGCAGGGCGCTGGAGGGAAGCACGTCGTGCCGGCGGACGAAGACGGTCTGCACCCGCGATTCGCTGGCGGGCAGCCGGTGTGCCCGGACGGCGCCGCCACGCCAGACGGGTCCGATCAGCGTTCGCGGCAGCAGCGTAATGCCGAGTCCCGCCGCCACCGCCCCCAGAATGGCCTCCAGCGTGCCGAATTCCAGGCGGCGCAGGCCGACCACGCCGCGACGCGCCAGCAATTCCTCCAACCGTTGGCGGTAGGAGCAGCCGGCCCGCAGGATGACGAGGCGCAGGTCGGGACGTCTCAAGGCAGCGGCCAACGACGATTCCGTCGGGGCACTCAGCAAAGCGAGTTCCTCGGTGAAGGATGGCGTCGAGACGAGTTGCGGATGGACGACGGGCCCGCAGACGAAGGCGCCTTCGAGATCGCGGCTCAGAACGCGCTCCACCATTTCGGCGGTGGTGCCCGTGCGCAGCACGACATCTACGCGGGGATGGGCGCGGACGTAGGAGGCGAGCAGGGGTGAGAGCCGCAACGCGGCCGTCGTCTCCAGCGAGCCCACGGTCAGCGTGCCGCGCGGCGCGCCGTCGTCGCGAGCGGCGCGGCCGGCCTCATCGAGCAGCGCGCCCACGCGCGTCGCATAGGGCATCAACCGCTGGCCGGCCGGGGTGAGACGCGCGCCGGCCCGGCTGCGTTCGAACAGCAGGACGCCCAGAGCCTCCTCGAGGCGCCGAACCCTCTGCGTGACGTTCGATTGCACCGTGTTCAGTTCGCGCGCGGCGCGGCCCATGCCGCCGAGGCGCGCCACCGCTTCGAACGTGGTCAGATCCCTGGCATCCATGGCATCAGAATATCAGATGGCATCGATTAGTATAAATCACTGATTGGAATGCCGGGACGTCGCCTAGACTGCGGCCGTGAACAGGAGAACAGCCATGAAGTGGCAGGACCGCCGCCTTCTCGACCTTTTCGGCATCGAACATCCGATCCTCCAGGCGCCGATGGCCGGCGTGACCTCGCCGCAGATGGCGATCGCTGCCTCCGAGGCCGGCGCGCTGGGCTCGATCGCCGGTGCGATGCTGACGGCAGACGGGCTGCGCCAGGAATTCCAGATGGTGAAGCAGGGCACGGCCAGGCCCTTCAACGTGAACTTCTTCGTGCACAAGGCGCCCACCGTCGATGCCGCGCGCGACGCGGCGTGGCGCAACAAGCTCGCGGGATACTACGAGGAACTGGGCGTGGCGCCGGGGACCAAGGGGCCATCGCGCGCCGCCTTCGACGGAGGCGCCTGCGACCTCGTGCTGGAATTCATGCCCAAGGTGGCGAGCTTCCATTTCGGCCTGCCCGACAAGACGCTGATGCAGCGCCTTAAGACGGCCGGCATCGTGATCATCGCTTCGGCGACGACGGCGGAGGAAGCGCGGTGGCTGGAGGGCGAGGGTGTCGACGCCGTCATTGCCCAGGGCGCCGAGGCCGGCGGCCATCGCGGCATGTTCCTGGTGGACGACATCTCGCGTCAGGCCGGGACGATGGCGCTGGTGCCTCAGGTCGTCGATGCGGTGAAGGTGCCGGTGATCGCTGCCGGCGGTATCGGCGACGGGCGCGGCATCGCGGCGGCGCTGGCGCTGGGCGCCGCGGGGGCGCAGATCGGCACGGCCTTCATGCTGGCGCCGGAAGCCCGGACGGGCGCGCTGCATCGTGCGGCGTTGAAGAAGGCCAACGACAACAGCACGGTCCTCACCAACGTATTCACCGGCCGCCCCGCGCGCGGCATCGTGAACCGTATCGTGAGCGAGGTCGGACCGATGAGTCCCGATGCACCGACGTTTCCGCTGACGGCCGAGGCGACCCAGCCGCTGCGTGGCCCAGCCGAGGCGAAGGGCTCGACCGACTTCACGCCGCTGTGGAGCGGTCAAGCGCCGACACTTGCGCGCGAGATGGGCGCTGGCGAGATCGTAAGGAAATTGGTCGGGGAAACCGAGGCGGTTCTCACTCGCGTGCGCGGCTGACCGTTGCGGCCGTCGGAGGCCCGGGAAGTACCAAGGCGCTGGCGCAGCAACTCCCGTTCGAGATCCATTCGCTAATCGTATCGTTCAACGGGTTGTTTCGCATCGCCGATGAGAACAGGATTCCCCTTGCAAGCAAAAGGGGGGGCACACCGTGGCCAAGAACAGAATTGGGCGCCTGCTTTCGGCGGCAGCGCTTCTCGTCGGCATTTCCGGAGGGGTGGTCCCCACACAGGCCCAGACACCCGCCAAGCCGAACATCCTGGTCATCTTCGGCGACGATATCGGCTACTGGAACATCAGCGCCTACAACCGCGGCATGATGGGCTATCGCACGCCCAACATCGACCGGATCGCCCGGGAAGGCGCGATCTTCACCGACTATTACGGCCAGCAATCCTGCACCGCCGGCCGCGCCGCTTTCATCACCGGTCAGTCACCGATCCGTACCGGCCTGCTCAAGGTCGGCCTGCCCGGTGCGCCCGAGGGCCTCTCGGAGAAGGACCCGACCATTGCCGACCTGCTGAAGCCCCAGGGCTATGTGACCGGTCAGTTCGGCAAGAACCATCTCGGCGACCGCAACGACTTCCTGCCGACTGTTCACGGCTTCGACGAGTTCTTCGGCAATCTCTACCACCTCAACGCCGAGGAGGAGCCCGAGAACGTCGACTACCCCAAGGATCCGACCTTCAAGGCCAAGTATGGTCCGCGCGGCGTGTTGAAGTGCTTCGCCACCGCCACAGAAACGCCGGGCGAGGACCCGCGCTTCGGCAAGTGGGGCAAGCAGAAGTGCGAGGACACCGGCCCGCTCACCAAGAAGCGCATGGAGACGGTGGACGAGGAATTCGTCGCGGCATCGCTCGACTTCATCGACCGCGCCAATCGGGACAAGAAGCCGTTCTTCGCCTGGGTGAATTCATCGCGCATGCACATCTGGACCCGTCTCAAGCCCTCGTCCGAGGGCAAGACCGGTCTCGGCGTCGTCGCCGACGGCATGGTCGAGCATGACGGGCAGGTCGGCCAGCTCCTGAAGAAGCTCGACGACCTCAAGATCGCCGACAACACAATCGTGATCTACACGACCGACAACGGCGCCGAGGTCATGAGCTGGCCCGACGGCGGCACCACGCCGTTCCGTGGCGAGAAGAACACCAACTGGGAGGGCGGCTATCGCGTGCCCGCCATGGTGCGCTGGCCGGGCCTCGTGAAGCCCAGCACCGAGATCAACGAGGTCTTCTCGGCCGAGGATTGGCTTCAGACCCTGCTGGCCTCGGTCGGCGAGACCGACCTCGCGGCCAAGCTGAAGCAGGGCGCCGCTTTTGGGCCCAAGACCTTCAAGGTCCATCTCGACGGCTATGACCAGCGCGATCTCCTGAAGAACGGATCGGGCAGCGCCCGCAAGGAGTTCTTCTACTGGACCGACGACGGCGGACTGGCCGGCCTGCGCTACGACAAGTGGAAGCTGGCCTTCATGGAGCAGCGCAAGCACGGGTTCGACGTGTGGCAGGATCCGATGGTGACCCTGCGCGTGCCGAAGCTGTTCGACCTCAAGGCCGATCCGTTCGAGCGTGCCGACCACGAGGGAATGGGCTACGCGCGCTGGCGGATCGATCGCATCTACCTGCTGGTGCCGGCGCAGGTCTATGTGAACAACTTCATCAAGACGCTGGTCGAGTTCCCGCCGCGCCAGAAGCCGGGCTCGTTCAACCTCGAAGGCGTGCTGAACAAGCTCACCTCTCCGCCTCAGGGCGCCAACTAGAGCGGGCGCTCGTGGCGGCCGAGAGAAGAGACGTGTAGAATCAGGCGCCATGAGCCACGATGCCGGAACCCTCTCGCCGCACCCCGCGATGGTCCGGATTCCCGGCGGCACGTTCCGCATGGGGTCGGACCATCACTATGCCGAGGAGAAGCCGGCTCACACCGTGACGGTGGGCGGCTTCTGGATCGACGAGACGCCCGTCACCAATGCCCAGTTCCGCCGTTTCGTCGAAGCGACCGGCCATGTCACCTGGGCCGAGATCGACCCCGACCCGAAGGACTATCCCGGCGCGCGCCCGGGGATGCTCAAGGCCGGCGGCCTCGTCTTCACGCCGCCCTCGAAGCCCGTCGATCTCGTCGACTGGAGCCAGTGGTGGCGCTTCACCTTCGGGGCGACGTGGCGTCGACCCTACGGCAAGGGCAGTCATATCGGCGGACTCGACGATCATCCGGTGGTGCAGATCGCCTATCGCGATGCCGAGGCCTATGCGAAGTGGGCCGGCAAGGAGCTGCCGACGGAAGCCGAATGGGAGTTCGCCGCGCGCGGCGGGCTCGACGGAGCGGAGTTCGCCTGGGGAGACGAACTCACGCCCGGCGGGCGGCACATGGCCAACACCTGGCAGGGCGCCTTTCCGAACGAGAATACCCGCGCCGACGGCTTCGCCCGCACCTCGCCCGCGAAAGCCTATCCCGCGAACGGCTACGGCGTTTACGACATGATCGGCAACGTCTGGGAATGGACGGTCGACTGGTATGCCGCCAGGCACCCGGCAGATGCGGCCAAGGCCTGTTGCGTGCCCGAGAATCCGCGTGGCGCGACACTCGAGGAGAGCTACGACCCACGCGACTCAGTGCGCATGCCGCGCAAGGTGCTGAAGGGCGGTTCGCATCTCTGCGCCCCCAGTTACTGCAAGCGCTATCGCCCGGCCGCGCGCCATGCCGAGCAGATCGACACGACCACGAGCCATGTCGGCTTCAGGTGCATCGTGCGGGATCAGTCGACAGGCGGTTGAGCCGGCACTTAGCGGTGCGCTCGGACGACCGTGTCGAGCAACTGATCGACGAAGCCGCGCGTGATCGGCGCGTGGCCCATCAGCAGGCGATAGAAGAGCGGCCCGAACAAGAGGTCCAGCGTTACATCGATGTCTTCGGGGGTGGCGATGGCCTTCTCCGCGATGCAGCGCTCCAGCAGCGTGCGCGTGGCATCGCGGTTGCGGGCGATGAATTCGTTGCGAAACGCCTTGGCGAGCTCGGTCTCCGATTGCGCGGCGGCAACCATGGCCGCGACGCTGCGCCCCGTCGGCGCGGCGAAGGCGTCTGCCAGCGCGTGAAGCTGGGCCCGCAACGCCGCCAGCGCGCTTCTCGGCGAGCGGGCGGCGTCGGCGGCGCCCGTTGCCTCGAGGAACGCGGCCATCGCCACCGCCGGGGCATTCGGCCAATAGCGGTAGATCGTCGGGCGGCTGACGCCGGCCTTTTGGGAAATCGCCTCGATGGTGACGGAAGTCAGCCCGCCACGTTCCAGCAATGCACGCGCAGCACTCAGGATGGCTGTGCGTGTCCGGGGATCGCGGGGGCGGCCGCGCGCCGCGGGGACGGGAGGAACTTGACGGAGCATTTATTTACGTTACGATATGTAATGTAACTATAACACAGGTGATGCCATGACCGCAAAGACCACCGCAACCGGTCAGACCGTGCAGGCCCACATGACGGTGCACGATGCCAAGGCCGCGATCGATTTCTACGTGAAGGCATTCGGCGCCGTGGAACTGTTCCGGCTGGTCGAGCCGGGCGGACGCGTCGGCCATGCCGAGATCCGCATCGGCGACACGGTGCTGATGATGAACGACGAGTATCCCGATTTCGGTGCCCGCAGCCCCGGCGCCATCGGTGGCTCGCCGGTCGCGTTCCGGGTCGTCGTTCCCGATGCGGACAGGGCCGTCGAACGGGCCGTGGCGGCAGGGGCGACGCTCGTGCGACCGGTGCAGGACCAGTTCTACGGCGATCGTTCCGGCATGGTCGCCTGTCCCTTTGGCTATCGCTGGTTCCTGGCGGCCCCGAAGGACGTCGTGGGTCCGGAGGAGATGCAGAAGCGCTGGACGAAGATGCTGGAAGGCGGAGAGGTCTGAGGGTCCTCATTGGAGCGCGCAACTCCAGTTGCGCTCAAGCTCATCAAGAAGGAAGTCATGAGCGCAACTGGAGTTGCGCGCTCCCTTGCGAGACTTCGAGGTACGAGCTCAGACCGCAACGCTTTCCTCGATCCAGGCGGCATAGGCCGGAGAGACGTGCACCATCGGGAAAGCGTGGATCGCGGGCACCTCGTAGGGATGCAGGTCGAGGATCGCCCGCTCGACGGCGGGGTAGTGCTCGTCGAGGGTCTTGAACAGGATGCGATATTCCTTGCCGCTCTCGATGGCGCCTTTCCAGGTGTAGACGCTTTCGATCCGCGAGATCTGGGCGCAGGCGGCGAGCTTTGCCTCGACCAGCGCGCGGGCGAGCGAGCGGGCGTCCTTGCGGTTGGCGACGGTGGTGACGACGGCGATGGCGCTCATGACGGTCTCTTCTGATCGAGACGGGCGGATCAGAACAGCGAAAAATACTCGCGCTGTTCCCAGTCGCTGACTTCGAGCTCGAAGCGGTCGATCTCGGCCTGCTTGAGGCGGAGGTAGTAATCGACGAAGAAGTCGCCGAGCCCGGCGCGCAATACCTGGCTCTCCTTCAGAGCCGCCAGAGCCTCGCGGAGCGAACGCGGCAGTAGCGGCGCGTTGGTTTCGTAGGGTTTGTCGGCCGACGGCCCGGGATCGAGGGCGCGCTCCATCCCATCGAGGCCGCAGGCGATCTGGCTCGCCATATAGAGGTAGGGATTGGCGGCCGGCTCGCCGACGCGGTTCTCGAGATGCGTTGCCGGATCGCCCGGTCCGCCCAGCACGCGCACCATCACGCCGCGATTGTCGCGGCCCCAGATGGCGCGGTCGGGCGCGAGCGAGAAGGGGCGATAGCGCTTGTAGCCGTTCAGCGTCGGCGTGCTGAAGGCGGCGGCGGCGCGCGCATGTTCGAGCAGGCCGGCCATGTAGTGGCGACCGGTCGCCGACAGGGTTTCGTTGGCGTCGACGAAGGCATTGGCGTGCGTCTTCCGGTCGATCAGAGACTGGTGCAGGTGCCAGCCGCTCGACATCACGTTGGCGAGCTTTGGCCGGCACATGAACGAGGCGTGGAAACCGTTGCGCTGGGCGATCTGCTTGGTGGCGCTGCGGAACAGTACCATCGTGTCGGCCGGATCGAGCCCGGTGCCGGTGCGGAAGGTGAATTCGACCTGGCTGGGTCCGAACTCGACTTCGAGCGAGCGCAGCGGCAGGCCGAGATCGACCAGATTGGTGCGCAGGATCTCCAGGATCGGATCCATCTCGTCATAGCGCTGCTCGGTCAGGTACTGATAGCCTTGGTTCAGCAGCGACACCTCGGGCGGCTCGCCCGGCTGGCCGGCATCGCCGGTGCCGAGCCTGGCCTTCTCCAGCTTGAACAGATGGAATTCGACTTCGAGGCCGGCGCAGAAATCGTAGCCGCGATCCTTCAACGAAGAGAGGGTCTTGCGCAGGACGTGCCGCGTGCAGAGCGGCATCGGCCGGCCGTCGGCGAAATGGATGTCGCACAGCATCCAGCCGGAATGCGGCGCCCAGGGCAGGGCACGGAAAGTCGTGGGATCGGGCAGCATGACCACGTCGGCCGCGCCCTCCAGCTCCTTCATCCCGAAGCCGCCGCCCGGCTGCCAGACCGGGAAGACCGTGCGATGCGACGTGTCCTTCAGCAGCATCGTGGTCGTGAAGCCGACGCCGTTCTTCAGCGCCGCATCGACTTCCGAGGCCACGATCGTCTTGCCGCGCAGAATGCCGTGCTGGTCGGCGAAGGCGAGGCGCACGACGGACATTTCGCCCGCCTTCATGCGCCGCTCGGCCTCGCGCGTGGCGGCCTTGCGTTCCTCGTTCCAGAGGCCCGCGCGCTCGACCAGCGTCATGGCTACGCGACCAGCGGAGGGACAGTGTCGACCGCCCAGCTCGAGGCGCGGCGGCGGCGCACGTCGACGTCCTTCCAATAGGCTTCCCAGCCTTCCGTCGGTCCCATCCCGTCGATCGCGACGGGACCGCGGATCGCGGCGGCGCGCTGGGGATCGAGCCACATGATCGGCCGCTCGCCGTTGCCGACTTGTCCAATGGCCGACAGCAGCATGCGGCGGTAGGCGACGATCGCCTTGTCGGTCGTGCCGAGATGTTCACGCGTGCGGTCCTGGATGCGGCCCTGGCTCTCGACCGCCCACTGGTCGTGGACGTTGATGTCGAAGCCCATGCCGGTGAAGGTCTGATTCTTCTGTTCGGCGACGCTGTAGCCGTAGTCGTTGTGACGGCCGATCAGCGGCCGATAGTCGGGAAGCTGGTAGAGCTTCAGCCGCTGCTCGCGCATCGCGGCATGGTCGACCGGCTTACCGAAGCTGGTGAAGATCGCGTACCAGTAGCAGCTCGTATCGTCGATCGGCACGTGCCACTGCGTGATCGTCATCTCCGCGCTCATCGGGATCACGAAGGCGTAGGGAAAGACGAGGTTGGTGACGCGCACATGCGTGTGCTGTTCGTTCAGCTTGCGCAGCGCGAAGAGGCGCAGGCCGTAGTCGGTGGCCTCGACGTCGAGCCTGGGGCGCGGAAACTCGCGCAGCAGGCGCGTCATCGGGATTTCGGAGTCGGCCGAGGCGGAACGGAACTGCTTGCCGTAGGCCGCGCCGGTATCCTCGTCCTCGTAGAAACGGTGCAGGTAGGAGGCGTGCGCCGGGTCGATGCCGACCTCCAGCGCCTGCAGCCAGTTGCACTCGATCAGCCCCTTGAATGCAAAGGCGTGCGTGCCGGGCGCGAGGAAGCAGTCGAAGTCGGGGAAGGCGGGCGCTTCGCCTTCACCGAGATAGGCGAAGACGATGCCGTTCTTCACCACGACCGGATAGTTGCGCTGGCGGACCCGCTGGCAGAGCACGCTGCCCTCGGGTTCGGCCGGGGTCTCCAGGCACTTGCCGTCAACGTCGAACAGCCAGCCATGGAACAGGCAGCGCAGGCCGCCATCCTCGAGGCGGCCGAAGGCGAGGTCGGCACCGCGATGAGGACAGTCGCGGTCGAGCAGCCCGTGCCGGCCGCGCTCGTCGCGGAACAGCACGAAATCCTGCCCCAGCACGCGCACCGCCTTCGCCGGCCGCTCGGCCGGCAGCTCGTCGGCGAGGGCCACGGGATGCCAGTAATGGCGCATCAGCGCGCCGCACCGGGTGCCCGGACCGACGCGGGTCATCAGTTCGTTCTGCTCGGGGCTCATCATGCGCAAAGTTTCGCGCAAACGCCCCTGCGTGTCACGACACCAGTGCGCGACAGTCGAGATCGTCGACGGCCAGGTGAATGCGCTCCAGATGATTCCACCAGATCACCGGCGGGATCCCGGCGGACTGCATCCAGATCGGCCGGATTGTCGCCCAGAGGACGGACAGCCGATAATCGTCCTGCAGCGCGGACCGGTCGTAACCCGTCACGCCGCGGTCGTTCAGCTCGGCGTGGTAGCAGTTGAGCAGGTGGCTTTCCGCTCGCTGGCGAAGCTCCGGATACCAATGCATCGCCATCATGTAGGCGAGGTCCTCCGCCCCGACGGTGGATCGCCAGGAATCCCAGTCGAACAGCCTCGCGGTGTCCGATGAACCGTCGCGCGGGAGGAAGCAGTTCCAGGTATGGGAGTCGCCCTGTACGAGCGTCAGGTTGCGACGAGTACGATAGCGCTGGAGCAGAAGTGGAGCTTGGTCGAACAGCCGATCATAGAAAGTGCGCCGCTGACAGGCGGTCACCCAGCAGGTCGGCGAACTTCGCGTAAGAGCCAATGAGGTTTTTCAGCCAGTCCCCGACGGCCTTCGGTGTCACGCCCAGACTAGGATCGTCCCACCAAGCGGCCTGGAAACGCGCATGGACGCGAACGATTGCCTCGCCTTGCTCGATCGTTGGCGGCAGGGGCCATTGCGTGGCGACCATATGCGAATCGGTCAGGTCCTCCAGCAGCAGGTGCCATGCGCCGCTTGCCGCATCGTGGTGCGCCTCGAAGCAGTGCAGCAGCAGGCCATCCGGCGTTGCAGGGGCGACAGTCGTATAGAAAGTGACTTCCTTTCGGCCGCTTTCCCAGTTTGCTCCGGGACGATTCGGCAGGTCGGTCTTGAAGATGAGCGACGTCGGTGCATCCTGGGACGCGCCTTCGTAGGTGAGTCGCAGCCGCTGGACGAGGGACAGTATCGTCGGGAACGTCCTGTCGACCGAGACGGCGGAGACGCGGCCGCTGCCCAGCGCGCCACTCCGGCGAAGCACGTCGGTGAGGTGCTCTGCGCTGGCGGCCTCGGGCAAAAGGGGCGTCATGTCCTCCATTGTGCCGAAGCGACCGCAGCCGGTAAATTGGCCAGATGAACACCTTGAATGGCATGCCCGGCCCTACCTCGCGGGTCTTCTTCTCACAGCGTCTGCGTTTGCATTATGTCGACTGGGGCAACCCAGAAGCGCCGCCGCTTCTCCTCGTCCACGGCGGGCGCGATCACTGCCGGAACTGGGACTGGGTGGCGCAGGCGTTGCGCAAGGAGTGGCACGTGATCTGCCCCGATCTGCGCGGGCATGGCGACAGCCAGTGGTCGCCGGACGGCAATTACTCGATGGCGGCCTACATCTACGACCTGGCGCAGCTCATCCATCAGCAGAACCTGGCGCCGGTGACGATCGTGGCGCATTCGCTGGGCGGCAACATCTGCCTACGCTACACCGGCATCCATCCCGACAAGGTGCGCAAGCTGGTGGCGATCGAAGGCCTCGGGCCGTCGCCCAAGGTGATTGCCGAGCGCGGCAACAAGCCGATGGCCGAACGCATGACCGAGTGGATCGACGAGCAGCGGAAGCTGTCGGCCCGGGGGCCGCGCAAATATCCGACGATCGAGGACGCCTTCAAGCGCATGCAGGAGGAGAACAAGCATCTCTCCGCCGCGCAGGCCCGCCACCTGACCGAGCAGGGCGTCAACCAGAACGAGGACGGCACCTACAGCTGGAAGTTCGACAACTATGTGCGCGTCAACCAGCCCTACGACATGAGCTACGAAGCGATCGAGGAGCTTTGGTCGCGCATCACTTGTCCGACCCTGCTGGTCTACGGCAAGGAGAGCTGGGCCTCCAATCCCGAGAAGGATGGGCGCATCAAGCATTTCAAGACCGCCAAGGTCGTGGAGTTCGAGCGGGCCGGCCACTGGGTCCAGCACGACCGTCTCGACGATTTCGTCGCCACCACGCGGGAGTTCATCAAGTGAAGGCGGCCGTCCTGCGTGGCGGCGACATCGTCGTCGCCGACGTCCCGGCGCCGGTGCCGGCGGCCGGGCAGGTGCTGGTCAGGACGCTGTGCTGCGGAATCTGCGGCTCCGACCTGCACTATGCCAAGCATGCGCCGCACATGGTCGAGATGTCGAAGCGCATTCCCGGCCGCGTGCCGCTCGACCTCTCGCGCGACGTCGTGTTCGGCCACGAGTTCTGCGGCGAGGTGCTGGACTACGGTCCCGGCACCGAGCGCAAGCTGAAGCCCGGCACGCTTGTTTGCTCGATGCCGGTGATCCCGCAGGCCGACGGCCATCGCACGGTCGGCTATTCAAACGACTTTCCCGGCGGCTATGGCGAGCAGATGGTGCTGGCGGCGCCTCTGCTGCTCGAAGTGCCGAACGGCCTGTCGGCCGACCATGCCGCGCTCACCGAGCCGCTCGCGGTCGGCATTCATGCTGTGGAGAAGGCGGCGCTGCAGGACAACGACGCGCCGCTGGTCGTGGGCTGTGGACCGGTCGGCCTGGCCGCCATCGTCGGGCTGCGGCTGAAGGGCATCCATCCGATCATCGCCGCGGATTTTTCGCCCAAACGCCGCGAGTTGGCTGCGAAAATGGGCGCCGACATCGTGATCGATCCCAAGGTCGAGTCGCCCTATGCGAAGCTGGCGCCCGGCAAGCGCGCCGTGATCTTCGAATGCGTTGGCGTGCCAGGACTGCTGCAGCAGGTCTTCGAGGCGGCGCCCCGCGATGCGCGCATCGTCGTAGCGGGCGTCTGCATGGAGCCGGACCGCATCGAGCCGCTGTTCGGCATCTTGAAGGAACTCTCGATCCAGTTCGCGCTGGGTTACACGCCCGACGAGTTCGCGCGCTGTCTTCGCCTGCTGGCCGAGGGACAGGTCGAGGCCGATGCGCTGATCACCGGCAAGGTCGGCCTCGCCGAGGTGAAGGGCGCCTTCGCGGAGCTGGGCAATCCCGAGCGCCACACCAAGATTCTCGTGGAGCCGTGGCGCTGACTTTGATAGCGCTTCATGACTTCAGCGGAGGAAACACAAAGTGAAATTCTATAATTCGGTCGGCCCCAACCCGCACATGGTCCGGATGTTCATGGCCGAGAAGGGCTTCGACGTGCCGCGGGTCGAGGTCGACCTTCGTGGTGGCGAGAACCGGCGCGAGCCCTATCTCAAGGTCAATCCGGCGGGCCAGTGTCCCGCGCTCGAACTTGACGACGGCACGGTGCTGGCCGAGATCACCGCGATCTGCGAGTACGTCGACGAGATCAAGAAGGACACGCCGTCGCTGATCGGCGACACGCCCGAGGAGCGCGCGAAAACCCGCATGTGGGTGCGCCGCATCGATCTCAACATCCTCGAACCCGCAGCCAACGGCTTCCGCTTCTCGCAGGGCCTCAAGATGTTCCAGGATCGCATCCATTGCATTCCGGAGGCGGCGGACGGGCTGAAGGAGAGCGCGCGCAAGAAGCTCGTCTGGCTCGACGGGCAGATGGGTTCCAGGCCCTTCGTCACCGGCGACAAGCTCACCATGGCCGACATCCTGCTGTTCGTTTTCCTCGAGTTCATGGCCAAGGTCGGCCAGCCGCTCGATCCGGCGAACAAGAACCTCGCGGCCTGGATGGAACGCATGAAGGCCCGGCCGAGCGCCGCGGCCTGAGCCCGGAAGGCAGGACCCCCCGATGCGTCGACTGCTCACGCTGCTGTTCGTTCTTTTCGTGCTGCCGGCCGTCGGCGTGCAAGCCCAGGGCGATCCGCCGGGCCTGAAGGGTCTGTTCCTGCTCACCGATTATCCCTCGCAGACCGTGCGCGCGGGCGAGGTCACGACCATCCGCGTGAAAGTGAACAATGCCGGCCAGATGCCCGAGCCGCTGGCCCTGGCGCTGACCGGCGTTCCCGCGGGCTGGAAGATCGACATGCTGGGCGGCGGCCAACCGGTCGGCGCCGTGATGGCGGGCGTCAACCAGGATGTCACCGTGCAGCTCCGGGTCGAGGTGCCGAAGGATGCTCCGACGGGCTCGCAGACGGTCACGCTGACGGCAAAGGGGCCGATGCAGCAGACCAGCCTGCCGCTCACGCTCACCGTCGGCACCGAGGCGCCGGCCAAGCTCAGCCTGAAGTCGCGCCTGCCGTCGCTGCGCGGCACGCCGCGCTCGGCCTTCGAATACACGCTCACGGTGGGCAACGATTCGGGCAAGGACCTGACCGTGGCGCTGGCGGCGCAGGGGCCGGCCAATTTCCAGAGCGTCTTCACGGAAGGCTTCGGCTCGAACGAGATCAGCTCGATTCCCATCGAGGCCGGGCAGACCAAGGACATCAAGCTCAAGGTGACACCGCCGCGCGACGTGAAGGCCGGCGACTATCCCGTACTGGTCAAGGTCGCGGCCGAAGGCGCCACTGCGGAGATGCGCGTCACCCTGCAACTGAGCGGGCAGGGCAGGCTCGCGCTTTCGACCAAGGACGGTCGCCTGAGCGGCGAGGCCGAGATCGGCAAGACCTCGACCTACACGCTGGTGCTGACCAATGACGGCACCGCGCCTGTCGATGAGGTCGAGCTGTCGGGAACCGTGCCGGCCAACTGGAAGATCGAGTTCAATCCCAGGTCGCTCGCCGCCATCGCGCCAGGCGACAAGAAGGAAGTCCAGGTGCTGGTGACGCCGGCCGACAAGGCCGTGGCCGGCGACTACATGGCCTCGTTCCGCGCCGCCGCGCGCGGCGAGCAATCCTCGGCCGACTTCCGCATTACCGTCACCACCTCGACCCTATGGGGGATCGCGGGTATCGGCATCATCGCGGTGGCGCTGCTGGTCCTGCTGGGCGCGGTCGCGCGTTTCGGCCGCCGCTAGAAGCAGCCGATGGCCGACATCGTCATTGAGGCGCGCGGGCTGACCAAGCTCTACGGCACGCATCGCGCCGTGGATGCGATCGATTTCAGCATCCGGCGCGGCGAGATCTTCGGCCTCTTGGGCCCCAACGGCGCCGGCAAGACGACCACCATCTTGATGATGCTCGGCCTCACCGAGACCAGCGGCGGCTCCGTGGACGTGCTGGGCTTCGATCCAGTGCGCCAGCCGCTCGAGGTCAAGCGCCGGGTCGGCTACCTGCCCGACGCGGTCGGCTTCTATGATCACCTGACGGCGCGCGAGAACCTGCGTTACACCGCGCGGCTTCTCGCCATCCCGCGACGCGAGGCCGAGACACGGATCGCGGAGGCGATGGAAAGCGTGAAGCTTGGCGACGTGCTCGACAAGCGGGTCTCCACTTTCTCGCGCGGCATGCGGCAGCGGCTGGGCATCGCCGAGATCGTGATGAAGAAGGCCGAGGTCGCCATCCTCGACGAGCCGACCTCGGGCCTCGACCCGCATTCGACCTTCGAGCTGCTGGAGATGATCCGCGGCCTGAAGCGGGCCGGTGTCGCCGTGCTTTTGTCCTCGCACCTGCTCGACCGCGTCCAGAGCGTCTGCGACCGCGTGGCGCTGTTCAACAAGGGCAGGATCGCATTGATGGGCACGGTGGTCGAACTGGCCAACCAGGTGCTGGGCGCTGGCCATCCGATCCTGGTCGAGGCGACGGGCGCCGACATCATGGCTACGCTGCGCGGCATCGAAGGCGTGCAGACGGTCGTTCCGGAGGGAGAGGGTGCCTGGCGGGTCGTGGCCGACCGCGACGTCCGTGCGACGGTCGCCCATCGCATCGTGACGTCGGGCGGCGCGCTCACGCGGCTCGCCGACCTGCAGCCCAGCCTCGAAGAGGTCTACACGCGCTACTTCGAGGAGGCGCGCCGTGCCGCCTAGCGTCTCTTCGAGCAGCAGGGAAACACTCTCGCGACCTCGTGCTGAGGAGCGCTCCGCAGGAGCGCGTCTCGAAGCATGGGCATCGGCACCACCTTTGTTGCCCATCCTTCGAGACGGCGCTTCGCGCCTCTTCAGGATGAGGTGGTTTGGTTGCAGGGCAGTATGAGAGGAAGACACTCGAGCACCGCGCGCCGCCAGGGTTCGCCCTTCACCGGCCTCGGCCCGGTCTTCATGAAGGAGCTGGCGGATCATCTCAGCAGTGTCCGCATGATGGTGCTGACTTTGTTCGTGCTCGCCTTCGGTGCCTTCCCGGTGGCCTCGTCGCTGCAGACGCTGCGAACGGTCGTCGACCCCAACTCCTTCCTGTTCCTGCGCATCTTCACCCTGGAGCCGGAGCAGGTCGGCATCTCCTTCATCGCAGCGCTCAACTTCATCATCCCGCTGATGGCGATCGGGCTGGGATTCGATTCGGTGAACAGCGAGTTCAACCGGCGCACCTTGAGTCGCGTCCTGTCTCAGCCGATCTATCGCGATGCGCTGCTGCTCGGGAAATTCCTGGCGGGGCTGGCGACCTTCGCCGTGGCACTGGTGGCACTGTGGCTGATCGTGGTCGGTGCCGGCCTGCTGCTGCTCGGCGTGCCGCCGCGCGGCGTCGAGGTGGCGCGCGGTCTCGGGTTCCTGGTCGTGGCCATCGCCTATGGCGGCGTGTGGCTGGCCATTTCCATGTTTTTCTCGGTCGTCTTCCGCTCGACCGCGACCTCGGCGCTCTGTGCGCTCGGCCTGTGGCTGTTCTTCTTCCTGCTGTGGCCGCAGCTTGCCTCGGCGATCGTGTCCGGCGTGGCGCCCGGCGAGATCCGCAGTCTGGAGGAGTATGCCGCGGTCCAGGACATCGCCATGGGCCTGATGCGCCTGTCGCCGGGAACGCTGTTCAGTGAAGCCGTGCTGGGCCTGCTCAGCCCCGAGACCCGGACGCTGGGTCCGATGCTGCCTGCCCAGATGCGTGGCGCGATCATGGGCGCGCCACTGCCGTTCGACCAGAGCCTGCTCATGATCTGGCCGCAGATCACCGGTCTCGTCGCCGGCATGATCGTCGTCTTCGCGGCTGCCTACGTGGTCTTCCAGCGAGAGGAAGTCCGCGCGTGAAGGACTGGACTCTCCAGGCCGCGCTCAACAACGCACGCTGGTGCGATGCGGTCTGCCGCGCGCACGGCCACGCGGGTCGGATGCTGCCGCACATGTGGGTCAACGCCGCGACCGTGCCGCGCTTCTATCCCAATGCCGTCACCCTGGCCGTCGGCCAGACGGCGCTGGAAGAGCAGCGGAGCACGGTCGAGATCCTGCAGAAATCGAACCTGCCCGGTCGCTGGTCGGTGAAGGACAGTTTCAACAAGCTCGACCTGTCGCGCCGCGGCTTCGAGCTGCTGTTCGACGCACATTGGATTCGTAGCGGGATGCCGGGCGAGGGACCGTCCACTGACATCGTCTGGCAGCGCGAGGAGAAGGGCGGTGAGGGCCTACCGTTCGACGATCCGGCTTTCGCGATGTTCAAGGGCCGGCGCGGCTTCAAGGTCGTGGCGGGCTTCATGCTCTACCGCGCCGAGGACGTCGTCGGCGTCACGAATGTCGTCGCCGAGACGTCCGATGCGGCGGCCGTGTGGCGATCGTTGACCCTGCTGTCCGCCCAGACGTTCCCGCGCCTGCCGCTGGTCGGCTACGAGTCCGGCCGGGAACTCAAGGCGGCGGTGAAAGCCGGCTTCGAATCCGGCGACAAGCTCAGGGTGTGGGTGACGGCTCGGGACTGAAACCGCACGCCTTCAGCGCCGCCAGCATGTGCGCGGGCGGCGGGGCGGTGACGACCACCGGCGGCTTGCTCTTCGACAACGGCAGCACGATGCCGTGCGATTGCAGGTGGAGCTGGTTGTTCGGCTCGGCCCGGCCGTAGAGCCGGTCTGCGATCACCGGGCAGCCGGCGGCGGCGCAGTGGACGCGGATCTGGTGGGTGCGGCCGGTTTCGGGTTTCAGTTCCAGCCAGGTCATGCCGGGAGCGCGTCCCATCACCCGGTAGTGCGTCAGCGACGGCTGGCCCTTGTCGGAGACCTTCACGGACCATCCGCTGCGCGTGTTCACCTTGAGCAACGGCATGTCGAACACGCCTTCGTCGGCTGGCGGCTCGCCCTCGACGACGGCCCAGTAGGTCTTCTCGGTATCGCGGCCCGAGAACAGCCGGCCGAGCTTGGCCAGCGCCTTGGGATGCCGACCCAGCACCAGCACGCCCGCCGTGTCGGCATCGAGCCGATGGGCAAGCGCCGGAGGTCGCGGCAGGCCGTAGCGCAGGTCGTCAAAGCACTCCTCGAGGTTCGGCGCGCCGCTGGGGCCGGCATGCACGGCCAGCCCCGCCGGCTTGTCGATGACCAGGATCAGCCCGTCGCGATGCAGCACGCGGGCCTGGATCTCCTCTGCGGTCAGCGGCGGTGGGCGCCTTCGAGCGTGAGCCGGTTTGGGAAGTGCGGCCCGGGGCGGCGGACGACGGTTCACAGGTCCGGCCAGCGGTCGAGCCAGCTCTCGCTCGCTTCGTAGAGGGCGGCGGCGCGAAGCACCGAAGCCTCGTCGCGGAAGCGGCCGACGATCTGCAGGCTGATCGGCAGGCCTTCGGAGTCGTAGCCGTTGCAAATGCTGAGGGCAGGGTGGCCCGTGATGTTGAACGGCATCGTGTAGGGGAACCAGTTGCGCCGCAGCTCGCCTGCCTCGACGCCGTCGATGGTGATCGGATCGAACAGGTCCTGGTCGATCGGCAGCGCGGTGCGCGAGACTGTCGGCGTGACCAGGAAGTCGGCCTTCTCGAACCAGCCCTGCACCATGCGGAAGAGCTCGCTGCGCTGGAACATGGCGCGCTGGTAGTCGGCGCCCGACCAGTCCGCCGCCTCGGCGACCTGACGCACCAGCGAGGGCGTCATGCGATTGCCGTCACGCTTGATCATATCGTCGAAACGCGCCTTCCAGGTCGTGTGGTTGATCACTTTCCACGCGGCGCTCAGGTCGGGCAGTTCGTCGGTCAGTTCGACCAGCTCGGCGCCCAGCTCGCGCAGCCGCACCAGCGACTGCTCGAAGGCGGCGCGCACATCCTTCGCCACCATCGTGTTGCCGAGAGTCGCGCTGTAGAGGATGCGCCTGCCCTTGAGATCGCCCTGGGCGCGGGCGGCGGCGAGATAGTCCGCCGGCTCGATGCCGATCGACCACGGGTCGGAGGAATGCGGGCCGGCCATCGCCTGCAGCATCAGGGCGGTGTCCATGACCGTCCGCGTCATCGGCGTCACGTAGGTGTAGTTGCCGAACGCGTCGGCCACCTGGCTGTGCGGGATCACGCCGTTGCTCTGCTTCAGGCCCACCATGCCGTTGATCGCGGCAGGGATGCGCGTGGAGCCGCCACCGTCGGTCGCGATGCCGATCGGGCCGATGCCCGCCGCGACCGCGACCGCCGCGCCGCCGCTCGATCCGCCAGACGTGTGCTTCGCACTCCAGGCGTTGCGCGTGCGCCCGAACAGCGGCCCGTCGGTCAGCGCCTTGTGGCCGAACTCCGGTGTCGTTGTCTTGCCGAACAGGATGCCTCCGGCCGCCTTCACGCGCGCCGCGCACACCGCGTCTTCCTTCGGCACGTTGCTCTCGTAGAGCAGGGAACCAAAGGTGGTGCGGACGCCGGCCGTGTTCACGAGATCCTTCGCCGCGAACGGAATGCCGTGCAGCAGGCCGAGCGGCTTGCCCTGCATGACCTCGGCTTCCGCGGCCTTGGCCGCCGCGCGCGCCTTCTCGGGCACCAGGGTGACGAAGCAGTTCAGCACCGGCTGCAGCCTGTCGGCGCGCGCCAGTACGGCATCGGTCAGCTCGACGGGCGAGATTTTCTTGGCGGCGATCTGCTCCCGCAGTTCGGAAGCGGGCAGGCGGGTAAGGTCGGTCATTGTCTTCTCTTGTTCCTCTCCCCCGCTAGGGGGAGAGGCTAGGTGAGGGGGCTACGAGGGCAGTGCGC